>QWCT01000015.1_pt1 | contig 196101 bp, 148 predicted proteins | sample 1972681 | NCBI WGS metagenome assembly QWCT01 (sample SAMN09866701, study PRJNA288562) | Human oral metagenome isolate pre3_saliva, whole genome shotgun sequencing... | isolation source: mouth | host: Homo sapiens | place: USA: California
CTATGATCAAATCCAGTGGAAAATCCATTCTTCTTGGAGCCCTTTGCTGGATTGCTATCATCCTGACTAGTCTTGGCATGCAATTACTCATCGGTATTTACTAAGAAAAAAGGGAGCCTAAAGGCTACCTCAGAACGTAGACAAACGTCATTTTTGGCGTTTGTCTTATGTTCAAAGATATTTTGTCTTATCATCTACTATTCCATCCAAAAATCTGATTTAAAGCAAAACAAAAAGGGATATTCCCTATCCATTTCACTAATTTTTTGATATTTAAACACTCCAAAGCATATGTGAAGCCGGGAGCTGATGAAGGAAAGTTCTACGGATACGTCGAGCGTCTTTATAAGCACGGCGGATGGATTATTAATGGTCTCGACAAATATCAGCTCGATGGTCAGTTTATCTATGATGAAAAACTAAAGAATACATGCTCATGCTGGAACACATTTGGGAATTCGTAATGTATGTTGAACCCGACGGGTCATATACCGAAGACAAAAATATTGCCGAAGGGGACGATAGCGGCGCTTACATTCTCAAATAATCAGATGGATTTTGGACTGTTGTTGGCTCGCTTTCTCAAGAGCAGCTGAAGGAAAAAAGGCTACTGAAATAACCCCATAACCATTGAGAAGCCACATGTGTTTCGGCGCATGGTGACTTCCGTAAAATGGTTGTATGGCTAAGAAAACTAAAGGTAAGAAGAGCGGCGCAGCAACCGCCGCCGTAGCACTGCTGACCGAGACGAACACCCCCTTCCAGATGCGCGAATACGAGCACGTTGAGGGCGTCACCTCCTTCGGGGAAGAAGCCGCGAAGAACCTCGGTGCTTCCGAGGAGCAGGTGTTCAAGACCCTGCTGATTGTGCACGAGAAGGATTTCGCCGTCGCAATCGTGCCGGTCTCTGGCAAGCTGAACATTAAGGCTGCCGCCGCTGCCCTCGGCTGGAAGAACGCCTCCATGTGCGACCCGAAGGTCGCCGAACGCCGCACCGGCTACGTGGTGGGCGGTATTTCTCCGCTGGGTCAGAAGACCCCCTCCCCCACCCTCCTGGACGAAAGCGCCCAGCTCTTCGATACCATCATGGTGTCCGGAGGCAAGCGTGGACTGGACGTCGAGCTCGCCCCCGACGACCTGCTGAAGCTCACCAACGGAAAGTACGCTGACATCCGCGCTTAGTCCGCGCTCAGCGGGAATAATCCGCCCGGCCGCGGCGTTACATATGCCGTAGGAGCCTGGGCATGAGAGCAAACTGAAGGAGTCATGATGGGCAATTCGCTACCCGGCGTGGGTGCTATCGCCAAGAACTGGCGTGAAGTGCTCAAGCCTGAAGAGTACGCTGTTCTGCGTGAGGGCGGCACCGAGCGCGCGTTCACGGGCGAGTACTGGAACACCCACACGGAGGGTGTGTATTCTTGCCGTGCCTGCGGTACGGAGCTGTTCCGTTCCAATCAGAAGTTCGATTCGCATTGTGGTTGGCCGTCGTTTTTCGCGCCGCTGGCTGAGGACCGTGTGCGTTACCTGGAGGACACGACGTTCGGTATGCGCCGTGTGGAGGTGCGTTGCGCCGCCTGCGATTCGCACCTGGGTCACGTGTTTGAGGGTGAGGGCTACCCGACTCCCACGGATTTGCGGTATTGCATTAATTCGGTGTGTCTGACGCTGGCCCCGGCTGGTGAAGCCGCGCCTGATAAAGCACAGCCTGGTGATACTCCGGTTGACGAGGCGGAATCCGCCGAATAAACCCCGGCGATACCCCCCCCCAGCAGGCACGCAGGTGAACCCCTTATTGTGAGTCTCTCTAAATTCGAGGCTTTAAGCTCGGGCGGGTAGAATGGCGTAGTGCCTTCGCGGGCACGTCACCCCGCCCGGGCTCATGTTTGCTCGGGCGTACGCCTACCCGGGCATTTGGCCCATCGTATGGGCGCGTCGAACCAGGCAGAGGAAAAGGATTGAGTGCATGAGTACCGCAGCTGAACAGAATGCCGCAGGCACCCCTCAGCTGACCCTTAACGGTATCGAAGTTCCGGACGTTGTTCCTCTGGAGACCCCTTCCGCACCGATTCCGACTCTCATCACCACTGAGAGCGGTCTGCGTCGTGCCGCTGAGCAGTTGGCGGCGGCGTCCGGCCCGGTGGCTGTTGATACTGAGCGTGCCCAGGGCATCCGCTACGGTTCGCGTGCTTTTTTGGTGCAGCTTAAGCGTGAAGATCAGCTGTACCTGATTGACCCTGAGGCGTTTAAGGATCTGCGCATTATTAACGATGCTCTGGCGGATGCTGAGTGGGTTATTCACGCCGCAATTCAGGACTTCCCGAGCCTGGACATGCTCGGTATGCGCCCGAACCGTCTGTTTGATACGGAGCTTGGTGCGCGTCTTGCCGGTCTGGAGCGCGTGAACCTGGGTGCGACCGTTGAGGAGCTGCTCGGCTATAAGCTGGCGAAGAAGCACTCGAAGGAAGACTGGTCGCGCCGTCCCCTGCCGGAGTCGTGGCTGAACTATGCGCTGCTGGACGTTGACGTGCTCATTGATTTGCGTGACGCGTTGGAGGATTTGCTCCGCCAGCAGGGTAAGCTGCAGTACGCCCTGGAGGAGTTCGAGTACCTGTGCAAGACCCCGGTGAAAGATCCGACGGATCAGCCGGAGCGTTGGCGTAAGACGAAGGGCCGCACGATGTTGCGTTCGGTCAAGCAGCTGACGGCGCTGCGTAACCTGTGGCTTGAGCGTGACTCGCTGGCGCGTAAGAAGGACGTAGACGCGAAGCGCCTGCTGCCCGATTCTGCGATTGTGGAGGCGGCACGCACCATGCCGCGTAACGTGCCCGCTATTATGGCGATCCCTGGTTTTCAGACGCGTGGTTTGCGTCGTGAGGGACCGCGTTGGGTGCGTGCTATTGCTGCGGCGGCACGCGGTGAGAACGCTGTACCGTTCACTTTGCCGTCGACTGCCCCGCCGCCGTTGAAGGCGTGGGAGTCTAAGCGCCCCGAGAACTTGGCGCTGTTCACCGAGGTTCGTCAGGCGATTGATGAGCTGTCGGAGAAGCTGACCATTCCGGCGCAGAACCTGATCACGACCGATTATGTTCGCCGCCTCTGCTGGGAGCCGCCGGCTCGTTTTGACGAGCAGACCTTGCGGGATGCGCTCGCCGAGTACGGTGCGCGTTCGTGGCAGACGGGTCTGGTTGCCCCCGTGATTGCGCCGATTTTTGCCCGCCACCTGGGGTAGATTTCTCTAACGTTGAATAGATGTGCGTGCCGGTTGGGTGTGTTGCTGATGCGACCGCCCGACCGGCATTTTGTGTGCCTCGGGAGTTTGACACGGTAGTTTGTCCCGGTATTTTGCCTCAGCAGTTTGTCTCCGGTGCAAACGTGAACCAAGCTTAGCCTGCTCTCATTCGATTTTTGTCCCAAACCGGCATAGGGTGGAGAGAGTACACGAAAGGAACCACCATGCCCGCACCCAACGGATGCTGCCGCTCTCAGAAGGCATGCGCCTCCCCTGCTACTGAATCTGCAACCGTCGACACCGCAGTCGATACCACAGAAACTGATTCTTCTGCGCGCGTCTTCTCCCGCCGCGCAACCCTCATCACCGGCGCCGTCACATCCGGTGCGTTGCTCGCCTCCTGCGCTGAAGGTGACTCCAACGTTACCGCGCCCGAAGGCACCGTTGAGGTAGGTTCCGCCTCCGCAGTGGGCGTGGGCAAAGCGGCACGACTGACCCACGGCTCCACGACCGTGATCGTCTCCCAGCCGTCCGCGGGTGAGTACAAGGCGTTCAGCACCGTGTGCACCCACCAGGGCTGCCAGGTGCAGGTGCAGGATTCCAACCGTATCGTGTGCCCCTGCCACGGCTCCGAGTACGCCGTAGCTGACGGCTCGGTCGTGCACGGCCCTGCAGAGGAGGCGCTGACCAGCTACCCGGTGCAGGTGAAGGGCGGCAAGATTTTCGTCACCCACACCTCCAACGATTCCTAAACCGGCGGCTCAGAACCTACGTACAGCAAAACCTCTACACAGCAAGACCTGCGCACAGCAAAGTCCCGCCCATCACAAACGATGGGCGGGGCTTTGTGCTGTCTTATGGTGCCCGCTGCTACTGATGCCCGTTACTAAGGCGCGCTCAGGCGGCACATCTCAGGTACGACCGCTTAGCGGGTGTGGCGCGGCTTCTGGCCCTCTTCACGAGCGAACGGAACCTTATCGCCAGCCAGCTGCGCACGCAAATCCGCGATAATGGTTTCGGCGGTCAGGCCAACCTCCTCCAGAATCTGCTCGCGAGAAGCATGCGGAATGAACTCCGCCGGAAGACCCAGCTCGCTCAGCGCGGTATCCACGCCAGCCGCACGCATTTCCTGGCGGATGCGCGAACCCACGCCGCCGGAACGCACGCCGTCCTCAATGGTCACCACAATGCGGTGGTCACGAGCCAGCTCAACGACCGAAGACGGCACCGGCATCACCCAGCGCGGGTCAACCACGGTGGACTGAATACCCTCGGCGGCAAGCACCTTGGACGCTTCCAGAGCCACGCGAGCCATAGCGCCCACGGCAACGAACAGTACGTCACGCTGACCGGTTTCCGGGTGGGGTTCACCGGTGCGTGCCAGCACGTCCACGCCGTCGCTGCGGCGCTCCAGGGCGGGAATGTCCTCGCCCACGGAGCCCTTCGGGTAGCGAATCACGGTCGGTGCGTCGTTAATAGCTACAGCCTCACGCAGCTCTTCGCGCAGGGTCGCGCCATCACGCGGAGCCGCCAGGTGCAGGCCCGGAATGAACTGCAGCATCGCCAAATCCCACATGCCGTGGTGGCTTGCACCGTCCGGGCCGGTAATGCCGGAGCGGTCCAGCACCACGGTCACGCCCGCCTTGTGCAGGGCAACGTCCATGAGCAGCTGGTCAAAGCCGCGGTTCAGGAAGGTTGCGTAGAGGGCAACCACCGGGTGCATGCCGCCGTACGCCAGGCCGGCGCTCATCGCCACGGCGTGCTGCTCAGCGATACCTACGTCAATAACGCGCTCGGGGTGGCGCTTCTGGAATTCGCGCAGACCCACGGGAATGAGCATCGCGCCGGTAATACCGACGACGTTCTCCTGCTCATCCGCAATATCTGCAATTTCGCGGCCAAAGACGCCGGTCCACGACTCAGAGGTGCTGGTCGAAACATCCTCACCGGTCAGCGGGTCAATCTGGCCCACCGCGTGGAACTGGTCGTCCTCATTAGCGCGGGCGGGTGCGTAGCCGTGGCCCTTCTCGGTAATGGCGTGCACAATCACCGGGCCGGCGTAGTTCTTTGCCGCGGTCAGTGCGTTCTCCACAGCCTGCTGGTCGTGGCCGTCAATGGGGCCCACGTATTTCATACCCAGGTCTTCAAAAATGCCCTTGGGTACGACGACGTCCTTAATGCCCGCCTTCATGCCGTGCAGGCCGCGGTACACCATCTGACCGACGGGGCCGCCACGCTGCAGACCGATGCGCACTGCATCCAGAGCGCTGTCGTAGCGGTGATCGAGGCGCACGCGATCCACCTGCTGCTGCACACCGTGCTTCAGCTCAGAGAGCTGGTTCGCGAAACCGCCAATGGTCGGCGCGTAGGAGCGGCCGTTATCGTTGACCACAATCACGACCTTGCGGGTGCGGTCGGCAGCAATATTGTTCACAGCCTCCCACGCCATGCCGCCGGTCAGCGCGCCGTCACCAATGAGGACCACGGTGTAGCGGTCATCTTCACCGTTGAGCTTGTGCGCGCGAGAAATACCGTCAGCCCACGAAATTGAGCTGGAGGCGTGCGAAGACGCAATAATGTCGTGCTCAGACTCGCCACGATCCGGGTAACCCGACAGGCCACCCTTCTGACGCAGAGTCTTAAACGCGTGACGACCAGTCACCAGCTTATGCACATAGGACTGGTGGCCGGTGTCGAAAAGAATGTTGTCCTTGGGAGATTCGAAGACACGGTGAATGCCGAGGGTCAGCTCCACAACGCCCAGGTTCGGACCCAGGTGACCGCCGGTCGCCGACACATTCGTCACGATGAACTGGCGAATTTCCTTAGAGAGCTCCTCCAGCTGCTCGTAGCTGAGGTTCTGCAGGTCCGCCGGGGACTGAATACCCGGGAGCAACTTGGCAGTGGCACCATTACCAATGCTGTAGTCGGCGGTGGGTGCGCCACCGGCGGCGCTATTCGGGGTCTCCTCCTGCGGCAATGCGTTTTCAGCGGACATACACCCACACTCCTCAAGGTCGGGGCACGGCTCATTCCGTGCATTGGTTCTTCAATGATTCTACCGTTTAAGGTGCCAAAAAGCAGATTTATGCGCCCGCAGAGCAAGACGCACCGGGTTGAGCGAAAACGGCCTGAAATAACCCCTAGTGGGCAGGCTGGTGAACAGCCCAACCCGCCCAACACTGCGATTATTTGCTTCTTTGTTACAGCTACTAGCTGCGCGCTACTTGGTGCGACGGCGGCGCGGACGAGGCTTCGCCGGGGCACGCTCAAAAAGCGCCACCGACTCCACGTGATGCGTATTCGGGTACATATCAAACGCCCGAAGCTGCACCATGTCCCAACCCAACTCACGCAAAATACCGGTGTCACGACCCAGGGATGCCGGATCGCACGCCACGTACAGAATACGCTTGGGGTCCAGCGCATCCAGGCGTTCCAGGGTGGTTCGGTTCGCGCCCTCACGGGACGGGTCAAGGACCACCGCATCAATAGCGGGGATTTCACCAAACTCAAGGGCGGTCTTCAAATCGACCAGGTGGCGTGCCACATCGCCGCGAATCACCTCAATGCGGGTGTCCGCAGAGTTCTCGGTGCGGGAGCAACCATCCGGCGCGAAGTTCGAGCGCGCATCCTTATGGGTCACCGGGGAGCCCTCAATGCTGACGACGGTACCGGTTGCGCCCACGGCGTCCGCGAGCGCGGCGGTGAATAGGCCCGCGCCAGCGTACAGGTCGAGGGCGCATTCGCCTTCCTGCGGGCGGAGCATGGTGAGCATGGTACCGACCATGGTGGAGGGGGCGGCGCGGTGAATCTGCCAGAAGCCGCCGGCGGACACCTGGTAGCTGAAGCGGCGGGAGCCGAAGGTGACTTCTTCGGTGACGGAACGCAGGCCCGCGCCGAGCAGCTGGTCGCCTTCGGGTACGCGGCGGTAGGGGCTGTGGGAGGAGCCGGGGCGGCGGCGCTTGGGCTTGCCGTTGGAGGTGGACTGCGGGGTGAAGAACAGTGAAATCTTGCGCTTGGCGAGCAGTCCCCAGGCGTCGGATGCCTGCTGTTCGATGTCTTTGGCGACCTCTTCGATGGAGAAGCGGGGGTCGACGATGAACTGCAGCAGGACCCTGCCGCGGGAGGAGACGGTCGCCTCGACTTCGCGCACGCCGCGCAGGTTCAGCTGTTCAAGCTGCAGGTTGCGCAGTTCGGGGGCAGCGAGGGGAAAGTCGATGACAGGTACGGGTTGGGAGGCGCGGTACGGGTGCATGCCGACGCGCCAGGTGACGGCGGGGTTCTTCTTGCCGCTGTTCTGCTCGCCGTTCTTCTCTTCGCTATCGTGCGCGCGGACCTTGGTCACGGTGTAGCGCACGCGGGTACGCCAGGACAGGCCCTCGTTGTTATCGCGCAGGGGCAGCTCTTCAACCATGAGGTTGGTCAGCAGGGGCGATTCGAGGGGCAGACCGCCCAGTCGGTTGATTTGGGTGCGGACGATATCAGTCTTGTAGCGTCGCTGCTCATCCAGGTTGATGTGGCCGTACTCCATGCCGCCGAGCAGTTCGGGTACGCCGGTGGCGGCGGCGCGTTCCTCTTCGGTGGCGAGCGCATCCGCCTGGATCCAGGGGTGGGGGCGGCGTGCCAGGGAGGGTACGGGTACGGAGATAACGTCCGCGAAGTAGAAGCGGCGCTTGGGGCCAATCGCGGTGATGCGCACTTCAGCCTGTTCGCCGACGATGCCGTGACGCACAAAGATGACGCCCTGTTCGGTGCGCGCTACGAAGGCGCCGCCGTGCGCGGGAGCCTCACAGGTGACGGTGAGGGTCTGCCCGACGCTGTATCCGTCTACGTTGTTGGAGGCGGCAGGCGTGGTAGCAGGGTGAGTCACAGCATTGTCTCCTAAAGAATCACTTAATGTGAATTATTTTACACCGGTTTGTACCTTTACTCCGATTCCGACGCCCCGCAAGGGGTGCCGAATAGGACGTAAAGGGCAAAGTCCAGGCGCTATGTGGGGGTGCTCAAGCACATCACAGGCCAATGACCGGGCTGGGCAATTAATGTGGGCGCAGGGCAATTATGCTGAGCGCCGGGCAAACGTTACGGCTAGCGCTTCTTCTCGCGCGCTACAGCATCCGCCTCGTGCAGGCGACCGCGGTACACGGCGTGGCGGTTGCTCTGAATCAGTTCGCGGCCGCCACCGGCAGAACGGGTCACGTTCGGGGCGACCGCCGCCGTAGAACCGTCAGCAGCCTCTGCGGTCGAATCATTGGCAGCTGAGTCCTTGCCCTGCAGGCGCTGATCAAAGATCTCGTCATACACTTCGTCCTCGTGCATCGCCCACGGCACGGTCGCGGTCATCACGCCCGGCTCATGCAGAAGCGCCTGCTTGAGGCGGCGCACCGTACGGCGGTGCAGAAGACGCTGCCACCAGTGCTCCACCACGAACTCGGGCAGGTACACCACCAAAATATCGCGGGGCGACTTCTTGCGGCGGCGGCGAATATACGAGACGACCGCCTCCACGGTGTCACGGTACGGCGAATCAATCACCGACAGCGGCACCGGAATACCCAGGGCATACCAGCGCTTCTTCACGACTTCCAGAGCGGCGCGGTCGTTGTTGACCGTCAGCGCCTCAATCGTGGAGGGGCGACCGGCACGCGCATAGGACAGGGCGCGAACCGCCGGGCGGCGCACACGCTCCACGTACACGATGGCGTGTACACGCGAAGGCAGGGCCGCCACATCCGCAACGGATTCAGCGTTCAGGGGGATGTCCAGGGCGGCATCCACCGCATCGTAGTGGCGGCGAGTCACAACCATACCTCCAACCATCAGGGCAATCATTCCAAGGGAGAGCCACGCACCGGCGGCGAACTTCGTCACCACGACGATGACCAGCACCGCGGCGGTCACCATCACGCCCACCGCAGAGACCGCAATATCGCGCAGCAGGGCGCGGCGCGGCATCTGCGCCAGGGTAATGCGCAGCAGACGCATGCGGTAGCGCACCACCGCCAGCTGAACCAGCACCATCGACAGGCACATGCCCACGATGTACAGCTGAATCAGTGAGTACACGTCCGAGTTGAAAACGGTGGTGAGGAAAATCGAAATCGCCGACAGCGCCAGCACACCGTTCGCGTACAGGCCGCGCGAATCCACGCTGCGGAAGAACACCGGCAGGTACTGGTAGTCGGCCAGCGACGAAGCAATCACCGGGAAGCCCGTAAACGCGGTCAGCGAGGCAATAATCAGCACGCCCACCGTGGCGAATACCAGCAGCTGCGCGAAGAACGGCACGCCCTGATAAATTGCCAACGCCACCTGGTACAGCGCAGGTTTCTGGTGGAAGTACTCCCCCGGCGTGTGCCCGTCAATGAACAAGAAACGGGTCGTATCGTGCACCATGTGAACGCGGGTTGCCGCCGCAAAACCGAGCAGGCTCACCAGCAGGACCGAGGTAATCAGGCCCATCAGCATCATGGTGACCGCCGCGTTATATTTCTTCGGGCGGCGGAAATACTTCACCGAATTAGAAATCGTAGAAACACCCGAGAACGCCACCAAGCCGGCGGAGAAAGAACGCGCCAGAAGCAGCATCAGCGCCAGACCCTCCAGCGAGTGGGTCTCGAGCTCGGGGGCAATCACGTAGGTCGCCGATTCAGCCAACGGCAAGGTACCCGTCGCGGCACGAATCCAACCCACAATGAGGGTCGCTCCCAACAGTGCCAAGAAAACATACAGCGGCCAGTACGCAATCTTGCCCAGCAACTGCACGCCACGTAGCGCAAACAACGTCAGCGCAACAATGAGTAGCACCGCAATGTGCGTGCGCCAATCCTGAATCTGCGGATACAACGCCACCAAAAACGAGGACGCCGAAGACATCGACACCGCCACCGTGAGCGTATAGTCCATCAGCGAGGATGCACCCATCACAATCGACGGCAGCGCACCCAGTTTGCGGTGCACCAGCTGAATATCGCCTTCAGAAGCAATCTGATTAATGTTGTAGCGGTACGTGCCAATGACCAGCAGACCCACCATCGCCACACCCAAACCAATCCAGGGCGAAAAAGCGAGCGCAGACGCACCCGCGGCGGCAAGGGTCAAAATCATCTGGTCGGCGGCGTAGGCGACCGAAGAGATGCCGTCGGCACCGAAAAGAGGCAGGGCGTAGCGCTTCGGCAGCGCGACTGCCGAAAGATTTCGCGTGCTGACCGGCTGACCGGTCAGGGCGATGCGCATCCTATCCCAACGATTCCTCACGCTGTTAAGGCTATCGGTCGCGGCTTCAAAGCTCAATTTTATTCAGCCGAATAGTGGGCATTGCGAGCGGAATATCACGGGGCATCGGCGCGGAGGCTCACCCGCCCATTACACTGGTAGAGGTAGGCGGTCATGCCTTATCGCCATAAAACATCAACACTCGGAGGGATGTATGCCTCACTTCGTCATTATGGGTGCCGGACGCGTGGGCGTCATGCTGGCGCGCACTCTGGAAGCTTCGGGGCATACGGTCGCCGTCATTGACCAGGACGAACGTGCTTTCCAGCCGCTGCGTAAGGGCTTTGAGGGCCGCCTGGTTACCGGTGTTGGTTTTGATGAGGACACTCTCAAGCGTGCCGGCATTACCGAGGCGTACGCTTTTGCCGCCGTCTCGTCAGGCGATAACTCGAACATTATTGCCGCCCGCGTGGCGCGTGAAATGTTCAAGGTGAAGAATGTTGTGGCGCGTGTGTACGACCCGAACCGCGCCGAGTTCTTCCAGCGCATGGGTATTCCTACGGTGGCGTCGGTGCGTTGGTCCACCGACCAGGTGCTGCGCCGCCTGCTGCCCGAGCAGGCGCTCAAGGGCGACTTCCGTGAACCCTCGGGCCGCCTCATGCTCACCGAAATTCCGCTCGACGACGGCTGGGCTGGCCACGCGTTGACCAGCATCGAACGTGCCGCCGGGGTGCGCATCGCCTACATCACCCGCTTTGGTGAGGGCATGCTCCCCCGCCCCGATTCCGCCTACCAGCAGGGCGATAGCGTGCACGTGATGATGCGCACCGACGACGTTGCGGACGTAACCCGTATTCTCTCCCGCCCGCCGCGCGTTGAAGACGAAGAAGTGGAGGCGAACTACGCCCCCGCCTCGGGCCACCGCAAGCACCCCCACGCCCCGAAGAAACCCGCCGAGCAGGCGCACAACGACGGCCCCGTTATCGAGCATGAATTCCACCTCGGTGACACTCCCCCGGAGCTGCCCGACCCCCTCGAACTCATCGGCCGCCATCGTGATTCCTCGAAAGGTGAGAAGTAAGTGAAGGTCCTCATTGTTGGTGCCGGTTCCGTGGGTGCCTCCATCGCTAAAGAGCTCATGATGAACGGCCACGACGTGACCATCATCGATTCCAAGCCCGAAGTCAAGAAGCGCGCCGATCTGCCCGGCGTGCGCTGGCATATTGGTGACGCCTGCGAACTGTCCGTACTGCGCCAGGTGCACCCGAACAAGGCGGACGTGGTCGTTGCCGCAACCGGTGACGATAAGGCAAACCTGATGGTCTCCCTGCTGGTGCGCAGTGAGTTTGGTGTGCCGCGCACCGTGGCGCGCGTGAACAACCCGCGTAATGAGTGGCTCTTTGATGATTCCTGGGGCGTGGACGTTGCCGTGTCCACCCCGCGTCTGATGACCGCCCTCGTTGAGGAAGCCGTGGAAGTCGGCGACGTGGTGCGCCTGCTGACCCTGCAGGCTGGCGGCGCGACCCTCGCCGAGTACACCGTGCCGGATGACCACCCCGTCATCGGTTACCGCGTGGATCACGTGCAGTGGCCCGTTGATACGGTGCTCACCGCGATCCTGCGTGACGGCGCGCCAATCCCGCCCAGTGCCGACGTGGCGATTGAGGGCGGCGACGAGCTGTTCTTCATCACGACCATTGCCGGTGAGGATCAGATCCGCGCACTGTTTGCATAGCACTGTTCGCATAGCGTTTATACGTAAGTTTTTGAGGAGGCGAAAGCCCCGGTCACGGGTACCGGGGCTTTCGCGTACTTCTATGAAGTTCTTCTACGTATGAAGTTGTGGAGTTAGCGGCTTTCTGAACCGTCAACTTCGGCAGCTTCGGAAGCTTCGGCAGTTTCGACAGCCTCGGGGTCCTCGCTCACCGGTGCCTCCTCGGGAGCCGACACACGCCACGCCAGCCACACACCCAAAGCGTACAGCGGCAGACCCATAATCAGGCGGGTCGCCCCCAGCGCCTCCACATTATTCGCAAAATACAGGGGCACCTGCACGGCAAGGCGCAGCATCATCAGCACGGTAATAATCCAGGTCGCCAGCATGTACTGGCGCAGGCGCACCGGGTTCTGGCGCCAGCTCAGCGCCTCACCGCGAATGACCGCAAAAATCAGGCCCGTAATCGGCCAACGCACCAGCATCGACAGCAGGTACGCCAGGATGTACACGCCGTTCGTCCAGAAGCCCACCACAAAGTAGTCGCTCGCATTACCGGTACGGTACGCCGCAAACGCACAAATTGCCACGCCCACCAGACCGGTCAGCGCGCTCACCAGCTTAGAGCCCTGCACCAGGCGAATCAGCGTGAACACGCCCGCCGCAGCCAGCGCCGCAATCAGGGACAGGTTCAGTTCCTTCGTCACGGTGAACAACACCAGGAACGCCACAGCGGGCAGGGAGGATTCCACCAGGCCGCGCCAGCCGCCGATAGCGTGCAGAATATCCACATCGCCGTTGGCGGTGCGGCGCATATTCGCACCCATGGAGGCGCTCAGGCTCTGCGCCAGCTGATTTTCCTCCCGCGCCGGGTCATCAGCCGGGCTAGTTGCGGGGTTAGCGTTCGGATCGGGCTGGGTCGAAGACTGCTCAGCGCTCATGTTTTCCCTTCTCAGCAAAGAATTGCGGCACGATCTCATAGCGCGGGTTATAAATCACCGGCTGATGAGCCCTCACCGACACCACACCGGAACAGCGCAGCAAGGCACCGGCAAGCACGCCGGGCACCATCCGCTGCCCCTGCCACTTCAGCAGCACCCTATCGCCCGGGTTGAACGGCGCATACGGTGGGAAAGACACCTCGTGAGGCTCCTGCACCGCCACAGTCGCCAAAGATGCCGTGTTCAAATGGTGCTGCTTCTCGAGGTCCTCGGACTCCTCCTCGAAATCCTCACCGGGCGGCTCCACAATCGGCATACCAATCAGCGCCAGCGGGCTCGACCACTGCAGGGGCTTCGACTTAGCCACCACCAGCTCGGCACGGTACATCGGCTTATCCTGCAGCGCAGGCAGCCATACCTGCTCCACGCGTCCGGCAAGGCGTACGCGAAAGCGCTCGGGGTACCCGGGAGCAAGAATCTGCTTCTCAGGAACCGCGAGCGCACTCGAGTAGTTCGAGAACTCAGGCATTAGCCAATCTCGGTAATCTCAGGGCCGCGGCGAGGCATCGGGCGCAGCTTGCTGTGCTCGTTCTCGGTTTCTTCCTCCACGGCGGGCTCTTCCTCAGCCGCAACGACCAGGTCGGCGGGCAGAGTCATGGGCAGCAGCTCGCGCGGCGGGCGCGGGTCGTCGCCACGGTCCACCACGACGGTGCGGAAGACTTCCTCCACGGAGGCGGCAGCCTTATCGTCACCGAGCACAGCCGCACCAGAGATGACGCCGCGCAGGAACCAGCGGGGGCCGTCCACACCCACGAAGCGGGCGATGCGCTCGCCGGGCTGACCGTCCGGGGTGAAGGCGGGCAGGCGGGTCAGCATCTCGGCACCGAATACGCCGGCGTAGATTTCGACGTTGCCGCCCTGGGAGGCGACGGACTCGGTCAGGTCGTGACGGATATCGTCCCAGATGCCGGTGGTGCGCGGTGCGGCGAATGCCTGCACCTGCAGGGTTGCGCCGTCGCGGGTGATGGTTGCGGCGATCACCGCGCCGGTTGCGTCGTCAGTTTCGAGGCGCAGGTTCATGCCGTCGAGCAGCTTGATGCGCAGCGCACCCAGGTCGACGTAGTCTTCGAGGTCTTCGGCGGTGACTTCTTCAATGTCGTGCGGGCCGTTGACTCGGTCGTACTTGATGACCTTGGGAGAGTTCTCCTCTTCCTTCAGTTCCTCAACCTCGACGTTGGTCTCCTCAATCTCTTCGGCGACAGCCTTGTCGATGGCGGCCTTTTCAGCCTCCTCGGCGTGCTTCTTCTTACCAAATCCGAACATGGTATTCCTACTTTCACCGCACGCAGGGTGCGGGGGTTTCTTCTCTTCTCTCGTGCGACAATCGCGGTGAGGGCAGACTAGTAGATTCCGCTGGAGCCGAAACCGCTGGAGCCGCGTTCGGTCTGTTCCAGTTCATCCACCACGGTAAAGGTTGCGTGCTCGTACTTCTGAATGACCAGCTGGGCAATGCGGTCGCCGCGCTGCACGTGGAAGGACTTGGTCTTGTCAGTGTTGAGCAGGGTGACCATCAGCTCGCCGCGGTAGCCGGAATCAACGGTGCCGGGTGCGTTCACGATGGTGATACCGTTCTTGGTCGCCAGGCCGGAGCGCGGGTGCACCAGACCGACGTAACCTTCGGGCAGGGCGATTGCCACGCCGGTGGGGACGAGGGCGCGTTCGCCCGGTTCCAGTTCGAAGTCGATGCGGGAGCGCAGGTCAGCACCGGCGTCGCCGGGCTTTGCGTAGGTGGGTGCGGGCAGCTCGGGGTCGAGCAGCTTAATGTGGACGTTTACGGGGGTCATCATGGTCAATACTCTAACCTTTCGCGGGTGTCTGTGCCATCACCTCGCGCTGTGTTGAGGCTCTACTGCGGGGTGTTTTCGTTGCTTGTTCGCGTTCAGCGCGTGCCGCGGTGTGCCGTGTTGGGTGCGACGCGGCGCTGTTCTTACGTGCGCGGCTTTCACATACTCAACGGGGCGGGTGCACTCGGCACTCGCCCCGTCATGAGGTGTATGTCGGGTGGGTGTTAGCCCTTCCCTAAAGTTTTAGCCCTCGCACTCGATGCAGTAGGACAGGCCGCCCTCTTCGCGTGCAATCTGCGAGCGGTGGCGCACCAGGAAGCAGGATGCACAGGTGAACTCGTCGTCCTGAGCGGGCAGAACAACAACGTTCAGTTCCTCGTTGGAGAGGTCAGCACCGGGCAGCTCGAAGCTTTCTGCTGCGCTGTTCTCGTCTTCGTCCACCGCACCGGACTGCATCTCGGAACGGCGGGCGTTCAGCTCCTCGTAGGACTCTTCGTTCTGCTCTTCGTCCTGCTTGCGAGGTGCATCGTAATCAGTTGCCAAACTTTCACGCTCCGTTGGTTCTGTGGCTGTGTGTTGGACTAGGCCACGCTGGTTTAATGAGTGCTCTAGGTGCCGCTGGTGAGGATTTAACCCCGACGGCATGCCAGGTATTGTTCACCATTGGCACCCTATTTGTCTAATCCTGGGTAGGCTTTGGACGGTTTAGGCGTCACATTCTAGCTTTTTCGGTCCGAAAAGTACATCTTTTTTTGGGGAAAATCCCGCCTCCGCTACTGATTTACCGCGCTTTCACGGTACCCTGGAAGGTAGTTTGCGTTCCGTGCAACACATTCACGAACGCGTCCGGTTCACCTATGGAGGTTCTCATGCTTGAACTGCGTCTGATTGGCGTTCACGATGACGGCGAAAATCTGGTGCTTGAGTCTGCTGACGGCACCCGCTTCTTGCTGCCGATTGACGCGAACCTGCGCACGAGCATCACCAAGGCTCGCCGTATTCAGCCCGCCCGCGGTCTGGGCGCTAAGGGCACCTACGGTCCGCGCGATATTCAGACCCGTTTCCGTCAGGGTGCCTCCGTTGAGGAAATCGCTGAAGAGTCCGGTTGGGAGCCGGAGCGCGTGCGCCGCTACGAGTGGCCGATCGTTGCTGAGCGTGCCCACATTATTCGTGCCGCTCAGAGCGTGAAGATTGGTCGCCGCAGCTCCGCTTCGGGTACCGCACAGATCCCGGTGACCCTGAGCGCCCGCATTGAGGAAGTCTCTGAGCGCTACGGTTTTGAGGAGGCAACCCAGGACTGGACCACCCGCCAGCAGGAGAACGGCCAGTGGCGCGTTGAGGTTGATATTGCGCTGAAGGATTCGGTGCGTCAGAACCTGCCCGCGCAGGTCGTCTTCCCCGCACGTTGGGTGTACAACCCGGCGAACCAGGGCCTGTACGCGTCGAATGAGGCGGCGTACTTCCTGATGGGCAACAGTGAGGACGCTGTTGCCGCCGCCGCTAAGAAGGCTCCCGTGGAGGTTCCTCCCGCCCGCCTGCCGAAGTCACCCGAGCCCGCACCGGCACCCCTTACTTCTTCTGAGAGCGCTGATGAGCGTAAGCTCAAGGAGCTCCTGGAGCGCGCCCGCTCGGTGCGCCCGGCACAGGTTGAGGAGCCCGAGGTGTTCGTGCACCGCGAGTCCGCTGAGCCTGTAGCACCGGCTGCGCCCGCGGCACCTGTTGCACCTGGTGTGTCTGCGCCGGTAGAACCTGCGGCTCCTGCTGCACCCGAGCCCACCGCAGAAACCACCCTCGAAACCACCGACCCGCTGGCTGTGGATTCGGAAGCACCCGTTGAATCCGTTCCGGTCGAGTCCTTCGCCCTGCCGGCACCCGTCGAGGACGCACCCGCTGCTGAGGCGCCCGCAGCTGAAGCACAGCCTGAGCCCGCAGCTGAGGTACCGGCTGAGCCCGCCTCCGCGGCCGAGAAGCCCAAGTCTTCCTCGAAGAAGCAGCGCGTGAGCGTTCCCGCCTGGGACGACATCATCTTCGGCGGCCGCAAGTAAGCGAGCACCCTCGCGCCCGTCCGATTAAGGGCATCTAGACGAGGGCTTTAGTCAAGGGCCTCTAGACATACGAAAACCGCTGGTTATTCACCCGAATAACCGGCGGCTTTTTCTATCTTCTCAGCCTGTATCCGCTGAGCGGGGCTCTTCCGAGTCTTAGAAGGTCTTGAGCATGCGCAACGGCACCAGACGCTCAGCGTCCGTCAGCGAACCGTGCTGACCAACCATGTGCAGGGCACGCTCCTGATAGTGGCGCATATCGTACAGCGCCCAATCGTCGCGAGCGCACACCATCAGGTCGCCAATGCGGCCGCGCGCCGCATCCGTGATGACCGGGCCGAAGTAGCCGGCGCGCATCAGCTCGCGAGAGTCAATCACCCAGGCGCGCTCGCCCCAGTACTGCGCCCAACGCTGAGCGGTGGCGGTACGTGCCGCCTCCGAGGTGTCTTCCAGGTACAGGTGCACGGCGCGCGGTTCACCGGCGGTCATTGCGATGTTGCGGGTCAGCTCCTTCACGCCAGAATAGTCGATGCGCTGGTGCTCGGGCACGTTCACCATGCCGTGATCGGCGGTCACGAAGAGTGCCGCCCACGCCGGGGCGCGCTCCGCCAGACGCTTCAGCGCCGAGTTCAGTTCCTCCAGCTGCTGTAGCCATTCGTCACTACCCACGCCGTAGCGGTGGCCCGCCGCGTCAATCTCGCCCCAGTACAGGTACACGGTGGTCGGGGTGCGGCTGGAGAGCGCCTCCAGGGCGTAGGTGACACGGGCATTATAGCCGACAGCATCCACGAAGTCGCCGCCGCGCAGCGCCGCCTCCGTCAGGCCGGTACCGCGGTACTTACCCAGCGAAATGGTGAGCACGCGGCGGTTCGTATGGTGGCGTTCCAGCACGGTCGGCAGCGGCTGCCAGGCGTGCGGGTCCACCGTCTGATCCCAGCCGGACAGGTGGTTCATGACCGAGCCCGCTCCCCCATTACCTGCCGGGTTGCGCACCTCGTAGCCGGCAATGCCGTGCGCGCCGGGTGCCGTGCCGGTGCCCAACGAGGTCAGGGAGGCGGCGGTCGTGGTGGGGAACGCGGCGTCCAGCGGGCCCAGGTTCAGGGTCTTACGCAGGGCGGGCGCGTAGCCGCTGTAGCTATTGAGCAGCTGCTCACCCAGGCCGTCCACCATGACCACGCAGGCGTGACGGAAAGACACCGGATCAACATCCTGCTCCGCGAGGCGACCGGCAAGGTTCAGCGGGTCGGCAACAGAGTTGAACGCCGGGTCAGAATCCAGGGCGTGCGCGGGGCGCGCCAGGCTTCGCTGCGCCACCAGAGAGGAAGCGGACTCCAGCACATCGGCGATGCTATTGCTGCCGTAGGCGGGCGCGGGAGGCAACGGCGCGCCCAGAACATCGTGCAGGGTGGTCTGTACCGTCATAAGGTCCTCTCAGGGGTGTGGCGGGTGTGTGAAAGTACGGGGCGCCGCGAGGGATTTATACTGTGCGGGCTGTTATTGTGCGGCGAGCGCTACCACCGGTGCTTATCGGTGGTGCTTATCGGCGGGTTGCGTACATGCGGGCACGGTGCAGAGCACGGGCAAAATGCTGCGCACGCTGAACCGACTCCGGGCCGTCAGCGGTCGCAGAAACACGCACCGCAATATCCTCACGGCGCGCATCGCCCGTGAAGCCGTGGTCGGCATTGCACTGCGGATCCTGGCAACCGGCAGGAGCCAACTCCATGTGCAGCGAACCGGTCCACGCAATCTGGAAGGAAATCTCAGTCGGGGCGGTGCTACCGGCGTTGTACGCCTGCGGCTGGCTGAAACCGTAGCTGATGGTGACCGCGTTCAGGGCGCTCAGGTGCACCGCCTCCACGCTCACATGCGCCACGGTGCCCTGCGCGTCACCTTCAAGGTGCTGGTCGTCCAGGTGCGCAAAGATGACGTGCTCACCGCAGAGCACCATCACGGTGATGTGGCGGTGAAAATCATCGCGGGAGAAGTGGGTTTCATGCTGTACGAAGTGCGCGTCCGGGTTCATGCCCGCCAGCGCGTCATCCACCACTTCCAGCACGAGGTCGGGGTAGAAACCGGCATGCTTAATGTCTGCGACCAGTTGCTCGCGTTCGGGGGTGGTGGCGTACATCGTACCTCTTTCGTGCGGTGCCCTCATGAGGCGACGTCGGTCGGCGCACACGATGAGGGCGGTTAGGTATTACTCCCCTCTACCTTAGAGGGTTCCAGCCGGGCTGTGCTACTTGACCACGCTAATACAGGCTCATATGACGGTGTGCAATCCCCCGGTATGCTTCGGTTACTGCCCCGCAACCGCCTTGGCGCACCCCACAGATGACGCCGACCAACCAGCCCGTCTCATCCGCTACCACCCGCTAAAATAGGAGGAGCGAAAACACACCGACACGAGGAGATATATGGCTCGCCGATCCAAATCCGCCGTCAGCGACTACCCGGTGGATGTGGTAGAGAATATCGTCGACATCGACGTATCCGCCGAGATGGAAACCAGCTTCCTGGAATACTCCTACTCGGTGATTTATTCGCGCGCCCTCCCCGACGCCCGCGACGGCCTCAAGCCCGTGCAGCGCCGCATCCTCTACATGATGCAGCAGATGGGTCTGCGCCCCGACAAGGGCCACGTCAAGAGCGCCCGCGTGACCGGCGAGGTCATGGGTAAGCTCCACCCGCACGGCGACGCCGCCATCTACGACGCGATGGTGCGCCTCGCCCAGTCCTTCGCGCTGCGCCTGCCCCTCGTTGACGGTCACGGTAACTTCGGCTCCCTCGACGACGGCCCGGCAGCCGCCCGATACACCGAAGCACGCATGGCACCCGCCGCGCAGGCGCTCACCGCGGACCTCGAAGAAGACGTGGTTGACTTCGTGCCGAACTACGACAACCAGTTCATGCAGCCCTCCGTGCTGCCCGCAGCGTTCCCGAACCTGCTCGTCAACGGCACCACCGGCATCGCGGTCGGTATGGCAACCAATATGGCACCGCACAACCTGCGCGAGGTCATCGCAGGTACCCGCCACCTCATCGCCCACCCCGAGGCGAGCCTCAAAGACATCATGAAGTTCATCCCCGGCCCCGACCTGCCCACCGGCGGCACCATCGTGGGTCTGGGAGGCATCCGTGACGCCTACGAAACCGGCCGCGGCACCTTCAAGACCCGCGCGAAGGTCTCCATCGAGCAGGTCAGCCCCCGCAAGCAGGGCATCGTCGTCACCGAACTGCCGTACATGGTCGGCCCCGAAAAGGTCATCGAAAAGATCAAGGACGGCGTCAACTCCAAGAAGCTCACCGGTATCTCCGACGTGGTCGATCTGACCGACCGCACCAACGGTCTGCGCCTCGTCATCGAAGTCAAGAACGGATTCAACCCGGAGGCGGTGCTCGCCGCCCTCTACAAGCACACTCCGCTTGAGGATTCCTTCGGCATCAACAACGTGGCGCTCGTGGACGGTCAGCCGCAGACCCTCGGCCTGCTCGACCTGATGCGCGTGTACATTGACCACCGCCTGAACGTGGTCCGCCGCCGCACCGAATTCCGCCTGGGCAAGCGCACCGACCGCCTGCACCTGGTCGAGGGCCTGCTCGTGGCGATTCTCGACATTGACGAGGTCATCCAGATCATTCGTGAGTCTGACGAGACCGCTCAGGCACGCGAAAAGCTGAAGGTCGTCTTCGATCTGACCGACACCCAGGCGAACCATATCCTGGAGCTGCGCCTGCGCCAGCTCACCAAGTACTCCCGCCTGGAACTCGAGGCAGAACGCGACACCCTGCAGCAGGAAATTGCGGAATTGCAGCGTATCCTCGGCTCCGATGCGGCACTGCGCGAACTGGTCTCCGACGAGCTCGCCGAGGTTGCCGAACGCTACGGCACCGACCGCCGCACCCAGCTCAAAACCAAGGACGAGATGCAGGTCGCCATTGAGGCGGTCACCGCGCAGTCCAAGGCGAAGAAGAGCCTGGGCCTCGCCCTCGAAATCGCGGACGATCCCTGCTGGGTTCTGCTCTCCGCCTCCGGCATGATGGGACGAACCCCCGGCAAGCCCATCCGCGAGGCGCTCGTGGATCCCGGCAAGCGCTTCAAGCACGACGTGTTCACCTCGATCGTACCGACCACCGCGCGCGGTGAGATTGGTGCCGTGACCTCTGCAGGACGCATGGTGCGTCTGTCCGTTATGGACATTGCGGTGCTGGACGAGAACGGCGGCACCCCCTCCATGGCGTCGGCGGTGAAGGCAGCCGAGCTGGTTCCGCTCACCAAGGGTGAGAAGCTGGTCGCCCTCGTACCGCTGAATACGGTGCTGGCGATGGCAACCGCGGGCGGCGTCATCAAGCGTCTGAACCCGGATTACCCGCTGAACCAGACCGAGTGGGACATCATGAAGCTCAAGGACGGCGACGAAATCGTAGCCGCCGCCCCCTGCCCCACCGATGATATGGTGCTCACCTTCGTCACTCGCGACGCGAAGCTACTGACCTTCGACGCGGCAAAGGTCCGCCCGCAGGGACGCACCGGCGGCGGTATCGCAGGCATCAAGCTTGCCGACGACGACCGCCTCATCGCCCTGGGCGTGACCGCGCCCGGCGACGCGGCGGAGGTCGTGACCGTCACCAACGGCAAGGATGGCCTGGCAAGCGCCAAGGTCACCGCCCTGAGCGAGTACCCGCAGAAGGGCCGCGCGACCGGCGGTGTGCGTGCGCACCGATTCCTCACCGGTGAGAGCCAGCTGGCTCTGGCGTGGGTGGGCGTGGGCCCGGCGAAGGCGGCGTCCTCCGGCGGTGTGGCTCGTTCCCTGCCGACCGAGCACGGTGCCCGTGACGGTTCCGGTGTGATGCTCACTCAGAGCATCGGCATTGTGGGCCCGAACTATGCGGCTGTTTCTGCTGAGCTGGCGGTCAGCCCGGAGGGTGAAAAGCTCTTCTAGGCGCGCCGTTCACGGCCTTTCGACCTTAGGTTGCTAGCGAAGCCGGGGGTGAAGACACGTTGTGTGTCTTCACCCCCGGCTTTTATGTGGTGTACCTTAAGTAACACAGCACACATTTATTGACGCATTGTTCTTAGAGGATTTGTCGTGCTTGATTTACTGTCCGTCACACCAGAGTTATTTATCGTGCTCCTGCTCGCTGCCTTCTGCGCTGGATGCATCGACTCTGTCGTGGGCGGAGGCGGCATGATCCAGCTCCCCGCCCTGCTCATGGCGCCCGGGTTCTCACCCGTCGCCGCTCTGAGCACCAATAAAGTTGCCAGTTCCATGGGCACTTTGACGAGCGCCTCAACCTATATTCGCTCACTCAAAATCCCGTGGAAAATTCTGCTCCCCGTAGCGTTCGTGGCGTTCTGCGCCTCCGCCGCCGGCGCGTACTGCGCCACGATCCTGCCGGCACATATTTTCCGCCCCGCAATTGTGGTGGTTCTAGCCGCTATCCTCGTCTTCTCGGTGCTACAACCGCGCATACCTCGCGGGCAGCCTCGCGCGCTCACAACCTCATCGTTCCTAGTGCGCGGCTTTGCGCTGGGTCTGATTCTGGGCGGCTACGACGGCATCCTCGGGGCTGGCACCGGCGCGATGATGCTCGTCGCCCTGCAGATAGCCATGGGCTACGATATGCTCCACGCAACCGCAGCCGCCAAGGTTCTTAACACCGCCACCAACCTCGGCGCGCTCCTCTATTTCATTCCGCTGGGCTCGATTCACTGGCTCCTCGGAATCGCCATGGGATGCGCCAACATGGCGGGAAGCTGGGTTGGTGCCCGCACCGCAATTCACCTGGGCGAGCGATTCATTCGCCGCGTGCTCGTTATCGTTATGACCCTCATGCTGCTGCGGATGAGCGCGCAGATACTCGGCTGGGTCTAGCTCCCCCACCCTCACCCGAACCTATTCGCGCGGAGGTATAAACACTCAGAACTATCTGCGCACAAAGAAATGCCCCGGTACTTTCACGAAGTACCGGGGCATTCCTCGCAGTTTCTTGCGTTCAATCTCGCCCGCGATGGCTACGCTCAGCTGCGTTTAGAGGCGAACCACTTCATCGCAGCGGGCAATATCCTCGGGACGGTGCGACACCAGAACCGTAGCCACAGAGCTAGAGCGGGTCGCCGCATCCAAGTCAGCCATCAGCGCACGGGCAGACTCAGCGTCCAGGTGCGCGGTCGGCTCATCCAACAGCAGCACCGGCGAATTCACCAGCAGGGCACGAGCCACCGCCAGACGCTGACGCTGACCACCCGACAGGAACGAACCGCCGGCACCCACCGGGGTGCGCAGGCCCTGAGGCAGAGCGTCAAACCACTCGCCCAGACCCACACGGCGCAGAACCTCAATCAGCTCTTCCTCGCTCGGGCGATCCGAACGGTCACGAGCCAGCATCAGGTTGCCCTCAAGGGTCGACTCGAAAATGTGAGCCGCCTGCGGGCACCACGCCGCGTAGCCGCGCAGCTGCTCACCCTCCAGGACCTCGCCGGAAGCCAGCACGCGGCCGGACTCCAGCGGCAAGAAGCCCAGAACGGTTGCAAGCACGGTAGACTTACCGGAACCGGAGGGGCCGGTCACCGCAGTCCAGGAGCCGGCGCGGGCGTTCATGTTCAGGTCGGTGAAGACCGGGTGATCCATGCCGGGCCAGCGGGCGGCTGCGTCCTGCAGGCTCAGTGCCGGGGCGGGGTCGGTGACCTTCACGCCGAGTTCCTGCGGGGTGCCGCAGCTGACCAGGGTGGGTTCGCCGGGCTTCGGCGGGCGCGGGGCGCCAGCCTTAGAACCAGCCTTAGAATCCGTCTGAGCGCCAGCCGCAGATCCGGGGCGATCAAAGCGGTGGGCACGCTGACGGTCAGCTTCCAGCAGCTCCTCCATCTCGGCCTCCGCGCGGGCACGCAGACGCTCAACACGACGCGGCAGAACGTGGGTGTCCACCTCAGCCTCGGTCGGTACGGAACGCTTCAGGGTCGAGACGGCAACAATACCCTCCAGGGATACGTCGCGCACGCTCGGGGCAATCGTCGCGAGCAGGCGGCTGAACGCGGGCCAGGAGCGGACCGCCTCAACATGGCCCAGGGAGCTTTCCAGCATACCGGTGCACAGCAGCACCACAATCGCCGCTTCGGGGGCACGCACAGTGCCGTCAACAGCCAGCGGGTACGCAATGACTGCGCTCGCCAGAGCCGCACCGAACCAGCTCAGGGTCACGAGGGTACGGCCCACGCCCTGAGCGGTCGAGCCCTTCTGCAGGGCGGACAGGTTCTCGGCGTCCAGGGCACCGTTAGCCTTCTCAGCGGTGGTTGCCACGCCGTTAGCGCGTAGGTCCTCAGCCGCCGAGAGCATGCCGGTACCCAGGCGCAGCATCTGCGCGGTGGAGCGGCGAGCCAGCGCCTCCGCACGGGCATCGGCGCGGAGCACAATCCACGGAGCCACAAAAGTGCTAACCAGCACGGCAAGCAGAACCGGAATCAGAGCCTGCGGCAGGATGCACGCGGTTGTAATCAGCGCCGCGGTCATGACCAGCAGGTGCGCAGCCGGCGGAATAATAACGCGCGGCACGCCGTCACGCAGCTCATCAATACCGCCCACGAGGCGTTCGAGCAGCGCGTCACCACGCAGCAGGGCACGCACGCTGCTCACGCTCTGCCATGCGCCAACCCAGGCGCGCAGACGCAGAATATTTGCGGCGGCAAGAACCTTCGAGTGGGTCATCAGACGCTCAGCGTAGCGGGCGCAGGCACGACCCAGGCCGAAGAAACGCACGCCCACAATGGCGACCATCAGGTACATCATTGCCGGGCCCTCGGCGGCGCGAACAATCAGCCAGCCGGACAGCGCGGTCAGTGCCGCAGCCATCAGGGAAGTAATCGCAGCCATGATCACCGGGCCGGTTGCGGCGCGAACACCGATACCGGTCAGTTCCTTCAGGGTGTGCAGGCTTGCGAACAAGCCGGCAGGCTCGACTTCCTTGACCTCGGCAGCTGCGGAGGCGCCCGCCGGGGCGGTGCTTTCAGCCTCGTACTCTTCCTTGTCCTTAAGCAGGTGCGCGGGGGCTTGCGCGGGAACCGCAACGCGGGCGGTGTTCGCCTCGGCGGTCCAGGTGTAGCTCTGGGCGGTCTGCACGGCACGAACGAGGGTGTCGCATCCGGCGGCGAGCTCCTGCTCGTGGGTCACGATCAGCACGGTTGCGCCCAGTTCCGCCAGGCGGTGCAGGGCGCGGGTCACCAGGTATGCCGAGTAGGCGTCCAGGTGCGCGGTCGGCTCATCCACGAGGACGGTCAGCATGGTCTGCTCACCGCCGGCACGGTAGATAGCCTCGGCACGAGCCAGGGTACGTGCCACGGCGAGGCGGCGCGCCTGACCAGCACTGAGGGCACCGGGTTCAAGGGCGGTCAGCTTCTCCATGCCCAGCTGAGCCAGCGGGCCAACCAACAGCGCGGACTCGGCATCGGTGACGGACAGCTTCTTGGAGTCCATCGCTTCACCGAGCAGAGCGGCTGCACGCTCACGCTCCGCCTCGGTAGCGCTGAGTGCATAGAGAGCCATTTCGGTCTGCACGGTCGGCGCGGTGAAGACCGGCGACTGCGGAATAACTAGGGTGGTTCCCAGACCGGTCACGCTACCGGTCAGGTGCACGGGCTCCTCCGAGCCGGTGGGCACCAGGCCCTCACGTACGGCACCGGAGAACACGTTCAGCAGGGTGGACTTACCGCAGCCGGATTCACCCATCACGCCGATAACCGCACCGCGTGCATCCTGGGCAGTTACACCCTGAGCGGTAGCAACGCGACGGTCCAGGTTCAACGACAGGTTAGTCAGCACCGCAGGACGCGCCGGGTAGCTCACCGACAGGTCCTCCACAGCGATGGTGGAAGGCTGAGCCTTCTGCGATGCTGCGCTTTGCTCTGCCGAGTCCGCAGCGGCGGCGGGCAGGGGCGCATCAATAATCTTCTGGGCGCTACGCAGAGCGGCAACGCCGTCCTCCGATTGGTGGTAGGCGGCACCCACATCACGCAGCGGCTGGTAGCATTCGGGAGCCAGCAGCAGCACGAGAATTGCGGTGTCCAGGCCCAGGGTGCCGTTGACCAGGCGCACACCAATCAGCACAGCAATCAGCGCCACCGAAATGGTGGTGATGAGCTCCAGCGCAAGCGAAGACATGAAGGCGCTACGCAAAGTCTGCATGGTGCGTTCACGGTAACGCTGGCCGAGGGCGTTCATGGCGCGAGTCTGTGCACGTTCACGGCCCAGACCGATAATGACGGGCAGGCCGCGTACCAGCTCCAGAATATGGTCGGAGAGGCGGTGCAGTTCAGCCTGAGCTTCTGCGGTCTCGTCGCGGGTGTTCTTACCAATCAGAATCATGAACACCGGAATAAGCGGCAGGGTGCACGCCAGCACCATGGCGCTCATCCAGTCCAGGGACGCCACAACGACCCAGAGGATGAACGGCACAACCGCAGTGGAAACGAACGCGGTCAGGGTCTTGGTGTAGTAGTCGTCCAGGGCGTTCAGGCCGCGGGACAGCAACACAGCGGTCGCGCCGGTACCTTCGGGGGTGTCTGCGCCACCGGTGGCGAGCACGCGCTTGAGCAGCGAGGAACGAATCTGAGACTTCGCCCCGGAGGCGGCACGCTGCGCGCTCACAGCCAGCAGGTAGTCGGTACCCGAGCGGACAAGCAGGGCAGCCACGGCGACCGCAATCAGGCCGGGGGTAATGGTGTCTGCGTCACCGAAGAGCCCACCGAGGCCGAGCAGCCAGCCACCGTGCGCCTCCAGCTGCGCCTGCGCGGAGCCCGAGAACTCAATGTAGGCGCGGTACACGTCCGGGGCGCTGGTCTCTTTGAGACGCGCGTGTTCGGCGGCGACCGCGGCAAACCCCGCGTGGGCTGCGCGGGCAATGATGACCGCGAGCGCCGCGCTGAAAAGCACGGTGGCCAGGGTGTGCACGGCGGTGATAACACCGAACGTGCTGAGGGTTTTACGGGCGTCAGGGCCCAGAGGCGGGCGGCGGTCAGCGCGGTCGTTGCGCTTTCCTTCGGTCACCTCTGGTGCCTCAGTGTTCTGATGTTTGTCAGCATGACGCGGTGTGTGCGTTCGACTCACGTGTTGTCCTTAGTCTTCTGCTGTTTTTACCTCCCATTATTTTAAGGTTTGGGCAAGCTAATACCTATTTGGCCGGTCATACTTCGGGGATTTGGCGGGTCTGGCGTTCCCCCGGCACGGGTTTAGCCGCGCATCGCATCGGCTGGGCTCTTGCGGGATGCCACCCACGCCGGGTACGCCGAAGACACCAGACCGGTAAGGGCGCCAACGCCCACGCCGAGCACCACGAATCCGGGTGAGAGAACCGCCTGCCAGCCCTGCACGAGCGAAAGAATAATCGTCGCAATCATGCCGGAGCAGGCGCCGATGGAGCCGCCGAGCACGCCGAGCATGACACCCTCCATGAGGAAGATGCGGGCAATCAGCCATTTACTCGATCCGATGGCGCGGCGCAGCGCAATCTCTGCGGTGCGCGATTGCACGGACAGATACATTGCGGTTGCCGCCGAGAGGGAGGCGAGCACCAGCAGAATACCGGAGAGCACACCCACGTACAGACCCAGATCCGAGGCGATGGATGCGCGCAGGCTCTGCAAATCGGAGGGGGTTTCCACGTTAATCTGGCTGGGTTCAGCGGGCTTGAGGGTCAGCGGAATTGCCTTGGCGACCGCTTTGCCGTAGCCCCGTTCGGTTTCGGTAATGTAGGTCACCTGGCCGCGTCCGGTGCGCTGAAGTGTGCCCGGCGAGACAATGACCGTGTTCCTGAATTCGTAGCCGCTATTGCCGGGGTCGAAGAGGCCGATGACCGGCATCAGCTGACCGTCCACCCAGATGCTCACACCGGGTGCCACCTGCGGCAGTCCGCCGAGCTTAATGCCGTAGTCGACGACGGGCATCTCGCCGGGGCGGGGCTCGGTTGTGGCGTTATCTGCCGCCTTATCTTCGGGGAGAATGCCGAGGGCACGGGCAGCGGAGACCGAGACGATAGCGCCGGAGAGCTGCTCGGAGCGTTCACGGTCGGCAACGTTCTGCTGGGTGAGGGTCGAGTTCATCTGTTCGAGCGCACGCAGGGTTTCGGGGTTCATGCGGGCACCGATTTGCTCGAGCCGGGTCTTTGAGGTGGAGCTGAGGCCAATCGCCGTTTTGGGTTCGTCCTCGTAGGGGCTGAACCGGGTGATTCGCACGTCGGCGGGTGCCACGCTGCTGACGAATCCGGTGTTCTTCACGTAGTCCAGCGCGCTAATGCGGTCGGCAACATTCTGCGCGGATTCGCCCTGCCGGTAGGTTCCGAGCATGTTCTGGTCATTGTCCCTGTCGCTGATGTAGAGCGTGGATTGTTCGGATCCGAGCAGGCGCTGGTTCACCTGGTAGCTGGCGGATTCGCTCATGCCGGAGGCGCTGATGAGTCCGCCCACGCCCAGTGCGAAGGACAGACCCAGTAGCAGGGTGCGTAGCGGTCGTGAGGTGAGCGCCGAGATTGCCTCGATGCTGTCGTCGGTGAGGAAGCTTCCGCGGCGGTGCGCGGTGGGCTTCTCCCCCGGTGCGAGGCCGGCGGGAGCTTCCACGGGAGTCTCTACCGTGGTTTCCGCCGGGGTATCCGTTGCAACCGGCACAGCCTCGGCAACCGGCACCGTAGCCAACTCGGCGCGGCTCTGCTCGTGCAGCTGCCCATCCTCAATGCGGATCACGCGGCGGGCGGCGGCGGCAACCTCCGGGTCGTGGGTAATCACCAGCACGGTACAGCCGGTCGCGTTAATGCGCTGAAGAATCTCAATGACCTTGGCGCTATTGTGGCTGTCCAGGTTGCCGGTAGGCTCGTCGGCAAGAATCAGCGGCGGGCGCGTGGCGAGGGCACGAGCAATGGCGCAGCGCTGCTTCTCGCCGCCGGAAAGGTAGCGGGTACGGATGCTGGCGCGGTCGCTCAACCCCAGAAATTCTAGGGTTTCTTCGGTGCGTTGCAGGCGCTCGCTGTAGGGTACGCCCTGCACGCGCAGACCCATGGAGGCGTTGGTTGTGCTGGTTTCGTCCAGCAGCATGTTTGAGGATTGGAAGATGAAGCCGAGGTGATCTCGGCGCATTTCGTCGCGTTCTCTGTCGCTGAGTCCTTCCGTGTTTTTGCCGAAGAGGCTGTAGGTTCCGCTGGTGGGAGTGTCGAGCAGACCAATGGCGTTGAGCAGGGTGGATTTACCGGAGCCCGACGGACCAATAATGGCGAGGAATTCGCCGCGTTCGACCACCAGGTCGAGGTGGTCGAGGACTGCTCGTTCGCTCCCCTCGAAAACACGGGTAATGCCGTGCATTTCGATAGCGGGCGCGGTACCGAGCCCGGCAGCAGGTGTAGCGGCGGACGCTACGTTGGGCGCAATTGTAGGCGCACGTCCTGGGCTTGTGTCTGGGGTTATCTTACGGCGGCTCATGAGACAAGCACCTTCTGTCCCGTGCTGAGGTTTGCGTTGATTGCGGCGTATCCGCCGGCGGTGCGCAGAACCTCAACGTTAACTCGTTCGGTGGCGGGCGCATCCTTGCTGGTCGAGGTGGAGCTTCCGCCCTTTTCAACGAGCACGTAGGTGCCCTGGGAGTCCTGGCGTACCGCGGTAGTCGGCACGGCGAGGGTGGTTGAGGTGTTGCCCTTGCTGGTGATGGAGGCGCTCTGCCCCGGAGTGAGCTTGCTCGGGTCGTCGGCGCTGAATCGCACGCTCTTCGCCGCACCCTTGGAGGGGTCGTTCTGCAGCTCACCAATGCTGGTGATGGTGCCCTCCACACTGCCGGTGGAAGTGCGCAGGCTAACGCGGTCGCCGGCCTTGAGCTTATTGGCAACGGAGAGCTCAACGCTGGATTCCACGTAGGGTTCGCTAGTTTCTACACTCGCGATGGGGTTGCCGTCGCTGATGAGCTGACCGACCGCGGCAACGGCGGTGACGGTGTGGCTGCCGCCGGGCAGAATCGCGTAGTTGCTGCGGGCAATGCTGGTGACCCCCTCGCTGGGCACGCCGGTCAGGTGCGCGCGGTGCAGGCGCGTGACGGCGTCGAGGGTGTCTTCGGTGACGGTGCCGCTTTGAGCGGTGGCATACCCGGCGGAGTTCAGTGCCTTCTGGAAGGCGAGCACGTCGTCGCCGTTATCGCCCAGGTTCAGGTCGCGGTATAGCGGTAGCGGCCCGTCCAGCACGAAGACGGGGTCGGCACCGATAATGCCGATGAAGTCACCAGCTTTGAGTACGTTACCGGGCTTCTGGTTCTGGTAGACGAGCACCGGCTCACCGTTGGTGCGTGCGCTAATCGGGGCGGTCTCTCCAGCCTTGGTGGTTCCGGCAATGGCGAGGCCCTCGCTGACGGTTCGTTCTTCAATCTTCGCCCAGACCGGGATCACGGTTTTCGCTTGCACGGTCGGGTCGGGGCCCGTGGCGGCGTAGCGGGTACCAAGGTAGAAGGACAGCATGAGCGAACCGATGGCGAGGATTGCCAGCAGCAGGAGCACGCGGGGTCGGGCGATGCGCTCGCTAAAGCGGTGCCCGCTGTTTTGGTTTTTCGTGTGAGTGGTCATGGCGGTGTCTTTCTGAACTGTGTCAGCGCTGTCTATTTCTTAGCGCCGTCTTTCGGTGCGCTGTCTTTTAGCGCCCCGGTTTACTGGTGCTCCAGAACGTACTGCTTGAACTTCTCGTCACGCTCACGGTCGGCTTGGCGGTCCTGCTCAAGCTGCGACTGGTACTTGCGGATGAGCGGCATCTGATACTGTGCCTCCAGGTCGTAGAGCTGCTGGGTCATACCCACCTCGCGGTTGCACTCGGCCTGGATGGTGGCGATGCGAATCTCTTCTTCGGAGGCGGGCTCGTTGTAACCACCGTTCTTGCTCAGCTGCTCATTCAGCGGGCTTTCCTCGGCGACATAGCCTGCCTTATTGGGGGTGAGCCCCCGGTTTGAGACGCATTGCTTCCACTTCTCTTCGAGCTCGCGGTGCAGTTTGCTACCGTAAACGGCGTTGGTTGCGTCGGTGGAGATACGACTGTATGTGGACTGCACGTCATTCTCGGGCCTCTTACCTTCGGGAACCGCGGCCTCCAGGGTCTCGCGGGCCTTGTCATGACATTCGGTGCGAAGCTGCTCCTCGGGGCTCAAGCTCTCCGGTGAGCTAAAGGAGATGGGGGCGGCGTTGGGGTCTCGCTTCTGGAATCCGTACTTCTTGGCGTATTCGACGTTCCAGGGACCGTACTTTCGGCCAAAATCGCCACGCGGCGCACTCTCAGAGTCGGGAGCCGGGATGGTGTAGTTCTGCCCGTGTTCGGCGAAGCACTGCTTCATGGCAATCTGAAAGGCCGTGTATTCGTAATGAGTGCCCCCCTCGTAGTAGAGGTAATCGTCCAGGGGCATCTTCACGATGTCCTGTTCCGCATCAAAGATGGCGTGGACGCTTTCGTCGCGTTCCAGCGGCGGGTTGAAGAGCGAGCATGCGCTCAGGGGCATGATGCCGATACAGAACAGGGCACCCGTGGTGAGCAGGTGGCGGCTCATGCTGGCGCGAGGGCTAGTTCCGGTGCGAGGGTCGGCGGTGCGGCGGTTGGGGGACTTCATCGTCAAACTCCTTATCATGAGAGTGAGTTGTACACCACATTACACCTTTTACTCCCTGTCGCGCCCGAATTTCGGGGGGGGTGTGCACCAAAAATTTTTGCGCGCCCACCCGCCTGCCGCGAGCTGCATCCTCTGCGGGAATAGTCCCCTGCAGGAATAGTCCTCTGTGTGCATACTCCTCTGGGGGCATAGAAAAATCCCCCGAACATCTCAGAAGAGAAATTCGGGGGATCCTTCAATCAGCTACATGCTACTTGGTCGGCAGTTCAGCCAGTTCGGTAGCGTCGTGAGCCTCGGGGATGTGATCCACGTGCAGACGCTTACGGAAGACCCAGTAGGTCCAAGCCTGGTAGACGAAGACGACCGGCAGACCAAGGCAGGTCACGAAGGTCATAACGCCCAGGGTGTACTCGGAGCTGGATGCGTTCGCAATGGTGAGCGAGTATGCCGGGTCCAGGGTGGAGGGCAGAACGTTCGGGTACATTGCGGTGAAGATTGCCAGCGCGCCGAATGCGAGGAACACGGACAGGCCTGCGAAAGCGCGACCCTCACGGCCACCCTTTGCGGAGGTCCAAGCAATCAGAACAGCAACCACAGCTAGGATGGTGCACAGCCAGGAAATGCCGTTACCGGTGGTGAAGTCCAGTGCCAGAACCCATGCAACAATCGGCAGCAGCAGGACGGGAGCCCAGCGTACCAGGATGTTGCGAGCACGGTGGCGGATGTCACCGTCGGTCTTCAGAGCGATGAAGGCAAGACCCTGAACCAGGGAGAAGCCAACGAAGCCCAGACCGCCGAGCAGAACCGGCAGGGAGACCCATGCGAAGGCGCCGCCAACGCGGTCACCGTTCTCGTTGATGGGCAGACCCATGGAGGTCAGACCCAGCAGAGCACCAACGAGCAGTGGGATAAAGAAGGAAGAAACAGACAGAGCGATGTTCCAGTTACGGATCCACTTCTCGTCGTTCTTCTTGCCGCGGTATTCAATGGCGACCACGCGCAGAATCAGGAAGACCAGCGCGAGGGTCAGGGGGATGTACAGAGCCGAGAAGAGGGCTGCGTACCAGATGGGGAATGCAGCGAACAGAGCTGCACCACCAGTCACAAGCCACACCTCGTTACCGTCCCAGACGGGGCCGATGATGTTCAGCAGCAGACGACGTTCCTTCTCGTTCTTTGCGAACTTGGAACCCATCAGCATACCGACACCCAGGTCAAAACCGTCCAGGATCATGTACATGATGAGGAAGACGCCAATGGCAACAAACCAGAGGGTGGGCAGACCAGGCTGACCGGCAAAGATATTGAAATCAAAGTTCATGGTGAATCAATCCTTACCCGCCTAGTAGGCGAACTCCAGCACGTCGCGCTTGGACTTGTCGTTGGACTCGTCCTCGTGGTGCGACTGAACCAGCTCGGGCATTGCAGCAACCACACCGGCCTTGACGTACTTGATGAGCAGGTAAACCTCAACCACCATCAGCACGCCGTAGAGCAGGCCCAGGGTGAGCAGGGAGAAGAGGATTTCTTCACCGGAAACACCCGGGGAGATAGCTGCTGCGGTGTACAGGCGGATTGCGGGATCGCCCTCAAGGTTGGGGACAACCACGAAGGGCTGACGGCCCATTTCGGTGAAGATCCAGCCCAGTGCAATTGCGAAGAAGGGAGCCAGGATGGACCAGACGGCAACGTTCTTGAGCAGCTTGGACTCGGGGACGGTGCCCACGCCCTTCTTACGGGTAACCCACAGTGCGTAGAGGTAGAAGGGAACGACGACTGCGCCCAGACCGATCATGCCGCGGAAGCCCCAGTAGGAGACCTCGAGGGAGGGCAGGTAATCAATCTTCTGACCTGCACGCTCACCGTAGAGCGGGTTATCGGGCAGGTTGGTGCCGTACTTAGCTTCGTACTCGGGAACCAGGGTCTGGATACCCTTCACCGGGGTGTTGAAGTTGTCGTATGCCAGGAAGGACAGCACGCCGGGAACCTCGATGATGGTGTGAATCTTGTCGCAGCTCTGAGCGCCAAGCTCACCAACGGTCAGCACGGAGAAGGAGGTACCGTCGTGGCAGGCGGCCTCGGCGGCAGCCATCTTCATGGGCTGCTCGTGAATCATCATCTGTGCCTGCATGTGGCCGGATGCGCCAACACCAGCGAAGCCGATGAGGCCCACCACTGCGCCCAGGCGCAGGGACTTGAGCCAAACCTGGAAGTCCTTCTTGTCGCGTGCGCCCTTGTCGGACTCACCAACGACAACCTTGCCGTCAACGACCTTGTCAATGCCGTCCTTGCGGCGGCGCCACAGCTTGTACCAGGCGATACCGACCAGGAAGCCACCGGCAACCTGAATGGATGCGGTGATGACGTGCGGGAAGGTGACCCATGCGGTGGGGTTCATCAGCACGGCGCCGATGTCGGTCATACGGGGACGACCGTCAATCATCTCCGCACCAACGGGGTGCTGCATCCAGGAGTTTGCAACCAGAATGAAGAATGCAGAAATCCAGGAGCCGAGAACTGCCATGAACAACGAGAATGCGTGTACAGCAGGCTTGAGACGGTCCCAACCGAAGATCCACAGACCAAGGAAGGTCGACTCAACGAAGAAGGCGAAGAGGCCTTCCATTGCCAGCGGAGCGCCGAAGACGTCGCCAACGAAGCGGGAGTATTCGCTCCACGCCATGCCGAACTGGAATTCCTGAACCAGACCGGTGGCCACACCCATAGCGAAGTTAATGAGGTACAGCTTGCCCCAGAACTTCGTCATGCGCTTGTATTCGTCCTTCTTGGTACGAACGTAGCAAATTTGCAGGTAGGTCACCACAAGGCCCAGACCCAGAGTCAGCGGAACCATGAAGAAGTGGTAGACGGTGGTAATACCGAACTGCCACCTACCAAAATCAAGGGGATCCATTGATAGGTCCTTACTATGTGTGTACTTAATGTGTGTTTGTGCCAGATTTCGGGTAGTCCGCCATCGATGGAGGGCATACGAGAGTTACTGACACACTGTCTCTCATGCTTCTAAGGTACAGGGTTTTCTTGAGAAGCTGTGAGTACGCTGTGCATAGTATGGACGTTTATTGTTTGACGTTTCGCTAAAGGTACCTCGAACGTTATCCCCCGGGGCGGGGGTGGTTTGAGGGTTGGAACACGGAGGGGCTGTGTGGGTCTGAGAGGCACTTTCAGAACCGCGGTAAAACTTTGCAGTTTTATGCAGTTTATGCAGATTTTTGATGACACATTCTCGGAATATGACAGGCGCCTCAAGTAGTACTTAAGGCTTAAATTTGCATGATTTATGCTGAATTTACGCGGATTTCAGAGAATCAACGTGACTATTCTCACATAAAATTCCTGGATTGTGACACGCTAGTCACACACTCCCCCGCAGGTTACATATCGATGTTCTCGGTATCCAACTGATGCGCACCGGCAATGATGAACTCCTTACGGGGAGCCACCTCAGAACCCATCAACAAGGAGAACGCACGCTCGGCAGCCTCCGCATCTTCAATGCGAATACGGCGCAACATACGATGACGCGGATCCATCGTCGTCTCAGCCAGCTGGTCAGCGTCCATCTCACCCAGACCCTTATAGCGCTGAATGGGTTCCTTATAGGACACACCCTGCTCCTGCAAAGAATCCAGAAGCTCGTGCAGCTGCTTCTCCGAGTAGGTGTACACCATCTCGTTCGGCTTGCCGCGGCGCACCACCTCCACGCGATGCAGGGGCGGAACCGCAGCGTACACGCGACCCGCCTCAATCAGCGGACGCATGTAACGGTAGAACAGAGTCAGCAGCAGGGTACGAATATGGGCGCCATCCACGTCCGCATCGGTCATCATAATGACCTTGCCGTAGCGAGCAGAGTCCAGATCAAAGGTACGACCCGAGCCTGCACCGATGACCTGAATCAGCGCCGCACACTCAGCATTCGCAAGCACATCAGTCACCGAAGCACGCTGAGTGTTCAGAATCTTACCGCGAATCGGCAGCAGAGCCTGATACGAAGAAGAACGCGCCAGACGCGCAGTACCCAGCGCCGAGTCACCCTCCACAATGAACAGTTCGGAGTGCTCAACATTGGTCGAACGGCAATCCACCAGCTTAGTGGGCATGGACGAAGACTCCAGCGCGGTCTTACGGCGCTGAGTTTCCTTATGGATGCGCGCCGAGACGCGGGTCTTCATCTCAGAGACGACCTTCTCGCACAGAGCGGCCGCCTGAGCCTTCTCCGCACGGGCGGTCGACTCCAGGCGAGCCTTCAGCGCATCACCCACGACCTTCGACACGATCTGGCGAACCGCCGGGGTACCCAGAATCTCCTTGGTCTGACCCTCAAACTGCGGCTCGGCAAGACGCACGGTCAGCACGGCGGTCAAGCCGGCGAGCACGTCATCCTTCTCAATCTTGTCGTTACCCACCTTGTACTTGCGGGCATTATCGGCAAGGTGCTTGCGCATCACGCGCAGCAGGCCCTGCTCAAAACCGGTGGTGTGAGTACCGCCCTTGGGGGTGGCAATAATATTCACGAAGCTGCGGACCGTCGTCTCGTAGCCAATGCCCCAGCGCAGCGCAACGTCCACTTCGCAATCGCGCTCCACGTCGGTCAGCTGCGAGCGGCCGTCCTCACCCAGCACCGGCACGGTCTCGGTGAAAGATCCGCTGCCGCTAAAACGCCAGGTGTCGGTAATACGCTCATCGTGCGCCAGAAACTCGACGAACTCACTAATGCCGCCGTCGTACTGGAAAACTTCCTCGTGGGGCTCCAACTCGCCGGGGGTGCCGGGCAGTCGGCGCTCATCGCGGATGCAAATACGCAGACCCGGAATGAGGAACGCGGTCTGGCGCGCACGAGCAGCCAAGTCCTCATAGCTGAACTTAGCGTCGGGGGTGAAAATCTGTGGGTCAGCCCAATAGCGCACACGGGTGCCGGTCACGCCGCGCTTAGCGCGACCCACAATCTGCAGGGCGTCAGTGCCCTCGGTTGCGGGAGTGAACGGATCTTCGGGCTTGGGGGTGCGGCCGGACTCGAAGAAGCCGGGAATGCCGTGGCGGAAAGACATCTGGTAGGTCTTCGAGCCACGATCCACCTGCACGTCCAGGCGGGAAGACAGTGCGTTCACCACGGAAGCGCCCACGCCGTGCAAACCACCGGAGGCGTTATAGGAGCCGCCGCCAAACTTACCGCCGGCGTGCAGCTTAGTGAACACGACCTCCACACCGGACAGGCCGGTGCGCGGCTCAATGTCGGTGGGGATACCGCGGCCATCATCGCGCACCTCAACCGAACCGTCACGGTACAGAATGACCTGAATGGACTGGCCGAAACCGGCGAGCGCCTCATCCACCGAGTTGTCGATAATCTCCCAGAGGCAGTGCATCAGGCCGCGCGAGTCGGTGGAGCCAATGTACATGCCCGGGCGTTTGCGTACAGCTTCCAGACCTTCCAGCACGGAGAGGTGACGGGCGGTGTAGTTCGAAGACGCCACGGGAATCCTTTCGGGTGAATATGTCTGCGGTGGTGAACGCGTGCCACCGGGCGGAGTGCGAGTCCGGCTCAAGTGCTACGGGGGCAGAACGACTGCGGGGCACGACGCGTGTCGTGCCCCGCAGAGCGTTCAACGTTCGGAACTCTATTCTAGCGTGGCTTGGGGAAAAGAGTGATTATGACAGTCACCGCTAATGCGCTGCTCTGCTCCCACGTTCCTTCCCCTAGTGCGCCTCACCCGAGGCACGCGAGGAGCTCTCGTGACGGTTCGTGACCATGATATTGGACTTGAAGTAGAACTCTTCGGGAAGCTCATTCGTAACCGGGCCGTGAGGGAATTCGCTGAGCTTCGGCACGAAGTACCAGTCCATCAGCTCGCCGCTGCTCTGTTTGAGGACGCGGCGTTCCCTCATGGCGTGGCGTACCTTGCGGCGCAGGCGCGGGCTGTCTTTTAGGGTGCTGGTGAAGACCCACGGAGTCTCGTAACCCTCGGTGATCATGCCGAAGGTGATGCGCAGGTTGCCGTTCTCGTCGGCGTCCATCGTGAAGTCGCCGTCTGCGATATCGGTGAAGGCGAGCATCCAGCTGTGTCGGCGTTCGTAGCTTTCGCGGGTGGTCTGCAGCGCCGCAATGATGCGGTGGTCGATCAGCAGCTCCACCTTGCGTTCGGTGATTTCGCCCAGACGAGCGTAGGAGCCAAAGGCGCGGTTCGCGCCGCTGCGGCGAGGCCACTTCGTCACCGCACCGTGCGGCACCTCCCCCGCAAAGGTGAAGGGGCCCGTCATGGTGCCGGGCAGACGCAGACGCTCAAACGGAGCCGTCGGCAGGAAGGTCGTCAGCAGCTGATCGGAGCTGACCGATTTACCCCAGCGCGCCATCTCAAAAATGGTCGGTTCAGGGCCTACAGGGTAGATATGCGGCATCTTACGACCGAACTCGTCAAAGCCCTCAATAAACTCGCCGTTGGAGCTGTACCCGGGCATGGTCGCACCGAGCGGGCGAGTCCACGATCCCGAATACGGCTTGGTCAGGTGCGGGTTCTCCACCGGCAGGATGCTGGTGCGAGCGCCCAGGTAGGCGGGCATGCGCGAGAGGTTACGCCAGGCGAACTTCGCGGCAACCGCCTCGCGCCACCACATCGGGCGTTTGCCCGGGGTCTGCCCACCCAGGCAGTGCATGAGAAGCCAGAATCCAGCCCAGCCGAGGCAACCTACGGCAACCACCCAGAGACTAATCGTTAGCACGGTGTGCAGGGTTCCGGTCGCCCAGATATTCGTGGCGATCAGACCCATGAACGCCACCCACGCCGCCATGACGTACGGGCCGAGCGTAATCATCGGGTCGACCACCTTCACGGCGGCAATGACGCGGCGGTTCAGTCCGCGCCACACGTAGGAGTACGCCCAGCATCCGGCGGCAAGGGCGAATGCCATCAGCAGAAGAAGGATGAGCATCGGTGTGTCTCTTTCGCTGCAGGTTTTCTACCGCGGTCGGTGACAGCAAGCATCGGGCGGATGCGGCGTTGAAAGGCTCTTCAATAGCAAAACTCGCCTGCCGAAGGTACCTTCAGCAGACGAGTTTCTTGGGTGTCACTAACCTTGAGGTAAAGCTTCTCACACTATTGTGCCTTTAATTGGTATCTCAGTGGGGGATTTTAGGGGGATGCGTGAAAAATTCGCGCCCAACCCCGCGTTTTCACCCAACAGAGCGGCACAGCGAGTACGCTCTGGCGCCTCAGCGACGGTTTTAGACAGCGATTTTAGGAGGTCAGCGCAGCAGCAATCTGAGGAATCAGCGCCTCAAAAGCACGCGCACGGTGGCTAATCGAGTTCTTAATCTCGGCGGGAATCTCAGCGCACGACTTGCCAGCGTACTGACCCTCGTACAGGGCGTTCTCACCGTTCAGCTCCATGGGGCGCAGAATCGGGTCGTAACCGAAGCCGCCCTCCCCCGCCGGTGCGGTCAGCAGCTCACCGGGCAGCTCGCCGTACTCGACCGCCTCAAAACCGCTCGGGGCGGCAACCGAGGCCGCGCAGCAGAACTTCGCGCCGCGGTGCTCGGCAGAAATATCGCTCAGCTGAGCCAGCAGCAGGTTCAGGTTCGCGGTGTCATCACCGTGGCGACCCGCCCAGCGCGCCGAGAAAATACCGGGAGCGCCGTTGAGCACATCCACCGACAGACCGGAATCGTCAGCAATAGCGACCAGGCCGGTTGCCTCGGCAACAGCGCGCGCCTTCAGCAGGGAGTTCTCAGCGAAGGTCACGCCGGTCTCGGGAACGTCGGGTGCGTTCACGCTGGAGGCGTCAATCACCTGGGTGTCAACGTCCAGGCCGTCAATGCGTCCGCGCAGAATTTCACGCAGTTCCTTGAGCTTGCCCTTATTGTGGCTTGCCAGAACAATCTTTGCGTCTGCCATAGTTTCTCCTTGTCGACGGAACTAGTTACTGGGACGGGTTAGTGTGCCAGTGCTTCACGCTGAATCTGAGCCAGCTCTGCGGTGCCTTCCAGCGCCAGGTCGAGCAGGCTGTTGAGCTCATCGCGGTCGAAAGGCGCGCCCTCGGCGGTGCCCTGAACCTCAACGAACTTGCCGCTGCCGGTGACGACCACGTTCATGTCGGTCTCGGCGCGAACGTCCTCGGTGTAGGGCAGGTCCAGCATGGGGGTGCCATCAATAATGCCCACCGAAATTGCGGACACCGAATCGATCAGCGGGTTCGCCTTAGCGGGCAGAATCTTCTGCTCCTTCGCCCAAGAAATAGCGTCAGCCAGCGCCACGTACGCACCGGTAATAGAAGCGGTGCGGGTGCCACCATCAGCCTGCAGAACGTCACAGTCGAGCACGATGGTGTTCTCGCCCAGCTCATCCATGTTGATGACCGCACGCAGGGAGCGACCAATCAGGCGAGAAATCTCGTGGGTGCGGCCGCCCACGCGGCCCTTCAGCGACTCGCGAGAAGAACGGGTGTTGGTGGCGCGCGGCAGCATCGCGTACTCGGCGGTCACCCAGCCCTTACCTTCGCCCTTGAGCCAGCGCGGCACGCCCTCGGTGAAGGATGCGGTGCACAGCACGCGGGTGTTGCCGAACTCGATGAGGGCGGAACCCTCAGCGTTGCGGGACCAGCCGCGGGTAATGGTGATGGGGCGCAGTTCGTTGAGGGCGCGGCCGTCTTCGCGGGTTGCAGTCATGGGTTCTCCTTGAATCTGTCTGCGGGGTCTGTGTCTGTCTGTTGAATCTATGTCAAAAAGTGGGCGGGGCTGAGCGCAGTTTGCACTAGTCCAGTTTGTTTTAGCCCAGGTCGGGTTTAGCCTAGTCCAGCTCGGGCTTCGCCTAATCTAGCTCAGGCTTGGGCAGCGCAATCGCGGTGTTCAGCGGCGGATCAAGCACCTCCACCACGTTCAGGGTGGACGTGACCGGGTGAGCCTCCGTCGGGCGCGGGTAGATGCGGTAACTTGCCGCCATTTCGGCAATGCCGACCGGGCCAGAGAAAGCACTGCGCGCCTCCGCGCGAGCGATGTCCGGGTCGTTCCACACGGGCAGGTGGGTCAGCAACAGGTTACGCACACCCGCCTCCGTGGCAGCCTCGCCGGCGCGCTTGCCGGTCAGGTGAATACCGCGCAGGGCGTCGTCGCGACCCTCCTGGTAGGCTGCCTCGCAGAGGAACAGGTCAGCGCCGCGCGCAGCCTTGACCAGGCCCTCGCACAGGTCGGTATCGCCCGAGTACGAGAACACGGTGTGACCCTCGCGGTCATTGCAGGTGATGCGCAGGGCGTACGGGTCCTTCGAGGGGTGAACCACACGGAACGGCTCCACGCGGAAGGGACCAATCTGCACGGGCTCACCCTCAGTCCAGGTGTGGTACTCGAACTCGGTGCTCATGCCCGGATCGGGGTCCAGGCCGTGAGTCGCCGAAAGGTACTCGTTAATCGCGGCGGGACCGTACAGCGGAATGCGGCCCTTGGGCCAGCCGCGCGGATCCCACTTGACCGCCACGTGCAGACCGGACAGGTCGATGCAGTGGTCCGGGTGCAGGTGCGAAATCAGAATTGCGTCGATATCGCTCAGGTCGATATGGCGCTGGAGCATGCCGAGGGAGCCGTTGCCCATGTCCATGATGATGCGCCAGGTTCGACCCGCGAAGTCCGTGGCGGTGAGCATGTAGCAACTAGCCGGTGAGACGGGGCCGGGAAAGGAGCCCGTGCAACCGATAACGGTTAGACGCATGAGGTGTCGTCCTTAGGGGTGGTGCCGGAAAATTCGGTGCCCGCGACAGTGTGTGCTGCCTCTGCAGGATCTGCCGATTCGTCGAGGGTGATGTTGCGGTGTGCCGCAAGCATTTCGGGGGTGAGTGCCGCCAGCGAGCCGGTCGGGTAGCGTTCCGCCACGGAGCTGGTGTGGCGCACGTTGGTGACCTCGGGGCCGAGGAAGCGGCGTGCCAGCTGCGAGAACGTCTCAGTTTCGCCGGTGGCGAGGAACTCGTGGTGCGGATTTTCCTCGGGGACCGGGCTTTCAATGGCGAGGTTGAGCAGTTCGCGGTACACGTCCTTCGCGGTCTCATCCGCGGAGGACACCAGGGTGACGTCCTCACCCATAATGTAGGAAATCACGCCGGCCAGCAGCGGGTAGTGGGTACAGCCGAGCACGAGGGTGTCCACGCCGGCATCCTTGAGCGGCTGCAGGTACTCGCGGGCGGTCTCCAGCAGCTCGGGGCCGGAAGTAATGCCCTTCTCTACGAACTCCACGAAGCGCGGGCACGCCACCGAGTGCACCTCAAGGTTCGGGGTAATCGCGAAAGTGTCCTCGTAGGCGCGGGAGGTGACGGTCGCCTCCGTCGCAATCACGCCAATCTTGCGGTTGCGGGTTGCGGCGAGCGCACGGCGGGCAGCGGGCTGAATCACCTCAATGACGGGGATGCCGTACTGGCGGGTGTAGCGTTCGCGGGCGTCGCGGAGCACCGCTGCGGAGGCGGTGTTGCATGCGATGACGAGCATTTTCACGCCGGAGTCGACGAGTTCGTCCATGATGCGTAGCGCGTTGGCGCGTACTTCTGCGATTTTGAGGGGGCCGTAGGGGCCGTGGGCGGTGTCGCCGACGTAGATGATGCGTTCGTGAGGCAGCTGGTCCATGATGGCGCGTGCCACGGTGAGTCCGCCAACGCCGGAGTCGAAGACGCCGATGGGTGCCGCGGCGGTGGGGCCTACGGGCGCGGGGCTTCCCCAGGGGGTGCGGGCACGGTAGGGATTTGTTGCGTCGATGCTGTCACTCATGTGTCACCTACACTTCGTTATCGGTCGGGTACCACGTTCTATGCTAACTCGCTAAGGTTACCCTTTTAGTCCGTTGAGCGGTTAGATGAGTCGAGAACCACCATTATGTGGTTGTATATGACGATAGTTTGAGGCAGCCCGTCGAGCATGGCGAGCATGAGCGAGTCCTGAACCCAGGAGACAAAGTTGTACACCACAGCCATGTACTCTTCCTGAGTCTCAATCTCGGAAGGGTCGGTGAACGCCGCAATATCTTCTGCGGTGTCTTCGTCCACGATGTAGAGGCGGTCGGCGAGCACCAGACGAATATCACCGAGCGCGGCAGCCCAGGCGCGGGCGTGTTCTTCGTTCAGGCGCAGGTCGCTGGATTCAATGTCGAAGGCGAGCATGGCGAGGTTCGCGCGTTTGGTTTCGCGCAGGTCGCGTTCGGTGTAGCGGCGGTATTCGGTGGCGGCCTCGTCGTCGCTGCTTGCGGCGGGGAGCAGGCGTGCTACGGCACTGTCGGCGGGGATGGTGGGGTTTTCGGTGATGCCGACCAGCGCCTCCAGCGGGTCGACGGTGCCGCCGTCGGCGGTGGTATCTGCCGGGCGTAGTAGCGCGCGCACGTCTTCAGCGAGTTCGCGGATCAGGTCGCGTTCGGCGGGTTCGAAGGAGGCGGTGTAGCCTCCGGGGGTGCGGCGGAAGGGTCGCGCCATTAGTTTTCTACTTTCTCGAAGGTTGCCAGCAGACCCCAGGCGTGCATTGCCTGGGTGTGTTTTTCGGCGTCTTCGCGCGAGCCGGTGAAGACGATTGCCTTGCCGTTGTTGTGTACCTGCAGCATGAGCTCTTCTGCGCGGGCGCGGGAGTAGCCAAAGTGGCTGCGGAAGACGTAGGACACGTAGGTCATGAGGTTGACGGGGTCGTTCCAGACTATGACTTTCCAGGGGGTGTCTGTGGCGAGGATGTTCTCCAGGGCGGTGTCGAGGTCGGTGTCCTCGAGGGTTCCGGTGGAGAGGGTCACGGCGGTAGTGTTCATTGGTTTCCTTTGCGGCCGGTTCCCTTTGATTATACGGGCGGGTATGTGTTGCCCCTGTGTTCGTCCTGCGCTACTGCGGTGTTCGTCCTGCACTACCCCGGTGTTCGTCCTGCGTTGCTCCCGCACAGAGTGCTGGTAATTTGTCATACTACAGCACTTAGAGTCAAGAATACTTTATGTAGTGATTGACACGCCGACTCAAGAGGAAAAATACCCTAATCCCCCACTACAATAAACACATGGCTACTACTTCCCTTCTCACCGACCACTACGAACTGACCATGCTCCAGGCGGCACTCGCCTCCGGCGCAGCCAACCGTAAGTGCACCTTCGAAGTCTTCACCCGCCGCCTGCCCGCAGGCCGCCGCTACGGCGTCCTCGCAGGCACCGGCCGATTCCTCGAAGGCCTCGCTAACTTCCGCTTCAACGACGAAGAACTCTCCTTCCTCTCCTCCCGCAACATCGTCAACAAAGAAACCCTCTCCTACCTCGAATCCTTCACCTTCAGTGGCAACATCCGCGGCTACGCAGAAGGCGAAGCGTTCTTCCCCCACTCCCCCGTCATGCAGGTCGAAGGCACCTTCGCCGAAGCATGCGTCCTCGAAACCTACCTGCTGTCCATCCTGAACTTTGACTCCGCCGTGGCGAGCGCCGCCTCCCGCATGAGCGCAGCCGCTGGCAACCGCCCCTGCCTCGAAATGGGTTCGCGCCGCGCCCACGAACGCGCCGCCGTCTCCGCCGCACGCGCCGCCGTTATCGCCGGCTTCGCGGGCACCTCCAACCTGGAGGCTGGCCTGCGCTACGGCCTGCACACCATCGGCACCAGCGCCCACGCGTTCACCCTGCTGCACGACAGTGAACGTGAAGCGTTCGAGGCGCAGCTGCGTTCCCTCGGCGCCCGCACCACCCTGCTCGTCGACACCTACAACGTGGACGAGGCGGTCCGCCTCGGCGTGGAACTCGCGGGCGAAGAGCTTGGCGGCGTGCGCCTGGACTCCGGCGACCTGGTCGCCACCGCGGCACGTGTGCGTGAACTGCTCGACTCGCTCGGCAACACCCACACCAAGATCACCGTCACCAGCGACCTGGACGAGTACGCCATCGCATCCCTGGCGGCAGCACCCGTGGACTCCTACGGCGTGGGCACCAAGCTTGTCACCGGTTCCGGCGCGCCGACTTCCTCCATGGTGTACAAGGTTGTTGAGCGTGAGAACTCTGCCGGTGAAATGCAGCCGGTCGCTAAGGCGTCTGCTGGCAAGGCGTCCATCGGTGGCGCCAAGCGTGCGGCCCGCCGCCTCAACGGCATGGGCATTGCGACCGCCGAGGTTCTGGGCACCCACGAGGATCCGAACCTGCTCGAAGACACCCGCCCGCTCATGGTGGACTTCGTCCGCAACGGCGAGCTACTCCCCGGCTTCACCGGTGAGGAAGGCGTGCGCCGCGCAACCGCCCGCCACGCAGCATCCCTGGCTGAGCTTCCCGAAGCTGCCCACCGCCTCTCGGAGGGTGAGCCGATCATTCCGACCGAATTCATCTAAACCACCCTTCTGAGATACTGTTTTTCACCTGGCGAATCAGAGTGAAAACTCATTCCTACTTGTAAAGGACAGACATGTCTAAGGCACTGATTATTGTTGACGTGCAGAACGATTTCTGCGCCGGCGGCGCCCTCGCCACCGAGCGCGGTGCGGACGTTGCCGCGCTGATTAGCGAATACGTGGAGAACAACCACCACCGCTACGACGCGATTGTCGCCACCCAGGACTGGCATATCGATCCAGGCTCGCACTTCTCTGACACCCCCGACTACGTTGACTCCTGGCCGGTGCACTGCGTCGCCAAGAGCGAAGGTGCGCAGATTCACGAGAACCTGGACACCGACTACATTGAGGCGTACTTCCGCAAGGGCCGCTTCGAAGCAGCCTACTCGGGTTTTGAGGGTCTTCTCGCCCCTGAGGATGAGGTCGCAACCGGCGAGCACGAGCCTGGTGCGGATGCATCCGAGGACGGCCCGCAGACTCCCCTGTCGGAGTGGCTGGATGAGCGCGGTATCGAGTTCGTCGATGTTGTCGGTATCGCCACCGATTATTGCGTGTCGGCAACCGCTCGCGATGCGGTCGATGCAGGCTACGAGACTCGCGTGCTGCTTGACCTGACCGCGCCCGTGCACGAGGACAAGCTCGACGACGTGGTTGCCGAGCTTGAAGATGAGGGCGTCGAGGTGGTTGAGGTCCTCTAGCCTCAACACAACTCGCACAACGATAGGGCGGGCACCCCGAGAGTACTCGGGATGCCCGCCCTATCGCGTCTACACGAACAAATCACGCAAAAGCCCCGCGAGCGCATACACACTCGCGGGGCTTCAAGCCAAGAACTGCTACCGGTAGTAGCTAGTTCAACATGCGCTTAAGCGATATCAAATTACTTTCCGGTCTGGCAAAGGAATACCTTCACGATACCATCATGGGAGACGGTTGCCCCGTTAAACGCCTCATCGGAAGTGGCGTTATTGGAGTTAGAGATCTCCCCCTCCATCACCTGCGGCGCCAGGTAGGAACCACCCGCACCACCAGAGCCTGCCAGCTGCACATAGCTGATGCTCTGGCGCACACCCTTCGGGTTGTTATTCCACTTCTGGGCAATCGTGATAGATGACTGCGAGAGCGCCGCGCCGGAGCCGCCGCCGCCGTAACCGCCACCACCGCCACCGGACACGATAATCTGCCCACCGTTAAAGTAGGGTGCTACACCGTAGTAGTGGATTTCTTCTCGAGTTCCATCGGGAAATTCAAGAACTTCTACGTCTTCCTGACGGTACCTTGCTTCGTTATCGTCCAGCAGGTAGCTCACCGACATCACGCCGTCGCCACCTTTGCCGTCCAGGCCGTTGGTGCCGGGGTTGCCTGCCGTCGAGGAGCTATAAAGCACCTGCTTATTCTGGCTGTCAAAACTAAAGATGCTGTTGGGGGTACCGGTCAATACGGTCGGCTTAGCGCCGCCGGCACCACCAATGCCCCCACCGCCGCCTTTACCACCTTCAACAGTCAGTTCAAGACTCAAATCCTGAGCATAGTATTCGTGACCTTCGGTGGCGTCACCACCACGAGCCCCGCCAGCAACGCCAGCAGCGCTATATACAGGCGCGTGGGTCGGATGTTCCGGACCTGTCATGTGGACATCCACGATGCCAGGGAAATGAGGGTCATTAGGTTTTACAGTGTACGATTTTCCAACAACGGACACACCACCGCCACCACCGGCAACGGCAATGACTTCACCATCAATCAGTAGTGCCGATGAGCCACCACCCGAGCATCCGTAGACTTCTTCCATAGGCGAAGGATTGGGTCTGTAAGACCAATGGTGAGCCCAGACCCAGCGCTCATATACTTTATCCATCACATCGTCAGGAATATGGACCTTAGGAATTGAGCCTCCGTCGCCGAATCCGTACCCACCCTTCACCGGACCGGTGCGGTACCCGTCACCGTTGGGGTAGAACTGAGGGCCAAAGCTACCGCCACCGCCAGCAATAATTTTGACCGTCTGGTAGGGTTTCACTTCAACGATTCCGCTGACCTTGGCGCCGGATCCTCCATCCAGGCCCTTCTCGTATCTTCCGCCTGCCCCGCCGGTCAACTCAAAACGTAGCTTATGGGTGCCCGCTGGAATGGAAAATTCTTCCTCTACCCGATAAGAATTACCCTCCCCTCTAAAAGACTCGTAGGCGTTCTCTGCAAAAGTACAGTCCACCGAAGAGGCGAAGGTCGGCACGACTGAAGAAGCCGCAATCACGGGCGTTGCCCAGGCGGCACCCTTCACGACCTTACGGCGAGAAATATGAGACATCACTGTCCTTCAATGGTTGGTGCAACCGTCCCACTGCGCACTATCCGGGTGCGCGCCTTCATGGGGTTGGTTGCATGGTGTTTCTTAAAGTTTTGATGACCCAGCATAGACCTACATGCTGCGCATCAATGGAAAGTTCTCTGAGCCCGGCGACCATGCCGTGTTTTCTAAAGAACTTACCCCCACTAGGCTACACGTTCTATCTCCGCGATGCCATGATTATCGCGCCTCAGACCCAATATTTCTGCATTTTATGCACACAAAAGCCCCGCGAGCGCATACACACCCGCGAGGCTTCTCTTTACGTTCTATCCACGTTCTAGCGTCGGCCCACAAACCAGTCCGATAGCTTATCGATACGCGCCTGAATCTGCTCAGCAGAAGCCTGCGCAACCGCCGGGCCGCCACAAATCTTACGCAGCTCATTGTGAATCACACCGTGCGGCTGACCCGAACGAATCGACCACGCCGCCACGTTCTTCGCCAGCTTATTGCGTAGCTCCTTCAACTGGCGGTGATCCACCACCGAAGGCGCCGCAGTCGCCGGGCGGCGCGCCGCATGCTCACGCTGATGCGCTCGCAACAGCGTACCGACCTGCTCGGCATCCAGCAGGCCCGGAATACCCAGGAAGTCCTGCTCCTCCTCACTACCCACGGCAAGGTTGCCGGAGGCGAACTCGGCGCCGTCGAACAGCACACCGTGGAAGGACGCCTCGGAGCCGAGCGCCTCGAATTTGCCGCGTGCCAGCTGCTCGGAGGCGCGCTCCTCGCGGTTTGCTTCTTCGAGCAGGTGGTCGTCCAGGCCTTCAACCATGGGGTCGATTTCCTGGGGTGCGCCGCGGTCGAGGGCGTGGTCGCGTTCTACTTCCATGTCGTTGGCGAGCATCATCAGCTGCGGCACCGACGGCAGGAACACGGAGGCGGTTTCGCCGCGCTTGCGGGCACGCACGAAACGGCCGATAGCCTGCGCGAAGAATAGCGGGGTGCTGGTGCTGGTGGCATACACGCCCACGGCGAGGCGGGGCACGTCCACGCCTTCGGATACCATGCGCACGGCGACCATCCAGCGCTGCATGCCTTCACGGAATTCGTCGATTTTCGCGGAGGCTTCACGGTCGTCAGAGAGGATTACGGCGGGGTATTCGCCGGTGATTTTCTGAAGCTGCTCTGCGTAGGCTTTGGCGTCCGCGTGGTCGGTGGCGATGACGAGCGCACCGGCGTCGGGCACGGTGCGGCGCACCTCGGTCAGGCGCTTATCGGCTGCCGCGAGCACGGTCGGGATCCATTCGCCGTTGGGGTCGAGGGCGGTTCGCCACGCTTGGGAGGTGATGTCCTTGGTGAAGCCTTCGCCGAGGTTTGCCGCCATTTCCTCACCTGCGGAGGTGCGCCAACGCATCTGGCCCGAGTACGCCATGAAGATGACCGGGCGCACCACGTGGTCCTTCAATGCGGGGCCGTAACCGTAGGAGTAGTCCGCCTTGGAGCGGCGAATACCGTCATTGTCGACCTCGTAGGTGACGAACGGAATCGGGGAGGTATCCGAGCGGAACGGGGTACCGGTCAGCGCCACGCGGCGGGTCGCGTCGTCGAACGCTTCACGCAGGCCGTCACCCCAGGAAAGGGAATCACCGGCGTGGTGAATCTCGTCAAAAATCACGAGGGTTTTCGTTTCCTCGGTGTTGCGGGCGTGCAGCTGCGGCTTATTCGCCACCTGCGCGTAGGTCAGCGCCACGCCCTTGTAGTGGCGGCTGATGGTCACATCCGCGTTCTTGAAGTTCGGGTCAATGGGAATACCGACCTTCGCGGCGGCGTCTGCCCATTGCTTTTTCAGGTGGTCGGTCGGCGCCACAACGATGAGCTGGCGGACCGTGCCGCGGTTGAATAGTTCCTTGGCGAGGGTCAGCGCAAACGTGGTTTTACCCGCGCCGGGGGTTGCGACTGCCATGAAGTCGCGGGGGTTGGTTTCGAAGTACTTCTGCATGGCTTCTGCCTGCCAGGCACGCAAGCTGACGGAAGTACCCCAGGGGGCGCGGTCGGGGTATGCCGGGGAGAGCTTCGGCTTCACCATACTGTCGAATAGTGTGGGTTCCTCTGCGGGTGCGCTCATTCTCTCCTTCTTCCTCGTCTACCTCTACTGATTCCTTCCGCCGACTCAGCGCAGGGCTCTTCTCCCCCGTGTGGAGGTGGTGAGCGCTCTGGTGTTCCTAGTGCTTTGGTGTTCTTAGCGCTCTGGCGGTCCGGGCACAGCGAGGTTAAATTCTAGCACCACATCCGCGGGTTGGGCCGGGCTGTGGTGCAAGAATTTGGTGCTCGTCAGCAAAGTCTCATAAGCGGTGTTGGGCCGTTGAGTCTCGCTGTTGCGGCGTGTTATTTATTCGTATGTATTCAGGCGTATTGTCTGAGATGTGTTGTATGAGGCGTGTCGTCTGGCGCGTATTATTCGCCGGAGCCGTTGTCGCCGTCGTTGCCGGGTGCGAGGCCTTCGTAGATTTCCTTGCACTGGGGGCAGACGGGGAACTTCTGCGGGTCACGGCCGGGTACCCACATTTTGCCGCAGAGGGCGCGCACGGGTTCACCGGTCAGCGCCGATTCGAGGATCTTTTCCTTGCGTACGTAGTGGGAGAAGCGCTCGTGGTCGCCGGGCTCAGAAAGCTGGGTTTCTTCGCGTTCGAGCAGGGCGGTGCCGCCTGCGGTTCCGGGGCCAAAGGGGTCTTCGATGCCTTCGATCGAGCTCATGTTTCTCCTTGATGATGAGGTGGGATACATAGGGTGAGGGGCGCCGCTGCACGGTTGGGTGATTGGCGCCTTCTCTATTTTAGTAGCAGTTGGGAGGTGCTGAGCCCCCGGGCGGTCAATATGGAGGCAGGCCACAGCTCAACCATAGACTCTTAGGTATTGCGGTGAGCTTCTTTCTGCTAGAAGTTCGGGGCTAGAAAGTTCAGGGCTAGAAATTCGTGCGGCACAGAAAAGGGGTTCCGCGCCAGGCTTAGTACCTAACACGGAACCCATCTCTCTTATTCCTGATGTGCTGGAGCTTCGACTCTTGTTAGTTCGCTTGGAAGCGTGCCACACGCTCCAGCATCTTGGAGCTGACCTTGTCGTAGCGGTGGCCGCCCCACGCCACGCCGCCCACTAGTAGTGCGGCACCAATCAGCAGCTGAATCAAGCCGCCGTATACGAGGGTCAGCACATCCTGCGTGCGGAAAATGTACACGACAACAGAGATACCGCCGGGCAGGGCACTGAGCATCACCAAAACTATAGAGAGCATCAGCAGCAGCTGCTTAGCGAAGCCGTCAGTGTTCTTCGGGTTCTTGAACGGGTTAGCCCCGGGAGGTGCCACGGGCGGACTAATGAAGGTATCCAGTACGCATCCCACGCCGGCCGCCGCGGCGAACACGCCCAGCTGGTGCATCAGCACGATGGGGACGAGTTCCAGGTGTCCGTTTGCTACGCAGGCGACGAACACCATCACCACCACGATCGGAACCGTCAAGATGCTGTACCCCCAGAGACGACCAAGACGGTCGTCAATACCGCGCAGCGGGGAGAGCACGTGCAGGCTGAATGCGGTGTTGTCGTAGGAGACGAGGTAGCACATGTAGTAGCCGGTGAAGATGGTGCAGAAGTACATCCAGAATCCGAAGAGCTGCATGACGCCGCTATTGATAATCTGGTTGGCTTCAGCCGCGTTACCACCGTTGAAACTGACCTGACTTTCGAAGGAGCCTACAGAGCTCAGGAACAGCGGCATGGCCACCGTCAGCATCAGGTAAATCATGGCGGTGCTTGCGGTCAGCATCTGCAGACGGTTGTCTTTCAGGAATGAGTGCAGGGTTCGTGCCGCCACGGCGCCGCGCGGGGTTGCGGGGAAGCGAGCGAACAAGCCCAGGTCACCTGCGGCGACTTCGGTTGCGCTGGCGTGGTGGGCGCTACCGCCCACATTCGCCATGGAGCGTGCGAGGTTCTTACCCCACAGCCACCATCCGCCAACCAGGTAGACGAGGGTCAGAGCCAGGCTGCCAAGGGCGGCACCCAGATTGCCGGTCGCCATAAAGTAGGGCACGGCGAACGCGGAACCGAAGGGGGTCACGCCCAGCCACGGCAGGTAGGGCAGCGCTTCTTCCCAATGATTGGTCAGGTAAATCATCGTTCCACCGAAGATGAAGCCGGCACTCATCAGCAGCATTGCGGCAACGATCATCAGGGTGTTGGCGATGCGCGGGTTATCGTTCAGCACCATGCCCAGGCGGTTGGCGAGGCGCGCCCACACCATGAGGTTGGCAAGGCCGAGCACGCAGCAGATGAGGTACACGATCAGCGCGAGCGGCTGCGATATAAACGCGATAGCACCCAGCAGCACGGCAATGATGCTGGCGATGCCGGGGATACCCACGAACCCGCCGAGGAACTGACCCTTCTGCAGGGTGGAGGGCTTGATGGGGAAGAGAACGAATCGGCTCTCGTCCAGGGTGCCGTCGAGTCCGCTAAAGAAGATGGGGACGACTGCCCAGGCGAGCGCCACAACGGTGCCCACAAGGAGGGTTCCGAGCTGACCGTATTCGGGTACCTCCGAGTTAGCGATAAAGTATGCGGAGCCGAGGCCGAAGAGCATGCCGCCCGCATAAAGCGCCGCAAAAATTAGGCCGATGAGCGCCCAGATGCTGCGGCGGAAGGAAGCGAGCACATACTGCCACTTTAGTGAGACGAGGTGCCCAACCATGACAATCCTTCCGAGGAGGTGCGGCCGCCGACCAGCTGCACGAATCGTTCTTCAAGGCTCATGCCGGCGCGTACTTCATCGACCGTTCCGGCGGCGAGAATACGGCCGGAGTCCATGACGGCTACGTGGTCGCACAGGCGCTGGACAAGGTCCATCACGTGCGAGGAGATAATGACAGTTCCGCCGGAGGCAACGAAGCCGCGCAGAATATCCTGAATATTAGCGGCAGAAACCGGGTCGACCGCCTCGAAGGGCTCGTCCAGAATCAGCACGGAGGGTGCGTGGACGAGCGCGGCGGCGAGCGCAATCTTCTTGGTCATACCGGCGGAGTAGTCGGCAACGGCACGGCCCGCAGCGTCGGTCAGGTCCATTGCGGCGAGCAGGTCCTTGACGCGGGAGGCAACGGTTTCCTTATCGATCCCGTGCAGGTAGCCGGAGTAGGTGATGAGCTGTTCACCGGTGAGCTTGTCGAAGAGGTGCACGCCGTCGGGCAGCACACCCAGGTGCGCTTTGGCTTTGAGCGGGTCGGCCCACATGTCGATGCCGCGCACGTAGGCGGTGCCTTCATTGGGCTTGAGCATGCCGGTGACCATGGAGATGGTGGTGGTTTTACCGGCACCGTTGCGGCCGACCAGTCCGTAGAAGGATCCGGAGGGGATGTCGAGGTTGATGCGGTCGACGGCGACCTTCTGACCGAATGCCTTGGTGAGGCCGCGGATTTCGATGGCGGGGCGAGCGCCAGCTGCAGGTATAGTCTGCGGGGTGACGGGTAGCTGCGGTGCTACCGATGCGGGAACTACAGCTTCCGGCGCTACAGGCTCGAGGTTTGTAGCTTCCGGCGCTGCAAATTCGGGGACTATAGCTTGAGGTACTGCCGCGGCGGGGGTTGCCTCTACTGCGGTCTCTTGTACCGGGCTGGTCTCTTGTACCGGGTTCTGCGGTGAACCTGGTTCTTGCGGGTTCGGGTCCTGGGGAAAGTGACTAGTGTTCATATTTTCACCCTACCACCCCCCCATGAGGTCTAGCAGGTTTGGTGATGAAACCTGCATTATTAAGTACTCACAACGCATATTATGGACATTCCGGAGTGCTATAGATACCATCCAGCCGCACTATCAGACAGGTTGAGTCGATAAACTCTCCCCACCCTCAAAACCGCCAAAAAACGCAAAACAGAACGGGCTACCGTCTACCCCCGCAACCCGAGTGCGGGGGTAGACGATAGCCCGTCCGTATTCAACGTTTCAGCCGCCTAGATTAGCCAGAGCTAGCTAGACCGGCTCATGACGTTTCCCAGGCGACAGCGCCTTTTAGAACAGCGCCATAGTCAGTGCCGCACGCGCCTTGACGGTGCGCGGGTCAGATGCACCCACCACATCGAAGAGCTGCACGAGACGCTCGCGCACACGCGCCTTATCGTCAGGACCAACAGCGCTGAACAGGCGCAGTAGACGGTTGTACGCGTCCTCCACATGACCACCTACCAGGTCCAGGTCGGCTACGTTGAACGCGGCGTCAATGTTCATGGGGTCTGCCGCGGCCGCCGCGCGTTCGGTTGCCATGTCCAGGTCCTTCACGCGGGCGAGCAGTTCAACCTGTTCCAGGCCGAGCTTCGCTTCCTTATCGCCGGGGTTCTCGGCGATTGCCTTGCGGTATGCGGCGCGGGCACCCTCCAGGTCGCCGCGGTCGAGGGCGGCGACGGCTTCTGCGTGCAGGGGCGGCAGGGGCTTTTCGTCGTCGGGAACGACCGGGTCGAAGCCGCCGGGCAGCTGGTACTGTGCCGCGAGCTGCAGAACCTGAGAGAGCACATCGCCGAGGTCTTCTGCGCTGACCGGGCCGGTGTAAATCGGTGCCGGACGGCCCGCCAGAACGGCAATGCCCGCGGGCACGCCGCTCACGCCGAATGCCTGGGCAGCTTCGGGGAGCTTGGTGACGTCCACGGCGGCGCAAATCATGCTACCTGCGGCGGAATCCACAAGCTTCTGCACGCCTTCGAGCATCTGCAGGGAGGAGGGCGAGTGCGGCGCGTAGAGCGCAAAAATCACGGCACCCTGGCTGGAGAGCTGCACGAACTTCTGGAACTCTTCGGGGGTGTTGACCTCGTAACGCCAGGTGGGGGCGGAGGGGGTCTGCTCGCCGCCCTGTTCGCCAGCAGACTGTGCCGCGTTGGGGTTCAGTTCCATGGCGTTGCGTACGGAGGCGGGAATCTCCGGCGCTACCCCGTTCTGCGCTGCACCACCCTGCGCGACGTTACCCTGTGCCGCGTTCTGGGATGCGCCGCGGTCTGCCGGATCAAAAATAATGCTCATCCTGGGCTCCTTTACGTTCTGTACCTATTGTTGCGTGCGGGCTAAATCCTTCACGCGTTCCTTCCTCTATTATCCCCACAACGCACCGTTGCGAGCGCCCGTTCTCTGTCGCCTACGCTCTGAGCTCATGCCGGGGATAGCGTTTGGGCTATTGCCCGATCCGTCCCGCAAATATCTCTCCCACATGCACTCCCCTGTCCTTGGGATTCACCGTGGACGCCGTAACAAAGTAAACCAGCCGGTAGAATGGCACAGTAGAGAAAAAATACCCGGAATGATTCGGAAAGGAAGAGCATGAGCGAGAAGAAAGCCTCAGAAGCTCCCGCAGAGACGACATCGTCCCCCGAGACGCGCAAGAAGGAATCCCTCACCGATCAGCTAACGGAGACCTTCAGCGAGCTGACCGAAAGCATTAGCCAGGTGCGTTCCAACCGCCGCCGCGCTTCTATGCCTCCTACGGATACCATTCCGGTGGTTCCCGCCGCTTCTGAGGATGCGCCTCCCGCACCGAAGGTGGTCGGCAACGGCAAGACCTCGATGATGCATAACCCGGTCGCTTTTGGTTTCCTCATGACCGTGGGCGTGGGTCTGGCGCTCTTCGCCTACTACATTTTCAACAATGTGGGTGCCCTGGTGGGTTGGGTGACCGGTGCTATTTTCATTGCTCTGGGTCTAGACCCGATTGTGCGCCGCCTGGAGTCTTGGGGCATTAAGCGCGGTATCGGCGTGATTGCTGTGCTTGCTGGTTTTGCTGGCGCTGTGACCGGTCTGGTGATGACGATTGGCCCGGTCATTAGCGAGCAGGCGTCTAAGTTTGTGCAGTACGCGCCGGGTATTTATCAGAACACGATTGATTCTGATTGGTACCACGAGCTTGATCAGCGTTTTAGCATCAGCACCTGGGTGAATGAGAACGTCCCTAAGTTCTTGGAGTCGACGTTCTCCTCTTCGCAGGTCAATAGCTTCATGTCGAGCCTGGTTTCTGCGGGTTCTACCCTGGCGCAGAGCGTGACCGGCGTGATTATTGTGCTGTTCCTGTCCCTGTACTTCCTCACGTCGATGGACACGATTAAGGCGTGGGGTGTGCGTTTGGCGCCGGCGTCTAAGCGTGTGCGTGTCAAGTACATTACCGACAAGATTACTGAGTCGGTGGGTAACTACGTGATGGGCCAGGCGATGGTAGCCATTCTGAACGCCCTCTTCGCATTCTTCATAATGTTGTTCTTGGGCTTTAGCTTCCCGCAGTTGATGGCTTTGGTCGTTATGATTCTGGCGTTCATTCCGCTGGTTGGTGGCGTGATTGCGCTGATTTTGACCTCGCTGATTCTGCTGACTCAGGGTTGGAGTCTGGCGCTGTGGTTTGCGGTGGCGTACTTCCTGTACTTGCAGGTGGAGGCGTACCTGATTTCTCCGCGTATTATGGCTCGCGCTGTGTCGGTCCCTGCCGGTGTTGCGATTATTTCGGTGGCTGCCGGTGGCGCGCTATGGGGCGTGCTGGGCGCGCTGATTGCTATTCCGGTGGCGGCTTCCATGCTGATTCTGGTGCGTGAGGTGTTCATTCCTCGCCAGGACCAACTATAGTCACCGCCCAGTTGTAGTCGCCTCCCAGCTGTAGAGTCCCCTCTAGGTTCTCTACGCGCTCACGGCTCTTCCACCGAGCAGGCGTTTAAGACATAAGGCGGCGGCTTTGGATGTTCTATCCAAAGCCGCCGCCTTGATATTTTTATGCAGTGTTTTTACGCTGTGTTTTTATGCCAAACCTTTAGAGCTCAGTAATTTCTTCTGCCACCGGGCCGTTGTACTCGGTGGGCAGTTCAGTGGGCACACCGGTTACGATGCTGACAATAGTGTTCAGGACCTGCTGCACGGACTTCTCGCCCACCCACAGGTGCTTGCAACCCTCGAAGGGAATTACCCGAGTACGCGGTACAGCCGCGAAACGCTCACGCGCTGCCGGAGGCTGCAGGTAGTCGTCATGCTCGGGCACCAGCGCGTACAGCGGGTTCGAGATCTTGTTCCACTCGTCCAGCTCAGCCGGGTGCACGCGGTGCAACGGCGGGGAGAGCAGAATGGCGCCGGTGAACTCGTTCGCGTATTCGGGCGCGTACTTGAGCACCAGCTCGGTGCCGAAGGACCAGCCGACCAGCCAGGGGTTCGGCAGGGCACGCTCGCGTACAAACTTCAGGATTGCGTCAAAGTCCTTCTTCTCGGCAAAGCCGCCGTCAAAGACACCTTCGCTGGTGCCGCGAATCGAGGAGGTGCCGCGAGTGTTGAAACGCAGCACCGCGATGTTCGACAGCGCCGGCAGGCGGAAGGAAGCCTTCTTGTACACGTGCGAGTCCATGTAGCCGCCGTGGGTGGGCAGCGGGTGGAAGGTCACCAGGGTTGCCTTGACTTCGCCTTCGGGCAGGGCGAGTTCACCGACGAGGCGCTTGCCGTCCGCGGTGGTGACGGTGAAGTTCTCGCGGCGTGCCGGAAGCACAGTACGTGCCTTAATGGGGGTGGGCTCAGCGGCGGTGCTGAAGACGTAGCGGGCGGGATCGAATTCCTGCTCGCGGGTGATATCGGCGGTGTTGCTCATTGCGTTCCTTCAAGAAATGGATTCGAGAATGTGGTTTTGGTCAAGAATGTAGTCTTAGGCTGCACCTCAAGTGCAGTGTTCAGCCTATTTGCGGCGGGTGCGCCAGCAATGCTGATGCCAGTGCCTGCGCTCGTCAATGGCGCGGCTACGGCCCATCGTGTGGCTTTCTTGCCACACCACCAGGTGCGCTGTTCTGGGCGGAATCGGGCGGTAGCATTCGGGGCAGGTGTAGGTTTTTTGGGCGTTGACGGCGGGAATGTATTGCACCAGCCAGTCACCGTATCGGTCACGTTCCAATCGGGGCGCAGGGTCGAGGATCCTGCTGATATCACGCCCTGCGGGTGCTTGACGGTGCCACTTATCGCTGGTGGTGCCGGATGCTCGCCTGCCGGGATGATTCTTACGTGCCATGAGCCCTATTCTACCGCGCCGCTCAGCTATCTCTACCTATCGGTCCTGCCGCTGTTCGCTCTACGCTCTTCCACATACTGGCGTGGTACTCATGTTGAGGCGGTACTCCCCCGCTCTGTGCCGTACTTCCCTGCTGTGCCCCGTCCGCGACCTGTACCAAGCTCAGGTTCCCTATCTCATACCCTCACCTGCTAGAGCCAAACACTCGTACCTGCTAGAGTGGACGGATGCGTATTGTCATTGCTGAATGCTCCGTAGATTATGAGGGCCGCCTCCGCGCCCACCTGCCCCGCGCTACCCGCCTGCTGATGGTCAAGAATGACGGCTCCGTCCTCATTCACTCCGACGGCGGTTCCTACAAGCCTCTGAACTGGATGAGCCCTCCCTGCTCCCTGCTGGTGGCTGAGCGTGAGGACGTTCCGCAGAGCATCCGTGAGGACCTAGAGTCCGATGTTCAGCAGCTGTGGACCGTTCAGGCAGCTAAGAGCGATGACCGCCTCATGATTCGCATCTACAAGATTGAGCACGAGCACGCCACCGACCTGGGTGTTGATCCCGGCCTCATCAAGGACGGTGTGGAGGCTGATCTGCAGCGTCTGCTCGCAGAGCAGATCCACACTCTCGGTGAGGGCTATTCGCTGGTGCGCCGCGAGTACCCGACCGCTATCGGTCCGGTAGACATCATGGCGAAGGATGCGCACGGCGTCTCCGTGGCGGTTGAGCTCAAGCGTGTGGGCGATATTGACGGTGTGGAGCAGCTGACCCGTTACCTGGAGTTGCTCAACCGTGACCCGCTGCTGGCACCGGTGCGCGGCGTATTTGCGGCACAGACGATTAAGCCGCAGGCACGTACCCTGGCTGAGGACCGCGGTATCCGCTGCGTGAGCCTGGACTACGATGCGATGCGCGGCGTGGACGACTCCGCTGACCGTCTGTTCTAGCTGACCGTCTGTTCTAAACGGCTCTAGGCTAAGCAGCTGCACATAGCTTGAGGGGCGCCTCCCGACCATGGGAGGCGCCCCTTTTCAGCCCATCATCTTTCTGCCCGCGCTCTTTCGGCGCACGCGTTCTTTCTGTGCACACTCTCGTTCTGCGTAAACAATCTACCCCCGGATACACCAATCGCCGGTGCCCCTCCCCTTTCAGGGTGGAACACCGGCGAGGTGTACACAGTGGCTAATTCCCGCTGAGGGGAACCAGCTTTAGATCTGTGCGTGCTTTGCAACGATGGTCACGTGATCGTTCGAGACGGTCAAGAAACCTGCGTTGAGGATGGTCTTAATGGGCTCACCATCAACGGGTTCAATGAGCAGCTCGCCGTCCTGTGCCAGCAGCGTGCAGGTGGGGATCATGCCCGGCAGGATGCCGAGGTCACCGCTGACGGAGCGTGCACGAACGTACTTCGCTTCGCCAGTCCACACGACGCGTTCGCGGGAAACAACTTCAACTTTCAGAGCCATGATTACTTAGCTCCAGTCTGTGCCTTGATTTCCTCGTAGCGGCGCATAACGTCGTCCATACCACCAATGTTGTAGAACGCCTGCTCGGGGATGTGGTCGACATCGCCGTTGCAGATCATCTGGAAGGACTCGATGGTGTCCTTCAGCGGAACGGTCGAACCCTCGACACCGGTGAACTGCTTTGCAGTGTAGGTGTTCTGGGAGAGGAACTGCTCGATACGACGTGCACGTGCCACGACGATCTTCTGCTCCTCGGAGAGCTCGTCCACACCCAGAATCGCGATGATGTCCTGCAGTTCCTTGTTTTCCTGCAGAATAGCCTTCACACGAATTGCGGTGTCGTAGTGCTCCTGACCGATGTACTGTGCGTCCAGAATTCGGGAGGTGGAGGACAGCGGGTCAATTGCCGGGTACAGACCGCGCGATGCGATTTCACGAGAGAGCTCGGTGGTCGCATCCAGGTGCGCGAAGGTGGTTGCCGGCGCCGGGTCGGTGTAGTCATCCGCAGGCACGTAAATTGCCTGCATGGAGGTGATGGAGTGACCGCGGGTGGAGGTAATACGCTCCTGCAGCAGACCCATTTCGTCCGCCAGGTTCGGCTGGTAACCCACTGCGGAGGGCATGCGGCCCAGCAGGGTGGAAACCTCAGAACCTGCCTGAGTGAAACGGAAGATGTTGTCGATGAACAGCAGCACGTCCTGGTTCTGAACATCGCGGAAGTACTCCGCCATGGTCAGACCGGTCAGTGCCACGCGCAGACGGGTTCCCGGGGGCTCATCCATCTGGCCGAACACAAGAGCGGTGTCCTTCAGAACGCCTGCTTCTTCCATTTCGACCCACAGGTCGTTACCCTCACGGGTACGCTCGCCAACACCGGTGAACACGGAGGTACCACCGAAGTTACGAGCCACACGGGTAATCATTTCCTGGATCAGCACGGTCTTACCCACGCCTGCACCACCGAACAGACCAATCTTACCGCCCTTGATGTAGGGGGTCAGAAGGTCGATGGACTTAATACCAGTCTCCAGCATTTCGGTGGAGCCTTCCAGCTCTGCGAAGCCGGGAGCGGCACGGTGGATCGGCCAGTAGGTGTCAGCCTTGATCTCGGAGTTCGGCACGTCGAGTGCGTCACCGAGAACGTTGAAGATGTGGCCCTTCACGCCGTCACCAACGGGGACGGAGATCGGTGCGCCGGTGTCGACTACAGCCTGACCGCGGACCAGGCCGTCAGTCTGCTGCAGGGAGATAGCGCGAACGATCGAGTCGCCCAGGTGCTGTGCGGTCTCGAAGGTGATGGTGCGGGTGCGACCGTCGAGGGTCAGCTCGGTGGTCAGAGCGTTGTAAATCTCGGGGACCTGACCGGCGGGGAACTCGACGTCGACCACGGGGCCGATGACGCGGGCAATACGACCCGTTGCGCCCTGAGTCGGTGCGGAGACCGATTCGTTGTAGGTGGCAGTCATATTTCTCACTTACTTAGAAAGTTTGGACAGTTGATGGCTTCGTTGGCGTACAAGTACTAGGAGCCGAGGGCGTCTGCGCCGCCCACGATTTCGGAGAGCTCCTGAGTAATTTCCGCCTGACGTGCGTTGTTCATCAAACGGGTGTACTTGGTAATCAGCGTCTCAGCGTTGTCACCTGCGGTCTTCATCGCGCGCTGGCGGGATGCCAGCTCACTTGCTGCTGCCTGCAGGAGGCAGGAGAAGATACGCGATGCAATGTAGCGCGGCAACAGCGCGTTGAGCACTTCCTCGGCGGAGGGCTCGAACTCGAAGGATGCCGCCTGCTCGTACTCAGCCTTGGTCAGTTCCTGGTCGGGAACGATTTCCTCGCCCATAGCCTTTGCGTCACCCACGTGGATGGGCAGCAGGCGCAGGATCTTGGGTTCCTGAACAACCATCGACTTGAACTCGGTGTATACGATGTGCAGTTCGTCCACGCCGCCCTCTTCGAAGGGCAGGTCGTAGGCTTCGAGCAGCGCGTCACGAATTTCGACGGCAGTTTCAACACGAGGTGCATCGGTGTGCCCCTCCCACGCACGGGCGTAGGGGCGCTCACGGAACTCGAAGTAAGCCTTTGCCTTACGGCCAACCAGGTACAGCTGTACCTCCTGGCCGTTAGAGCGCAGCCTCTCAATCAGAGATTCGGTACGACGCAGGATAGCGGAGGAGTACGAACCTGCCAGACCGCGGTCACTGGTAACAACCAGGATTGCGGAGCGACGGTGTTCGTAGGTTCCGAACTCGTGCGGCTTGTGAATCAGCGGGTGCTTAATACCGTGCTGAGTCGCAACCGCAGTCACCACGCGGGTCAGAGCGTTCGCGTAAGGGCCGGCTGCCTGAGCAGCGTTACGAGCCTTGTTAATGCGGGAGGTCGCGATCATCTCCATCGCCTTGAAGATCTTCTTCATAGACGACGTCGAAGCAATCTTCTGTCGGTAAACCCTAATCTGGGCTCCCATAGAGCTTCCTTTCTCCTTGCTTTCTGCCCCGCCCCAGCCTCATAGCTGAGGCGGGGAGAAGGCGAGGACTAATCGCTAACCGATGGTTTCCTGAGTGATGTCGCTATCGCGAGCTGCCTTGTGCTCCTCGTGACCTGCGTCGACGAGGTGGCTGCTGCCCTCAGACTTGAAACCCTGCTTGAAGTCAGTAACTGCGGACTTCAGAGCTGCAACGGTGTCATCCTCAAGCTTGCCGGAGGAAGCGATATCGGTCAGTACCGAGGTCTTGTGACGCAGGTACTCGATGAAGCCTTCCTCGAAGCGCAGCACGTCGGAAACCTCAATGTCGTCGAGGTGACCGGAGGTACCAGCCCAAATGGAGACAACCTGCTCTTCAACTGCGTACGGGGTGTACTGCGGCTGACGCAGCAGCTCGGTCAGGCGAGAACCGCGGGTCAGCTGTGCCTTGGTAGCGTCGTCCAGGTCGGATGCGAACATTGCGAACGCTTCCATTGCACGGTACTGTGCCAGCTCCAGCTTCAGGGTACCGGAGACCTTCTTCATAGCCTTGGTCTGTGCGGCACCACCAACACGGGAGACGGAGATACCGACGTCGACTGCCGGACGCTGGTTAGCGTTGAACAGGTCGGACTGCAGGAAGATCTGGCCGTCAGTAATGGAGATGACGTTGGTCGGAATGAAGGCGGAAACGTCGTTTGCCTTGGTCTCAATGATCGGGAAGCCGGTCATCGAGCCTGCGCCCAGGTCGTCAGAGAGCTTAGCGCAACGCTCCAGCAGGCGGGAGTGCAGGTAGAAGACGTCACCGGGGTATGCTTCACGTCCCGGCGGGCGGCGCAGCAGCAGGGACACAGCGCGGTATGCTTCTGCCTGCTTCGACAGGTCGTCGAAGATGATGAGGACGTGCTTGCCACCGTACATCCAGTGCTGGCCGATAGCCGAACCGGTGTAGGGTGCCAGGTACTTGAAGCCTGCTGCGTCGGATGCGGGAGATGCCACGATGGTGGTGTACTCCAGCGCGCCGCGAGTCTCAAGGGTGTGGCGGACAGCTGCAATGGTGGATGCCTTCTGGCCAACAGCCACGTAGATGCATCGAACCTGCTTGTTGGGGTCACCCGAAGCCCAGTTGTCCTTCTGGTTCAGAATGGTGTCGATCGCGATAGCGGTCTTACCGGTCTGGCGGTCACCAATGATCAGCTGACGCTGACCGCGACCGATCGGAATCATCGAGTCGATTGCCTTCAGACCGGTCTGCAGCGGCTCGTGAACCGACTTACGCTGGGTCACGCCGGGAGCCTGCAGCTCCAGTGCGCGGCGGCCTTCAGCCTCAATGGGGCCCAGGTCATCGATCGGGTTACCGAGGGGGTCAACAACGCGACCGAGGTACGCGTCGCCAACGGGCACCGAGAGGACCTCACCGGTGCGGTGTACGACCTGGCCCTCTTCAATACCGGTGAAGTCACCCAGGACAATCACACCAATATTGCGGGTATCCAGGTTCTGTGCGAGGCCGAGGGTGCCGTCTTCGAAACGAAGCAGCTCATTCGCCATAACCGAGGGAAGGCCCTCGACACGAGCGATACCGTCGGAGGCCGATACAACTCGACCCACCTCAACACGTTCTGCATTGCCGGGTTCGTAAGACGCTGCAAACTCGTTCAGCGCATTACGGACATCTTCGGCATTGATGGTCAGTTCGGCCATCTTGTGTCCCTGCTCTCTCATTGTGGTTGCGTTCCGTCAACGGAACCAACCGAAACTTGCAATTCGGGTTGAACGGGCGGGCAATGCCACTGCTTCTGCGAAGGAGGCATCTGCCACGCACCCGCAACCCGAGGTATCTTCTAAATCACCGTTGCGACGAACGGTTCAGCGTCGCTAGCTTGAGCCGCTAGCCGATGGAACGAGCCAGGTCGGACATGCGGGTCTCGACGGTACCGTCGATCACCTCGTCGCCCACCTGAACACGCAGACCGCCCAGAACGGCGGGGTCCACCGAAACGTCGAGCTTCAGCTCACGGCCGTACACGGCGTTGAGCGCGCGACCGAGACGTTCAAGCTGTGCCTGCGACAGCGCAATCGCGCTAGTTACTCGCGCAATGTAACGGTTCTGTCGCGTGACGATGATTTCTGCGAACTCATCGGCTACCCGTGCAGCGTGACGGCCGCGGGGGTTGGAGCCAACTCGTTCGAGCAGAAGCACACCTTCGGCGGTGGTGGCGGGGCCACCGAGCGCCACGGCGAGCTTCTTCTTTGCTTCTTTGCTTGCCTGATGGTCGGACAGCGCTTCCTGCGCCTGAGCGTTGGAATCAACGGTACGCACAAAGGTGAGTAGTTCGTTGAGTACCTCGTCCAGGGCGTCCACGCCACCGCGAGACTGAGCCGATGCGGTCACGGCGAGCACTGCTGCACGCTCCAGGGCATTCGCCAGATCAGCATCATCGGACCAGCGCTGAGCCACCGCACTGGTGAGCACAGCCATAGCCTGAGAAGAGATCTTGCCGCCGAAGACGGTGTTAGCGATACCCTGACGTGCTGCTGCATCACGCGAAGAATCGGTGACAGCACGGCGCAGGGTGCCGTTGTGGTCGAGAACATCAACCACAGCGAAAAGCTCGCTCGCCAGGTTCAGGGGCTGCAGGGAAGCGTGAGCTTCCAGCACCTCTTCCACCTTGCTCAGTGATTCAGTAGATACTCCTGCCATTACCGAGCCGCACCTGCGTTCTGCTTCTCGGTTTCAAGGTCAGCAAGAAAACGATCTACCACACGGGCCGATCGCTCATCATCGTTGAGGGCTTCGCCCACAATCTTGCCGGCAAGGGTCGTAGCAAGAGTGCCAACCTCGGAACGGAGGGACACTGCTGCTGCCGCACGCTCTGCCTCGATAGCCTTTGCTGCATTATCGCTAATGCGCTGAGCCTCAGCGGTTGCACGCTCGCGAGCATCGGCAATGATTGCCTCGCCCTCTGCGCGTGCCTCTTCACGAATCTTCTGAGCCTCCAGTCGAGCGCTTTCGAGCTGCTGGGTGTACTCATCGCGAGCCGCTGCAGCCTCTGCCTGTGCCTTCTCGGCCTTGGCAAGGCCACCTTCGATTGCTTCCTTACGGTCCTGGTAGATCTTCTCGAACGCCGGGACAACGTACTTAGCAACGATGTAGTAGAGGATCAGGAATCCGATGAGGGTAATGACAATTTCCCCGACGTCGGGAATCAGGGGGTTCGAAGTTGCCTCCGCTCCCCCTTCGCTTGCCAGATAAATCATGGAGGGAATCCTGTTCTATGGGATGGGTCGTTTAGGATGTGGCAGAGCCGGTTACTTGATGAAGACGAGAACCAGGCCCAGAATTGCCAGCGCCTCGACCAGTGCGAAGCCCAGGAACAGCATGGGCTGCAGGGTCTTCTGGGACTCGGGCTGACGAGCAACGCTGGTCATGTATGCCGCGAAGATCAGACCCACGCCGATGCCGCCGCCAATAGCTGCCAGACCGTAGCCAACCGCAGTGATGGAACCAACCATTATTTTTCCTTTCAACAGTGTTCGACCGGGAACATACCCGGACCGAACAGAGTTTGATTTGAGTTAATAGCCCGCACAGTGAACGTGTGGGTTGCTTTATTCACGCCCAATGACGAACGCGAAAACCTAAAAAACTAGAGAGTTTAGTGTCCCTCGGAAACCGAGCCCTGCAGGTACACAGCCAGCAGCAGAGCGAACACATAAGCCTGGATGCACTGAATCATGAATTCCAGGAAGTACAGGAACAGGCCCAGAGCACCGGGAGCAATAGCAGCCAGGTAGCCGATACCACCCAGAGTCTCAACCATGTAGGTCACCATGCTGGATGCAACCATCAGCGCCAGGTGACCACCGAACATGGTCGCGAAGAGACGTAGCGCGTGAGTTGCGGGACGAATCAGCAGGTTCGAGAAGAACTCGATCGGGATCAGGATGGGGTAGATCCACACCGGCAGACCCGAGGGCATGGTGATGTCCTTGAAGAAGCCGCCCAGGCCCTTGCGCTTGATACCAACGCCAACCCAGGTCAGGTACGCTACGCCAGCCAGTGCGTAGGCGCTACCGGGGTGGGAGAAGGAGGGCAGCTGAACAAACGGAATCGAACCGTAGAGGTTGTTCACCAGAACGAAGAAGAAGGAGGCGAACAGAATCGGCACGAAAGGCTTGTAGTGCTGTACGCCCAGGGTTTCCTTACCGAGGGAGTTACGAGCAAACATGTAGCCAGACTCAGCGATGAACTGAGTCTTGCCGGGAACCATGGCGCGCTTACGTGCTGCGGTGAGGAAGAAGACCGCGATAATCACCACGGACAGCAGAATCAGTACGTTCTGCTTACCGAAAGCGAAATCACCAATGGTGAAGAAGGGGGGCAGATGCATGTCTTCGGGGGTCGGCGGCACATAGGCTTCCGCGAGGATCAACCCGTTCTCGATCAAAGCAAGTCCTTTCTTGCTACTAGTGGCTATCAAGAGCCCATGTCTGCCTCTAAGCGACTGACATGCTAACTACATGGATGAATGTGTGACCTAGCGGTCCGCGTTCAATGACCTAGCGGTCTTTATTCTGCCTGGTCATGTAGGTAAAGACGAGGGTCAAACCTCCGACAGCGCCAATCAAGACACCAACCCACACCAGCCAGGTGGTGGAGAAGACCAGGTCACCGAGGTAACCGATGCCGCCCCACACTGCTATACCGATGATCAGATAGAGAATCGACATGACTGCACCGGAGAGCCCTCCGTCAGACACCAATTCTCCGGTAGTGCGGAGCTTTTTATCTCCGTCCCACCACTTCTTCTCTTCGGCCAAACGTATTTCCTTTCAAACACCAATCGCGTTACCGACCATGGTCTTCCAGATCGGTGTCGAAGTATAGAATTCTCAGTCGTGCGATGCTGACTGTTTCAATAACAATCCACAGAATCACGCCGGTACATGCGCCTGCGAGAGTCCAACCGTGCCTCAGATTCTCGGGGAACGGCACAAACATCAATACCAGACCGAGCAGAGCAATCTTCACGAGGTAGCTCACCACCAGCGATTTGGGTACACCCCAGTCGAAAATGGGAGCAACCAACATAACCAATACGCCCAGAGTGAAGCATATATAGATTATCAGAAAGCCCAATGTTATTCCTAGCGCGCCCACGGGGCCCGCAAACAGGTACGCACTCATCATACCGCCCAACCAAGCCAGCAGAGAGTAAGCCGATACCCTGTAGAACAAAAATTTCCAGGAAAGCTCTTGACTCTCGAAAGAAGAGGCCTTCAAACCTGCTTGAGCACGCTCTCGGCGGTGTTTCTGCTGCTTCTTGCGCTCCGCCGGCGGATACCACAGAACGTCCACCACGCGCCTCCAGAGAGGCTCTGCAGGAGCCTGAGATTTAGGCTGCTCAGAAGCCATTAGTGTTTCTCCCCACGGTTGCGATGAGAAGAAGGCTGAACAGAGGAGCGAGCAGCAGAAGAGCTATCTGCACGGTCTTTCACGGAATCCGGCATGATCGGCTCCGGATGCAGCGAGGTCGGCTCTACGTTCTCAGGAGTCGCCGGAACGCCAGTCGCCGAGGTCAAAGAGCCGGTAGCAGGCTCTGCAGTTGCCGACTTCGCCTTCGGCGCCGAACCCTTCGAATCCGCCGCAAAGCGCTTCGACAGGTCAATCGCAGAAGTAGGTGCCTCACCGCCAAAGAGCTGCGGCATACGCAGGTACACCACCAGCACGGCAAGAGCCACAAGAACCACACCAACAGCCGCCAGCACGGCGCCCGAAGCAAACAAATCAGAGGCAAACGCCAGCAGCACCCACACCAGAATGGTCGTACCGGTCACCACGGCGGTCGAACCAAGGTGGCTGAAACCAACATCCGTCAGACGCTGATAAGTGTGAGTACGGTGCGGCTTGTACCACTGCTCCCCCGCCATAAAACGACGGAACAGAGTCGTACCCGCGTCCGCCAGATACGTCATCAGCGGAGCAAAAGCCAACAGGAACGGAACATCCGCAAACCACGCGCCCACAGCCAACGTGCCCAGCGCCGCGCCCAAAACATAAGAACCCGCATCGCCCAAAAACACGTTCTTACCAGGGCGCACATTCCACGGCAGGAACGCCGCAAAAGCACCGGCAACAGCCACACCAGCCAAAGCCAGCCACGGAAGGTTCACCATCCAACCGGTCAGCGCATACGCCAAACCAGCCACCAGACCGTGAGCACCAGAAATACCGTTAATGCCGTCCATAAAATTCGCCACGTTAATGTAGCCGGCAACAAAAATCGCGCCCAGAATCAGCAGCAGAATGTTCGTGCCCTGCACCGTCGCAAAGCTCACGCTCACCAGTACGCCAATCACCAGCTGCAGGCCCGCACGACGCACAATGCTCACGCCGCGAATATCCTCAAGCCAGCCCAGGGCAAGAGCACACAGAATCGCCGCGGCAATCGTCACCGCCAGCTGCAAAGACTCAGCAGAACGGTACGTCCAGCCGAACAGGGTAGCCGCCACAAACGCCACAAAGGTCGCAGCCGCAGTCGCCAAACCCATACCGCGGTAGGTCGGAGCAGTATGCGAAGAACGCTCATTAGGAACATCCACCATGTTGTAGCGGTGCAAAATCGGGCGCACCGCAAACGGCAAAAGGGCACCCAAAACAAAAGCAAGAGCAAAAATGCTCAACAGCTCAGAAAAGGAGGTCATACCAGCTCCAAGGCATTGGCGCCGCTCCCCTGGACGCAAGCTCCAGAATTGCAGCTAAGGGACGATGTGTGCGTAGTGTGTGTGTGTTTACTTCGTATTCTATAGAACTCTTCAGTAGCCCGGGACTAAACATTACAGATTCTCTCCATACGTTCTGCATATTCTGCGTCCTGAAATGTTCTACACCCGAGAAAGAGAAAACACCGGATACCGCACCCGCCACGCAAGTGCAGCATCCGATGTCATTCCCTAAAGATTAGAACGTCTGCGCATCCGCCAAAGTACGCGGATCAGGGGCACGCTCCAGGCCATGACGCTCATAGCCACTGTGCTCCCGATAGTTCTGAATCCACAGCTCATAATCGAGCTCATCAGGGTCAAGCGCCGGAGCACTCGACCGGGAAATATACCGGTTCTCCTCACTAGGTACCAGCTTCTCGGTACCGCCGAAGAGAGCCTCATCCAGCTTCTCACCCTTGCGAAGACCAATCTCCTTGATCTCCACGTCATACCGCTCATACGCCTGGCGCATCGCCTTCGCAACGTCCAGGATCTTGACCGGCTGACCCATATCCAGCACCATGACCTCACCCGGGCGACCAATCGCACCGGCAAGCATCACCAGCAAGCAGGCATCGGTAATCAGCATGAAGTAACGGGTCGCGCGCTTATCCGTCAGGGTAATCGGACCACCCGAGAGGATCTGCTTCGTAAAGAGCGGCTTAATCGAACCGCGCGAACCAAACACGTTGCCAAAACGAACCGACACGTAGGTGTTGCCGGTCTTCTCACCAAAGTACGCAGTCAGACGCTCCGCCACACGCTTGGACTGACCCAGCGCAGTCTTCGGATCCGCAGCCTTATCGGTCGACACGTTCACGAAGGTCTTCACGCCCACCGCCTCCGCGGCACGCAGCACGTTCAAAGTGCCCAGGGAGTTCGTCTTCCACGCCTCCTGCGGGTACGCCTCCAGCGCCGACACATGCTTCAACGCCGCAGCGTGGAACACCACCTCGGGGCGACGCTCACGGAAAATCTCCAGCAGGTTATCGCCCTCACGAATATCAGCCAGAATGATGCGGTCATCGTCCAGGCTCGACTCGTGAGTAATCGAAACCTTCGTTTCCATCAGCAGAGTCTCATCATGATCAAGCATCATGAGGGTCTCCGGCTCAAACTCGCTAATCTGACGGCACAGCTCAGAACCAATCGAACCGCCCGCACCCGTAACCAGTACACGCTTACCGTGCAGGTACGAACGCAGAATATCGCGGTCAATATCGTAGTTAATCTCGCCACGAATCACGCGCATCAGGTCGTTATCGCTCGCGGTAATCAGACGCTCGCCCATCAGTCGAGCATTCGCGCTACTAATACGCTGAACCTCAACCTTAAGCTTACGCATGCGGTTGCAGAAGGACTCGAAGTAATCCTCCGACATATCCGAAATCGTCACCAGAATCTTACGGGTACCCGACTCACGAATCACCTGCTCCAGCTCACGGTAAGTCGTAATCACCGAAATGCCGTGGAACTTCGTACCAGCCTTCAACTGGTCATCATCGAAGACCGCAACCGGGCGAAGCTTCGCCTCCTCATCGTGCAGCATCGAATCCATGACCATGCCGCCAATAAAGCCGGCACCGTACACAATCACTGGCTCGCCCGTCAGCTCACGCACAGCACCGCGCTCAGTGTACACACGCTTCGCCATGCGAGCGCCCGCCATCATAATCAAGCTAAATGCCGCCGCAATCGCAGGCACACTATGCGGAATATGCGGCAGACCCAACAGCTCATCCACAAAGGAGAAAGCAGTCAACGCCGCACCCGCACTCAAAGCAGCCGCGCCGGCACGCCAGGACTCGTCAAACGAACCGTACGAATACACGCCGTTATAAATCTTCACGCCCGCCAAACCAACGACCAGGTGCAACACCACAGCCAAAGTAGCGGTCATCGTCAATGACGCCGGGTGAATAATATCGAACACCGAGCCGTTGCTGAGCAGCACACTATAGCGGAGCATGTACGCGAACAAAACCGACAGAACCCAGGCACTCGAATCAATCAGCGCCTGCGCAATCAGCCACCATGGCTTACGCTCATACAGGCGGTTCACCAGCATCGTGCCAGAGTCACCCTCCGTCACCATCGTGCCGCGCTGAGCAGCCTTCTGCATCACCACATGAGCGTGAGGTTTCAACTGAGCCACTACATGCCTCCTTCAGATGCGGTGCCAGAAGAACGAGAAGAAGAACGAGCCGTCAACGACGACAACGCACGAAACGCCGAACGGCGCGCCTGCTCAGGAACAAAACGGTACACACTCCGCACCGCCATATTCTGAGCCCACTGAAGCTTAGAAATACCGTGACCGGTGTACAGTCGACGCTGAATCGCCACATCCTGCAACCAGGCGTCCACTCCCCCGCGCTTCGTGTACGCGCCCGCACCCACGCGGTAACGCACCAGAGCCTCAGGGATATTACCCAGACGATAGCCGGCATCGCGCAGACGCATCCACAGCCACCAATCCTCAGCGCCGGGCACGAACTCGTAACCGCCCAGCTGCTGCACGGCACTCTTCACGAACGCCACGGACGGGTGATAAATCGGGTTACGCGAATCCATCGCGCTGAGCAGACGCGCAGAATCAACAATCGCCTCGCGGGTCGACTCCACCGCAGTATTGCCCTCATTCACCTCAAGCATGGCGGAGCCCAGCACCGTGTAGCCACCCTGCACCAGGGCAGGAATCAGACGCGCAAAACGAGTCGGCTCGGACAGGTCATCAGAATCAGCACGAGCCACCAGCTCGTAGGTGCACGCCTGCAGACCGGCATTCAGCGCCTCCGCCAAACCAACATTCTGAGCCAGCTCCACCATCTGAATCGGCGGGCAATCCAGATCCTCGGCACGCTGAACCCAGCGGTTCACCACGGCATCCAGCTCGGGGGTCAGCGGACCGTCCTTCACCAAAACCAGCTCGGAAGGACGCACCGTCTGTTGCAACAGATTCGACTCCAAGGCCTGATCCAAGTAGGCGGGGTTCTCCTTCGCATACACGCTCATCAGCACCGAGAAATCGGGTGCGGAGCTCACGCAACCGCGCGCCTTCTCAGAATCAGCGGGGCTTTCAACGGATGCAGGCACGCCGTAGCGGCCGGGGAAAGTCAGCGGGTAAATGCCCTCAAGCACCTGAGCATTCGGGCGAGGCGCACGCAAACCATCACGCACACCATTCAGGAAATACCCCAGGTAGGTGCGGCGGTCATCAGTACGCAGAACAGTAGAAATCCACAGGCGCGTCGACGAGCCACCGTAGAGCAGCTTCTCCAGCGGGTTCAGGGTACGCGAACGGGTAAAGACCCACAGCTTATTACGCACATCGTTATAGAAACGCGGGCCCGGGTCAGCGTTCGTCGTGCCAAAAGTCTTCGTGTGGTGCTTAGCCACCGAGGAAGGTACCGCAATGCCGTCACGGTGATGAATCAGACGAGTCGAAAATTCGAAGTCATCATTCCAAATGAAGAACTCAGCAATCGGCAAACCACCATTACGGCGAATAGCCTGCGCGTCCATCAGAATCGACACGAACGAGGCGCTACGAATCGGGCGGGCACCCACCGCCTGCGCACGAGCATGACGCTGCTCCCCCGCCGCAAACATCGTGCGCGGAGTGTTCATCGGGTGGTCCTCGCCGTTCGTCCACACCACACGAGAGGCCACCACCGCGGGGCGCTGCGAAGGCACCGGCGAATAGTTCAGCCAGGCGGCAACCGCCTCCGACAGGGTGTTCTCGGTTGGCTCGGTGTCATCATCCATAACCCACACCAGGTCCGGGTTGTGGCGTTCCAGGGCACGGTCAATGCCCACCGCAAAGCCGCCAGCACCACCCATGTTCTTCTCCAGGCGGATGCAATCCACCGGCAGCTCATAGTCCAGGGTGCGCAGATACTCGGCAGTACCGTCCGTGGAGGCGTTATCAACAATCACCACCGCCGCAGGCACACGCTCACCAGAAGCGATACCAGCGAGGGTCTTCGGCAGCAGGTCCTCACGGTTATAGGTCACCACCACGGCAACCGTGCGGGGATACTCGTTCAAAGAATCAGGAGAAGAAGACTGTTCGGAAGAAGGCTGTTGGGAAGAAGGCTGGGCAAAAGCGGTCACGTCGCTGTACTTTTCTGCCATAAGTTCTCCCTCCGTGGCGCGATGCGCCTGAATCAGCCGGTACGCGATATACCCATACCGAGCTGGGCGCTTATGGTGTTTCTCGCGCCCGCGGTATTCAACCGTGTGGATATATCACTCAAAGAAAATATTCTACCTGCGGTCTCCACTAGAGAGTGAACCATCACCTCAAAAGACGCACTTTATGACAAATAAACAACCGAATTCAGTTGATTTATCCGCATAGCGGACGCACCCGCACACCCAGTTTTGGGTATCCATCAAGCTACCAGCTTCACAGCCTGTGTTTGCGCTGTGCACCCCGTGCGAAAAAACGACCAGAGACCGAATAAAAACCCACAAATTCCCCATAAACTGTTCAAATATGGGAAAGTTGAAATGACCCCATTTTTCCCCGCAACGTACGCGGGCTCGTGAGAGGTAAAAGAGATGTCCGAATCCAAGTGGAAAGTCATTGGCGCCAGCGGCTTCGTTGGTTCCTCCATCGTCGCGCGTCTAAACGCAGAAGGTATCAGCGTCGACCCCATTGAGGCACCTCGACTCGCAACCCGAGCCCTCGACGTAGACAGCATCATCGACGAAGCAGACCAGCTTGAAGGCATCATCGACTCCCTCGCAGAAGCCTTCGCCGGCGCGCAGGTCGTCGTCAACGCGGCGGGCCTCGCAGCACCCAATATGCAAGATCTGCCCCCGCTCGTCGGCGCAAACGCCCTGCTTCCCGCCGTAATCGCCATCGCCGCGCAGCGCACCGGCGTGCGCCGCGTCATCCACCTCTCCTCCGCAGCGGTACAGGGCCCGCGCCTCGTGCTGGATGATTCCGAAGAGACCAACCCGTTCAGCGCCTACTCCTTCTCCAAGGCGCTCGGCGAAGAAGCACTGCTCGATCTGCAGGACTACTTCCTCGACGAACACCCCGAAAGCGCACCCGAACTGTGCATCCTTCGCGCAACCAGCGTGCAGGGCCGAGGCCGACGCACCACCGAACTCTTCGCCAAGATAGCCTCCTCCCCCTTCGCATCCGTTGCGGGTGCAGGCACCGGCAAGTCCCCGGTCTCCAGCGTGCAAGCCCTCGCAGAATTCGTAGTCATGCTCGGCACCTTCCCCGGCGAACTACCCGCCATCGTGCTACAGCCCTGGGAAGGCGCAACCGTCGCCTCCGCATCCGTGGATGCTGGTCGCCGCCACCCGCGCCGCCTGCCCGAGTGGCTCTGCCGCGCAGCCGTCAAGGCGGGCTACACCGTCTCCGAGCTGATGAATGACAAGTTCGCAGGCTCCGTGCGTAAGGTCGAGGTCATGTGGTTCGGCCAGGGCATCGACGACTCCTGGGCACGCGAAAACAACCTTCTGCCCACCCCTCGCGTGCGTGAAGTACTGCGCAACGCCCACACCGCGCTGGGTAAGAAGAAGGACCGCCGCTTCGACAAGAACTAGGTAGCGTACGTGCGCCCCTAGCAGCGCACAACCTGAGGCACGCAGCCCAGGAGCGCATAACCTGTAGGACTCATAACGAAAGGGAACCCCCGATATATCTGAACGATATATCGGGGGTTCCCTATACGTTTTTATGCTCCGAGATTTATACCCGAGCGCTATAACCCGCAGAGGTTTAGAGGTGGTCCTCCGGGGCATCCTTCTGCTCGGTCTTTGCCTCAGCTTCAGTCTTGGTAGCCTCAGTCTTAGCGTCTTCAGCCTTAGCTTCTGCCGGCTTAGCCTCGCTCTGAGCGGGTGCACTCTGAGCGGCAGTCTCAATCTTCGACTCGCCAAAGACCAGCGCGCGAGCAGTATCAGCAGGAACCGGGTGGGTCTGCGGCTCATCCGCACGAACCGGCTTCGGAGTGTTGTCACGGTAGCCGCGCGAACGCTCCTGATCCACGCCAGTGCTGAAAGCAGAAGACAGAGCCGAAGTAGCGCCCAGCAGAGACGCAGCGACAGAACCGGCAACCGGTGCCGAAGCGCGACGAGCAGGCTCACCGCTCACAGTGTGGGTGCTGTCCCACTGCTCGTACGCCTCATCCAGGTCAGCCTGCTCATCCAGAGCACGCTCAGAAGGAGTCGACTCAGACGGCGCAGAAGAAGCAGTCTCAGCTTCCTCAACCTTACGAGCTGCCTGCTCGTCAGCCTCCGCACGAGTCAGAATGGTCGGAACGACCTCACGCAGCTCCTCCACTGAAATTGCGCCCTCACGAACCACCACGTAGGGGAAGGAGGTGCAATCCAGAATCGTCGACGGTGCCGGGTCACGCTCAGTCACCACAACCACGCCGTCCTCATTCGGCTCAGACTCAAGCGGCTTAGGACGAGCGCCACCATCAATCACCACGGCGACATCCTCACCCAGCGAATCCATGGCGGTCTGCGCATCCAGTGCGGCTTCCTGACCGGTCTTGTTCGCGCTCGAAACCGCCAGCGGACCGTGCTCAGTCAGCAGCTTCAGGGCGAACTCATCATCGGGAACACGCACGGCAACAGTACCGCGGGTCTCACCCAAATCCCAGCTCAGTGACGGGTACGCGTGAAGAATCATAGTCAGCGCGCCGGGCCAGAAGCGACCACCCAGATCGTAAATATCGTTCGGAACGTCGTCGACCACGCCAGCGAGCGCAGCAAGATCAAAGATCAGCACGGGCGGCGGCATGGTGCGGTCGCGGCCCTTATCTGCCAGCAGCTTGGCAACGCCCTGATGCGAGAAAGCATCGGCGGCAATACCGTAGACGGTATCGGTGGGCATCACAATCGTGTCGTGCGCCTTCAGCGCCTCGCGGGCAGCTTCAATGGCCTCGCGGGTCTCAGTTTCAGTCGTTACGGGGTACAGCTTTGCAGTCACGGGTCTTATTCTCTCATGTTTTTCTGGATGCGGCGAGACACCGGCACCCACAACGCGCCATGTGGAAGCACTCTTCCGGGGGTTCACCGTATTTCGCCGGCTCTGAGCTGGCTACTGAGCTGACTACTGGGGCGGACGCGTTGCCTTCATGCAGCCCGGCACGGGCTAGGTGGTGCATTTACTAGTCTAAAGGCTCTAGTGGGCGCGGTTTATAACCGACGCTATGACGCGGACGATTATTCAGGTCACGCACCGGGTAGCAGTCCTCGAAGCCGACACGTGCCAACAGCTCGGCGACGGCTTCTTCCTGGGTGTCGTCGTGCTCCATGATGAACAGACCGCCGGGGGTAAGAAGTTCGAAGGCGCGGGCGGCAATCGCGGAGGGCATCTGCATGCCGTCCTCTCCCCCGCCGTACAGAGCCATGTCCGGGTCGTGCAGGGCGGCTTCCGGGTCGGCGGGTACGTTCGCCGGCGGAATGTACGGAGGGTTCGAGAGCACCGCGTCGAAGGTTCCGGAAAGTTCGGGCAGGGCGGTGAGGGCGTCCCCCTGAACCAGGTGTACGCCGAGCGGCTCCAGGTTCTTGCGGGTGTAGGGGATGGCGTCTTCGGAGAGTTCCACCGCGAACACCTGGGCGTTCGGCAGTTCGCTCTTAATTGCCGCCGCGATAGCCCCGGAGCCGGTGCACAGGTCGACGATGCGCAGCTGACCGGTTGTCGAATCGGTGCGTGCGGTCAGCACCTTGAGGGCTTCTTCGACGAGTAGCTCGGTCTCGGGGCGGGGTACGAACACGCCCGGTCCGACTGCCAGTTCTAGGCGGTAGAAGGGAGCGGAGCCGGTGATGTGCTGCAGCGGTTCGCGGTAGGCGCGGCGGGCGACCAGCGCCTCGTACTCTGCGACCTGTGCGGGGGTGAGCCGCTCCCCCATGAGCGCGGCGTGCTGTAGGCGCGAGCGCGAACCGTCGTAGAGCAGGTGCGCGGCGAGGAGCTCGGCGTCCACGCGGGGGCTGGGCACCTGCGCCAGTGCCGCGGTGGCGCGCGTGAGTACCTGCGCGAGTTCTTCCCCGCGCGGGTCGTGCACATTCACCTTCATGAGCTCTCCTTACGCTCTCTCAACAGCTCAAAACCTGTCACAGCATATGGCTAAGGGGCTCCACCGCCGTAGCGGCGAGCCCCTCACCAACATCTCACGTCGATTCAGTGAATCGACAAGAGTCTATATACAGAACCTACGTCTGCACAGAACTACTTCTGTTCCTGGCCCACCTGAGCGAGGCGGTGCGCCTCATCCATTTCAATAGCGGACTGAACCACAGGCTCCAGGTCACCATTCAGTACAGCATCCAGGTTGTACGCCTTGTAGCCGGTACGGTGATCCGCAATGCGGTTCTCTGGGAAATTGTAGGTACGGATACGCTCCGAACGGTCCATGGTACGCACCTGCGAAGCACGGTGCGCCGCGTTCTCAGCGTCAATCTGCTCCTGCTGGTGAGCCAGCAGTCGCGCACGCAGAACGCGCATCGCAGCTTCACGGTTCTGCAGCTGAGACTTCTCATTCTGCATCGCCACCACAATACCGGTCGGCAGGTGGGTAATACGCACCGCCGAGTCAGTGGTGTTCACAGACTGGCCACCGGGGCCCGAAGAACGGTACACGTCAATCTTCAGGTCGTTCTGGTTAATCTCGATTTCCTCGGGCTCATCCACTTCGGGGAACACCAACACACCGGCGGCGGAAGTGTGAATACGGCCCTGAGACTCAGTCGCCGGAACACGCTGCACACGGTGCACACCACCCTCATACTTCAGGTGCGCCCACACGCCCTCAGCCGGCTCATTCGAGGAGCCCTTAATAGCAATCTGGGCATCCTTATAACCGCCCACGTCAGTGCTGGTCGAAGAAATAATCTCAGTCTTCCAGCCCTTGTGCTCGGCGTAACGCATGTACATGCGCAGCAGGTCACCAGCAAACAGAGCCGCCTCGTCACCACCGGCACCAGCCTTCACCTCAAGAATGACGTTACGGCCATCATCCGGGTCACGCGGAATCAGCAGGCGGCGCAGCTTCTCCTGAGCAACCTCCAGCTCCTCCTCCAGACCGGGAATCTCCGCCGCGAAATCCGGATCCTCATCAGCCATCTCGCGAGCAGCCTCAAGGTCATCCTTCAGCGAAGTGTACTTATTGTATGCAGTCACAATACCGGTCAGCTCCGCGTAGCGGCGGCCCACACGGCGTGCCTTACCCTGATTCGCCTGCACGGCGGGGTCAGCCAGCTGATTCTGCAGGTCAGCGTGCTCATCCAGCAGAACCTGAATAGATTCAAACATTCTGTTCTCTCTTCCATCTCCCGCACTTTACGCCGCACGGGCAGGCACTAGACATCTCACACCCCTCACAACGGGGATGCACAAAACGAACGGCTCACGCGCCCCACCCACAATGAGGAGGTGGGGCGCGTGAGATACGAGCCTTAGTCGACCAGACGCAGACCGTTCTTCTGAACCGTCAGAAGGAACTCCACGTTGCTTTCAGTCTTACGCAGCTGGTTGGTCAGAACACCCAGAGCCTGCTCGGGTTCCATACCCGCCAGGGCACGGCGCAGACCCCACATAATCTTGATCTCATCCGGGGAGAGCAGGTTCTCCTCGCGGCGAGTACCAGAAGCATTAATATCAACCGCCGGGAAGATACGCTTATCCGCCAGCTGACGGGACAGGCGCAGCTCCATGTTACCGGTGCCCTTGAACTCTTCGAAGATCACTTCATCCATCTTCGAACCGGTCTCAACCAGCGCGGTAGCCAGAATGGTCAGCGAGCCGCCCTCTTCAATGTTGCGGGCAGCACCGAAGAACTTCTTCGGCGGGTACAGTGCAGCAGAATCCACACCACCGGACAGGATACGACCGGATGCGGGAGCCGCCAGGTTGTATGCGCGGCCCAGGCGGGTCATGGAGTCCAGCAGCACGACCACATCGTAGCCGAGCTCCACCATACGCTTCGCACGCTCAATAGCCAACTCAGCCACAGTGGTGTGATCCTCAGCGGGACGGTCGAAGGTCGAGGCAATAACCTCACCCTTGACGGTGCGCTGCATATCGGTCACTTCTTCAGGACGCTCATCCACCAGGACCATCATCAGGTACACGTCCGGGTTGTTCACAGTAATCGCGTTCGCAATGGACTGCAGCATGAGGGTCTTACCCGCCTTCGGCGGGGACACAATCAGACCACGCTGACCCTTACCGATCGGGGACACCAGGTCCACCACGCGGGTGCCCAGCTTCTTCGGGGTGGTCTCCAGGCGCAGACGCTCCTTGGGGTACAGCGGAGTCAGCTTCGAGAAGACGCGGCGGTTCGCTGCTTCCTCAACGCTCTGACCGTTAATCGCCTCAACCTGAACCAGCGCGTTGAAACGCTGGCGGCTGTTCGACTCACCCTCACGCGGCACGCGAATCGCGCCGAGCACGTGGTCACCCTTACGCAGGTTGTACTTCTTCACCTGAGCCAGGGAGACGTACACGTCGTTGGTGCCGGGCAGGTAGCCGGTGGTACGCACGAAAGCGTAGTTATCGAGAATGTCCAGAACACCCGAAATCGGTGCCAGCACATCGTCTTCGCTCAGGCGAGGCTCGTTCTCCTCGCGGCGGCGAGCCTGCTTCTCAGCACGCTCAGCCTGACGGTCACGCTTGGAACGGCGCTCAGTACGCTCGGTGCGCTCAGCACGCTCAGCGCGTTCTGCACGCTCAGCAGCCTTACGCTCGGCACGTTCGCTACGCTCAGCATTGCGCTCTACACGCTCCGCCTGGCGGTCACGCTTAGTGCGGCGCTCGGTACGCTCACCATCCTGATCGCGGCGACGCTCACGGGTGCGGGTACGCTTCGAGCTCTTCTCACCGTCGGGGGTGCCAAAAGTCATGTCCAGGGCAGCGTTCAGGCTGTCCAGGCTCGCGGTGCCGTCAGCGGTAGTAGCCTTCAGCTCAGCAGAGTTACCGGGCAGGTCAACCTGCTCCGCACGCTCGCCGATACGCTCAGCAGCCAGCTCAGCGCGCACATCCAGCGGAGGAAGCTCAACGGGCTTCTCGTCCTTACGGGTGCGGGTGCGGCGGGTACGCTTCTCCGGCTTCTCGTTATTCTCAGTCTTCTCGGACTTCTCAGCCGATGCGTCCTCACCCTCAGCGGCACGGCGAGCGCGCGCACGCTTCTGAGCGGGAGTCTCGTAACGGGAAGAGCGGGTACGCTTCTCAGCCTTCTCAGCGCCCTCAGCGGGGGCTTCAGCAACCTCAGCGTTTTCGGTCTTCTCAGCCTGCGCCTCGGCGTCCTTCTGGGCGCGAGTGCGGCGGGTACGGCGCAGCTTAGACTCTTCAGCCTTCTCAGCAGCGGGAGTCTGGGCAAACTCAGTAGCAGCCTCAGCGGACGCTTCGGACTTAGGTGCCTCAGACTTGGGCGCAGCAGGAGCGGCTACGGCGCCACCACGCTGATGCTCCTCAAGAGCCTGAACCAGCTCGGCCTTCTTCAACTTCAGGTAGCCGCGGATACCAAGCTGCTGGGCGAGGACACGCAGCTGCGCGACCTTCAAGTTTGCAAGTTCCGGTGCGGCAGCTGCCGTACCGTACTCATCGGTGACAACAATATTCTTTGCCAACTACAATTCCTTTGGTTATAAGCCCTGAAAATCTTCAGAATAAAGATCGGGCGGGCGCTATAGCGCGGTCAAAGGTTTAGACACTGCCGAAAGAAAACAGCAGTCTGCACCTTCGACTCCCTCGAACCGCACTGGAGGCGGTTCGCGTCTCTTACCGTACCCGCTGATTCAGACACAGCGAGCACACACGGAAGATAAGGCGCTCTATCACAAATGTGGGCAAGCCCAAACCATCATCTATAGAACCATCTACACGAGATGAAGAGGACGGATTGGTCACTTTGAAAGGGCACCCGCCGCGAAACCGAACCCTCAGAAAAGTCTTCCCCTATGCGTCAGAAATAAAGAAAGACATGAATCCCAAAGGCACTCCCCCAAACCTTGCCGGCTCCCGCCCAGATACAAAAGCATCTGAGGCATCAGGGGAAACGGAAGTACGTTACGAAGGATAGTATCGACGGTCTACATTGAACGACGGGCGAACCTCAACATAGGACGAACTAATAACGTCCTACTGAGTAACTATAACACCTTCAGTGTCAATTTCAAGGGGAAGAACCCTCCAGTTCAAGCGGCGATCCGCAATAGCGCTACCGGGGTGAGTCGCCTCAAACTCGGCAATCGCCTCCTGAACCTGTCGCACCTGCTCGTCACCGTGCGCAAAGGTCAAAACAGTAGGGCCAGCGCCAGAAATCACCGCAGCAAAACCCTGACTGCGCAGGTACGCAACCAGCACAGCGGACGGCTCCATCGCGGTCACGCGGTACCCCTGATGCAGGTAATCCACGGTCGCATCCATCAGGTACTCGGGAGCATCAGAGAGAGTGCGCACCAGCAACGCCGCACGAGCGGAGTTCGCCACCGCCTCAACGTGGGGCATCTCCTCAGGAATCAGCGAACGAGCAAGCTTCGTCGACACCTCATAATCGGGCACAGCCACCACAGGGTGAACATCAGGATGCACCGGAATAATCAAGGTCTTCCAGTTGCCCATCTCACCCCAGGACACCGACAGGTTGCCGTAAATCGCCGGAGCCACGTTATCCGGGTGGCCCTCCATATCGGAGGCGACCTGCAGCATCTGCTCACGGCTCAGACGGTACTCTTCCGGCAGCAGACCGCTCGCCGCAGCCACACCCGCCACAATAGCCGACGCCGAAGAACCCATACCGCGAGAATGCGGAATCTTATTATCGGCAATCAGCTTCACCGGCGGCAGCTCATCCAAACCAGCCGCCGCAAAACCAGCCTTCATCGCCTGCAAAACCAGGTGGCTCTCATCGCGAGGAACATCCGCGCTACCCTCACCGCTGAGCTCAAACTCCAGGCCGGATTCAATACGCTCAACAACCAGCTCATCATAGAAGCCAAGACCCAAACCCATGCTGTCATAGCCGGGACCCAGGTTAGCGCTCGTAGCGGGAACGCGAACCTTAACGGACGCGCCCACCGGAATATCAGAAATATGCAGGGAAGACATGAGAAGAACCTCGCGATCGGTGACGTAATGAGTGAATAGGTGAAAGATACAAAAAGGGGCTGTCATGCAGGTGCACCCCGCCCCGCAAACACGGGACGGAGTGCACATCGTAGTATGAACAGACTAGTTCAAATCAAGAATATCTGCCACAGCAACCACGTCGAAGGGAGCCTTAGTCGGCTCAACCTTCACACCGTTAACAGCCTCAAGAGCCCACTGGGGGTCCTTCAGACCGTGACCGGTCACGGTGATAACGATGGTCTTACCCTCGGGAGCTTCACCTGCGCGGTGCTTCTTCAGCAGACCCGCAACGCCAGCAGCCGAAGCCGGCTCCACGAAGACACCCTCGCGGGCAGACAGCCAGCGGTGCGCCTCCAGAATCTCCTCATCGGTGACAGCCTCAATCACGCCGCCAGACTCGTCACGAGCAGCTTCAGCTTTCTCCCACGATGCGGGGTTACCGATACGAATCGCGGTCGCAATGGTCTCCGGTGCCTCAATCGGGTGACCAGCAACGATCGGTGCAGCACCGGCGGCCTGGAAGCCCCACATGATCGGACGCTTGGTCGCAACCGGCTCCAGAACCTCACCGTCACGGTTGGTGTAAGGCTCCGAGTACTCCTTGTAGCCCTTCCAGTACGCGGTGATGTTACCCGCGTTGCCAACCGGCAGCAGGTGGTAATCGGGAGCGTCACCCAGGGTGTCAACAACCTCAAACGAACCGGTCTTCTGACCCTCAATACGGTAAGGGTTCACCGAGTTCACCAGGAACACCGGGTAGTTCTCGCTGAGCTTGCGAGCAATCTCCAGGCAGTTATCGAAGTTGCCGTCAATCTGAATGATGTCAGCACCGTGAGCGATAGCCTGAGACAGCTTACCCATAGAAATCTTGCCGTCCGGAACCAGCACCGCACAGCGCATACCAGCCTGCAGAGCGTACGCAGCAGCCGAAGCGGAAGTGTTACCGGTCGAAGCACACACAACAGCCTTCGCGCCGTCACGCTTAGCGGCGGTCATCGCGCTGGTCATACCGCGGTCCTTGAACGAACCGGTCGGGTTCATACCCTCAAACTTCAGGTAAACGGTGTTACCGGTCTCAGCAGACAGTGCCGGCGCGTGAATCAGCGGGGTACCACCCTCGCCCAGGGTCACAGCCTTCACATCGTCTGCGAAAGGCAGACGGTCACGGTACTCATTGATAACGCCCTGCCACACGTGTGCCATTGGCTTCTCCTTCAATCTTGGCGCCCCGCCCGCCGGACCTCCCATAGGTCGGGCGCGGTAGCGGGTACGCGGGTTAGTTAGTGAGCGATGCACCCGCAAGCGAACATCGCACGTTTAGTGAGCGGCGCGTGCCGCACATAGATAATGCTTTTGAGCCTTAATGCTTCTCGGACTCCACGCGGATGACCGAGTTCACCTCACGCACAGTGTCCAGAGCATCAATCACAGCAATCGCACGGCGCAGATCAGAATCCTTCGCCGAGTGAGTCACCATACGAATCTGAGCCGCGCCCTCCTTCGGGGTGGACTGACGCAGAGAATCAACAGAAATACCATGCTCGGCAAGGATACGGGTAATATTCGCCAGAACGCCCAGACGGTCCTCCACCAGAACACCCACCGAGTAGCGAGAAATCACGTTGTCCAGGCTAGTTGCGTGCAACTGAGCGTGAGAAGTCTCCGGAACACCGGGACCGCCCAGCACCAGGCGACGAGCCAAAGACACAAAGTCACCCAGAACAGCCGAAGCAGTCGGAGCGCCACCCGCACCGGGACCGTAGAACATCAGCTCGCCAGCGTTCTCCGCCTCAACGAACACAGCGTTGAACGCACCGTGCACACCAGCCAGCGGGTGCTGACGCGGAATCAGGGTCGGGTTCACGCGAATGTTCGCGCCGTCCGCACCCTCGCGCTCACAAATGGCCAGCAGCTTGATGACGTAACCATCAGCATCCGCAGCCGCAACATCATCAGCGGTGATGGAGGTAATGCCTTCAGTGTGCACATCATCGATGGTGAAGTCAGAGTGGAACGCCAGCGAAGCAACAATCGCAGCCTTCGACGCGGCATCGTGGCCCTCAACGTCAGCGGTCGGGTCAGCCTCCGCGTAGCCGAGCTTCTGAGCCTCAGCCAGTGCGTCCGCGAAGGATGCGCCGGTGGTGTCCATCTGATCAAGAATGTAGTTGGTGGTGCCGTTCATGATGCCCAGAACGCGGGTCACACGGTCACCAGCCAGGGAGTCACGCAGGGGGCGCAGAATCGGGATAGCACCCGCAACAGCAGCCTCGTAAGAGAGCTGAGCACCGGACTCATCAGCGGCAGCCTGCAGCTCCACACCGTGCTTAGCCAGCAGCGCCTTGTTGCCGGAGACCACGGACTTGCCCGCCTTCAGGGCACGCAGAATGCGGGTGCGAGCCGGCTCAATACCGCCGGTCAGCTCGATGACCACATCCGCCGCATCAATCAGGGATTCAGCGTCGGTGGTGTACAGCGAGGGATCCGCATTCCAGTGGCGGGATGCATTAGTATCGCGCACAGCAATACCGATCAACTCCACGGGGGCGCCAATGCGCTTTTCAAGGACGGCGTTATCCTCGACCAGGATGCGAGCAGCCTGGGAACCGACATTACCGGCACCAAGCAGTGCTACTTTGATCTTTTCAGCCACGATAGTCTCTTTCTACGGTCTGTTCCGGGTTCGCCCCGGTATCTCTTCGGGCTAAGGCACGGATGCGGCGCAGAGCACGCACCCAACAACCACTTTATCAAGAGGCGGGGACGGCTCAGCAGCCTCAAGCTGCGACTTTTACTCTCTGAGATGAGGTATCCCTCACAGTTATGAGGTGAACCTTATCTTCTGTCATGTTGTGAACGCGCAAAACCGTGAAGCCCCGCCCGCAATCACCACCTCACGGCGCGCATTGCAAAGACGGGAACTTCACGGTTTCTCAGGTTCTCAAGGTTCTGAGGTTCTGAGGTTCTGAGCTAAGGGCTCTAGATATCCGAACCCATATCCAGCGCCAACATATCCTCCTCACGCTGACGGCGAATCATCACGCGCGAAGGCTGACCCTGTGCGGTCGCAATCACCGGCGGGCGAGTCAGGAAGTTATAGTTCGAACCCAGCACATAGCAGTACGCGCCGGTCGCAGGAACCGCCAGAATATCGCCAGCCTGCAGATCAGCGGGCAGGTAGCAGTAACGAACCACCACATCGCCAGACTCGCAGTGCTTACCCACCACGCGAGAGAGCACCTGCTCCCCCGCCGGAGCACGATTCGCCAGGGTCACCGAATAATCCGATTCGTACAGCACCGGGCGGGCGTTATCACTCATACCGCCGTCCACCGAAACGTAGCGGCGCACACGGATCTCGCCGTTCTCATCCTCAATGCTCACGTTCTTAATGGTGCCCACCGTGTACAGGGTCGCACCCGAAGGACCGGAAATGGAACGGCCCGGCTCGAACGACATGTGCGGAATCGCCATGCCCAGGCGCTCACAGGTCGCCGCGACGGAAGCGGCAATCGACTCGGTCACCTCGGTAATGGAGCGGGGGTGATCCGCCTCGGTGTAGCCGATGCCGTAGCCACCACCCAGGTCCAGCTCCGGCAGGGTCACGCCCAGGTCATGGTTGAGACGGTTCATGAACTCCAGGGCGGTAGTAGCCGCCTGCTCAAAGCCCTCCGCCTCAAAAATCTGCGAACCAATATGGCAGTGAATACCGCGGAAATCCAGGGAATCGGTCGCGTTCAGAATCGCGGCAGCCAGAGCCGCGTAAGAATCGGTAGACTCAACACCCCAGTGCTCCAGCTCCTCCTCTTCCAAACCGGCGAGCGCGGCGGTGCCGGGCTGCAGGGACATGCCGAACTTCTGATCCTCGTGTGCGGTCGCAATGGACTCATGGGTCGAGGCATGCACACCGGGGGTGATGCGAATCAGCACCGGAACCGGGGCGTACGGCTCCTCGCCCTCAGCCACACGCTCGGCGGCAAGCTCGGCGTACACGCACTCAATGAGCTTGAGCTCATCCACCGAGTCAGCCACCACACGACCCAGGCCGTTACGGATCGCGCGGGCGATCTCAGCCTCCGACTTGTTGTTACCGTGCAGGGCGATGTTCGCACCGGGCACCTGTGCGCGCAGAGCCAACGCCAGCTCACCACCGGAGGCGGTATCCAGGCACAGCCCCTCCTCGGTAGCCCAGCGCGCCACGGCAGTGGACAGGAAGGACTTACCGGCGTAGTAGACGCTCACCTTCGCGCCGTGCGCGGCGAAAGCCTGCTCAAAAGCGGTGCGGTAGGCGCGGGCGCGGGCGCGGAAGGTCGTCTCGGAGAAGACGTACTGCGGGGTTTCGTGCTCATCAACCAGGTCGCTGACGGTCACGCCATCAATGCAGAGCTCGCCCTGCTCATTGCGGGTGAAGGAATCAGTCCAGATGGTGCGGGACAGCGCTTCGGGGTGCTCGGGGTAGGTGAGCCATTCGGGGGCGTAGAGGGCGCGGGCTTCGCTCATCGTGTCTCTTTCTTAGCTATCTTTGCCGGCATACGCTCAACCCCCTCCCCGGCAGTACCGGGTCGGGGGTTGAAACGAGAGTATTACATGCGCTCGGGTGCGCTCACACCCAGCAAGTTCAGGCCGTTAGCCAGCACCTGCTGTGCCGCGTTGTTCAGCAGCAGGCGGGTACGGTGCAGGTCGGTGACCTCTTCATCCGCCTTGGGGGCGACGCGGGAGACACCGTACCAGCTGTGGTACGCCGAAGCGAGCTGCTCCAGGTAGCGGTTCACGCGGTGCGGCTCGTAGAACTTCGCGGCATCACGCACAGCAGCGGGGAACTGGCCGAGTACAGCCAGCAGCTCACCGTCAGCAGCCGAGTCGAGCAGGGAGGTATCCACGCCGTCCTCAACCTTCACGCCAGCCTCCGCAGCGTTACGTGCCACAGCGGCGGTACGTGCGTGAGCGTACTGCACGTAGTAGACCGGGTTCTCGTTGCTCTTGGAAGTCAGCAGGCCCAGGTCAATATCGATGGGGGTGTCCACCGAGTAGCGGGTCAGCTCGTAGCGAGCCGCGTCAACGCCAACAGCCTCGACCAGGTCCTCGAGGGTGACCACGGTGCCGGCACGCTTGGACATGCGGACGGGCTTGCCGTCCTTGACCAGGTTCACCAGCTGACCGATCATGACCTCAATCTGGTCGGCGCGGTAACCAAGAATCTGGGCGATAGCCTTCAGACGGCCCACGTAGCCGCTGTGGTCAGCGCCGAGCATATAAATCGCCACGTCAGCGGGGTTTACTGCACGGGTCATCTTGTCCTGGTAGTAGGCGATATCACCCGCCACGTAGGCGTGGTTACCGTCAGACTTAATGACCACGCGGTCCTTGTCGTCGCCGTAGTCGGTGGTGCGCATCCACCATGCGCCGTCAGCCTCGAAGAGCTGACCGTTCTCGCGCATAGCGTCGAGCAGGGCGTCCACCTTGCCGCCTTCGAACACGGAGTTCTCGTGGAAGAACACGTCGAAGTGAGTACCGAATGCCGCCAGGGACTCCTTGATCTGATCGAACATCAGGTGAGTACCGATTTCGCGGAAAATCTCTTCGGGGTTCTCAGCCTCAAGCGCGTCGGGGCGCTGAGCCAGAATCTGGTCCTTAATGTCAACAATGTACGCGCCAGCGTAGCCGTCCTCGGGGGTCTCCTCACCGCGAGCAGCGGCAATCAGGGAGCGCACGAAACGGTCAATCTGGGTACCGTGGTCGTTGAAGTAGTATTCACGCACGACGTTAGCGCCCTCAGCCTCAAGGACGCGGGCGAGCGCATCACCGACGGCAGCCCAGCGGGTGCCACCCAGGTGGATGGGGCCGGTGGGGTTCGCGGAAACGAACTCAAGGTTAATGGTCTTGCCGGCGAACTTGTCGCTGCGGCCGTATGCTTCACCAGCCTCAACGATGGTGGCGGCAAGCTCACCAGCAGCTGCGGCGTCCAGGGTGATGTTCAGGAAGCCGGGGCCAGCAATATCTACGGATGCAACACCGGCGATGGCGCCAATCTTCTCTGCCAGAAGAGCTGCTACCTCACGCGGGTTCTTGCCCACCTTCTTGGCGAGCTGCAGAGCGACGTTAGTTGCCCAGTCGCCGTGTTCACGGGACTTGGGGCGCTCCACTCGGACGGCGGGCAGTTCAGCGCCCTCCACGAGGGTCAGCTGGCCGGAGGAAATGGTTTCTTCAAGGGCAAGCGCAATGGCTTCAGAGAGTTCTTCAGGAGTCATAACAAACTATTCTAGCAAGCCTTGGCAGGTACCTGACCCTTTATCTAGTGCTTATCTGATACCATAGGTGGGTTGCCTCTGTAGCTCAGCGGATTAGAGCACCAGTTTCCGGTACTGGGGGTCGAAGGTTCGAATCCTTTCAGGGGCACGATGTTCTTATTCGAGAGGGAACACGGGAGCCGATATCCGAGGCGTATTGTTCGGGTATCGGCTCCTTTTTATTTAACTGCCATGCTGCCCCCACTTTTCAACGTCAGAGCGTGGACACTACCCTCCGCCCTGTTGTGGCAACGCTAACAGCCTTGAGAGAATGGGAAAACGCGCACACCCGTCACATCAGCACGGCTTCAAGCCACAACAGCGGAGGTAACCCGATGACCACCATGCGCCAGATTCAGCTCACCGAATGGGGCGACGAAAACGTTCTGCACGAAGCAAGCGTGCCCATCCCCTCGCCGGTGCGCGGTCACGTGCTCATCAAGACGGTTGCCGCCGGTGTGAACCCGATTGACCTGACCACCCGCAAGGGTCTGGGCCCCGCCGCTCAGCTTGTCGACCCGTCGTACAAGCCCTTCGTGCCCGGCTGGGATGTTGCCGGCACCGTGGTTGCTACCGCCGGCGACTACACGGGTTTTAAGGTGGGCGACGGCGTATTTGGTCTTGTTGCTTTTCCCTCCCCCGCCGGTGCTTACGCCGAGTATGTTCTCGCCCCGGCGCATCAGCTGGTGAAGGTGCCCGCCGATGTTCCCTGCGCGCAATTGGGCGGCGCTCCCCTGGCGGCGCTGACCGCATACCAGGCGCTCTTCGAAGTGGCGCGGCTGAAGGAAGGCGAGCGCGTGCTCATTCACGCCGGTGCCGGAGGCGTCGGCCACCTCGCCGTTCAGTTGGCTGCGCAGGCTGGCGCTCAGGTTTTTGCGACCGCCTCCGCGGCGAACCACGAGTTTGTGCGCTCGCTGGGTGCCCAGCCCATCGATTACCGCACCGAGGATTTCCGCGCCGTACTGGGCCAGACCATGGATGTGGTGCTCAATTCCACCGGTCAGCAGACCTTCCTCGATTCGCTGGAGGTGCTGGTTCCCGGCGGCCGCATTGTCACCCTGACCAGCCCCGACCCGCTGGATGTTGCGCGTGAGCGCGGCTTCGAGGCGCAGTGGCTGACGGTTCACCCGGACCGCACGCAGATGCAGGAGATTGCCCGCCTCATGTCCTTGGGCCTGTTGAAGGTATACGTGGATCAGGTGCTTGATTTTTCGCAGGCTGCGCAGGCTCACGCCCTGGTGGCGACGGGTCGCACCCGCGGCAAGATCGTGCTGGTTCCCTAACGCGGCGCTGATTCATGCAGACTTCTGAGAACGCGCCGACCGTTGAGAATACCGATTACCGCTCCGGTTTTTACCGCGAGGCAGGCTTTTACGATGCCCACTCGCTACCCGACTACGGCGCGCAGTCGCCGGTAACTCGCGAGGCGTTCGCCTACGATTTCTTCCCCGCGACCAGGGATATCTCTTCCCCCGCGCCGCTACTGGTGTGGGTTCACGGTGGCGCCTGGCGTTTCGGCACCAACCAGGCTCTACGCGACACTATCCTGCGCACCCCTGGCGGGGAGCAGCCCAATACCCAGGCGCTCATGCGCGCCGCTTTTCAGCAGGCAGGCTGGGCGGTCGCGTCCATCAACTACCGGTATTCGCATCAGGCGCTCTTCCCGGGCGCCCTGCACGATGTGAAGGAGGCGGTGCGTTTCTTCCGCGCCAACGCGCACGAATTCGGTATTGACCCGCACCGCATTGCGGTAGCGGGCGGAAGCGCCGGCGGGCACCTGAGCATGATGGTTGCGCACACGGGAGATTCCGCCGCCGGTAACGGTAGCGGTGGGGATTCTGCGAGCGCGCCCGAGCACGACGAATACTTTGAGGGCAGGGCAGCGAGCGCCTACCCGTCCCATAGTTCACAGGTGGCGGCGGCGGCTTCGTTTTACGGGGTCAGCGATTTGAGGACCATCTTCACCGACCGCCCACTGGCTGGCTACGCTCTCGACCACCCCGAGGATGACGGCGCCGAATGGCGGCTGTTGGGAAGCACCCACCCCGCACCCGCAGACGTGTCTGCTATCGACGCTTCCAAGGGCGAGCGGGCGGTTCCGGGTGTCTGCATCGAGCGTGCCCAAAAGAACTGGGAGCGTGCGCATCCTATTGATGCGGTACGCCCCCAGAAACGAGTGAATAAGATCGAAAGTGCCTCTGCACAGGGTGCGAGCGGCGGCGCCACTCCCCTGATGCTCGTGCACGGTATTAGTGATTCGTGTGTGCCGCACCAGCAATCGGTGCGGGTGTATCAGGCGCTGCGCACGCGGCAGGTGCCTACCGATTTGGTGCTGGTTCCGGATGCCGAACACGGGGATTCGCGCTGTTTTAGCCCCGATATTGTTCAGCAGATGCTGCTATTTCTCAACCGCGCTGTTCAGTTCAACCGCGGCGTGTAGCCCGAGCGGTTCGACATGTTAGCGAACGCGGCGGTTCACGTATTCGTGCTCAAGACGGTAGCGTTCGAGGTCATCAAAAGCAACGCGACGGTGCGTGTTAATGCGCTCGAACGGAATATCTCCGCGCTCCAGCAGGCGAACAACGGTCGGGCGGGATACGCCCAGGTAGTCTGCCGCCTCCTGCGTGGTCATGAGGCGGTCCTGGCGAACCACGCAGACATCCTTGCGGTCGGCGAATGCGCGCGCTACGGAGGTGAGGGGTCCGTACATTTCGGGGGAAATCTGTACGCGCTCGCCGTCGCCGGTGACCAGGTAGAGGGTTTCTTCGGCGCTGAGGCGGTCGAAGTGGGTGCGCAGACTCGCGTGAACGAGGGCTTGGAAGAGCTCTTCGCAGCGGTGGTGAATTTCTTCGTACTGTCCGTCTTCGCAGCAATCCAACACTGCAACACGTGTTGCCGGGTACGTCTTTGGTGATGGCATAGTCACTCCTTCGTTACTGTGTTATTCACCACTGTAGCAGTTGAACGAAACTATCGAAAGAAAGTTAAGAAGCGCAGTTAATTCGCATCTACGGTGCATAAAATTCAAATGAATAATTATTAACTCTTTAGATAGCATTTGATGTCATTTATTGTACATTAACTGCTCTCCTGGTGTCAGTATTCCACCACCACCCACCCCGGGGTTCCCGCGGACAAACCCAAATATGACAAACAAAGCACGCCCCAAGCTCACCGCGGGCAAGGCGAGTACACTGGATAGGATATGTCTGAGCAGAAATCCACGAAGAAACACGCAGATACTTCTAAGGCCCCCCGCACCGCCCCCACCATGGCGAGCATGGCCGCCGCAATCCACGCGGCAAAGGTACGATCCTCCGAAAAAACCGGCGAAAAAGCCGCAGATAAAACTACTGAGAACAACGCGGTAAAAAACGGTGCCCCGAAAAAGGGTGCGCAGAAGAACAGCGCCCCGAAGAATAACGCAGACCGCAAGAACTCCTCCCGCGGCGCCTCCGAACGCAACTCCAACGCCTCCCGCTCCAACCGACGCGCAGGCGCCAACAACCGCGCCCGCAAGCAGGGCAACCAGCAGGGCGACAATAAGAGTAGCCACCAGAACCGCCCGGCACCGCGCCGCTACGAGCCGTTCATCCCCGAGGTCATCACCTACCCCGAAGAGCTGCCCGTCAGCGAACGCCGTGAAGACATCATGGAGGCGATCCGCGACAACCAGGTCGTCATCATCGCGGGTGAAACCGGCTCGGGTAAAACTACCCAGATCCCCAAAATGTGCCTCGACCTGGGCCTGGGAGAGAAGGGCCTCATCGGCCATACCCAGCCACGCCGACTCGCCGCACGCTCCGTCGCCGAACGCATCGCCGAAGAACTCGGACAGAAAATCGGCGAAACCGTCGGCTACCAGGTGCGATTCACCTCCGAAGTCGGCGAACACAGCGCTATCAAGCTCATGACCGACGGCATTCTGCTCGCCGAAATTCAGAACGACAAGCTGCTGCGCCGCTACTCCACCCTCATCATTGACGAGGCGCACGAACGAAGCCTGAACATTGATTTCATCCTCGGCTACCTCAAGCGCATCCTGCCGCAGCGCCCGGATCTGAAGGTCATTATCACCTCCGCGACCATCGACCCGGAGCGTTTCGCGCGCCACTTCTCCCCCAGCTACGTGCCGGGTAAGGGCATCGTCGACGAAAACCTCAGCGCCGAAGAACGCGAAATCGCCGAAGCGATCCTGCCCGACGACGCGCCGCCCATCATTGAGGTGTCCGGCCGAACCTACCCCGTGGAAATCCGCTACCGCCCGCTCGACGAGGAAGACTACCTCAGCGACGACGAAATCGAAGACGACCACGATCCCACCGATGGCATCCTCGACGCCATTAAGGAACTCTCCAAAGAAGCGCCCGGCGACATCCTCATCTTCTTCTCCGGCGAACGCGAAATCCGCGACGCCAAGGACGCCATCGAGGCGATGGTCCTCAAGTCGCCGCGCCTGAACTACGAAGTGCTGCCCCTGTACGCGCGCCTCTCGCTCGCCGAACAGCACCGCGTGTTCTCCCCCGGATCTCGCCCGCGCATCGTGCTCGCCACGAACGTTGCCGAAACCTCGCTGACCGTGCCCGGCATCAAGTACGTCATCGACACCGGCACCGCACGCATCTCCCGCTACTCGGCACGCACCAAGGTGCAGCGTCTGCCCATCGAACGCATCTCGCAGGCAAGCGCCAACCAGCGCTCCGGTCGATGCGGCCGCGTCAGCGACGGCATCGCAATCCGCCTCTACTCCGAAGAAGACTTCAACTCACGCCCCGAGTTCACCGACCCCGAAATTCTGCGCACCAACCTCGCAGCCGTTATCCTGCAGATGATCGCAATCGGCGTGGTCCGCGAACCCGGCGACATCTCCCGCTTCCCGTTCGTGCAGCCGCCCGCATCTCGCGCCATCAACGACGGCGTGAACCTGCTGCGCGAACTTGGCGCGCTCACCGAACGCCCCCGCCAGCCCCGCAAGGGCCGCGGCAATAGCGCAACCCTCACCGCCATCGGCCGAGCCATGGCGGCATTCCCCGTGGACCCGCGCCTCGCCCGCATGATCATTGAAGGCGGCCGCCGCAACTGCGCCAAGGAAATGATGGTGCTCGCCGCCGCACTGACCATCCAGGACCCGCGCGAACGCCCCGCCGACGTGCGCGCCGAAGCCGACGCGATGCACGCCCGCTTCGTCGACGACACCTCCGACTTCTCATCCTTCCTGCTGCTCTGGGACTACATCAACGAGCAGCAGGCGGCGCTGTCCTCCTCGCAGCTACGCAAAATGTGCCACCGCGAATACATCAACTACCTGCGCATCCGCGAATGGCAGGACCTCTTCGCCCAGCTACGCGAAATGGGACGCACCGCCAACATTCACGCCAGCGGCGGCAGGGACATCAACGCCTCCGCCCACGAAATCGACATCCACAAGAGCCTGCTCACCGGCCTGCTCTCGCACGTGGGCGTCAAGGAAGAACGTGAAAAGGACTCCAAGGGACGCAACCGCGGCCCCCGCGAATACCTCGGCGCACGCGGCACCAAGTTCGCGATCTTCCCTGGCTCCGGCCTGTTCAAAAAGAGCCCCGACTGGGTGCTCTCCGCCGAACTCGTCGAAACCTCCCGCCTGTGGGCGCGCACCAACGCCGCCATCGAACCGCAGTGGATCGAAGAGGTCGGCAAGCACCTCATCAGCGTGCAATACTCCGAACCGCACTGGTCCCTCAGCTCTGGCGCGGCCGTCGCCTACGCCAAGGGCACCCTCTTCGGCCTGACCATCTACGCCGACCGCCCCGTGCAGTACGCCCGCGTGGACGCCGCCGCAGCCCGCGAACTGTTCATCCAGTCCGCCCTCGTCGAAGGCCAATGGCACACCCAGCACAAGTTCTACCTGCGCAACCAGCGCGCCCTCGCCGAAGTCGAAGAACTCGAAGCACGCCTGCGCCGCCGCGACCTGCGCGTGGACGACTCCGTGCTCTTCGCCTTCTACGACGCCCGCATCCCCGCCCACGTCACCGACGTGCGCGCCTTCGACAAGTGGTGGAAGCAGGCACGCCTCGAAGACGACAACTACCTGGACTTCAACCCCGAAAAGCTCATCAACGAGGAAGCTGCCGACTACGACGACTCCCAGTTCCCCCGCCAGTGGGTGCAGCGCACCGACAGCGGCGAACTCACCCTGGACCTGCGCTACGAATACGCCCCCACCGCAGGTGTAGGAGGCGCACGCACCGACGCCGCCAAGCGCGACGGCGTAGCAGTCCAGGTACCCATCCTGTTCCTCAACCAGCTGAACCCCGAACCGTTCCGCTGGCAGATCCCCGGCCTGCGCCACGAGCTCGTCACCGCGCTCATCAAATCGCTCCCCAAGGCGATCCGACGCAACTTCGTGCCCGCGCCCGACGTGGCACGCGCCGCCTGCGCCGCCCTGGAAGAGGACTACTCCCCCGCAACCGACGAGCTCATCCCCTCCCTCGCCCTCGTATTACGCCGCCTGCGCGGCGTCGTTGTCGAGCCCGAGGCCTTCAACTGGGACGCCGTGCCCGGACACCTGAAAATGGGATTCCAGGTACGCAACGCACGCAACAAAATCCTGGGTGAGGGCAAGGACCTGCGCGCCCTGCAGCAGCAGCTCCACAAGGAAATCCGCGGCGCCCTTGCCGACTCGCTCGGCGCATCCGACGACACCATGGCAAAAATGGTGGCGCTCGCGCAGGGCGGATCGGGCAACTCAGACGGCTCGGGCAACTCGGGTAACTCCGCGGCTTCTGCCAAGAAGGGCGCGAAGAACGCTCAGAGCGGCACCGCTCAGGTAGCCGATGCGCACGGTTCGCAGGTACGCGAAATCAGCGGCCTCACCGAATTCCCCGCCGACCTCTTCCCCAACGGAGAAATCCCCCGCAAGGTACAGCGCATCATCGCCACCCAGGCAGTCAACGGCTACCCCGCCCTCGTCGACGAAGGCTCTAGCGTGGGTCTGCGCATCTTCCCCACCGAAGCAGAGCAGCTGCACGCGCAGCGTCGCGGCATCATCCGCCTGCTCCAGCTGCAGGTGCCCTCGCCCGTGCGCTACGTGAGCGAACACCTCTCCCACAAGGAGAAAATCGTCTTCACGCAGAACCCGCACGGCTCCATCGACGAGCTCATTCGCGACTGCACCGTCGCGGCGCTCGACCACCTCGTGCCGCACACGCCCATCTTCACGCACGCCGAATACAGCGAACTCTACGAGCACGTGCGCGCCGAACTCATCGAGACGGTCTTCGACGTGACCAAGCTCGTCGCCGAAATCCTCTCCGAAGCCACCGCGCTGAAGAAGGCTATCAAGAAGGCCACCTCGCTGACGACCATGCACGCCGTCTCCGACGTGAAGGCACAGATGGAGAACCTCGTCTACCCCGGATTCGTGGCGAAAACCGGCTACGACCAGCTGGTTCACATCCCCCGCTACCTCAAGGCCGCCCAGGTACGCCTGACGAAGCTCGGACCGAACCTGCACCGCGACAACCAGCTCATGCTCACCGTGCAGGACCTGGAAGACTCCTACGATAACGCGGTCAAGTCGCTGCCGGCCGGCACCATCGTTCCGGATGCGCTCCGCCGCGTGAACTGGATGATTGAGGAGCTACGCGTCAGCTTCTTCGCCCAGGAGCTTGGTACCGCCTACACGGTGTCTGAGAAGCGCATTGCGAAGGCTCAGCGTGAGGCGCTAGACGCCATCAAGCGTTAGATTGTGAGGCTACCGGTTGTGCGGACGGCGGTGTTCGTCCTCGCTCCTACTCAGGTGTAGGTGCGCCGCATGTTTCCTCCGCGCCTACGCAGGGGCACCCGTCACCCGGACGCTCCGTCCTCTCCTTGCTTCGCTGCGGAGAGCGTCCGGGGTGACACCCTGAGGGCGCTTCCGGAAAACACGGCTGCACCTGCAGCACAAGCAAAGAGCCCCCACACGAGGTAATCGTGTGGGGGCTCTTTGCCGTTCACAGCGCAAGCTAAGCCGGGAACCTAGCACGGAAAGGCGGTGTCGTCCGTAGCGACATCAGGGTGCCCGAGCTCTGCGAGGGCGGGTGCCCCTGTAGGAGCGAGGACGAACACCGCCTCTCAGCGGGAGAAGCGTTTAGACAGCCGCCTCGCAGAAAGTTACCGTCACCGAACCGTTACCGCGCTCGCGCATCCACTGCGGCGCGTTCTCAGCCGAAACAATCGCCCCCTCGCTCACGGACGGTGCAATGTACGAGCCGCCCGCGCCACCTGCGCCGCCCTGCATCGTGTAGCCGATACCCTGACGCACGCCAGTCGGGCTGTTCAGCCACTTCTGAGTCAGCACAATCGAGGAGACAGACTGTGCCGCACCGGAACCGCCACCACCGTAGCCTGCACCGCCACCACCGGACACCACGGACTGGTAGCCGTTGAAGTTCTGCGCGTACGCGCCCTCGTCATGGTAGATGTCCAGGTCCCAGCTACGGTCCTCGTAGGTGCCCTTCTCGTGCACGCTGGCGGGGTTCTCATCCAGCTGGTAGGAGTACGCGCCCGCACCATCGCCGCCGTTGCCCGCGAAGCCGCTCGTGCCCGCGTTACCGGCAACAAACTGGCTGAACAGTACCTGGTTGTTGGTGGTTTCAAAGCCGATGATGGGGCCGCTTGCCGGCAGGGTGCCCGCCGCGCCACCGGCACCGCCAACGCCCGCTGCGCCACCGAAACCGGAGTTATAAGTCAGGACCTTGGAGCGTTCAGCGTTGTAGACTTCGTAGCCGGAGGTACCGTTGGAGCCTGCCGCTGCGGAGGCGCTACCCGCTGCGTCGAACTGCGGGGATGCGTCTGAGCCGAGGGGTGCCACACCGGCGTCGATCTGGCCGTTGAAGTTGGAGTACCAGGGGTCTGCGTAGGACACGCCGGAGGTGGTCATGCCCGCGCCGCCACCGCCGCCTGCTACAGCTACGACGACGCCGTCAATAAGCAGCGCGGAGGAGCCGCCGCCGGATGCAGCGTACACCTGGCTCTTGGAGTTTGCCGGGTCCGCGTACTTGGCGTCGACCTGCGCGGTGATGGTGGCGGGGATGGTGTAGGCGGGTACGGAGCCGCCGTTGCCGTATCCTTCACCACCGGCGGTGGGGGTGAGGGAGCCGTCACCGATACCGCCTGCCGCGGCGATAATCTGCACGGTGGAGCCGGGGGTGACGGCGATGATGCCGCTGACCTTCGCGCCGGAGCCGGCGGGGGTCATGCGGTTGTTGGTGCCGCCTGCGCCGCCGACCAGCTCGAAGCGGAGCTTGTGGACGTTGTCGGGCACGGCGAAGCTCTGAACGGTCTTGGTGCCTTCTTCGGTGCCGGAGATGTTGTACGCCGGGCTAGCTGCCAGGATGCAGTCGTTCGTAGCGGCGACGGACGCTGCGTAGGAGGGGATGGTTGCGGAGGCTGCGACGACGGGTGCCGCCCAGGCTGCACCAGCGACGAGCTTGCGGCGAGTCAGGGAAGTAGACATGGTATGCCCTTTATTCAGGTGGGGTGATGTGTTTGCGGTGCGGAAGCGGGAGCCTGAAAGTCTGTGCCTCTGCGCCGAGGAAAAGCATACCTTGAACCTCAGCTTTAACATAAATCCCTAGCTCGAGCACGGTATGGGAGCTCTTGGGCATCTCGCGCCGCTCCCTTCCTTCGCTCCTGCAGGGGAACCCGCCACGCCCGGACGCTCCGCCTCTCCTTGCTTCGCTGCGGAGAGCGCCCGGGCGGGCACCCTGATGCCGCTTTCGGAAGGTGCGGCTTTATGCGAGCCGCAGGTTCCGTCCGCGCACGCAACGCCAGCAGAGGGTCTGCAGATTATCGGGCTCGTTATTGCCGCCTTCGGATAGCGGGACCTTGTGGACGACCTCTAGGATGAGGATTCGTTCACGCATGATGGAGTTGCCGCATCCGGGGTTTTGGCAGGTGTAGTTGTCGCGTTCTTTGATGCGTTGGCGTAGCTGGGCGGTCATGAGGGTGCGTTCGCCGCCTTCGGGCCATGCCCAGCGGATTTTGCGTTCGAGGGTTTCGGAGAGCGCGTCGAGGGTTGGGGTGTCGAGGGTGACGGTGACGGCGCGGTTTTCTTTGCCGCCGGGTGAGGTGTATTCGAAGCGGTAGATGGGGTACGGCACGGTCAGCCCCACGTGGCAGACGTTGAGTTTGTTCCAGAACTCGTCGGCGTAGATCTTGGTGATGAACTGGGGCGGGTTGATGTGTGCGATCATGTCGTCTTCGCGGCGTCGCACGTTGTCGACGGCGGTTTCGAGGCGCGCGATATCGTCGGAGAGGCGCTGCACGTCTTTGAGGGTTTGCAGGTCGGCTTCGATGTGGAAGTATTTGGTGAGGCTGCCGATGGGGTCCCGCTCGGCTTCGAGAACGACCTGTTCGGATGCCTCGTAGACGTGAGGGTGGCGTTCTTCGGGTTTCTTCTGCAGCAGCGTCTTCCAGGTTTTGGGCTGCTGAACCTCGACGGTGGCGAGGTGGCTGTACATGCCGTTGGTGGAGGTGCCGAGTTCGTAGATTCCGCGGGCGTGGATGTCGTGTACGTAGCTGGCGATTTCGTTGTATTCGCTCGCGAGTGTGGCGGTGCGTTGGCGGTGCTTCTGGAATTCAGGGGATGCGAAGTACCGGTTTTTGCGGATGGTCAGGACAATGCCCACGATGACTACGATGATGACGACGCCGAGGATGACGTACCAGAGGGAGAAGGCGAAGCATACGGCGAAGAAGACGCCGAACCCTTTGAGGGAGGATTTCACGGGTGTTCCTTTGCGATACGGCGGTGTATCTGTGAGTGTAGATTTCCTCCATTAGGGTATCGGAGGTAGGATCGGCTGACAAAGCCGACTCGGCGGAGCCAGCAAAAGATTGAGAGGGCGACAGCCCCCTCCCCTTCCAGTTCGTTATGCCGGTATCGCGCACACAAGCCCTGAACTTACTGAACCGGGGTCGAGTGTTTTACCTACGGGGCGGAGGGATGGTGTCCTCCGTCGTGACATCAGGGTGCCCGAAGCGAAGCGAGGGCGGGTCCCCTGTAGGAACAAGGAGGAACACCATCCCTCCGCAAACCAAGAAAACCAAAAGGTTAAACACAAAAGCCCTGATTCCGAAGAATCAGGGCTTCATTTGTGCGCGATACTGGGATCGAACCAGTGACCTCTTCCGTGTCAGGGAAGCGCGCTACCGCTGCGCCAATCGCGCTCACAAAACAGTTGTTTTGTTGCGAGGTGAGGACGGGATTCGAACCCGCGTACACGGCTTTGCAGGCCGCTGCCTAACCACTCGACCACCTCACCGCATACGCTCCACGAGGGAACGCGTTCGAACTCTTGGAGTCCTTACGAGCGGTTGACGAGACTTGAACTCGCGACATCCACCTTGGCAAGGTGGTGCTCTACCAACTGAGCTACAACCGCATATCAGCGTATTCAATTTGAATCATTCCATTGGAGTTTTTCGCTCCGTCGTGCTGACAGGTAAATACTATACGGGGTTTTTGAGTGTTTGCCAAATCCTTTGTAGATCATCTTGTGTTCCGCGTGTTTCCGGGGCAGAACGGGGTATTTGGGCTCGTTTTTGAGGTGCGCGAGCAAAATTTATTTTCATGGTGCCGGTCACATTTTTGGGGTTTTGGGGTGGTTACTGTTCCCGTGAGGGCAGCGGCGGGCACACGATGTCCGCGAAACGTCCGCAAAATTTTTCGCAAGGACACGAAAAGGAGGGGCGGGGAACCATGTTCCCCGCCCCTCCCCTATGAAATTCGCATCAGAAATCCGCACCGACAAAAATGCCGGGCTCATGTTTTTCTGGAATCTTTTTATAGTTCTTCGAAGAAGAGGCGCTCGTAGACTTTGCGGGCGTTGCGAGTTTGGCGCAGATAGTCCTCTTCGAGGGCGCGTGCGCTACCGGCGGGGTATCCGCACCAGCGGGCGATTGCTTCCAAGTCGGCGCGTCCCGAGGGTAGGGTGTCGGATTGGCGCACGCCGCGCAGTACGTTGCCGCCGCGGATCTTCGTGGCGAGTAACCAGGCGCCACTGAGGATTTCCGCATCCGCAGCATCGACCAGTCCCGCCTCAACCGCCGCATCCAGCGCCTTCAGCGTGGAGGTGGTGCGCAGCTCCGGCACGGCGTGTGCGTGGCGCAGCTGTACGAGCTGGACCAGCCATTCCACGTCGGAGAGGCCGCCGCGGCCGAGCTTGAGCTGGCGGGTGCGGTCGGCACCGTGAGGCATGCGTTCGTTTTCAACACGCGCCTTCATGCGACGAATCTGCTGCACCTGCTCGGGCGTGAAGGTTGCCGGGTAGCGGTACGGGTCGATGAGCTCCACGAATGCCTCGCCGAGCGCCTCGTCGCCGGCGATGGGGCGGGCGCGGGTGAGCGCCTGGAACTCCCAGGTTTCCGCCCAGCGTTCGTAGTAGGAGCGGTAGGAGTCCAGCGAGCGCACGATAGCGCCCTGCTTGCCTTCGGGGCGCAGGTCGGCGTCCACTTCGAGGGGCCGTTCGGCGCGAATGGCGGGCTTGACGGGCTGCTTGAGGAGCGCCAGGGTGCGATTGACGATACGTGCCGCCTGTTCCTGTGCGGCGTCTTCGTCGGCCCCGTCGAGGGGTTCGTGGACGAACATGACGTCCGCGTCGGAGCCGAAGCCGTTCTCGGCGCCGCCGAGGCGGCCCATGCCGATGACGGCGATGCGGGTGAGCAGCTTCTCCCCCGCTGTCTCCTCAGCTTCGGCGGGTTCGGCGCCTTCCGGTGCCGCCTGGAGTTCACGCAGGGCAATCTGTAGCGCCGCACCGATCGTGCACTCGTCGATGGCGGCAAGACCGGCGCAGGTGTCCTCAACGTCGACGATGCCCAGGGTCCAGCCCATGGCGGTGCGCAGGGTTTCGCGGCGGCGCAGGTAGCGCACGGCGCGCATCGCCTCGGCGGCGTCCGCGTGGCGTGCCAGCAGGGAGGAAATCTCGGAAGCGAGCGCTTCTTCCCCCAGTGGTTTGAGGTCGGCGACCTTGTCCAGCCAGGCGATGGAGGCGGAGGCGTCCTCAAGCAGGTCGGTCATGGGGCGCGAGCTGGAGAGTAGCTGACTGAGGCGTTCGGCGGCTGCGGGTGAGTCGCGGAGCATGCGCAGGTACCAGCTGGTGCTGCCGAGCGATTCGGAGACGATGCGGAATCCGAGCAGGCCGGCGTCCGCGTCCACGCCGCGGGCGAACCAGCCCAGTAGCACGGGCATGAGGTGCCGCTGAATGTCTGCGCTACGGGAAAGTCCCGTGGTGAGTGCCTTGATGTGGCGCATGGCGCCGCGCGGGTCGCGGTAGCCCAGCGCCGCAAGACGGTCCTGTGCCGCCTGTTCGCTGAGCACCACTTCGTCGCGGCTGAGCGTGGAGACAGCGGCGAGTAGCGGGCGGAAGAAGATTCGCTCGTGCAGAGAACGGACATTCCGTTTAATTTTCTGCCACGCCTTCAGCATCTGCTCGGCGGAGAGCGTGCCGTTGCGTTCCGGGGAGAGAATCGAGCGGGCAAGAGCGCGCTGTTCGGCTTCCTTCTCGGGCATCAGGTGGGTGCGGCGCAGCTGCTGCAACTGGATGCGGTGCTCCAGTACGCGCAGCTTCTTGTAGTCGCGGCTGAACGCTTCGGCGTCGGTGCGGCTAATGTAGCTGACGGCGGTCAGCGCCGCGAGAGAATCCACGGTGGACTTGGTGCGCACGGCGGGGTCGGTTCGACCGTGCACGAGCTGCAGCAGCTGCACGGTGAACTCAATATCGCGCAGGCCGCCCGGACCCAGCTTAATCTGGCGGTCTACCTGGTGTGAGGGAATGTTGTCGGTCACGCGGGCGCGCATCGCCTGCACGGATTCCACGAAGGATTCACGGCCGGCGGACTCCCACACGAAGGGGTCAATTGCGCGGGCGTAGCGGGCACCCAGCTGCGCCGAACCGGCGATGGGACGCGCCTTGAGAAGTGCCTGGAACTCCCAGTTTTCGGCCCAGCGTTTGTAGTACTGCACGTAGGATTCAACGGTACGCACGAGCGGGCCGTCCTTACCTTCGGGGCGTAGGTTCGCGTCGACCTCCCAGAGGGCGGGTTCGGGTGCGGGGCCCATGATGGCGCGGGTGAGGGCGTGCACGAGCTCCGTGCCGATGGTGGAACATTCGTTCTCGGTGAGCTTGAGCGGGGCGCTCTCCCCTTCTGCCCCGGCGCTGGGTGCGGTGCCAGCGGCGGCGGGTTCCACGGGCGCAACCACGTACACCACGTCAACATCAGAGATGTAGTTCAGCTCGCGGGCACCGCACTTACCCATGCCGATAATCGCCAAGTCCAGGGCGTCTACGGCTTCACCTCGGCGAGGAGCCGCCAGTCCGGGGCCCAGCCCCTCCGCCACTTCGGTGCGGGCAATGGCAAGCGCACCCTCCAGCGCGGCGGCAGCCAGATCGGCGAGGTGACGACCGATGGTGGGCATCATTTCGACCGGGTCTTCGCAGCATACGTCGAGCAGGGCGATGCGCGCCAGGGCGGCACGGTAGGCGACGCGCAGGGTCACGTAGCCGTCTTTGCCGGTCTGTTCGGCGGCAGCGCGCGGACGCTCCGCGTGGGGGTCGGCGCCGAGGGCGGTGAGGATGTCACGGCGGTAGGGGGTGTCCAGCGGTGCGATGGGGGTCAGGAATTCCCCGTCGGTTTCCGGCAGAATCGACGCCGGGTACTGGGAGCGAATCAGCGCGCTCTCAGCCGGGTACACCTGCGTGTCGAAGAGCGGGTCAATGTGTTCGGGGCGGCGGTAGAGAAAATCGCCAATCGCCTGGGATGCGCCGAGTATGCGGTACATGCCGAATTCTTCCTCGCCGAGGTTGGCGCGTTCGGCGACCGCCGGGTGCTTCTCGATGAGGCGCACGAGGGCGGGCAGAGCAATATCCGGTGAGGGGGCGAGGCGCAGCCCGGCAAAGAGCGCATCCTGCGAGACGTGCTTCAGTTCGGGGGCGTTGAGCCAGCGTTCTGCCTTGGACGGATCGTGGAAGCCGGTGGCGATCATGCGGGTGCGCAGACGTAGCTGGGCTTTGCGTTCGGCTTCGGCGCGTTGTTCGTCGTCGAGTGCGTCGGGGGCGATGTCGGTGAGCGGTTTGGGTTCTTTGGCGGGGTCGATAATGCGGATGAGCCCGGTGGCCGGGTAGTGGGAGCTGTCAGTCATAGCATGAGAACCGTGGGTAGAGAACTAGGTTAGAGAACTGTGGGTGGAGAGTAGATCCGGGGTGGAGAGTATAAATTTCGCCAGCAAAATCGGCGGCTAAAAATCGGTGGTGAACGGTGCAGCCGATAGGTGCATTTGATAGACCTGTGGGCGGTACCCGCCGGCATGTTACCGGTAGCGGGTACCGCCCTGAGGCTGTCAGCGCTCACTCATCCTATGAGGTGGTGAGAGGGTCCAGCCGTTAGAGGATTCCGAGGTTGTGCTTGAGCTCGTACGGGGTCACCTGAGCCTGGTACTGGTCCCAGTCGGCGCGCTTATTGCGCAGGAACTGCTCGAAGACCTGCTCGCCCAGAACCTCCGCCATGAACTCGGATTCTTCGGTGATATTGATGGCTTCACGCAGGGACGCGGGTAGCGGGTTGTAGCCCATGGCGCGGCGTTCGGCGTTGGTCATGGCGGCGAGGTCTTCGGTCACGGCGGGCATGAGCGGGTATTCGTTTTCGATGCCCTTCAGACCTGCGGCGAGAATCACCGCGTAGGCGAGGTACGGGTTCGACGCCGAGTCCAGGCCGCGGTACTCGATGCGTGCGGACTGCATCTTGTTCGGCTTGTACAGGGGCACGCGCACGAGGGCGGAGCGGTTGTTGTGGCCCCAGGAGACGTAGGAGGGTGCCTCGCCGCCACCCCAGAGGCGCTTGTAGGAGTTGATGAACTGGTTGGTGACCGCGGTGAATTCGGGGGCGTGCTTGAGCACACCGGCAATGAAGTGGCGTGCGGTCTTGGACAGCTGGTATTCGGCACCGGCTTCAAAGAATGCGTTGGTGTCGCCTTCGAAGAGGGAGAAGTGGGTGTGCATGCCGCTGCCGGCGTACTTGGTGAAGGGTTTGGGCATGAAGGTTGCGTACATGCCGAGCGAGTAGGCGACTTCCTTGATGACGGTGCGGAAGGTCATGACGTTGTCGGCGGTCTGCAGGGCGTCGGCGTGGCGCAGGTCGATTTCGTTCTGGCCGGGGCCGGTTTCGTGATGGCTGAATTCGACGGAGATACCGACCTCTTCGAGCATGGTCACTGCCTTGCGGCGGAAGTCCTGCACGATGCCGCCGGGGGTGTGGTCGAAGTAGGATTCGTGGTCCACGGGCACGGGGAATCCGTCCGCGCCGAGCTTGGAGGATTCGAGCAGGTAGAACTCAATTTCGGGCGAGGTGTAGCAGGTGAAACCCATTTCGGCGGCCTTGTTGAGCACGCGCTTGAGCACGCCGCGGGTGTCGGAGGCGCTGATTTCGCCGTCGGGGGTGAGCACGTCGCAGAACATGCGGGAGGTGTAGTCTTCTTCACCGCGCCAGGGCAGAATCTGGAAGGTGGAGGGGTCCGGCTGCAGCAGCATGTCGGATTCGTAGATGCGGGAGAAACCCTCAATCGAGGAACCATCGAAGCCCAGGCCCTCGTCGAAGGCGCTTTCTACCTCGGCGGGCGCGAGCGCGACGGACTTGAGGGTGCCGACCACGTCGGTGAACCAGAGGCGGATGAAGCGGATGTCGCGCTCTTCGATGGTGCGCAGTACGAATTCCTGTTGGCGGTCCATGAGTTGCCCTCTCGGTGCGGGCGCGCATCCGTGTGGTACCCGTCTGCGGGCGGCGGAGGCGCGCTGAATTGTGTACCGAGACGAGGATGTATAGTGCGGGAGCGACCCGGTGGGTTCCGCTAAACTTTCAGCGGTTTTCACCGTCGTTCCGGCGGTTTGCGTACCAGCGGTGCTGGCGCCTCCTTGCCCCGGCGTGTGTCCTGTTGTTATCTAGCCTATCGGGTTCTGCTGTGCGTCGCGCGGGTGGGAGGTTTCGTTTGTGTAAATTCTCGCTCGTGCGCCTCGGTAGCTCAGATTCTGGGCGATGCCGGGGCCGCTCCCCCGCTCTCTGTTCCCCCGCTTTTCCGCTGTGTGGGTGTAGGTTGTGCCCAGATACCTAGCAGATGACGGTTCGCGGGGCGTGTTCGGGGGCGCCTTGCGATAATGGGGGTATGCTACATTCCATTCTTCTTCCCTCGACCGTACAGCTTCCGTTGGCGACCAGCATCGTGGCTGCTGACCCCACCGGTTTAGAGTGGCTGCTACTCATTGCGGCACCGGTTGTTTTCTGCGTTGTGTACCTGGCGTGCATTATGGCGATTGCGGCGTTTGGTCCGCTGGTCATGAGGAACAACAAGTCTGGCGGCACGACCTACCTGCTGGACCGCCCCTCCCGCGTTGCGTTTAGGACTCGCACCGTGGCGCTCTTTGCGCTGGTGGGTGCGTTTGTGGAGCTTATTTGGCTCGGTTATACGGGTCGTGTGGGGTCGATTGCGGTCATTCCGATTCTTCTGTTTACGTGGTCGTGGAAGTTCGCGTTCTTCTTCCTGCCGCTTCAGCTGATTCGTGCCTGGTATGTGCACGCAACCCGCGGCAAGTATGATGCGCTGTCGGCTGAGGGTGCTCAGCGCCGTGAGAAGCTGAACCGTAAGAGCGCGTACGATGTGTCGAAGATGATGCAGCGTAACCCGCAGCAGTTCGCGATGAGCAAGGAGCTGCACACGCAGGCGCGCGCTCAGAAGATCGCGGGTATGCGTCCGTTCCAGCACCTTGATGAGGCGGGCAAGAAGCGCCGCGCGAACTATACGGTGGAGCTGGCGTTGGCGCAGATGCAGGTGCGTCAGATGAACCCCGGCAAGCTCCCTTCGGAGGCGTTCGGCGAGGGCATCCTGGGTATGGGTCTTGGCGTTAGATCTGATCGGGCGGTGGAGCAGACGTGGCTGACGCTGTGCACCGAGCGTGTGAACGCGGTGGATGCGCCGAACTACCCTGATTCGCTGTACCCGGTGTCGGCTCGTTTTTCGCTGTTTACCACGATGTCGCTGTTGCAGCCGCTGATGGGTCGCCCCTATTCACCATTTACTGCGCCGAATGCGCGCCGTTTCGTGCCCCGTGATTTCTCGGCGGATACCGTGCTGTTGAAGACTGAGGAGCTGGGCAAGAAGGCTCTGGCGCAGAGCGCGATTTTCCGTCAGATTCATGAGCGTCTTCTGCCGTTGCATCGGCAGCAGCCTCAGCTGGTGGATGGCCGCGCCCTGGCGTATTGCGGTGCCCTACTGCTGAGCGTGGCGAAGGCGGAGGCGGAGAGCCAGCGGTTGACGAGCCAGATTCTGGCGGCGGCCGCTTCTGAGCGTGGCATCCTGTCCTTTGGAGTGTTCTCGCAGATCTCTGAGGATTATCAGTGTGTTCAGCGTCTGCTGAATCTGATGGTGAAGGCGACCGCCGACGTTGAGCGTTTCATCAACGCGGTGGAGGCGCTGGTGCAGATGCATTCTGGTCCGGTTCAGCCTTCCGGCATTGCGTACGAGAAGGTGCAGATGGAGTACATTGCTGCTCTTCTGGACGTTATTGTCTTCTCTTCGCACGCCCCGCTTGCCGGTTCTATTCAGGCGTCTTACGCCCTGCTGAAGGCAGACTATGAGGCGTTTACATTCAACACCACCGATGAGTTGAGCCGCAGCTACTGGCTGCAGTACGCGAAGAACGCGGTGAATGCCTGCGATACGGGCCTGTCCCAGGGCTATGAGGGCTTCTTCGATAACGATGCGGCGCTCCCGGCGTGGGAGTCCTACGCGGAGGACGTCGTGAAGGAAGTCTGCACCTATTCGATCATGCAGCTGTACTGGGATGCTCTGGTGCAGCAGGCGCTCATTCAGCGCGATTTGCCGCGTGAGTTTAGTGATGCTTCTTCCGCTGTTCCGGAGCTGATGAATAAGAACGCCGCTGCGTCGTTCCCGACCTACTACATTAACCTCATCTGGAACTAGGTTCGGGGCGAGCGGTACGCCAGGTTGGAGCCGTGCAGGGTTAGAATAGTCAGCATGACTACTGAGCGTTCTTCCGAGATCTCTTCGCCCTACGCGGCACAGCCTGCCGCTACCTCCGCGGCTGCTCCCGCGACTGCTTCTGCATCGAAGCCTTTTGACCTGGACACCGTCAAGAAGGTGCGTACCGTTCACCTGGCTCAGGCTAAGGCGACCGGTCAGAAGTTCTCCATGCTGACCTGTTATGACGCTCTGACGGCGCAGATTTTTGATCGCGCCGGCGTCGACATGCTGCTGGTGGGTGATTCAGCGGCGAATGTGGTGCTCGGCTACGAGTCCACCCTGACCATTACCCTGGATGAGATGATTCCTCTGGTTGCGGCGGTTTCCCGCGGTGCATCCCGCGCCATGGTGGTCGCTGATCTGCCGTTTGGTTCCTATGAACAATCCCCACAGCAGGCGGTGGCGAGCGCTGTTCGCCTGATGAAGGAGGGCGGCGCGCACGCGGTCAAAATTGAGGCGGATGCCTCGATGGCTGAGTGGGTTCGTGCCCTGGTGCGTACCGGTATTCCGGTGGTGGCGCATGTTGGTTTCACCCCGCAGTCGGAGCATGCCCTGGGCGGTTTCCGTGTGCAGGGCCGCGGTGATGCGTCTGAGCGTGTTCGTGAGGATGCGGTAGCGCTGGCTGAGGCTGGCGCTTTCTGCGTGCTCATGGAGATGGTGACCGCTCAGACTGCGCAGCTGGTGGATGAGGCTGTGGGCGCTGTGCCGACTATTGGTATTGGTGCATCGAATGTGACGACCGGTCAGGTGCTGGTGTGGCAGGACATGATGGGTGTTCGTTCCGGTCGCGTGCCGCGTTTTGTGAAGCAGTTTGCGCAGGTCGGCCAGGTCATGGAGGATGCTGCGCGTGCTTATCGTGAGCAGGTTCGTTCGGGTGAGTTCCCGGCGGCTGAGCACACTTTTGAGTAGGCTTTAGCCTGAGAAAAGGCTTATGAAGAAAGCTTGAGAAGAAAGACCCCCGTATCCGGTGCTCCGAGTGCGGGGGTCTTTCGTCTCAGACTGTATGTCTGTTAGGCGGCGTGCGCCTTGAGCGTTGCTGAGGGCGTTGGGCAAGGCTGAGGGTGCTCGTTCTTTAGAGCCAGCCGCCGTCCTTTTCCCAGGCGTCGTTGCGTTCGCGGGCGCGGTGCATGGCGTGTGCCGCCTCCTCGTAGGTTTTGAAGGGGCCCCACAGGGAGGTGACGGCGCTCTGCTGGCCGCGTTCAACCTGACCGGTTTTGAGGTTGTACCAGTACTCTTCGGGGTGCGGGCTGGTGGCTTCGGTCGCGGAGTTCAGGGTCTTTTCGACCGCCGATTCGATGGCTTCGCTCAGGTGGCTTTTCTTCTCACTCATGGGTTCTCCTTCGACGGTATTGAGTCAGTATGTCTAGCATCTCACGCGCCCAGGTTCGTGGCAATGAGGCGGGCGAAGCTTCTCGCGGTGTTCCTCCCCTTTTCTCATGTCTTCTCCTCCGCTTCCCGCCGCGCGGTTTTGCCGCTAGGGTGTATGGAATTTTATTCACAATCTGGGAAAAAGGTACGGCTTGTGTATCCGCCGCTTTTTAGCGCCTGCGCTAGGGACACAAACCGCCCCCGCCCGGTAAGATGAAACTATGTCTTCAACCAAAACGAATACTTCGCATAATCTTCCCGCAGAGCCCGGTCGTGCACCCGTCGGTTGCCTGACCCCCGGACGCGTCACCCCCATGCGCCCGGTCCCCTCGCACATTGTTCGCCCCGAGTACGTGGGTAAGCCCACCGCCAACGAGGGTAACGACTCGAACATGTACACCCCCGAGGAAGTTGAGCGGGTTCGCGCAGCCGGCAAGATCGCGGCAGGCGCCATCGTTGAAGCATCCAAGATTTGCGTGCCCGGCACCACCACCGACGAGATTGACGTGCTGGTCCACGAGTACATTTGCGACCACGGCGCGTACCCCTCCACCGTGGATTACCGCGGCTACCCTAAGTCCGTGTGCACCTCCCTGAACGAGGTCATCTGCCACGGTATTCCGGACACCACGGTGTTGGAGGACGGCGATATCCTCAACCTGGATGTGACCGCGTACCTGGACGGCATGCACGGCGATACCAACAAGACCCTGCTCATCGGCAACGTGGACGAGGAGTCCCGACTGCTGGTCGAGCGCACCGAGGAGGCCCTCAACCGCGCGATTAAGGCTGTGAAGCCCGGCCGCCAGGTGAACGTCATCGGCCGCGTCATCGAGAAGTACGCCGCCCGCTTCGGTTACGGTGTTGTCCGCGACTACACCGGTCACGGCGTGGGTCGTGAGTTCCACTCGGGCCTCATCATCCCCCACTACGATGCGGCACCCGCCTACGACACCGAGATTCGCGAGGGCATGATTTTCACGATCGAGCCCATGCTCACCCTCGGCACCATCCAGTGGGATCTGTGGGATGACGACTGGACCGTCGTCACCCGCGACCGCAAGCGCACCGCCCAGTTTGAGCACACCCTCGTGGTGACCGCCGACGGCGCAGACATCCTGACCCTGCCCTAAGCGCAGCCCTCTGGGTTTCCTACTTGTGCAGGTATTGTGCAGGTACGAGCCCAGCACCTCACTTTTATATCAATTCACCCACTGACAAGCCCGCCCACTTACCCGATTACACGGCAGTAGGCGGGGCGAAAGAGAGAGAAAACCATGAGCGAATACGCAGAACCCGGCGTCATCAACGAGCTGCCCGCCCCCACCCCCAAGGACCTGCAGATTGGTGTGGACATTGGAGGTACCGGCATTAAGGGCGGTATCGTTGACCTGCGCACCGGTAACCTCGTGTCCGACCGTTTCCGCATTGACACCCCCAAGCCTGCAACCCCCGAGGCTGTAGCTGAGGTTGTACGCCGAGTAGTTGATGAGCTGCAGGGCCGCGACCTGGCACCGGACCCCGAGTCCGCTGTCGGCATCGACTTCCCCGCAGTGGTGAAGAACGGCATGGTCTTCTCCGCAGCGAACGTGGACGACTCCTGGATTAACACCGACCTGGAGCAGGTCATGAGCGAGGCGCTGGGCGGCCGTACCGTCTACGGCCTCAACGACGCTGACGCAGCGGGCCTGGCTGAGGCAACCTACGGTCAGGGCCGTAACCGTGACGGCCTGATCGCTGTCATCACCCTGGGCACCGGCATTGGCTCCGCCCTCATCAACGACGGTAAGCTGATCCCGAACACCGAGCTGGGTCACCTGGAGATCGACGGCCACAACGCCGAGTCTCAGGCTTCGGCCCGTGCCCGCGAGGTGCACGAGCTGTCCTGGAAGAAGTACGGCAAGCGCCTGTACCGCTACTTCGAGCACGTTCAGATGCTCTTCTCCCCCGACCTGTTCATCATTGGCGGCGGCATCTCCAAGAACCCGGAGAAGTTCATGCCCTACTTTGAGGATCAGATTCGTACCCCCATGGTCATGGCTGCCCTGCGTAACAACGCGGGTATTGTGGGTGCGGCACTGTGGGCTGGCGGCATGCTGCAGGAACGCAAGCGCCGCGGCGAAGCGTAAAGTGTAGCTACAGCTAAAGGGGCTGTTCCTGAGATAGATATCTCGGGAACAGCCCCTTTTTATATGCCGCCGCTCATGTAGCGGCGGCTGAGCTCATTAGCTACTGGGCTGGCCAGTTACTGGGCTAGCTAGTTACTGGGCGATGCGGTCCTCACGCAGACGCGCAATCGCCTCCTCAAAGTCTTCAAGGTTCTCAAACGCCTGGTACACGCTCGCAAAACGCAGGTAGGCGACCGCGTCCAGCTTCGACAGCGGCTCCAGGATGGTCAGACCCACCTCGTGCGCGTTAATCTCCGCCAGACCGCGAGCACGAATCAGCTCCTCAACCTCCTGGGCGAGCTTCGCCAAATCATCCTCACCCACGGGGCGGCCCTGGCATGCCTTACGCACGCCCGCGGCAATCTTCGAACGGTCAAAAGGCTCGGTCACGCCGGAACGCTTAATCACCGAAATGGTGGTGGTTTCAACGGTCGTGAAGCGGCGAGCGCAGGAGGTGCACTGGCGGCGGCGGCGAATTGCGGCGCCGTCATCGGTGGTGCGGGAATCCACCACGCGCGAGTCGGTGTGCTTGCAATAGGGGCAGTACATTCGTTTCTCCTTGGCTGGGCGCGCTAGCGCCCGCGTATACAGCGCTCAAGAATATTTATACCTATTCTACCGTGATATACAGCGGATACACCGTATGTTGTGAGTGAATATACGCTCAGGGTGGACTCTGCTATGCAGAATCCACCCTGTCATTCCCCTCATAGGGGCGTGTTGTTAGCGTCGAATGCAGCTCGGACCGAAAATCGTCTTGATTTCACCGAAGAGGCTCGGGTTCGGTTCCACGCGCACGCTCGCATCCAGCAGCACCAGCTGCTCCTTATCGCGGGTACGCACGAGCATGCGCACATCCGCGGTGCCCTTGTGGTCGCGCAGGGTCTCCTTCAGCTCCTTCAGGTTCTCCTCGGTCACCAGGTACTCGGGTACCACGATGGTGATGGGTGCGGCGCGGCCGTCATCGCTGATTTCCAGGATCTGCAGTTCCTGCGCGCTCATGTTCACGCTGCCGTCGTCGCGGCGCTGCACGCGGCCACGAATCGAGCAGATGAGGTCGTCCGCCAGGGCGGCGCCCATCGTCTCGTAGGCGCGGGAGAAGAACATGACCGTAATGGTTGCGCCCGAGGGGTCTTCCAGCTCCACGGAGGCATACTGGTTACCGCTGGACTTGGCGATACGGCGCGAAACGCCGGTGAGCATGCCCGCAACGGTGACGGTTTCGCCGTCGCGCACGTGCGAGTCTTCACCAATAATGTCGTGCACCGAATGGCTTGCGGCATCCGAAAGCGCACGCTCCAGGCCCCGCAGCGGGTGGTCCGAAACGTACAGGCCCAGCATGTCACGCTCAAAGTTCAGCTTCTCGCGGCGATCCCAATCGGGCACGTCCGGGATGGTCACCGTCAGCTCATCACCCAGAGCATCGTCCATGCCGAGGGAACCGAAGAGGTCGAACTGACCCGCCGCCTCCTTACGCTTGACCGCCACGGCTGCGTCCACTGCCGCCTCGTGAATGAGGGACAGCGAACGGCGGGTGTGACCCAGGTCGTCGAAAGCGCCCGCCTTAATGAGCGACTCGATAGTGCGCTTATTGCACACCTGCAGCGGCACCTTCTTCAGGAAGTCGTTGAAGGACTCGTAGCGGCCCTTCTCCTCGCGGGCGGCAATCATGCCTTCGACCACGTTCGCGCCCACGTTACGGATTGCGCCCATACCGAAGCGGATATCGTCACCGACAGGGGCGAAGGTCAGGGTGGACTCGTTCACATCCGGCGCGAGCACGGTAATGCCCATGGCGCGACATTCATTCAGGTACAGCGCGAGCTTGTCCTTGTTATCGCCCACGCTGGTCAGCAGTGCAGCCATGTACTCCTGCGGGTAATGCGCCTTCAGGTACGCCGTCCAGTACGACACCAGACCGTACGCAGCCGTGTGCGCCTTGTTGAACGCGTAGTCAGAGAACGGCAGCAGAATATCCCAGAGCGCCTTAATAGCGCCCTCAGAGTAGCCGTTAGAAATCATGCCGTCGTGGAAGGTAGCGTACTGCTTATCCAGCTCCGCCTTCTTCTTCTTACCCATCGCACGGCGCAGCAGGTCTGCCTCACCCAGAGTGTAGTTCGCGACCTTCTGGGCAATCGCCATAACCTGCTCCTGATACACAATAAGGCCGTAGGTGGTGTCCAGAATATCCTTCAGCGGCTCTTCCAGCTCGGGATGAATCGGCTCGATCTCCTGCTTACCGTTCTTACGCAGAGCGTAGTTGGTGTGCGAGTTCGCGCCCATCGGGCCCGGACGGTACAGCGCCAACACTGCCGAAATGTGCTCGAACTCCTCGGGCTCCATAAGCTTGAGCAGCGAGCGCATCGGGCCGCCATCGAGCTGGAACACGCCGAGGGTATCGCCGCGCGCCAGCAGACGGTACGATTCCGGGTCGTCCAGCGAGAGGGATTCAAGGTCCAGGTCGATGCCTCGGTTGACCTTAATGTTCTCCACCGCATCGGAGATGATGGTGAGGTTACGCAGACCCAGGAAGTCCATTTTGATCAGGCCCAGGCCCTCACAGGTGGGGTAATCGAACTGGGTAATGACCTGGCCGTCAGCCTCGCGGCGCATCACGGGAATCACATCCACCAGGTTCTTGCTGGACATAATCACGCCCGCGGCGTGCACGCCCCACTGACGCTTCAGGCCCTCCAGGCCCTTCGCAGTCTCGAACACCTGGCCGTAAATCTTATCGACCGGGTCCTCAATGAGGGCGCGCAAATCTGCCGCCTCGGCGTAGCGCTTATCCTCTTCGTTGTACACGTTCGCCAGAGCAATGTTCTTGCCCATGACGTCCGGCGGCATCGCCTTGGTGAGGCGCTCGCCCACCGAGTACGGCTGGTCCATCACGCGGGAGGCGTCCTTGAGCGCCTGCTTCGCCTTAATGGTGCCGAAGGTGACGATCTGCGCGACCTTCTCTTCACCGTACTTTTCGGTCACGTAGTCGATGACTTCGCCGCGGCGACGATCGTCAAAGTCCACATCGAAGTCGGGCATGGAGACGCGGTCGGGGTTGAGGAATCGCTCGAAGATCAGGTCGTGGTCGAGCGGGTTCAGGTCGGTAATACGCATCGCGTACGCGACCATGGAGCCTGCACCGGAGCCACGGCCGGGGCCCACGCGAATACCGTTGCGCTTAGCCCAGTTGATAAAGTCGGCGACCACGAGGAAGTAGCCGGGGAAGCCCATGGAGGTAATAACCCCCACCTCGTACTCTGCCTGCTTGCGCACAGCGTCGGGAACGCCCTGCGGGAAGCGGTAGTGCAGGCCCTTCTCGACCTCCTTCACGAACCAGGATTCCTCGTTTTCGCCCTCGGGCACGGGGAAGTTCGGCATGTAGTTCGCCTTGGTGTTGAACTCCACGTTACAGCGTTCAGCGATTTCGAGGGTGTTCTCGCACGCGCCGGGAATGTCGCCGAACAGGGCGTACATTTCTTCAGCCGAGCGCAGGTAGAAGTTATCCGCGTCGAACTTGAAGCGCTTGGGGTCGGTGAGGGTCGAGCCGGACTGCACGCACAGCAGCGCCGCGTGGGCGGTGTGGTCTTCCTGGCGGGTGTAGTGCAGGTCGTTGGTGGCGACGAAGGGCAGGTTCAGCTTCTTGGCGAGGCGGTGCAGATCCTCCTGGACGTTGCGTTCAATGTCCAGGCCGTGGTCCATGACCTCGCAGTAGAAGTTATCCTTACCGAAAATATCGCGGAATTCGCTCGCCGCCTGGACCGCCTCGTCAAACTGCCCCAGACGCAGGCGCGTCTGAACCTCACCGGAGGGGCAGCCGGTGGTGGCAATCAGGCCCTTCGAGTAGGTCTGCAGCACCTCGCGGTCCATACGCGGCTTGTACAGCTGACCTTCCAGCGATGCAATCGAGGAGGCGCGGAACAGGTTGTGCATGCCCTCGGTGGTTTCAGCCCACATGGTCATGTGGGTGTACGCGCCACCACCGGAGACGTCATCGCGGGAGCCATCGCCCCAGCGCACACGCGAACGGTCGGTGCGGTGCGTGCCGGGGGTCAGGTACGCCTCCACACCAATGATGGGCTTGATGTCGTGCGCTTTAGCCTGGCGCCAAAAGTCGAAGGCACCAAAGAGGAAGCCGTGGTCACTGGTCGCCATGGACTTCATGCCGAGTTCTTTAGCGTGGGTGAACAGGTCACCCAGGCGCGCGGCACCGTCGAGCATGGAGTACTCGGTGTGCACGTGCAGGTGCGTAAATTCTTTGGTTGCCACGGGAATCTCCTGGAGGTGTGGGTTGGAGGATGGGCGGTGAATGTGAAGCTGTGTGCGGCGGCCCGCGGGCGGCTATAGTTGCCGAGCTGTCTAGCCGAGCTGAACCTTACCCTCGCGCAGAGCGGTCAGCGCGTAGGACAGGTCGAGCGGGTACTCGCTGGTGAAGGTCACGCGCTCGCCGGTGCCGGGGTGGTCGAAGCCCAGGCGGTGCGCGTGCAGCCACTGTCGGGTCAGACCCAATTCGGCGCTAAAGCGCGGGTCGGCGCCGTAGGTCAGGTCGCCGCAGCAGGGGTGGCGCAGCGCGGAGAAGTGCACACGAATCTGGTGGGTGCGTCCGGTTTCCAGGTGCACCTCTACCAGGGATGCGGGACCGAAAGCTTCGAGCACATCGTAGTGGGTGATGGAGTTGCGGCCGTCTTCAACCACGGCGAACTTCCACTCGTTGCCGGGGTGGCGGCCGATGGGTGCGTCAATGGTGCCGCGCAGAGGGTCGGGCAGGCCCTGCACGAGGGTGTGGTAGACCTTGTCCACGGTGCGTTCCTTGAAGGCTCGCTTGAGTTCGGTGTAGGCGCGTTCGCTACGGGCTACGACCATCAGGCCGCTGGTGCCCACGTCCAGGCGGTGCACAATGCCCTGGCGTTCTGCCGCGCCGGAGGTAGCAACCGAGATGCCCTCGCCCATGAGCGCGGAGATGACGGTGGGGCCGTGCCAGCCGGGTGAGGGGTGTGCCGCCACGCCTGCGGGCTTGTCCACCACAACGATGTCCTCGTCCAGGTGCACGATGCGGAAGCCGTCCACCTTCTCGGGGCGGATGTCCGCCAAATCGCGCGGTGCGGGTGCATCCACGACGACCTCGTCCCCTGCGGAAAGCTTGTAGGACTTGCCGATTTTCACGGCCTTGCCGTTGTTGGTCACGGTCACGTGGCCATCACGAATCCACCCGGAGGTGCGGGTGCGCGGCGCGTCGAGGGCACCGGCGAGCGCGGCGTCCAGGCGCATACCGGCGAGCGCGCCTTCAACGGTGAATTCGGCGCGGATGCGTGCCGTATCTTCGGCGGCGTTGGTGGTTTCGCTCATGCGGCTCTCCTTCGGGTGGTGTTTGCTTAGGTTGTCTGTGTGGGAGGGTTGTCTGTGTGAGAACGTCTGTAGGCGCGTGCCTGCTGCGATGTAGCGCAGGCGGGTGCTACTTGGCGCCCTTCGCTGCCGTGTTCTTCTCAACAGCGTTCTTGTCGCCAGCCGGGGCCTCATCAGCCGAGGTTTCGTCAGCGGGCGCCTGCGCGCGGGTGCCGTTGAGGTTCAGACCCTTGAAGTTCAGCAGCACGATGAACGCCATGCACACGCAGATTGCGGAGTCTGCAATATTGAAAATCGCGAAGTTCGGTACGGAAATAAAGTCAACCACGTGGCCGGAACCGAAGCCGGGCTCGCGGAAGAGACGGTCAAAAAGGTTGCCGCAGATACCGCCGAGCAGACCGCCCAGCGCGAGGGTCCAGGACAGGGCGCGGGTGCGGCGCAGCAGGTACAGCACCACGGCTGCGGCGGCAACCATGACGAGGGTGAAGACCCAGGTGACGTTCTCGCCCATGCTGAATGCGGCACCGGAGTTACGAATCGAGTACCACCACAGTAGCCCGTCAATAACGGTGATGCGCTCCCCCAACTGCATCTGGGTGACGACCAGGTATTTGGTGCCCTGGTCGATAGCGAACACGACGGTGGCAAGCACGAGCGCGAGGATGCCCGCAGAGCGAGCCGAGAGGATGCGCACGCGGCGTCCAGTAGCTTCTTCGGTGGTGTTTTCGGCAGCGTTATCGCTAGCCTGTGCGACTGAGGATTCAGCAGTCTTGGGGGTGTTGGTCATAGCTCTCCTCTAGTCTGTGCCGGTTGCGACGGTCTGTGCCGGTTGTTGCGCCTACGGCGCGGCGGCCCCATGGTACGGAGGCCCCATGGTACGGAGGCGGAGTGCGCTCGCGTTCGATAGTGCCCCTCTAGCTTAGCAAATCGGGGGAGTGCATCGAGTATTCGGTGGTGATTTGGCGGGTGCTCTCCCCCGCTTCGCACGCCGGGTTCTGAGGTCGTGCAGGGCGGACATGAGAATACCGCCCGGTTCTCTCGATCTTCCCCGGTGAATAGCGGTGGAAGAGAAAGAATCCGGGCGGCATACGCCTCAAAGCGTCGTTAGCTTAGCAGCGTCGTTAGCTGATTTATGCGGAAGCCTCGATGGACTTGAGGTTCTTCAGCTCCTGAACCTGTGCGTCCAGGTGCTGCAGCAGCTTGGAGCGGTAGCGGCTCTCGAAGCCACGCAGAGCCTCAACAGCAATCTCCAGCTCTTCCTTCTCGTCGGTGAGGCGAGAGAGAACCTCTTCGCGCTGCTGCTGAGCTTCACTCACCATAGCGTCTGCCTTCCTCTCTGCCTCTTCGAGCAGTTCAGCCTTAGCCTTCTCGCCCTGTGCCACGTAGTCGTCGTGAACCTTCTGTGCCATGGCGAGCAGTGCCGCCGCATCCTGAGGTGCAGCCGATGCCGCCGAGGACTGTGCGGGTGCTACAGCCGCTGCGGGGGAATCGGGTGCGTTTGCAGAGAGCTGCTCAACCTGACGCTCCAGGGCGTCACGATCGGAGTAGAGTGCGCGCAGTTCGACAACGAGCTCGTCCAGGAAGTCATCGACCTCGTTGCGGTCGTAACCGGACTCTTCGGTGACGATCTTGAAGCTCTTAGTGATCAGGTCTTCGGGGGTGATTGCCATGGGCTTCTCCTCTGGGTATCCCTACGGGGTTTGGTGGTGATGTTGAGTGCCGCGGATTCACCAGCCAGATAGGGCGTGGCCCCAATATTTTAGGGTCCCGATGGTTCAGGGCATGGCTATGCCGCGATGCAGTCGTTGGCACCAATTCTACTATTCTTTGGTTTCTGTGCCCGGTTATACGTCGGTTGAACCGTAAAATATTCGCTCGGCGCAAGGGTGGGATTCACCACGTCTAATATCCACCCTAGTCCCCGCTATCGCCCTTGTATTTTCTGCCCTGCGGTGCATTTTGAGAAGGTTGTCGAGACGGCATTTTGACGCCCCAGGTAGAACACAGTCACAGAAAACAGGCACAGAAAACCCCCGCTCTGCACTCAACCCCGTGAACGGGTCAGGCAGGCGGGGGTCTATCGTTTGTGCTCGTCAGCTATCGTCTCATAGCGGAGTACGCGCTTACGAGAAGGTCGCGGTCATCCGCATCATGATGCTCAGCAGCAAAGACAACAGAACAATCAGAATCAGAAAACCGGTATCCAACGCAACGTTACCCACACGCACCGGCGGAATCAGACGACGCAACAGGTTCATCGGCCAGTCCGTCACCGCGTACACGCCACTGGCGAAGAGCAACACAATGCCCTTGGGGCGCCACTCCGGAGCGAACATGCGTACCCAGTCAAAGAGCATGCGCAGCAGCATGGAGACGTAGAGAACGTACAGAATAATCGTAATGAGGGCGAAAATATAACCCATCTATCAGTCCTTAGCCCTGGTCGAAGGGGAATTCGCCGTCGGTCTCAAAGCCGGCGGGAACCTCGGAGTTAGCCACGCCCAGAACCTCCAGGTTGGAGGGGGTCAGCAGGAACACCTTAGCGGTGACGCGCTCAATGCGGCCCTCCAGTGCGAATGCCAGACCGGATGCGAAGTCCACCAGGCGCTTTGCGTCTGCGTCGGGCATTTCTTCCACGTTCATAATCACGGGGATGTTCTCGCGGAATGCCTCACCAATGATCTTTGCGTCATTGTAGGAGCGGGGGTGGATAGTGGTGATACGACGCAATTCGTCCTCTTCTTCCTCGTAACCGTAGGTGTATCCGTTGGTTTCTTCGGGCTCGTAGCCCTGTTCGTAGTAGCCGTCGTTGGAGTACGTATCGGCGTACTGCTCGGTGTATTCGGTATTCGGCACCGGGGTGTCCTCCCAATTGTCTGCGCTGGCGTCGTCCCAAGTCTGTTCGGTTTCCGCCAGATCAGCTGTGGTTTCAGGTGTATGAGCGGTGGCGTGTGCCGCTGCATCTACGGCTGCTCGTCCGTCGGCAGGTTCTTCTGCGTCCAGATACTCGGTTTCTGTACCGTCATCGTAGCTATCAGCCTGCAGGTACTCTTCCTGTTCAGTATAGGCGGGTTCGTCCTGCAGGTGGTAGGTTTCGCCCTGAGACCCGGCATGCGACTCGGCGACGCTGTACTGTGCCGAGCCGGGCAGTGCTGAGAGCCTGTTGGCGCTATCGGTCTTCTGTGCTGTAGCAGCCTGCCCTGCGGAGGCGTTCGCCTCCTTGCGGGTGTCAGCCTGCACAGCCTGCGGGGATTCTTCCGACGTCGCCTCGGCGTCCTGGTATCGTTCCAGGCCGAGGAAACCCGCCAGACGGCTTTGCTTCGCCATGATTCTCTCGCTGTTCTTTGCTTGTGGTGTACAGGGTCTGCCGTGGTGCTTCGTCAGAAGGTGTGTGCGTGACGGTACGTCATGCACCGGCATGTATATATTACCAGCGCCCACCCCGCGCGGGTGGTCAGGGCACCGATGATTATGCCGCCGCCAGCAGACCCATCAGCTGAAAAGACTAACGGCTAAAGGGCCTAGAGCGCCGGGCGCTTACCCATGATGTCGCTACCCACGCGCACGCAGGTTGAACCCCAACGCACCGCCGCCTCCAGGTCGCCGCTCATGCCGGCGGAAATCTCGGTCGCGTGCGGCACCTGCTCACGCACCAGCGACGCCAAGCCGTACAGCTTCTCGAACGCCTCGTCCGGGTTCATGCCCAGCGGCGCCACCGCCATCACGCCACCGCAACGCAGGTGCTCGTGGTTCTCAATGCGCTCCACAAGCTCCAGCAGCTCGGATGCACTCGTACCGCCGCGCGCGCCCTCGGCAGCGTGGCCAGCGGTCGCGACCTCCGCCAGGGACACCTGCACCAGGCAGGTCAGCGCACCCTGCTCCGCCGCGGCGGGTGCGGGCGCTTCCCCCACCTCAAAGCGGGAGAGCTGGTTCGCGTACGCCTTCGCTAGGGCGTCCGCCAGGGAGGGGCGGTCCACCGAATGCACGCTGGAGGCGTACTTGACCACGGACTTCGCCTTATTCGTCTGCAACTGGCCGATAAACGCCCAGTGCGGGGGCTGCACCTCACGCTGGGCGCAGTAGGCGGCAAGCTCACGAGCCTTCGCGCTCGCCTCCTGGTCACGGTTCTCACCGAAGAGGGTCACTCCCCCATCCAGCAGCGCCGCCGCGTCGGAGGCGGGGAAGAACTTCGTGACCGTCACCAGCTGCACCGGGGCGCTCACCTCGGTACGCACGGCGCTATGGTCCTGTTCTGCGGCGCGGATACGCTCAAGCACGCGGCGGTAGTTCTGCAGCAGCTGCTCGGCGCGTTCGGGAGTGTACTGCAGGTTCTCTTCTGTGTTCATTTCAGGCATCTCTTCTCTCCTTCAGCGGCTCTCGTCTTTAGCGGCTCTATATTTAGCAGCTCTAGGCGGCGGGCTCCGCCGTCTTCTCAAGCCAGACCAGACCCGCAATGCGACCCGGCTTCTCACCGCGGTTCGTGAACCCGCGATGCGAATACACCTCAGGCTCCTCAAAGGTGCACTGGGCGCAATCCATGCTCACCTGCACCCCTGCCTCTTCCAGCACGGCGCGGGCGCCTGCGGGCAGGTCCAGTCCGGGGGTCTGCTGACTGGTCACCGAATGCACCTGCGGAATCAGCTCGGTGGATTTGGCGCGCATCGCCTCGGGCACCTCGTAGCAGCTACCGCAGATGCTCGGACCCAGCCAGGCGGTAATTTTCTCCGCGCCAAGCTGACGCATCCGTTGCACGGTCTGCTGGAGCACACCGTCGAGCAGGCCTCGGCGGCCAGCGTGAGCCACCGCCAGGATTGGTTGCCAGTTCGCGACCCGCTCACCCACAAGCACCACGGGGATGCAGTCCGCCACCATAATCGCCAGGGGCACGCCCTCGGTGCTAATCGCCGCATCGGCTACCGGAGAGTTCTCAAGCACCGCGCGGCCACGCTCAGAGGTACGCTCCTCGGGGGCGCCGGGGGCGTAGGATTCCACCGCATAGTCTTCCGGGTAGGCAATCTGCACGCCGTGCACCTGGTTCAGGTAGAAGAACGGCTCGGTACCCAGCGCCTCCTCCAGGGCGGCACGGTGGTTGAGGGTGCGCACCAGGGAGGCATCCATACCGCCACCGAGCTCATCGTCCACGTGCAGACCCAGGTTGCCCGCCGCGCGGGAGGTGAAACCCACCCGCACACGCCAAGAGCCCAAGGTGCGGGTATCGGCAGCAGCAAGTAGCGGAGTTTTGGGAGCGTCGCTCATCATCTATTCCTTCATCAGGTGTCAGCAGGTATAACGGCGGGTATAGCAAAGGGGAGCCGAGAACAGCACAATGTGCTTGTTTCTCAGCTCCCCTATAGCTTCATAAGACTCTCAGCCGTGCAACGCCTAGGCGTTCACAGCCGGGCAGACTACTTCAGGAAGTCAGGGACATCCAGGGTGTCGCGGCGAGCCGGAGCTTCCTCCACAACCGGGGGAAGGTCAACGTCGAAGCCAGCAGCGCCGGTGGAAGCCGGAGCAGCAGCGGGTGCGTTGTAGCCGTAGCCGTTAGCAGCCGGAGCAGCGGTGGAACCGCCGAAGGATGCCTGGGTGCGCTGAGCCTGAGTAGCAGCAGCAGTGGAAGCGTTGGAGTTGGTCTCCGGGTTCACTGCGTCGAAGCCAGCAGCAATCACGGTCACGCGAGCCTCATCGCCCAGTGCGTCGTCAATAACAGCACCGAAGATGATGTTTGCGTCGGGGTGAGCAACTTCCTGAACCAGGCGTGCAGCCTCGTTGATCTCGAACAGACCCAGGTCGGAGCCACCCTGAATGGACAGCAGAACGCCGTGTGCACCGTCGATGGATGCTTCCAGCAGCGGCGAAGCGATAGCCAGCTCAGCTGCCTTCACGGCACGGTCCTCACCGGATGCCGAGCCGATGCCCATCAGAGCCGAACCTGCACCCTGCATGACGGACTTAACGTCAGCGAAGTCAAGGTTGATCAGGCCGGGGGTGGTGATCAGGTCGGTAATGCCCTGCACACCGGAGAGCAGAACCTGGTCAGCGGACTTGAATGCGTCCAGCATGGAGACGTTGCGATCCGAAATCGACAGCAGTCGGTCGTTCGGAATAACGATCAGGGTATCAACCTCATCGCGCAGAGCAGCGATACCGGTCTCAGCCTGGTTGGAGCGGCGACGACCCTCGAAGGTGAAGGGGCGGGTCACCACACCAATGGTCAGAGCGCCGAGGGAGCGGGCAATACGTGCCACGACGGGTGCGCCACCGGTACCGGTGCCACCGCCCTCACCTGCGGTCACAAAGACCATGTCTGCGCCCTTGAGGACTTCCTCAATTTCCTGCGCGTGATCCTCGGCTGCCTGACGGCCAACCTCGGGGTTTGCGCCCGCGCCAAGACCGCGGGTCAGCTCACGACCAACGTCCAGCTTAACGTCTGCATCGGACATCAGCAGAGCCTGAGCGTCAGTGTTGATAGCAATGAACTCAACGCCGCGCAGACCAACCTCAATCATGCGGTTGACTGCGTTGACGCCACCGCCGCCGATACCAACGACCTTGATGACTGCCAAGTAGTTCTGGGGAGTTCCAGCGTCCATGTATTCCTCGATTGTTCCGTGTTCCAGCTTCGGAAGACCCGCAGCTTAATCTAAGCCTGAAGGTTTCCTCTAAAGAATGACTTTATCTGCTAGGATACCAAACTGTTTTTGTCGGTTCCTAGTCACACAGCGCAATTACCCCCTCTTTTTGCGGATTTTACACAAAAAGGGAGGATAAAGCGCCTGAATGGTTCCCCTAACGGGTCACCGGTACGCGCGGGGCGGACACGTCATAGACGGTCACCTTCTGCGTCTGTGCCTCGGAAGATTTCTCCTCCTGAGCACGCTTAGCAATAGCCTGGCGCAGGGAGAGCAGGACCTTAGCCTTCAACTCGCTCTCTTCAGCGGTTCCCCACTGCACCGTAGTATTATCCCTCAAGGTTAGAGTGATACTTGAGGTTGACGTAGCGCCGGCTTCCTTAACCTGAGCTAGAAGCTCAGAGGGCATCGCCGAAAGCGCGGTAGAAATAGTGCGGAACTCAGCCGAAGTCTGCGGGTCATCACCGCTGAAACGAACCAGCGGCACCGACGTATCGGGCTGAGTTGCCGACTCCAGAAGGCTCACACCATCGCTATCAACAGTATGGTACGTATCGCCCTGCTTCACAACCGCAACCGCGGTACGCTCCTTCAGAGTCACCACCAGCTCATGCGGCGGACGGCTCTCCACCTGCACGCTACGAATCACATTATCCTGCCCGAGCAGCTCACGCACCTTCTTCTCATCGATGCGAGTGAGCGGAACACCGCGCAGAGGCTCAAGCTTCTGCTCCACCTGGGTGGTTTCCAGCAGGGACGCGCCGCGCACCGTAATCTTCTGAGTCGCCAACAGGGGCGAGAAGAAGACCAGCACCACATACAGCACCGCGATAATAGCCAGTGCCGAAGCGGTGTACAGCAACTTACGGGCACGAGTCAGAGGCGCACGCTCCTTACGGGGGCGCTCCTCAGCACGCAGACCGTCCAGACCCGGATCCTGACGCAGACGCTCACGGTGAGCCTGACGGCTCGCACGCTCGCGCTCCTTCTCAATCTCCGCGGCACGCTGTTGCTCACGCTCGGCACGCCAACGACCAAAACGGCTCGCGGGGCGAGGCTCTTCAGCTGCCTTCTCCCCCGCCTTATCAGCGCTCTCTTCAGCCTTCTGAGCGGCAGACTCTTCGCGAGATTCAACAGAATCGGCAGAAGACTTCTTACCAGAACTCTTCTGAGCAGCCTTCTGATCGGCTACTTCCTTTTCTGCGCTCTTCACCGACTGCGAGGATACAGTCTGAGCAGAGGCGCCCTTGGCGGATGAAGTCTTCGACGAAGAATCCTCAAACGCCTCAACATCAAACAGCTCAGGCGCGTGCTCAACCTCAGACACGGTACGACCGGTCATCAGCGCAGAACGCACCGAATCCTTCAAAGACTGCGCCGAAGAATGAACCGCCGCAGCGCTCTTGGACGCCGAAGAATCAGCACCGTTCTGGCTGTGCGACTTATGCACCACCGGCTTACGGGGCATGTGGCGAACAGAGCTCGAAGGCTGAGTAGCGGCAGACTGGGCAGAAGCCTCCGAGGATGCAGCCTCGACAGGCTTCACGGCGTCCGCAGACTTCATAGCTTCCGAGGGCTTTGCAGTCCCAGTAGCTTCTGCGCTCTTCACAACCTGAGGCTGGGTGGCCTGCGGCTGAGTCAGCTGAGACTGCGCAGATTCAGCCTGCACAGGCTTAGATTTCTTAGCCTCAACCTGCGCATTCTCAGCTACCTGCTGGGCGCGCAAACGAGCACGCGAACGCGGAGCCTTCGGCGCGCGCGAGGAGGAATGCCCCTCCGAAGAGAGACCAGAACTCATCGGCACAGCCTAAGCCTCCGACTTCTTCGACTCGCCACCGTGACGGATTTCCAGGGACTCCAGCAGACGCGCACCCAAAGCGGTCACATCGCCAGCGCCAACGGTCATCACAATATCGCCATCCTGAGCGCACGTCACAATATCCTCAATAGCGTCCTCAGCGGTAGCGTAACGAACCTCAGAGAAACCAGCACCGGTAATCAGCTCACTGGTCACACCCTCAATCGGCAGCTCACGAGCCGGGTAAATATCCAGCACGTGAGCACGGTCAGCCATCGACAGGGCCTCAGCGAACTCCTTCGCGAACTCGCGAGTACGAGAGAACAGGTGCGGCTGGAAAATCACGTACAGGTTGTGGCCATCAGCCACGGTACGGCCGGTCTCCAGGGCGCGGAACACCTCGGTCGGGTGGTGCGCGTAATCATCAAAGACCTTCACGCCCGCAACCTCACCACGCAGGGTGAAGCGGCGGTCAGCGCCCACAAACTCAGCCAGTGCACGAGCAATATCAGCAGCCTCGTAACCAGAAATCAACGCCGACGCAAAAGCAGCCGAAGCGTTCAACTGGTTATGAATACCGGGCACCTTCAGCGCAAGATCCTGCTCACCCTCATAACGCACACCGCGGCACTCAAAAGACCACGACAGGTGCGACGACGAGGAAGAACCAGCGCTGGTAATCTCACTAATGCGCAGGTCAGAATCCTCAGACTCGCCGTAAGTCACCACGGGCACACCCGCCGCACGAGAACGAGCCGCCAAATCAGCCGCGCCCGCATCATCAGCACAGGTCACCACAACACCGTTAGGTGCCAGCGAACCCACAAAACGGTTGAACGCCTCAAAGACACGCTCATCCGTCTCATAGAAATCCAGGTGGTCCGGCTCAACATTCGTCACCACAGCAATAGCCGGGCGGTAACGCACAAACGAGCCGTCCGACTCATCAGCCTCAGCCACAAAAATCGACTCCGGGCCCTGAGCACCCAGGTGAGCGTTCGTGCCGCGACCAGCAATCACAGTACCCACTGCGAACGACGGCTGCGCACCCAGCTGATCAAACATCACAGAAATCATGGAGCTGGTCGTGCTCTTACCGTGAGTACCGGCAACAGCAACCACCTGAGACTCACCCATCACAGCGGCAAGCGCCTCAGAACGATGCAGCACACGCAGACCCTGCGCGCGAGCGGCAACAAGCTCCGGGTTATCCTCACGAATCGCAGTAGAAATCACCACGGTATCAACATCCACAATGTTCTCAGCCTGCTGAGGAACACCCACACGAGCACCCGCAGCACGCAAAGACTCAACAGTAGCCGACTCGGCACGGTCAGAACCGCTCACCGTCACACCAGCCTGCAGCATCAGAGCGGCAATAGCGCTCATACCCGCGCCACCAATACCGATGAAGTGCACACGGCCCAACTCGCTCATCTTCGCACGCTCAGGGAACGGCGGGTTCAGCGGTGCCGGCAACACCATCTCAAGATTCATCAATTCAGTCATTACTTCTCAGCTGCCTTCAATACTGCTTCAGCCATAACGCGCGCCGCGTCACGGATACCAAGTTCATACGCCGCAGCGCCCATACGCTCCAGCTCCTCCGGGTTCGCCATAAGAGCCGGAATCTCACGGGCAAACCACTCACCGGTGACCTCTGCATCCTTCACCAGCAGAGCCGCAGACGCCTCCACCAGAGAACGAGCATTCAGAGCCTGCTCACCATTACCAATGGGAAGCGGCACAAAAATCGCGGGAACACCCACCGCAGCAACCTCACTGACGGTCGCCGCGCCCGAACGCACCAGCAGAAGATCAGCGGCAGCATACACATCCTGCATGCCGTTGCTGAACTCAATCTGACGGTAATTCGGCGCGCTCAACGGCTCACCATTCTCATCCAGAACAGCCTTACCCTTACCGGTAATATGCAGAATCTGGAAGTCCCACTCAGCAAAGTGGTCACGGCACGCCGCCACCGCATTGTTCAGGCTCTGCGCGCCCAGCGAACCACCGGTCACAATCACGGTCGGCTTCTGCGGGTCCAGGCCCAGGTTACGGCGAGCCTTCGAACGGTGCGCCTCACGGTTCAGGTAGGCAATCTCATCCTTCATCGGCATGCCCACCAGGGTCGCGCGCGGGAACGGAGTATTAGGGAACGCAACACCGGTGAACTTCGCAAACGTGCCACCCAGGCGGTTCGCCAAACCGGGCTTCGCGTTCGCCTCATGAATCACCACGGGAATCTTAGCGCTCAACGCCGACAAATACGCAGGCGGGCACACGTAGCCGCCCACGCCAACGACCACATCCGCATCTACATCCTTGAGGATGCGGCGGGTCTTCGACAGGCCACCAAAGAACTTAGCGGGGAAAGCCAAAGCGGCACGGTTAATGCTACGAGGGAACGCCGCACGAGGAATGAACTCAATATCGAAACCAGCTGCCGGAACCAGCTCGGCTTCCATCTTGTCGGCGGTGCCCAGCATCAGAATCTTAGCATTCGGCTCAAGATCACGAACCGCACGCGCAATCGCGAGCATCGGATTAATATGACCGGCGGTGCCACCACCGGCGAAGACTATAGAGGGCGCCTTCTTCGTCATAGGTCTTTCTCCCAACACATCGGTACAGCATCATTTTACGCTATCGCACCTGTTCAAAAGAGCGCCCCCGCCATTGAGCTACAACTCAATAGCGAGGGCTTTATCTTATATTCAGCACATATTCATCACGGGTAGAGGTGCGAACCGCAGCTCACTTCCCCGATTGCCAGCCCCCGATATGCAGGCTTCGCGGAGCGGGTTCCGCGGGGTTTAGCCCTGCTTACGGGTGCCGCGCTGAGCCGAGTTCCGAGCCGCGCCCTGAGCCGGACGCTGCGCCTGCTGAGCGCTGTTCTTCGGAGCACCCTTGGCCTGAGTACCCTTTGCCTGAGTGCCCTGTCGCGGCGCTGCCTGACGTTGAGCGCCCTGTCGAGGATTACCCTGTCGCTGGGCACGACGCTGACGGTCCTCAGGATGCAACGGCTGCAGACCCGCAGGTAGCGAACCCGACGGACGGTGCTGTGCGCTACGGGGCTGAGCGCCACGAGGCTGCTGCACTCGCTTCTGAGTAGCAGGCTGCTGAGCAGTACGCGGCTGCACGGCGCGCTGCTGTACAGCTTGCTTCGGAGCCGCGGGCTTCTGACCTGCGGGCTTCGCAGCGGTAGCCTTCTGAGCGGGGCGAGTCTGCTGACCGGTACGAGGCTGAGCAGGAGCCTTCTGCGGAGCTACCTTCTGCGGTGCAGGCTTCTGCGGTGCAGGCTTCTGCGAGGCCTTCTGCTTCTGAGCTTCAGCCTTCTGCTCCGCCTTCACACGGGCAGCTTCCTCACGAGCCAGACGCGCCTCTTCTCGAGCCTGCGCCGCCTCCTGGCGAGCCTGTTCCTCCTCACGACGAGCCTGCTCCCGGGCCTGGCGCTCCTGCTCACGAGCCACACGAGACAACTCGCGCTGCTGATCCGGCGCAAAACCCAACCATCGGCGCAACGTGCTCTCCGGGCCGAAAACAACCTTCAAAGGATTATGTTCCTTCAACAGGTGACCACCGGCAGCCGCACGAGCTGCCTCTTCCTGATTCAGCACATCCTGCAACGGCGTACGACGCTGCCATTCAGCATTCTCACGACGAACCTCACGCGCGCTCTGGGTCTCAATATTCGACGGTTTCGTCGCGCCACGCAACGGAGTCTGCCGCGCAAACGCCAACAACAAACCCGCCGCAAACAACGAGGACAACAGCGACGAACCACCATAGGAGACAAACGGCAAAGGCACACCAATCACCGGCAGGATACGGGACACCATGCCCATATTGATAATCGCCTGAGAAGTCAGCCAAATCATGATGCCGCCCGTAGCCAAACGCACCAGCGGATCAGTAGTACGCAGCATAATACGAACCGCGCAGTACACCAGGCCCACATACAGCAGCAGAACCGCCAGCGTACCCAGCAGACCCAGCTCCTCACCAATAATGGCGAAAATATAGTCGTTATGCGCCTCAGCCAGGTAGTTATACTTCTGGCGCGACTGGCCCAGACCAACACCCAAGAAGCCACCGGTCGTCAGCGCCACCTCACCAGAATTTGCCTGGTCACAGTTAGCGTTCGTGCACGAACCCCAAATACCGAAAATACGAGCCACACGGTTCGCGCTACTGAGCACACCCACGAGCGCCAACACCGCAAACGCGCCGCCAATCTTCAGCAGCGAGCTGCGAGAAGCACCCGCCAGCCACATCATGCCCACAAAGATGAAGCCATACACCATGGCGGTACCCATGTCACCACCGAGCATAATCAGCAGCACCAGGGCACCCACACCATAAATCGAGGGGAACAGCGTGCGCCAAATACTACGAGAAATATCGCCGTGGCGGCTATACACCCACGCCAGCCACATAATAATCGCAAGCTTCGAAAACTCCGACGGCTGAATCTGCACCGGGCCGAGCTTCAACCAGTTACGGTTACCGTTCACCTCAACGCCAACGACCACCACAGCAAGCTGCATGACCAACGCGACAATCAGCATCGCGTACACCACAGACTTCTTGTGGTAATACCCAACAGGGATACGCGTAATACCCGCCATCGCGAGAACGCCCACGACCAAGAACATAATCTGAGACGAAACCTGCGAGAACGGCGACTGCCCCTGCGAAATCATGGTGACGCTCGACGCCGACAGCACCATAATGCAGCCAAAAATAGCCAGACCCAGGGTCGTCACCAGCAGCATCACCGGCACATCCCACAGGTCAGCCTTCAAACCACGACGGTACAGCCTACCGGCACGAGCACGGAACGGCGCTGAGAAATCCTCCAAACCGGCTCGCAAAGACGCCCAACGACCACTCGCGGTCGAACGCGCTGAAGAAGCCGAACGCTCCGAAGATGCGCTGGTACTCACATGCCCTCCTATAGGCCTCAACTGCCACGGATCCGTCGTGGCGAATACACGAAAAAGGTTCAGGGGTGGGACACCGTTACCATCCCACCCCCGAGAAGAACCTGCAGAAAGCACCCCGGTTACCCGAGACGCCCCTGCAGGTAACGTCCTAAGAGTCAGCCAGCTGGGCGGCTACAGCGTTCGCAAACGCATCACCGCGCACCGCATAATTCTTGAACTGGTCCATCGACGCAGACGCGGGAGCCATCAGCACGGTATCCCCCGGATGCGCCAGCTCAGTAGCCTTCGCAACGGCCGCGTTCATCACGGCAATACCGTCCGAAGAATCAGCCACAGCGGCGGTCATATTGTAGGTCGGAACCTGCGGAGCATGGTTAGCCAACGCCGACTTCAGCGCCGCAGTATCAGTACCGATAATCAGCACAGCCTTCAGACGCTTAGCGTGAGCAGCAATCAGCTCATCGTACTCAACGCCCTTCGACAGGCCGCCAGCAATCCACACCAGCGAGGGGTAGCCGCTCATCGACGCGTTCGCAGCGTGAGGATTCGTAGCCTTCGAATCGTTCACCCACATGATGTCGTTCGCGTAGCCCACCAGCTGGTTGCGGTGCGCACCGGTCTTGAAAGAACGCAGGCCCGCGCCCACAGCCTTCGGGTCAATATCAGCCGCACGGCACAGCGCCGCAGCCGCCAGAGCGTTCTCCACGGTGTGCTTCGCGGGCATCTTACCGGGTGCCGGAGCCAGATCCTCCAGGACCGCCAGCTCGTACGCCTCGTTGTAGCGGTTCTTCAGGAAGGCGCGGTCCACCAGAATATCCTCAGCCAGGCCGAGCATCGACACGGAGGGCATCTCAGTGGAGCTGAAGCCAATCGCGCGAGCGCCCTCAATAACGTCCGCGTTCTCAACCATGCGCAGGGTGTCTACGTGGTCGGTGTTGAAGATGCAGGCGACCTGAGTGTGTTCGTACACGCGAGCCTTATCAGCCTTGTAGCCGTCGAAGGAGCCGTGCCAGTCCACGTGATCCTCAGCGATGTTCAGAACCACCGAAGCGTACGGGGACATCGAGTAGGTCCAGTGCAGCTGGAAGCTGGACAGCTCCACCGCGAAGAATTCATAGGGCTCATCGTCTGCAATGGCGTACACGATGGGCATGCCCACGTTACCCACCTGAATAGACTTCTTACCGGCAGCCTTCAGGATGGAATCGACCATGCCCACGGTGGTGGTCTTACCGTTCGTACCGGTCAGGCACAGCCACTTGGGAGTCGGGCGGTCGTTGCGCTCATTCAGGCGCCACGCCAGCTCCACATCGCCCCAAATCTGGATACGGCGCTCATAAGCGTCCAGCATGACCGGGTGGTCGGGACGCACGCCCGGGGAGGTCACTACAAGCTCGGGTTCCTGACCGTCCACGGGGGGTAGTGCACGCATGTGCTCGGGACCGAACAGACCCTCAACGTTGCCGTATGCGTTAGCGTACAGGTCGATGCGTTCACGCTTCTCCGGGGTATCTGCCCCGTCGATGACAACAATCTTCGCACCCAGCTGGGCGAGCACATCGGTCACAGCGTCGCCGCTGGTACCCATGCCCACCACGACCACGCGCAGGTTAGCCCAGGGCGCACCCCAGTGAGTCAGTTCCGCGAGGCGCTCGTTCTCATACACCGGGTTCACCGCAATAGCGGCGGCGTTCGCTTCAATGCGAGCTGTATCCGGCTGTTCATTAGTTGACATTAGTGAATCACTCCAGAAGTCTGCGAGAACCAGTCACCGAAGAACAGCGCCAGGGCAACGAGCACGCAGAGGGCGTTAACAACCCAGAGGCGGAACACGGAGTTCACTTCGCCGCTGCTGACGGTACCGGGGGCAATGCCTCGCTTATCAATTGAGTATTTGCCGTTGACGCCGACCTTCTCCATGTGGTGGTGGAAGGGGGTCATACGGAAGTAACGGTGCGCGTGCAGGGGCTTCTCCCCCGCTGCGACCGAACGCTTACGGCTGGTCTTGAACACGAACTTCTGCACAATCACAGAGAACACTTCCAGCACGGGAATCAGAGCGATGACCAGCAGAAGCAGCTCGGTGCGGGTGAACAGCGCGAAAGCAACCATTGCGCCACCGAGCGCCAGGGAACCGGAGTCGCCCATGAAGATCTGTGCCTTCGACACGTTCCACCAGAGGAAGCCAGCCAGCGAACCCACCAGGGATGCGGCAATCAGCGCCAGTGAACCGGGGTCGCGCACATCGTAGCAGGCGGTGCCAGCGCCAGCGGAGCAGGCGTGTACGTACTGCCAGATGCTGATGGTCAGGTAGCCGGAGAAGATGGTCATCATGATGCCGCCAGCCAGGCCATCCAGACCATCGGTGAAGTTCACCGCGTTCGTACCGGACAGGGAGATGAGGGTAATCCAACCAACCAGCAGGATGGAGCCGAAGACCGCGCCCGCCGCGAACAGGTCGATGGGCAGGTCACGCACGAACGAGATAGCGGTCGACGCCGGACGAGCACCCGACTCATTCGGGAACTGGAACGCCAGGTAGGCAAAGGGCAGGGTCACACCCAGCAGGCCGATGGTCTTCTGCTTCTCGGTCAGACCCTCGTTGCCCTTATTGCGGAACTTCATGATGTCGTCCGCCGCACCCACGCCGAGCATACCCAGGGTGAAGGCGATGGTCAGCCACGCGGTGGCGGTCGGCATCGGTGCGGTACCGAAGAACAGCGCGCTCACCGCCAGCGTCAAGAAGTAGGCGAGAATCGCCGCGGGGATGAAAATCAGACCCGCCATGGTGGGGGTGCCCGCCTTGTGCTGGTGGGCTGCCGGGCCTTCCTCACGGATGAGCTGGCCAAGCTTCAGGGACTTCATCTTCTTGATGAACACCGGCAGCGCGGTGAGGGAGATGAGGAATCCGAAGATTCCAGCAATCAGCACGGTAATCATAAAGCGCTACCCTTCGTTCGTGGTCTGTTCGGTCGAAGTACGGTCGCCGTTAGCGGTGCCGTCCAGGTGAGCGGCAAGGTGGTCGCTCAAATCGGTGGTTTCAACAAAGTCACCGGCAGAAAGCCAGGTCGGTGCCTGCTCTTCCTCAGCACCGAAGGTGTACTCGGCGAAAGCAACCTGGTCACCCAGAATGCCCAGCTTCGCGCCGTTCGAGGACTTGAAAAGCACAATGTCACCGGGGCGAACCTCGGCGCGCAGAATCTGCTCTGCCTCTTCCGGGGTCTTCACCCAGGTCGCCTCATTACCCCAGGAGCCTTCCAGGTGAGCCGCATTGTAGGTGGGCTTCGTCTCGTCGCCCACAGCAATCAGCTTGGAAATGTTCATGCGCACCACGAGGCGGCCGATGCGGTCGTGCTCCTCCAGGGAGGCGTCACCGAGCTCCAGCATGGCGCCCAGAACAGCCCAGGTACGGTGCGGCTGACCGGTCGCCGGGTCAACGGTGCGGCCCAGCTGCGCCAGGGTGCGCAGTGCCGCCGCCATCGACTCGGGGTTCGCGTTGTATGCGTCGTTAATGACGGTCACGCCGTCGGCACGGTCGGTGCGAGCCATACGCCACTTCGAAGCTGCCGCCGTCTTATTGAGCGCGCGAGCAATCTTCTCACCGGAAATACCGCTGTTGTAGGCGACAGTCGCCGCAGCCAGCAGGTTGTGCACGTGGTGCTCACCAATCAGCTGCGAGGAAATCTCGTACTCGCTACCGTCAGGCAGGCGCAGAGTGAACTCGGGGCAGCCAGCGTCGGTGGTGCGCAGGTTCAGCGCCGCCACGTAGCGTTCGTAGGGCTGACCGTTCGCGTCGGTCTTCTCGCCCACGCCGAAGTAAGTAATGGGGGCCACCGAACGCGACGCCATGCGCAGCACGCGCTCATCGTCAGCGTTCAGAGCCAGGGAGCCGGTCGGCTGAACACCCTCAGCCAGCTCACCCTTAGTACGCTCAATATTGTCCACGCCGCCGAACTCGCCAGCATGCGCGGTACCAACCTTCAGGATTGCGCCGTGATCAGGGTGCGCAATATTCGCCAGGTACTCGATGTTGCCCACGTGGTCGGCACCCATCTCAATGACCAGGTAGCGGGTAGACTCATCCGCACGGAAAACGGTCAGGGGCACGCCCACCTCGCTGTTGTAGGAACCAACCGGCGCAACGGTCGGGCCCTCCGGGGTGAAAATGGCGGCAAGGAGGTCCTTGGTGGTGGTCTTACCGGCAGAACCGGTAATACCGATAACGGTCAGCTCGCCCTGAGCGCGCATCTGCTCAATGGAATAGCGCGCCAAATCGCCCATCGCCAGCACCACATCGGGCACCTGGATGCTCGGGTAGGGCACGCCCTGCTCATCGAGTACTTCACGCTCGACCAGCGCCAGGGTCGCGCCCTTCTCAAACGCCATGGGGATGAACCTGTGACCGTCAGTGACCGCGCCGGGCTTCGCCACGAACAGGGTACCGGTCTGCACCTCACGGGAGTCGGTGGTGGCGAAGTCTGCGTACACCTGCTCCTCACGGCCCTCCAGGCCGATAGCGGTGCCGCCGGTTGCCTCAATAATCTGGGCGGCGCTGATCTTAATCATTCTTCACCATACCTTCAGCGGTCTTAGAGTCACTTTCATCGAGCATGCGCTGGTAGTCAGGCAGAATCTCGAAACCGTGCGCACGCAGGGCACGGGCGGTTTCAACACGGTCGTCCAGGGCGATATCCACGCCGTCAACATCCTGTTCGGTTTCGTGGCCGCGGCCAGCAATCAGGATGGCGTCGTGCTCGCCCGCCAGGGCAATTGCCGCATCAATAGCGGCGGCACGCGGAGCTATATTCAGGATCTGGGTGGCACGGCGGTTCTCAGCCTTCTGCGCGCCCTCCTCAACGGCGGCACGAATCGGCTCGGGCGCCTCACCGTGCGGGTCGTCATCAGTCACAACCACAATATCTGCGTACTGTGCCGCAATCGCACCCATGATCGGGCGCTTGAGCTGGTCACGCTCACCGGTCGCGCCGAAAACAATCATGACCTTGCCGTCGCCGGGGCGGTCCATCGCCTCCAGGGCACGGGTCAGGCCGTCAGGGTTGTGGGCAAAGTCCACAATCGCGTGCGGAGCCAAAGAAATCAGCTGCATACGACCCGGCACCACCGGAGTCAGAGCCGAACCGGACGCCAGCTCGGGCAACAGACGCTCACGCTCAGCGGAGTCAGTGTCCAGGTACGCCATGAGCGCCGCCAGCGCAGCATTCGAAACGTTAAAATCAGCGGGCAGACCGGTGTAGCATTCAACGCTCTCACCGGCACCGTTAGCCACGTGGAAGCGGTGGCCCAGACCCTCACGCTGAACCTTCACCACAGCCCAGTCGCGGGCACCAAACTCTGCGGGCACCTCAGCCAGACCGGCACCGCGCGCAGTCACCAGACGGTGCACCTGCTGCGCACCCATCTGCTCGCAAGCGGCGGAGAACATCTTCTCGCCCCACTCGTCATCAGCAGTAATCACAGCCAGCTCGGCACGTTCGGGGGTGAACAGCTGAGCCTTCGAGTCGAAATAATGCTCCATAGTGCCGTGCAAATCCAGGTGGTCCTGGGTCAGGTTCGTGAAGCCAGCAACCGCATACTTCACGCCGTCCACACGGTGGTAATCAATCGCGTGCGATGACACCTCCATTGCGGCGCAACGCACCTGATGCTGACCCATAATCGTCAGCAGAGAATGCACGTGAGGAGACTCAGGGGTGGTCATCTTCGAAGGAACCGACACACCATCAATCAGAATCTGAATAGTGCCAATCAGACCCGTCTTCACACCCAGGCCGGTGCGGAACACCGACTCCAACATGTAGGTGGAGGTGGTCTTACCGTTCGTACCGGTCACCGCGTAACGGTGGGTAGCGGGGAACGAAGCCGAACCATAAATCAGCGCAGCCAACGGACCGACATACTCGCGCAGGTTCTCAGTCACCAGGACAGGCACCGGCGCCTCACCCAGCAGCTGCGCACCGGCAGCATCCGTCAAAATAGCGGAAGCACCCAGCTTCAACGCAGCCTCAGCAAACTGCGCACCGTGCACCTTCGCACCGGGCAGAGCCACGTACAGGTCCTGCGGGCGAACGCCTCGGGAGTCCATGCTGATACCGGTGACCTCAACAGAATCACCGGATTCAGAACCCTGAACGCCACTAGCCGGCTGGGCACTCACCTGAGCACCCAATCCCTGCAGATATTCGCGAAGGTGCGCCAAACTCACCGGGCGCACAGCATTCGGGCGCAGAGTCTGAGCGTCGCCGCCCAGCAGGTTCTGGCCGGGTGCGTGAGATGCGGTATCCATCGTCCTTCTTTCCTCTCCGCTGTCCGAAGCGGTGAGCTCTGTATGGTCAATGCGCTCAAGGCACACAGGGTCATTCAATATTCTACGGTCTTTAGGCTTCGACAGGTGTTCAGTGCCGGGGCTTCTTCATCACGAATCAGCTACCGGGAACCTCTCCCCCGCTCGCCTTTAGCTCGTCTTATTGGGGCTGTCCTCAGCAAAAAGCGGAATCAACTCCGGTTCACCGGTAGAACGCGGCACATTATAGGTGTGCAGGGTCTTCTCCATAATCTTGGAGAACTCAGCCGTCGTACCGTTCGCACCCACGCTACCCTCAGGACGCTGCATGGTCACCGCCACCAAGAACTGCGGGTTCTCAATCGGCGCCACACCAATAAAGGAGGTCGTGTTGCCGTCGTAGCCGCCCTTCTCACTCGGAGCTTCCGCAGTACCGGTCTTACCGCCCACGCGGTAGCCGGTGACCTTCGCGGTGCGGGCGTGGCCCTGATCCACCACGTTCTCCATGAGAGTCAGGCAGGAGGCGGCAGTTTGCTCACTCACCATGCGTTCACCAGGCTCCACGGCACGCTTATGTTCGGTACCGTCCGCGTCAATGATCGCGTCCACAATGCGCGGCTTCAGACGAACACCCTTATTGCCCAGCGCCTGGAAAATCAGCGCGGTCTGCAAAGGAGTCTGCGCAACACCCTGACCGAACAACACCGTGTACTGCTGACGGCCGTCCCAATCACGCCAATCAGCAAACAGGCCCTGCTGCTCGCCGGTCAACTCAATGCCGGTGAACTCACCAACACCATACTTCTTTAACCAGTTGTAGCGCTCTTCCTTGCTGAGCTTCTGACCGACCAGCACCGTACCGGTGTTCATCGAGTCCGTAATAATGCCCGAGAAAGTACGCCGCTGCGCCCCGTGATCAAACGCGTCCTTGAAGGTCTGGCCGTCAATCGTGAGGGTCGCGGGCACATCATACACGCTAGTCGGAGTCGTCAGGCCCTGCTCAATCAGCGCCGAAGAAGTCAGCATCTTCTCGGTCGAACCGGGCTCCACACTCTGCGAAATAGCGCGCGGAGTCATGTCCGCCGCATCCTCAATGGTTGCCGCGCCCGGGTCCATCGTAGAGGAATCAGCGAGAGCCAAAATGGAGCCGTCACGCACATCCATAACAATGGCGGTACACCATTCAGCCTTCAGCTCCTCAGCGCGGGCACGTACCACCTGCTGCGCAAAATACTGCACATCACGGTTAATGGTCAGACGAATATTCTTACCGTCCACCGCCAGGCGCTGCTCTTCCTTAGCCACCGGAATACGCACACCATCAGCACTAATCTCGTAGGTGCGCTCACCGGGGGTACCGGCAAGCTCCTTCTCGAAGACACGCTCAATGCCCACCGAGAAGTTACGGGACACCGTGCCGCCCTTGCCGTTGCCGTCAGCCTCTTCAACAATGTTGTACTTGCCGACCACGGAGCCACCCACACTACCGTTGGGGTACAGGCGCTGGGAGAACGCCTCACCGTAGATGAAGGGCGCACCCAGAGCATCAATCTTATTGAAAATTTCCGGGGTGATATTTGCCTTAATCACCGAGTACTTGGAGGTGCCATCCAGCTTGGACTTGATGAACTCATCGGTAATGCCCGGGTCAACGGTCTTGAGAATATCAACCATCTCGTACACCAGCTGGTTGGGGGTGACCTCAATCTTCTGGGTGCGATCCTCGTTGTAACGCTTGAAGGTCGCCACAGCGCTCTGATCTGCGGTCAGGTTATAACGCTGCACGGTACGCGCCATAACGTTACCGTTGATATCGAGAATCTGGCCACGCACAGCAGGCAGCACCTGCGAGCGCAGACGCTTCTGACGGGACGCATTCGCCACCGCACCGGGGTCAAAGCCCTGACGGATAAACAGGTTCGCACCGATAACGCCCAGAGCGCAGGTGGCTGCGGCGCCTGCAACGAAGCCGCGGCGGGTCAGATCCGGCTGACCGGATGCCGATTCGTTCGCGTTCTTGCGCGCGTCAGAGCTCATGCGGTGGTCCTTTCGCTGGTCTAGTCTATCGGTGATGCTACGCATCCTGTGGTCAATATTGTTTATCGTGCAGCCTGGCTTGCTGCGGGGCTAGAGGCAGGGCTCGCCGCGGGCTGCTGAGCGGCGCTCGGTGCAGCACTCGGTGCGGCGGAAGCAACCGGGCTAGCAGGTGCGCTATTCGCCGGTGCCGGGTTGGCTTGCTGAGCTGAGTTAGCCTGCTGATTAGGGCTCGCCGAGGCGCTTGCAGATGCCTTAGCCGCCGCGCTCGCCTGGCCGTGGCGCTGCTGAACGGACTTGTCCGCATCCACAATGCCCTTGGCGTAGCTTTCGTTCGAGCCAGCCGCTGGCGGGGCGATCAGGTTCTCCTGCTTGCTTCCCTCGATGCCGGTCGGGCTTGCCACCGGGGCGGGGGTGCCCTCAATCGTGGAGGACTGCAGGTTCAAGGTCGCCTGCGAAGAGCTCACAAACATGCCCAGAGTGCTTGCACGAACCGCAAGGTCCTGCGGGGCTTCCTTGAAGCCAATCTCCTGCTGAAGCGCCTGGTTCTCCTGCACAAGATGCTGCTCCTGCGCGCGCAAATCCACCATGTCGTACTGGCGGGTCACAATTAGCACGTTGAGCAGCAGGATAAAGACCAGAGTCAGTGGGATTGCCGCGAAGACAGCGAGCATGGTGGGCGGGCTGAGCTTGCGTGCTCGGCGGCGAACCGTCGAGAGCGGGTGACGCGACTTCGGCTTCTCCTCGCGGGTCTCCTCAGCGCGAGCAGCCGCACGAACGCTCGAAGGCACACGGCTTGCGTTCGTCGAGGTGCGCTTACCGCCGTGCGAAGCCGCGGTGCTGGCGGGACGAACCACCGGCTGGGATGCGGTGACCGGCTCCAGGCGCGCGGTACGGGTACGACCGGAGTGGGCGCGAGTGGAGGCGCGGCTCGCCCCGGTCGATGCGCCAGTAGAGGATGCGCGGGTAGAGCCAACGGCGCTGGGGGTACCGGCGGCAGGGCGCGAGGAACCGGCGCGTCGACTCCGCGGTGCGCCCTGTGTGCGGGTGGGGCGCTGGGATGCGTGCTGGGTGCTCACTCTTCTTCGCTTTCTGTCTTCTACTTGGCGGGGATGCGGATTTTCTCGGCGGCGCGCAGCTTGGCGCTGGCGGCGCGGGAGTTCTGTTCGATTTCCTCGTCAGTAGGCGGTTCGGCGCCGCGGGTAATGATTTTGACGGTGGGCTTGTGCTCTTCAAGCTCCACGGGGAATCCCTTGGGTGCCTTGGAGGTTGCCTCTGCGGTCAGTGACCTCTTGACGATTTTGTCTTCGAGGCTGTGGTAGCTCATGGCGACGAATCGGCCGCCGAGGTTGAGCGCCTCCAGGGCTGCCGGTACGGCGCGTTCGAGGGCTTCCAGTTCGTGGTTCACTTCGATGCGCAACGCCTGGAAGGTCCGCTTAGCGGGGTGGCCGCCGGTACGCTGCGCGGCGACGGGCACAGCCTTCTGGATAATGCGCACGAGCTCGCCGGTGGTTTCCAGGGGTGCGTTGGCGCGGGCGGTGCAGATGGCGCGGGCGATACGCGACGCGAACTTCTCTTCGCCCCAGTTGCGGATAATGCGGCGCAGCTGGTCTTCGCTGTATTCGTTGACGACGATGCGGGCGGTGAGCTCGTCTTCGGAGTTCATGCGCATGTCCAGGGGCGCGTCGTAGGAGTATGCGAAGCCGCGGGTGCGTTCGTCCAGCTGCATGGAGGAGACGCCCAGGTCCATCAGGATACCGTCGATGCCCTGCACGCCGGCGGTTTCCATGGCGCGGTCAATTTCATCGTAGACGGCGTGGACGGGCACGAAACGCTCACCGAAGCGTGCCAGACGCTCACCGGCGATGGCGTGCGCCTGCAGGTCGCGGTCAATACCGATCAAAACAAGGTTTTCGAAGCGTTCGAGCAGCGCCTCGGAGTGGCCACCCATGCCGAGGGTGCCATCAATAACGTAGGCGGTGCCGCGTTCCTCAACGGCGCGCTCAATACCGGGCGCCAGCAGGTTAATGCAGCGGTCCAGCATGACGGGCACGTGGCGTTCGCTGGCTTCACGCTGGGAGAGGTTCTCAATGGATGCGCCGGGGGCCTTGGCGGCAGTACCGGAGTCGGTCGTACCGGTTTCGGGGGCGTGTTCTACGCTCATGGGTGCTCCTGTGAGAGTTTGTCCTGCGGGAAGGCTTACGGAAGAGTGGTGCGGGTGCTAGAGATGCCGGGGCGGTAGCCGTCGCGTCGGCGGGATGCCGGTTAGAGCAGCGGGCTGAACGGGTCCTCGTCGAGGGAGGCGAATTCAGCTTCGGTGCGGGCGAGGTATTCCTCCCAGGCGGCGGCATCCCAGATTTCTGCGCGGGTACCGGATCCGATGACGACGAGGTTGTCGGTCAGTCCTGCGTATTGGCGCAGTATCGGCGGGATGGTGATGCGTCCCTGCTTGTCGGGCAGTTCGTCTGAGGCTCCGGAGAGGAAAACTCGCAGGAAGTCTCGGGCGGCTCGTCCGGGCAGGGGCGCGGTGCGCATCCGTTCGTGGATGCGTTCAAATTCTGCGGCGGGGAAAACGTACAGGCATCGTTCTTGACCGCGGGTCAGAACGAGGCCTGCTGAGAGTTCCTCACGGAATTTGGCGGGAAGGATGATGCGTCCTTTGGCGTCCATTCGTGGTGAGTAGGTACCTAAGAACATTCACTTCACCTCCCCGATGTGTGCCCCTGATGTATGCCGATGTGCTGAAGTCTGCGGGAGCGGGGGTGCTCCACACATCCTGTAGGTGCCGGTGGCGGGGTGTGCCGGGCCGACGCCTCCGCCGTCTGTTTGAGGGCACGGCGATAGGACTGACTTTCAGCTTTCCCCTCCACTTTACCCCACTTTCCACCACCTACCCCACCCGGCAGAGTATCTTTTAGTGTTTTTATGCTCTCTTCTGCATTTTTAACGCTGGCGCACAGCTTCTACACAGCTTCGGGTGTGTCCGCTCAGCGTAATACCCTCAGCATGCCTGCCATACCCCGGCTCAAGTAAAGGCTCAATAACAGGGCAAGCTTCAGGAATCGGCGTGATTCGTCTACCAGCTTTCATAAAGCATCCACACTTCACTATTTCAGGCATAGAAAAAGCGGAAGGTAAGAATTCTTACCTTCCGCTGGTGAAGTCTTGATGAAGTCTTGGGTCCCTAGAGAGTACGGATACTCGACTAAGGAAAAACTGCTGGGAAAAACTATTGTACCAAAGCAGTACTAGAACTGGCCGTTATTGCGTTCGTCCCAGCGGTCCTCCAGACGATTCATGAAGGAGGAACGCTCCTTCTGCTCACGCTGACGCACGCGAGCCGCGCCCTCTGCCTTACCGCCGAGGAAGGAATCTACCGGGGTCTTCTTGCTGGTGGTCGCGAAGTACACGCCACCTGCCGCGAAGAGGAAGCCGAAGACACCCAGCCAAATCATATTCGATGCAACCGCACCAATAATGATGCCCAGGCCAATGAGAACGAAGAGAATACCGAGAGCCAGGTGGCGAGCACTGAAAACCGGCGCGGTGTTGCCGGTTGAAGACATGGAGGAGGCAAAGTGCGGGTCCTCATTGCTCATGAGTTCTTCGAGCTGGTCCAGAACCTTCTGTTCACGCTCGGACAGTGCCATCGTTTTCTCCTTTGAGGTGTCGCTACTCAAGATGACGTCGGTATCAGCCGGGTTAGCTAGTGCATCAGCTGGCGCGGTGGGCGCTTCTTCCCGCCGTATGCTTCCCATCGTACCCCGCCGGGTGGGGTTGGCGCATTCTTTTTCAGGCAGAAGTACCTCAATGTCTTCTGTGGAGGGCACTACCCTTTCTGCAATGGTTCCTCTCGGGCTAGTTCCCTCCTTCAGCCTTTTGCGTAGTCTTTTACTCAGCCGTTTTCTCGACCCTTTCCTCGACCTTCTGTTCCGGCACCGCCACCCCGGAGGCTGGTTTGAGGCTTTCCTGCGAGTACTTGCGATGAATGGCGTCCATGACGTGCTCAACCTCGGACCATCTACCGCTCTTCACAAGGCGAGCGCCAGAACCCGAGCGAGTACCATTCCCTAGGCTTTTACCTACTCCCCCGCCGCCTCGTTGTGCGGAGGCGGCTTGTGAGGAGGCAGTTTGTGCAGAGCGTGGGTTTGCCCCGCTCTCGATGGAGTCGAAGAGGGTTTGTTGCACCCCGTCTTCTGCGCGGGCGAGCTTTTCGGCGCGCACTCCGATGAGTCGCAGGGCGCGGGGTACCGCCTGCCCTACCACGATTTCATCTGCTCGCAGGGCTTCCAACGCCAGGGAGGCAATCTGCATACCGGAGTCCACGGGCACGTTTAGTGGGATAGCGCGGGTGTGCGTTTCGAAGGTGCTGTAGCGAATTTTGAGGCTGAGCCCTCCGGCGAGTTTCCCGGCGGTGCGCAGGCGCTTTCCCAGTTTGAGACTCAGCTCCCGAATAGCAGCGCTCACCTCCTGGGCATCGGTCGTATCCGTCTCGAAGGTGTGCTCGCCACCCATGCTTTTCTCTTCGCGTTCGGTCACCACGGGGCGTTCGTCAATGCCGCGCGCCATGGCCCAGAGATGCTCACCCTGGGCAGTGCCGAAGCGTTCTTTGAGCCAGTCCAGGCTCATGGACCTCATCTGGGCAATGGTGTGAATACCGTATCGGGAGAGCTGCTCGGTGCTTTTCGCACCCACTCCCCACAAGTCGGAGACTTTTCTCGGGTCAAGAAATTCTTGAACGCGCTCGGGCGGAATAACCCACAGCCCGTTCGGCTTGCTACCGGTGGACGCCATTTTGGCGAGTAGTTTATTGGGCGCAACCCCCGCGGAAGAGGGCAGGGAGAGTTCCTGCGCGATGCGGTCGCGAGCGCTCTGCGCCAGGGCGACGGGGTCTTGGCCGTGCAGATAAGCGCCGGTTAGGTCCACGAAGGCTTCATCCACGCTGACCTGTTCAACGTAAGGGCTCAGGTCGTTCAGGATCGCCATGACGGCGCGGGAGTAGTGCCGGTAGTCGCCGCGCAGCGGCAGGACAGTCGCGTTGGGGCTGAGGTTTCGGGCGCGACTGAGCGGCATGCCGGAGTGCACTCCGTGGGCGCGCGCCTCGTAGGAGGCGGAGCAGACGACCGAGCGGGGGCCCAGGGGCGCCACGATAATGGGTTCGCCACGCAGAGCGGGGTTTTCGAGGAGCTCGACGTTGACAAAGAAAGCGTCCATGTCCAGGTGCATAATGACGCGGCCGTTCCTTGCGCCGCTGTTCTTGCCGGTTCGCGCCTGCCCCATGTCGCCTCCTCTCATAGCTTCTACGCCCACCTACCGAAAATATAGCACATTTCTACGAAAAATGGGAGTAATCTATCGTAAACATGTTCGTAAATGCGTTCTCTTGGACTTTTCTCCACTAAGCTAGAAGAAGTGCACACCGCACCGCATCAGGACCGTACACAGCGACCATCAGCAAGGATAGTATGACTCCCCATTCTCCTTCCGGAGCACCCACTCCCCAGGCGACCGAGAGCCTCACCGTAGCGGCGCCGAATATCCAGGCGGATTCTGCGCACCTCGCTGAGCGCATTGCTGAAGAGCAGCGAGCCTACCTGCACGCTTTTGACACTCTCATGGCGGAGTTTTTTGCCCGCCAGCGCGAGTTACTCGAGGGTATCTCCCCCGAAACCCTGCCCCTGCTGGAGGCCATCGAGTCCCTCTCCACCGGCGGCAAGCGTCTGCGCGCGCTGCTGAGCTACTGGGGTTGGCGAGGTGCCGGCGGTGCACCCGTAACCGAGGAACGCGCATCCTGGTCTATTGTGAAAGCTGGCATGGCGGTGGAGCTGTTCCAGACCTCCGCGCTGATTCACGACGACATTATTGACCGCTCCGATACCCGCCGCGGCGCTCCCTCCGTGCACAAGCGTTTCGAGGCGGCGCACGAGCAGAATAGTTGGCGCGGTGATGCTTTCAACTACGGTCTGACCGGCGGCATTCTTGCTGGCGATCTGACCCTGGCGTGGTCTGCCGAGGTTTTTGCGTCCCTGGGTGAGGGAGCAATCTATGGCGCCCCTGCGCGCACTATTTTTGACCGGATGCGCACCGAGGTTCTGGCGGGTCAGTACCTGGACGTCTACTCCGAGGTTCTCGAAACCGAGGACGCTCAGGCGGCTCTGCAGCGTGCCCTGAACGTGATTCGTTTCAAGTCCGCCAAGTACTCGTGCGAGCACCCCTTCACAATTGGTGGTGCTCTGGCTCTGCAGGCTGCCGTGCTGGAGAGTGGTGCCGGCGCCGTGAGCGAGCAGCACCCGGTACTTGCCGGTTACCGTGCGTTCGGCCTGCCGCTGGGTGAGGGCTTCCAGCTGCGTGATGACGAGCTGGGCGTCTTCGGCCAGCCGGAGGTGACCGGTAAGCCTGCTGGCGATGACCTGCGTGAGGGTAAGCGTACCGTGCTGGTGGCGCTCACCTCCGCCGCTATTTCTGAGAGCGACGCGGCGCTTCTGCACAATAGCTTGGGCAACCCCGAGCTGAGTGATGAGCAGGTGGAGCACATCCGCAATCTGATGGTTTCTTCGGGCGCTTTCGCCAAGCATGAGCAGCTGATTGAGCAGAAGTCTCAGGCTGTGTTTGAGGCGCTGGAGGCGATGAACCTGGACGAGCTGACGCATGCGGCGCTGACCGATATCGTGGGTCGTGCTCTGCGCCGCAAGGCATAGATGCGCTACGTCGCAAGGCGTAGAGGTCCACCACATATAAACGTTAAACAAGTTGAGGCGACATACCGGAGTATGCCGCCTCAACCTATTTAGCTATAGTACTGAGCCGCTATTACCAAGCCGGATTACCAAGCCAGTGCCTGCGCACGGCGACGAATCTCAGTCTTACGACCGTCAATCAGTGCGTCGATGGGACGGCCGGGCAGGGACTCGTCGTTGGTGTACAGCCACACGATAGCTTCTTCATCGCTGAAGCCGGAATCCTTCAGGACAGCGAGGGTGCCCTTGAGGGATTCGAGTACTCGCGAACCGTTCAGGAACAGTGCGGGTACCTTGCGCACGTTGGTTTCCGGGTCGCGCAGAGCGATGAGCGTACCGTCAGAAATCAGGTTGTGAACGCGGGTCACCTTCAGGTCGAGTGCCTGCGCAATTTCGGGGATAGTTACCCAATCGCCGACGAGGGCGAAGGTCTGAGCAATATTTTCGTTAGTCACCTTTTAAGAGTGCCAGAGCTGGCACGTATTTACCACTTTTGACCCGCATCTGGAGCGGGAGCTCTCCTGCGCACCTTTCCTTTTTGCGCGTTGCCGGCGGTTCTTAGGCTGGGTTCAGACCCGTCGGTGCTTCTTAAGAATTCGCTGAGTGTTCACCTACCCGGTACCCTTTGGCATCGCTTCTGCCCAGGTGGGCGGGCTAAAATGTTGAGACGTATGAATACTCCCAGCCCACGCCGGATTTCTCCCGTGAACCCTCGTTCTTCTGCAAATACTTCTGTTCCTCCCGCCACTCGTCCCGCTGCCCCGGATACCGCTATTGGTTCTTCGCAGTGGCTCAGTGGCGCCATTATTGAGGGTCACTACCAGGTGGGTTCGCTTATTGGCCGCGGCGGCATGAGCGAGGTGTATTATGCGTTGGACCTGTGGTCGAATAACCCGGTTGCGCTCAAGGTTCTCTCCCCCGCTCTGGCTGAGGATGCAGCGAACCGTCAGAAGTTCCACCGTGAGGAACGCTCGATGCGCCAGGTGGGTGGAGGCGGGCATACGGTGGGCGTGATTTCATCGGGCACCGAATATTTTTCGGGTCAGATGGTCATGTATATCGTGCTCGAGTACGTGCACGGTTGTACGCTGAGCCAGCTGCTGCGTGTACGTAATGCTCTATCCCTGGGTGAGGCTCTGGATATCCTCATTCCGGTCGTGGAGGCGCTCTCGGAGGTTCATGCGAACCGCTACCTGCACGGCGATATTAAGCCGGGCAATATTCTTCTCGACGCTAACGGCCAGGTGAAGCTCACGGACTTCGGTCTCTCCCGCCGTGACGATCAGGTGGATGCGGGCGCCCCCATGGGAACCCCCGCCTACGTGGCGCCGGAGGTTCTTGATCCGAAGGTGAAGGTCGGCGCGCAAGCCGATATTTTTGCGCTCGGCGTGATGATGTACCGCATGCTTTCAGGTCGTCTGCCCTTTGTGGGTCTGGAGAATGACCAGCAGGTGCTCTACCACAACGCGAATATTGAGATGCCCGCGCTGACCGATGTCGCGCCGGGTGCGGACCGCGATATTGCGGGGCTGATTTCGTGGTGTACCCGCAAGCAGCCTCATGCCCGCCCGGAGGATGCGACCGAGCTGTTTACGGCTCTGCTGGAGATTTCTGAGTCGCTGGGTGAGGCTGAGCGCGCCTGGCGTGCCCCCTCGTGCCCGGAGCCGGAGCTTCCCCTCTGGGAGGCTGTTGCCGATATTGCGGAGCGCAGCGGTGCCGCACAGATGGTCCGCAACACCCCGATTAGTGCTTTTAGCGATGCCCGCGATCTGCTGGCGTACGATGTGTACTCCCCCGACAGCCTCGTGTACGATGCCTCGGCAACCGGTCAGGGCGTGCACCTTGCCGACGTGGACGCTGAGGACTCCGTGCTGAACCGCCAGGGCATTCCGCCTCTGGTGAGTTCCGCCTCCGATAATGACGAATCTGACCCCGATCAGGAACAGGACGGCGCAAAGGGTAAGTCCGGCAAGCGCGGTCTGGGCTCGTTCATGGGCCGCCGCGCCGCAGCTGCGAAGGGCCCGCTCACTCAGTCCGTTGGTATTGGCCCGCAGACAGAGCAGGAGTTTATCTCAGCTCACGGCGAGTACGCACCGATTCATGCCGAGCGTTCGTTGAGTCCCTCCGGTACGCGTCGTTCGGAGTCTAAGGGGGCGGCGAGCGCAACTGAGGCTTCAGAAGCTGATGAGAGCGCTTCTTCTCAGGAGTCCGAGCAGTCTTCACAGAAGGATCCTCGCCTTCCGGCTAAGCAGTTTAGGACTCCGCCCTCTGGTATGGCGGTGGGAGGTTGGGCTCTCGCGCTCATTCTGCTGGGCATGGGTTCGAGCTTTACCGGCTGGTGGCTTGCGACCTCGCTCGTGCAGTCGCAGTGGTGGCGCAATATTGAAGCGTTCCTGACCTTCTAGTAGTGCTCCCCCCTCGAGCACTCCGTCCTCGTCTGTGCACTCTGTCCTCGTCTGTGCGGTGCGCAGGTTAAACGCAATGCCCGGGTCTTCATTCACGATGAGTGAAGACCCGGGCATTGTTTTTTCGGCTATTTCTCACCGACTAGTACGGCGAGGCGCATGAACGTTTTATGCGCGGTTCTTGAGGTACTCGGAGACCAGGAACGCGATTTCCAGGGACTGCGAGTGGTTCAGACGCGGGTCGCACAGGGACTCGTAGCGGTCAGCCAGTGCTGCCTCGTCGATGGCGTCGGAGCCGCCCAGGCATTCGGTCACGTCGTCGCCGGTCATTTCCACGTGGATACCGCCGGGGAACGACCCCAGTGCCTCGTGCACCTCGAAGAAGCCGCGAACCTCGTCGAGCACGTCGTCGAAGCGGCGGGTCTTGTAGCCGGAGGGCACGGAGATGGTGTTGCCGTGCATCGGGTCGGTGACCCAGACGACCTTCGCGCCTTCAGCCTGCACACCCTCAACGATTGCGGGCAGCTTCTCGCGGATGTTCTTCGCGCCCATGCGGGTGATGAAGGTCAGGCGGCCGGGCTCGCGGTTCGGGTCGAGCTTATCGATCAGTGCGAGTGCATCCTCTGCGGTGGTGGTCGGGCCCAGCTTCACGCCGATGGGGTTGCGCACCTTGGAGAGGAAGTCTACGTGTGCATCGTTGACGCCGCGGGTGCGCTCGCCAATCCACAGGAAGTGTGCGGAGGTGTCGTAGGGCAGCTGGGTGCGCGAGTCGATGCGGGTGAGGGCACGCTCGTAGTCCATGACCAGGGCTTCGTGGCCGACGTACATGTCGGTGGTCTTGAGTGCTTCGAAGTTCACGCCGCATGCTTCCATGAACTTGAGGGCGCGGCCAATTTCGTTGGCGGTCTTCTCGTAGCGCTCATGCGCGGGGTTGGAGGTGAAGCCGCGGTTCCACTGGTGCACGGCGCGCAGGTCTGCGAAGCCGCCCTTGGTGAAGGCACGGATCAGGTTCAGGGTGGAGGCACTGGTGTGGTAGCCCTGCAGCATGCGCTTGGGGTCGTGTACGCGGGCTTCGGGGGTGAAGTCGAAACCGTTGACGGTCTCGCCGCGGAAGGAGGGCAGGGTGACGTCGCCGCGGGTTTCCATGTCTGCGGAGCGCGGCTTGGAGAACTGGCCCGCCATGCGGCCCATCTTCACCACGGGCATGGAGGCGCCGTAGGTGAGCACTGCAGACATCTGCAGGATGGTCTTGATGCGGCCGGAGATCTTGTCGGCGGTTGCACCAGCGAAGGTTTCTGCGCAGTCGCCGCCCTGCAACAGGAATGCGCGGCCTTCAGCGACCTCACCGAGTGCCTGGCGCATGGCGTCGACCTCACCGGCGAAGACGAGCGGCGGTACCGAGTTCAGCTCGGCGATAGTGCTCTCAAAATCTTCGTGCTCGCTCCAGGTGGGCTGCTGGTCAATGTGCAGCTGACGCCAGGTGTCTAGGCCGTGGTCGGTGGCCTGCGAGGTGTTGAGGTTTTGATTGCTCATCTTCACTCCATCGGGATGGTCTTGTGCGTTTTCTGATTCAGCCGCGTTTCGGGTGCTCGGCGCGCCGTGTGCGGCGTGCTGGCTTGCGATTCTTCAGGCCGAATAGACCTAATTGTACTCTTGCTTGCTTCAACACCTAACCCTGCAGTCAGGTACATCTCACATGTTTAGATAGCGCCACCCGGTGTCGGCGCCACCCGGTGTCGGCGATACGCGGGTTGATGAGCACCGTTGCAGAGCCGCATACGAAAGGGCGGGATGCGGCATGTACCGCATCCCGCCCTCTGGCGTATGTGCGCATCTGGAGTATATGCGCACCCGAGGTGTTGTCTCAGGGTGCTGTCTCAATGCCTAGTGCTGCAGGTGTGCGACTGCCTCATCAGCGCTCATGTTTTTATCAGTCATGAGCTTCTTGACGCGGTCGGCGTACACATCCACGTATTCCTGGCCGCTGAGGGCACGGATCTCGGAGCCAATACGGTCGGCGATTTCACGCTGAACGCGGTGGCTCAGGTCTGAGCCGTCGGTGTATTCCTCGAAGGTGAGGGGCTTGCCGATAATGGTACGCACCTGGATGGGCTTGCCATCGTGGCGCAGACGGATACGGTTCGAGCCGGAGGGCTGAATCAGGTCGGTACCGATCTGTCCGACGGGCACTACGGGCACGCCTGCTTCAACTGCGAGGCGGGCGACACCGACCTTGGGGCGGTAGCCGCGTCCGTCGGGGCTACGGGTGCCTTCGGGGTAGATGCCGATGATGCCGCCGTCCTTGAGGACCTGCGCGCCGGCATTGAGGGATTCCTGGCTCTTCTGGCCGCCGGAGCGGTCCATGGGAAGCTGGCCAACGCCGCGGAAGAATGCCGCCATGGCGCGGCCCTTCACGCCTGGGGTGGTGAAGTAGTCGCTCTTGGCGAGGAAGTTCACGGTGCGCGGCATGGCGTGAGGAATAAAAATGGAGTCGCAGAATGCCAGGTGGTTGCTGGCTACGATGTAGGGTCCCTCGGGCAGGTTTTCCAGACCAACCACGTCATGGTGGTACAGTCCCTGCAGCAGGGGTGAGCCAAGAACCTTGAGCGTTGAATAGAGGGCGGTGTTAGGCATTGGGGTCTCCTCTCTGAATATTCCCGGGTCAATTCTATCTTGTCTGGAGCGTAGCGAGAGAACGCGCGATAATTAAAGAAAAGAGAACGATTTTTCTGCGCACCGGTGTATCGGGTGCGCTGGGGGCGATATACCAGCATCGGTGCTGTATCTGTGGTAGCCGGTCAGGGTACGCTATAGAGCCTCACCTGCGCTCATACTCGCGCAGGTTGGCGAAGGAGGACCATGAGCATTTTCGATAATTCGCTGGAACCGATTAAGAGGATTCGGCGTAAGGCTCGCGAGCGCAGGCTTCTTGCGACCCAAAATGTTAAGGAATCTTTGGCGCGTCGCCTCGGGGAAGAGCAGGATGCGTTCGACCACTCCCCTGTTTCTTTTGCCCCTGATTCGGGGCAGCATTCCGTGGGTATTTTGCTGGTGCACGGTTTTACGGGTTCACCGCATAGCATGCGCCCGTTGGCTCAGCATTTTATGGAGCTCGGGTATGCGGTGGAGATGCCTGTGCTGACTGGGCACGCGACCCGTTGGCAGGATTTGCGTGATAGCACGTACCAGCAGTGGCTGGATTCTGCTGAGCGGGGGTACCGCCGCCTGGCTAATCAGGGTCTGCAGGTGGTGGTCATTGGCATGTCCATGGGCGGTACGGTTGCGACTCATCTGTCAGCGCGTCTGCCGGTGGCGGGTACGGTGCTGATTAACCCCTATATGGTGGATGTGAACCCGATGATGCGCCACGCCGGCAAGGTGTCGAAGGTTCTGCCGGTGCTCAAGGCGATCGGGTCTGATATTGCGGTTCCGGGTGTGAGCGAGGGCGCGTATTCTATCGTTCCAACGGCAGCAGTGCATCAGCTACATCTTTTGGGTGCTGAGACTCGTGCTCTGATCCCGCAGTTGAAGTCGCCGGTTCTGTATTTGCGTTCACTGGGCGATCATACTGTGTCGGATAGCTCCCATAAATATTTTCTCGAACATTGTTCAGTTCCTGTAGAATTTAGGTGGCTGACCCGCAGCTACCATGTGGCAACGCTCGACTACGACGCCGAGTATCTTCTCTCTACTGTTCAAGCTTTTGTCGCATCACTAAACCACTAAATTCTGACAGTTCCGCCCGCTGCACACCGGCGAATGCATCACCCGCCGCGGTGGACAGAACACTCAGAAAGCCATCACGGCACCTCGAGAAATCGAGGACAGCCCGCGGCACCGGACCGCCCGAGCTTACGCCCTGATTTGAAAGGCGCATTATGAAAGTCTTCTCCACTCCCGCTGAGGTTCTTGTCGACCCCTCGCTGAACCTGACAAGCATTGTTGAGCGCCACCGAGCCGATAGCTCCAACCCGGTGCTGTACCGCCGTCAGATGTCGCCGGGTAACTGGCAGCCGGTTCGAGCCCAGCAGTTCCACCAGATGGTGACCGACCTGGCTAAGGGCATGATTGCTGCGGGTATCCGCCCGGGTGACCGTGTGGGCATTATGAGCCGCACCCGCTTCGAGTGGACCGTCATTGACTTCGCCATCTGGTATGCCGGTGCTGTCTCCGTGCCGGTATATGAGACGAACGCTGCCGCCCAGGCTGCATGGGCGCTGTCCCATTCTGAGGCTGTCGCCATCTTCGTCGAGGATGAGAAGCTCCTGAATCGTGTGGCTGAGGCTGAAGAATACGCCGCTTCCACTTCTGAACCGTGCCAGCTCAAGCACCGCTGGGTCATTGAGAACGGCGACCTTGATGCCCTCAGCGCTCGCGCGTCCGAGGTAAGCGATGAGCGGCTGGAGCAGGTACGTTCCGCAGCCGGTTGTGACGACCTCGCGACCATTGTGTACACCTCCGGCACGACCGGCCGCCCCAAGGGTTGCCCGCTCACCCACGGCAATTTCCTGAACCTGAGCGCCAACACGCGCTTCGTGGAAAGCGAAATTGCGAACCCCCGCAACTCGTCGATTCTCTTCCTGCCGCTGGCCCACGTGCTGGCTCGCCTGATTCAGGTGCTGGCCCTGGACGCCGGTGTGGTTATCGGCCACTCCCCGAACATTAAGAACCTCGCGGCCGACCTTGATAGCTTCAAGCCGACCATGCTGCTGGTGGTCCCCCGAGTCTTCGAGAAGGTGTATGAGGGGGCCAAGGCCAAGGCAGAGAAGGGCGGTTCTCTCAACAAAGCTCTTTTCGACCGCTCGGTGGACATCGCGATTGCCTGGTCGAAGGCGAAGGTCACCGGACATGTATCTTTCAAGCTCGCGGCGCAGTACGCCCTGTACGACCGTCTCGTGTACTCCAAGCTGCGTGCGGCTCTGGGCGGGCAGCTACACTACGCGGTCTCCGGAGGCGGCCCGCTGGGCGAGCGCCTCGCGCACTTCTTCCACGCGGTGGGCGTGCAGGTCATCGAGGGCTACGGCCTGACTGAGACCTGCGCTCCCATCGCGGCCGGGCGTATCACCCCGTATCAGATCGGTAGGATTGGCCCGCTTCTTCCAGGTGCCGAGGGCACCATCGCCGAGGACGGCGAGCTACTGGTGCGCGGTGTGGGCGTCATGAAGGGGTACTACAAGAACCCCGAGGAGGACGCCCAGGCGTTCACCGAGGACGGCTGGCTCCGTACCGGCGACCTGGCCGAGTTCGACGAGGCCGGGTTGCTGAAGATTGTGGGACGCAAGAAGGAAATCATCGTCACCGCCGGCGGCAAGAACGTCATTCCGGGCATTGCGGAGAACCATCTGCGTACCTCTCCCCTGGTCTCCCAGGCCATGCTGGTGGGGGATGAGAAGCCCTTCATCGCGGCCCTCGTGACCCTGGATCCGGATACCCTGCCCGAGCAGCTCGAGCACCTGGGGCTGCCGCGCTCACTGTCCATCCCGGAGGCGGCCGTGCATCCGGCGGTACGCGCCGCCGTGCAGCGAATTGTGGACGAGGCGAATCAGCTGGTCTCGCGCGCCGAGGGTATCCGCGAGTTCCGCATCATGAACCGCGATCTGACCGAGGAGGACGGCTATCTGACCCCCTCGCACAAGATTCGCCGCGCGAAGGTGCTGCAGGATTTCTCCTCCTACGTGGACGAAATGTACGGCAAGGTTTCTGATAGCACGTCGGATTCTTTGGCTCGTCTGCAGGAGTACGCGGCGGAGCAGTCTGAGAAGTTCGCTGAACTGCGTGAGCAGGCTGCCGAGCGTCTGCACGAGTATGCGGACCACCAGGCGGAGCGTCTTGCCGAGCTGCGCGAGCAGGCGGCTGAGAAGTTTGAGGAGCTGCGTGAGCAGACCGCCGAAATGATGCAGAAGCCTCATGAAGAGAAGGCCGAGGAAGAAAAGGCTGAGGACTCCTCCGCTGAGGTTTCTTCCGCAGCGGCTCCCGCCGAGAAGCCCGCACAGGCTGAGAAGAAGGCTGCTACAGAGCAGAGCCCTCAGAAGTCTGACACCGACAAGGCATAACCGGCTCTGGCCACCATTAACGAGAGGCCATACACGAGAGGAGGAGGTCGTACCGCTTAGGTACGATCCCCTCCTCTCTGTTTGTTCGCTAGATGCCTCGGCTTCCGAGCGTTATCTAGCCGTCGTTAGCTGGCGGATCCTTAGTTTGCGGGCTCGTCGAATTCCAGGCCGAGCAGCGCGTTCTCAATGATTTCGGTCAGTGCCGGGTGGATCCAGTACTGGCCGCGTGCGAGGGTGCGCGCATCCATGCCGAAGCTCATTGCCTGCAGGAGCGGCTGGATGAGCACGGAGGACTCTTCACCGACCAGGTGTGCGCCGAGCAGCACGCCGTTGTCCTTGCGGGCAATCAGCTTGCACAGGCCGATCTTGTCTTCCATTGCCCAGCCGTAGGCGGTGTCGCCAAAGTTCTGTGCCTTGACGGTGATCTCAAAGCCTTCACGCTCAGCGGCCTGGCGCGCCTGCTCTTCGGTCATGCCGACCACGGCAATCTGCGGGTTGCTGAAGACCGCGGCGGGTACGTAGCGGTGGTCGCTGGCACGCAGGTCCTCGGGGTGGCTGAGGTTGTGCTGCACAACGCGGGCCTCGTGGTTTGCCACGTGCTTGAGCTGGTAGCGGCTGGAGACGTCGCCGAGGGCGTAGACACCGGGTACGGGTGCACCGTTGTAGAGCACGCGCTGGTACTTATCGACGCTGAGCTGACCGCCGTCCTGCACGTCGAAGTAGTTCTTCGCGTTGAGGGTGTCGGTGTTGGGGCGGCGACCGGTTGCTACGAGCACAGCGTCTGCCGGGATTTCGAGCAGTTCTTCACCGTTCTCGGTGGTGCGCTTCGCTACGACGGTTACGCTGCCGTCGGCGTTCTCACGGATCTCGGAGAGGGACGCATCCTTGACGATGTTCCACTGCTTGCTTGCGGCTTCTTCGAAGCGTGCCACGACCTCTTCATCCACGCCGCGCAGCAGGCGGGAGGAGCGGTTCAGCTGGGTTACTTCGGTGCCGAATGCGGAGAAAACGTGGGAGAATTCTGCCGCAATCACGCCGCCACCGATGACGACCATGCGGGCGGGCAGCTCGTCCAGGCGCATGACGTTGTCGTTAGTGTAGACCTTAGAGGAGTCGATACCGGGCACGGGAGGCAACACGGCGCGCGAACCTGCCGCAATGACAATCTGGCGGCCCTGCAGGCGGGTGCCGTCGGTCAGCTCAACGGTGTGGGAGCCGACGAAGCGCGCGTACTGGTCGTAGAAATCGACGTTGGGCAGACCGGCACGCCAGTCGCGGCCACCTTCAGAGATCTGGTCGATGCGGGAGGCGAAGATGCGGTCACGAATCTGCGCCCAGTGCACGGCGTCTACGTGTGCGTCGACGCCCAGGTGCTTGACCTCGCGGGTCTTCTGCGCGATGGTCGCCGGGTAGACGTACATCTTGGTGGGGATGCAGCCAACGTTCAGGCAGGTGCCGCCGAAGATACCGCCGTCGATAAGGGCGACCTTCTTGTCGTCCCATTCGGGGCCGATGAGGGTGTTGCCGGATCCGGAGCCGATGACGATGAGGTCGTATTGTGCTACGCCGTCAATGCGTTCTACGTTCTCGATGCTCATGTGGTCCTCTCGTTGTTGGTGTTGAGGCTGGGCTCGTTCCCAGCGTGCTCTTCGATGGCGGGGTTATTTCTGTTACTGCCACTATAACGCGTGGAAGCTTCCGGCTATTCCCACTTCTGGTGTCAATGTTGACGGATATGCGAAAATGCGCCGTCCCAAAGAACACAGCGCTGAGAACACAGCGCTGAAAATACAGAGGTTCTTTGAGAAGACGCACTCAAGCGTTGAAACTATGTGAGCCCGCGGATTAGTGACGTTTAGATGTCTGAGCCTAGATGCTAGCGCTTAGAGGTCTGCCATGAGCCCAGCCAGCAGACGGGTGAAGTCAATGGCGGGATCAACCGATTCTTCGTCGGGCCAAAAATGAATCGGGTACGCCGCACCCTGGGCGCGTTGCAGCACGGGGCTTTCAGCGAGCACCGGCTCTGCGACAAGATCGCCGAAAAGGGAGCGCATTTCGTCGCGTCGGTAGCGGTGTTCGCTGTCGTTGGGGCGCATCTTGTTGATAACTACTCCCGCACCGTCAATGCTGATGCCGCTTTCCTGCTGAAAGCGCACGATGGCGCGCAGGGTTCGTTCGGTGCCCGCCACGGAGAAAAGGGAAGGCTCTGCGACCGAAAGGATGCGCTCGCTAACCGCCCAGCCCATCGAAGACAGGGTTCCGAGGAACGGCGGGCAGTCAATCAGGATGACGTCGTAGGCGTCCGCTGCCGCCTCCACCATGCGCTTGAAGCGGCGGATGAACGGTGCCGCTTCCTGACGGTCCACGAGGGTGGAGCGTGCCGAGCCTCGCGCCACCTTCACGCTACCGGTGGTCACGGGGTTATTGGTCAGCAGGGTGGGTTTGCCGACGAGCGCGTTCCAGGAGGAGTTACCGGCTTCCTCCACGAAGGCGCGCTCATTGGAACTGGCGATCAGGGAGGCGACGTCGGGGATGGTTTCATCCACTGCCAGGCCGGTGCTGGCGTCGCCGTGGGGGTCGAGGTCAATAACAAGTGTGGAGAGTCCGCTGTGTAATGCCGCGGAGGCGAGCCCCAAAGTGATGGACGTTTTGCCAACGCCACCCTTGAGGCTGCTGATACTGACGATGCGGGGCATGCAGGTCCCTTTTATGAGTGAGGTGTAATGCCCCTTTATTTTAGCGAATCTTCGCTTTTCTTCTGGCTCTGACAGGGGTGTATCTTGAGTTTTTTCTCAAGTGAGCATTGAATATTCCCTCGCATTTAAAGCTTCAGCCCGCGCTCGCTACCCGATAGGTAGTGAGCGCGGGCTGATTCACGTTTTGTGTTTTATGCCTGTGCGCGGCGGGCACGGCGGGCGGCAAGTTCGTCGCCTTCGAAGTTTTCGTGCATCTCTTCGCCGGGCTGGCCGTTGAGGTTCATTTCGATTTCGCGCCAGACGCGACCGATAGCGATGCCGAAGACACCCTGACCTGCCTGAACCAGGTCAATGACTTCGCTCGGGGAGGTGCATTCATAGACGGTGGTGCCGTCACTCATCAGGGTAATGTTCGCGAGGTCGTCAATGCCGCGGGTACGCAGATGCTCGATGGAGGTGCGAATCTGTTGCAGGGACACGCCGGTGTCGAGCAATCGCTTCACAATCTTGAGCACGAGCACGTCGCGGAAGCTGTAGAGGCGCTGGGTGCCGGAGCCGGATGCGCCTCGCACGGTGGGTACGACCAAATCGGTGCGTGCCCAGTAGTCGAGCTGGCGGTAGGTGATGCCGGCTGCCTTGCAGGCGACGGCGCCGCGGTAGCCGAGGTTTTCCTCGACGACAGAGACAGGGTCGGTGAAGAGCACGCCCTGTTCACCACGCGGAGGCGGTGCTACAGGGAAGAGGGTATCGAAGCCATCCAGGGGCTGGTCGAAGCCCTGGGGTGCGTGCGTGGTTGCGGCCTCGCCTGCATTTTCGGCTACCTGCTGCTCTAGCACGGTCCCTCCTTTTCGTTAAACCCTTTTAAGTGCTTCACCGCGCCCCATCAAATGCAGTCGATATCGTTCCGGTGTAGACCCGATTCTCGGGGTGAGATATCGGGGTGAGATTCTAGGGTTGAGGTCTAGAATCTGCGTCTATGATTCGCGTGGCTCCTCTACTGGGTTCCGGCGCGGTTTTCAATACTACACAGCGGTTCGACAGTGCGACCGATGCGCGATAGGCGCGGTTGTTCAATCTATTTTAACTGATAGAGGGCTCTACTTAAAATTGAACCCACCGAAGCGAATGATCTTTTCAGATTCATTCGTACCTCTTTAACGCCCTGTGGGGGTGCTCCTCCCCCGCTATTCTCCTCGCTTTTTCTGGGTATCCATCCCACAGGGGAGTTTAAAAAGTAAATGCGTACGGAGCAGTCCGTACGCATTTACAGCTGAGTTGAGTGAACAGCCTTGGCAGGCCGGGAGCCCCCTGGTGAGAAAGCTCTTCGTGTTGGACGAAGGGGTAGAAATTCCGAGCGTGCCAGCGTCGGCTTCGTCCAAGTCTAGAGGCCGCTACCCGTTGGTAAGGGGTAGGGACTATAGAGGGAATCACCATGGTCAGTGGTGTTTCCCGAGGGAAATCCCCGTTTGGGGTGTGGTAGAACCGCTGAGGGTTTACGAGCAGCAGACTGTCCGGTAGTCTGCGTCTTCGTGCGCCTACTCGTAGGTAGGCATCGCCGATTCGACCAGAGTTGCGTGCAGCTGCAAGCACAACTTGCGGATCTTGTCGGCTCGTTCCTGCGCCTGAGCCTGAGAGGCTGCGTCGCGGCGTGATGCCAGCGGAGCCACCGCAATTTCCACGAGGGAAATTTCGCGGTCTGCCGCTGACTTGAATGCGCGCAGGTGACGAGGCTGAATGCCGTGCTGGGTCAGTTCTGCACTAACGCGGGCAATCAGCACATCGTAATCGGTGTACTCCACATCCGAACCGTCTTCGAGCAGTCCAAAGTCAATCAGCTCGCGAATCAGTTCGGGGGTGGTGTTAGCGTATTCTGCCAGCTCGCGGAGAGTGTAGGTGCGACCTTCCTGCTCGTTCGGGCCAAGGACGGTGTCTAGCACGTCTTCGCTTACGGTGGCAGGCATGGAGTTCAGTACGCGACCGGCTTCCATGTCCTCCAGGTGCTGACGGATTACCTTGAGCGGCATGTAGTGGTCGCGCTGCATGGTGAGGATGTAGCGCAGGCGCTCAATATCCGTCTGGGAGTACTTGCGGTAACCGGTTTCGGTACGGCTGGGGTGCACGAGACCGCGCTCCTCCAGGAAGCGGATCTTGGATGCACTAATTCCGGGGAACTCCAGGTCAAGCTGGCTAAGAACCTGACCAATGGTCCGGCTCTTAACGTCACGCGGGTTACGGTCAGAGCCGCCGTTCTCCACGTCCTCTAGTTGAACCTCAGCGTTAGTGAGGTTCTCATCGATGCGTGAGGTCATCTATGTCTTTCGGGTACTTGTTCAGACGATGTCGATACGAGCCGAAATTTGAGTGAGTGGCTCGTTCCCCCGGTCGGGGGTCTCGCTCCGTGCCGAACATCTTTGCTTAGTGTTGAGAGTGTGATAGATAAGTTTAGTTGTTTATCACGAAATGATAAACCGCAAACCTTCGAGACAATCTTATAGCCTCACAAGGCATTTTGCTATTTAGTTCGCCCTTTTCAGGGGCTTTTTGAACCCAAAAATAGCCACACAATCAAACATTAATCAGTAGAGACAGTACCAATTTTAGCAAAATTCCAATACTTCGAACACATATATCTCATATTGGACTGCTTTACGAGGAAAATTTTATCTTCTCGCGATAGTTGAAGTTTTCATCACATTTAACTTGAAAGAGGCTCCCACTAGGGGTTTAGTCATCCTTCAAGCCCCTTTAGTGAATTCCTACACCTTCAAGACGAACCTTAAATGCGCCCAACTATTTGCGTTTGTGTGCATTTTAAAAGAAAAACGGCGAGACCAATCGGTCTCGCCGTCTCACCACTACATACCTCTTATCCGAGGCCTATAGAAGGTCTTAGAGTCTATCGACTTAGAGCTTGTCCAGCTCAGCCTTGTACGCCTCTGCATCCAGCAGGTTCGCCAGGTCATCAGCGTTCTCGGGGCGAATCTCAATGATCCAGCCCTCGCCGTAGGGATCGGAGTTAACCAGTGCGGGGTCATCCTCCAGGCCCTCGTTCACTGCGACAATCTCGCCCGCAATGGGAGCGAAAAGATCAGAGACAGACTTGGTGGACTCAATCTCACCGAAGCTATCCTCAGCAGCTACAGAGTCGCCGACAGAGGGAAGGTCGACGTAGACGACGTCACCCAGTGCATCCTGAGCGTGGTCGGTAATACCAACACGTACGGTGCCCTCGGCGGTGAGAGCGGAAACCCACTCGTGCTCAGAAGTGTACGAGAGTTCTGCGGGAACGTTGCTCATAGCAGCGGTGTCCTTTCAGTGTGTTCTTGCGTAGCGCGGACCGTCCCGCGCACGGTGTCGTTCCGTATGTGGGATGACGGAACGTCCTACACCAATTATCACATAAGAAGTAACGCGGGGCACGTCCAAACACCCCCGTACCACTTCTATGACACTATATTTTCCTTATCCTATCTAACCGCTCAACAAGCGCCCCTTCCCAAGGCCCTAGAAGCACCCCTATTACTCACCTCCAGCAGGGAGCCATCAGACACACCAAAAGGCTCAGGGCCCCACACCATGATGGTGCAGGGCCCTGAGCCTTAGGCTAGAGAGCTAAACTCTCACAGCGCCTTAGCGGGAAGAAATGACGCGCTCGGAGAAGCGGTTCGGGTTACCGAAACGGTGTGCGGTAATCGAAACAGCCTGCTCGCGGAGGAAGGGCAGCATCTCGATACGGCCAGCCTCGGTGACGGGTGCGAAGTACACTGCAACGTCCGGGCGACCACCCAGTGCGGTGTAGAGGGACTTCTCATCGTTACCGATGTAGCGGATACGGGTGCCTTCCAGCGGGGTACCAGCCAGTGCGCGAACCGGGGTCTTAGCGTTCGAAGCCAGGTACTCGCGGAACTGAGCGTCCGACTTGACTTCGTACTTGATGCCCTTGTTCTCGAGGACGCCACGGACGTCGACCGGCAGGTCCTTACCGACGGACAGAGCAACCGGTGCGTTAGCTGCCAGACCGGCGAGCACAACGCGCAGGGTCTCTGCTGCGGATGCGGACTCGTCTGCACGAACCAGAACCTGGGTGGGTACGTAGCGCAGGATGTTGCGCTCCACGCCCAGCTTCGAGGGATCGTGGCCGAAGCCGAACTCGGTGTCCCAAGCGTGTGCGTCAGAGGAGACACCGCGCTTGATGAATGCGAAGTCCTCGCGCTTGCCCAGCTCGGAGTTCTCGATGGTAGCCAGGGTCTCGCGGACGGTCACCGACTGGGTGACAGCGGTTGCGGTTGCCTGTGCGGGCTCCCAATCGGACAGAGCGATCAGGTAGCTGGGGCCACCTGCCTTGGTACCGGAGCCAACGGTGGACTTCTTCCAACCACCGAAGGGCTGACGCTGAACGATTGCACCGGTAATTGCACGGTTGACGTACAGGTTACCTGCCTGGACCTTGGAGAGCCACAGCTCGAGCTCGTCAGCATCCAGCGAGTGCAGACCTGCGGTCAGGCCGTAATCGGGTGCGTTCTGCAGCTCGATTGCCTCTTCCAGGGTGTCAGCGGTCATGATACCCAGGATGGGGCCGAAGTACTCGGTCATGTGGTACTCGGAACCGGGCTTGACACCTTCGCGAACACCGGGGCTCCAGAGGCGACCGGTCTCGTCCAGTTCCTTGGGCTGAACGAGCCAGCGCTCGCCCGGGCCGAGGGTGGTCAGACCGCGCAGCAGCTTCTCTTCCGGCTTCTGAACAACGGGGCCCATCTCGGACTCGATGTCCTGCGGGTGTGCCACGTGCAGGGAGCTGACGGAGTCAAGCAGCTGACGGCGGAAACGCTCGGACTGTGCCACGGAGCCAACCAGGATGACGGTGGAGCCAGCGGAGCACTTCTGACCTGCGTGACCGAATGCCGAGTAGACGACGTCCTTGACGGCGAGGTCGATGTCAGCGTTCGGGGTGACGATGATGGAGTTCTTACCCGAGGTCTCACCGAACAGGGGCAGGTCATCACGCCAGGAGCGGAAGAGCTCAGCGGTCTCGTAACCACCGGTCAGGATCAGGCGGTCAACCTCGGGGTGCGAGATGAGCAGCTTGCCTGCAGCGCGGTCAACAACCTTGACGAGCTTCAGAACTTCCTTGGGAACGCCTGCTTCCCACATGATCTCTGCGATCAGGGCACCGGTGCGAGCGGTGATGGTTGCGGGCTTGAAGATGACAGCAGAACCTGCAGCCAGACCAGCCAGAACACCACCAGCGGGGATAGCGGTCGGGAAGTTCCACGGGGGAACAACCAGGGTCAGGTCAACAGACTTGGGCTTTGCGCCGTCGATCTTCTCGAGGTCCTCAGCCAGCATTGCGTAGTAGTATGCGAAGTCGATTGCCTCGGAGACCTCGGTGTCGCCCTGCTCCAGGGTCTTGCCAGCCTCAGCTGCCATAACCTCCAGCAGGTCACCGCGGCGCAGTGCGATAGCCTTACCGACCTTGCGCAGAATCTCTGCACGCTCGTGGCCGGAGAGCTTGCCCCATGCCTTGCCAGCCTCTTCGGTTTCCTTGATCAGCTTCTCAGCCTCAGCCTCACTGGTCAGCTCGTTAGCCTTGAGGGTGTCGATGCCCAGCTTGGTGGTCTTGGAACGCTCGAGGATTGCGCGGCCCCACTCGCGGTTACCGGAGAGTGCGGGGTCGGTGTCGGGGGTGTTCTCGAAGCGGCCTGCCGGTACGAAGACGTTGTCCTCGTTCTCGGTCAGACGGTTCTGGGTGCGCTTGGATGCGGGAACCTCGTCGGTGACGGAGTTCAGTGCACGCATGAAGCGGTCCTCTTCGCGCTTGAAGATGGACTCGTCGGTTGCCAGGTCGAAGATACCGGACATGAAGTTCTCGGAGGAAGCGTTCTCCTCGAGACGACGGATCAGGTATGCGATAGCAACGTCGAATTCCTTGGGGTTCACGACGGGCACGTACAGCAGCAGGTGGCCAACGCGACGGCGGATGATCTCTGCCTGCTGCTCAGCCATACCAATCAGCATCTCGAACTCGACGCGGTCCTTCACGCCGCGGTCCTCGGACAGCAGCAGTGCGAAAGCAACGTCGAAGAGGTTGTGGCCTGCAATACCGAGGCGAACGTTCTTCACGTGCTCGGGGCGCAGTGCGTAGTCCAGAACGCGCTTGTAGTTGGTGTCAGCAGCCTGCTTGGTGTCCCAGGTGGTCAGCGGCCAGCCGTGCATAACAGCTTCGACGATTTCCATGGAGAGGTTTGCGCCCTTAACCAGGCGGACCTTGATGCCTGCGCCGCCAGCAGCAACGCGCTTTGCGGACCACTCCTGCAGGTGCTGCATTGCAGCCAGGGTGTCGGGCAGGTATGCCTGGAGCACGATACCGGCTTCCAGGTCCTTCAGGTGGGGCTGGTCCAGGATCTTGGTGAACACCTCAATGGTGAGGTCCAGGTCCTTGTACTCCTCCATGTCCAGGTTGATGAACTTCTTGGGGGAGCTAGATGCAGCCAGCTCGTACAGCGGGGTCAGGCGGCGAACAGCGGTCTCAACGACCTCGTCGAATGCCCAGTGCTGGTGGGGGCCGGAAACAGCGGACACCTTGATGGAGACGTAGTCAACGTCGTCACGTGCCAGCAGGCGCTTGGTCTCAGCCAGGCGGTGCTCTGCTTCCTTGTCACCCAGAACTGCCTCACCGAGCAGGTTGACGTTCAGGCGGTTACCGGTCTTGGTCAGCTCTGCAATTGCGTCGCCCAGCTTCTCCTCGGAAGCGTCGACGATCAGGTGACCAACCATCTCGCGCAGCACGCGGCGTGCAACGGGAACGGTGGGCCATGCGACCTTGCCAGCCAGCTTGCCACCGAAGCCAACAGCGGACTTCATGTACCAGGGCAGGAAGGAAGGTGCCAGGCCGGAAATGCGGGAGAGGTTGCGGCCGGAGACGTTGTCGTCTTCGGGGCGAATAACGCCATCAACAAAGCCGACGGTGAAGGGAAGACCATTGGGGTCCTTCAGAACACCGGCGAGCTGCTCAGCTGCGAAGGTGGGCTTGATCGACTGGGACTCATTTACCCACTGGCGAACAAGCTGACGAGCTTCCAGAGCCATCTTCTGGTAGTGCTCAGATGCGAAAGGATGGGTCATCCTTGACTCCTAACTATCTTACTGTGTGCGGTACACACCACGTTTGGCGATGTCTCTATTTCACCACAAAAGGGTAATAAATACCTCATTAGAAAAACTGAATGTTTTTTCCAAAATTCATTTAGATTTTCTTAATGATTGTGCGGTGAGGTTTTCACCCCGCGCCCCCTCCGAACCTCCTGTTCGAAGAGACAAGGTGAAGTTTGTAGCGACATCGCTATCCATCTCTCTCAGGCTAGCACTTTCAGAGCGCAAATATCGAACCCACTTCGTAACAGACGAACACTTCAAAACCAGTCCCAAAAGCATCTTCAACCCCAAGAATCGTCACATTCAGCGCGAAAATACTCGCTACACAAGCCAACATGCCGGCACCCCATTTCAGGCGTCTCAAAAAGAGCCGGCCGGAAGCCTGCGCGGTACCATATACAAGAGTCCACGATGAGAGACGCACCATGGAATACGGTGGCAGCCACAGCCAGCGCAATGCCGAGTGCACCAGGGAGGAAAATATGTCCATCTACGACATCCGACGTATGCAAATGCTCCTCGAAATCCAAGAACGCGGCACCGTCATCGCCGCAGCCGAAGCACTCAGCCTCACCCCCTCCGCCGTCTCCCAGCAGATTGCCACCCTCGAAAAAGAAACCGGCACCCCGCTTTTGCAGCGCATCGGCAGGCGTGTACAGCTCACCAGCGCCGGACTCATCATTGTCGACAGCGCCCGCAGCATCCTGCGCGAACTCGACCGCATGCAAACCTCCGTCGCCAACCTCACCGGCGAACCCGCAGGCATGGTCCGCCTCGCCATCTTCCAGTCCGCAGCCTTCGCACTGCTACCGGAAACCCTCAGCTACCTTACCGAACACGCACCCTCACTCACCCTGCAGGTACTGCAAATCGACCCCGAAACCGGAACCTCCCTGACTCGAAGCCGCGAATACGACATGGTGCTCTCCGAAGCCTACCCGCACCACCACATCCCCGAATACCCCGAACTGCACTCCGAACTACTCACCGAAGACCCGCTCAGCCTGATTGTGCCCAGCACCTCCACCATCACCTCAATCGAGGAGGCGCACGCACTGCCCTGGGTTCTCGAAATGGAACAGAACACCTCCCGCAGCTGGGCGCTCAACCAGTGCCGCACCGCAGGATTCGAGCCGGTCATCCGTTACAGCGCCAATGACATGATTACGAACTCCAACCTCGTCAAAGCAGGATTCGCCGTCACCATCGTGCCCGGCTTCATCCTCTCCTCCCTCTCCACCACCGAGGGGCTACGCATCGTGGAGCTGCCCGGCAAGCCCTGCCGCAAAATCTTTACCGCCGTACGTCGAGAGTCCGCCGCCAACCCCGCCATCGCCATGGTGCGCGAAGCCCTGCACCACGCGGTGCAGGTGGCATTCGGCGAACACGACAGGAGCGAAACCGCATAAGAAAAATTAACTGCCAGCCACGCCGACAGACTAGACAATGCAAAGGTCGGGGCCGTTCCCACGAACGACCCCGACCTTTCAACATACCTTTTTGAACAGGCGCCTATATATAAGGCATAAAAACACACAACGGAGCCACTCCCCCGCCGTGCCCATCCCTCACAGGAGCCAGCCCAACTGCTAGTTCAGCGAAGCAACCACAGCCGGGCTCTGCACCTCGTAGAACGAAGAGGACAAACCAGCCGCCGCCATATCCAGCACAGCACTCACATGAACCTGCTTCAACGCAGAACCGGCAACACCAGAAGCCACTTGATAATTCAGCTGAACATCCAAGCGGTGACCGCGAGGAATAGCGGTGCGCAACTCCAGAACATTCTCGCTACCAGCACCAGCTTGACCGGTCAGCTCGCTACGGCGCACCGCATCAAGATTCAGAGCATCCACAGGAGCCACCAGGGCCGACGCACCCAGGCCACCCGAAGGCAGCACCGCCTGACCCGAGGCAGCACGAAGAGTCACCGCAGGATTCAACAACAAACCAGTCTTCGGATCCTGCGCGCGAGCACGCACCATCAGGCGAGCACCCACCGGTAGCGTCGAATTACCCTCATTAATAATGCTCAGGCGAGTCGGCAGATTCCGGAAAGCAACAGTACGCGCCGGCTGACTCTGCATAGACACAGCCTGCACACCGTTAGTAGCCTTCAACTCCAGACGGATGCACGACTCGTTATAGCGCATCGGAACCTGCACCAGCGCAGAACTCGCCGCGCCACCGTTCTGTCCACCACTGTGCTGTCCACCGCCGCGCTGACCACGCTGTCCGCCAGGGCGCTGGGTCACAGGGGTCACGCGAGCGCGCTTACCGCCCGAACGAGTTGCCGCCTCCGCAGCGCTCACGCCGCCAGCTACCAGGGCAGCCGAAGCGCCCGCAACCTTCAACGCGGTACGGCGAGAAGCGTTCATCAGATTATTCTTAGTCATTTTCTACTCCTCTAAGCCTTCGCGATACGGTACACGCCGCTAATTGTGCCCTGCCACCAGGTGCCGTAGCGGTCAATCGTGCCTACCATCTGCAGGGTGTCACCACCGCCAAACAGCAGGCTCACATGCTGAGGCAGGCGCTGCTCGTGCATCGTCTTACCGGTTTCCATATCAATCGCGACAGCCCACGCGTAGGCACCATTCGCCAAACCAGCAGGACCACGGCGACGCTCACAGGTGTAAATCAGCCCGTCAGCCGTGGAATAGCGAGGAACAGCCGAAGAGTAAACGTCCTTACGGTCCCAAATCTTACGCAGACCACGGTTGGTAATATCCCAACGCTCCATACCGGGGGCAAAAAGCGCATTCGCAGGAACCGACGGGCCGGCGCCCTCAGGGTACTTCGGGTAGGGGTAGCCGTAGGTGCTTGCACCCACCATCGTGTTACCCACACCGATCATGGAGTTCTCGGTGCCAGAGGTGCCAGCGTTAAACAAGCCAGCGCTACCGACCTTCGCACCGTTATCGGTGCGGTACACAATGACCGACTCCTGAATATCAGAGTTATCGGTCAGCATCACGTAATCGGAGCCGTTCGGGCCAAAGAAGGTCGGGGAGGCGCCAGAACCCCACGCGAGCTTGCCCGGCTTACGGGCGCTACCGCGGTCGTACGCATGCCACCACTTGAGGGTGGGCGCACCGGTTGCCGTAGCGTTCAGCATATAAATCGCGTGGGAGGTCACCACGCTCACGCCCTGCGGGCACGCCGAAATCGAGTTATCGATACGCTCACCAGCAATCGACGCCTTATTCAAGCGCATCGAGCGAATCGTGCCGCGGGCAGAATCAATCACGGCAATGTAGCCATTCTTCGTCGCAACCCAAATGCGACCGGCCCAGTCGGGCACCAGACCAACCACAGCGTCGTTGGCGCTCTGGGCGAGCATACGGCTCAGATCAATGCGCTCATCAACCCGGATGCTGCGTCCGTCGTTGGAATGAGAAAGGCGCAGCAGGCACTGGGAGCCATCCACTAGAACCATGCGATCCTGCGCGTCAAGGTAGGCGTACACACCGCCGAGAAGTGCACCCTTAGGGATGTCCAAGTGGGAGAGCTCGCGGCCGGTGTGCGGGTCAAGAATAGAGAGCTTCGGGGTAATGAACTCGCCGTGGGCGAAGACCTGGGTGCAGAGCACCTGAATGAAGCCGTCGCGTCCGGCGAGAATCGTCGGGCAAGCGCCGCCAAGCTTCGTGCCGGTAATCGTCCAGTTACCAGCGCCGGGGCCGGCAAGAGGAGTAGCGTCAGAGGACTGGGCATCACCGTGCATAGTGGTAATGCCGGGTGCGCCCAGGTGGGGATTCACCTGGGCGTTATAGGTGGGGGTCATTGGTTGGTTCTTTCTAACGGTGAGTGGCGCACACCTTCAACGGAGTGCACAAATATGCGCTTTCACATGCGCAAACGTTTCACATTGTAGGGCTAGAAATCAGTTTTTGACGACACTAAAGGGCACCTTGAAGCATCACTCAGGCAATGCTTGAAAGCTTCCTCTAGAAAACTCTCACGCACCACCCTTTAGCTTCAAGGTACCCTTCCATCCAGGGGATTAGTTTTAGCTACTTCTCCATCAGCGCCTTTGCCAGCGCATCGTCAAGCACCAAATCAGTAATCGCACCCGTACGCAATGCGCCACGCAAAGCACGCACACGGTGCGTACCAGACGCAACACAAATACGGCGCGGAATACGAGCCAACTCCTTCGGAGTCGGACCGGACGCACGCTTATTCAACTCAAGATCAGCCCAGGAACCATCCTCACGCAGAAGAATCGTGCACATATCCCCCACAACGCCCAGTTCACGCAACTGACGCTGCTCCTGCGCCTCAAAATAGCCACCCGAATACACGTGAGACGGAATAGGGCCACCAAAAGCGCCCACGCCAAAAATAGCGAGGTCAACATTGTGCTGGGCATGCAGGTTCTTCTTAACGCTACGCTCACGCCACATGGCGGTCTTCGTGTCCGCGTAGTCAAAGAACGCGGGAACCGGGAAGTGAATAGTCTGCGCATCGTAGGCATTCACCAGCTGCCCCAGCAGAGAACCCAGGTACGGAATACCCGAATGGTGCGCATTACCGGCGCCGTTCATCTGCACGACAGTCACGCCCTTTAGAGGGCGGCGCGGCAGGTGACGAGAAATCTCAGTCATGGTTGAACCCCACGCCACACCCAAGCTCGTGCCGTTATCAACCAGGGAATCAAGCAGTGCCGCCGCGGTGCGAGACACCTGACTCATACGGGCAATCGGGGTCGCGTCCGAGCGCACATTCACGAGAGTGACGCGCACCTTATAGCGCTCACCGATGCGGCGCTCAAGCTCGCTACGGGCGCGGAAGGAATCATCTAGACGGATCTGCACCATGCCGCTTTCACGAGCACTTTTAAGGAGGCGCGATACAGTGGCGCGGGAGACTCCCAGACGAGCCGCGATAGCGTCCATCGTCATGTTGTGAATGTAGTACAGCTGCGCTGCCTCATAGGTATGGTTAGCGCGTTCGTTCATAGATCCCAGACCCCCAGTGAAAATCCGTTCATATGGCTTGGTTATTATTTCACCATTGGGTTTTACTATTTGCAAGATGAAACCCCACGCCGCTCACGCGGCACGACAAGAAAGAGCACTACATGAGCTCCCAGCACTTTGCACAGCAGTCTCAGCTGACTGCTGAGTCCCGCGCCCAGGCACTCAAGAGCATGGTCAATGAAGAACTCGACGTCCTGGTCGTCGGCGGCGGCATTACCGGTGCAGGTATTGCCCTCGACGCAGCAACCCGCGGTCTGCGCACCGGTATCGTCGAAGCAGGCGACTGGGCTGCAGGCACCAGCGCATGGTCCTCCAAGCTCGTTCACGGCGGCCTGCGCTACCTCTACAACCTCGACTTCAAGCTCGTGACCGAAGCACTGACCGAGCGCGGCCTGCTGCTGAACAAGATCGCACCCCATCTGGTGCACGCACAGCCCTTCCTGTGGCCCCTGAAGATGCCCGTCATCGAGCGCGCATACTCCGCAATCGGCATCGGCATGTACGACACCCTCGCATTCCTCGGTTCCCGCGGCAACAAGGGCGTCCCCTCCCAGCGTCACTTCACCAAGACCGGCACCAAGACCGTCTTCCCCGACATCAAGGACTCCGCATTCAGCGGCGCAATCCAGTTCTACGATGCACGCGTTGACGACGCACGCCTCGTCATCGACGTCGTCCGCACCGCTGCAGGCTACGGCGCACTGGCTGCATCCCGCACCCAGGTTGTCGGCTTCACCAAGGATGCATCCGGCCGCGTCATCGGCGCAGAGCTGGCAGACTTGGAGACCGGCGAGCGCCTGAACGTACGCGCAAAGCACATCATCAACGCAACCGGCGTGTGGACCGAAGAGTCTGAGTCCCTCGCTAACCCCGAGGGTGGCCTGGAGGTTCTGGCTTCCAAGGGTATCCACATCGTGGTTCCCCGCGACCGCATCAACGCAACCAGCGGTATCTTCACCAAGACCGAGAAGTCCGTTCTCTTCATCATCCCCTGGCAGCGTTACTGGATCATCGGCACCACCGACACCCCCTACGCCGAGGACCGCGAGCGCCCCGTCGCAACCAGCAAGGACATCGACTACGTCCTGATGCAGGCCAACAAGCTGATCGCTAACCCGCTGACCCGCGAGGACATCATCGGCACCTACACCGGTCTGCGCCCGCTGCTGCAGCCCAAGGTCAAGGACGGCGCAGCATCCACCAAGGTTTCCCGCGAGCACACCGTGACCGAGGTTGCACCCGGCATGAGCGCCATCGCAGGCGGCAAGCTCACCACCTACCGTGTCATGGCTGCCGACGCTGTCGACTTCGCACTGGGCGAGCAGGCTAAGCAGAACCCCTCCGTGACCGCAACCATCGGCCTGGTCGGTGCAGACGGCTACCACGCAATCGCTGCTAACCGTGCACGCTACGCAGAGCGTTACGGCTGGGATGAGGACCGTATCACCCACTTGCTCGAGCGTTACGGCGCGCAGATTGAGGACCTCGGCGCTCTCATCGACGCTGACCCCTCCCTCGGTGCTCCCCTGGCTAAGGCACCCCAGTTCCTGCGTGCAGACGTCGTCTTCGCTGTCCGCTACGAAGGCGCCCTGCACCTGGAGGACGTGCTGGTCCGCCGCGTACGCCTCGACCTCGAGCAGCGCGACCGCGGCCTGGCAGCAGCAGACGAAATCCTCGACATCATGCGTGCCGAGCTCGGCTGGGACGACAAGAAGGTCAAGGAAGAGCGCGACCTCTACGCCGCACGCGTGCAGGCTATCCGCGAGGCGGAGTCCACCTCCACCGACGCTGAGGCATCGGCAAAGATTGAGGCTGTCACCCCCGTGGCACCTCGTGTGAAGCTCTAATCCTTAAAGATTCCACACATACCTTTCGTAACCGATTATTTGGTACGAACCGACCGTTCACCCCTCACCGAGCATGGGTTATCTCATATTTTCGGTGAGGGGTGGACGAGAGGTTAAATAACCGTTTACGATAATCCCCTGCATAAGAAGCAGCGAGCTAAATACAGGGTTAACCCACTGGTACGATCTGCTTCTCATCCAGAAACATCTATCAATTTTTCGTAGCAACCGCTACACATTTCAGCACAGCGTTGTGCCCCGATCCGCCCGTGCGGTGAGGACGCACGGGAATGCGCAAGCAAAGGTTCGCTTGCCTTCCAGACGCTTCGTCTTCAAGGAGCATCAATGTCTCTTCTTGCTTCCGCAGGAACTGTACTTGCAGCCGGCTCTTCCGCTCTCGTGGATGCATCCGGCGCCCCCACCACCCTCGGAATCTTCGCTTCCGAGTTCTTCGGTACCTTCATCCTGATTCTGCTCGGTGCCGGCGTATGCGCCGCAGTGACCCTCAAGAAGTCCTACGCTAAGGACGCAGGCTGGGGTGTTATCACCTTCGGATGGGGTCTGGCAGTGTTCACCGCCGTGTACCTCTCCTTCCATTCCGGTGCACACCTGAACCCCGCAGTGACCGTCGGCCTGGCAACCGCAGGCCGCGACCTGGCAACCGGTGTTCCCGCAACCGCAGGCAACATCGCCCTGTACATCATCGCTCAGATGCTCGGCGCAATGGCCGGCGCAACCGGAGCGTACCTCACCTACAAGAAGCACTTCGATGAGGACCCGGGCGACCGCCTCGGCATCTTCGCAACCGGCCCCGCCATCAAGTCCTACGGCTGGAACTTGCTCACCGAGATTATCGGCACCTTCGTCCTGATTGGCTGGATCATCGCATCCGGTAAGACCCCCGCCCAGACTGGCCCCTTGGCTGTTGCCCTGGTCGTTGTATCCATCAGTATGAGCCTCGGTGGCGCAACCGGTTCCGCTATCAACCCCGCACGTGACCTCGGCCCCCGTATCGCCTACACCTTCCTGCCCATCCCCGGTAAGACCGGCTCCAACTGGTCTTACGCATGGGTTCCGGTTGTTGGCCCGATTATCGGCGCAGTCCTCGCCGGCCTGATTGTTCCGGCAGTCCTGCCCCTCTAAACCTCTCTAATACCCCCCTTCTTTTGTTCTAAGGAAAAATCAATGACGACTTCTCTGCACTCCGCAACCCTCGACACCGAGCGCAAGTACATCCTCTCCATCGACCAGGGCACCACTAGCTCCCGCGCGATCCTGTTCAACAAGGCAGGCGAGAACGTGGCTCAGGGCCAGCTCGAGCACGAGCAGATCTTCCCCAAGGCAGGCTGGGTCGAGCACAACGCAACCGAAATTTGGCAGAACGTCCGTAAGGTCGTAGCAACCGCTATGGCAAACGGCGAAGTCAACCACCACGAAATCGCTGCAGTCGGCATCACCAACCAGCGTGAAACCACCGTCGTGTGGGACAAGAACACCGGTGAGCCCGTCTACAACGCAATCGTCTGGCAGGACACCCGCACCCAGGAAATCGTTGAAGAGCTCGCAGGCGAAGAGGGCGTTGGCAAGTACCACGACATCGTCGGCTTGAACCTCTCCACCTACTTCTCCGGCCCCAAGATCAAGTGGATCCTGGACAACGTTGAAGGCGCACGCGAGCGCGCAGAACGCGGCGACCTGCTCTTCGGCAACACCGACACCTGGCTGGTCTGGAACCTGACCGGTGGTGTTGACGGCGGCGTTCACGTCACCGACGTAACCAACGCATCCCGTACCCTGCTGATGAACATCCGCACCCTCGAATGGGATCCGCAGATCGCTGCAGACATGGGCATCCCCATGAGCATGCTGCCCGAAATCAAGTCCTCCTCCGAGGTGTACGGCTTCGGCCGCGCAACCGGTCTGCTCGCAGGCACCCCCATCGCGGGTATCCTGGGCGACCAGCAGGCCGCAACCTTCGGTCAGGCTTGCTTCGAGAAGGGCATGGCGAAGAACACCTACGGTACCGGTAACTTCATGCTCATGAACACCGGCAACGAGCCCGTCTTCTCCAACAACGGTCTGCTGACCACCGTCGCATACAAGATTGGCGACGCAGCACCCGTCTACGCTCTGGAAGGCTCGGTCGCAATGAGCGGCTCCCTGATCCAGTGGCTGCGCGACAACCTGCGCATGATTGAGCACGCTGCAGAGTCTGAGGAACTGGCTACCTCCGTCAAGGACTCCGGTGGCTGCTACGTTGTTCCCGCGTTCTCCGGCCTGTTCGCACCTCACTGGCGTTCCGACGCTCGCGGCGTCATCGTTGGTCTGACCCGCTACGTGAACCGTGCACACATCGTGCGTGCGGCGCTGGAAGCAACCGCATTCCAGACCCGCGAGGTTCTGGACGCAATGAACGCTGACTCCGGTGTTGAGCTCTCCGAGTTGCGCGTGGACGGCGGCATGACCGCTAACGAGTTCCTCATGCAGTTCCAGGCTGACATCCTCGGCGTTCCCGTAATCCGCCCGAAGGTTGTTGAGACCACCGCTCTGGGCGCAGCATACGCTGCAGGTATCGCTGTTGGTTTCTGGAGCGGCGAGCAGGACGTTGTGGACAACTGGGCTGAGGACAAGCGCTGGCTGCCCTCCATGGAGCCCGCAGAGGTTGACCGCCAGTACCGCCTGTGGAAGAAGGCTGTCTCCCGCACCCTCGAGTGGGTTGACGAGGACGTTCCGACCGCCTAATCACAGCACCCGTTGCCTAACGGCACGGCCCGCGTACTAGCGACGCCCCGGCTGCTTCTCCCCCGCTATGGGGTTGAAGCAGCCGGGGCTTTTCGCTGTTTTATGACGCTCAATTCAGCGTTTATTGCGGCGTAATTTCTACAAAAATTAGTGCTAGGGTACCGTTGGTTTTTGTAAATTTGGTATCTTCCGCCGATCACCTGGCGCGGTGTTGTTCGTGAGGTGTCAGTACCGCACAGGACGCGTACGCGACATATTCATGCGCTGTCCTGACAGGAATCGACGATTCGCGCTGATACTTTATTTACACGCCCGTCCGCTGTGGTGCTTCACGTACCGCAGCGGACGGACTTTTATCTCTTGTTACTAGGTTCTCTGCATTAACGATGAGTGGGGTTCGCTTTTCGTGCTGCAGTTCTCGCTGTAAAAATCACTGGTTTTATGCCCCTTGTTGAGATACCCGTTCACATGTTGTGTGGGGTTGGTCTAACAGCGTTTGTTTGCCTTTGATGTCTACTTCAAGCGCCGTATCATAGATATATAAGCTTCTTGATTCTATTCTGGTCGCCGAAGATGGCGGTTGGTTATGCATCTGGCACCTTCCGGTGGTCGTGAGAACGGAGAGAGGCTCCGTTGGAAGGAGGGAGCGGGTTTTCCCGCACCGATTATGGTTGATGTCCGTCGCCGCAAGCTTGCAATTATTGCTATGAACATTTCGGTTCTTGCAGCTGCTCTCTCCTGGCTGTTGGTGCTCTTCTCTGTCATGTATTCTCCCGCAGCTGTGCCGTGGGCTCTGGGCGTTGCTATCGTACTGACTGTGATTGGCGCCTACGCGCTGTACCGCTACTACTCCAAGTACTCGCACGTGCTCCCGAACGAGGACCCGGACGCACACGATGTGCTCGGTCACGACCTGCACTCGACCCACCTGCCGCACCTTCACCACACGGAGGGCAATCCCAACGGAGCAGCTGCTAAGTAGCGTGCCTGCCATCCCCTAGACAGCATAAATGTGCCGCCTCACCGGTACCGGTGAGGCGGCACGTTTGCATTAAAATCGCGGTTCAGAGTCCGACCCTACACTCAAGATTATTTCTGGTTTGAGTCAGTGCTCCGCTGCGCTTCAGCTTCGGCTCTGGCTAGTTCTAGTCTTTTGTTCTCTTCGACGATCAGAGCGTTATATTTCCAGCCGGGGATTCGCTCAACAAGCCACCCAACCCAGAGAAGCGCAGCGGTAATGAGAGCGACAGGAATCAGAAAAATGAGGGCTCTCGGGTCCCGGGTGTGGTCTGAGGTGCTCCCCGCGGTAAGTTCCCACAGCGCAAGGATTGGTACCGCCATTATAGGCATCACTATAAAAAGAATGAGGGCATAGTAAATGCCCATCTTACTGCCGGGTTTACCTCTATTCATACGAGCTTGGGTAACGGCTCTCTCCAGGCGTTTGTATTCCTGCAAGGTTTCGCCGTCTAGAAGCGAAGCGTTAGGGATCTTGGCCATGACGTACCGTACGGCTTCTAAATCTGAGGGCGAGCAAATAAAGATATGTCCCTGGGACGTAACGGTATATTCTTTCGCAATGTCGAGGCACGCCTGCGCGTAACGGTTATTGAGTTCTCGACTCTCCGGGTTTTCCTTGAGTTGCCGGCGGATGTCTTTCAGCTCTTCCATGTTTCTCCTTGCAATTTCAGTCGTCGTTGAGCCCATCGTTGAGGCACGAGAAACACAGGCCATCCCCTACCCGCTGCGGGGTGGAGAAGCCGGAGTATTGAATTGCGGTGTATCGGTGTGTACTTCACAGAATGCCAGCTCTTCAGGTTCAGGCAAAATTGACGGGGCATCCTGAGATGCTTCAACGGCGGTGCATACATCTCATATATAGCGGTCAGTTATAGACAAAACCCACTACGGGTACGGTACGGAGGCACCCCTCCCCTATGATGGTTGAAAGGGATATTTATCTCTAATACCATCTGCAGTACACGCCCTGGAGCCAACGAGGAAGAGCATGACCAAAGCGACCGATTCGCCGCAGCCGCCGGAAGCGCTCGCGCGCTGGTACACTCGCTATTCGAGCCCCGTCGGCGTGCTCTACCTTGCCGCCCGTGCGGATGCGATTGTGGGTATCTGGTACGAGGATCAGGCACATTTTCCGCTCCCCCATGAGCTCGGTGGACTCATCGAGAATCCCGGAGCCTACCTGCGGGAGCACAACACGGCGGAAGAGGAAGAGCCTACCGAAGAGTATGCTGCGGCGCAGCTGCTGTCGCGTGCTGAGGTAGAGCTCTCTGAGTACTTTGAGCGCAAGCGCACTTCTTTTACGTTGCCCCTAGATCCTGAGGGCACCGATTTTCAGCTGATTGTATGGGAGCATCTGAAGACTGTTCCTGCTGGGTACACCACCACTTACGGCGAGATTTCGCGAGCGGTCGGCCCCGGTGCCCCCGCGCAGGCGGTGGGTCAGGCGGTTGGCCGTAACAAAATTTCCATTATGATTCCTTGTCACCGCGTTATTGGTGCCGATGGAAGCCTCACCGGTTATGCCGGCGGTGTTGAGCGTAAACAATTCCTCCTTGATTTGGAGGAGCCGGAAGAGGTGCGGGAGGCGCGGCTCTTCTAGCGCCTGCCGGCTAGTCTTCGAAGCTCATGACGGGATAGGGTATGCATCGGATGCGTATCCCGCCCTTTTTCGTACCTGTTTTCGGTTTCGATGCTCTGCAACACGACACAAAATCGAATATAGTTGCGACTCAATCATAGAAGAGCTACTGTTTAAGTAGAACATGATTCCGAAACACTCGGATCGGCTCAGCAATCTCAGAGAGGAGAAACCGTGACCTCGCAACCTACTATTCCCGCCGACCCCCTCGAAAACGCCCCGAGCTACCCCACGTGGGTGACCGATGAGCTTCTGCGCGACTACTACGACACCGAATGGGGCATGCCCGTCACCGATGAACGAGGACTCTTCGAAGCCCTGAGCCTCGAGGCTTTTCAGGTGGGGCTCTCGTGGCGCACGATTCTTGCCCGCCGAGAGGCATTCCGCCGCGTTTTCGAGGGTTTCGACCCCGAACGCGTGGCTGCGTTCACCGACCATGATGTTGCGCGGCTCCTCCAGAATGAAGACATTATCCGTAACGAGAGGAAGATTCGCGCGGTCATCTCCAATGCACGGCTGACCCTGCGGATGCGCGAGCTTGCCGCAACGCCCCGTGACGCCTCCACGGAGGATATTCGTCTTCCCCTTATCGCGCCCTCTTCTACCCCGGCCAAAGAGGATAGCAGCGAGGCGGCAGACACTCGCCGCCGTCGGGTTCGCACCCTGAGCTTCGAGGATCTGGAACGGATGCGCGAGCGCACCCTCAGCGACGGAACACGCGTACCGGCTGGCTTGCCCGCGTGGCTGTGGTCTTTCGCGCCGAGCAATACTATCGCGCCGCATACCCTGCAGGATATTCCTACCGATACGCCCGAGTCCGCGCTCCTCGCCAAGTCTTTTAAAGCTCTGGGCGGGGTATTCCTGGGCCCGGTGACCGCGTATGCGCTCATGTGTGCGGTCGGCATGGTGGACGCTCACCTGGTGGGTTCGCATCGGCGCGGCTGTTCGGGGCTCTTTACCTAAGACCCCTCGCCCTAAGCTCCCCTCGCTCGGCGTGCTCGCACCCAAGAGCATAGAAAAGCCGCGCGCCACTTCGTAGAAGTAAGCACGCGGCTTCTATACGTTGAGATGTTCCGCTCTGAATTAGATCGTCACAGGGTTAGATCATCACGAAGAGGAAAATCAGCGCCAGCAGCGGCGGGGTCAGCTGGATTAGCGCGGGCTTGCGCTTTGCCGGGGAGGTGAGGAACAGGTAGATACCTGCGATTGCCATAGAGCCCAGGCCTGCGAACATGAGTGCCACGCCGACCTGCGGGGAGCCGAACCAGAAGGCAAGTAGACCGGTTGCGGCAATCCAGGCGAGCATCAGGTTGTACAGGCCCTGGTTTGCTGCCATCTCCTTGGTGGATTCGGCGAATTCTTCGGTCATGCCGAAGGTTTCGCGGCCCTTGGGCTTAGTCCAGAGGAAGGATTCGATGATCCAGATGTACACGTGAATAGCGATTGCTACGAAGGCAAAAACGGTGGTGACCGTTGCGAGTGCCTGCATTATTTCTCCTTAAGCAGTAGGTGTTCTATGAGGCACCTGCCCGTTCTTTATTCTGGAGCACAACCTGTGGTGATGTTCAGAATCATGCAGGAGCAAGCACAAGAAGTAATTCTACGCTTCTTCCGGGCTTATCGGAACTTCCCTGAATATGCGTAGAACCCCTCGATTCGTCGTCTGCAGAGAAAATTGCAGGGTTCTCATCGAGGGGTTTCTTATGCGGGGTTACGCCGAATCCGGTATTGGCCTTTAGCCCATCATGAGTGAGAGAGCAAAGGACCAGACGCAGACCAGGCCCAGCAGAATAGCGCTGTACTTAATGGACATGGAGGTAATCTTCGATTCCTCGCCGGCACTGTTCACAGCCGCCGCCGCAATCGCGATGGACTGCGGGGAGACAATCTTACCCATCACGCCACCGGCGGTGTTTGCAGCAACGAGCAGGGTCGGGTCAACAGCAATCTGGGCTGCGGTGGTGGACTGCAGGCCCGCGAAGAGCACGTTAGCGTTGGTCACCGAGCCGGTCACGAACACGCCAATCCAACCGATAATCGGGGACAGCAGCGGGAAGACCGGGCCTGCTGCCGCGAGCGCGAGCGCAATGGAGGTGGTCATACCGGCGTAGTTCATCACGTTTGCGACGGACATGACCAGGCAGATCATGAGGATCGGCATCTTCAGCTGGTTCCAGGTGCCGCCGAGTTCTTCGAAGGCTTCGCCCCAGCTGATCTTCGAGGTCAGAACGGTGATGATTGCAGCCACCAGAATTGCGGTACCGGAAGCACCAAGGATGTTCCAGGAGAACATCGCGGTCACGGTCTTGCCGGCACCGGTGGTGATGGCTTCGTGAATGCCGGGGATGGGGAACGCCAGGGTTGCGGCGCCGAGCAGACCGGTGGTTGCGAAGATCGGCTTCAGTGCGGTGGACCAGAGCAGGATGGTTGCGGAGAGGAAGATGAAGGGGCTCCACGCCTTAACGATCTCAGCACCGGTGTGCTTGACGCTCTGCTGAGCCTGAGCTTCTTCGAGGCTGGGTGCGGTGGATTCGCGGTAGATGTGCTTGGGCTGCCACTTCTGCATCACGAGCGCCAGTGCTACCAGGGACAGCAGCGGCGGGATGATGTCGACCAGTTCGGGCGAGCCGAGCAGTATCAGGATAGCTGCCTGACCGCCGGAGAAGATCACGCCGGTCATGAGCGCTACGAGACCGACTTCGCGGATGCCGCGCATACCGTCCTGGATTGCGACCATCAGCAGCGGCACGAAGGCGACGAAGATCTGCAGTACCGGAACCATGCCTGCGGACAGGTGCGCGGTGTCCAGGCCGCCGACCTTAGCTGCGGTGGTCACGGGAATGCCGATAGCGCCGTATGCGCCGGATGCGGCGTTGGCTACCAGCGCCAGCATGGATGCTTTGAGGGGGTTGAAACCCAGGGATACCAGCAGTGCAGCAGAGATAGCGATCGGGATGCCGAAGCCTGCCGCGCCTTCGATGAAGCCACCGAAGCAGAAGGCAATCAGCAGCACCTGGATGCGCTGATCGTTCGAGATGGAGGAGACAGATGCCCGCACAATGTCGAAGTTACCGGCGCGCACGGCGATGCGGTAGAGCCACACCGCCATGAGTACGATCCAGCCGATGGGCCATGCGCCCGAGAGGAAGCCGGAGAGGATAGAACCGGCACCTGCGGTGATGGGCAGGCCGAAGATGGCACAGCCGATGATGAGGGTGGTGCCGAGGGTCAGCAGTGCTGACTTGAGGCCGCTGAGTTTCAGGACGGTCAGGCCCAACAGGAAGAGGATGATGGGTACTGCTGCGACCAGTGCGGAGAGCACCGGTGAGTTCAGCGGGTCGTAGGTTTGCTGCCACATAGGGCGGGTGGTCCTTTCGGTCTGTGTGTATTAGCGGTCGCTTCTTCCGGTACGGCGCCTGCGCTGTATGGAAGCGTTAGGCCGCATAAAAACCGATGGCCCCGGTCCTTGCGTCGTGGAGGGGTCCATCGGTGAAGCGTGATGGTCTTGAGCTGCCGGGCGTTTGGTTGTATGACGTGGCGATATGCCGAGGCAATATACCGTGGCCATATACCGTGGCGCGGCGGCGGTGAGCGGGACCCTTTCCCTCTCACTAGGTGCTCTTGACTTTATCTGTCTAAGCTAACAGGTCTTCTCCGAGACTTCAGGATAGGGCGACCTTAAGTGTGCACAAATGAAACTTATGTGCATAATTGCGCTCCTTAGCCGCGAATCTCCTCCCCAGCGCACAAAACACAGAAATGCGAAAACCCCCTCCTACCGAAGTAGAAGGGGGCTTTTGCTAAACCGTGTCGCGGGTACCTCACCTTTCAGAGAAGGTAGGTTACACGCATCAGGTACTCACGCTATTTACAGGCCGACCAGGGACAGGACGTAAACCCAAACACAGGTGATAGCCAGCAGTGCTGCACTGTACTTGATCGCCATGGAGGTAATCTTGGATTCCTCGCCGGAGCTGTTCACTGCAGCAGCTGCAATTGCGATGGACTGCGGGGAAACAATCTTCGCCATCACACCACCGGCGGTGTTAGATGCAACCAGCAGGGTCTGGCTGACGCCAATCTGCTGTGCGGTGGTAGCCTGCAGGCCAGCGAAGAGGATGTTGTTGTTCACCACGGAGCCGGTCACGAACACGCCAATCCAACCGATGATCGGGGACAGCAGCGGGAAGATAGCACCCACAGCGGCAACAGCCAGTGCGATGGAGGTAATCATACCCGCGTAGTTCATGACGTTAGCAACGGACATGACCAGGCAGATCATGAGGATCGGGGTCTGCAGCTGCTTCCAGGTTGCGCCGAGTTCCTCGATAGCCTCGCCCCAGCTAATCTTGGAGGTCAGGATGGTGATGATGGTAGCCACCAGAATTGCGGTACCGGATGCGCCCACGATGTTCCAGGTGTAGTTCACGTCGATAGGCTTGGGAGTTGCAACAATCGGTGCTGCCTGCGAGATGCTCTGGTGCAGCCAGGGCAGGGGGAACGTAATGTTGGTGAAGCCGAGCGCGCCCTTAGCAGCGAAGACGGGCTTCAGAGCGGTGGACCAGAGCAGAATCACGACGGACAGGTAGACGAAGGGGCTCCATGCCTTGAGGATTTCACTACCGGTGTGCTTGACGCTCTGCTGAGCCTGAACTTCTTCCAGGGAGGGAGCGGTGGGCTCACGGAAGATGTGCTTGGGCTGCCACTTCTGCATAACCAGTGCCAGAGCGACCAGTGCCAGCAGCGGCGGGATGATGTCGACCAGCTCGGGGTTACCCAGGGCTGCGAGCAGAACGGACTGGCCGCCGGAGTAGATCAGGCCAACCATGAGAGCTACCAGACCGACCTCGCGGATACCGCGGATGCCATCCTGAATAGCAACGAGCAGTACGGGGATGAGCGCTGCCATGATCTGGATAACCAGGACCATTTCGATGGACAGTGCGTGCAAGTCCACGCCACCGCGGGTTGCAGCGGTGGTCACGGGGATGCCGATAGCGCCGTATGCGCCGGAGCTCACGTTAGCAATCAGTGCGAACATTGCGGCCTTGAGCGGGTTGAAGCCCAGGGACACGAGCAACGCAGCACAGATAGCGATCGGGATACCGAAGCCTGCAGCACCTTCGAGGAAGCCGCCGAAGCAGAACGCGATCAGCAGCATCTGGATGCGCTGGTCGGTAGAGATGGAGGAGATGGAGGAGCGAACAATCTCAAAGCCGCCAGAACGCACGGAAATGCGGTAGAGCCACACTGCCATGAGAACGATCCAGCCAATGGGCCACATGCCTGAGAGGAAGCCGTAGAGAATCGAGCCTGCACCGGCGGTGACGGGCATACCGAAAATAGCGCAACCGATGACCAGTGCAATAACGAGAGAGATAACGGCAGATTTAATACCGCTGAGCTTCAGGACGGTGAGGCCCAGAAGGAAGAAAATAATCGGGACTGCTGCCACGAGTGCGGAAAGTGCACTCGAGTTCAGCGGGTCATAGACTTGCTGCCACATGATGTACTGTGTTCCTTTCCAGCCCACGAGGGGCGGGATCGTTGTGTGCCACAAAGCCTTCCCAGTATCGCGCGTGACGGTGTGTGCCGTGTGCTTACGTGGTGTTTTCCCAGTGCACTGTGCGTTAGCGAGGCTATCCCCTGGGGACATATGCCTTCACTTGGGTTCGTATTGGTTTTGCGGCTATGAAATTTAGTGTGTATGAAGTCGTGTTTTAGTCACAGAAACCTGAATATTCCTTGATTTGTCAAGGAAGATTCAGTGCCAAAGCTAATATTTCTGACCGCTAAAACGCGATTCCTCGTGTACCCAATGTACCACTGAACACCCACAAAATCGGGCATATTCCAACATTTAGATGCAAGCTCATATTTGCAAAATAACCTAAAGACCACCCCGAGTTTACAAGGGAGCAAGAGCCCACCAAAGCCCGGCCAGAGCCAGCCAGAGCACGCAGCACCTCGGGAACAATCAAACCGGCACAACTCCGACCCGCAACACCAATCCCCCGCAAGCCCCTAAACGGCATACAAAAAGCTCCGGAAGGAAAACCTTCCGGAGCTTTATCCGTCGGGTTGACAGGATTTGAACCTGCGACCCCTTGACCCCCAGTCAAGTGCGCTACCAAGCTGCGCCACAACCCGATTCGTTATTCACGATATTGTTTTCAAGGTTTCCCCTGAACACTCGAATAACTATACCGGGCTTTTAACCCCCGCGCAAGCCAGAATCCCTATTTTTAGAAAAAATCTTAAAAATCTTTTCCTCACGGATTTTTCGTGCAGATTTTCCGCACAGAATCCAGCGCGCGGGAGCCAAGCCTAGCACAAGCCTAGCAAGGGAGCCAGCCCAGCAACACGGCATCAGGCAGACACACCCCGCTACTAACGGCGGCCGCCCTTACCCTTCTTAGCCTTCGCGCTCTGACGCTCACCCAGGGAGCGGCGCTCACGCACACGCATCGAAATCTCAATCGGAGTACCCGTGAAATCAAAAGTCTCACGCAGACGACGCATAATGAAGCGACGGTAACCCGGATCCAAGAAGCCGGTAGTAAAGAGCACGAACTTCGGCGGACGCGAAGACACCTGAGTACCGAAGAGAATACGCGGCTGCTTACCACCACGCAGCGGGTGCGGATGCGCGGCAACAATCTCGCCCAGGAACGCGTTCAGGCGACCGGTCGGAATACGCGAATCCCACGACTCCAGCGAGTGCTCCAGCGCCGGCACCAGCTTATCCTTGTGCCAGCCGGTCTTCGCCGAAATGTTCACGCGAGGCGCCCACTGCACGTGCGCCAGGTCGCGCTCAATCTCGCGCTCAAGCATGTAGCGGCGGTCCTCATCGAGGGTATCCCACTTATTGAATGCCAGAACCATCGCACGACCCGAATCAATCACGGTCTGCACGATACGCACATCCTGCTCAGAAATCGGCTCGGAAACATCCAGCAGCACCACGGCAACCTCAGAGCGTTCCAGAGCAGTCTGAGTACGCAGCGAAGAGTAGAACTCCGCACCCTTAGCCATATGCTGGCGACGGCGAATACCCGCGGTATCCACAAAACGCCAAGGATAGCCGCCCAGCTCAATAATCTCGTCAATCGGGTCACGAGTCGTACCAGCCAGGTCATTCACCACGGCACGCTCAGAACCAGCCAGCTTATTCAGCAGCGACGACTTACCCACGTTCGGGCGACCCACCAGAGCCACACGACGCGGGCCACCCAGCGCCTCCGGCTGAGCAAACTGCGAGTGCTCCGGCATGACCTCAAGGATCTCGTCCAGAGCATCCGCCAGGCCACGACCGTGCAGACCCGACACCGGGAACGGCTGACCCATACCCAGCGACCAGAGGTTATAAATCTCCGGCTCCAGGTGAGCGTCGTCAATCTTGTTAGCAATCAGAATGATCGGCTTCTTCACGCGGCGTAGCATACGCACGATCTGCTCGTCCGAAGCGGTCACACCCACGCGGGCATCCACCACCAGGACCACAACGTCGGCCTGCTCCACAGCGATCTCAGCCTGCTCAGCAACCTGAGCATCAATACCGCGAGCGTCAGACTCCCAACCACCGGTATCAACCAGGGTGAAGCTCTTACCCAGCCACTCAGCCTTATAGGACACGCGGTCACGAGTCACACCCGGCTTATCCTCAACCACCGCTTCACGGCGGCCCAGAATACGGTTAATGATGGTCGACTTACCCACGTTCGGGCGGCCAACAATCGCCACTACCGGATCAGCAAGCTGCTCTTCCTCATCCTCAATGTCGAAGCCCCAGGCACCCAGCAGGGCGCGGTCCTCTTCATCCAGGTCGTAGTCCTCAAGACCCTCAAGAAGAGCCTGAGCACGCTGATCAGCGGTCTCATCATCAATCTCAGCGAGGCGCTCGATAACGTCGTCCTCGCCACCGCCCAGGTACTTATCTTCGTAATCGTCGCGGATAGCGTCCTCAGCCATGCGCATTCCTTTCTCTACCCGCCCCCGCGCCCAACCCAAGGGTCAGCACGCGAGCGCGGCTCAACGTCTTATCGGGAGCGGATGCACCACTCCCCCAGCGTTTCGGCGGGGCCTAGCCCGCGCGCTTCGCCTTCAACTGGTCATTCACAGCGTTAATCACTGCAGAGACCGTCGCATTAAAATCAAGATCCGAGCTGTCCACCAGGGTCACACCCTCGGCAGCTTCCATAAAGTTATTGACCTTCGAATCCTTCGCATCACGCTCAGCGATCTGCTTGCTCAAGTCACCCGAAGCGCCGGACTTCTCCGCGTTCTCCAGGCCGCGGCGCGCCATGCGCACCTCTTCAGAAGCAGTCAGCAGGATGCGCGCATCAGCGTCGGGAGCAACTACGGTGGTGATGTCGCGACCCTCAGCGACCATGCCGTTAATAGCGTGGTTAATCATCCAACGCTGCAGGCCAATCAGGTGCTCACGAACCGCCGGAACCGAAGCCACAGCAGAAACGGCCGAAGAAATGCGCTCGCTACGAATCTCCTCACGGATATCGGTCGTGCCCATCAGAATCTCTTCTTCCTTAATGTTCGTACCGAACACCAGGGGCATCTCCTCGACAGCCTTCGCGATCGCCTCAGCGTCGTTCAGGTCAACGCCAAGTTCCAGCACACGGTAGGTTGCGGCACGGTACATTGCACCGGTGTCCAGGTACGCCAGACCAAAGTGGCGTGCAACTTCCTTAGACACAGACGACTTACCGGAACCGGAGGGACCGTCAATAGCAATCGTCAGTTTAGGGTTCTCGTGCATCAGCACTCCTTCAAATTCGTCTCAAACTTTATGCCGGAAAATACAGCTTTAACTCTACTTCACAACACGCCAACCGCGAGCCGACAAATCGCGGACCAGCGCCTCATGAATAGACGGATTGACCGAGATTTCAGCCATACCCACCGGGGCACCCGTCGAGTGCTCCAGACGCAAATCCTCAAGGTTCGCACCCAACTCACCAATCTCGGCAAGCAAACGAGCCAGCGTGCCGGGGGTGTCGTCCACCAGCACCGTCATCTTTGCGAACGCGGCGGGGGCAGTACCGTGCTTACCCGGAATACGGCTCACGCCCGCGTTGCCTTCACTCATCAGCTGCGCCAAATCCAGGCGAGCGCCGGATGCCGTCGGGTTCTCCAGCGTCGCGATGAGGCGGTTCAGGTCATCACGCACCCCGTAGAGGGTCTGCACAATCGGGTCAGCGTTCGCCGCAAAAATCTGCACCCACAGCGTCGGGTCCGAGGCCGCAATACGCACCGTATCGCGCAAACCCTGACCCGCCAGGGACAGCGCATACAGCGGAGTGTCCTGCAGACGCGAAGCCAACAGCGAGCTCATCGCCTGCGGCACATGAGAAATCAGGGCAACCGTCTGATCATGTTCCTCAACGCCCAGAGAAGTCACAATCGCGCCCAGCTCCACCGCCACAGAACGCACCAGACGCACACACTCGGGGCGAACCGAATCGTGCTCGCAGATAATCCACGGACGCGCCTGGAACAGCTCACCGCGAGCAGCCACCGGGCCCGACTTCTCCCGCCCAGCCATCGGATGCGAACCCACGTAACGGGACGCATCCGCACCCGAGGCAAGCACATCAGCCAGCGGCTGCACCTTCACCGAGGCAACATCCGTCACCACGGCGCCGGGGTAGCCCGCCTCCGGTCGAGGCGCATAGGTGTTCAACGCGCGAGCGCACACGGCACCGGCACTATCCGGAGGCGCAGCCACCACCACCAGCTGCGGGGCGAGGGCGGCGCGCTCCTCCTCCGACAGGGCGGAGAAGCTTGTACCGGCACCGATATCCTGCGCCACAGCCTCGGCGGTGGGTGAAATATCTTGGACGTACACGTCCTCGCATCCTGCCGCACGCAACCCCAAACCAATGGAGGCACCCAGCAGACCCGAACCGATAATGAGCACCGGCCCGGTCAGCGTTGAGTCCATGGGCAGCTCAGATGCGGAAAGCTCAGCGGGCGAGCTCATGACAACTCCTTAGCGTTATTACATGTCCACCGAAGCGAGCAGGTGACCGATCTCGACCTTGGAGAGGTTACGGACGGTACCCTGCTTCTGCGAACCAATACGGATCGGGCCCATCTCGACGCGGACCAGGCGCTCAACCGGGTAGCCGACAGCGTCGAAGAGTCGGCGCACGATGCGGTTCTTACCGGAGTGGATGGTCACCTCAACGAGCACGTGGCCGGGGGTGGAGTCCACCAGCTTGAACTCGTCCACGCGGGTCACGCCGTCTTCCAGGCGAATACCCTTCTTCATGGCTGCGCCGACGCCGGGCTCCATCGGGCCGGGAACCTGCACCAGGTAAGTCTTGGGCACCTCGTAGGAGGGGTGGGTGAGGCGGTTCGCCAGTTCACCGTCGTTGGTCAGCAGCAGCAGACCCTCGGTTTCGACGTCCAGGCGGCCCACGTGGAACACGCGCTCGCTCATGGAGGAACGCAGGAAGTCAGAGATGCAGGGGCGACCTTCGGGGTCTTCCATGGTGGAGACCACGCCGGCGGGCTTGTTGAATGCCATGTAGACGAGCTTGTCGTTGGTCTGAACGGTCATGCCGTCCACCTGCACGGTCACCTTGGAGGGGTCCACGCGCACGCCCAGCTCGGTCACGACTTCACCGTTGACGGTGACGCGGCCTTCGGTAATCATTTCTTCGCAGACACGGCGGGATGCTACACCGGCCTGAGCCAGCAGCTTCTGCAGGCGCACGCCGTCGTGGTCATAGAACTCGTAGTGGTCTACCGGGGCGTTGCGGGGGCGGCGGGGGCGGTGCGGGCCAGCGTAGTTGCTGACGCGGTATTCGCCGCGCTCGTTTGCGAAGGCTTCGCCGGAGCGGTAGGGGCGGCCCGGTGCGCGGCGTTCGCGCTTGGGCAGTTCGGTGCCGCGGCCTCGGCCGGAACCTGCACGGCCTGCGCCGAACTTCTTCTCGCCAAACTTCTTGTCACCGAACTTCTTCTCGCCGAAGCCCTTTGCGCCGCCCTTGCCTGCGCCACTCTTCGGTGCGCCGGAACGACCGCCGCGTGCGGAGGCGCCCTTAGCGCCGGGCTTACCGCCCTGGCCGGGACGAGCGGCGCCGGGACGGCCACCGCGGGAGTTCTGGGGGCGACCGGATGCAGAGCGGCCGCCGCGGGAGGAGTTTCCATATGCCATGGTGTTCTTCTCTTTTCTGTCGTATAGTGCGAACGTTTCAGGATTTTCCCGAACGTTCCTTCGTCTTATTGATTCGTCTTAGTCGTTGCCCTCGGCAAGCACTGCGGCTTCCGTGTCATCGGGCAGGAAGGGTGCAAGCGCCGGTAGCTCCTCCAGGGAGTTCAACCCGAGCTTCGCCAGCAGCAGCTCCGTGGTTTCGTAGAGGGTCGCGCCGCTTCCGGCTTCTCGCCCTGCTTCACGAATCAGCTGCCGTTGCAGTAGCTGACGGATTGCCGCGTCCGCGTTTACGCCTCGAATGGAGGCTACCCTCGCCCTGGTCACCGGCTGCTGGTAGGCAATCACAGCGAGCGTCTCGTAGGCGGGCTTGCTCAGCGTCGCGCTCTTGGAGCGGGTCACGAAGCGTGCCACCCAGGGGGCGAAGTCGTCGCGGGCGTAGAGCTTCCAGCCTCCTGCGATGTTCCGCAGCTGGAATCCGCGCGGTTCGGGCGCTACCCGGTTTTCGTCTTCTCCGTAGCCGCTTTCTTCGCCGTTGTACTCGCGGTACAGCTGGTCGAGCGCGTGCTCAACAGCGCGTTCGCTGACGATGAGAGCGGCGGAGAGTTCACGCACGCTCACGGGCGCTTCGGCAACGGCGAGGATCGCTTCAATGGCGCTTTTGACGCCACCGGGGATTGCCTCGACCTTCGAGAATTCGGCTTCGGCATCGACCGCCACGCTGGGTGCGGTGGAGGGGCCTCCCGCCGGAATCTTTGCCGATTTCGTTACCGATTTCGTTACCGATTCCTCCGACTCGCGGGATGCAGGTTCCTGCGATTCCTCAGAGCTGTCGGAAATGTCGGAACCATCGGAGTCCTCTACCGTTTCAGCGGCTTCAGCCTCCTTAGCTTCTTCGATAACCTCAGCTTCTTCGGTCACCTCATCCAGAGGAGCTGCCGCTACCTCGTGCTCAGCCAGCTCAGCGTCCGCCTCAGCAGGCTTTGAGATTTCAGCCTCTACCGCCTCTACCGGCACCGAGTCTGCCTGTTCCGAATCTTCGTCTGCGTTCGGATCCCAGTAGCCCATGTTCACGATGGCAAGGTCGTCGGGGGTGAATTCACGGTCAAAGCGTGAGCCGTGATTACTCATAATCCTCCTCTACCTGTTCCGTGTTAGCTTCAGATTCGTTCGCTTCGGGTGCTTCAGGTACTTCGCTGGTTTCGGGCGCATCCTGAGTGTCTGTTTCTTCGCGGATTACGAACTGTGCCGCGCTCGCGCTCGCACGTACCCGAATGGCTCCGAGCGGTGCGTCCTGTTCCACGTGCAGGGCGCCTTCTTTGTAGAGCTCGAGCAGGGCGAGAAAACGAACCACCGCGATTTCTAGTTCGCCGGATCCTTGAACCAGTTCGGCGAAGCTCAGCTCCCGCGCCGCGGTATCGAGCAGGCTGTGCAGAATGTAGTGTTCTTCAGCCGCGATGGTGGTTAGCGGAACGTGCAGGTGCTCGTTGAGTTCTTCAACGATTTCTTCGGGTTCCGGCTCGGGATCTTTGGGGGTTCGACTCAGCGCTGCTGCGGCGATGCGGGCGAACTCTTCAGCGCCTCCGGTGAAAACCAGCTCGGGAAGTGCCTGGGCGAATCGTTCTTCGAGGGCTACCGCACGGGGAAAACGCTGCGCTTCTTGCGCCCAGCGTTCAGCAAAAATATCGGCAACTTCGCGGTAGGCACGGTATTGCAGCAGACGGGCGAAAAGCAGGTCGCGCGCCTCCAGCAGTGCAACATCCTCTTCGAGGGGTTCACGATGCTGCGGGAGCAGGCGTGCGGTTTTGAGTTCCAGCAGGGTTGCGGCGGTGACCAGAAATTCGCTGGCTTCGTCGAGTGCACGTTCGGTGCCTTCAGCGTAGAGGGCGTGCAGGTATGCGAGGAACTCGTCGGTGACCTCTGCGAGCGCCACCTCGGTAATGTCGAGTTTACGGCGCGAAATCAGGGTCAGTAGAAGATCAAAGGGACCCTCAAAATTACTGAGGGTGAGGGTGAAACCGCGTTCCGGGTTCTGCAGGCCGCGGCCCTCAGTCCGGGCGTTCGCGGCGGTGTCTGCGTTCGGTGTCGGTACCCTCACGGCAGCGACGTTCGTGGTCATAAACGACCTATTCTCCTTAGGTTTATTCTCCCCGGCTTTGTTGGTGCCGTCTCAGATGCGGCTTCTGCTTCGCCTATTTTTTCGGCGTAAGCAGTGTGCGGGGGTCTTTAGAATCCACACAATTATACGCCCTCTGCCGGTGTGACTCAAGGGTGAGAGTCACCTCAGCAGAGGGCGTATAGATGTGGGGCTTTAGCGTGCGCCGCCCTTGTAGATCAGTTCGCGTGCCACCTGGCGGTATGCTTCCGCGCCGGGGTGGCTGGAGGCGTAGCTGAGAATCGGCTCAGCGGACACCGACGCGTCCGGGAACTTCACGGTGCGCTTGATGACGGTGTCGAAAACCTTGTCGCCGAATGCGTCCACGATGCGCGCCAGAACTTCCTTGGAGTGGATGGTGCGCGCATCGAACATGGTGGCAAGTACGCCGGAGATTTCGAGGTCGGGGTTCAGGCGGTCCTGAACCTTCTCGATGGAGTCGACCAGCAGTGCGACGGCGCGCAGTGCGAAGAACTCACAAATCAGCGGGATGATGACGCCTTCGGAGGCGGTCAGTGCGTTGACGGTCAGCAGGCCCAGGGAGGGCTGGCAGTCGATGAGGATAACGTCGTATTCGTCACGGACCTTGCGCAGTGCCGAGGCGAGAACCTGCTCGCGAGCCACTTCGTTGACCAGCTGAACTTCAGCTGCGGAGAGGTCAATGTTGGCGGGCAGCAGGTCAATGTTCTCCACGCCGGTGGGCAGGATGACGTCCTTGATGTCGACCTTGCGGTCCATCATGACGTTGTAGACGGTCAGGTCCAGTTCGTGCGGGTTCGCACCGAAACCGGCGGAGAGAGCACCCTGCGGGTCGAAGTCGACCAGCAGCACCTTACGGCCGCATTCTGCCAGTGCCGCGCCCAGGTTAATGGTGGAGGTGGTCTTACCCACGCCGCCCTTCTGATTCACCATAGAGATAATGCGGGCGGGACCGTGGCTGCTCAGCGGAGCCGGGTCGGGGTATACGCGCAGGGGTCGACCGGTGGGGCCGAGTTCTTGAGCCTGAGCTTCAGTCAATGGTTCACCTTCATCAATGAATTCGAAGTTTTAAAGTTTAAGCGTTGTCTATAAGGTTACCTCAAGAGCGGCTGTTCCGCGGATTGACGGGGTTTTATCCCCGTTCGTGGGCACGCGGATGCGCCATGCGGTACACCTCCATGAGCCCCTCGGGCGTGACCTTGGTGTACACCTGAGTGGTGGCGATGGAGGCGTGCCCGAGCAGTTCTTGCACCACGCGAATATCGGCACCGCCCTGCAGCAGGTGCGTTGCGAAGCTATGGCGCATGGAGTGCGGCGAGAAGTCAGAGCTGAGCCCGGCGACTTCGGCGGCTTCTTTGAGGATGAGCCAGGCGCCTTGGCGTCCGAGTCTGCTGCCTCGTCCGTTGACGAAGAGCGCGGCGGTGCCTTTACCGTGCGCTACGAGGGAGGGGCGGGCACGCACCAGGTAGTCTTGGATTGCTTTTTGGGCGTAGCTTCCGATGGGTACGAGCCGTTCTTTGTTTCCCTTACCGAAGAGTCGAACGTAGCCGGGCAAAGTAATCTGGTTGCCGTCTTCATCGGTGAGGGTTCCTTCGAAGTGCACGTCGTCGATATCGGCGTTGAGCATTTCGCTCACGCGCGCGCCGGTGGCGTAGAGGAATTCGAGGATGGCTCGGTTACGTAGCCCGGTTGCGGTTTCGCGGTCGGGTACGGCGAGTAGCCGCTGGATGTCTTCTACGCTGACTGCTTTGGGTAGGCGTTTAACGTTCTTGGGCGGGGTGACCGGTGCCGCCGGGTCGGTGGGCACGATGAGCGCGGAGACCCAGAAGGCGTGTGCTCCGCGGACTGCCGCCATGGTGCGGGCGATGGAGTTCGGGCCCAAGGGCAGGGGCAGGCTCGGCGCGCCTTCAGCGGTTGGCGTTTCTTTTTCTGGCGCCCCGGCTTTCTCCGGCTGCCCGGCACGACCTTTTCCAGTACCTCGCCCCGACTCGGAGGCGATCATCAGCGCCAGCGATTCTGCGGCTTCTTCCTGCACTTCCTGAAATTCCTGCGCGTTCTGCTTGTTCTTCTCCCCCGCTTCAAATCCGGCAAGGGGCACGGTGGGGGCGGCAAGTTCCCGCATGAAGGAACGCACCTGCGCGGTGGTGATGCGTTCGGGGTCGATGACGCCGAGGGTCGCCATGTAGGCGCTGTATCGTCGCAAATCACGCGCGTAGGAGGCGATGGTGTGCTCGCTGCTTCCTCGCTCCACGCGCAGGTGGATGAGGTACTGGTCAATGGCTTTCTGGAGCGGGGTCTGTGCATCCTGGTGGGAAGCACCCAGGCTAGAAGAATCCAGAGCAGAAGAACCCCGGCTAGAAGAATCCAGCACGGAGGAACCGGCTGAAGAGGGCGCACCGAGCAGACCCGCGCCGCGGGATGTCTTGCTCACCGTGCTTTTAGCCTGCTTCACTCTATCTCCTCTGTCGGTTCTCTTGGGATGTGGACTTACCTTAGGCGGGCTACTCCCCCGCCCTGTGTTCTGCTCTGTGTTCCGTTCTAGTGGTTGCGGAAGTTCTCCGGCTTTTCGCGGCGCTGTCCCATGTAGGGGTGGAACTCCCAGCCATCCTCGGCGGGGCGCAGGCCTTCAAAGTTGTTCTGTGCGGCCGCGTAGGTGGCGAGTACCGCCTGGATAGCGAGCGCGTTGTGAACCTTTCCGCCCAGCACCAGCTGTACTGCCTCGGCGAGGGGCACCCAGCGGTAGGTCATTTCTGCTTCTTCGTCGGTGCGTTCGCTACGTTCTTCGGCGGGCAGTTCCGAGAGGTTACGCGCCAGGTAGACGCGGCCTGCTTCGCTGGTTGCGCCGGGGCTGCTGAAGTAGTCGGTCAGAGCGTTCCAGGTGTCTGCCTGCAGGTCTGCCTCTTCGGCGAGTTCGCGCTGCGCGGCGACCAGGGGGTCTTCACCGTCGATGTCGAGCAGTCCGGCGGGTACTTCCCAGAGGTTCATGCGCACCGGGTGGCGGTACTGGTTAAGCATCAGCAGTTCGTTGTTGTCGTTGAGGACCGCCACGGCGACGGCGCCGGGCATTTCCACGACGTCGCGGGTCAGCACGGTGTTTTCGTTGAGTTCGTACTCTTCAACGGTCGTTTCGATCACGTAGCCGCTGTACTTCACGGTGCGGGTGCGGATGGTGCGTTCGGAGGGTGCATCAATAATCTGCTGGTTGTTGCTCATTCTTTCATTGTAGGCGGCTTCTTAGCCCCGCTACGTTTGGCGCGTCAGGTACGGGCACGGAATAAGGCATGTTCAGGTTTAAACGAAAGCATCCCGCTCTCCCCTGCGCGGGGTGAGCGGGATGCTGAACGTTTATGCCTAGATGTTAGGCGCCGCGGCGCTCCAGAGCAGCCTTAATCAGGCCGGAGAAGAGCGGGTGCGGGCGGGTCGGACGCGAGCGGTACTCGGGGTGTGCCTGAGTTGCCACGTAGTAGGGGTGTGCCTCTGCGGGCAGTTCCACGTACTCGACCAGCGAGGAGTCCGGGGAGGTACCGGAGATGCGCAGGCCTGCTTCTTCAAGCTGCTCGCGGTACTCGTTGTTCACCTCGTAGCGGTGGCGGTGACGCTCTGCAACCTCGGTTGCACCGTACGCCTTAGCAACCTGAGAGCCGGGAACAAGGTTTGCCTCGTACAGGCCCAGGCGCATGGTGCCGCCCAGGTCGCCTGCACCTTCGACGAACTGCTTCTGCTCTTCGATGGTTGCGATGACCGGTACGGAGGTTTCCGGGTCGAACTCGGTGGAGGATGCTTCGGACAGGCCCAGTACGTTGCGTGCGTACTCGATGACCATGGACTGCAGGCCGAGGCAGATGCCCAGGGTCGGGATCTTGTGCTCGCGTGCGTACTTGAGGGCGCCGATCTTGCCGTCCAGGCCGCGGATGCCGAAGCCGCCGGGCACGAGGATTGCGTCCATGTTGCGCAGCTGGTGGTCTGCATCTTCGTCGGTTGCGCACAGGTCGGCTGCAACCCACTTGATGTTGACCTTCACGTTGTTTGCGAAGCCGCCGGCGCGCAAAGCCTCGGAGACGGACAGGTATGCGTCGGGCAGGTCGATGTACTTACCGACCAGGCCAACGTTGACCTCTGCTGCGGGGCGGTGCACTGCGTCGAGCAGGCGGTCCCACTGGGTGAAGTCCGGTGCGGGAGCCTCAATGCCGAAGTAGTCGAGGATGTAGTCGTCGAGCTTCTGGCTGTGCAGGGTCTTGGGGATGTCGTAGATGCTGGGTGCGTCGGCGCAGGAGATGACTGCGTCGCTGTCCACGTCGCATGCGTTACCAATCTTGGTACGGTGCGATACGGGGACCTCACGCTCACAGCGCAGGATCAGACCGTCAGGCTGGATGCCCAGGCCGCGCAGTGCTGCGACGGAGTGCTGGGTCGGCTTGGTCTTGAGCTCGCCGGAGGGGCCGATGAAGGGCACCAGGGAGACGTGCAGGAAGAAGACGTTCTTGCGGCCAACATCGCGGCGTACCTGGCGTGCTGCTTCCATGAAGGGCAGGGACTCGATATCGCCGACGGTACCACCGATTTCGGTGATGATGATGTCGGGTGCGTTGTCAATTTCCGCTGCGTGACGCATGCGGGCCTTGATTTCGTCGGTAATGTGAGGGATGACCTGGACGGTGTCGCCGAGGTATTCGCCGCGGCGTTCCTTTGCGATGACGGAGGAGTAGACCTGACCGGTGGTCACGTTAGCGGACTGGTCGAGGTTTTCGTCCAGGAAGCGCTCGTAGTGTCCGATGTCGAGGTCGGTTTCAGCACCGTCGTCAGTGACAAAGACTTCACCGTGCTGGAAAGGGTTCATCGTACCGGGGTCGACGTTCAGGTAGGGGTCGAACTTCTGCATGGTCACAGAGAGGCCACGTGCGCGAAGAAGCTGACCGAGGGAAGAGGCCGACAGGCCCTTACCGAGAGAAGATGCAACGCCGCCGGTCACGAAAATCTGGCGGGTTACCTTGTCGTTAGAGGACGCGTTCAGAGCGTTATTTTTTTCATTCACCACGGAATTCAAGCCTACCATTTTCTTGTCTGCTATCCAAGCAGAGGGTTTTGCCGCGAGAGGATTCTCTCAGGCGGCTTTCCCTCCCCTATTTGTCCTTATCACCACTGTAAACGGAGCTGGGGATTTATTATTCCCGCCGCGCCGTGTAGAAGCAGGTCTAGGAGCATTCACAGAGTATCTCACATCCTCTGGGATCCATGCACCGCTATTGGTCACCGGCGCGGGCTGTACTGGCAACTTTCTGAGGCACGCTCGCACACTTCAGCCCCTTTGATGGTCTTTGGTGCGAAAGATGCCACCTTTCGGCGCTTTTGCCAGCACTTTCCTCATACTTTTCTCTGCCGGTTTGCCGCCGGCTTGCCGTCAGTTTCAGCGCCCCTGCGGCACTTCTCGACCGGCGGCCAGCAGCTCTCGAGCGTGCTCTCGCGCCGATTCTGATTGATCGTGTCCGGAGAGCATTCGCGCCAGTTCCACCACGCGCTCCTCTTCGGAAAGCACCTTGACCTTTGAGAGGGATGCGTCATCGTTTTTCAGCACGAGGATGTGCTGGTCCGCGAAGGCGGCAACCTGCGGCAGGTGGGTGACCACCAGAACTTGCACGTGTCGGGCGAGCATGGCGAGGCGGCGACCGATTTCGATAGCTGCCTTACCGCCCACGCCGGAGTCCACCTCGTCGAAGATGAAGGTGGGTACGGGGTCCACTTCGGCAAGCACTACCTCCAGGGCGAGCATCACGCGCGAGAGCTCGCCGCCGGAGGCGCCCTTACCGAGCGGGCGCGGCACGGCGGTTCGGTGGGGCGCCAGCATGAAGGTCACGGTGTCTCGACCGTGCACCGAGAACTTTTCGGCTTCGGCAACTTCCACGACCAGGGAGGCGTTCGGCATGGCAAGAGCAGTGAGCTCTTCGCTGACGGCGTCCGCCAGTTTCTGCGCGGCGGCACGGCGCAGGGCGGTCAGCTCTTCTGCCTGGGCGCCGAGCACCTTGCGTAGCTGTACCAGCTCGGTTTCCAGGGTTTCCTGTCGCTGCGGGTCATCCACCAGGGTCTCGAGGCGTGCGCGGGATTCTTCGGCCCATTCGAGTACCTCGGCAATATCGGCACCGTACTTGCGGGTGAGGGTCGCTAGCTGGGCGCGGCGAGTCTGCACCTGGGCCAGACGTTCGGGGCCTTCAACATCCAGGGAGGCCATGTAGGAGGACAGATCCGAGGAGATATCGGCGGCAAGAATCAACAGTTCGTTGACGCGCGCCGCGAGGGAGGCAAGCTCTTCGTCAGCGTCTGCCTGCGCCTGTAGCGCGGAGCGGCTTGCATCGAGCAGACTCATGACGCTCTGCTCGTCGCCGGCTGAGTATTCGCTACCGCTGAGCGCTGCGGAGGCGGTTGCCGACGCAATGCGTAGCGCTTCAACGTTCATGAGCTTCACCATTTCGGCTTTGAGCTCTTCTTCTTCCCCGGCCTGCGGGTTGACGGCGCTGATTTCTTCTAGGGCACTCTGCAGGGTCTGCGCTTCGAGGGCTCGTGCGCGCGAGTTTTCGCGTACTTCCTTCAGCTCTGCGGCGGCGGCGCGGTATCGCTCGTAGTTTTCGCGGTACTTCTCCAGCAGGTTGGAGAGCTCTTCGCCGGCATACAGGTCGAGGGACTGGCGCTGCTCTGCCGCTGATTTGAGGCGCAGCTGATCGGACTGGCCGTGGACTGCAACAAGAGTCTGACCGATCTGAGACAGGGTTCCGATGGGTGCGGAGCAACCGCCGACGTGGGCGCGGGATCGTCCCGAGGCGTTGACGGTGCGCGCCAGAAGCAGCTCGGAGGTCTGTTCGTCGATATCTTCGGCGGTGCCGCCGGCTTCTTCGGCAAGCTCGAGGGCGCGGTGCCCGTGGGGCAGGCGAATCACTGCTTCGGCGAGGGCGCTCTTGGCGCCGTTGCGCACGCTGGATGCATCGGATCGGGCGCCCAGGAGCATGCCGAGGGCAGTGACGACCATGGTTTTACCTGCGCCGGTTTCGCCGGTCAGCACGGAGAATCCGGGTTCGAGGGGGAGCCTCGCATCGGTGATGATGCCGAGGTCTCGAATATGGATTTCCTCAATCACGAACGTTCATTCCTTTTCTTTAGTGCTTCCCGGTGTCTTGCGGGCCACGCCAGCCACGGATCGGAAGCTCAAATTTACGCACCAGTCGCTCCGAGAAGGGAGCCGGGTGGATACGGGCGAGCAGCACCGACTTTTCGGAGCGTCGCACCTCAATACGAGAGCCGGGGTCCAGCTCTACGGTTCGGCGGCCATCGCACCAGAGCACGCCGGAAGCGCCGTTTCCGGGCATCATTTCTACCGCCAGTGTGGAGGTCGGCGCTGCTACCAGCGGACGCGCGAAGAGCGCGTGAGCCGAGAGCGGCACCATGAGAATTGCTTCAACTTCGGGCCAGACGACCGGGCCGCCGCCGGAGAAAGCGTAGGCGGTCGAGCCGGTGGGGGTTCCCATGACCACGCCGTCGCAGCCAAAGCTACTGAGCGGGCGGCAGTCCACCTCGATAATGACTTCAATCATTTTTTCGCGGTTGCCCTTTTCGACGCTGGCTTCATTCAGCGCCCAGTCGCTGTGCACGCGCTTGCCGTCGTTCCAAACTTCCACGTCGATTGCCATGCGTTCTTCAACGGTGTATTCGTTGTTGACGATGCAGCGAACGGTTTCGGTCAGGTCACTCTCTTCAGATTCGGCGAGGAAGCCGACGTGTCCCAGGTTCACGCCAATGAGCGGAACGCTGGTTCGGCGCACCATTTCTGCGGCGCGAAGAATCGAGCCGTCACCACCGAGCACCACGCCGAGTTCAATATCGATGAGCGCCACAGATTCGTGGACGACCTGCACAGGAACGGGCTCGTCCCAGTTTTCGCTCAAGGTCTCCAGATCGGAGCGAGTCATGACGGGCGCGAGTCCCGCTTCGTAGAGCTGGGTGCATGCCTGTCGGGCGGCATCTCGTGCTTCTTTGCGCCCCACGTGGGCGAAGACGAGAATCTTACGGTGACGTTGTTCCACCGAGTCTTCGGAACCATGACGTTCGAAACTGTGGTGTTCGGAACCATGACGCGCACCCGCGGAAGCTTCCTGCGCGGTTGCTTCCTGCGGTGCGTGGCTTTCGTGTTCTGCCATAACGACTCTCTCCCATCGAGGTGTTGAGATCGGGGTGTTGAGATGGTGTATCTACACCTATCATACCGAATATGTTCTCGAAGATTTTCTAAAGAACTATATTTTTAGAAGATTATTTCGAATAATGTACAGCTGGGGTATCTCTAAAATACCTGTAAAAATACCTGTGAATAGCGCGGCAGCCTGAGAAAGCCCCACCCTCAACGCGTCCTGCGTTACCGAGCGGTTTTCTCAGACTGCCAATACCACTATTTATTTTCGGCACTATATTTACTTTCGACATCGTTGAATAGGGAGTTGTAAAAAAGTTCCCTTAGCCTGCACAACAAGATAATTTCGAAATATCTTTATCGAACGTAAGTGCAACTAATTTTAGCCCTTCAG
>QWCT01000029.1_pt1 | contig 193982 bp, 152 predicted proteins | sample 1972681 | NCBI WGS metagenome assembly QWCT01 (sample SAMN09866701, study PRJNA288562) | Human oral metagenome isolate pre3_saliva, whole genome shotgun sequencing... | isolation source: mouth | host: Homo sapiens | place: USA: California
AACACCGAAGAAAACTCTTCGTTTTTTCCTCCTCGCCGCGGCGACTCATACAACTATACAGATGCCTAAACGCCCCTGCAACCCGAAAATGGGTGAAGTGGGACACAAACAGGGCCTTGAAAGGGTCTCAAATACCCTCACAAACATCAAAATGCCTAGTCAGTGCGTTTTATGGGTGCTAAAAAATCTTTAAAAAACTTCCAAAAACCTTAAAAATCTGCGAATTCCCCTTTCGGGAGCCCCAAAACAGGGTCGAAAGGCGCCCAAAGCCCTCGCCAACAAAGACAAACCAAGAAACCCCAGAGCCAGAGGGCAGCAGAGCGATACAAGAAGAGCCCCTCCTGACGGAGGGGCTCTGTGTATATAGGGAATGTATATAGGGAACAGAAAAGGAGGGGCACTCCCCCACCGAACATTCAGTAATGAATACTTCAGTAGAGAAGAACCCCTCCCCCTCTATATGTATAGAGAAAGTCAGAAGAGACTAGACCAGCTCTACAGCACCCTGGTTCTTCTTGCCACGGCGAACCATCGCAAAACGACCGTGTAGCAGATCATCCTTAGAAATAGCTGCGTCCTCGCCCTGAACCTTCACGCCGTTCACCGAAGCGCCACCCTCCTTCAGAATGCGACGAGCTTCAGAGTTAGACTTCGCAAAGCCCAGCTCAGTCAGAACAGAAATCATGTCCAGACGGTCCTCAGACAGCTTCGCCGAAGGAAGCTCAGCAATCACAGACTCCAGGGTAGCCTCATCCAGAGCAGCGAAATCGCCCTTACCGAACAAAGCCTCCGAAGCAGCCACAGCCTGATCAGTAGCCTCAGTACCGTGAACCAGCGAAGTCACCAGGTACGCCAGAGTCTTCTGAGCCTCACGCTTAAACGGCTCCTTCTCAACCTTCTCCGCAAACTCGGCAATCTCAGCACGAGTCAAGAAAGTAAAGACCTTCAGGCGATCCAGCACATCCGCATCCGCAGTGTTCAGCCAGAACTGGTAGAAAGCGTACGGCGAGCACATCTGCGGGTTCAGCCAAATAGCGTTGCCCTCGCTCTTACCGAACTTAGTGCCATCAGAGTTAGTAATCAGCGGAGTACCAATAGCGTGAACGCTCTTACCCTCCACCTTACGAATCAGCTCGGTACCGCTGGTCAGGTTACCCCACTGATCAGAACCACCGGTCTGCAGAGTACAACCGAAACGACGGTTCAGCTCCAAGAAGTCCAAGCCCTGCAGAATCTGGTACGAGAACTCGGTGTACGAAATGCCCTCATCAGAGTTCAGGCGCTTCGCAACAATCTCCTTCTTCACCATGGTGCCCACGCGGAAATGCTTACCAACATCGCGCAGCAACTGCAGAGCAGACATCTGACCGCTCCAGTCCAAGTTATTCACCATACGAGCAGCGTTCTCACCCTCGAAAGACAGGAAACGCTCAATCTGAGCACGCAGAGACTTAACCCACTCAGCAACAACCTCAGGAGAGTTCAGCACACGCTCAGACGTCTGACGCGGATCACCAATCAAACCGGTGAAACCACCCACCAGACCCAGCGGCTTGTGACCGGCAAGCTGCAGACGACGCATCACCAGCAGCTGCACCAAGTGACCCAGGTGCAAAGAAGCCGCAGTCGGATCATAACCCGTATAGAAAGTCAGGCTCTCCTCGCTCAGCGCCTTCTCCAAAGCAGCCTCGTCAGTGCTCACGTGCACCAGGCCGCGCCACTTCAGCTCCTGCCAAATATTCTCGAAGGTATCGTCATTATGCTGCGCGTTGAGGATCTCGGCAGACATGCTTCTCCCATTCACAAGGTAACAACGCCCGAAGGCGCTCGAACAAAATATGTAACAAGCCTAGCACCGCACCAGCCCAAACGCTCAGAAAAACCCAAGCGAGCGCCCAAACCGGTGCGGCACCGGCTCAAAGAAATAACAGATAGAGGCTACACGAGCCGCAAGGCTACAGACCCGCGGGCATCCGCGAGCCCACCATGTGCAGGCGCTGAGTCGGACGAGTCATCGACACGTACAAATCGCCCACAGCACCATCAGCATCATCAATCAGCTGCTGCGGCTCAACAATCACCACAACATCAAACTCCAGGCCCTTCGCCTCCCACGGAGTCAGAACCAGCACCTGATTCTCCAACGCAGTCTGCGCGGTACCCGTACGATCAGCATGAGCACGAGCCACGGCCTGAGCCGTCTGAACATACAGGCTCGGCGGGCACACCACACCAATCAGAGCACCACCCGAATGAGCGACCTCCTCGCTGACCACGGACACGGTCTGCTCCACAACAGACTCGGCGGCAACCTCATGAACCAGCGGAGGCCACTGACCCTCACGCACCGCACGAGGCGCAGACACCTCATAGCCAGCAGCCTGCGCAACCGACACCGCCGCCTCAGCAATCTGCGCCGGAGTACGGTAATTAATCGTCAGCTCCTCCAGAGTGAAGCGCTCACCCACAAACGGCTCCAACGCCTGCGACCACGAGGAAGCAGCCGCAGCAGAAGAAGCCTGAGCAATATCGCCCACAATCGTGAACGACTTCATCGGGCAACGACGCATCAGCAGACGCCACTGCATGGGCGAGAGCTCCTGAGCCTCATCCACCACAATATGGCCATACGCCCACGTACGATCAGCCGACGCCGCAGCCGCAGCAGTCATACGCTCGCCACGAACCTCATTCATCATCGCAATCTGCTCAGGAGTAATCACGCCATCAGCGCCAATATCCTCCAGCGACTGGTGAACATTCTCCAGCGCCTTCGCAGCGTTCTCAAGGTTCGCGCGATGCTCCGCCGCAGCACGAGCCGCAGCAGCCGCACCGGTCACCTTCGAAAAATCACCCAAAAGCTCAGCAGCCTCATCCAACAGAGGAACATCAGCCTCCGTGAAAGGGGCATCCGCCGGGCGAGCCAACAGCTCACGCTCAGCCTTCGACAGCTCACGAGTCGCAGACTCCAGATAGTGCGGCTTCGAAAACAGCGAGCGCAACAGAGTCTCAGGCGACAGCGGCATCCACGCCAGATTCAAGGCACGGCGCACATCCATCGAGGCACGCACATCATCCTGCAGATACGGACGCTCCACCACACGACCCGCCGCACGGTTCAGCTGATCATCCAGCTTCGCAGTCAGCTCCTTCAACAGAATCTTCACGAACGTCTCACGAGCCTCATTATGCGGCTTGCCCGTCGAACGAGCACGAGAACGAGCCGAACGAACCATCTCCGGAGTCAGCTCAACATCAGTACCCTCAACATTCAGACGCTGAACCTGAGCCGGCACCTTCTGACGATCCGCCACCGCACACTTAATAACCTTCACCATGCGCAAATCGCCCTTCAACGCGGCAACCGCGCGGTCCTTCTCAGGCACAGCACGCAGACCCGGGTACAGGGTCGCCAACGAAGCCATCACCACGCCGGTCTCACCCAGCGAAGGAAGCACACGCTCGATATACCACATGAACGAATTCGACGGACCAACCACCAGCACGCCAGCCTTCGACAGGCGCTCACGGTTCGTGTACAGCAGGTACGCCGCACGATGCAGCGCCACAGCAGTCTTACCGGTACCCGGACCACCCTGCACAACACGCACACCCGGCAGCTCCGAGCGGATAATCGCATCCTGCTCAGCCTGAATCGTCGCCACAATATCGCCCATGCGGCCGGTACGCTTCTTGTTCAACGCCGCCAGCAGAGCACCCTCACCGTGGAGGGTGTCCTCATCCTGCAGCATCTGAGTATCGAAGACCTCATCCTCAATATTTACGACAGTGCGGCCCTCAAGCATCAGGTGACGGCGGCGGCGCACACCCATCGGATGGAAAGCAGTCGCCTGATAGAACGTACCCGCCTCCGGGGCACGCCAGTCCATCAGCAGACGCTGCTGATTGCTATCCGTAATACCAATACGACCGATATAGCGCACCGCATCAGTGCCCTCACGGTCCATATCCAGGCGGCCAAAGGTCAGACGAGAATCCACAGCATTCAGCTGCGCCAAACGATCCTCATAATGAGTAGCAAAAGAGTCACGCTCCGAACGGTTCTGATGACCGCCCACCGCCTGATTCTTACGCACAGCAGCCAGCTTCTCAGCCGTCTCCTCACGGAGCTCATCCAGACGGGCATACACGCGAGCAACATACTCACGCTCCGCAGCCATCTGCTCAGCAAACAGCTTCTCAGCCGCCGAAGAATCAGCAGACTGCTGGGGTAGAGATTCAGATGACACGTAAGCTCCTTAAACCTATGGTGTCTCAAAGACAGGGTGCGATAGACACCCAAAAATACGGGTCACTATTTTACAGGACAGGCTCCGAAGGGCAGAAATATTACCCCCACAGAAAAGTGCCCCACCGGCTCAACCGGCGGGGCACCCCTCATCAATATCAGCTGCACACGCCCAAAGGACGGTACGCCTCAAACTCTATAAAACTACTTCGACGGCAGCGGGTACTCAGACACCAAGCTCAGCGTCTCAAGACGGTAACCGTCCAGCGCCTCACGACCGCCCAGACCATCCAGCTCCAGAAGAGCACCAACGCCGGCAACCTTCAGGTTCGCGCGCTCCACCAGCTTCGCGGCAGCCACCAGAGTACCGCCAGTCGCCAGCAGATCATCCAGCAGAAGAACACGGGTGCCCGGCGCGAAATCACTACAGTGAATCTCGATCGCGGCGCTACCGTACTCCAGCGCATACTCCTCACGGTACGTCTCACGCGGAAGCTTACCCGCCTTACGAACCGTCATCACACCAGTGCCGGTAGCGTACGCGAGCGCAGAAGCCAGCAAGAAACCGCGAGCCTCAACACCAGCCACCACATCAAACTGACCCTCAAAACGAGCAGCCAGCTCATCAATGCACGCCTTGAACACCTCAGCATTAGCGAAGAGAGTGGTCACATCGTAAAAGAGGATGCCCTCGTGCGGGTAATTCGGAATCGTAGCGCAAGCAGTCGGAATCAACTGCTCAATAGGGGTTCGCGAAGCCTCAGAAGCGGGAACGCTCATGCTCTCTCTTTCGTGAAGGGGATAGCCCCGGAAAAACTACCCGGGAACAATAACGCGGTAGAAGCCGCCTACAAGATTCTACCCCCTTCACCCGCGCTTGTCCTCAGATGAGCGATAAGAACCATCTGCCGGGATTAACCCCGCTGAATCACAACCCGCAAGTCACGCTTAAGAATCTTGCCGGTCGGTCCCAGCGGCATGCTCTCCACCATCACGTAGCGGCGAGGATACTTATACGCCGCCAAACGAGTACGCGCCAGCGCATTCAACTCCGCCTGCAACACACCCTCATCAGCACCCGGACGCGGCATCACCACGGCGACAACCTCCTCGCCCACGCGCTCATCCGGCACACCCAATACCGCTACCGACTGCACCTGCTCATGGGTATAGAGAACATCCTCAATCTCACGCGGATACACCGAATAGCCGTTACGCAGAACCATGTCTTTAATACGATCCACAATAAAAATATTGCCCTGCTCATCAACACGAGCAACATCGCCGGTCGCAAACCATTCGCCGTCAAAAACCTCAGCAGTAGCCGCAGGATTATTCCAGTAGCCAGCCATCACGTTCTCGCCGCGCACCCACAGCTGACCGCTCACACCCGGCGCGCACTCGGAACCCTGCGGGCAACGGACCTGCACCTGCACACCCGGCAACACACGACCCACCGAACCGAGCACCATGCCAAACTCCGCCTGATTAAACGAAACTACCGGCGAAGTCTCACTCAAACCGTAGCCCTCATACACCGGGCACTCAATCAGCGTTTTCAACGCAGAATGCACCGGCGCAGGCAGCGGCGAACCGCCCGAAATGCCGAAACGGATGCGACCACGCAGCGAGCGCGCACGCTCAGGCTCAGCCTCCAGCGCCGCCGCCAACGACACATACATGCTCGGGACCGCAGCCAACACCGACACCCCTGCACACTCAATCAAATTCAGCGCACCATCAGGGGTAAAACGCGGCAGCAAAGCCACTGTAGCCGACGCCGCAAACGCCGCGTTCATCGACACCGTCTGACCGAACGCGTGGAACAGCGGAAGGCCACCAAAAATGACGTCCTCAGCGGTAAACCCAAAAACGCTCACGCAGCTACGAGCATTCGAGAGGATATTCGCGTGGGTCAGCGTCGCACCCTTAGGTTTGCCCGTCGTACCCGACGTGTAGAGAATAATCGCCGGGTCGCTCGCCGCCACCGGGACAGGCTCCAGAACAGCATCCGACGAATCAGTAGCCGACAGCGCGCTATCGGCAGGCACGTCAAAAGGAGCCACCGGCGAGCCCTCTCCCCCGGTGAAAATCTCGCAACGAACCGAACCGTTCTTCACCAGCACCGTCGAGGATGCCTCCGACGCCAGACGAGTACCCGCAAACGCAAAAAGCACCTTCGCCCCGCTATCGCGCAGATGATACTCCAGCTCAGCACCCGACAACAGCGGATTCAACGGAACACAAATCGCACCCGCAGCCACAATGCCGTAATACAGTGCAGGCATCAACGCCACATTCGGCATAGACAACGCCACACGGTCACCACGCTCAACACCGAGCGCCGCCAAATGACGCTGAACCTGCGCGGCCGCAGACGCCAACTGCGCGTAGCTCACCACCCGCATATCAGCAGATTCAGAAGCCGGAATCGCCAAAGCTGTCTTAGCCCCCGAACCAGAAGCAACCTCCGCCAAAAGGTAGGCAATATTGTTCGCTGAATCGTGTATTTCAGACATGATAGAAAACTCTCACCACAGAAAAATCGGTATATCTAGAAAAGGAGAAGACGAGCTAGAAGCCCGGCAAAGAACCCGAAGACAGCAGAAGGGCGTACCTTCAACCGCTCCCCCCGAAATATCAGAAGAACAGCGCAAGATACGCCCCAGCTACTACTGAGCAGCAGACCAATCCAAGAAGCTCTCGGCAAGCGCAGCCCCACCATTGGGGTCACGAGTAATCACTATTACCGTATCGTCACCGGCAATAGTGCCCATAATCGCTTCAAGACCGCCCTGATCAATAGACGACGCCAAGAACTGCGCAGCACCCGGAGGAGTACGCAGAACCGTAATATTTGCCGAACCCTCAGCGGTAATCAGCAGTTCCTTAAACAGGGAAATCATACGGGCATCAGGTGCAGTACCGCCGCCACGACGAGCAGGGTAATTCGGCACAGCATAAATCAAGCCAGCGCCTTCATCACGGATGCGCTCAGCGCCAATTTCAACAAGATCACGGGAAAGGGTCGCCTGAGTAACCTTCATACCATCATCGGCCAGGTACTGCGCCAGTTCAGCCTGGGAGCGGACACGTCGGGTCTGCAGCAATTCAACGATGCGTGCCTGACGCGCGATCTTGGTCGAGGGGAAAGGCATAATATCTCTTCTTCCTACGGTGCCAATCACGAATTCAGAACGGAGCTGCCCAACGGTGGCGCAGCGCGACATTCTTTACTACCCAAGATAATACATATGCACATAAATATGCGCACCAAATATGGATTATTCCAAGATATGGGGGAAATTTCAGGGTTTATCTCACCAACTGTCACGCAAAATGCCGCGAATGTAGCGTGTATCTACACATTCGGGCGCATAACCTCACAATGAATGCATAGCGTGCAAGAACATTGTGGACTGGTGCGCTGCGCCGGTCAAGAGACCTCCGGTAGGCGAGCGCGAAAAAGGAGCCCGCCTCCAGCAACATCATGTGCGCCAGAAACAGGCTCCCTCTTCAAAACAATGACCGGTGAATCCTTAGGATTCAGAACGCCTAGCGCTCATCCTCCACCAGACCATCCAGGTCCTCATACTCGACATCGCGCGAACGGCGGTTCAGCCACACAGCAAAACCCAGACCCAGCAGAAGCACCAGCACCGCACCAACAATACTTGCGATACCAGCAAAACGCTCAGCATTTACGCTTGCCTCAGTCACAGGCTTCAGCGTGCCCTTCTCAGCGGTATACACAACCTCAAGGCTACCGTTCTTCTCAACCAGCAGACCGTCCACCTCACGAGGGAACTCGGAGGGAACATCACCAGTCTGCGAACCTCGGAACTCAATCGGAGCCCCCGAAGTCACCTGATACTTATCCTTCAGGTTCGACACATACGTCTTACCATTCAGCGCATCATCAGCCGGCAGGTTGCCCTTATAACGAGCCACATTACCCTTCGTAATCAGGTCAGGAGTCAAATCCTGATAAGTGCCCTGAACAACCCAGCTCTTGCCAGCATACTCAGCGTTATTATTCACCGACGCAAAAGCACGAACACCCACAACAGCCAAAATAATGGAAAGAATAACCGCAACGACAGCAGAAAGAACCGACAGCCAGTTCACGCCCGGACGGTCATCCAGCTCTTCCTCACTCATCGCGAAAAGGGAGGAGTTCTCTTCCTCATCGTCGTAATCCTCGTACTCGTCGTACTCCTCATACTCAGAATCTTCATACTCAGAGTCATCGTACTGAGAATCATCGTACTGGGAATCCTCAAAGTAGGTTTCTTCGACCTCAGTAGACTGCGACAGCTCATCCTGTTCGCGCGAGTTCTCTCGATTAGCCATTACTCTCTCCCTCACTTCATCTATCTTCTAGGGTACCCATAACCACATGAGTTCACCAATGAAAGCGCTTATCAACGCTTCAAAAACCAACTCAACAGGTAAACCCACCACGCAACGCCAAAAGCTACGGGGTGGGAGCCAACAACTCCCACCCCGTCAGCACTAAGCGTTACGCCATAGGGTCAGACCCGATTAGACACGCGGTTCCGCACCCAGCTGCTCAACAGTCGCAGCCACAGCAGCCTCACGAGCAGCCGAAGCCTCATCAGCAGTCAGCGTACGATCCGGCGCGCGGAAACGCAGAGCAAACGCCAAAGACTTCTTCGACTCATCAATACCGACACCGCGGTAATCATCGAACACGCGGATATCCTCCAGCAGCTCACCAGCACCCTCACGCAGAACACGCTCCACCTCAGAAGCAGGCAGATCGCGGTCCACCAGAAGCGCCACATCCTGAGTAGCAGCCGGGAAAGTCAGCACCGGAGTAGCCTGACGCGCCTCAACACGACCAGCAAACAGAGCCGAGAAATCCAGCTCAAACGCGCAAGTACGCTCCGGCAGGTTCAGCTCCTGCAGAAGCTTCGGGTGTAGCTCGCCAGCGAAACCAACGCGCTCACCGGCAGCGTTCAGAACCTCAGCCACACGGCCCGGGTGGAACGCAGTGTGCACACCATTACGCACCTGAATCTCAGCCGACACAGCAGCAGCCACCAGACGCACAGCGTCCAGAGCGTCACGCCAGTCGTAAGCGCGCGGAGCAGCACCCGGCATCGCCTCGTGCTCAGTACCTGCAAACAGACCAGCAATGAAAGTGGGCTGCTGCGGAATACCGGCATTCAGATCAGCCAGAACCTCATCCGAGGGGCGAGCTCCCAGCGGCGGAATAGACTCGGAGCCCAGCTGCTCACCCGGAATGAACACATGACCCGACTCAAAAATAGCCAAGTTCTTGAAACCACGAGACAGGTTACGCTTCAGAACCTCAACCAGACCCGGCAGCAGCGAGCGGCGCATCCAGCCCTCAGCCGAAGAAATCGGGTTCTCCAGGCGAATCGAAGGAACCTCAGTCACCGGGTTCTCAGGGGTGCTCACCCACGGAGCCGACCACAGGTTGTTCGCATCAGCCGACACGAAGGGGTACGCGAAAACCTCAGTCAGACCCGAAGCCGCCAGCGCGTTCAGCGCACGACGCTTACCCGCCTGCTCCGGAGTGTAACCGCGACCCGCAGGAGCCACCGGCAGAGTCGAGGGGATGTTCTCGTAACCGTCAATACGTGCGATTTCCTCAGTCAGGTCCTCCTTCGCACGCAGGTCAGTACGCCACGACGGGACAGTCACCGCGTAACCAGACTCGGTACGCTCCACCGAGCAACCAATCTCACGCAGGCACGACTCAATCTGCTCCGGCGAGTAATCCACGCCGATACGACCAGCAGTGTAATCAGCCGGCAGGTCAATCACGACCGGCTCATAGCCGAGGGATACGTCAGTAACGCCCGGCTCAACCTGAGCACCAGCCAGCTCAACCAGCAGCTCAACCGCACGCTGAGCAGCCGCTGCCTGAATCAGCGGATCAACGCCACGCTCAAAACGCTTCGAGGACTCAGAAATCAGCTTGTGACGGCGAGCAGTACGAGCCACCGACACCTCATCAAAACGAGCAGACTCCACCAGAATGCGGGTGGTCGAATCGGTCACCTCAGTCGAGGCGCCGCCCATCACACCGGCAAGACCAATCACGCCCGAATCATCAGCGATAACGATGTCCTCGGGGTGCAGAGTACGCTCCACACCATCCAGGGTCACCAGCTTCTCGCCAGCAGCGGCGCGGCGCACCACAATCTCGCCCTGAACCTTGTCAGCGTCATAGAAGTGCAGCGGCTGGCCGGTCTCCAGCATCACGTAGTTCGAAATATCCACCGGCAACGACAGCGAGCGCACACCCGCCAGACGCAGACGCGAAGACATCCACGTCGGAACCGGCGCATCCGCCTTCACGCCCGAAACCTCACGCATCACGAAACGAGTGCATGCGGGGTTACCGTGAATCGGGGCGTCATCACGCAGAGAAACCGGGTGACCGGACTCGTTCGCCTCCGGGGCGCGCTCGCCGTACGCCAGCACAAAATCCTCAAAGGAAGAACCGGTAGCGTGGCACCACTCGCGAGCAATACCGCGCAGAGAGAACGCGTAACCGCGGTCCGGGGTCACGTTCACCTCAGCAGCCTGATCGTACAGGCCCAGCAGCTCCATCGCGTCAGTGCCAAGCTCCGGGTCCAGGCCCAGGGTCGAAAGCACCAGAATGCCGCCGTGATCATCGCCAATACCCAGCTCACGAGTCGAAGCAATCATGCCAGCCGACTTGTGGCCGTAGGTCTTACGAGCGGTAATCGCGAAACCACCGGGCAGAACAGCGCCGGGCAGGGTCACAACAACCTTGTCGCCGGGCTTAAAGTTGTGGGCACCACAAATAATGCCCTGAACACCAGAAGGCTCAATGCCCTTACCGGTCAGAGTCTGCTCCTGACCCTCCGGAACCACACGCACCTGGCACCAGTTCACGGTCTTACCGTTCGAGTGGGTCTCCGGCTCCATAGAGAGCACCTGACCAACCACAATCGGGCCGGACAGCTCATCAGAGGGGCGGTGAACGTCTTCTTCTTCCAGGCCAACCTTCACCAGGGTCGCCATCAAATCTTCAGCCGAAGCATCCTTGGCTACAGGCACGAACTCGCGCAGCCATGACAGGGGTACACGCATAATTTAGATCTCCATCCCGAACTGCTCAGAGAAACGGATGTCGCCTTCAACCATGTCATGCATGTCAGCGACGTTGTTACGGAACATGAGGGTACGTTCAATACCCATACCGAAAGCGAAGCCCGAGTACTCCTCAGGGTCAATACCCGCAGCACGCAGAACATTCGGGTTCACCATGCCGCAGCCGCCCCACTCAATCCACTGCGGGCCGCCCTTAGCGTTCGGGTGCCACAAATCCAGCTCAGCGGAAGGCTCAGTGAACGGGAAGAAGTTCGGGCGCAGGCGGATCTTAGCGTCCTCACCGAACATGGCGCGTGCCATGTACTCCAGGGTGCCCTTCAGGTCAGCCATGGTCAGGCCCTTATCCACGGCAAGGCCCTCAATCTGGTGGAAGACCGGGGTGTGGGTCGCGTCCAGCTCATCGGTGCGGTACACCTGACCCGGGCACACAATGTACAGCGGCAGATCACGCGAAAGCAGCGAGCGCATCTGCACCGGCGACGTGTGAGTGCGCAGCAGCAGGTGAGCGTTCTTCGGTTCAACGTAGAAAGTGTCCTGCATTTCGCGTGCCGGGTGATCCGGCTTAATGTTCAGAGCGTCAAAGTTGTACCACTCAGACTCCAGCTCCGGGCCGTCAGCAACTTCCCAACCCATACCGACGAAAATGTCAGTCAGGCGCTCCTGCATCAGAGCGATCGGGTGGCGGCCGCCCAGAGAACGGCGAGGCGAAGCAGCAGAAACGTCCACAGCCTCCTCAGCCAGGATGCGAGCCTCACGCTCAGCCTCCAGCTCAGCGGTACGAGCCTCAATAGCCTCAGTCAGGGCTGCACGAGCCTGACCCATCAGCTTACCCACCGGGCCCTTGTGCTGGTTCTGAAGATCACGCATCTGACGGTTAGCGATGCTCATGATGCCCTTCTCGCCGAAGAAGCTCAGGCGCACCTCCTTGAGGCTGTCAAAGTCCTTAGCCTTCTCGCGAATCTCCTGGCGGGCGCGCTCACGCTCAGCCTCGAAAGCCTCACGGATAGCGTCCAAACCGTTCTCGGGGTTCTCCTCCAGAACCTGCGCAATGCGGGCGAGAACCTGAGCCGGGCCGTTAAGACCCTCGTGTTCCTGCACGGAATCGGTCATTGTCACTCTTCTCTGCATACCACCGGCACTATACCGGCTGGCTCGTTATACACCTTAGGTAGCACCGTCTGCTCTCCCCCGGCTACCCGCACAGGGTGCGGGACAAGGGGAAGGCGACGGGCGCATATCCTATCCATTTTAGACCAGAGAAGGAAGCGTAAACAGCAGAACGCCCGGATAGTCCATCCGGGCGTTCTAGAGTATATCTTTTCAACAACAGGGTTGAAGAGGGTACTTCTACTTCAGAGCCTGCTTCACAGCCGGGTCAAAAGAAGCACGAATCCACAGCACGTTCGCAATGAACCATGCCGCGTACAGGGGCACGAAGCCGTAGCGCTGAGCGTCAATGACATTACCAATCAGAGACAGGATCGCCACGAACGCACCCAGAATTGCAAAAATCAGACCGACAGTCAGGCCCAGACGCTTGCCCTTCTGAATCGTGAAGTACACCCAGATGTACACAACCGCAGAAACAACCAGCAGGCCGATACCGCCTGCAACGCCGACCTCCGGCAGACCCTTCAGCGGGGACAGGTTATCCGGTGCGACCGAGGAAATAACACCGTGGATCAAGCAGAGCAGCGCGGAGACAATCATAATCTCCTGCAGACGCAGAATCTTCGGGTGCTTGGTCGGCGAGTGGAACAGAATTCCGCGCGGCTCAGCGCCGCCTTCCTGAATATAAATAGCTTGAGTGTCCGAGGGAACCGCGTCGGAGCGGTAGGTACCCGGATCAAACGGGGGTTGAGCAGTCATCATTGTCTCCCAATACGTATGTGATTTCTCCCTCAATACTACCCGCCTGCCGATTGGTTTCCAAAGTATGTATCCGTGTCGAACCCATATATGACAAATTCCTCTCCCCCACAAATACACAAGTCAGGATTACACGGCGCATAAGTCACCCTCAAAATATGAATAAAGGCGGGACTCCCCACAGGGAATCCCGCCTTCAAACAGTGTCAAAAAAGATAGAGAAAATTTATCCTATTACCGCCGCGAACGTGTCACATAACGGTGACTTAGCCTCACAACGAACTAGCGCAGAGCATTAGGTCAGACCTTGGGTCTACGCCTCACCAGTGCCAGTGTCCTGCAGCTGCTGCAGGAGCGCTTCCACAATCGGGAAGTCAGCAGGAATCCACGGCAGCGCCAGAATCTCGGCGGCCTCCGTGGCCTCGAGGATTCCCTCCCCCGCCGGGGGAAGCGGCATCCACCGCAGCGCGCTGTGATCTTCCAAAGTATCCGGAGTACCCGAAAGAATCTCCGCAAAGAACACGCGCATCGCCAGACGCTCGCTCAGACGCCAGCCCTGCGGGTACGCGCCGGGCACCTCAGCACCCAAACGCGCCTGCACGCCCAGCTCCTCCTTCAGCTCACGCACCAGCGCCTGCTCGCAGCTCTCCCCCGGCTCGACCTTACCGCCCGGGAACTCCCACATGCCGGCAACAGTCTGCGGCTCAGAACGCTGAGCCACCAGCATACGGGTCGGAGCCTCCAAAGAATCAACCACGGCGGCGCCAACCACCTGAACCTCAAACGAGGGCGACACTTCACTCATCTTTCTCTACCTTCTTCTACGCTTTAGAATCCTTCGTCGGATGCGCATCCTCAGCAGCGTGCTCCGCTACTTCCTTCTTAGCATCCTCAGTATCCTCCGGCTCAGGAGCTTCCTCCACGCCTTCCTGCCACTCTTCTTCCTTATCATTCATATTCGAGGCTTCTGCCACCTCACGGCGAATAATAGTGCCGTCATTCAGCAGGATCAGAAGGCGGTTACCGTTCTTGAACTCCATGAGGAAGACATCCTCAAGTTCGACCCCAACCGCACGCAACTGCAGGTACACCCAATCCTCGGTCTTGTGCGCATCCGCGATATCGCGAGTGACCAAGCTACCCTTCACAATCAGAGCAAAGTTCGGCACACCGTCACCCTTACGGATCACGCTCAGCGCACCGTTCGGTTCAATCTGAGCGAACTCAATGTCTTCCAGGTCGTAAATACCCTGCGCACGAAGGTCAGCAATCAGGCGCATCGGATCAAGAACCACATCTGCCTGCTGGAAGCTCTTAATATCGATATCACCATCCGTAATGACCGGCACGCGCTGCTCACGCACCGCCATATGCAGAAAACGAATCTTCGTGGTCGCCACGTTCAGCAGCTGAATCATGCACAGCGTAAACACCATGTAGATGACAAAGTAGAACAGGCTAATCTGCTTGCTGTACAACACGCCACCGAACACACCACCGATGACAAAGTTACCGATGGTATCAATCGGGGTCTGGTGCCCCGCCTGAGAACGGTGAGTCAGACGCAGGTACACCAAAAGAATGATCAGGCCAATGAAAATCTTTAGCAAACCATCAACGATCATCTCAACGGTCATAACAAAAATCTCCTAGAACTAAGCCCGGAAAATATCCGGCTCCAAATAAATGATGCGTGCCGCAGGAACAGCCTCGCGAATACGAACCTCAGCCGCGTCAATCTCATCAGCCACCGCACGACCAGTGTCAGCATCATGAATGCGAATCTTTGCCGCCACCAGAATCTCCTCAGGACCCAGGTGCACAGTCTTAATGTGGATAATGCGCTCGCTATCGCCATCCTCAATCGCCGCACGAATCTTCGCCAAATCCTCCGGCGAAGCAGCCTCACCCAAAATTAGGGACTTCATCTCCACCGCAAGGAACACAGCGATAAAGACCAACAGAATACCGATAGCCAGGGTACCGAACGCATCCCACAGACCATTACCGGTCAACAGAGTCAGACCCACACCAAAGAGCGCAAAAATCAGACCCAGCAGCGCACCCGCATCCTCCAGCAGAAGCACCGGAAGCTCCGGGTTCTTCGAAGTACGCAAGAAACGCATCCAGCTCTGCTTGCCCTTCAGATCACGCGACTCCTTCACCGCCACGCGGAACGAATTACCCTCCAGCAGAATCGAACCCACCAGAACAGCCACCGGAACCCACTGCCACTCAGTAATACCGTGCGGGTCATGCAGCTTCTCATAACCCTCATACAGAGCGAACAAGCCACCCAGGGCAAAGATAATAATCGAAACAATAAACGCGTAAATATAGCGGTTACGGCCATAACCAAACGGGTGCTCCTCATCAGCCTGCTTCTGCGAAGCGCGACCGCCCAGAAGAAGCAAAAGCTGATTACCCGAGTCAGCCACCGAGTGAATAGCCTCCGCCAACATCGACGAAGAACGAGTCAGCGCAAAAGCCAAAAACTTCAGCACCGCAATACCCAGATTCGCACCCAGCGCGGCAATAATCGCGCCCGAACCCGAATGACCAGAAGGAGCAGACATAATTTCCCTTTCTCAGCCCTAAACTAAAACTCTAAAACCTATGAGGCTAAGGCGGCCCACCGCTGTACCACAGCCGTGAACCGCCCAAAGCCTAGCGAGAAACGCCGCGCTGAGCCATCGCCGAAGCATACAGGCACACAGCAGCAGCCGTACCCACATTCAAAGACTCAGCCGAACCATAGACAGGAACAGCCACGCGCATAGTGGCGGCCGCCTTCTCTTCAGCGTTCAAGCCCTGCGCTTCATTCCCGAAAAGCCACATTGTCGGCTTCGAAAGATCAAAATTACCCTTCACACCGGACGGGGCGCTCGCCTCCACACCGGCACGACGAGCCGCAGTGTACTCGCTCAGCTCCTGCAGATTCACCGCACCATAGCCGTCAGCAGCCAACACAGCAGTACCCTGAGACTTCACATCCTCCGCGAAATCCTCCAGCTGCACGCCCTGAATAATCGGCACATGGAACAGCGAACCGGCGGTAGAACGCACCGTTTTCGGGTTATACAAATCCACCGAACCCTTAGTCGTAATCACCAGGTCGGCGCCAGCCGCATCAGCCACGCGAAGAATAGTGCCCGCATTACCCGGATCCTGCACACGAGACAGCACAGCAATCAGCTTCGGGTTCAACGCACCCTCACCCCACAGCAGCGCGAACGACGCATCCACCATAAAGGAAACCGCAATAATACCCTGCGGGCTCACCGAATCAGCCATCGCCTCCAGCACCTCATCGGTCACCACACGCATAAAGACGCGGCGGCCCTCCTCCGGGGTGGGGGTGCCGTACACCTGCTCCAGCAGCTCTGCAATATCCTCATGACGGTCAAAAGCCGCCTCCGTGACATACACAGCGTCCAGGATGGGGCTCTTCAGGTGCGCCTTCAACGCCTCACGCACAGCCTGCGGGCCTTCCACCAAGAACTGGCCCTTCTTCGTGCGGGCAGCGCGGGTACGCAGCTTCGCAATATCGCGCACACGATCTGCCTGCGGATTGGACATCACAACGGGGGTACTAATACGTTCAAAAAAGTTCACTCTTAAAGGGTACAGGCAAAGGCACACCCCAAAACGCAGAACAGCCACAAGCACAACCCCCAGATACGCAGAAAGCGGCCGCCCACACTCAAAAGTGCAGACGGCCGCTCACGACGCTTAAGCATCCTACCCCGAACCTAGATCTTCGAGGTAAGAACACAACCTAGGCTAATTAAGCCTTGGGAGCCGAGGTGTCCTCGGGCAGGTTGTTCTTAGCAATCTCAACCAGTGCGTTGAAGGCAGCGGGCTCGTTAACAGCCAGCTCAGCCAGCATACGGCGGTCAACCTCAACACCAGCAGCCTTCAGGCCCTGGATGAAGCGGTTGTAGGTCAGGCCCTGTGCGCGGGAAGCAGCGTTGATACGCTGAATCCACAGGCGACGGAAGTCACCCTTCTTCTTACGACGGTGGTCGTAGCTGTAAACCAGCGAGTGAGTGACCTGCTCCTTAGCCTTACGGTACAGGCGAGAACGCTGACCGCGGTAGCCGGATGCACGATCGAGAATAGTACGGCGCTTCTTGTGCGCGTTAACCGCGCGCTTCACACGTGCCACGTGTGTCTCCTTCGTCTTATGTCCTGAACAGCTCACATATCACGCTGAACAGGAGCGAGTCTTTAATCAGTGCGCACCACTATCGGTGCGCCAGGTGCAGAGAGTAAGCGTTGCTTACTTACCCAGCATCTTCTTGACAACCTTTGCCTGGCCGCCGGTAACGATCTGGTCAGAAGCCAGACGACGGGTCAGACGAGAGGACTTGTGCTCCAGGTAGTGGCGACGGTTCGCCTGCTGGCGCTTAACCTTGCCGCTACCGGTGAGCTTGAAGCGCTTCTTAGCACCAGAGTGGGTCTTCTGCTTCGGCATAGCTGCCGTTCTCCTTACATTCATCCCCCGCCACAACGGCGGGGTAGCTTAGTGGGGTTGAGCGATACACGCATCAGCCCCAAGGACCAAAGGTGAGGCACCCCCAACGAGGTGCCTCGGAACCGGCACCGGGTGAACCCGCAACACCCACCCAACGGTGGAGGCGCGTGCCCATCCTAAAGTGACGACCCGGTTCCCTACTCGGCGGAAGCCTGTGCCTTCAACTCGGCAGGCATAGCGTCTGCCAAAGAATTAGTTACGGGCTTCGCCTTGGTCGTGTCAATACGCTCGCGACCCTTGCGACCGCCGGCGCCCTGCTCACGGCGAGCCTCTGCCTTACCGCGAAGCGGAGCCAGAACCATCACCATGTTGCGGCCATCCTGACGGGGGCGAGACTCAACAGTGCTCACCTCAGCCAGTTCAGCCGCCAGACGCTCCAGCAGACGCACACCCATCTCGGGGCGCTGCTGCTCACGACCACGGAACTGAATCATTGCCTTGACCTTGTCACCACCGGAAAGGAAACGACGAGCGTGTCCAACCTTGGTTTCGTAGTCGTGGGTATCAATCTTCAGGCGGAAACGGATCTCCTTCAGAACGGCATTAGCCTGCTTCTTGCGGGATTCACGAGCCTTGATTGCGGCTTCGTACTTGTACTTACCGTAATCCATGAGCTTGCACACGGGCGGCTTCGCGTTCGGGGCAACCTCGACCAGGTCGAGTTCGGCGTCCTCAGCCAGACGCAGAGCGTCCTTCAGAGGGACAACGCCTACCTGCTCGCCACCGGGACCGACAAGACGGACCTCGGGAACGCGGATACGATCGTTAATGCGTGGTTCGCTAATGACTAGCTCCTGTGCTCTGTGGGTTTCCCCGTGAATACTATCCGTTGCGGGCACTAAAAAAGCCCCCGCAGTTACACAAGCGGAGGCACAAACCAGCGTACGCCGAAAGCGGCGGACGAACCCGTTCACCTCAAAACTCGCAAACAAACGCCTGCGGCGGTCAACCGGGTGGGAGGCATGCTCCACTTGCAAACTGCCTACAACGATACCGCAGAATCCCCGACAGACGCAAGGAAATAGCGCAAAACACCATAAAAATTGCGGGGACTCCCCCAGAAAGTCCACAGAAGCACCCACTCTTAAGGACGCATTTACCGAAACAAACGAAATATGAGATTCTAAGACTATGAGCACTGAAAACACGAACTTCCGCTTCACTGCGGAAGAAGAAACCCCCGTACACGGCCACACCGAACTCACCGAAGAGCAGGTCGAAGCCGTCAACGAACAGCTGCGCGACATCGCAGACGTACCCGCCATCGAAATCATCAGCTCCGCAGCCATCCACATGATGAGCGCCGCAGCCGTCAAGTGCGGCCTGGCAGCAGACGAAAACGCCGACGACCTCAAGGACCTCGACGAAGCACGCAAGCTCATCACCGCACTGGCAGGCCTCGTCACCGCCGCAGCACCCGAAATCGGATCCCAGCACGCAGCACCCCTGCGCGACGGCCTGCGCACCCTGCAGCTCGCCTTCCGCGAAGCATCCCCCTTCCCGGACGAACCCGGCAAGGGCCCCGGCGAAAAGCTCACCGGCCCGGTGTACTAAACCAGCACGTGTGCTAAACCAACACGTGCAGTAAACCAGGACGTACGCTAAACCAGCTGGTCCACTAAGCCGCAACCTGGTTTATGTCATCACGAAGCCCCGCCTCCCTCGTACTGAGGAAGACGGGGCTTCGTCACATATAAAGCTTGTGCGAGCCTGTGCGGATAAGAAAACTACGCGGACTAGATAAGCGGGCTAGCGCGAACCGGTAGCTTTAGCGGGCACCCAATGTATCAAGAACGGTAGCTTTAGCGGGAACCAGCAGCCTCAAGAGCCTGCTCAAAACTAAAGTTCCCCACATACAGTGCCTTACCAAGCACCACGCCCTCCAGCCCATAAGGCACCATGGAACGCAGCTTCTCAAGATCAGCCAGCGATGCCACACCACCGGACGCCACCACCCGGCAAGCAGTCTGAGCCAGCACCTCATCCAACAGCTCCGCACCGGGACCCGCCAGAGAACCGTCTTTACTCACATCCGTAACGATATAGCGACGCACGCCCGCGCCCTCCAGCCAAGCCAGCGCCTCCGCCAGGTCAGGGCCCGACCAGTCGGTACCGCGAGCCACCGTCACCCAGCCCCGCTCGGGGTTGTAGCGGGCGTCGAGCCCCAGGGCAAGAAGATCAGAATCGGCGTAACGAGCCAGAGCGCCTTCAAGCCAGGAAGAATCCGCCAGAGCCGCACTGGTCACGTTCACACGGTCCGGGTTCAGACTCAGGGCGCGATCCAGGCTCTCAGCATTACGCACGCCGCCACTAACCTGAATACGAACCGGGTCAGAGTTCTGGGCGCTCTCGGCACGGACGGCGGCAACCACCTCAGCCAAAACCTCGGTATTCGTACCGCGACCAAACGCCAAATCAAGGTCGACCAGGTGAATCCAGCGGGCGCCAGCCTTCACCCAGGTCAGAGCCGCCTCCATCGGGTCGAGGCGCTGCTCACCACCGGACAGGGTGCCGCCCACCGGGCGCACCGCATAGCCTTCAGAAATATCAACAGCGGGCAGAAGTTCAAGAGCGGGCGCAGACATTAGTTACCTCCCGCAGCAGTAGCGGAGTCGCCAGAAGACAGAGACTCAGAAGACAGGCGACCGGTCACCGCCAGGGACGCAACCCAGCGACGCATAAACTCCGCGCCCAGCTCGCCGGAACCTACCGGGCAGAACTGCACCGCCGTCAGCGGACCGTTCTCAACCGCCGCAATATACGCAGGTTCGGTGACAGTCCAAGTCACTGCAGGAGGGGCGATATATTCAATGCTCTGATCAAAAGCCCACTCAAAAACGCCGTGCTCAGACTTGAAGTGAGCCTCGCCCTCAAGGTCCTTGAGTAGCGTGCTATCGGTAGACGGGCTCAGAGCGGAAGTTCCGGGCGCCAGGTCGCGAGTCGAAAGCTCCACACCCTCACCGGGCCACTCCCCCATGCCCTGCACCTGAACCTGCCCCATCTGCGGATGCTCAACTGTCACGGAGTCGAAGAGGCAGCTCAACGCCGCGCCGGCAACCAGCACCGGACGACCGCCGGCAACGCGGCGACCAATCACACGCTCGGCATCCTTAGCTTTCAGGTCTTCGTATGCCTCAAGAGAGCTCGCGCCGCCCGTAACCACCATGCCGTCAGCCTCACGCAGCTGATTGGGCACGGTAGTGACGATAACGTCCGCCCCCGCATCCTGAAGAAGCTTCACCAGGGCGCCACGAGTTCCGGGTTCGCCCAAGACGGCAACCACAGGACGAGCGCTCTGCACAGTTTCAGTTTCGACGGGTGTGGATTCAGCGGGGACAGGCATCGGCGCGCTCCTATTTCAGAGGGTCAAGAATTCATATAGTTCAGGCACTACAGTTTGAGCCAGATAGCGGGTTCAGAATCTGCAGACTCAGCTCTGCTACCCCAGGAGCGGGCATGAGCCGCGGCCTTGAGCTTTAGCGCTGAGTCTGAGGAATTTCCAGACGCTGACCGGCATCAACAGAGGTGCTGGTCAACGAGTTCAACTCCATAATACGAACCACAGTATCACGGGTGTCACCCTGCGGATCCACCGCCTGAGCAATATCCCACAGAGTCTCGCCGTGCTTGACCACAACGACGGTTCGAGTCACCGAAGCGTTCTCCACGGAAGCAGAAGCTGCCGGGCCGAAGAAGCTAATAGCACCGAGCACAATCAGCGCTGCCAGGGTCAGCAGAGGCAGGCCCTTCAGGAAACCGCGCGGAGTGCCAAGACGACGAATCGAAGCGGGAACCGCGCGCAGAAGTTCGCCACCCTTAGCTAGAAGAGCACTCTTCACGCTAGGCGCCTGTGCATCAGAAACAGCCTGCGCCTCAGAAGCTGCGGAGCGAACCGGAGCAGGTGCCTTGGCAGAAATAGCAGGTGCAGAAACAGCGGGAGCGTGGGTAGGCTGGGCCACCTGCGCGGGGCGGGGTGCATGAGCCGCACGAGAAGAGCGAACAGACTGCGGAGACGCAAGCACACGAGAACGCCCCTGCACGGTGCGGGCAGACACGGTGCGGACGGACGCGGTGCGGGCGGGGTGAAGTACCACCAAACCTGCCGGAAGGTGTGCAGAAGTGCCTTGAGAAGCAATAGGTGCTGCAGTAGTCATTGTGGTTCCTTTCTCTCAGCTCGCCCCGGGGTTGCCCCGCGGGTCTAGCAATGCCGAGCGATACCCGCTCGGAGGTCCTAGTTGAGTGATAACTATGGAGTGGTGATTGTTAGGCGATAACTATTGGGTAGCTATTCTCTAGTTAGGTCAGAGCGTCGGGTGCACCGGGCTGCGCTGGGTCGCCCCAGCACCCCATCCCCTGCGCTCTCTCTTCGCCAGATGCTCGCTAGAGCATCCGAGGTAGATTATTCGAAGAGAGAGGCAGAGGATTCGAATACATTCGAACACTCATTCACTCTCCTCTCCCGGAATACTCAGGGTCGAATCTTCGAATATTTTTCGAACATCCACCCGTAAATCCTGAATTTCAGGAGAGATTCAAGAGTATATACGAACTCTTGTTCTAAAGTCTAGCAGAGATGTACTAAAAATTTCTTCGAGTTTCAAAGAAAAAATCTAGAATATTTGTTTGAGTTTTTCGGTGTAGTGTTCTACACTGGTGTCAAGAGACGTTCCACACGCTCCTGATGAGTCCTACTCACAGCAGGTTTCTGTATTCGTTACAGCTTGGTTCTGTATCGACCGCAGGTGCTGCTGGCTGAGTATTGCTATGTAGGGCGGAGGCGCATACTCGTTGCCTGTGTATCGCTCCGGTATCGCTTCGGCACGGATAGAATTCCTCCACCCCCTGACGAGATAAGACCCATTTCGGCAGAACCAAAAAATTTTTAGGACACCACCAGAAAACGTGTGAAGCACCCATCCGTGCCCCGACCGGAAATACAAAGGCCGGAGTACAGACCGAAGGAAAAGAAATGGCAACAGCACCCCGTCCGGCGCTGACCGCGCGCCAGCAGAAGATTCTTGACGCGATCCGCACCGAGATTGAACAGAAGGGTTACCCGCCGTCCATGCGCCAGATTGGTGACATGGTGGGTCTTGCGTCCCTGTCCTCGGTCACCCACCAGCTCGGTCGTCTCGAGACCATGGGCTACATTCGCCGCGACCCCAAGCTCCCCCGCGCCATTGAGGTGCTGGATGAGAACGGCGTCGGCATGCACGGTAGCTCCTCCTCGTCCCTGCCCGAGCTGCCGAACTTCGAAGTCGGCGACGAAGACCTCGTACCCGTTCCCCTGGTTGGACGTATTGCAGCGGGCGGTCCCATCACCGCCGAGCAGTCCGTGGAGGATGTGCTCGCTCTGCCCCGCCAGCTGGTCGGTAGCGGCAAGCTCTTCATGCTCAAGGTCAAGGGCGATTCCATGATTGACGCCGCGATTTGCGACGGCGACTGGGTGGTTGTCCGCGAGCAGCACACCGCCGACAACGGCGATATCGTTGCTGCGCTGCTCGACGATGAGGCAACCGTGAAGGTGTTCCGTCAGGTCGACGGCCATACCTGGCTCATGCCGCGCAACTCCAACTACGAGCCGATTATGGGCGACCGCGCAACCGTCATGGGTAAGGTCGTCTCCGTGCTGCGCAGTCTCTAGACAGCACAGCCTCTAAAAGACATAGCCGCGAGGCTTTTAGCTCCATATAGAAATCACCCCGGTGATACGTGAATGTTCACGTATCACCGGGGTGATTTCTATATTTCTACAGCGAGTATTTTCAAAGCGGCTATTTCCACAGCGGATATTCCTAAATCAGAGCGCGGCGCAGCCAGGAATGGAATCCACCCGAGCTAACGATCAATACTCGCCGAAAGACGAGCCAGCGCACCGGTCACCGCAGCCTTATTTTGCGTTGACCACATCGGCGGCATCGCCTTCATCAAGAAACCACCGTAACGCTTGGTTGCCACGCGAGAATCCAGCACAGCCACCACGCCACGGTCAGACACCGAACGGATCAGGCGGCCTGCGCCCTGCGCCATACGAATCGCCGCATGGTGAGCAGAAACCGCCATAAAGCCATTACCGCGGTGACGGTTCACAGCCTCCGTACGAGCCTGCGCAATCGGATCATCCGGGCGCGGGAACGGAATACGGTCCATCACCACCAGACGGCACGAGTCGCCCGGAACGTCCACGCCCTGCCACAGGCTCATCGTGCCGAACAGGCACGAGTCGACGTCCTCGCTGAACTCCTCCACCAGAGCCTTGAGCGAAGACTCGCCCTGCAGAAGGATGTTCAGGTCGCTATGCTCGCGCATGTACTCGGCAGCACGCTCGGCGGCACGTTTCGAGGAGAACAGTCCCAGGGCGCCGCCCTCGGACGCCTCGCACAGCTCACGCAGGCGCTCCAATTGGCCCTCGTGCACGCCAAATCCCGGAGGCTTCAAATCCCCGGCAACGTACATGATGCCCTGCTTGCGGTAGTCGAACGGCGAACCCACGTCGATGCTCGTCCAGCGGGGCGCGCCCTCGCCCTGCAGTCCCAGGGCGCCAGCGGCAACATCAAAAGAGTCCCCCACCGTCAGGGTCGCGCTCGTCAAAATCACGGTGCGGTCAGCAAAGAGTCCGTCACGCAGCTGCAATCCAACGCTCAGCGGCGCAATGTTCAGGGTCGCAGGGTCGGTATCGGAAGCGGCAACATAGCGGCCGTTTTCCCAGCCGCCCTGACGAGAAATCCACAGCACATCCTGCTCGGCAGAAGCCTCCAGAATGCGGCTACTCATATCGTGTACCTCAGAGACACGCGAGCGCGCCATCTGCAGGCCGGCATCAACGTCCTGACCGTCCGGCTTGGTGTCGGACAGGGCGGTGCGGGCGGCATCATTCACCGCAGAAATCGCGGTCAAAAGGCGGCCGTCCAGGCCCTTCAGCAGACCCTCGGCAAGCCCCTCGAAAGCGGTCTCCAGGGTGCCTGCCGCCATTTCCAGGGCACCGGAATCAGCCTTCGAATGCTTCTTCACGCTACGCGCCGCGCGGCGAACCATCGCAACCGTCAAAGAACCAGACACCGCACCGGTCACGCGGTCCACCAGCTCATGAGCCTCATCAATAATGACCGTCTCATGTTCGGGCAGAACCTTCATGCCCTCGAAAGCGTTAATCGCCAGCAGGGCGTGGTTCGTGATGACAATGTCAGCCTCAGCGGCACGGCCACGCGCCATCTCGCTAAAGCACTCTTCCACCAGCGGGCAGCGGCGGCCCAGACACTCGGCGGCACTGACCGATACCTGAGCCCAGGCGCGGTCAGAGACGCCGGGCTTCAGCTCGTCACGGTCGCCGGTCTCAGTGCGGTCAGCCCACTCGCGCAGGCGCACCACTTCCTCACCCACGCGGGAGGTCGAAGAAGGCATGTCAAAGAGAGCATCCGGCTCGTCTTCCGGGTAGCCGCCCTCCAGCTTGTGCAGGCAGAGGTAGTTATTGCGGCCCTTGAGCAGAGCCACCTGCGCCTGCGACTCCGGGCACGGCTCCAGCGCTTGTAGAAGACGCGGAATATCGCGGTTCACGATCTGCGCCTGCAGAGCAAGAGTCGCCGTCGCAACAACAATCGGCTGGTCCGACTCCCCCACCCGCGCCAGGGCAGGCACCAGGTAGCCCAGGGACTTACCGGTACCGGTACCCGCCTGGACCAGCAGGTGACGCTGCAGTTCAAGAGCCTGCGCCACATGCGCCGCCATGGTGCGCTGACCGGCGCGGTTCTGACCGCCGGTGGCGGCAACCGCCTCATCCAGCAGGGTCAGGGCACCCTTTGCACCGGGCAGGGTCTCAAGCTCCTGCCCGGTGAATCGGGGGCCGTCGGTTGCGGGTGCGGTTCCCGGGGCGTTTTTGGGCGCGTTGATGCTCTCCGTCACGCTCATACGCTCCTAGCGAGCCTCAGAGGTAGAGGGCTGCTCGGATTCAGATGCGGTCACCTCGGTGAGGGCGCGTGCCTCCGCAAGTTCCTCTTCCAGGACCTCCAGCAGGTCACCTTCCAGCACATACTCGGACAGCTCGGATGCGACGTCCTCACGAACCAGGGCCACCACGAAGGTGCCGTCCGATACGAAATCGGTGCTCTTAATTTCGGCGTCCCACTCGTGCAGGCGCGAAATAATCTCACCGTGCGAGTACGGAATCAGCAGCTTCACCTCAATGGAGGGGCGCGGAATGGTGTCCGCAATCTTCTGCTTCAGCTCCTCAATACCCTCACCTGTACGCGCCGAAACAATCACGTGCTCCGGCTCGCGCTGACGCATGCGCTCCAGCACGAACGGGTCGGCGGCATCCGCCTTATTCAGCACAATGATCTCGGGGATATGGCGGGCGTCAACCTCCGCGATGACCTCGCGGACAGCATGAATCTGCCCCTCCGGGTCCGGGTGCGAAGCATCCACCACGTGCAGGATGACGTCAGCGTCAGCGACCTCTTCCAGGGTGGAGCGGAACGCCTCCACCAGCTGGGTCGGCAGCGAACGCACGAAACCCACCGTGTCAGAGAGGGTGTAGCCGATACCGTCCGGGGTCTGAGCCTTACGGACGGTCGGGTCCAGCGTCGCAAACAGGGCGTTCTCCACGAGCACGCCGGCATCGGTCAGGCGGTTCAGCAGGGAGGACTTACCCGCGTTCGTGTACCCGGCAATAGCCACCGAAGGCACGCGGTTACGGCGACGGTTCAGACGCTTCGTCTCACGCGCCGGCGCCATCGCAGCGATCTCACGCTTAAGCTTCGCCATGCGAGCGCGCAGGCGGCGGCGGTCCATCTCAATCTTGGTTTCACCGGGACCACGCGAACCGATACCCTCACCGGCTGCGGCGCGGCCACCCGCCTGACGAGACAGGGACGCACCCCAACCACGCAGACGCGGCAGCATGTACTCCAGCTGAGCCAGCTCAACCTGCGCCTTACCCTCGCGGGACTTAGCGTGCTGAGCGAAAATGTCGAGAATCAGGGCGGTGCGGTCAATGACCTTGACCTTCACGATGTCTTCGAGGGCACGACGCTGCGAGGGAGCCAGTTCGGAGTCGACGATGACGGTGTCGGCGCCGGTCGCCTCCACAATGTCCTTGAGTTCCAGCGCCTTACCGGAGCCGAGGAAGGTGCCGGGGTCCGGCTTGAGGCGGCGCTGAACCAGGCCGTCCAGAACCTCGGAACCTGCGGTTTCAGCCAGTGCCGCGAGCTCACGCAGGGAGTTCTCTGCGTCCTCTACGGTGCCTTCAGTCCACAGACCAGCCAGCACCACGCGTTCCAGGCGCAGCTGGCGGTACTCGACTTCGGTGACGTCTTCAAGTTCGGTGGAGAGGTTCGCGATACGGCGCAGTGCGCGGCGCTCAGCGAGATCTTCCTGGTCACCGTCATATTCGGAGTGTTCGCGCTGAACGTCAGAAATTTCGCGCGCGCGAGTATCCAGCACACGGCGGCTATTGTTGCCGTGGGTGCTGGAAGAGTTATCGCTGTGATGCGCGGTACCGGCTGCGTCATAAGTAGTGACGGAGGCGGCGGCCTGGGAGCGGCCCAGAACGCGGTCTACGGTGCGGCGTAGCTGCTCATCGCTGGGCAGCTTTTCGGTATCAGATACGGGGATATTCTTAGAATTCATACGACTCTAATTCTACCGCCGTTGCCCGCATCAGGTAGGGGGTTCGGTCGCCTGTGCGCTCAGGGCGTGCAAGCTACTGCCCCGCCCCGTGCATTCTCTGCCCGTGTGCGGCGAGATCTTGCCCTACCGGTACACTGGATAGCATGAGCGAGCAGCATTATTTCTCTGAAACCCCCGAGACCGAATTCAAGCCCCGCCCCGTGCAGGTGGAGCTTGCCGGCCGCAAGGTCACCGTCACCACAGCTAACGGCATTTTCAGCCCCTCCGGCATTGATAAGGGCACCGCTATTTTGCTGCAGGAAGCACCCGATCCGCAGGGCGAACGCATGCTCGACATCGGCTGCGGTTGGGGCCCCATTACCCTGACCCTGGCGATGCTCGCCCCGCAGGCGCAGGTGCACGCGGTGGATGTGAACTCCCGCTCCATTAGCCTGACCGAACGCAACGCCGCCGCTCTCAGCCTGCCCAACGTTACCGTGGGAACCCCCGAGTCGGTTGACCCCGAACTGCGTTTTGACACCATCTGGTCGAACCCGCCGATTCGCGTGGGCAAGGAGGTTCTGCACGAGATCCTGCTGACCTGGCTACCGCGCCTGGCGCCTGGCGGTGACGCCTACCTGGTGGTTCAGAAGAACCTGGGCTCCGATTCTTTGCAGAAGTGGATGGACGCGCAGCTTGAGGAGCTGCACCCCGGCGAGTTTGAGGTGTCGCGCTACGCGACTTCGAAGGGCTTCCGTATTCTGCAGGTGCACCGCTACGAGGACTAAAACCTCTGGCGCTAAATCCTCTAGCGCTTATTGCTTAAAAATATAAAAGCGGCGGGTGTTTTCTGAATGTGTTCTCAGAAAACACCCGCCGCTTTTGTCTATAAAATCTCTGGTCTAGGACTGCTCGCTACCGCAGCCGACTATCGCTGCAGGCTATCGCAGCACGACAGTCGCAACCATCTGCGCCGGACCAGCCAGAACAACATGCTCCAGGTCGTCCGGGCCCAGCACGAAAGTCACCGCGAGGGTACCGCCGGGCACATGCACCAGCCACTCATCCGGTGCTTCCTCGCCACCCCAGAAACGGGTCGCCGCAGCCGCCGCACACGCACCGGTACCGCACGACAGAGTCTCGCCCACGCCGCGTTCGTGCACGCGCATACGGATAGCGCCCACATGCGCACCGCTCTCAACGTCCAGGTCGACCGGCACCACAAACTCAACGTTCGTGCCGTTGACCGGGGCGGGGTTCACCTGAGGCAGGCTGTGCAGGTCCAGGCCGTCCAGCTTACCGTCGGAGCCGAGCATCACCACGGTGTGCGGGTTACCCATCGAAATGGACAGGCCAGCACGCGGAGTCTTCAAGCCGCGGGCAGACACCAGGCAGTCCTCGCCACCCTCGCGGGCAGCCTCACCGTGGATGAAGCTCCACGGACCCATATCAATCGCGTAACCCTCTTCGGTGCGCGCCACAGTCTTCACGCCGGCACGGGTACCAATCTTGACGGTCTCGCCCGCCTCAAGCTCAATCAGGCCCTCAGTGCGCAGGTACTCCACGAACGCGCGCACACCGTTGCCGCACATTTCAGCGATAGAGCCGTCACCGTTGCGGTAGTCCATGAACCAGACAGCGTCCGGGTGCTCCTCGAGCAGCTTCTGACCCGCGCGGGAGGCGGTGCTGCGGGCAGCACGAATGAAGCCGTCCGCGCCGATGCCGAAGTGGCGGTCGCAGGCGCGGGCTACCAGCTCGGGGGTGAGGGCGATTTCTGCGTTCTCGTCCGTCAGAAAGATGAAGTCGTTACCGGTGCCGTGACCCTTGGTGAGGGTCAGGCCTGCCAGCTCGCCCCAGATGGAAGGGTTCTCGCTCATATGCTGTCCTTAAGGTTGGTGACCTGTCCGTTTATGATTTTACCGCGCCGACCGACTCGACGAGGTATCGGTTCGGCGACGGCTCGTTATTGTGGCTTATCGGGTGCTTTCGCGGATGATGGCTTCCGCATCATCGGCGAGGGTGGGTGAGAGCGCATCCATCCAGTGCACGCGCGGGTCCGCGCGGAACCAGGTCAGCTGGCGGCGCGCAAACTGGCGGGTTGCAATCGTCGTGTCCTCAATCGCCTGCTCCACGCTGTAGTCCGCGTCCTCAAGGGCGCGAGCGAACTGCGCGTAACCAATCGCGCGGGAGGCGGTCTTCCCCTCCTGCAGTCCCTGCTCGTTCAGGGTGCGCACCTCGTCCAGCAGGCCGCGCTCATGCATCAGCTCCACGCGGCGGTGCAGACGCTCGTGCAACAGGGTACGATCCATATCCAGGCCAATCTGCACGCTCTCAGTCACGTACTCGCGCACCGGCATGAACGCCGAGAACGGGCGGCCCGTCACCTCGAACACCTCCAGCGCACGAATGATGCGGCGCTCATCCTTCACGCGCGCAGCCGACTCAGGATCGACCTCCGCCAGGCGGGCGTGCAGAACACCAATACCCTCGGTACGCACCTGCTCCTCCAGGCGCTCGCGCACCCGCGCATCCGTGCCGGGGAACTCCAGCTTATCCAGGGCGGCACGCACGTACAGGCCCGAACCGCCCACCAGAATCGGGTAGCGGCCACGGCCGCGAATCTGCTCAATCAGCTCACGGCTACCCTCCTGAAACTCCGCCACGGACGCCTCATCCCGCACATCCATAATGTCGAGCAGGTGGTGCGGAACGCCGCGCGTCTCCTCTGCAGTGACCTTCGCGGTACCGATATCCATGCCCCGGTAGAACTGCATGGAGTCAGCGTTAATGCACTCACCATTCAGGCGCAGAGCCAGCTCAATCGCGAGCGCGCTCTTACCGGTGCCGGTCGGGCCCACAATAGCGATAACGGGCAGAGTTTCGGAGATAGTCATGCGCCCCATTCTACCGGTTCCCTCACCCCCCCAACTTGCGGTGAGGATGAGGGCCCGAAGAACAGGGCGCATGATTCGAATCTAGGTTTTAGGGGCGCAGACCGATGGTCGGCATGCCCAGACCCACCGGCGCACCGGGCACCTGGGTGGTGCCGGTACCGCAAGAGTCAGCCTGGGAGCGGTCCCACGCGTCACCGGCGCGGGTGCGGCGCAGCTGGTACTGCTCGGCGGTCGGGTCAGAAATCAGGTGGAAGGAACCAGCCTCGGTAATCGGCACGGTCACCATGTCGCCGGGGCGCGGAGTCTCGCAACCTTCGGGCACGGAGAAGTGCACGAGGCGCTGGTCCGGGCCGCGGCCCGAGAGGCGGTGAGTCTGCTCAGCCTTACGACCTGCCTCGGCAACGACCATCAGCTCAACGGTCTTACCGAGCTGCTTGCGGTTCTCTTCGCCGGCGATGCGGTCCTGCAGGGCAATCAGACGCTCGTAGCGTTCCTGCACGACCTCCTTCGGGATCTGGTTCTCCATGGTCGCCGCCGGGGTACCGGGGCGGATCGAGTACTGGAAGGTGAACGCGGAGGAGAAACGAGCCTGCTCCACAACCTTCAGGGTCTCCTGGAAGTCTTCTTCAGTCTCGCCGGGGAAGCCCACAATAATGTCGGTGGTAATCACGGCGTTCGGGATGCGCTCGCGCACCTTCTCCAGAATGTTCAGGAACTTCTTGGAGCGGTAGGAACGGCGCATGTCCTTGAGCACCTTGTCGGAGCCGGACTGCAGCGGCATGTGCAGTACGGGCATGACGTTCGGGGTTTCCGCCATCGCGTCAATCACGTCGTCGGTGAACATTGCCGGGTGCGGGGAGGTGAAGCGCACGCGCTCCAGGCCCTCAATTTCGCCGCAGGCACGCAGCAGCTTGGAGAACGCCTGGCGGTCGCCGAACTCCACACCGTAGGAGTTCACGTTCTGACCGAGCAGGGTCACCTCAATGGCGCCGTCATCGACCAGCGCCTGAACCTCAGCGAGAATGTCGCCGGGGCGGCGGTCCTTCTCCTTACCGCGCAGAGACGGCACGATGCAGAAGGTGCAGGTGTTATTACAGCCAACCGAGATGGACACCCAGCCGGAATACACGTGATCACGCTTAGTGGGCAGGGTGGAGGGGAAAACTTCGAGGGATTCGAGCAGTTCTGCCTGCGCCTCGTGGTTGTGGCGGGCACGCTCCAGCAGGGTGGGGAGGGCACCAATATTGTGGGTGCCGAACACGACGTCAACCCAGGGCGCCTTCTCAATGATGGCGTCCTGGTCCTTCTGCGCCAGGCAGCCGCCCACGGCGATCTGCATGCCCTTGTGGGCGCGCTTGACCGGTGCCAGCTGACCGAGGTTGCCGTACAGGCGGTTGGAAGCGTTTTCACGGACCGCGCAGGTGTTGAACACCACCAGGTCGGGCTGGGTGCCTTCCTCAGCGCGAACGTAGCCGTTAGCCTCCAGCAGGCCGGACATTCGTTCGGAGTCGTGCACGTTCATCTGGCAGCCGAAAGTGCGCACTTCGTAGGTGCGGGGGCTGGTTTCGGGGGTCTGGGCGGAATCGCTGAGGGTCGAAGTCATGCCCTATAGGGTATCCGATGGGGGATAATGGCTCTATGCAGGTTTCCCTTAGTAGTAACTTTCCGGCTCTGTCACCGAACGATTCTTCCGCTCCCGCCCCTGACGGGGAGCATCTGAGCACCCTCATTGAGGAGGCGATTGCCGCCTACTCCCCCGTGCCGCCTCAAGCGAGCGCTGATTCTGCCTCGATGCGTCAGACCCTGATGCAACTGCTCAGCTGGGCGCATTCTTTGGAGCAGGTGGCTGCCCGCGCGGTTGAGCGCGTGCAGATTCTGGGTACCGGTATGCGTTCCGTTGTGGTGCGTGTGGCGTATGAGCCTGCGGCCGAGTCTGCCCAGTCTTTCGAGTCTGCACAGTCTTTGCCGACCTCGATTATTGTGAAGCGTTACCGCCGTAAGGATTCGACGGTGAACGCGGGCGGTTTCGGGTACCTGCGTGAGCGCTACGGTTTGGAAGCGCTGAACCAGCAGGTTCCGGGTCTGTTCCCGCAGCTTTACGGTGCGGATGCTGAACTGCGCGTGCTGGCACTGGAGGATGTGAGCGACGGAACCGTGGAGGGCGAGCAGTATTCGGTCGCCCACGCCCTGCTGGAGGGCACCGAGGAGCAGGCGCTGGATGCGCTGAACTACTACATTGAGGCGTACCGTTCCCTTGCCGCCAGCGGCATTATGGGTGAGGCGGTCGAGGATTACCGCCTGAACCTGGCGCGTGCCGACCGCAAGGCGCAGTTCCCGGGTGCTATCGCCTCGCCGGGACTGGCTGAGCGCGGCTTGAAGAAGCTGTACGGTGTGGCTGATGAGGCGCGCGCACCCGAGCAGGGTGCTGACTCTAGCCCCGTCTCTGCCTCCGCTGAGCATGAGGATGCGCCCGTTCTTCCCGCCGCAGTTGAGGAGCTGTCCTTCCGCTTCCGCCGTGTTCTGCAGCCCTTCTTCACCAAGCGCCCGCCCGTGCCCGAGCAGTTCAAGCTCAACCGTGGACGTGTCTATATGCTCTCGTCGGGCGATTTTTCGCCGCAGAACGTGCTGATTGGTTCAGCGGACGGCGCGCAGGTGCGCATGGTCGATGCGGAGGGCACCTGCCTGCACCACCGAGGCTTCCCCTTCGTTGAGGCGATGCTGGGATTCCCCTCCTCGCCGGAGTACCCGCGCTACCGTGTGGACCGCAAAAAGGCGCTACCGGCGCTGTACTCTGCCCTCTTTGAGGACGCCCCGCTGGATGAGCACCTGGCGGAGGATTTGGCGGTGTGCACGGCGGTGACCGTGTGCGCCCTGTTGGAGCTGTACTTTTCTTCGGCACGTTCCGATCTGTTGCCTCGTATTCGCCGTGAGGGTGCGCAGCTGATGCGCTTGCTGTTGGAGATCGCCGGTTCTCAGGATGCAACCCTCGCCGAGTTCGCGAACCGTCTGGGGGCCGTTGAATAAGCAGCAGAGTAAACAGCGGATATAGCCTTCGACAAGGCTTTTTATAAGGATCAAAAACGTAAAGGGTGAGCCCGCCACAGAGTGTGTCTGTAGCGGGCTCACCCTTTATAGTGCCTATTTTCTCGGTCACCCCGGCATGGGTCTATCCGTGCGTGCGGAATGTATTACTTCGCTCTCTACCAGAGCTCGTCCTCTGCACCGTAGGCGGCGAGTTCCTCACGAATCACCGACATCGACACCGAGGAGGAGTACCCGCGGCGAGCCAGCATCCCCAGCAGTCGGCGAGTCACCCTATCCTTTTCAGCGCGGTCGCTCAGATCCATGCCGGGGCGCAGCTTCTTACGCACCAGATCGGCGGCGTCCTCACGTTCCTGCTCGTCGGTGCGCTGAGCCAGGGCATTCTCCGCCTCTTCACCGCGCACCCCGCGTTCAGCGAGCTCACGGCGCAGCGCGGCGCGGGAGAGCTTCTTGGTGCGGCTCTTCTGCGCCACAAAGCTTTGGGCGTATTCGGCGTCGTCAATGAGTTTTGCCGCCTCGAACTTATCGAGCAGCGGCTCAATGAGCTCAGTTTCGAAGCCTTCTGACTGTAGCTTCTTACGCAGCTGACCTCGGGTTTTTGCCGAGTACGCAAGCTGGTTGTACACGATGGTTTTCGCGCGAGTGTAAGGGTCGGTCTCCTCGGCTGCGCGGGCGGCACGCACCTTCTGCCTCCAGGAGGGCACGTTGCTTTCCGCCTGCGAAGCTACAGCACCACGCGCTCGAGAACCGCCCTTCTGGGAACCAGCCGAAGCGGCGCGGCGCTTTCCGGTGCCGACACCCTGCGCCTCCTCCTCGGCAATGCCGCGGATGAGCGCTTCTTCGGCGGGGGTGAGTTCTTCGTTCAAGGCGCTTCCCTCCCTAAATAGGTTGCTTCCCGAGCCGCGGCGCGTGGTGCTCTTGCGGGTTTCCTCGTCGTCACTGCGAGCCCCGAAAGCGGGCGCGTAGGGCGAGCGGCTCCGCATTTTCTCTTCCTGCGCCGCGCTCATGCGACGGAATCCGCGTTTGTAGTCGGTGTTCTTAGAGACTCGCGAAGGCTTGCGTTTCTTCTGCTTATCCCGCTGCGCAGCTTGCCTCTCGATTTCTTCCTTCTCTTCGGCGGTGAGCCCCGATCCGATGGAGGCGGCGCCGGCTCGGCTCATACGGCCTGCCGCCATGGGGCGCGGCTCAGCACCGCCGGGAGTGAAGGCACGCTGGGGTGCTTCGTCGATGGAGACGGCGGGCAGGTTCGGGTCGATGAGCAGGCTGCGGCGCGGTGATTTACCGTCTTCCTCAGAGCTGCCACCTTCAGAGTTGGCGGGCACAGCCTGCAGGGGTAACTCGGGTACGCGGAACTCACCGGCGTAGTCGCCGCCGTTATCCCGAGCAATGCTTTCTTCGATAAAGCCGTGTGCGGCGGGGTGCCAGTCCGGGAACTCCTCAGTGGCTACCTGCTCTGCGACCTTGTTCCGCGCCCACTTTTTGGGTGCAGCCTTTTCGGTCTGCCGCGCTTTCTGCGCAGGCTTTTGGGGAGAGGCTTTTGCGGGCGCGGGCTTCTCCGCTTCTGCGGGTGCCGCTTCGTCTGAGGGCACCCACCCCGCGTACTCTGCTTCAGGGTAGGGAGGCTCGTCCAGATACGGGGGCTCTTCCGAATACGGTGGTTCGTCCTCGTACGGGGGCTCTTCAAGACTCGGAGGCATCTCCGGGTACGACGGTTCTACCGCCTGCGGCACAGCGGGCACGGGCTCCAGAACAGCAGAGGTAGACTGCGGCACCTCCCAGTTGAGGGTGGGCTCCGCCAGGGCGGCGGGCGCCTCAAAATTGAGCGCCTCGAAGCCGCCAACTTCAACCGGCGGGGCAGCGGGCTCAAACGAACCAGGAGTTTCAAAGGAAATAGACGCTGAGAATACAGCGTCACCAAGAGCCGAGGAACCGAAGTGCGGTTCGGTCGCATCCAGCGCCGCAAAACCGGCGTCGCCGTCACGCGCGCTGTTTTGCGCATGCTCTTCATGACCGTGCTGTTCCGTTATGCGCTGCTCCGTCATGTTCAGTTCCTCCTCTCCCCTGTGTTGGCTCGCTTGATGACCCGTGCGCCGGGCTATACGGCGCTCCCCCATTGTAACGAGGCGTTGTCCCGGCACCCGCTGGTACTTCATGTAACGCGCTCCCGTTAACGACAGATTGCCGTGCACCGTGCGGAATGCACAGCACACGGCAATCAGTCGTGGCGTTAGCAAGAAGCTACGCGGGCCGGATTAGAACTCCTCAGCCAGCTCGTCCAGCGGGTCGTTGCCCTCGGACTCAGCGGCTGCCTGCTCGTCAGCTTCTTCCTCAATGATGCCCAGCTTCACCAGAACCTTGTACTGCAGTTCCTCGGTGAGCTCGGGGTTGTCCTTGAGCAGCTTACGAACGTTCTCGCGGCCCTGGCCCAGCTGCTCACCGTCGTAGGTGAACCATGCGCCGGACTTCTTGACGATGTCGTTCTCCACCGCCAGGTCAAGGATGCCGCCCTCAACGGAGATGCCCTCACCGTAGAGGATGTCGAACTCAGCCTGCTTGAAGGGCGGAGCCATCTTGTTCTTCACGACCTTGGCGCGGGTGCGGTTACCGATCGGGTTAGCGCCGTCCTTGAGGGTCTCAATGCGGCGGATGTCGATACGGACCGAAGCGTAGAACTTCAGCGCCTTACCACCGGTGGTGGTTTCGGGGGAGCCGAAGAAGACACCAATCTTCTCACGCAGCTGGTTGATGAAGATTGCGGTGGTGCCGGTTGCGGAGAGGCGACCGGTAATCTTACGCAGAGCCTGGCTCATGAGGCGAGCCTGCAGACCCACGTGGGAGTCACCCATGTCGCCTTCAATTTCGGCGCGGGGTACCAGCGCGGCAACGGAGTCGACGACCACGATATCAACGGCGCCGGAACCAACCAGCATGTCCATGATTTCCAGTGCCTGCTCACCGGTGTCGGGCTGAGAGACCAGCAGCTGGTCGATGTCCACGCCCAGCTTTGCCGCGTAGATCGGGTCCAGTGCGTGCTCGGCGTCGATGAACGCTGCCACGCCGCCTGCCTTCTGAACGTTCGCTACCGCGTGCAGTGCGACGGTAGTCTTACCGGAGGACTCGGGACCGTAAATCTCGATGACGCGACCGCGGGGCAGACCGCCAATGCCCAGAGCTGCATCCAGAGCGATAGCGCCGGTGGAGATAACCTCGGTCTTGGTGGTTTCCTTATCACCCAGGCGCATGACTGCACCCTTGCCGTAGTTCTTGTCGATCTGTGCCATCACGGCTTCAAGTGCCTTGGCGCGGCCCTCTTCGGGAACGCGAGCTACGCTCTGAGACTTGGTGTTCTTAGCCACGGTAGTACCTCGTTCTTTGTGTTGTCAGTGGTTGACGGGAGTAATGTTTCTTCGGAATCGGTGGGACTCGTAATCGAGACCTTGAAGGTTTTGGCCTACCGGTTCCTTCTGAGACTACTCTAGGGTCACAGCCTGACAGGATAAGGCCATTTTTTAAAATCTGTGGAAAACTTTGAAGATTTTTCCGAAAAATTCCTGATGTGGAAAAGTCTAGCACGAGTCGAACAAAATTACGACCCAGTTTCGAATGAATCGGATAGGGTTTCGGCATATATTTTCGAAAAACCCCGGAATCCCGGCTAATTATTCGAAAATACCGCCCGCACGAGCGCTCATACTCGAACAAACGGCAGGGCTCGAACAAACCCGACGCACGCGCCAGAAAACTCCAGCCCCGCTACTTAACGCAGCGGATCCTTATCCGGACCCAAACGGCGCTCCTGCGGAATCTCCTGCTCCTCGCAGATCGCAAGCCACACATCCTTCGGGTTAACCCCCTGGTCCAGCGCCTCCGCAGCGGTCACATGCCCCAGAGAGCCCAGCACCAAGTCCCGCGCCAGCACCGGCGCATACCCGGCACCGAACTCATACTCCATGCATGCCCAAAATTCGCTCAGCTTCACAAGCACTCCTTACGCTTCACCGCTAGTTCGCTTCATAATTCGTCACATCACCCCAGAACTAGTCCAGAGTAAACCCAAGAATAAGCGATGCCGCACATCCACCTTACGGGGATGCACGGCATCGCTTCACGTTTAGCGCGGCATGTGCCGCCTCGCATTACTTCGAGAGAACGTAGTAATCGCTCTTGTACTGCTCAGACATCTCAGCCGGAACAGTATCCGGAATCTGAACGCCCTCGAGAACCGCCATACGGTCGGCAACCTCACGCAGCATCTGGGACATCGGAATATCCAGAGCCTGGCAAATCCACGCCAGCAATTCGGAGGAAGCTTCCTTCTGACCGCGCTCAACTTCGCTCAGGTAACCGAGGGAAACACGGGCACGCTGGGAAACCTCACGCAGGGTGCGGCCCTGACGCTGACGAACATCGCGAAGAACCTCACCGATTGCCTGTCGCAGGGGAACAACCTTAGCTTCCTCAACGACCGGGGCGACCTGTCGGGGGGTCTCCTCGATTTCCTTCCACTTAGTAATGCCATTAATCGATACGCGCTGCTTAGCCATGAGCTTCTATATCACTTTCCTGAGTAGGTATTCCCGACCTGCGGGACTGTACAGAGTTAAGCCTAACTGATTTTTGAGGCATGAGCTAGGAGCCTCGCCATTTTCGTCCTCTTCTTATGGCTTGTATCTATTCAAACAGGCGAACCTATGCCTTTATTCCTGCGGAGCTGAAAGAACCCTGTGAATATATTTGAACCGTAAATTTTTTTAGGTAGGCGCCGCACCGACGACGACACAGCCGTTCCAGGCGCCGCACAGCCCGGCACGCTACGCCAGCTCGTCCTTCAGAACCCCACCGGCGCCGCCGCGCACCGCACGCGCCAGCAAAGCAATCGCATCCGCGCTCGCCGCCGCACGAATCTGCGCCCGATCTCCCGAATAGTGGCGCTCAAACACCTCAGAACCACCCGGGGAACACACGCCAATATAGACCGTGCCCACCGGCTGCCCATCCGCAGGATCAGGACCGGCAACACCCGTGGTAGACACCGCATAATCGGCACCGCACACACGCGCCGCACCGACCGCCATCTGCACCGCCACCGCAGGATGCACCGCTCCCTCACGTGCCAGCAGCTGAGCGTCCACGCCCAGCACCTGAGACTTCACCTCGTAGGCGTACGAAATCACGCCGCCGCGGTAATACGCGGATGCGCCCGGCACCGTACAAATCGCACCGCCCACATCCCCGCCGGTCAGCGACTCAGCCGTCGCCACCTGCACCGGCCCCTCCTGGGCGGCGCGCAACTGCACCGCATCACGTAGCAGCAGCGCCGCCGCCTCCGGGGTGCCGGAGAAAACCTCAGCGGAGGAAAGCTCAAGGGACAGAGCGTCTTCAAGTACGAGGGGAACCATCATTCTCTCCTTTCAGCGGCGCACCGCCGCCCAAAACCTCACGCGGCACGCAACGCACCGCAGGTACAGCGAAGGGGAGCAGCACATGCCACTCCCCTCGCCTCTACTTACCGCCGCTCTGGGAGGCCTGAGCCTGCAACCAGTTACGACGCAAAATATACGCATCACGCACATACACCAAGCCGGTCCACACGGTAATCGCGGTGACCGCGCCCATCAGAACCCAACCCGGAAGCAGCCAGCCAATACCCAGCTGACCCAGCGGCAGAAGCATCAGCACCAGCGCCACCGTCTGCAGCACGGTCTTAATCTTGCCGCCCTTACTAGCGGCCATCACACCGTACTTAATAACGAACAGACGCATGATTGTGATGCCCCACTCGCGCAGCAGAATCACAATCGTGACCCACCACCACAGCTCACCCAGCGCCGACAACACGATGAACGCCGCGCCAGTGAGGAACTTATCGGCAATCGGGTCAGCAATCTTACCGAAGCTCGTAATCAAGTTACGCGAGCGCGCCAGGTAACCATCCGCCCAGTCCGTGAGCATAGCAATAATGAAAATAATCCACGCCAGCCAGCGGTGCGTCGGATCAGCGGCACCAAAAGTACCGCCCGCAACCAGGGCAACAATGAAGAAAGGAACCGCAATAATACGCAGAACCGTCAACACATTCGGCACATTCCAGTTCGAAGGCTTCGCTGTGCTGACCGCACCGGCGGATGCGGAATTGCGAGCTTCACTCATAACGGCTCCTTACGGGTAGATGGCTTTCGACGGTGAGAGACCGCGTACGCACCGACACCTAAACGTATCGGGGATACGCAAACACCCCGTACCGTCCATTATACGTGTGCCGTAGCAGACATCACAGGGACGATACGGGGTGCATGTCGCGAGTTCATCCAGCCGAGTGGACTCAGCCGAAGGGATAGGGCGCTGAAAGGCTAACGGCCGGTCAGCTGCCAGGCGTCCTCCGAGCCATCATCATCGGGCTCATCGAAATAGTCGGTGACCGCCTCGCCCGGGTCCACCGCGTTCGCGTACGGGTCGGCAGCCGGAGGCTCCTCACCGCGAATACGCGCCAGGGTCGCCTGCAGGTCATCCGGGCGGATGAGCACCTCACGTGCCTTCGAGCCCTCCGAGGGGCCCACCACGCCCTGCGACTCCAGCAGGTCCATGATGCGGCCAGCCTTCGCGAAGCCCATGCGCAGCTTACGTTGCAACATCGAGGTCGAACCGAACTGGGTCGTAATCACAATCTCCGCCGCCTGTAGCAGATCATCGAGGTCATCGCCGATTTCCTCATCAATCTGCTTCTTCGCGGCAGAGACCATCACGTCCTCACGGTAGATGGTCGGCGCCTGCTTCTTCACGTGCTCAACCACGGCGTGAATCTCAGATTCAGACACCCACGCACCCTGAACACGCATCGGCTTCGAGGCACCCATCGGCAGGAAGAGCGCGTCACCCTGACCGATCAGCTTCTCAGCGCCGGGCTGATCCAGCACCACGCGAGAGTCAGTGACCGAGGAGGTCGCAAACGCCATACGAGACGGAACGTTCGCCTTAATCAGACCGGTCACCACATCCACCGACGGACGCTGGGTCGCCAGCACCAGGTGAATACCCGCCGCACGCGCCAGCTGCGTAATACGAACAATCGCCTCTTCCACGTCACGCGGAGCGACCATCATCAGGTCGGCGAGCTCGTCAACAATCACCAGCAGGTACGGGTACTCGTGCACCGTGCGCTTGCTACCGGGATCGGGCTGAACCTTACCCTCACGCACCGCCTTGTTGAAATCGTCCACGTGCTTGTAGCCGTAGTGGGCGAGGTCGTCGTAACGGGCGTCCATCTCACGAACTACCCACTGAAGAGCCTCAGCAGCCTTCTTCGGGTTCGTAATGATGGGCGTAATCAGGTGCGGAATACCCTCATAGGCGGTCAGCTCCACACGCTTCGGGTCAACCATCACCAGGCGCACCTGGTCGGGAGTTGCACGCATCAGAATCGAGGTGATCATCGAGTTCACGAACGAAGACTTACCGGCACCGGTCGCACCAGCGACCAGCATATGCGGCATCTTCGCGAGGTTCGCCAGCACGAAGCCGCCTTCAACGTCCTTACCCACACCCATGACCATCGGGTGCTGGTTCGCGTGAGCCTGCGGGGAACGCAGCACATCACCCAGGGCAACGGTCTCACGGTCCGTATTCGGAATCTCAATACCGATTGCGGACTTACCCGGAATCGGGGACAGAATACGAACATCCGGGCTCGCCACAGCGTACGCAATGTTCTTGCTCAGCGCCGTCACACGCTCCACCTTCGTGGCGGGACCCAGCTCAATCTCGTAACGGGTCACGGTCGGGCCACGCGAGAAGCCGGTGACCTGCGCATCCACCTTGAACTGCTCCAGCACGTTCGTCAGAGCCTCAACCACGTGCTCGTTGACCTCGGAGGATTCCTTAGCGGGCGGGCCAGAAACCAGCATCTCCTCAGAAGGCAGCACGTACGCGCCGCGGGAGGACTGCACAACCTGCTCACCGCGTGCCTGCTCGGTGGTCGCCACCTGAGTATTGTTCTGCAGCGGGCGGGATGCGCCAGCCTCGGGCGCTCGCGAAGCCGCGGGAGCCGCGTTCTTCGAGTGCGCGCCGGGCGAGTGCATGCGGGTCGGAATCGGAGGCTGTGCCGCGGATGCTGCAGGAGCCTGGGATGCGGAAGCCGAGGTAGCAGACTGTGCAAGGTTCACCACCTGGTGCGGTTTCGTCTGCGGTGCAGCTTCCTCAGAAGCACCGAAGCCGTCATATGCCTCAACGTCAAAGAGAGGCTCCTCGCCAGGAATACGGTTCACGCGGCCGTTCGCCACGGCGGCGCGCTGCACCTGATCCAGGCGGGCTGCGGGCGCATCCGACGCCTCAACGTCAAAGAGGTCAGGGCTGCTCGAATACGCGCTGTTCTGCGCAGAAGTGCCCTGTGCAGACGTACCCTGCGCGGCCGGTGCCTGGTTGAGGCGACCGGGCAGACGGGACAGGCGGTTCGGTTTAGCCGCAGGGCGTGCCTGCTGAGCGGATCCCTGCGCAGAATCCTGTGCAGAGTCCTCCTGCTGTACCGGCATCTGCGTGGTCTCCGGGTGAGTCTCATCCACCACGGCGCTCACGAATGCTTCATCACCGGCGTACTCGTCCAGGGAAGAATCGGTCGACGTAGCGGGAGCAATGCCCAACCAGCCGCGCAGACGAGCGAACAGGCCACCAGACTTCTGAGCCGTGCGTGCCGGCTTCTCATCCTTGTACAGGTAGCTGCGGTCGTGCTCCTCAGCGTTCAGGTCCACGGTCTGAGTCGCATCCGAAGGGCTATCCTTCGCGGAGGTTCGAGTCGTGCCGTTCGGCTTCTCGCCCAGAGCCAGACCGACCAGGTGCAAAGTACGCGGCACCACCTGACGAATCGGAGTGTTCGTCAGAACCATCAGACCGGCAATACCCAGTAGCAGGTGGACCAGAATCTCAACGAACGCAATACCGCCGCTCACACGCACAATGGGGGTGCCCAGCAGCACGCCAGCCACGCCACCACCAGCCCAGACGGCATCAAAACCATCCGCGAAGGTCGGGTGACCCGCATGGCGAGCAAAGAACAGGGAGGTCGCCACCAGGATGATGAAGGAGCCCAACGCCACGCGGTTATTACGTTTAATCAGGTCGGGCCCACGGAAAACACACCACGCCATAATAAGGCAGAGCACCGGAATCAGCAGGGCGCCCTGACCGAAAATACCGCCCAGCATGGTGTGCCAGGCGTCCAGGGGCGCTCGCAACAAACCGAGGGAAGTGTGCGCACGCCAGTTGTACCACTCCACTCCGGCGCTAATCAGGCCGAACAGCAGAATGGTGAGCGCGCCGCCGTCACGACGGTCTTCGGGCGCAAGGTCGGTGCGCACCGCGCCAATGGAGCGGAACAGCCCACCGATAGCGTGAGCGATGCTCAGCCAGACGGAGGAGATAGCGCCCGCTACAGGGTTCGCCGCGTTGGCACCGCGCTGCGCACCGCCTCGGGAGGTGGTGCGCTTGCGGGTGGTCTTCTTAGTGTTTGCTTTAGTAGAGGTCGTGTTACGACCCTTCGTGGTCCGTGGAGCCATACCTTTTAGGGTATCAACCTTCCCGTTAATGTACCGATTCTTTCGTTATCAGTGAGCTAAAAAGTGCGCCCCGCCCTGTGTCTATGAGGGCACTGATAGGGCGCTGATGAGGCGCTTCTCCCCTACCGCGTTCGCTTTCGCGTAGCTTTCGCGCAGACGTTCGGCAGATACACAGCAGGCGGGGCCGACACAACGTATCGACCCCGCCTTTTCGCTATGACAAGCAACTAGCCTCGCGCAGAGTATTAGTTCTTCGCGGCCTTCGAGGAGTTCTCAACAACCACGGGAACAATCATGGGCTTGCGGCGCAGACGGCGAGAAATCCAGGCACCGATGGTGCGGCGCACAATCTGCTGCAGCTGCTGCACGGTGTGCACCTTCTCGGGTGCGCGGTGCAGAGCATCCTCCAGGGCGGCGGTAATCTTCGGAACAATCTCGTCGAATACCGCGTCGTCCTCCGCGATACCGCGAGCGTGAATATCCGGGCCGGTCACCACGCGCTTGGTTGCGCGGTCAATGACGGTCACGATGGACACGAAGCCCTCTTCACCCAGGATACGGCGGTCCTTCAGATCGCTCTCGGTGACCTCACCGACGGAGCGGCCGTCAACGTACAGGTACTCGCAGGGAACCTCGCCCACCACGGACGCCACGCCATCACGCAGATCCACGACGGTACCGGACTCGCAGAGCAGCACATTCTTCTTCGGAACGCCGGTCTCCATCGCCAGGTCACCACTAGCAATCAGGTGGCGAACCTCGCCGTGAACCGGCATAACGTTCTTCGGCTTGAGAATGTTGTAGCAGTACAGCAGCTCACCCGCGGCAGCGTGACCGGAAACGTGAACCTTCGCGTTGCCCTTGTGCACCACGTTAGCGCCCAGCTTCATGAGGGCGTTAATGATGCGGAAGACACTGGTCTCGTTACCGGGAATCAGCGAGGAGGCGAGCACCACGGTATCGCCGGGCTCAATCTGAATCTTGTGGTCACCGTTCGCCATGCGCGACAGTGCCGCCATCGGCTCGCCCTGCGAACCGGTGCACATCATCACGATCTGGTCGGGGCGGTAGTCGTCAACCTTCTTCAGGTCCACCAGCACGTTAGCGGGAACCTTCAGGTAGCCCAGCTTCTCAGCAATGGTCATGTTACGCACCATGGAGCGGCCCACGAGCACGACCTTGCGGCCACGCTCAGCGGCTGCGTCCAGTACCTGCTGCACGCGGTGAACGTGCGAGGAGAAGGATGCCACAATGATGCGACCGCTTGCGTCACGGAAAACGTTCGACAGCACCGGACCGATGTGCTTCTCGGTCGGGGTGAAGCCGGGAACCTCAGCGTTGGTGGAGTCCGGCAGGAACAAGTCCACGCCCTCCTCGCCCAGGTGAGCGAAGTGGCGCAGGTCGGTGATGCGGCCGTCCAGCGGCAGCTGGTCCATCTTGAAGTCACCGGTGTGCAGAACCTTGCCTGCCTTGGTGCGGATGTAGACAGCCAGCGCATCCGGAATCGAGTGGTTCACAGCAACGAACTCACACTCAAACGGACCGAAACGCTCCACCTGGTGCTCCTTCACCGCGAGGGTGTAGGGCTTGATGCGGTGCTCGGCGAGCTTCGCCTCAACCAGTGCCAGGGTCAGTTCGGAACCGACCAGGGGGATGTCGGGGCGGCGGCGCAGCAGGTAGGGAACCGCGCCGATGTGGTCCTCGTGGCCGTGGGTCAGCACCATGGCAACCACGTCGTCCAGACGGTCGACAATGTAGCTAAAGTCGGGCAGGATCAGGTCCACGCCGGGCTGGGACTCTTCGGGGAAGAGCACGCCGCAGTCAACAATCAGCAACTTGCCGTTGATTTCGTACACGGTCATGTTACGACCGACTTCGCCCAGGCCGCCCAGGGGCACCACGCGCAGGGTGTCCTTCTTCAGGCGGGGAGGGAGGGGAAGATTCGCTTCAAAGACGCTCATCGTGTGTCTCCTCTTTCTTCTATGTTTTCTTGTGATGTCTGTGATTCGTAGGCGACGCTTCGTACCGCATGCGCTCCCGCTGGTTCGGCTCTCATGTGCCGAGGCGGAGGTGCTGCCGGTGCGTCCAAATCACCGAAAGTATTCAAAAGTATTCGGGGGCGTAGTGCGCGGGTGCTTCTACCTAAGCTGGGTTCCTGTCTGAGTGGTGGGCCGAATCATCGACGGTAAACCGCGGCAATACGCCAGAGCGGACCCCTCACCTAGTGTTAGGTGTGGAGTCCGCGTCCGTTGGCTACATCATGCGCCCCAAAAGCAGGTGTAACGGTAGCCGAAATCCTCTATATATACGCGCTCTGCACGATAAGTTGTGCAGGTTCTGCGTTAAAGTTTAGGCGTTCTTCAGGGTGTGAGCGATGCTCGAGGAGAGCAGGTCAGCTCGCATAGCTTGGGCAACCTCCGGTTCGGAGAGTACGTGCGGCAGGCGGACGACGGGCTCGTCCAGCACACCCTGCCAGGAGAGAATTTCCTTGGCAGCAACGCAACCGGGGGCACGGCCCATAGTTGCTCGGACAATCGGAGTCAGTTCCAGGTGAAGACGCTGAGCCTCCACCAGGTCCTGTGCAACGACAGCATCAATCAGGGCACGGAAGAGTGCAGGTGCCACGTGTGCGGTCACCGAAACGAGACCGACGGCACCCATTGCCATCCAGGGAAGGGTCAGTCCGTCGTCGCCGCTGTAGTAGTGCAGGTCGGTGGTTGCCATGACCTCGGTTGCGGCACCGAAGTCTGCCTTGGCGTCTTTCACCGCTACAATACTATCAATTTCTGCAAGGCGACGGTAGGTTTCGGGTGCGATGGGGATGCCCGCACGACCCGGAATATCGTAAAGCATGACGGGGGTCTCAGTTGCCTGCGCAACGGTCGCAAAATGGGCGTAGACACCCGGCTGAGTCGGCTTGTTGTAGTAGGGAGTCACGACCAGCAGGCCGTCCACGCCAATCTTTTCGGCACGGTGCGCCAGCTCAATAGTATGCGCGGTGTCGTTCGAACCAACACCGGCAATAATCTTCGCGCGAGAACCAACGGTATCCTTCACAATCTGGAAGACGCGCTCGTTCTCGTCATCGGTCATGGTGGAGTACTCACCGGTGGTACCGCAGACCACCAGGCCGTCGTGGCCGTTCTCCACAAGGTAGTTCGCCAGGTCTGCAACCTGCTTTTCATCCACGGAGCCGTCCTTCGCAAAGGGGGTCACCATTGCGGTCAGGAGGCGACCGAAGACAGGTTCAACAAAAGTACCGGGGTTCGAAAGGTTCTCAGACATATGTCCAGAGTACGCCCGAAATGCAGATTTTTGCTACAGAACGCATAAGTTTTCATGCGTGTTCTACTATTCGGACTCTTTCAAACCCGCGGTACTTCCACGAGAGCCTATGAAACCGGGCACATAGCCTCGGCGTTATCAGTCTCATACCGAAAATAAATGTGGCATTGACTAGGGATCACAAGGTCAGAGCCTAACGCATGCCCTTCGCCTGACCACCCGAACGCAACGCCCACGCGTTACGCATCGCCGCACGAGCACGCTTACGCTCGCCACCCGCATCATACATGCACGCCAGGTTGAACCACGCCTTCCAGCTATTCGGCTCCTGCTCCACTGCCGCCGCGAAGCTCTCAAACTCCACCGCCGCAGCCTCACGGTCCACACGACCCGCCGGGGTGCGCGGCAGGGTATCCTCCGCCAGCTCACCCGAAGCAGCCAGCTCCTGAGCCATACGCTGAATACGAGCGCCGAAAAGCACCTCACGCACCAGCGCCCACGCACCCAGAATCGGCAGCAGAATCATACCCGCACCAAGAACAATGCCAGCCACAGAACCGGACGTCAGCATCACGAAGCCCTGCTGCGCAATATGCACCAGGTACAGGGTCAGTAGCGCGCAGGTCAGCGCCGCGAAAGTCTTACCCCAGCCGCCTGCATCCACCGTCACGAAGACAGCGCTAAAAATCAGCACACCCAAAATAGAGGCACGCGCTGCCAGAGGTAGCGGCAGAATCAGTACGGTCAGCACCATCAGCACGCAGGCGCAGACAGTCCACAGACGCAGTGAAGTCCACCAGGGGCTACGAGCCTCGGAAGATACCTGCGAGGCGTCGGGTGAAGTCTGTTCAGACATAACGCTCCCCTACGACAAATCCATGTAGGCGTCCAAGCCCACGCTCAAACCCGGATGCGCCACCACCTCACGCACACCCAGCAGAACACCGGGCATGAAGGAGGCACGGTCAAAGGAATCGTGACGAATCACGAGCTGCTGACCGGGATCGCCCAGCAGAATCTCCTGATGCGCCACCATGCCGCGCAGACGCACCGCATGTACGTGAATATCGTCGATTACGGCGCCGCGCGAACCCAAAGGGTCGGAGGTGGTGGCATCCGGGCTTGCGCCCACGCCAGCCTCCGCGCGGGCGGCAGCCACCTTGCGGGCGGTGTGCACAGCGGTACCGGAGGGGGCGTCTACCTTATTCGGGTGGTGAATCTCGATAATTTCTACCGATTCGAAGTAGCGTGCCGCCTTCGCCGCGAACTCGGTGGCGAGAATCGAACCGATCGCAAAGTTCGGGGCGATGAGCACACCCACCTCGGGGTGCTCAGCCAGCAGTTCGCGCAGGGAGTTCAGACGCTCGGGGGTCCAACCGGTCGTACCAACCACCGCGTGCATACCGTGCTCCACCGCGAAACGCACATTCGCCTCGCTGGAATCGGGAACGGTCAGGTCAATAACAATCTCTGCACCGGCATCGACCAGCTCCTGCAGGTCGTCGCCGCGGCCCAGTGCCGCCACCAGGTCCATGTCTGCGGAGGTGTTGACGGCGCGCACCGCCTCGGAACCCATACGGCCCGCGGCACCGAGTACCGCTACCTTCCAGATTTTTTCGTTACCCTCGCGGGCCATCTTCTCTCCTCCGTAACTTATGAGCACCCCGACGATGGGGCAGACGCTGTGACGTACAGCCTCTATTATCCCCGTGTGAGCGCGGTGCACGCCATCGCACACGCTGGGTGAGATGCCCTGCGGGAACCTCAGCGGCATAAAAAGCGAAGTAATCTAACCGTCATACAAGCCGTTTAATACGTTATCTAAAGTTAGCAACCATATAATTAGGAAGTATTTCTATAATTTCCATCCTACGGAGTGCTTTGACAGTATGAAGTCCCTCTTTACCTCCTCCGTGCGTCCAGATGAGGCTAACCGGCGTTATATTCTGCCGGGTCTGGACGGTCTGCGAGCAATCGCTGTGCTCCTCGTGATGGTGTACCATTTCTGGCCCACCGTACTACCCGGCGGCATGATCGGCGTGGATATCTTCTTCGTCATCTCCGGTTTCCTGATTACCTCCCTGCTTCTGCGTGAAGGTGCGCTCACCGGCAAAATTGCCCTGGGCAACTTCTGGATTCGCCGTGCCCGCCGTCTGCTTCCCGCCATTACCCTGCTGATTCTGGTCATGGGACCGGTCAGCCTGCTCATTGGCGGCGATATTCAGGTGAACCTCGGCCGACAGCTCGCCGGTGCGGCGACCTTCTCGTCCAACTGGATTTCCATTTTTGCCGGTAACGACTACTTCGCGCAGACCTCCCCGGAGCTCTTCACGAACTTCTGGTCCTTGGCAGTGGAAGAACAGTTCTACGTGGTCTGGCCGCTGCTGATTGTTGGTGCCGGCGTGCTGTTGCGCCGTTCGTGGCGTCGCTTCAGCGTGGTTATGGTGCTGGGCATTATTGCGTCACTGAGCGTTGCTACCGCTCTTCTGATGTCCGGCGCACCCATTAGCCGCGTCTACTACGGCACCGACACTCACCTGTACGGTCTGCTGCTCGGCGCCCTGCTGGCGTTTGCGCGCCCCTGGTCGCTGTACCCGCCGTTGCAGCAGTCCGTGCTGTACCGCGTGGCTCAGCCCTTCGGCCTGGTTGCCTTCGCCCGCGTCATGATCAGCTGGCTGTCCCTGTTCGCGCTGATTCCCTACGCAATCCTCGTTCCCGAGTCGGCACCCGGTGCGATTCCCTGGGGCTTGTTCGGCGCCTCCCTGCTGGCACTGGGCGTGATTCAGGGCATGCTGCCTGACATGCTCGCTGGCGCTTCCGAGATGCTGCGCCGCCTGCTGAACTTCGCTCCCCTGCGTTGGGTGGGTGAGCGCTCCTACGGCCTGTACCTGTGGCACTGGCCGCTCGCCGTGGTCATGCACTACCTGATGGGTGCGGACCGTTCCCCGCTGGTAAATGTGGGCGTTTTGGTGGCGACCTTCGCGATTGCGGAGATGTCGTACCGCTGGGTTGAGACCCCGATTCGCCGCTACGGTTTCCGCGGTAGCGCTAATCGCGTGGTGGCGGCTTTCCAGTCTTCACGCACTAAGTTCCTGCCGGTTTCGGTGGCTCTGGCTGTTGTGGTGGCTGCCGCTTCGACCGGTCTGGCGGTGCACACCGCTCCGGCGATGACTACCGCGCAGCAGTCCGTTGAGGACGGCAAGCGTGCCGCCGCTGAACGCCTGAAGGCTCGTCAGGAGGCGCAGGCTGCGAGCGCATCGGCAAGCCCGAGCGCTGCGGGTAAGGACGCGAAGGCTTCGGCAAGCCCCTCGGCATCGAAGGCTGCAACCGGTTCGGTGGACTCTTCGCAGGTGACCATTGTGGGTGACTCCATTGTGGTGGCGGTATCCCCCGAGCTGTACGACAAGATGCCCGAAGCAACTATTGACGCGCAGGAAGCACGCACCATCGCTAAGGCCCTGCCGATTATTAAATCCATGGGTGCCAACGGTCAGATTCGTAAGACCTTCGTGCTATCGGTGACCGCTAACTCGACCATTCTGGACGGTCAGCTCGACGAGGTTCTGGCGGCTATGCCTGCCGATTCTAAGCTGGTGCTGGTCACCGGTTACGGCCCGCGCAACCTGACTTGGATTGACTACTCGAACGGTAAGATTCGTGAGTTTGCGGCTCAGCATTCTGATCGCGTGATTATTGCGGATTGGAACTCTGCGATCCGCCAGGCTCTGCAGACTCAGAGCGGTCTGCTCTCCTCCGATGGTGTTCACCCGGAGGCTGCCGGTCAGGAGCTCTACGCCCAGGTTCTGATGGAGGCTATTGCCAAGGCACAGAAGTAGTAGCTCTCAGAAGTAGCTCTCAGAAGCAGTGTTCTGGGGTAGCTCTGAGCAGTAGCTTTTCGGGTGCTGCCGCTCATGCTGAGCGTCAAGAGCATGAGCGGCAGAGCGCCCGGAAGCACTTCTTGGAGGCATCTCTTTGATAGGTGCCGATACATACAAAATGCCCGTTCCCTCCCCGCTTTGGTGGGGTGTGGGAACGGGCATTCTATGCCTTATCAGCGTTGTGTTTTAGGGATGTTCAGGGGCTAGCGCACGATGGTGGTAATCATCTGCTGCTGCCCCAGGTACGCCGCCAAGTCGCGAACCTCCTCCAGGGAGACCGCGCGAATCTTCTCCAGCAGCTCATCGGTGCTGGTGAACAGTCCAGAGTCCAGCTCGGCGCGACCCAGGCGGGACATGCGCGAACCCGAATCTTCGCTACCGAGCACGGTGGAACCAGCCAGCTGGCCGCGGACCTTCGTCAGCTCTTCCTCGGTAATACCGGCGGTGGCGAGCTTATCGAACTCGTAGCCCATGACCTCACGCACCTGCTCGGTCTTAGCGGGCAGGCAGCCCGCGTACATGCCGAAGTAGCCGGCATCCGAGTACGCACCGGAGAACGCGAACGTGCTGTAGGCCAGGCCACGCTTCTCACGAATCTCCTGGAACAGGCGCGAAGACATGCCCGCACCGAATGCACTGGTCAGCACGCTCATCGCGTAGCGGCGGTCGTCACCGGCGATAATGCTCGGGCAACCCATCACAATGTTGGTCTGTTCGAAGCCCTTCTCCACCTCACGCAGCTCGCTCAGCGGAAGAATGCCGCTGTCGGTGCGTACACGACGCGGTGCCGGCGCCACGCCCTCCTGCAGGTTCCAGCCGTAGCGGGTCAGCGCCTCCAGCACGAGGCGGACCATGGTGCTGTGCTCCAGCGAACCTGCGGCAGAAATAACCAGGCGGTCCGGGGTGTAGTAGCGCTTGTAGTGCTCCCACACGGCGTCACGCGGCACCTCGGTAATCTCCTGCGGGGTACCGCCGATGGGGCGGCCCAGCGGGTTCTCACCCATGAGCTGCTCCACGAAGTTTTCGAAAGCAACGTCGGTCGGGTCGTCCTGGTCCATGGCGATCTCTTCGAGGATCACGCCGCGTTCCTGCTCAAGGTGAGCCGGGTCCAGCAGGGCGTTGGTGACCATGTCGGTGATGACGTCCACCGCCATGGGTGCGTCATCGTCGAGCACGCGCGCGTAGTAGCAGGTGTGCTCCTTAGCGGTCAGCGCGTTGGATTCGCCGCCTACCGCGTCGAAGGAGGATGCGATGTCCAGGGCGGTGCGGGTGCCGGTGCCTTTGAACAGCAGGTGCTCCAGGAAGTGGGTGGAGCCGAGCATGCCGGGGGCTTCGTCGCGGGAGCCGACTCCCACCCAGAACCCGATGGATACGCCGCGGGTACCGGGCATTTTTTCGGTAATAACGCGTACGCCACCGGGCAGGATGGAGCGGCGCACCTCGTTACCGCCTACACCCTCGTAGATGAGGCGGCCGTGCTCGTAGTTGAGCTCTTCGGCGATGGCCTCAAGCTCGACGGGCAGGGAAATAGACATAGAGAGAAGAACCTTTCAACAGGTACGTCTGAAGGTAAGCATTCCCGCCCCACTACCTGTAGGCAGTCCCACAGTTGGTGGGGCGGGTGAGCATCAAAAGATGCAGGGCAAGCACAGCGAAGGGGCGCCCGGCACACCCGGCGGGGAGTGAACCGCACCGGGTGCGCCGAACGCCCCTCATCACTTAGCGGGGGTTACGACTACTCGTCGTCGCCACCCTCAACGACCGGTGCCAGCGAGAGCTTGCCGCGGTCATCAATCTTGGTGATCTCCACCTGGACCTTCTGGCCCACGGAGACAACGTCCTCAGCGTCAACAACGCGCTTGCCGCCGTTGAGCTTACGCATCTCGGAGATGTGCAGCAGGCCGTCCTTACCGGGGGTCAGCGAGATGAACGCACCGAAGTCGGTCACCTTCACCACGGTACCCAGGTAGCGTTCGCCCACCTCGGGAACCTGCGGGTTAGCGATAGCGTTCACTGCCGAACGTGCAGCCTCGGCGGAGGGGCCGTCAGCTGCGCCGATGTACACGGTGCCGTCGTCCTCAATCGAGATGTCTGCGCCGGTGTCTTCCTGGATCTGGTTGATCATCTTACCCTTGGGGCCGATGACCTCACCGATCTTGGCTACCGGGATCTTCACGGAAATAATGCGCGGTGCGAACTCGCTCATCTCATCCGGTGCGTCAATCGCGCTGACGAGCACCTCGAGGATGTGCAGGCGAGCCTCACGTGCCTGGGTCAGTGCGCCAGCGAGCACGGATGCGGGGATACCGTCGAGCTTGGTGTCCAGCTGGATAGCGGTCACGAACTCGGAGGTACCTGCAACCTTGAAGTCCATATCGCCCAGTGCGTCTTCCGCGCCGAGGATGTCGGTCAGGGCTGCGTAGCGGGTCTCGCCGTCAACCTCGTCAGAGACCAGGCCCATTGCGATACCTGCAACGGGTGCGCGCAGCGGCACACCGGCGTTCAGCAGGGACAGGGTCGATGCGCAGACCGAACCCATGGAGGTCGAGCCGTTGGAGCCCAGAGCCTCAGAGACCTGACGGATTGCGTAGGGGAACTCTTCGCGGGAGGGCAGCACCGGGGTGATTGCGCGTTCTGCGAGTGCACCGTGGCCGATTTCGCGGCGCTTGGGCGAACCCACGCGGCCGGTCTCACCGGTGGAGTACGGCGGGAAGTTGTAGTGGTGGATGTAGCGCTTGGACTTGACCGGGTGCAGGGAGTCCAGCTGCTGCTCCATCTTGAGCATGTTCAGGGTGGTGATACCCATGATCTGGGTTTCGCCGCGCTCGAAGAGAGCGGAACCGTGAACGCGGGGCAGGATTTCAACCTCAGCGGTGAGCTGGCGGATGTCGGTCAGGCCGCGGCCGTCGATACGAACCTGCTCGGTGAGGATGCGCTGGCGAACCACGTGCTTGGTCAGTGCCGCGAATGCCACGGAGACCTCGTTGGAGCGCTCTTCGAATTCCTTACCTTCGCCGGTGAGAGCTTCCATGAGCTCTTCCTGCAGCTCAGCTGCTGCGGCTTCGCGCTCCTGCTTGCCAGCGATGGAGTACACCTCTGCCAGGCGGTCTGCTGCGAATGCCTCAACTGCTGCATCGACGTCCTCGCCGTGGCCACCGAAGAAGGGCAGCTCCAGGGCGGGCTTGCCTGCGCGAGCCACCAGGTCAGCCTGTGCCTTGCACAGTGCTGCGATGAAGGGCTTAGCAGCTTCCAGACCCTCTGCGACGATCTCTTCGGTGGGGGCGGTCTGGCCGTCTTCCTTGATGAGCTTCCAGGAGTTGTCGGTTGCTTCTGCCTCAACCATCATGATGGCGACGTCTTCGGTACCGTCAGCCTTGGTGACGATACGACCGGCAACAGCCATGTCGAACACAGCGTTTTCCAGCTGGGAGTACTTGGGGAAGCAGACCCACTGGCCGTCGATCAGTGCCATGCGCACGCCACCGATGGGGCCGTTGAACGGCGCACCGGACAGGGAGGTCGATGCGGATGCAGCGTTGATTGCGAAGGTGTTGTAGATTTCGTCCGGCTCGTAGGTCAGGACGGTCACAACGACCTGAACTTCGTTGCGGATGCCCTTGGTGAAGGCGGGGCGCAGCGGGCGGTCAATCAGGCGGGCTGCCAGGATTGCCTCGGTGCTGGGGCGGCCTTCGCGGCGGAAGTACGATGCGGGGATCTTGCCGCCTGCGTACATGCGCTCTTCCACGTCCACGGTCAGCGGGAAGAAGTCGAAGCCCTCACGGGGAGACTTGCCGATTGCGGTTGCGGAGAGCAGGGTGGTCTCGTCATCGATGGTGACGAGGACGGAGCCAGCTGCCTGCTTTGCAAGGCGGCCGGTTTCAAAGCGCACGTGGCGCTTACCGTGAATGCCGTTGTCGATTTCGACTTCGGCAAACTTGATTTCGGGACCTTCCACGGTTCCTTCTTTCTTCTTGGTAGGCCGTACGGCGCACGAGTCGGCCTTCGATAGGAAACCACGGCACCTCTCCCCTACTTATGCCCGACTTTTATCGGGGAGGTTGTGGGGTGGTGTTGTTCCGTAATTCGCTACCGAGGACCGCGGCGTGTGTGCCGGTACGGCCCGTGTTCTTTCTTTCAGGTGGGACGGCATCTTCTCACGTTGCCTAGCTTTGAGTTCCAGGGGAATCTAGCCAGCGGAAGATGCGCCCCTCAACGCGGCAGTACGGACGCGCTGGCGCTACCCGCCTCCGTGTTGGAGGGTTGGTAGTGCTGACAGCACGTCCGCACACACCGCCTAAAGGCGATTAATCACCACAAAAGCGTCAAGACGCTCCTGTTTTATCGGCGCAGACCCAGGCGCTCGATCAGCGAACGGTAACGCTCGATGTCGACGCTCTTCAGGTAGCCGAGCATGTTGCGGCGACGACCAACAAGGATCATCAGGCCACGACGGGAGTGGTGATCGTGCTTGTGGAACTTCAGGTGCTCGGTCAGGTCGGCGATACGACGAGACAGAACTGCAATCTGAACCTCGGGCGAACCGGTGTCGCCCTCGTGGGTTGCGTATTCCTTGATGATTGCCTGCTTGACAGCGGGATCCAGTGCCACTTTTAACTCCTAGAGTTAGTACCGCATACGTCCCGTACGGACGGTTGCCGTCGGGTGGTGGGCTTACGCCCTGTAAATACACGTCGTCTACTGCGGACTGCAGACGCGTTCTTCCCATTCTACGCTACCGGGGCGCTTTCGTGGAAGGATGAGCAGAAGCCCGGCAACAGGTAGCTCATCACACTACCGGTCGCCGGGCTTTGCAGTCGGGTTCTCACACCGGGTTCTCACGCCGAGTCCTCGCACCGGGCTCTACGTTTATTCAGTGGCTCTACGTTTATTCGGTGTCTGCGCTTCTACTCCCTATGCTTCTGCTGCTTCAGCGCGAGCGCGCACCACCATGAGGCGGTAGTAGCCCAGCAGGAACAGGCACCAGATTGCGCCCATCACCAGCGCCAGCTGGGTGTCGGCGAAGCAGCCGAAGAGCACCACGATAAAGATCATGAACACCAACGCCAGGTAGCTCAGCCACAGGGGCTGGCGTACCGGCTGCGCCTCGGTATCGGCGCCGCTGCGCTTGAAGGCAATGTGCGCCAGCAGAATCATGACCCATACGAATACGGTCGCGAAGGTTGCCAGGGAGGCGACCACCTCGAACGCGTTCTCGAAGAGCACGTTCACGATCACACCGACCGCCATAACCAGCACCATGATGAGGGTGGTCATCCAGGGCGCACCGTTCTTCGTAACCTTCGCAAAGGAAGCCGGCGCCAGGTTCTGCTTCGCCAGGCCGTACATCATGCGGCCGGCACCGTACACGTCCGCGTTCAGCGCAGAGATGGCGGCGGTAATGATGACCACGTTCAGAATCGAAGCGGCAGCCGGAATGATCGAAGCGGCAGCCGGAATGCCCAGGCCCTCAAAGATTTGCACGAACGGCGAGTTCGCCTTCGTCACCGAGTACCAGGGGTACAGGGACATGATGACCGACAGGGTCAGAATGTAGAAGATAAGGATGCGGAACGGCACCGTGCGAATCGCCTTGGGAATCGAGGTGCGCGGGTCCTTCGCCTCACCGGCGGCAATACCGATGTTCTCGATACCACCGAAGGCAAACATCACCACGGTAAAGCAGGCGAGGAAGCCGGTAAATCCGTTCGCGAAGAAGCCGCCTTCAAGAGCCCAGAGGTTCGTGACGGAGGGCGCCACGGAGTCGTGCGCCTGCACACCCACGAAGAGCAGGGCGATACCGCCAACAATCATGGCGACAATGGCGCTGACCTTCACGAGGGTAAACCAGAATTCGGTTTCGCCGAACGCCTTGACCTTCGCCAGGTTAATGGCGAGCAGAATCAGCAGAACCGAGACGATCCAAATCCAGGAGGGGCTGTTCGGGAACCAGAACTTCATGTACACGGCAAAGGCGGTGACGTCCGCAATGGCGACCAGCGCCATCTCCAGGGCGTAGGTCCAGCCGGTCACAAAACCCGCCCAGCGTCCAAGGTAGCGGGTCGCGTATTCGGAGAACGCTCCGGAGACCGGGTGCGCCAGGGCGAGTTCGCCCATTGCGCGCATCACCATGAACACTGCCGCGCCGCCAATAACGTAGGCAAGCAGCACGGAGGGGCCCGCCAGCTGAATGGCGGATGCCGAACCGTAGAACAGGCCGGTGCCGATGGCGGAGCCGAGGGCGATGAACATGATGTGACGCAGGGAGAGTCCACGCGCTAGCTGCGGGCTCTCGGAGGTAGCCTCAGCTACGCCCTGCTGTACCGGGGATGAGTCCGGAGTGGTATTCATCTTCTTCTTTTCCTTTACCTCGTGGGGTGTACCCGCCGGTGGCGGGGAAACTTATCGGGCGGTGCCGCAGCTCAGCAGGTGGCTGAGAGCGGTACCGGTTGATTCACTCCCCATCGAGTAATGGGGCGTTGCGCGGAAGGTGTTGCCTTCGCGCGTCGCCCCGGCGCATCCCCACCCAACCGGTACGGTGGGAGGGAACGCAAAAGACGGCGGGAAGGCAACGTTGCCTTTCCGCCGTCTTTTCGTCAAAGACTACTTCTGTCGCTTACGTCCAATGACGATAGAGCACAGAGCGGTTGCAGCAGTCACGGTGTAGACTGCAGGCCACGCGCCAAGCTTCTTGGCGAGCGGATGAGCGGCGCCGAACGCGCCGAGGTAGACAGCGGTGAGGAAGGTGGCACGGCCTGCGCCAGCCTTACGCTTCCAATTCTTGTAAGCCACGGCACCGCACAGTGCCAGGATAGCGCCACCGAGCGGGCGGATGCCGGTGCTAGATGCAACCTTGTAGCCACCGAGCAGACCGGTGACGGAGGCGAGAGTCGGGCAGAACTTCACGACGTACTCCTCTGTGAGATCGGACAGTTTCCTCATTCATAGTACTCCACGACACACAGAATGTATATTCACCACGGTTAATATTTCTGCGTTTCTTACGGACCGGGTACATCAAAGTGCCTAATCAGAAAAAGACTGGGGTACAAAAACCAGTACAAAAAGACCGGCATAAAAGGACCGGGGCGCAAAGAGCGGGGCGCAAACCATTCAGGTTCACGCCCCGGCACTTGCCGCATGCGAGCTCACATCGTGCCGCATGCTCTAGAACTTTAGAGAGCCAGCTCCAGCGCCTCCAGCTGCGCCTCGGTCCACAGCTCAGCGGCCAGCTGCAGCGCGTAACGAGCCGAACGAGGAGCCACCACGTCCACGGAGAGGTGGAAGTCCTGGTCAGCCTCCGGGCCGCACAGATCAGACACGCAACGCACTCCGATAAACGGAATCTCGTAGTTGTGGCAGACCTGCGCAATAGCGGTGGTCTCCATATCGGTGCTGATGGCGCCCTCGAACGCCTCGCGGGTGTCCTTCACGTTGTGGGCGGTTACGAAGGAGTTACCCGCCAGCATCTGGCCGCGGCGCACCTCCCACACGCTCTCAGCCTGCTCACGCACCGGCTCAAGTGCGGCGAGCGCATGCTCCAGAGCATCCTGCCACTCGTCCGCCTGGCCGTCGTAGCTTTCGGGCATGCCCGGAACCTGGCCGCGCGCGTAACCGAAGGCGGTCGCGTCGGCGTCAGTGTAGGTGTAGTTCTCGCCAATCAGCACGTCGCCCACGTTAATGCCGCGAGCCAAACCGCCGGCGGTACCTGCGCTAATGACGCCCAGGCAGTTCGAGGAGTAGCTGATCGCCTCGGTGACGGCGCTCGCCGCGTTCACCAGACCGATCTTGGAGCGAACCAGCAGCAGCGGAACCTGGTCCTCACCCACCTGCAGGTAACGCGGATGGAATACCGCCGCCCCCTCGGTGAAGGACGGCTGCAGCTCCTCGGTCACCTTCAGGAAAGGTGCGAGTTCCTCATCCATTGCCACCTGAATAATGATGGCGTTGGACATGCCGTCCATCAGCTCAAACATGCTGTTGAACGCCTCAGCCGGGTCGAAAGCGTTCGGGTCAAAGTCCACCGGGTTGAAGGCGGATGCGAAAGCGTCAGGGATCTGTGCGCTCATTACGCCATCACCTGAGCCCACTCATCGCGTGCCGCGAGGAACTCGCGAGCCGCAGCCTGCGCGCCTTCGAGGGTGTGGTTGGCACCCCAACCGCACTGCACCTCGTTCGCTGCCGGAACCTCGGTCGCGTTGAGGATATCGTTGAGGGTTGCTTCCAGGATGGGGAAGAACTCCTCGGGCTCCAGGCCCAGGGTCAGCGCGTAGAAACCGGTCTGGCAGCCCATCGGGGAGAAGTCAATCAGACGGTCGGTGTGGTTGCGCATGTGCTCGGCGCTCAGGTGCTCGATGGAGTGCACAGTCGGCATTTCCAGGTGCGCGGTGTTCGGCTGAGTGAAGCGGATATCGTACTTGATGAGGGTGTCGCCACCGGGCAGAACCTTGCGGTCCGCGATACGCACGTAGGGTGCCGCCACGGCGCGGTGGTCGAGGTTGAAGGATTCGACGTTCATTTTTTCCATGACTCTATCTTCTCTTAAAACGGGGACGACTAAAACAGGGGTGCCTCACGGGAGGCGCAGAACGTCAAGGCGTGCAGCGCAGAACGTCAAGGCGTGCGGGGCACGAGGTTTCGTCGGAAGGCGCGGGCGGTCAGGTGCGAAGAAGGTGCCCGCTTTTGCGCATCCGGTCGGGTACGCAAAGGCCCCGCGGCAGATCCGAAAATCTGCCGTCGGGGCTTCAAAGCCGTTAAAGGCAAAAGCTATGAGCGCAGGCTGTTGCTCTAGAGATGAGGATGCTTCACTTCCGCCTGTACCGGGCACTCCGGCGGACAGTAGTTCTTCGCATCCTCAGCCAGCACCTCGCGGGTCTGCACCACGTCATCGTTAATCTGCTCAATCAGCGCCTCAACACCGGTGTACGCCACCATCGGACGCAGACGCTTCACGAACTCAATGAGCACACGCTGACCGTACAGGTTGAAATCCTCCACGCGCTCCTCGGGACGGTCAATCACGTGCGCCTCAACCTGGCGGTGCTCAATACCGTCAAAGGTCGGGTTGGTACCCACCGAAATAGCGGAGGGGTGACGGTTACCGTGTTCATCCACGAGCCAGCCGGCGTACACGCCGTCGGCGGGAATCAGGCCGCGCGCCTCAAGCTCAAGGTTCGCGGTCGGGAAGCCCAGCTCGCGGCCACGCGCCAGACCGTGCACAACCTCACCAGCCATCATGTGGTGGCGGCCCAGCAGCTCGGTTGCGGCGGGCATATCGCCCTCCAACAGCAGCTGGCGGATGCGGGTCGAGGAGCAGCGGGTGTTCTCATCCACCATCAGGTCCTCAACGACCACGACCTCGAAGCCGTACTTCTCCCCCAGCTCACGCATGGTGTTCAGGTCGCCGGAGTTGTTCTTGCCAAAGCGCACGTCGTCACCAATGACCACGAAACGCGCGTTCAGCGCATCCACGAAGGTGGTCTTCACGAACTCTTCGGGGGTCTGCGCAGCGAACTCCAGGTTGTAGTTCAGCAGCAGGTAGTCGTTCAGGCCCAGCAGGCACATGAAGTAGCGGCGCGAGCCCTGACCCATGATGTCGTGGTGGGTCACCTCGGGACGGTGCACCTGCATCGGGTGCGGGTCAAAAGAGACCGCGATAGAGCTCAAACCGTGCTCTTCAGCAAGGGAGACCACGCGCGAAATCACGCGGGCATGTCCACGGTGCACGCCGTCAAAATTGCCGATGGTCACGACCGAGGGGCCGTAGCCGGCGGGGACCTCGCTCAAAGCGGTGTAGAGGGTCACGGGCTCTCCTGAAAAAGATAAATGTACCTATCCATCCTAGACCACAGGCGGCAGGATGCAGAATTCAAAACGGGAATCAACAGGGAATGGAACGGCGCCCCTCGCAGGCGGTGCCTTCTCCCCCACTTTTGCGGATGCGGCGGGGTATCTAACACGCAACTGTGCAGCCTCAGCACCTGGAAAATCCATGCGCAGCACCCACCCATAAGAAAGCCCGGGCAGGCACCCCACCGTGCGGCAGGAACCTTCCCGGGCGTTACGACTACTTACGAGCCTGGTTACGAGAAGCCTTCAGCATCTCCTCGCGAATCTTATTGGACTTGTTAATCCAGCCGTACCACACCAGCAGGCACGGAGGAATCACAAGCTCAGTCACCATCAGCACGATCAGCGACCAGTGCGGGGTGCCGAAGAACGCCCACGACAGGATACGACCCACGCCGCCCAAGAAAACCACCAGGCAGGAGAACACGAGCATGTTCACCCACTTGAACTTCAGGGCAATGAACACGAAGGACAGGCCCACACCCACATAGGCTGCCGCGAAGAACACGTAGTTCGACTGCACCGAGGCGTTCGCAAAGTCCTGAGGCGCATCCGGAATGACGCGGACACCGCCCAGAACCTGCCACACACCGTACGCAATCATGAACAGACCGTACAGCGCCACCGCCGCGCGGAACGCCGCACGGTTCTGAGGCTTAGCCGCCTCCTCAAGGCTCTTGGGGCGGGCAAACGCCTCGCGGGTTGCCTTCTTCTCAGCCTTCTTATCGGCCTTCTGCGACGCCTTATCGCCGGACGCCGGTGCGGCTACGCGAACACCCTCGGGTGCCTTCGCCGCAGAAATAGGCTCAGCGTTCTTAGCACCGGCAGCCTTCGCGGCACCGCTCTGAGTAGCAGCCCCGGTTACGGTAGCTTCAGCCTGTGCAGACTCCACTCGGGGTACCGGCGCGGTACGAGGCTCACTCGCCTTCTTAGCAGAGCTCTGGTTCTCGCTCATCTTCTCTCCTTCAGCAGGGCCGGGCGGCACCCGCACGAGTAGTCATGTGTGTTCAGGGGTTGTTTACGTTAGCGTGTTGAATGAATAGGGGGCGCACATTCGGTAGGGCGCATATTCAATAGGCACTGGATCAATCAGGCTTGAGGAATCAGGCTTGAAGGAATCAGGTGTGGGCAGGCGCAAACGCCGAACCCTCTTCGCCCATCATAAGCCCTCAACGCCTAGTTGAAGGAACGATTCGCCTCAAAAACCAGCACCGGAGCGGCCTGCACCTTCCCGCGCTGCTTCTTATTCTCCAGAAGGGCAACCAGGGTACCGTCCGGGGCGAAGCCCGCCACAATACCCTCAACGCTGGCATGCTGCACCGCGCCGGACTCATCCGCGCTCGCGTGCACGGAACGCTTCACCACGGAACCGTCACCGCTGGGGCTAATACGACGACCGTAAGAAATGTCGCTCGCCTCCGCGGCAGAGAGCTCACGCGCACCAAAGATGCGGCGTGCCGCCTCCTCCAGGGGAAGCAGCGGCAAATCTTCCAGCGGTGCCTCCGACTCTTCACGGCGCTGCTTCAACTGCGCCAAATCGGCGGCATCCTCAAGCACCACCGCGCCCACACGGGTACGGCGAAGAGCCGTCAGGTGGCCACCGGTGCCCAGAATCTTGCCCAAATCACGCGCCAGGGCACGAATATAGGTGCCCGAAGAGCACGAAACCGTCACCTTGCAGTCAATCACGGGAACCGAGGTTGCCGCGTGTTCGCCCTCATTCTCGGGGTCCTCAATCACGTACTCGGCAAAACCAGGGTTGATGGAATGTACCGTGAACTCGCTAATCGTCACCGGACGCGCCGCCAACTCAACCTGCTCACCGCTACGCACACGCGCATACGAACGAACACCGTTGATCTTAATAGCGGACACCGCAGAAGGAACCTGCAGAATATCGCCGCTCAGCTGCGCCACAGCCTCCAGGATGCGCGCACGCATCTGCTCAGCGTCCAGACCGGTCAGCGCCTCGACGGCATCAGGATGCGCGGCGGTGTGCTCACCCTCGGCATCCTCAGTCAGCGTCTCAATGCCCAGGCGAATCGTCGCGTCATAGGTTTTATCCTGACCGACCAGGTAGGTCAGCAGCTTCGTTGCCTTATTGATGCCCAAAATCAGCACGCCGGTCGCGGCGGGATCCAGTGTACCGGCGTGACCGACCCGCCGGGTGCCAGCAATACGACGCATCTGAGAGACTGCGTCGTGGCTACTCATCCCGGCGGGCTTATCAATGACCATCAGGCCGGACGGGCCCTGAGGTTGCTTCTTCGCCACTTAGGCGTCCTCACCCTCGGCAGGCTCATCCTTCTTGTAGGGGTCAGCCTCACCAGCGTACTCGGCACCCTCAGCTGCAGCAGCCAGGGCGGCGTCGCGCTCGCGAGTCTCACGCAGAAGCGCCTCAATGTGGAAGGCGTTCTCGGGAACCTCATCAGCGACGAAAGTCAGGGTGGGGGTCAGGCGGGCTGTGATGTTCTTACCCACCTCGGCGCGCAGAATACCCTTAGCGGATTCCAGCGCCTTCTTGGTGTTTGCGGCGTCCTCTTCGGAGCCGAACACGGTGTAGTACAGGGTTGCGTGCTGCAGGTCGTTGGTCACGCGGGCATCGGTAATGGTCACAAAACCGAGGCGGGGATCCTTAACACGACGCTCCAGCGCCTTCGCCACAATTACCTTGATGCGGTCGGCAAGTCGTGCCGCGCGGGCTGCATCAGCCATGTGTTTCTCCTTGAAATATCGTGGCGCCTTCCGCGAACACTCGGGGTGTTACGGAGGCGTTCCAGGTAATGCGGAAGCGCCCGCCCCGCCAGCATCCGCCCCGCAGGCTCTAAGTTTTAGAAGCCTGCGGGTGCGGGAACACTAGCGGGTGACGGGCGCATCAGCGTGTGAGTCTTAGACACGCGGCTTTTCGCGCATCTCCCAAGTCTCGATAATGTCGCCTTCCTTGATGTCGTTGAAGGAGCCGAGGCCAATACCACACTCGAAACCTTCGCGAACCTCGGTAGCGTCGTCCTTGAAACGACGCAGCGACTCGATGGTGAGGTTGTCTGCCACCACGGAACCGTCGCGCACCAGGCGTGCCTTGGCGTTGCGCTTGATGATGCCGTTCTTGACGATTGAACCTGCGATGTTGCCCCACTTGGAGGAGCGGAAGACCTCACGGATCTCTGCGGAGCCGAGCTCCACTTCCTCGTACTCGGGCTTGAGCATACCCTTGACGGCCTGCTCAATTTCCTCAATCGCACGGTAGATGACCGAGTAGAACTTCATCTCGACGCCTTCGCGGTCGGCAAGTTCTGCAACGCGCTCTGCCGGGCGGACGTTGAAGCCGATGATGACCGCGTTGTCCACGGTAGCCAGGTTCACGTCGTTCTGGGTAATAGCACCCACACCGCGGTGGATGACGCGCAGCTGAACCTCGTCGCCACCGGCGTCGATCTTCATCAGGGACTCTTCCAGTGCTTCCACAGCACCGGAGACGTCACCCTTAATAATCAGGTTCAGGGTGTCCATCTTGCCCTCAGCCACAGCGGCGTCGAAGGACTCGAGGGTCACGCGCTTACGACGCTTAGCCAGCTGAGCGTTACGATCAGCAGCCTCACGCTTCTCAGCAATCTGACGAGCGGTACGCTCTTCCTCGGTGGAGAGGAAGGTGTCGCCTGCACGAGGAACGGTGGACAGACCCAGCACCTGAACGGGGCGGGACGGGCCAGCTTCCTTCACAGCCTGACCGTTCTCATCGAACATTGCACGAACGCGACCGTGAGCAACACCGGCAACGATAGCGTCACCGACGTGCAGGGTACCGGACTGAACCAGGACGGTGGAAACCGCACCGCGGCCCTTGTCCAGGTTTGCTTCAATAGCAACGCCGCGCGCTTCCTTGTTCGGGTTAGCGGTCAGTTCGAGCACGTCAGCGGTCAGGGTGACAGCCTCAAGCAGCTCGTCGATGTTGGTGCCGTTGCGAGCGGAGACGTCCACGAACATGGTGTCGCCACCGTACTCTTCGGGGATCAGACCGTACTCGGTGAGCTGACCACGGATCTTGTCCGGGGACGCGCCTTCCTTATCGATCTTGTTCACAGCAACCACGATCGGCACGTTAGCTGCCTGTGCGTGGTTCAGTGCTTCAACGGTCTGGGGCATAACGCCGTCATCAGCTGCGACCACGAGGATTGCCACGTCGGTGACCTTCGCACCACGGGCACGCATAGCGGTGAACGCCTCGTGACCGGGGGTATCGATGAAGGTAATCGCGCGGTCTTCACCCTCAACGGTGGTGTGGACCTGGTATGCACCAATGTGCTGGGTAATGCCGCCGGCTTCACCCTCAATGACGTTGGTGTTACGGATAGCGTCCAGCAGGCGGGTCTTACCGTGGTCAACGTGACCCATGACGGTAACAACCGGGGGACGAACCTCCAGAACGTCCTCGCCCTCAGCTTCTGCTTCGGCTTCGAGGTCGATGTCGAAGGACTCGAGCAGCTCGCGCTCCTCATCCTCCGGGGAAACGATCTTGATGACGTAGCCCAGTTCGGCACCCAGCAGCTCGAAGGTCTCCTCGTCCAGGGACTGAGTCTGGGTAGCCATCTCACCCAGGTGGAAGAGAACCGTAATCAGCGATGCCGGGTTTGCGCCAATCTTCTCAGCGAAGTCCATGATGGACGCGCCACGGCGCAGACGAATCTCGGTCGAGCCGTCGCCGCGAGGAACAACCACGCCACCGGGTGCCGGTGCGTTCAGCTGCTCCTGCTCATGGCGGCGAGCTGCCTTGGACTTGCGGCCCTTACGCTTGGAGCCACCGCGACCGAATGCACCCTGTGCATTACCGCGACCGCCGGGGCCGGGACGACCCGGACCGCGGTTGAAGCCGCCGGAACCGCCGCCGCGACGTGCGCCGCCGCCGTTACCGCCGCCGTTGTTGGAACCGGACGCGCCGCCACCAACGTTGGAAACCTTGGGCATCATCGAGGGGTTCGGGCGTGCGCCGCCGCCACCAGCCGGACGGGGTGCACCGGGACGTGCGCCAGCTGCCGGACGGGGGCCACCGTTACCACCGGGACGTGCGCCACCTGCGGGGCGGGGACCGCCGTTACCGCCGGGGCGTGCGCCACCGTTGCCACCGGGACGACCGTTACGTGCCGGACGGGGACCGCCGGAACGCTGGGAGTCGCCGCCGCCACGCTTCATACCCTGCTGGGATGCGAAGGGGTTGTTACCGGGGCGAGGACCGGGCTTGGGGCCGGGCTTCGGAGCGGCAGGCTTGGGTGCTGCCGGCTTCGGTGCAGCCTCGGGGCGTGCCATGCCCTGCTGGGATGCGAAGGGGTTGTTACCCGGGCGGGGGCCGCCGGGCTTGGGTGCTGCTGCCGGCTTTGCGGCGGGCTTAGCTGCTGCAGGCTTGGGAGCTGCGCTCTCAGCTGCGACAGGCTTAGCTGCAGGCTTAGGTGCCGGCTTAGCGGCAGGCTTTGCCGCTGCGGGCTTGGGGGCTGCCGCAGGCTTAGCGGCGGGCTTTGCTGCTGCGGGCTTGGGTGCCGGCTTAGCGGCAGGCTTAGCTGCCGACTCCGCGGGTGCTGCCTTTGCGGCAGGCTTAGCGGCTGCGGCGGGGAATTCCGCGCGCAGCTTCTTCAGAACCATGGGGTTCAGGGTGGAAGAGGAGCTCTTAACGAACTCGCCCATATCCTTAAGCTTGGCAATAACTTCCTTGGAAGGTACGCCTACTTCTTTAGCAAACTCGTGTACTCGAGGCTGAGCCAAATTTTCTCCATTCCCGGTCCGCACCGGGAATGGTGCGGACACTAATGTTTACGGGGTGCACGCCCGAAGGCGCGCCAATTCGTGAAATTGCCGGTGGGTGAGCACGAAAGGGTACTCATTTCGCGGCACTCATTAGATATCCATCAGTTTTCTGACTCGCTTTCAGATAAGAAGTCGTCAAACTCGTTGACTTACAGAGGGCATATACCCGAAAAGCGTCTATGAGGGGGTCGAGTCCGCAATAACGGCTCGAATCTGCTCACAGCACGCCTGCAGCTGGGCTGCAGGGACCGCTTTTTTGAAGGCGCGCGCCAGACCGTTCTTTTTCTGCAGAGCGGCTACGCACTTTTCGCTCGGATGGATCCAAGCGCCTCGTCCGGGCATAGTTCCCGCCGTATCGGGCTGATAGGGCGGGGTGTCCGCCTGCTCGGTAGCAGACGTGACGGGTGTGCGGGCGATGCGCAGCAGGTTGCGCTGTTCATCGCGGGCACGGCATCCGATGCAGGTGCGGACCGGTCCTTCAAACGCTTCGGAGGTTGCGGTGAGGTCGTGATTGCTCATGGTCCTCTCCCCTCTCTAGCGTGTGTAGAACCGCGTTCGCAGTACATTCGTGATGCTCTATCCGGTGCGCGTGAGGGCACGATAAAGCGCCCGGTTACGCACCGGCACATCTTAATAGTGTATCCCGTTTTTAAGAATCATGGGCAAAACTGTGACGCAGGCGCAAGAACACCGGGCACGTTGCTGCCCGATCTCTTGCGCCTGCATCAAAAGGATATGCCGCGGGATACGCCCCTCACCGGGGCTAATGCTTATTCAGCGTCCTGTGCGGACTCTTCTGCTGCTTCTTCAATTGCCTTCTCAGCGGAAGCTTCTTCAGCCAGGCTACGAGCCACGCGAGCTGCAACCTCTTCCTCGGCACGAACCTGAGCGTACTTGGACTCGGAGAGAATATCGATACGCCAGCCGGTCAGCTTCGCTGCCAGACGCGCATTCTGACCCTCACGGCCGATAGCCAGGGACAGCTGGTCATCCGGAACCACGGCACGAGCGGAATACTCACGCGGGTTCGCGATAATGACCTCGGTGACCTTCGCCGGGGACAGTGCCGCAGCGATGAAGGTTGCCGGATCGGTCGAGTAGTCGACAATGTCAATCTTCTCGTCGTTCAGCTCGGCAGCAACCGCACGCACGCGGGCACCCATATCGCCGATGCACGCACCCTTAGCGTTAATGGTCGGGTTCTTCGCGGACACAGCAATCTTGGAGCGGTGACCAGCTTCACGTGCGATGGAGTTAATGGAAACCAGGCCCTCAGAGATTTCGGGAACCTCGTGCTCGAACAGGCGCAGAACCAGGTTCGGGTGCGAACGAGAAACCACAATCGAGGGGCCCTTGGGGCCGCGGCGAGCCTCAACCAGGTAGGCGCGCAGGCGGGAGCCGTGCGGGTACTTCTCGCCCGGAACCTGCTCATTGCTGGGCAGAACAGCTTCAACGGTGCCCAGGTCAACCTGAACCATACGCGGGTTGTTGCCCTGCTGAATCACGCCGGACACCAGGGTGCCCTCACGGTCCTTGAACTCACCCAGAACGGATGCGTCCTCAGCGTCACGCAGACGCTGCGAAAGCACCTGACGGACGGTTGCGGCAGCGATACGGCCAAAGTTGTTCGGGGTATCGTCGAACTCGTCAATCTTCTGGTTGTCCTCATCAAGCTCAGGAGCCAGAATGACGAACTCGCCGGTGGTGTGGTCGATGACGGCACGAGAACCCTTAATGGCGCCGGGCTGCTTCATGTACGCGAGCAGCAGGGCGTTCTCAACCAGGGTGAAGAGCTCCTCCATGACGAGAGAGCGCTGCTTCGCCAATGCGCGCAGTGCGCCCAGGTCAATAGTTTTAATATCCTCCACGCTTTTCAGCCTTTCCCAGTTAGCACGGCGCCGGGACGCTCAATGCGCCCCGGCTCCCGAACGGTATATACCTGACACGGAACACCCCGTGCCTGAAGCTTTAATAACTCTATTCTACCGGCTCAGCGGGCGAATTGAAGTCAATCTCGACGTGAGCAGAAGCAATATTTTCCCACGGAAGCAAGCTCGGCTCGTGGTACGACTCCTTCTGGCCCTTCTTCGTGTTCTTCTTACGAGCCAGCACCGGACCCTCATCCTGCACCTCGTGCAGACGCGCCAGGTACTCGGTGCCGTCGGGTGCGGTAACCGCAATCAGGCGGGTACGGGCACGCTCCCAGTGGCGGCGCTCGGTCAGGGCGCGGGTAGCGCCGGGCGAGGACACCTCCAGCTCGTAGGGGAAGAACTCGTCGTTTTCATCCGCACGGTCCAGGGCGCTCGAAATCGCACCGGAAATCTCCGCGAGGGAATCCAGCGACAGCGAATCGGTACGCTCAGCGGTGTAGTCCACCGTAATCTTCACGGTACGGTTCGCCGCCGGGCCCGAAATCTTCAGGCCCTCCAGCACCAGCGAGAACTCGGAGATGACCGGGGCAATCGCCTCGGCAACCTCTTCCTCACGGATCGCGCGGGTACCCACGCGCACCGGTGCCTCCACCACGGGCTCGCTCTCAGCGCGAGTGCGGGAAGTATTCACACTATTCGCCACGCGGGATGCGGCACGGCGAGCGCGCGCATTCGGGGCGCTCTTCTTAGAGCCAGAACGCTTCGGCTTATATGCCATAGTTCTCTTCTTTCATTCTTCCGCCGCCTACCCTGCCCCACCTCCTGGGAGGCGGGGCAGGTGGGGACGGTTTTACGTCTTTGCGGGCTAGTGGCGTGCCTTAGGCGCCGCGCACCTCAGCGATGACCTCAGCCACCGCGTTCTCGACGGACACCTCGCGAGCCTCACCGCTGCGGCGGTCCTTCAGTTCCAGCACGCCGTCCTTGAAGCCGCGACCAATCACCAGGATGGTGGGCACACCCAGCAGCTCGGCGTCGCCGAACTTCACGCCGGGGCTGGTCTTCGGGCGGTCGTCCAGCATGACCTGCAGGTCGGCGGATTCCAGGGATGCGCTGAGCTCTTCAGCGTACTCGTGGGATGCTGCGTCCTTGCCGGTGATGACGATGTGCACGTCTGCCGGTGCCAGGTTACGCGGCCAGATCAGGCCCTTCTCGTCGTGGTTGCCCTCGGCGATAGCGGCCAGTGCGCGGGTCACGCCCACGCCGTAGGAGCCCATGGTCACGGTCTGCAGCTTGCCGTTCTGGTCCAGGACCTTCAGGCCCAGTGCCTCAGCGTACTTGCGGCCCAGGGCGAAGATGTGACCCATCTCGATGCCGCGGGCTGCCACCAGTTCGCCGGAGCCGTCCGGTGCCGGGTCGCCTTCACGCACCTCGCACGCCTCAATGACGCCGTCGGCGGTGAAGTCGCGGCCGAAGACCAGGTTCGCCACGTGCTTGCCCTCTTCGTTTGCGCCGGTCACCCAGCGGGTACCGCGCACCACGCGGGGGTCAACGAAGAAGGGAATACCGGTTGCGGAAGCTACCGCATCCTCGTCCTCGGTGTGCGCACCGAACAGGGGCGCGTCCAGGCTCAGGCCGGGGCCAATGTAGCCCTTGACCAGCTGCGGGTATGCCTTCAGGTCCTCTTCGCTGGCTGCCTCAACCTCAACCTCGCCGCCGATGCCCAGCAGGGCACCGATGTTGACCTCAACGCGCCCCAGGTCCACGGCACGGTCGCCGGGAACGCCCACGGCGAAGACCTTACGCTCGCCGGAGGGGGTGATGACGGTGCCCAGGAAGCACTTGAGGGTCTGCGAAGCATCCAGGGTGCCGCCGATAACCTCGGAGTGCAGTTCGTTCATGCGCTCCACCAGGGTCTCAATGGTGGCGGAGTCGGGGGTGTCCACAACGAGTGCCGCCGGGGTGTCCTCGGTGATTTCGATTTCCTCGGGAACCACGGTGGTGACGGCCTCAACGTTTGCCGCGTATCCGCCTGCGGAACGCACGAAGGTGTCCTCACCGATGGGGGTCGGGTGCAGGAACTCTTCACTGCGGGAGCCACCCATCGCGCCGGACTGTGCGGTCACAATGACAATCTCCAGGCCCAGGCGCTCAAAGATGCGCTGGTAGGCGGCACGGTGAGCCATGTACGCCTCGTTCAGGCCCTCATCGTCAATGTTGAAGGAGTAGGAGTCCTTCATGACGAACTCGCGGCCGCGCAGCAGACCCGCGCGGGGGCGCGCCTCGTCGCGGTACTTGGTCTGAATCTGGTACAGGTAAACAGGCAGGTCCTTGTAGGAGGAGTACAGGTCCTTAACCAGCAGGGTGAACATTTCCTCGTGAGTGGGGGCCAGCAACATGTCTGCACCCTTGCGGTCCTTGAGGCGGAAGAGGTTGTCACCGTACTCGTCCCAGCGGTTGGTTGCCTCGTAGGGTTCGCGGGGCAGCAGTGCGGGGAAGTGAACTTCCTGCGCACCAATGGCGTCCATCTCTTCGCGGATGATGCTCTCGACCTTGCGCAGTACCTTCAGGCCCAGGGGCAGCCAGGTGTACACGCCGGGGGCTGCGCGGCGGATATAACCGGCGCGGACCAGCAGCTTGTGGCTGGCGACCTCAGCGTCTACGGGGTCCTCGCGCAGAGTGCGCACGAAGAGGTTGGAAAGGCGAAGTACCACGATTCTCCTTGAAAGGTCGATAGGTTTAGGTAGGGTGCCCGAGGCTCACCGGGTGAGCCGTAAATAGGCACAGTCGTCTTTAATTTTATAGCGTTTTAGGGTTCGGCGTGTTTAGCGCTCAAAAATGATGGTCGAGAACTGCCCAATCTGCTCCCAACCGGTCCCCCGATACATGGCAAGAGCACGGGCGTTGTAGTCGTTCACGTACAGGCTCAAATGCGGGTAGCGGCGCTGCAGAACCTGCGCGGCGGCGGCAAAGAACGGCTTAGCCAGCCCGTAGCCGCGGTAGTCCGGATGCAGCCACACGCCCTGCACCTGCGCGGCGTCCAGGTTCACGATGCCCGCATCCGCCTTGAAGATCACCCGCCCGTTCACATCGGCGACAATGGCGCTGCGCTGACCGGCAATGAGCGTGCGCAGGCGCGCCGCATAGCCGTCACCGTAGCGGGCAATCGGGTCGAAGCCGACCTCCTCGGTGAACATGGCGGCGGCGGCGGGCAGAAGCTCCCCCAGGTCCGCGGAGGTGGCGAGGCGCGCATACCCGGCAGGCTCACCGCTGAGTTGGACAGCACCGGCGGGGCTCTGCCCCGGCTTGAGGGGCTCGGGTTTGATGGGCACGGGTTTGAGAGGCGCGGGCAGGTGCGCCGGCAGCTCAGGAAGCTCCGCCTCGTAGAAGCGGGCGAGGTCCTTCTCCGGCGGCAGATACAGCAGCGGCTGATTGGGACGCTCCGACAGAACCCGCGCACGGTGATCGCAACCGTCACCCAGGCTCGGCTGCAGCATCTGCAGTAGCGGGCTCTTAGCGCCGCGAGTCTGCTCGCATAGCTCCTGCATGCGCGTCCACAGGGGCATCACGAAGACGCTCTCACCGAACATGGAATCCAGGCGAGAACCCACCTGCAGAAGTAGCTGAGCCAGCGCGTCACGATGCGCGAGCGCCGTAGCATCCAGGGTGGTGGCGTCAGAGGTTTCTACATGTTCGGCAACATCATGTTCGACCGCGGCACCACACAGCCGCACCGGCACCACATTCGAACCCAACAACAGCACACAGCACAACTGCCCGTCACGCTCACACCCGACAAAACCCTGATAGTAGTGCAGCGGAATACGCGGGGACCTCACCGGAAGAGGGCACGCCAAATAATGCTCAATGGAGTACAGATTCGGGACCGGGTCACTAAACAGGACCTCCTCCAGCTCATCGCACCACCGAGCATCCAGAGCAAAAACGTGTTCCTTCACGCGATCAGGCATAGAGGAAGAATCCATCGACGAAACAGCAGCAGACGAAACAGCAGCACGCCGGGCACGATTAGCCTTACGGCGGCGAGAAAAAAGAGTGAACATGACCTGTTGAGTGATAGAGAATGAGCGACAAAAAAATAAGTGAAAACACGGGGACACGCACCCCCGAAAAAGTAGCCGAATCAGGCGGCCACAACCGGCAGCGGCAAGCACCAAGCCCGCCACCACCATAACCGGACATAACCGGAAAAGCGCGGAGGCGCCCTCACCAGGGCGCCTCCGCGCACAAAAGCTAACTAGCTCACCGAAACAGCCGGGGAACCCTCGGGAACATACTCGCCCGAAGCCTCCATCTCAGCAGCAATACGGGTCGCCTCTTCAATCAGAGTCTCAACGATCTGATCCTCAGGCACAGTCTTAATGACCTCACCCTTCACAAAAATCTGGCCCTTACCGTTACCGGACGCAACACCCAGGTCAGCCTCACGAGCCTCACCCGGACCGTTCACCACGCAACCCATCACGGCAACACGCAGCGGAACCTTCATGTGCTCCAGGCCCTTAGTCACGTTCTCAGCAAGCTCCCACACGTTCACCTGCGCACGACCACACGACGGGCAAGACACGATATCCAGCTTGCGGGGGCGAAGGTTCAGCGACTCCAGAATCTTGGTGCCCACCTTCACCTCCTCAACCGGAGGAGCAGACAGCGACACGCGAATAGTATCGCCAATACCCTGAGACAGCAGAGTACCGAACGCCACCGAGCTCTTAATAGTGCCCTGGAACGCCGGACCAGCCTCAGTCACACCCAAGTGCAGGGGCCAGTCACCGCGCTCAGCCAGCTGACGGTACGCCTCCACCATCACCACAGGGTCATTATGCTTCACAGAAATCTTGAAATCGCGGAAACCGTGCTCCTCAAAGAGCGACGCCTCCCACACAGCAGACTCAACCAGAGCCTCCGGAGTAGCCTTACCGTACTTCTCCAACAGACGCTTATCCAGCGAACCAGCATTCACACCAATACGCAGAGAAACGCCGTGGTCCGAAGCCATCTGAGCGATTTCCTTCACCTGGTCATCGAACTTACGGATATTACCCGGGTTCACACGCACAGCACCGCAACCAGCCTGAATAGCCGCATACACGTACTTCGGCTGGAAGTGAATATCAGCAATCACCGGAATACGGGACTGCTTCGCAATAATGGGCAGAGCCTCCGCATCCTTATCAGTCGGGCACGCCACACGCACAATATCGCAACCGGCAGCGGTCAACTCAGCAATCTGCTGCAGAGTCGCACCAATGTCGTGGGTCTTAGTGGTCGTCATCGACTGCACCGAAATCGGAGATTCAGAACCAACACCGACAGAACCCACCTTAAACTGGCGAGTCTTACGACGCGGGGACAGAACCGCGGGAGCGGGCTTCGGCATACCAAGGCTGACCGACAAGGTTTTCCTCCATACATGGGTTATGAAGGACGTACGACGCATCCTTCGTTCAACTTTTTATTGTGCCACTGACGCGAAAGAAAGCACTAATACGGGTACCCTTACCGCGCGCAACAACACACTAAAACAGGGTGATGGGCTTAACAATATCCGCCACAATCAGAATGACAGACATCACAATAAACGCGCCTGCCACCACATACGTCAACGGCAACAACTTCACCGGATCAAACGGACCCGGATCCTTACGCCCAGTCAAACGTGCAAAGAAACGACGCACCCCCTCCCAGAGCGCACCCAACACGTGGCCACCATCCAGAGGCAGAAGCGGAATCAGATTAAACGCAAAAAGCATCAAATTCATATTCGCCACCAGCGAGACCAACATCGCAGCCTTCGCCTTCACATCAATACGGTCAGTAGCCGTCACCTCACCGGCAATACGACTCACACCAACCACAGACACCGGCGACTCAACACTACGCTCACCACCAGTCACCAAAGTCACCGTCAACTCCCACACACGCTGCGGCAACGACAACATCGACGAACCCACACGCGAAAGCGTATCGCCCACCATCGCAGGCACCTCAGTAATAGAACCAGGCACCAACTCACTCGACGGCGACACACCCACAAAACCGCCGCGAGTCGTCGCAATCGAACCATCCGCAGCACGCGTATACTGGCCCTTACCATCAGAAACCGGGCGGATCATCTCAACCGGAGTCACCGACAAATCCAGACGCTGACCATTACGCTCCACCGTCAAAGTGCTCGGATGAGAACCCGCCGCACGAATCGCCGAAGACACAGCCTCCCACGAACCCGTCGACGCACCATTCACAGCAACCACACGGTCACCCACCTGCACACCAGCAGCCTTCGCAGGCGACGGAGTGGACTTATCCGTACACTCGCCATAGCTAATCGAATCATGAGTAACATTCACGCTCGGCACGCACTCAGACACCGCCGACACCTTATTCGTCACCTGCGCCGTACCAAAACCACAAATCAGCACAGCAGTACACACCACACCAATCAGCAGGTTCATGGTCGGGCCACCCAGCATAATCACCATGCGCTTGAGCACCGGCAACTTATAGAACAGGCGGTCCTCATCACCGGGCTTCAGGCGCTCAGCATCCGCCGCACGAGCCTCCTCAGCCAAGGACGCAAACGGGCTGGTACTGCCCGAATGGCCCTCCTCATGGTGCTCCTTCACCTCAGCAGGGCTCGGCGGGTACATGCCAATCATCGAAATGTAACCGCCCAACGGGATCGCCTTGAAACCGTACTCGGTCTCGCCGCGGCGGAAAGAGAACACGGTCTTACCGAAGCCAATCATGTACTGCGGAACGCGCACATTGAACAGCTTCGCGGGCACCAGATGCCCCACCTCGTGCAGGGCAATCGAGACGGCAATAGCGATTGCCATGAGGATAATGCCCACAGCGTACAGCAGGATTTCCACGCTTTTTCTCGTTTCGGTTCGGGGATACGAAGCTTCTAGGATACTCGCTTAGCCTGTGAAGGCACCCTCCCCCGCTTTCTGGAGGGGCTGGATGGGGACGATAAAAGGGGCGGTGTTCGTCCTCGTTCCTACAGGGGCACCCGCCCTCGCTTCGCTTCGGGCACCCTGATGTCACTTTCGGACGACACCGCCCCTCCACGCACGCTAGGCTACCCGAGGCGGCGCGCCGTGTTTTCCGGAAGCGCCCTCAGGGTGTCAGCCCGGACGCTCTCCGATGCGGAGCGAGGAGAGGGCGGAGCGTCCGGGTGACGGGTGCCCCTGCGTAGGCGCGGAGGAAACATGCGGCGTGCCGTCCCAACTAGCGAAGCGAGAACAAACACCACCCTTCCAAGTCCCAATCCGGGGGCAAGTACCGCCCTCAAAAGCGATTTAGCGTCCGGTCATACCCAGCAGCTCATTCGCGCGAACGCGAGCCCAACGCTCCGCGTTCAGCACAGCCTCCAGAGTCAAATCAGCGTCAGAGACAGCCTCAGCGCTGCCGGTGTGCTCCTCCAGCACGCGTGCCACCGAGTCGACAATGTCGGTAAAGCGAATCGCGCCCGCATGGAATGCAGCGACGGCTTCCTCATTGGCGGCGTTGAACACTGCCGGGTGGGTGCCGCCGATCTTACCGGCGTCCTTAATCATGCGCACGGCGGGGAATGCTTCCTCGTCCAGCGGCTCGAAAGTCCAGGATGCCGCCTTCGACCAGTCGCAGGCGGGCACGGCGCCGGGGATGCGGTGCGGCCAGGTCAGACCCAGCGCGATGGGCAGAACCATACTCGGCGGCGACGCCTGCGCGATAGTGGAGCCGTCCACGAACTGCACCATGGAGTGCACGACGGACTGCGGGTGAACCGCCACGTCAATACGGTCCAGGTCCACGCCGAACAGGTGGTGCGCTTCAAGCACTTCGAGTGCCTTGTTGACCATGGTTGCCGAATTGGTGGTGACGACCAGGCCCATATCCCAGGTGGGGTGTGCGAGCGCCTGCGCGGGGGTCACGTCGTGCAGCTGTTCGCGCTTGTAGCCGCGGAACGGGCCGCCCGATGCGGTGAGGATGAGTCGGTCGATTTCTGCGTCGGTTCCGGAGGCGAGCGCCTGCGCGAGGGCGGAGTGTTCGGAGTCGACGGGCACCATGGGGGTGTTCAGGGGGGATGCGTCGACGGCGGCGCGTACGAGCGGGCCGCCTGCGATGAGGGATTCCTTGTTGGCCAGTGCCACGCGGTAGCCGCTGTTGAGGGCGGTGAGGGTCGGTTCCAGGCCGATGGAGCCGGTGATGCCGTTGAGGACGGTGTCTGCCGGGTGTGCTGCCGCCTGTACGGAGGCTTCGGCGCCGTGGGCGATCTGCGGGGTGTAGCCGGTGACGCCGGCTTCAGAGGCTGCCGCTTCGATGAGTTCGCGGAGGCGCTGCGCGTCGGCGGCGGTGCCGCTGGTGGCGACCAGTTCGGCGCGCACGTGCACTGCCTGGCGTGCGAGCAGTTCGAGGGATCGGGAGCCTGCGGAGAGGGCGACGACCTTCAGCGGTGCGTCGGCGGCGGAGGCGCTGGTGCCTTTGAGTGCGGCGAGGTGGTCGATGACTTCCATGGCTTGGGTGCCGATGGAGCCGGTTGAGCCGAGGAGGGTGACGCGCTGCGGTGCGCGGGTGAGTTCTGTGAGGGCGTCGGTGAGGCGGTCGCGGTTGCCGCCGACGCGTGCTGAGGATCCAAACTTCATGGTTCTAGTGTCTCATGAGCTCGCGGGTACGTTCGGGTACTGGCGCCGCCTCTCACGTTAGAAGGCCCAGCGTAGATGAACCCCAGCATAGATGAGCCCCAGCTTAGAAGACCCCAGCGCAGAAGAATCCCCCACCCTGTCATACGGGGCGGGGGATTCAACACTTCACGTTTTAGAGCAGATCCTGCAGCAACTCAATGCAACGGTCCAGGAAGGCGTCCACCTGGGATTCCTCGTAGCTGACGGTGCCCGAGGCGGGGCGGAACTTTGCGTGGCGCACCACGGAGGGGTCCAGCGGCTCCTCGCTGTTGAGCTGGGCGTACACGCGGTCGCAGATGGCGTCCACGTCGCCGACGAAGTAGCCCATGTGGCGGCGCTTGCTGGGGCGGCGGAAACGCTCACCGGCGGGGCGTTCCAGGCGGCCTGCGAGCAGCTCGCCGGTCTCTACGAGGGAGCGTTCCCAGTTGTCCAGGCCGTACGCCTCAATGTAGCGGCTGCGTTCGAGCTTGGCGAAGCGTTCCTCAATCTTTTCGAGGGCGCGGTCGACCACATCCAGCTGGTAGCCGCCGGGTTCTTCGCGGAAGACGACCTGGCGGATTCGTCGGGAGGTGTAGAGGTCTTCGGGCAGTTCGGCGGCTCCGCTGAGCTTCTCGTAGTCCTCGGCGAGGCGGGTGAACAGGCGGTCTACTTCACTGCGCTTGTAGCCGGGTTCGGTTTCTGCTGCACGGGCAAATCCGCCTCCGTGGGTGGTGCTTGCCAAGGTGGGCTCCTCTCGACGATTGAACTTTAAGAATACCAATGCGCAGGCTACCTGGTGCAAGGTGGGCGGGCGGCGTCTTAGATATAGCCTTTTACGCCTCTATTCACCGGGTACAGCGAAAGCGGGCACAGCAAAGGCGGGGCGCCCCTCCCCCATTCGTGGGAAGAAACGCCCCGCCTCCATAAGCGATAAAGCTTGAAGCTTTAGAGCGGCATAATAAACCGGAAAATCAGGCAGCCAGCCGCCGCAGCGAAAAGGATCGAGTCCAGGCGATCCATCATGCCGCCGTGACCGGGCAGAATATTCGACATGTCCTTCACACCCATACGGCGTTTGAACACGGACTCGACCAGGTCACCGGCAGTCGAAGCGACCACCATGACCGCCGCCAGCGGAATAGCCCAATACCAGGGCGAACCCATGACCGCCAAGGCGATAGCGCCAACAACTGCCGAGCCGACGAAGGAACCAGCCAGACCCTCCCAGCTTTTCTTCGGGGAGATCTTCGGCGCCATCGGGTGCTTACCCCAATTCACACCGGCAATAAAGCCGAACGTGTCATTGCAGATTGCCATCAGCAGAATCATGAGGATGCCGCGCTCGCCGTGGTCCGTCTGGAAGTAGACCATGGCAATACCCAGCATCAGCGGCACCCACAGCAGAGCCAGGGCGCTACCGCTCAAAGACTTACCCAGTGAGACCTGACGGTCAGCACGCACGAGAGCAGAAGAGAGCAGCAGCGCCAGCAGGCTCACCGCCAGGGCGATGCCCAGCCCGGTAAAACCGAACAGGTAGGACACCACCACAATTGCGCCAGACAGGGCACCCAGCAGGTATTCCGGGATGCCGTAGCCGCGGCGGGTGTTGAGCACGTGCCCAATTTCCCAGGCGCCCAAAGCTGCCGCGCCGGTAGCGATCGCAACAAAAACCGGCTGGTAAATCAGGCCCAGCACCAATAGCACGCCGAAACCAACGCCCACACTAATGGCGGCGGGCAGGTTACGGCCAGCTTTGGCGCTGCGCGACTTCACCGGCGTTGCAGCGGTCTGCGGGCTCGGCTGTGGAGCAGGCGGCGCGCCTCTCTCTTCTTTCGCTTCTTTGCGTGTACTCATTAGGGTTTAGACCTCGAGCAGTTCAGCTTCCTTGTGCTTGTACAGTGCGTCGACCTGGTCGATGTGCTTCTTGGTCTGTGCGTCCAGTTCCTTCTCAGCACGTGCGCCTTCGTCTTCACCGATTTCGCTGTCCTTGACCAGCTTGTCAATAGCGGTCTTAGCGTGGCGGCGAACGTTACGGATGGAGATACGAGCCTCTTCAGCCTTGTGGTTGACGAGCTTGGTGTATTCCTTACGGCGCTCAGCGGTCATTTCGGGCATGACAACGCGGATAGCTGCACCGTCGTTGCTGGGGTTAACACCCAGGTCGGAGTCACGCAGAGCCTTCTCGATAGCTGCCAGTGCGGTCACGTCGAAGGGAACGATCTTGACGGTACGTGCGTCCTCAACGTTGAAGGACACCAGCTGCTGCAGCGGGGTCGGTGCACCGTAGTAGTCGGCGGTCAGGCCGCTGAAGATTGCGGGGTTCACACGACCGGTGCGGACCTTAGCGAACTCAGTTTTGGTTGCTTCGATGGTCTTTTCCATCTTCTCGCCGGCTTCGGCAAGGATTTCTTCGATCACGAAAGGATCTCCTTTGTCGGTATTCTGGGGTACCAGAATTGTCGGTGGGTGCGCGTTCAGCCTTCATGATTTCCCTACCGGTTCGCGGCGCATCCGAGGCGAAAACCTTACGGATACCGCGAAGTCGATGGGAAAGAGGCAGAACGTCGTATTTGATATAAGTCTAGACGGTACCGGCGGGCATAAGCGAGTTTTAGCGCTTACCCGCGCGGTACCGTCCAGAATAAGTCCGCGCTATCGAGCACGGTCACAATCAGAGGGGCATCAAACATGCCCCGGCCTAGAAAATTAGGCGTTAGCGAGTAACGAGGGTACCCATCTTCTCGCCCAGAATCGCGCGGGTCACGTTACCCTCACCCTGCATGCCGAACACGCGCATGGTCACGTTGTTGTCACGGCACAGGGAGAACGCGGTCTGATCCAGCACGCGGATGTTGCGCTGCATTGCCTCATCGTAGGTGAGGTTGTACAGGCGCTCAGCGTTGGGGTCCTTGTTCGGGTCAGCAGTGTAGATGCCGTCCACGCCGTTCTTAGCCACCAGAACCTCATCTGCGTGGATTTCCAGGGCGCGCTGAGCAGCCACAGTGTCGGTGGAGAAGTAGGGCAGACCCGCACCAGCACCGAAAATCACGACGCGGTCCTTCTGCATGTGGCGAATCGCGCGGCGAGGAATGTAAGTCTCAGCAACCTGCGGCATGGTGATAGCCGACTGAACGCGGGTGTCAATACCCTCCTGCTCCAGGAAATCCTGCAGAGCCAGGGAGTTCATCACGGTGCCGAGCATACCCATGTAGTCTGCACGGGAGCGGTCCATACCCGCCTGAGAGAGTTCAGCGCCGCGGAAGAAGTTGCCGCCACCAATCACGATGGAGGTCTCAACCTCGCCAACAGTTGCGGCGATCTGCTTAGCGATGCTGCGCACGACCTCGGTAGAAATACCGACTTCACCGCCACCAAAAACCTCACCGGAAAGCTTGAGCAAAACGCGGCGGCGGCCGGTTTCGTCACGGTGCATCGGGCGGGGATTCGCTTCAGTCATGGTTCCTCCAGTGGCTTACCTAGGGATTGTTATAGGTGATCGGGGCGGGCTCCTGCCGCCTAGTCCTTATCAAGGATACAGCAAAGCCGGGTAGCCACCAGTGGTGACTACCCGGCTTCAGGCTATAATCCCAACCTCATACGATTTCCCTTACCGGGAACCCGCAATACGGGAGGGCAGAACTGCAGCGAGTCCTTATGCGCCCACGCGGAAACGTGCGAATGCGGTAGCGGTTGCGCCAGCCTCGGACAGAACCTGTGCGACAGACTTCTTGGAGTCCTTCGCGAAGTCCTGATCGAGCAGGGTGTTCTCCTTGAAGAAGCCCTTCAGGCGACCCTCAACGATCTTGTCCAGAATCTTCTCGGGCTTGCCCTCAGCGATTGCGGTCTCGCGAGCAACGCGCTTCTCGGTCTCAATCTGGTCTGCGGGGATGGACTCGAAATCCAGGTACTTGGGGCTCATTGCAGCAATGTGCACTGCAACGTCGTGTGCGATCTCGTCGGTGTTCTCACCGGAGACAGCCAGCAGAACGCCAACCTGTGCCGGCAGGTCCTTGGAGGTCTTGTGCAGGTAAACTGCAACGTTCTCGCCCTCAACGCGTGCAACGCGGCGGACAACGATCTTCTCGCCGAGCAGTGCACCAGCGTCGGTGGTCAGCTCCTCAACGGTCTTGCCCTCGTAGGATGCAGCCTGCAGCTCTTCCAGGGTGGAAGCGTTAGCAGCAATAGCAGCCTCGAGCACGTTCTGGCCGAAAGCGATGAAGGGGTCGGACTTTGCCACGAAGTCGGTCTCAGAGTTGACCTCGATCATGTAGCCAACGCCGTTCTCAACGCGTGCAGCTACCAGGCCCTCAGCGGTTGCGCGACCCTCGCGCTTGGTGATGCCCTTCAGACCCTTAACGCGGATGATCTCAGCAGCCTTCTGCTGGTCGCCGTTAGCCTCGTCCAGAGCCTTCTTGACGTCGAGCATACCTGCGCCGGTCTTCTCGCGCAGTGCCTTGATGTCTGCTGCGGTGTAGTTCGCCATTGTGAACTCCTTGTGTTGCTGTAATAAATCGGGATGACATCCCGGTGGTACAAATGGCGGACGGCGCCGCGCCCAGGTCAGGGCGGGCGCCGTCCGAACGTGGTCCCCGCAGGCGGGGGCCACAAAGCATAAAGCTTAGTGGGCTAAGAAAGCTTACTTAGCAGCCTCTTCAGCCTGTGCAGCCTCGTGCTGCTCCAGGAGCTCGCGCTCCCAAGCTGCCATGGGCTCCTCAGCTGCTTCAGCCTTGCCGTTCTTCTTAGCGTTGCGCTCGATCAGGCCGGCTGCCACTGCGTCAGCAATCACGCGGGTGAGCAGGTTGACGGAGCGGATAGCGTCGTCGTTACCGGGGATCGGGAAAGCAACCTCGTCGGGGTCGCAGTTGGTGTCGAGGATAGCAACAACGGGGATGCCCAGCTTCTGAGCCTCGTTAACTGCCAGGTGCTCCTTCTTGGTGTCAACAACCCACAGGAGGGAGGGAACCTTGGACAGGTTGCGGATACCGCCGAGGGTCTTCTCGAGCTTCTCGAACTCGCGACGCATGAGGAGCAGTTCCTTCTTGGTGTAGCGAGAACCTGCTACATCGTCGAAGTCAATCTGCTCGAGTTCCTTCATGCGCTCGATGCTCTTGGAGATGGTGCTGAAGTTGGTCAGCATACCACCGAGCCAGCGGTGGTTCACGTAGGGCATGTTCACGCGGGTTGCCTGCTCAGCGATAACTTCCTGAGCCTGCTTCTTGGTACCCACGAACAGGATGTTGCCACCGTGTGCGACGGTCGACTTAACAGCCTCGTATGCCTTGTCGATGAAGGCGAGGGACTGCTGCAGGTCGATGATGTAGATGCCGTTGCGCTCGGTCAGGATGAAACGCTTCATCTTGGGGTTCCAACGGCGGGTCTGGTGACCGAAGTGAACGCCGGAGTCCAGCATTTCACGCATAGTTACGACGGGCATGTCGTCTCCTTTGTGGTGCCGCGCGGACCTCCCATTCGGGCTAGCCCAACGCGCGCATAGTAGTTATCAGTTTTTCCTGGCGGCGGTTAGCGTTCACGGTTACCCGTTCAGCTCAGGCCCTAACCACCCCGTGTGGGTGGACCGAAGGTCCCTTATCGGCTCCCCGTTTGAGGATGCCGCTCACGCCGCGCGTCGTCAGTGATGCTGTGCGGCCCCCTCACAGAGGGAGAATACCCGCGCAGGCACACTGCAATACGACATTGTACCGTATATTCCGCGATTAATCCGCCGGATTGGGGTTAAGCGCGGCGGGTGTGTGTAGGGGCACTGTGGATAAAGGATTTTAAGGCGGAAACGGCGGGGTTATCCACAATTTTTCGTGGGGCGCTGCGGGGCGAGGCAATTCGTGATGTGCTCAGAAGATGAAGCAGAACATGAAGACATTAGCGACAACGCTACGGCACGCAACGCTGACGGCCTGCTGCCTGCTGGGTGCACTTGTGAGCGCAGGCGGGCAGGTCTACACGGGTGGGCAGGGTTATTTGGGCAGTCAGGGTTATTCGGGCTGGCTCAGTTTTACAGGCGGGGCTAGTTTTACTGACGGTGCCGCCTCAGGTGCACAAGCTCCCAGCAGCGCACACGTTCCCCACACCGTTGAGCTCACCGCGAGCCGACTACGCTACCGCTCCCCCACCGCCGAATCCAGGCCGCGGGTGATCCATCCCTTTGAGAAGCCCGCCCAACGCTGGAGCGCAGGGCACCGCGGCGTAGACCTTGCCGTACCCGAACACGACCGGCGCGTCTACGCACCGGCACCGGGAAAAGTGGTTTTCAGCGGCACGGTCGTCAACCGCAAAGTACTGGTCATTGCGCATCCGGATGGGCGGCGCAGCACCTTCGAACCCATGGACGAAGCACTACCGGTCGGCACCACGGTTGCAGCCGGTGAGGTAATCGGCACCGTCGCAGGCACGGCGGGCGGCAACAGCGAGCGCCCCTACCGGCGATGCTCCACCCCCTGCCTGTACTGGGGTGTACGACAGGGAGGCGCCCGCGGGGACGGCAGCGGCAAGACCGCCGAGTACATCAACCCCATGAGCCTGCTGGGGTCGAAGGAACCGAGCATTTTGCTTCCCGTGCCGGGCGGATATTAGGCGCGGGTACTGGATATTAGGCACGGGTACTTGCGCCGAGCATGAGCCGAACCAGATACAGCTGTGGCCCGTCACCTCCGGGGAAGGAGGCAACGGGCCACAGGAGCCAGCCTAAGTTGTGCTCACTAGCGTAGGCGCTAGAGGTAGCTACTTACTGGAGGACGTCACCGTCATCAGCACCGAACTGGTTCGGCTGTACAGGCTGTACAGGCTGTACGGGCTGGTTGGGCTGTGCAGGCTGCTGAGCAGTCTGACCGGGCTGAACCGGCTGAGCGGGCTGCTCAGTCGGAGGGATATACGCGGGCATTGCCTTGGTCGGTTCGTTCTCGCCGTAGTTCAGGCCGTGTTGCGGGGTGAACACCTGAGTCGGCGAATCATCACCCGCAGCGTAGGCGGTGTTCTGCGCCGGGTAACCGGGCTGAGCGGCATAACCATTCTGAGCAGCGTAGCCGCCCTGTGCCTGGTAGCCGTTCTGTGCGTCAGCCTGGGTTGCGCCGTAACCGGTCGCAACACCCGCCGCCGCGCCCAGCGCCGCAGCCGAAGCGGCACGACGCTCACGACCCTTCGCGCGAGCCGCCGCGATCTTCTTGCGGAACAGGAAGAGCAGAACCAGGATGAGCAGCAGCAGACCCACAATAACCGCGTCCACGATTACGTCAGTCATACTCAGACCGGACACCGGAACAGTCAGACCGGAGGTGGTGCTGACGCCGTGGTCAGTCTTGACGCTCAGCTCGCCACCATTCACGGTCAGCTGCACATGGGCGCCGTTTGCCCTGCTGTTCGCGGCATCTACCTTCTGCTGATCCAGCGAGGAGAAGGTCGGCGCCTTGAAGGTGAACTCGAAGGGAGCCGAGTAGTAGCTACCCAGCTTCGAAGAGAGCTTAATCTCAGGGGTCACGGTGTAGTCGGAGCCGAAGGTGTGGTAGCCACCGGGACGGGTGACGGTCACCTTCGAATCGGGCAGGTACTCGTTCAGGCGCTGGTTGAACTCGTTCTGGTCCTTACCGCGAACCTTCACGCTCACGATGGTGGCGTCGCCGTCCTGACGAACCTCAGTCTCGTCATTGCTGCCGCCTGCGAAAACGTCCTTGAGCTTCTGCTCAGCGCCGGCAACGTCCTCGGTCGGGAATGCGTAGAGGAAACGTGCCTCCATGGAACCGTCCAGGCCCAGGGAGGTAGCCACCTTCATGCTCTTCATCGAAATGTTTCGCGAAGAGACAAGGTTAATCGCAAGAATCCTATTGTTCGAGCTAGAAGAGCTGCGATCGCGTCGGCTGTAGTTAGGTTCGTAGCGACGGTCCTCGCTGTCCTTCATCGTAAGGGTCATACCCTGACCTTCCGGAGAGCACAGCAGGGAGCAATCCAGAGTGCCCGAGATGGTCTTCTCAACCTTGAAAGATCCGTCGTTCTCGGTTACTTCACGACTGAAGGACAAATCAGTGCTGCTTGCGCCAAAAATCTTCTTGAGCTTATCGCTCAGGTCCTGCGAGGAGGAAGCCTGGAAGAGCATGGTGCGACCAATTTCTTCCTTAGCTGCACTAGTCGATGCGGAAGGAGCGTAACCCCTCGCTTCAGAAGAGTCCAGACCCTTCTTCAGCTCGGCGCCTTCAGGCTTGACCTGATTCAGGTAGGCATCCACTGCAGAGGAAGTTTCGCTATTCATGATTTCCTTGGCGGAGAAGGAAACCATAACAGAGTAACCACCGTCCTTCTCGTTGATGTCCATGAATACGGCCTTGAAGCCGCGGTCCTGGACGTCCTTCGCAGAGATGGTGGAGCCGCCAGAGTTTTTTACTTCCTTCTCGCCAAACTTCACAGTGGTTTCGCTACTGCTGCTGTTGAATACGCTGTTCTTGTTGGAGGTTTCAATAACGCCATCAACAACAAGAGCTTCGGGGAGCCAGTCCAGCAAGTCTTTCGAGCTGAAGTTTTCCTTCACCTGAATACCCTGCACCAGACCCTGGTCAGAGTTGACGATGCTAATCTGCGGGGTAGCACTGGAACCAGCAGCCTTCAGGATAGAAGCAACCTTGGTCCGGTACTCATCCACAGAGGAGAAGGGAATGGTGAAGGTCGCACGTGCCTTGTCACCCTCAGACTGAATACCACCGTATTCCAGGCCCTCGGGCAGGTGCTTACGCACGGACGCATCCAGCGCCTGAGTGCCACCCTTAATCTTGTCCTTGTTGTCCTTCATATCAAAGGAAACCAGCATGGTGCGGGTACCCTTCTCGGCGCTCTCAAGGCCAAGCTGAGTCTCAATCTTCGCACCGCAGGCGCTCAGAATCAGGGCGGCAATGGTCAGCAGAACCGCCAGGAACATCCAGCGCTGACGAGTCGGCGCGCTCGGGGCGTGAGTCATCGCGTGCATACTAGGCTCCCATCAGGCGAATAGCCACGTAGTAAACAATCATGGAGGCAAAAACCCAAGCAGTGCTCAACGCTGCATGCATGATAATCGGGGACTTCGCGAAACGGCCCAGACGGTTCAGACCCAGGTAGGTGAGCGCCTCGCCCGAGAACACGGCGAAAGCAAGCACCAGGACCATGAGCATGGTCAGGAAGGACGCACCGTCACCGCTACGGCTGAGAGTCATGAAGAACACGAGCAGGTTCAGCACCAGGAACGAAGGAATCAGCGCCAGCGAAGACACCGATACCGCGTGCATGCTCGCGGTGAAGGACGCCGGCGCCTTGCCGATACGCGCGGTCAGTTGCAGCTGCACACCGCGCAGAACCTGCACACCGAAGATGGCGAGAGCCATCAGCACGTACGCCAGAATCATGCGTCCGGTCGGCACAGCCTGTGCGGCGTAGGCGCCACCGTAGGCACCGCCTCGACCGTACATATAGCCCATCATGGACATCGCGACAGTGGCAGCCAGAATTACCAGCTGGCTGAAGAAGAACGCACCCACCAGCGCCTGCAGAGTCGTGGGAACGATCCAACCCCACGCACCTGCGGAAGAGATACGAGCGTGCGCGGTTGCCGGGTTGCTGGAGAAAACGTCCAGGAACGCGTTCCAGGTAGCACCCAGCGCCTTCACCGCCGGATGCGGTGCGCTCGGCGCATAGGTTGCCTGGCCGGGCTGACCCGACTGAGCGGCACCTGGCTGAGGTGCATCGAGCTGGGGTGCGGCGGCAGGCTGACCGGGCTGGGCGGGAGCTGCCTCAGCCTCAGCATTCGGCTGTGCATTAGCGTTTACCTGAGCGGGCTGAGGCGCCTGCTGAGGCTGGACGGGCTGCTGCGGTGCTACCGGCGCGGCAGGCTGAGCAGCATTACCCTGCTGGCTCGACTGCACGGGCTGGCTCGGCTGAGCAGCCTGAGCTGCGTTACCCGACTGAGCAGCCTGACCCGGAAGCGAAGCATCCTGCGCGGGGTGTGCACCGGCATCGTAGCCGTAGCCTCCGGCTGCACCCTGCGACGGGTTGTTGGGAGTGTTCTCCGACATTGAGATCCTCTCGTATGATGTGTGGAAGCAACACCTACCGGCTGAATCGGCATCTACCGGCGGCATCACACTGTCTTTCGTGACAAGACTCTTCAACCCTACCGTATTGAACGCTATGGTGCGTCTTCATTCGTCATTTACTCATTTTCATCACCGTTGATACATTCCATGAACGAAAATACGCGCCTCCGAGAGCATGACAAAAGAGCACGAAAAGAGGGTGCGAAAAAGCCCCGCCCGCCGACAAGTGGGTGAAGTCGACGGGCGGGGCCGTAGGGAGTGCGGGGCTCGAACCCGCGACCAAGGGATTATGAGTCCCCTGCTCTAACCGGCTGAGCTAACTCCCCATCCGGTGCAGTGACGGCGCGCAATGGGCGCCAGCACCATCCTCTAGAGTACCTGAACGGCGACTGAGAACGAAAAACGCTCTCTCCTACTCAACGCTCAGAATCTAGAGAAGCTTAGCGGCGCGAATCCAGGTAACGCTGGTACGGAGCATCACTCACGTACAGTTCCTCGAAGGTGCGCCAGGTGTTCTCAGCGCTGTGGAAGCCCACGATGCGGCGGGACTCGCGGCCCATCTGCTCACGCTCAGCGGCGGGCAGGGAGAGCACTGCCTCCAGCTTCTTCGCCAAATCCTGAGCGTTATTGGGTTCAAAGAGGTAGCCGTTCACGCCATCCTCCACCAGGTGCGGCAGAGCCAGCGCGTTCGCAAGCACCACGGGGGTGGAGGCACTCATCGCCTCCAGGGAAACCAGGGACTGCAGCTCGGCGGTACCGGGCTGGCAGAACACGTCAGCCATCTGGTACACCTCGGGCAGATGCTCATCCGGAACGAAGCCACGGAAAATCACGCGGTCGGACACGCCGCAATCGTGCGCTTTCTGCTCGAGAGCCTCACGCAGCTCGCCGCCACCGGCGATATCCAGCACCACGTGCTCAAGGGTATTGGGCAGCAAGGAGAGCGCCTCGATGAGCACGTCCACGTTCTTCTCTTCGGCAAGGCGACCCACGAAGGCAATACGCAGCTCACCGGGAACCTTGCCGGCGTCAGCGCCCTCAGCCAGCTCGTAGTCGCTGATCTCAATACCGTTAGAAACCGGCATGACGGGGCGGTCAAAATGGCCCAGGTCGCGCATCGCATCCGCACCAATCTGGGTGGGGGTGGTAACGACCGCAGTCTTGGAGAAGCAGAAACGCATGTCCTTCCAGGTGACCTTCTCAATCACGCGCTTCACGGGAGCGGGGAAGGGCAGGAACGGGTCAAGGTTCGCCGGCATGAAGTGGTTCGTTGCGATAACGCGGATACCGCGGCGCTTCGCCTGGAAGATGAGGGCGCGGCCAATAATGTAGTGGCACTGCACGTGCACCACGTCCGGGCGAACCTCGTCAAGGATTGCGCCGACCTCGGACCAGATCTCCCAGGGAACGCAGATGCGGTTCGTCTCGTGGGTCGGGGGCAGGTGCGAGCGCAGGCGGTGCTCCACGATGCCGCCCTCTACTTCGGTGCGGTAGCTGGGGCCGGGGATGGGGCTGGCGGCGACTACGTGCACGGAGTGGCCTCGCTTGAGCATGGAGGTGGCGAGGCGGTGACCGAATTGCGCTGCACCGTTGATGTCCGGCGGGTAGGTTTCTGCGCCAATCAGAATCGTCTTTGCCTGTTCCATGACGGGGCTCCTCATCGGGGTGTAGTGTGTCGGTGACTTTGGGGTTTCGGGTGCGACGGTGCGCCGCTTCTACCTCTGTCTGCCGCGTGCACCGGGTGGGTCCAGTACGTACAGCACTTGTCTATTCTACCTGTGAGCTGCGTCCTTCTCCGACTCGTAGAGGGAGGGTTTTGGCTGGGAGTTACCTCTAAACCTCACGTTGAGACAGAAGTCGGCAACCTGCCCGTAGACGCACAAACGCCCCGATACGAGTATCGGGGCGTTTGGACGCTTGGCGTTAAACCTATGCGCCGGCTTTAGCGGCGACTGGGTTTATGGTGTACCGGGTTTAGCGGCGTACCAGGCGGTTCAGGAAGTGCAGGACGGTTGCAATGGATGCGCCCAGTGCTGCGAAGGACTTCCAGCGTGCCTGCAGAACCTCGGGCTTGCGCACGTTCTCTGCCAGGCCGCGGCCGGTAGCTGCTGCACCTGCGGCAACCTCGGAGGGCACTGCCTTGAGAGCGTCCAGAGCCTGCTGGGTGTTGTTCTGAACGTCGCCGGTGTAGGACTGCAGGTCGTCGCGCAGGGCTGCCAGGTGCTGGCGGCGTTCTGCGGTACGCTGCTTGAGCTCTTCGAAGGTCGGCGGCTTGGGCTCTTCCTCGCCGCGTGCCTTGCGCTCTTCAGCTTCCTGACGTGCGCGTTCTGCTGCTTCTTCAGCTTCCTTAGCCTTCTGTTCTGCACGCTCTGCCTGTTCCTTCTTCAGGCGCTCAGCGGACATGGCGGTACCTTCCTTGAGTACGCCGAGGTCGAAGAGCAGACCAAAGATTGCGGATTCGGGCTTGAACGGCAGCTGTGCCTTGACCTTCTTCAGACCGACCAGGGCGCAGATTGCCAGGACGATGAGGAAGATGAGGGCGAAGACCAGCGCGGATGCCCAGTAGGGCATGACGGTGCCGAGGCCGAGGATTGCTGCGGCGACCAGCGCAATAATCAGGAACAGACCGAAGACTGCTGCGACGCCGAAGAAGGCTGCGCCCTTACCAACGGCGATGCCCTTGGTCTTCAGCTCGTGCTTTGCAATCTGGATTTCGTCCTTGACCTGGCTGGGTCCGAGGGTCTTGAAGGTTTTGCCAGCGTCGATGATGTTCGCGACGCCGGACTTAATCCCGCTGATGCCAGCAAAGAAACGCTTGGGTGCCTTGGGATTAGTAGTAGTGGTCATGACCACCTCTCCGTGACGTGTTTTTGGAGGCTTCTTTTTCGCACTCCACCTCCTATAGTTTAGCCCCTTATGATACCTCCGCGTGACCGTTTGAACGGGGGTTTGCGCTATCTCTTCAGGTATTTTCGACTTTCTGGAGGCTGCATTGAGCTGCGGGCGTAGCTTTCTGGGTTTGGTTGCGCCTGTGGATTTGCTCTGGAGTAGGCGTAAGAGGATGCCGATGCGCCGCTCCCCCGCCGTGCGTTAGGCGGGCGTGTGGTTGATGTGGGCGAGGAACTTCTCTGTGCGTTAGACTTCACATTTTTGCAGGGTACATTTTTGCAGGGTGAAGTATCTTTGCCTCGCCGGGGGCGTAAGCCCGAGGGCCTGGAGCAGGCGCCCCAGCGCCTGCGTATGGCGGAGTGGTTACTGGTTCACGGCTTAGAGAGAACGTTCCGACTGGACTCGAACCAGCGAGGCGAAGATTTTCCGAGCGCGCGAGGAACCAAAAATCTCAACCACCCCGTATGCCACTGTTGCGCTGGACTCGAACCAGACGGAGCCTGGAGCAGGCGCCCCAGCGCCTGCGTATGGCGGAGTGGTTACTGGTTCGAGCCAGGGCAACAGATAAAGCAAGAATCCCCAGGGCGGAGCCCTGAGGATTCTTGCTTTATGCGCTCCCCCGACTGGACTCGAACCAGTAACCCTTCGATTAACAGTCGAATGCTCTGCCAATTGAGCTACGGGGGATTATTTTGTTTTCGTTGCTGGTTTCCCTTGCAACGAGTAATAACTATACCGGGGCTGTTTGGGGTCCGCAACTTGAAATGCTATGAAGTGCATCACTTTTGGGGTGTGTGGTTGGCTGTGTGGCTGGATTGGGTGGTGCAGGCTCCGGCGAACCCGCGGTATTCCCCGGCAACCTGCAGAACACAGGACATTCGGCAGGTTGCCGGGGCGTAGGGGAAGAACCGTGCTTAGCCGCGCTGTGCACTGAGCTGTCGGCGGCGCATTTCCAGTTCGAGGAGCTGACGCTGTACCGCTTCGAACTCTTCGTCGTCGGGGTTGGCGCTGAGCTGCTCTAGGCGCATCATCAGGTCGGATTTTTGGCGGGCAATCTGCTGTTCGAAGAGGGCGTTGAGCGCGCCAGTCACAAAACCGGGCAGACGCTCAGCGCTGCTGACTGGTAGCGGTGAGACGGCGAGCTCCGCGATGGCGGGGTGCACGCCCTCCACAGCGCCGGAGCGCACGCAGTTGATCCATTCAATGCCGGGGGTGGGCGCCATGACGGTTGCCGCGTGAATAATGCCGGCGGCCACCTCGCGGTGGGTGCGGTAGCGGAACTGCACGGTGGCGAGGTTACGCCACTGTTCCACGCTGCGCCTCCGGCTGGGGTGAGGCGGGTTGAATGCTGCTCGGCGGGTGCGCGGCGGCGTTCTGCCCGGCGTAGACGCTGGGTGCGGCGTGGTCTTCCGGGGGCGGTGCATCGTAGGCGGGGTCGTAGGGCGCGTCAGCATGAACTGTCCCCTGAACACCCGTATAACCCGGCGTGCCCGCGTAACCCTGAGCGCCCGCGTATCCCGGTGTGCCCGGCACACCCTGCGGTCCCTCGTTCAGACGCTCGTAACGCGGCGCGGCTGCGGGCGCCTCCGCCTGCTGGGAGCGAGAAAGCTTCGGGTGGTTCTGCGCGTACGCCACGGCACGCTGAATCTCGTCCAGCTCCAGGCCGAGCTGACCGGATACCTTACGCATGTAGGCGGGGCGCAGGTCGCGGTCCTTAATGCCGGCAATAATCGGGGCGATAGCGCGCATCGCCAGCACGCGGCCTTCAAGAGTTGCCAAATCGTACTTGGCGAGGGTCGAATCAATCGCGAACTCGAAGAGCGGGCGGCGCGAAGCAATCAGCGAGCGCACGGCGGCGTCGCCCTTGTGCAGGCGCAGATCGCAGGGGTCCATGCCGTTCTCGGCTACCGCTACGAAGGTCTGCGCGACGAAGCGCTGATCCTCCTGGAAGGCTGCCATGGCGGCTTTCTGTCCTGCGGCGTCGCCGTCGAAGGTAAAGATGATTTCGCCGCCGGAGCCGTCGTCGGTAATCATGCGGCGCACCATCTTGATGTGGCCGGGACCGAACGCGGTGCCGCAGGTGGCAACGGCGGTGGTGATGCCGGCGAGGTGTGCCGCCATGACGTCCGTGTAGCCTTCCACGATGACGACCTGCTTAGTCTTGGTCATATCGCGTTTTGCCAGGTCAATGCCGTAAAGTACCTGGGATTTCTTGTACAGCTGCGTCTCGGGGGTGTTCAGGTATTTGGGGCCTTGATCATCGTCGAAGAGACGGCGGGCACCGAAACCGATGGTTTCACCAGCGATGGTGCGAATCGGCCAGATAATGCGGCCGCGGAAGCGGTCGTACAGGCCTCGGTTGCCCTCCGAGAACATGCCGGTCGCCTTCAGCTCCTCGTCCGTGAAGCCCTGGGAGCGAAGGTGCTTGAGCAGATGGTCCCAGCCGCGCGGGGCGTAGCCGACACCGAACTTGCGGGTTGCGGCGGGGTCGAAACCGCGGGCGCCGAGGAAGCGCTGCGCCTCCTGAGCATCAGCACTGTAGAGGTTGCGTTCGAAGAACTCGGCGGCAATCTTGTGCGCGTCGAGCAGGCGGCGGCGCATACCCGCCTCGTAGCGGTCGCCGGGCTTACCGCCCTCATAGTGCAGGGTGTAGCCGATACGGGCGGCTAGGCGCTCCACCGTCTCCACGAAGCTGGTGTGTTCCATCGCCATGACGAAGGAGTACACGTCACCGGATTCACCGCAGCCGAAGCAGTGGTACGAGCCGACCTGCGGGCGCACATTGAAGGAGGGCGTGCGCTCGTCGTGGAACGGGCACAGCCCCTTGAAGGTGCCTATACCGGCGCTTTTGAGGCTCACGTAGCCTTCAATGATTTCGCGGATATCGGTACGGGCGCGGACTTCGTCAATGTCTTCTTTGCGGATTAATCCAGCCATAAACTCAATTCTACGGTGGGGGTCAACAGGTAGCGCTTGTGAGCGTTGCAGGGGCGCCAAAGAGCGGCGCGAACAGGCTCGAAAAAGGATGCGCCGCGACGCGCAAACAGCACGCCGCGGCACACAAGTACGGGGGGGTTAGCCGCCGGAAATATCCAGCTCAGCCTCCGCCAGGCCCAGACGCTCAGCGTCCCCCAGGATGCGCGAATCCAGCCAGCCGTCGGGCAGGTGCGGCTGCTTGGGGCTGCCGGCACGACCGCGCGAACCCTCCACGGCGGCACCAGGGTAACCAATCGAGTGATCCAGCTGAGCAATCAGCTCACGGAACGTCGCCAGGTCGGGCACCTGAGCCATCTTCGCGCGCAGCTCGCCACCGACCGGGTAGCCCTTGAAGTACCACGCCACGTGCTTGCGAATCTCGCGCAGGCCGCGGGTCTCATCGCCAAAGGTCTCCACCAGCAGTTCTGCGTGGCGGTAAATCATGTCCGACACCTCAGTCAGGGTCGGGCGGATACGCTCCGACGAACCCTCAAACGCATTCTGCAGGTCACCAAACAGCCACGGGCGACCCTGGCAGCCGCGGCCAATCACCACGCCGTCCACGCCGGTCTGCTCGACCATGCGCACCGCATCCTCAGCGGAGAAAATATCGCCATTACCCAGAATCGGCACATCGGGAATCAGCTCACGCAGCTGCGCAATCGAATCCCAGTCAGCCTTACCCGAATAATGCTGCGCCGCAGTACGGCCGTGCAGGGCAATCGCCGCAACGCCGGCATCACGAGCAATCTTGGCGGACTCCAAGAACGTAATGTGGTCATCGTCAATGCCCTTACGCATCTTAATGGTCAGCGGAATATCGTTGCGGGACGCCTCCTTCACCGCGGTCTGCACAATCGCCGTGAACAGGTCAGTCTTCCAGGGCAGGGCGGCACCGCCACCGCGGCGAGTCACCTTAGGAGCCGGGCAGCCAAAGTTCAAGTCAATGTGGTCTGCACGGTCCTCTTCAACGACCATGCGCACAGCCTTACCGACGTTGACCGCGTCCACACCGTAAATCTGGATGGAGCGGATCTTCTCGTCCGGGTCATGCTCAATAATGCGCATGGACTCGGGCTTACGCTCCACCAGGGCGCGCGCAGTCACCATTTCGGTAACGTACAGGCCGCCGCCATATTCACTGCAGAGGCGGCGGAAAGCCTTATTGGTCACGCCGGCCATCGGGGCGAGAACCACGGGAGTATCAACGGTCAGATTGCCCAGTTTCAGGGGCGGAAGGGTAAGACGGGGTGCTTCAGAATTCACCCCTATATTGTGGCATACGGGGGCAAATCGAGAACCGGACTCAGCTGAGGGGGTACAGGAGCGCAGTGCAGCGTCACGGCTCAGTAGCACAGCGCAGCTCAGCAACCCCGAGGAGGCGCAGGTACGCGAGAGGGGCGGAGGAGCATTCCACTCCCCCGCCCCTTCAGCAAGAGTCAGCCAGCAGGCTCAATACCGCGAACCTACTCGATCACGTAAATATAGGTCGGGTCACCCTCCACCGAGGCAGTACCGGCACGCAGCAGCACGTCAGTCACCTGAACCAGCGCCTCCATGGCATCATCAACCTCAACCAGCACCGGATACTTAGCGCTCAGCAGGGACAACACCTGCATAATCGCCTCCACGGCACCCTCATTATCGAAGTCATAACCCAGCAGCAACTCCGTGGCGGTCTTCTCATCCACCAGCGCCGCCTCCGGGTCAGTCTCGAAGGGGTGGTAGCTCACCGCAAACGCAACAATCGGACCCTTCTTACCCTCTGCAGCCGCCTCACGAATATGGTCACGAAGCACCACGGCGCCAAAAGCACGCACCTCATCCGAAAGGAAGTAGCGGTTCACCGTGCCCAAACCAACCTCGGCGGGAACATCCCACTCGTGGGCGCGGCGGTAGAAATCCCACAGCGCGGCGGTCAGCTCCACCGAACCGGTCGCCAAATCCTCAATCGCCTGAGTCTCATTACCGTCAGCGTCCTCACGCAGTGACACCGGAGGAATCGCACCCGGCTCCACACGCACCATACGGGAACGCTGAATCAGCTTCATGCCAGCCGCCTGCGCGAACTCCTCACCGTCACTAAACGGCGCCAACTTCACACGCAGAGCAGTGGTCTGACCGTGCGCCGCCGCAATCTCACGCAACGCATCCAGCAGGGCAGTACCAATACCCTGACGGCGGTGATCAGCCGCGACCTCCACATAGGACCACAAACGCGTCGGATGCAGCATCGAAGCCACCACAGTACCCGCAGCCACCGGCACACCAGAAACAGTCACCACCAGAGTACGGCTAAACGGCGCATCACTATCCGGGCCGAAAAGGCCACGCTGGCGCTCCTCAACCTCATTGCGGGCAGAGTTCCAAATCTCAAGCAGGGCAAGGTCATCGCCCTCCTGCCAGGGGCGAATCTCAAATTTTTCGCTGAGGCGTTCAGCCATATCCGTGCACCTTTCCTTCGCTCGCGTCAAACGTGCCAATCAGTCTAACCAGGGTAGCCCAAATACACGACGGCGGGTAGCCTCTTTCGCTCTAAGAGGCTACCCGCCGACCATGTTATAAATTATTTTTAGCCTGCCAGGCGTGCAGCCAGGTAAGACTTCACCTGGTCCAGAGCCACACGCTCCTGGTTCATGGTGTCGCGCTCGCGGATGGTCACAGCCTGATCCTCGAGGGTATCGAAGTCTACGGTAATGCAGAACGGGGTACCGATCTCATCCTGGCGGCGGTAACGGCGGCCAATAGCGCCCGCCTCGTCGTAGTCCACGTTCCACAGGCCACGCAGCTCATTCGCCAGCTTAGTTGCCGGCTCAGACAGTTCAGCCTTCTTCGACAGCGGCAGAACAGCAGCCTTCACCGGTGCCAGGCGCGGGTCAAGCTTCAGCACGACGCGCTTATCCACGCCACCCTTAGTGTTGGGTGCCTCGTCCTCGACGTATGCGTCGACGAGGAACGCCATCATGGAGCGGGTCAGGCCGAAGGACGGCTCAATCACGTACGGCACGTAACGCTCACCGGTAGCCTGGTCGAAGTACTCAAGCTTCGCGTTGGAGTGCTCATTGTGCACGCCCAGGTCGTAGTCGGTACGGTTCGCAACGCCCATCAGCTCGCCCCACTCCGAACCCTGGAAGCCGAAGCGGTACTCAACGTCAATAGTGCCAGCCGAGTAGTGTGCACGCTCCTCCTTAGGAACGTCGAAGCGGCGCATGTTATCCGGGTTGATACCCAGGTCAACGAACCAGTTCCAGCAGTCCTCAACCCACTCGTTGAAGTACTTATCAGCGTCATCCGGGTGCACAAAGTACTCAATTTCCATCTGCTCGAACTCACGAGTACGGAAAATAAAGTTACCGGGAGTGATCTCGTTACGGAACGACTTACCGATCTGGCCAATACCGAACGGCGGGCGCTTACGAGAAGCAGTGACCACATTGTTGAAGTTCACGAAAATACCCTGAGCGGTCTCCGGGCGCAGGAAGTGCAGACCCTCCTCATTATCAACCGGGCCCAGGTAAGTCTTCATCAGACCGGAGAAGTTCTGCGGCTCAGTCCACTCACCGCGAGTGCCACAGTTCGGGCAAGCAATCTCTTCCATGCCCTCAGCCGCGCGGCCCTTCTTCGCCTCAAAGTTCTCCAGCAGGTGATCCTGACGCAGACGCTTGTGGCACGACAGGCACTCAACCAGCGGGTCGGTGAAGGTCGCCACGTGACCGGACGCCTCCCACACCGCACGAGGCAGAATAACGGAGGAATCCAGGCCAACCATGTCCGCACGGGAGCGGACGAAACGCTGCCACCACTGCTGACGGATGTTTTCCTTCAGCTCTGCACCGAGGGGGCCGTAGTCCCATGCGGAGCGGGAACCGCCGTAAATTTCACCGGCCTGGAAAACAAAGCCGCGGCGCTTCGCGAGCGCAATAACGTTATCGAGGGTGGACTTTTCAGCCATAGTTACTCCTTCTGCCCCGCCACCGGCTGTGACGTGCGTGAGTTCGGGTTCATAAGGGACGCCGCCCAGAACGGGGCGCCCGTATTCGCGCTCATCGGCGCAATATGCACACTTTTTGATGCAAGACACTAGGGTACCATCACCACCCCACCCCTGGGTATGCCTACCCGGCCCACCACACCCCCATTTTTGCCGGACACCAGTATGCACCCGGCGGGATAAACTAGAGAGCATGGAAGAAATTTTTATTCGCGACGACATGATCCGCCTCGGCCAGTTCCTCAAGCTCGCCAACCTCGTAGAGGACGGCGCGCAGGCACGCGAGGTCATTCAGCACGGCCTGGTAAAGGTCAACGGCGACATTGAGGAAGCACGCGGCAAGCAGCTGCACCCCGGCGACACCGTGACCCTCAACGGCGTGACCGTGAAGGTTGCGCACGAGGACTAGTCCGCATTTGGTTTGTCTGAGCGCTGGAGGCGCTAGTGACCGTCCTCGTTCCTCCCCTCACTAAGCAGGGACGGGGCGCCGCATATTTCCTCCGCGCCTACGCAGGGGCACCCGTCACCCGGACGCTCCGCTTCCTCCTCGCTCCGCATCGGAGAGCGTCCGGGATGACACCCTGAGGGCGCATCCGGAAAACGCGGCCGCACCCGCACAGTACCCCAGCGCGGAAAGGCGGTATCGTCCGAAAGTGACATCAGGGTGCCCGAAGCGAAGCGAGGGCGGGTTCCCTGTAGGAACGAGGACGATAACCGCCTTTCCAAGTGGAACTGCACAGAACCGAGCGGAAGCAGAACTACACGTAAGGCCCCCGAGTCATGATGACTCGGGGGCCTTCCCTATAGCCGTTTTAGGCGTCAGAGCCTTCCGCGGTGCCAGTCGCCTCCGCAACCTTCTGCGCACGAATACGCGGCTCCTTACCCTGCACCTTCACCTCCAAGAACTCGCCCACATGGCGAATCTCCATAGCGCTCACACCGTGACCCGCGCCAGCGTACAGCACCTTGATGCCGTCAGTGTATTTGCGGATCCAGTCGTAGGTGTAGTTCACCATCTCCTGCGGGATGACGGGGTCTTCCTGGTCACGACCAAAGAACACCGGCAGTTCGGTCTTCTTCAGCTCCTCGTCCTTGAAGTACGGCGAATCAGAATCTACCGCGTAGCCGGACAGCCCCACTACGGCGGCGAACTCGCCGGGGGCGTGACGCACCATCGAAGTTGCGATACCCATACCCTGCGAGAAGCCCAGCAGGGTCACCGAAGCATACGGTTCACGGTTCGCACGCACCCACTCCAGCACGTAGTCGCTCGCCTGCTCGATGGCGCGCTGGTCAGATTCAAGCTGCTGGTTCAGCGGGTACCACTGGTAGCCGATAGCATCTGCGGCAATGTAGGCGCCGGTCGAGTCCGCGGAGAACTGGCTGCCAACCGGCTGCGGTGCACGCATGGAGGCGTAGGTGAAACCCTCCTGCGGAAGGTGCGCCGCCAGGGACAGCAGGTCGTGCTCCTGGGAGCCGTAGCCGTGCAGCATGAGCACCAGGTGGGTGCCTACACGTTCGTTCTCGGGGCGGGTGTATTCGACGACGTATTTGTTTTCGCTCATGCACCCATCTTAGCGAGGACTCCTCCACAAACCTGCACCGCAGGTTCCGCCGCTAGCTTGACCCTCACCTAACGTGAGGTTTTAGAGTGAAACCATGGACGCGAACAGAACACCGCCTGACGGGCAACACGAATACACCGTAGGAGAAGCGGCATCATTGCACGGGCTAACAGTCCGCACGCTTCACCATTGGGAGCAGCGGGGCTTACTCAACCCGGCACATGATGAGTTCAACGGGTACCGGTACTACACCGATACAGACCTTGAACGAATCACCGTCATCATGGGATACCGCGCCATCGGCATGAGCCTTGACGCCATTCGCAACATACTGCAGGACCAAGCGAACAGCACCGAGCATCTGCTCGCTCAGCGGGATATGCTTCAACGCAGAATCGCCGCGTATGGGCGCATGCTTGAAACCATCGAACATCTTTTGGAGGACACAATGGCACCTAAAAATGAGCAGCTCAGCGCTGCCGAAAAAGCCGAGATCATGGGTGAGGGGTTCAGCCTCGCCCACCAGCAGGAAGCGCAGGAGCATTACGGAAAAACTGACGACTGGGCTGAATACCAGCGCCGCACTGCCTCGATGGACCGTGCCGACTGGCAGAACGGCAAACAGCAGGTTGACGAGGTAGAGCAGGCCCTCGTCGAGGCATTCAACCGCGGCGTGCAGCCGGGCAGTGAGGAGGCGAACGCGCTCGCCGAGCGGCACCGCGCCTCCCTGTTCTTCTTCGAGGTCACCCCCGCTAAGCACGCTATTCTAGCCCGCGGCTACGTTGAGGATGCCCGTTTCAAGGCGCACTACGAGAAGCTTGCGACCGGGCTCGCAGAATGGTTGCGGGATGTCATCTACGAGAATGCTCGTGCACACGGTATTGACCCGCAGGAAGCTACCTGGGGGTAAGCCTCCGGAGTGGAGATACCTAGTAACTCAGCTTGAGTAGCCGAGCATGCCAGCTGAGCACAGAAAAACGCCCGGTATTCCCAACGTTGGGAATACCGGGCGCTTATACGCGTCTGCAGAAGACTAGTTACCTAGCGGGTGCCGTCGAGGTGACGACGGTGCTCCTGAATACGGCGATCCAGGTGCTCAAGGTTCTGCTGCAACCCCACAATCTCATCCTCAATCTTCTGACGGGCACGCTCCATCACATCAATGGATAGGGCGTGGTCGTCCGGATTGCTCAAAATCGTGCGAATATCGGCAAGACTCATGCCGGCCTGACGGCAGGTAGCAATAAACCGTGCTGCGGAGATAGACTCCTCATCAAAAATACGGGTTCCGTGAGCATCACGGGGCACAGCAATGAGCCCCTCTTTTTCGTAATAGCGCAGGGCGTGGGTGCTCACCCCCAACTGCTCCGCTACCTCTTGAATACTTACCACAACTTTAATGCTATGGGGTTAGAGCGGGTCTAAAGCAAACCGAGAACCCTTACCTTCCGGTGCAACAGGAGGCTACTTCCGCGGTATCTCGCGGAGGTTCCACAAAGCACCCAAAAAACCGGAAAATATTCCCTGACCTGGCACAACACCTTTCAAAAGGATGCAAAGAAACGCCGGATACTCGCATTGTGCAAGCACCCGGCGCCTCCTTACCTAACCTTTAGGGTGAAGGTTAATTCTCGGCGGGCGGAAGAACCTGTGAAGACACTATCTGCCCACCCGGAATTTACCCGCACTTAGGTGGTATAAACAGCAATCAGAGGGGCTTGGGTCAGCACCCCGTGAATACTCGCGGTTCTCGTAGTTCTAGCGGGTCGCCGTAGCATACAAGCGAGTCATCGAATCCAACGCCTCACGCTCACGCTGCGCCTCACTTGGGGTGGCGGATTCATCTTCAACGCCGAGGGCGCGCGCCAGAATCTTCTCCACCTGCTTCGCCTCAATCAAGAAGCCGTCATGGCCGTGGTTCGACTCGATAATGTCCACGGGCACCGGGGTGGGCAGCGCCTCCGCCAAGCGGTGCGACTCGTGGGGGAAGAACAGGCGGTCCGTGTTCACCGCCGCAATGGTCCACTCACAATCGGTGTGTGCCAGCGCCTGCGCCAGAGTGCCGCGGCCACGAGCCACATCGTGTGAAATCAGTGCCTCATTGACCGCCAGGTAGCTGTTCGCGTCAAAACGCTCAACCAGCTTAGCGCCGTGGTGGTCCAGGTAGCTTTCAATGGCGTAGCGGCCACGCGGCTCACCCAGCGAACCGCCCACAGTGTTTTCACCGCGGTTCTCCTCACGGCCGAAGCGGTGCTCCAGTTCGGCGGGGCTGCGGTAGGTGGTGTGCGCGATACGGCGCGCCAGAGCCAGACCGGCAGTCGGTGCAGGACCGGCATAGTAGTCGCCACCGGCAAAGTTCGCATCCGAACGAATCGCAATGTTCTGAGTGTGGGCCCAGGAAATCTGCTCCGCCGTAGCCGAAGGACCGGAGGCAATGACCGCGCATCCGCGCACCAGCTCGGGGTTAGTTGCCGCCCACTCGAGGGCGCGAGCGCCACCGAGGGAACCACCGATTATGTAGCGGAAGCTCGTCACGCCCAGTGCACGCGCCAGACGCGCCTCCGCACGTACGGAGTCGCGGATGCTCACCTGCGGGAAGCGGGAACCCCAGTGCTCACCAGCGCCCGGGTAGCCCTCGGGGACGATGCTTGCCGGGCCGGTAGAACCGTAGCAGCCACCCAAAATATTGGGGGCAATCACGAAGTAGCGGTTGGTGTCCACGACCGAGCCGGGGCCCACGATGCCTTCCCACCAGCCGTCCGATTCGATAGCGCGAATCAGCGGGGCGGGCATGTCGGGGGTGGGTACGCCGCGGGAGACATGCGTGTCACCGGTGAGCGCGTGCAGGATCAGGATGGCGTTATCGCCAGCCTCGTTGAGGGTGCCCCAGGTTTCGTAGCCGATGGTGACCTGCGGCAGGGTCACGCCGGACTCGAGCTCCATGTCGCCGATGTTCAGCTGACGCAGGTAGCCTTGCGCTTCGGGGTGTTCGCGCTGGGTGCCCGCAACGGGGATGGGTGCGGTGACAGGCTGGCTGGTAGTGCCGGACTTGGTGGTGCCGGACTGGCTAGTGCTCTGGGTGGTCATGGGGTTCCCTTCACTGGGTTGGTCGGCGAGGTGGTGCCGGGTGTGAGCGGGGTACTCGTCTGTGGGTAGGAGAAGCAACAGATTGGGCGGCAGCAACGCCGCACAGTTACAACATGCTCCGTAACGGGGAATCCGCAGGTGGACCGAAAAGCCGTAGCTTACCGGTCCACCTGCGGGTTGCATCACCGTTTAGGAGAGGGTGTCGAAGCCCAGCTGCAGGTCAGCGAGAATGTCGTCGATGTTCTCGATACCGACTGCCAGGCGGACGAAGTTCGGGTACACGCCAATTTTCTCCAGTTCCTCAGCGGAAAGCTGGGAGTGGGTGGTGGAGGCGGGGTGAATCACGAGCGAGCGCACGTCACCGATGTTCGCCACGTTGGAGTGCAGCTTCAGGGCGTCCACGAAGTCGCGGGTCTGCTCCAGGGTTGCGTCCTTGAGGGTGAAGCCGAGCACCGCACCGGGGCCCTTGGGCAGGTACTTCTGTGCGCGCTCGTACCAGGGGGAGGATTCCACGCCAGCCCAGATGACCTTCTCGACCTGCGGGTTTGCTTCGAGCCAGTGAGCGACCTTGGTGGCGTTCTCGATGTGGCGTTCGATGCGCAGGGAGAGGGTCTCCAGGCCGATGCCGATGTTGAAGGCGTTGGTCGGGGAGATGGCGGCACCGGTGTCACGCAGCAGGGAGACGCGCGCCTTCAGGATGTAGGAGAGGTTCGCGCCGAACGCGGAGTCCTTACCCAAATCGCGTGCGTAGACCAGGCCGTGGTAGCCGGGGGCGGGCTGGTTGAACTTGGGGAACTTCTCGGGGTCTGCACCGTAGTCGAAGTTACCGGAGTCAACGATCACGCCGCCGATGGAGGTGCCGTGGCCGCCCAGGTACTTGGTGGCGGAGTGGACGACTACGTCTGCGCCGTGCTCGATGGGGCGCAGCAGGTACGGGGTGGGTACGGTGTTGTCCACGATCAGGGGCACACCGTTTTCGTGTGCAATCTTGGCGATGGGCTCAATGTCGAGCACGTCGTTGCGGGGGTTGGGCACGGACTCGCCGTAGAAGAGCTTGGTGTTGGGGCGGACTGCGGCGCGCCATGCGTCCAGGTCGTCCGGGTCCTCAACAAAGGTGGTTTCAATGCCCAGGTCGGCGAGGGTGTACTTGAGCAGGTTGTAGGTGCCGCCGTACACGGAGGGCGAAGCAACAACGTGGTCGCCTGCACCGGCAATGTTCAGGATTGCGTAGGTAATAGCTGCCTGACCGGATGCCAGCAGCAGCGCGCCTACGCCGCCTTCCAGGGAAGCAATACGGTTTTCGATGACTTCCTGGGTGGGGTTGTTGAGGCGAGTGTAAATGGGGCCCAGCTCGGCGAGGGCGAAACGGTTCGCGGCCTGCTCGGCGCTGTCAAAGACGAAGGAGGTGGTCTGGTAGATAGGTAGTGCCCGAGCTCCCGTTGCGGCATCCGGCGCCTGACCTGCGTGAATCTGGCGGGTTTCGAACTTCCAACCGGCGGGGTTGGCGGGAGTCGGGACGGTAGTGTTGTTGCTCATGCGTGGCTCCTATTGGGGATTCTTAAGGGGCCGCATGCCGACGGTACAGGAATCGTCGTCGAATAATCCTGTCACGATTGATGTACCGGTTTCGGTCACATCGGTCCCGCGCTTGCGTCACGCTTGTGCGTGCCGCCCGGTCTTCACCCAGGGCACCCCACCGCGGAGGAGGGTTGCCGGCCAGCTAGCTGGGGCTTATCGCTGGCGCTCTTGACCTGTTATTTAGAGTGTCATAGGGCACGGGGCGGGGTCAAGGGTTTTGTGGGTGCGCGGTACTTTAAGACATTTCATTGCAAAGATGACGTTTTTTAACGTCTGTCATAAAACATGAACGACGGTACCGGGGCAATCCGAGGGCGCGGCAATCGAGATGCGGAGGCGGGCACCCACCATCCACACAGTAACCCCCATCACTTTTATCTACGGTTTTTCGGTACACTGAAATGACACATACACTCACGCAGGGTACAACTCACTACGGCTCGCTACGCCGTTTATCCTGCCCAGCATCCCTCCGGTATAGGGGCCAGAGGGTCATACCCGAAGGTTACCTACCATGTCTCTTGTTCTTGATGCGGCGCAGCTCAGCCGCGTCTTTGGCAAAGGTGAAAACGCTTTTACCGCAGTCGACCGTGTGTCACTTCGCGTCAGTTCCGGTGAGATTCATGCTCTCCTCGGCCCCAACGGTGCGGGCAAAACGACGACCGTGCAGATGTGCTCGACCCTGCTCACCCCTACCGGCGGTAGCCTCACCGTGAACGGTGTGGATGCTATCGCTCACCCGCAGCGGGCTCGCCGCCACGTGGGCCTCGCGTTGGGCGGGGAGAACGGCTTCTACCCGCGCGCCAGTGCCCGCGATAATCTGCTGTTCTTCGCCGATGTTGCGGGGGTTTCCGGGCGTGCCAGACGGCACAAGGTGGAGCATGCCCTAGCCCGCGTAGAGCTCACCGACGCGGCGGCGCGGCCCGTCCAGGAGTTTTCCCGCGGCATGAAGCAGCGCCTACATATTGCCCGCGCTCTGCTCGGCTCCCCCGCTCTGCTCCTGCTGGATGAGCCGACCAACGGGCTCGACCCCGATATCGCCCTGACCGTGCGTACCCTCATCCGTTCTCTCGCGGAAGACGGCGCCGCCGTTCTGCTGACGAGTCATCTGTTGGGCGAAATCGAGGATTTGGCGCACACTATTACCGTTTTGGGTGCTGGCTCCGTTGCTGTGAGCGGCAACCTCGAGGCTATTGCCGCGCACGCCGGCATTGCCGCCACGACCGTAGTTCAGGTCGAGGCCACCGCCACCGAGGGCCTTGATACGCTCCGCAGGTTCCTCGGCGATAAGGCGGCGGTACTTTTTGCCCCGCGTGGCTCCGGCTGGGAACTCACTCTCTACTGGCACGGCGAGCGCGCCACGTTTGAGGCGGGCGCGGCGCACCGTATCCTCACGGAGGGGCTTGCCACCGCGAACATTGGGGCACGGACCGAACCGTACACGCGCCCGGCAACCCTGGAAGAGGCATACCTGGCGATGGCGGAGGGGCTCAAGCGATGAACGCTCAGACGCAACGCTCGGAAGAGTTCCAGCGGCAGGGTCGACGGTACGACCTGTGGCAGGAGTGCGCCCGCCAACTGCGACTCATGGGCTTTAGCCTGCGCCAGTTCCTGACGGTCCCCTACTTCATTCAGCTGCTCATCAGTACGGTACTCGGCTCGGTCATCCTTCAGGCGCTCGCCGTGCATGCGGCGGCGCAGAGCTCCGCGGGTCACTCCGTTGACCCGACCCTAGCCTGGACTCGCGCCGGCATTGTGGGCATGTGGTCGGTCTGCATCGTGTCTGCGGGCATCATCAATTTTGAGCGTTTCCGCGGGACCCTCGTGTACCTGTGTTCGGGGTCAATCTCTCCGGTGCGGGTGCTGGCGGCTATCGTTTCAAGCGCCTCCATTGTGGGTCTGGCTGCCTTGCCCCTATCGTGGGCGGTTTGGGCTCTTGTGACACTCAACCCGCAGGTCACGGATTTTTCAGCACTCTGGCCGCGCTACGTTCTGGGCGTTCCCCTGCTGTGGCTTGCGTGCCTGTCGGTCACGTTCATGATTGCGGTGTTCTTCGTGGCGACGCCGAACGCTATCGCCTACGAGGAGCTGTTGCTCGTGCCGGTTTTTATTCTTTCCGGGGTTCTCTTCACGACCGTTGAAGCGCCCGCCTGGCTAGATGCCGCGGGCGTGCTCATTCCTCTGCAGGCGCCGGTTCACCTGCTACTTGGGCGTACCGTCATAACTACCCCGGCGGATGCGCTCCTGCCCGTGGCACAGACTCTGGTCGTGAGCTTCATCTGGGCGTTGTGCGCCTTCCTTTTTGCCCGGAAGGCTCTCGCCTCCGCCCGTCGTCGCGGCACCCTGGGGGCGATGTAGCGTGCGTGCTCTCTCCTCTGTTGCCCTGCCTGGCGCTGTATCACTGTCTGGCACGGCGCGTCGGGCTCTGTCTACCGCCTCTATTGGCTGGTCGTCGTCTATTACCTTCGCAACCCTCGGAACGGCTATCACGACCCTGGTGCTCGTGCCGGGCCTCAATGTGCTTTTCACGGTGCTTCTGGGTGCTGATCTTGCCGCGAACGATACGGTACGCATCGGCTGCGCGTCTGCTCTGATTGCCACCCTCAGCTCCGTGGCAGCCGGTATTGTCGCGCGCGTTGCCACCGACCGGTGGATTGGCGTCTTCGAGTACGTGTGTACGGCTCGCCCGGTGGATGCTGGCTACTGGCTCGGTGCGGCGGCGGTACCCGCGTTGCTGGCATCCGTGACGGGTCTGAGCAATGTGGGCATCGTGTGGTTACTGTCCCTCACGGCACCCTCTACCGGGGCGGCTTCGGGGCTTCTGATTGGAGCCATTGCGCTGATGCCGGTTGCGGTTCTGGGCGGGGTCTGCCTGGGCATTTTTGCCGCCGGGCTCGGTCTGTACCTGTCGGATCCGTACACGGGGTCGAATTTTCTGTCGATTATTCTGCCAGTGAGCGCGGGCGTGATTGTGCCGGTGAGTACCTACCCCGGTTGGCTTGCGTGGGTGTGTTCCTGGGTTCCGGGGTCCCGGCTGGTGCAGGCTTTAGATACCTCTGGCAGTATTGCGAGCAGCACTACCCCGAATCTCTTCGCGCTCCTGGCGACGGACGCGGCGCTGGCGGTACTCTACGCCGCTATCGGGTTGGGGCTGACGGTCCTTGCCGCCCGCCGCATCCGTTCCGGCGCCCGCGCATCGCTGTTGTAAACGGTGAACCCTGAAAAAGAACGAACCTTTTAATCACCCGCTATCCGGGCGCCGCAACCAAGAAAGACTATTCCTGTGACCATTGCTCCCGCTTCATACACCTTAGAGACCCTAGGGTTCGACCCTTCCTGGCAGGGTTCAGCAATCCGCGCCGCGTTCACCCTCGGCGGTACCCTCGAAAACTTTACCCTCGCCCGTGTCAGCGCCGTGCACCGCACCCGCTGCGAGCTGCTGACCTGCGAGCAGGGTGAGCTCATTAAGCTTTCCGCTCCGCTGCGTCCGGTTGAGAACGACTACGGCGAAGAAGAGTACCCCGTCGTCGGCGACTGGGTACTCACCCAGCCCATCCCTGGAACCGGTAGCAATAGCCAGCCCTCGGAGCACAAACCCCTCGCGATACTGCCCCGGCGAAGCTACCTCACCCGACCCAGCGCCACCCGAGAATCCGCGGATCAGCCTGTCGCCGCCAACGTGGATATGCTCTGCATCGTTGAGCCCTGCTTCCCCGAGCCGTCCATTGGGCGAATTGAACGCTACACCGCCCTGGCGCACGCTTCCGGGGTGCAGGTCGCGCTGATTCTCACCAAGGGTGACCTGGTAACGGCCGAACAGCTCACCAACTACAGGGATTCCCTCGCAGGTGGTGTGGATGCGGTACTCGCCGTCTGCACGGACAACGGCTACGACCCTGCCCCGGTGGCGGAGCTTGTCGCCGGACGCACCGCCGCGTTCCTGGGCCGTAGCGGCGCAGGAAAATCCACCCTGGTCAACGCCCTGCTCAACCCCGGAGTTGACCCCCGCGAGGATAGCCAAGAATATCAGGTGCAGGTCACCTCCACGGTCCGAGATGCTGACGGCAAGGGGCGCCACACCACCACCAGCCGCCAGATGCTTGTTTTGCCCAGTGTGGAAAGCTCAAGCGAAGGAGACTCGACCAACGCAAAATCATCATCTGGCACGGTGCTGATCGACACCCCGGGCGTACGAGCCCTCGCCGCCACGAGCGATAGCTCCGCAATTGATGAGACCTTTGACGATGTCTCCAGCTACGCCTCCGCCTGCCGGTACAGCGACTGCTCCCACGGCTCCGAACCCGGATGCGCGGTACAGCAGGCGCTCGCCGACGGCGCTCTCGACCCCGAGCGCTTCGAACGCTACCGCAGGATGATAGCCGAATCCGCGCGTCTACGCCTGCGCTCTCAAGAACGTGAGTACAGGCAAAGTAACCGTGCCTTCACGAAGGCGAATAAGGCGGGCCGCCGCACCCTCATGTCCATTAAGGGGCGCACTAACTAGCCACTGAACGCGCACGTTGCGGCGAGGCTTCGGTGAGACTTCAGCTGGGCTTCCACAGGCTGAGCCGGGCGACCCCGCACAAGCCGCAATATAGTAGCCTGCCTCACTCTTCGATACACTAGAACTAGGCGTGCCCGCAGTCCCCCGCGCACCCTCACCGCCACCCGGCGGCACAGGAACGCGGGCGCAGACGGCACACACCATTCACAAACCCATAACTCAATGAAAGAGGTGGCAGCATGGCTGAACAGAACCTCACCCCGCCCGTACCGAAGAAGGTCGAGCACCGCCGCGAACACCACGGCGACGTCTTCATCGACCACTACGAATGGCTCCGCGACAAGGAAAGCGAAGAGGTCCTCAACTACCTCAAGGCAGAAGCCGAATACACCGAAGCTGTCACCGCAGACCAGCAGCCCCTCCGCGAATCCATCTTCAACGAAATCAAGGGCCGCACCCTGCTGTCGGATCTGACCGTCCCGAACCGTATCGGTGACTGGTGGTACTACAGCCGCATGGTGCCCGGCGGCCAGTACCCCGTCTTCTACCGCTACCCCGCCCTGCACGAAGGCGACGAGGTGGTGCGCTACACCCCGCCGACCGTCACCCCCGGCGAAGTACTCGAGGGTGAAGTCGTCATCCTCGACTGCAACGAATACGCCAAGGACATGGAGTTCTTATCCCTCGGCAGCTTCCAGCCCGCACGTAACGGCAAGCTGCTGAGCATCTCCGTGGACGAAAAGGGCGACGAACGCTACGAGCAGCGCTTCCTCAACATGGAAACCGGCGCCTTCCTCGAAGACACCATCCCCAACATTGCGGCGGGCTCCTTCTTCATCAACCACGCCGAACAGCTCATCTACCTCGTCCCCGACGAGTCGTGGCGCCCCTGGCGTGTCTACGTGCACGACGTCGGGCAGGGCACCGAAGACCACCTGATCTACGAGGAACCGGACAACACCATGTGGCTCGGCGCCGCCATGAGCTCCGACCGTTCCTCCGTGGTCATTACCAGCTCCAACTCCGAGTACACGGAGGTGCGCCTCATCCCCACCCGCGAACCCAAGGGCGAGCCGACCCTGCTCATCCCCAAGAGCGCGGGCATCGAATACTACGCTGAGCCGCTCAACATTGCCGGCGAGCAGCACCTGCTGATTCAGCACGACTACAATGCGTTGAACTCCGAGCTGGTCCTCGCAGACATGCCGCGCGAAGGTGAAAGCCTCGAAGAGTACGCGCAGCGTTGGGTGCCGGTCATCCGCCACAGCGAACACGTGCGCCTGGAGGGCTTCACCTTCACCGCAACGCACCTGGTCGTCACCGCCCGCGCGGACACCACCACCCGCATCTTCCTCGCACCGCGTGAGCAGCTGCCCATCCAGTGGCGCCGCCGCCGCCCCGCCGGCGTGACCTTCATGGAACCTGCCGGCTTCGACGAGGAGCTGTACACCGCCTCCGTGCTGCGTGCGGAGAACTACTCCCCCGTACTGCGCATCGCCTACACCTCGTACCTGACGCCGCGCCGCGTCTACGACTACTTCCCCATGTCGCAGACCCTGCTGCTGCGCCGTGAAACCCCGGTACTCGGCGGCTACAACCGTGAGGACTACCGCGCATACCGCGACTGGGCACCGGCGGCGGACGGCACGCTCATCCCGATCTCGGTGATTCACCGCGCCGACCTGGACATGAGCAAGCCGCACCCGGTCATCCAGTACGGTTACGGCTCGTACGAGTCGTCCATGGACCCGATGTTCTCCATCCCGATGCTGTCGATCCTGGACCGCGGCGTCATCTACGTCATCGCGCATATTCGCGGCGGCGGCGAGATGGGCCGCTCCTGGTACCAGAACGGCAAGAAGCTCGCGAAGAAGAACACCTTCACCGACTTCGTGGACGTCACCAGCTACATTGCAACTAAGCCGTGGGCTGATGAGGCGCGTATCGGCTGCTACGGCGGTAGCGCCGGCGGCCTGCTCATGGGCGCCGTCGTGAACCTCGCCCCCGAAAAGTACGCCGCCTGCCTGGCAGCCGTACCGTTCGTGGATGCGCTGACCACCATCCTCGACCCGGAGCTGCCGCTGTCGGCGATGGAGTGGGAAGAGTGGGGCAACCCGATTGAGGACCCGGAAGTGTACGCCTACATGAAGTCGTACACCCCGTACGAGAACATCCGCCCGGTCCGCTACCCGGCGATTGCTGCGGTGACGAGCCTGCACGACACCCGCGTGCTCTACGTGGAGCCCGCAAAGTGGATTGCGGCGCTGCGTGAGCAGATTGACCCGTCGTCGCCGGTGCCGCTGCTGAAGATTGACATGTCGGGCGGTCACGGTGGTGGTTCCGGCCGGTATACGCGTTGGCGTGAGATCGCCTGGGATTACGCGTTCCTGCTGACTCACCTGGGCGTCACCAAGTAGGCTAAAGCACGCCAACCGCGTATACCCTTCCGCATGCAGATTTGGTGCCTCGCGCGCTCGGAATCTGCACGCTCCAGTGCGTTGGCGTGAGATCGCCTGGGATTACGCGTTCCTGCTCACTAACCTGGGCGTCACCAAGAGGCTATAACCAACTAAGCCACGCTTTAAAAAGAACGCTCCGTCTGTATCTGGGTGATACGGACGGAGCGTTCCTCGTTTATCCCTGCTCCTGTGGCGGTTCGCTACACACTTCCTCCGCGCCTACGCAGGGGCACCCGTCACACGGGCGCTCCGCCCTTCCTCGCTTCGCTGCGGAGAGCACCCGTGTGACACCCTGAGGGCGCTTCCGGAAGGTGTAGCCTCGCCGCCCCGGTCGCATGGGCCGCGGAAAGCACCCGAGAGGGTACCCTGATGTCGCTTCCGGAAGGTGCACCGGCACGCTTCGACCCTGGGGCCAAGAGCGGCTCACTGAGGGGCTACCCGAGCACCCAACCGGAAAACGCGGCCGACCCCGCACAGTACCCCAGCGCGGAAAGGCGGTATCGTCCGTAGTGACATCAGGGTGCCCGAAGCGAAGCGAGGGCGGGTTCCCTGTAGGAACGAGGACGATAACCGCCTTTCCAAGCGGAAGCAACCGTGCATAGCCATACGGAACCAGTCACGGACTTTAGAGAGCACAAAAGAGGCGCCGCCTCCCACACGGGAGACAGCGCCTCTTTCGTTAGAGCCGGGTCAGCGGAAAAGCTTAGCCTTCCACGCCGCACTCAGCCAGAATCAGCTCACGCACGCGGGCGGCGTCAGCCTGACCGCGGGTAGCCTTCATGACCTGACCGACGATAGCGCCAGCAGCCTGAACCTTACCGGCACGGATCTTGTCGGCAACGTCGGGCATTGCTGCCAGTGCCTCCTGGACGGCTGCGGTGAGCGCGCCGTCGTCGGAGACCACGGCGAGGCCGCGTGCCTCAACGATTTCGGCGGGGGTTCCTTCACCGGCGAGGACGAACTCGAGCACCTGGCGGGCGATCTTGTCGTTGATCTTGCCTTCGGAGATGAGCGCTTCGAGGGCGACCACGGTTGCGGGCTCCACGCCGAGGGCGGTGAGCTCAACTTCAGCCTGCTTTGCGCGGCGGGCGATCTCACCCATCCACCACTTGCGGGCTGCAGCTGCGGTTGCGCCTGCGGCGACGGTCTCTTCGATAACGTCGAGTGCGCCAGCGTTGACGACGTCGCGGAACTCTTCGTCAGAGTAACCCCACTCGCCCTTGAGGCGGCGGCGGCGCTCTGCCGGGGGTTCGGGCAGTTCGGCGCGCAGACGCTCAATCCATTCGCTGTTGGTGACGACCGGTACGAGGTCCGGTTCGGGGAAGTAACGGTAGTCGTCGGCGTCGGACTTGGGGCGGCCCGAGGAGGTTTCGCGGGTGTCTTCGTGCCAGTGGCGGGTCTCCTGGGTGACCTTTTCGCCGCGTTCGAGGATCGCTGCGTGGCGGCGAATCTCGTAGCGGACGGCGCGCTCAACGGAACGGAGGGAGTTCACGTTCTTGGTTTCGGAGCGGGTGCCGAACTTCTCTGCGCCCTTGGGCATGAGGGAGACGTTGGCGTCGCATCGGACGTTACCGCGTTCCATACGGGCGTCGGAGATGCCGAGGGAGCGGACGATGTCGCGGATTGCGGCAACGTAGGCGCGTGCCAGTTCGGGTGCGCGCTCGCCGGCACCGACGATGGGTCGGGTGACGATCTCGATCAGGGGCACGCCTGCGCGGTTGTAGTCGACCAGGGAGGAGGTTGCACCCTGGATTCGGCCGTCTGCGCCGCCGACGTGGGTGAGCTTGCCTGCGTCTTCTTCCATGTGGGCGCGCTCAATTTCGACGGTGAAGATGGTGCCGTCTTCGAGCTCAACGTCCAGGGAGCCGTTTTCCGCGATAGGGCCGCCAGCCTGGGAGGTCTGGAAGTTCTTCGGGGAGTCCGGGTAGAAGTAGTTCTTGCGGGCGAAGTAGGACTTGTCTGCAATGTCGCAGCCCAGTGCCAGGCCGAGCTTGATGGCGGACTCGACGGCGGTCTTGTTCACCATGGGCAGCGCGCCGGGCAAGCCGAGCGATACGGGGGTGACGTTGGTGTTGGGTTCGTCGCCGAACTCGTTGGGTGCGGAGTCGAACATCTTGGTCTTGGTGTTGAGTTCGACGTGCACCTCGAAGCCGAGGACCGGGTCGTACTTTTCGATGGCTTCTTCGAAGCTGAGGACTTCTTCACTCATTACTTGGTTCCCCCAAAGTCAAAGTCGCGGATCAGAGTTTCGGTGTCGGGCAGGCTCTTGTAGAGCGGTGCGCCCCATTTTGCGGTGAGCAGTTCTTCCAGTGCTGCGCCGACGCGGTAGAGGCGTGCGTCTTCGCGTGCGGGTGCGGTGAACTGGATGCCGACGGGCAGGTTGTTCTCTTCGGAGAGGCCGCCGGGCAGGGAGAGCGCCGGGACGCCTGCCAGGTTGACGGGCACGGTTGCGACGTCGCCCAGGTACATTGCCATGGGGTCGCCTTCGGTCTTCTCGCCGAGCTTGAATGCGGTGGAGGGCGCGGTCGGGGAGATGAGCACGTCGCACTTTTCGAATGCTGCTGCGTAGTCGCGCTGGATGAGGGTGCGTACGCGCAGTGCGGCGCCGTAGTAGGCGTCGAAGTTACCGGCGGACAGTGCGTAGGTGCCGAGGATGATGCGGCGCTTGACCTCGTGGCCGAAACCTGCGGAGCGGGTTGCGGACATGACGCGTTCGATGGTGACGGGGCCATCTTCGGGTACGACGCGCAGGCCGTAGCGGACGCCGTCGTAGCGTGCCAGGTTGGAGGACACCTCGGAGGACATGATCATGTAGTAGGCGCTGATGGCTTCGGTGACGGAGGGCAGGGAGACCTCGATGATCTCTGCGCCTGCGGCACGCAGCTCTTCGACGGATTCGCGGAAGCGTGCGAGGACGCCTGCTTCGAAGCCTTCGCCGTCGCCGCCGCCGAGTTCCTTGATGACGCCGATGCGCAGGCCGGACAGGTCGCCCTTGCGTGCGGCTTCTGCGCCTGCCTTGGCTTCTTCAACGAAGTTGCCGGGCTCATCGGGCAGGGAGGTTGCGTCGAGCGGGTCGTGGCCTGCGATTGCTTCGTGGAGCAGCGCGGTGTCCAGGACGGTGCGTGCGACGGGGCCTACCTGGTCGAGGGAGGATGCCATGGCGATGACGCCGTAGCGGGAGACGGAGCCGTAGGTGGGCTTGACGCCGACGCTACCGGTCAGCGCTGCGGGCTGGCGGATGGAGCCGCCGGTGTCGGTGCCGAGCGCCAGGGGTGCCTGGAAGGCGGTGACGGCTGCTGCGGAGCCGCCGCCGGAGCCGCCGGGTGCGCGGTCAAGTGCCCAGGGGTTGCGGACTACACCGAATGCGGAGTGCTCGTTGGAGGAGCCCATTGCGAATTCGTCGAGGTTGGTCTTGCCGAGGATGGGCATGCGTGCTTCGCGGACCTTGCGGGTGACGGTACCGTCGTAGGGGCTCATCCAGCCTTCGAGCATGCGCGATGCTGCGGTGGTGGGCTGGCCCTTGGTGACAATGAGGTCCTTGACGGCGATGGGTACGCCTGCGAGCGGGGGCAGTTCCTTGCCTGCTGCGCGGTCTGCATCCACTGCTGCTGCGGTGGCGAGTGCTTCTTCGGCGTTGATGTGCAGGAAGGCGTTGAGGCCGCTCTTACCGTCTGCTCGGTTGTCGCTCAGGGGTGCGCCGTCGGTGGCTGCGATGCGGTCCAGGTGTGCCTGGGTGAGCTCGACGGAGGTGATTTCGCCGGATGCGAGCTTTTCTGCTGCTTCTGCGGCGGTGAGCTGGATCAGTTCGTTCACTTGGTTGTTCTCCTCTTAGTCTTCGTCGAGGATTGCCGGCACGCGGAACTTGCCGTCCTGTGCGTCGGGGGCGCCGGAGAGCGCCTCTTCCTGGGTGAGGGTGGTGACGGGTACGTCTTCGCGGAAGACGTTCTCGAGGGGGATGGGGTGGCTGGTCGCGGGGATGTCGGCAGTTGCTTTCTGCGACATGGTCTCAACGGATGCGACGATGACGTCCAGCTCAGACGCCATCGCGGTGAGTTCTTCATCGGTCATCTCAATGAGTGCCAGCGATGCCAGGTGCTTTACCTGTTCAAAGGTGATGGCAGACATGGTTCTCCCGTAGTTTGTTTTCTTGTCTCTTCTCTAGTGTAGTGGAGGTTGCGTTTTCCGTCTCATTGGGGGTTGGAGGGTTTACCTGCTGGTTTGCGTGGTCAGGCGGTGTTCTCCTCCCCTATTTTCGGGTTAAATGCTCAACGCCCCGCTCCTCGTGTGAGGTGCGGGGCGTTGAGCTACAACGTGTCCACGTTACGCTTAAGGGTTAATCCTTAGGCGGGGATGGTCAGAACCTGGCCGGGGAAGATCAGGTCAACGTTGTAGATGATGTCGGTGTTCGCAGCTGCGATTGCCTGGTAGCCGCCTGCAACGCCGAGCTTTGCAGCAATCAGCGAGAGGGAGTCACCGGGAACCACGGTGTAGGTACCTGCTGCAGCCTTGGGAGCTGCGACGGGTGCCGCTGCGGGAGCTGCGGGAGCCTCAACTGCCGGTGCTGCTGCGGGTGCCTCAACTGCGGGGGCAGCGGGTGCTACCGGTGCAGCGGGTGCTGCTGCGGGCGCCTCAACTGCCGCGGGTGCAGCCTGAGCTGCAGGAGCTGCGGGTGCAGCCTGAGCCGCGGGAGCGGTGTAGGTCTGCTGGGTCTGCGACTGTGCAGCCACGGTGGTGGTGGGCTCGGTGTAGGTGGGAGCTGCGCCGGTCTTGCCGTAGAGGCCAAGCTTAGCGGAGCATGCGGGCCATGCGCCCCAGCCCTGGATAGCGAGCAGACGCTCGCCAGCCTCAATCTGCTGTGCACGGGTAGCGGTCGCGGGGGAGCCGGACATGCCGACGCCGTTCCAGGACTGCTGGGTGAACTGCAGACCGCCGTAGAAGCCGTTACCGGTGTTGATGGACCAGTTGCCACCGGACTCGCACTGTGCCAGTGCGTCCCAGGTAGCACCGTCTACTGCGTTTGCAGCGGGCATCGACATGGTAGCTGCTACAGCGCCACCGATGGCGAGAGCTGCTGCGGTACGACGAATGGAAGTGTTCTTCATAATGCTCCTTGGGGCCGTCCCCGCTCGTTCCGTCCCCGGAACTCTAGCGCGCCGCCGCTCACCCTTTGATAACGAAGTAGGTTACTCATATTCTGGCTCTACCATGTGAGCGGCTCTCCACCGATTTCATGTCACCGTGAGCGATTCTGCACTTATGTGCGGAATCCGGGTGGCGTTTCCTCGATGGGGACGTGCGGTAGAACCGGGCATCGTTTCAAGCATTCCAAGCTTGAAACCACACAGGTGATTCTCTTGCGAGAATCCATCTGGTCTCAAAGATAGCCGAGGTTTTTTATGATTCCAACCCGATTTCAAGTTCACAGCGAACGTCCCGGGTTCTCCCAGGGTTCTTCCAGGTTAAAAGTGCAGGAAACATTATTTAAGACCTTGAGCCCCGCGCGCCTTAAGGGTTTCACCCCGGAATTTCGGGGTTTTCTAGGGGTTTAACTCGGATGCGCTCCCCCGCCGAGTTTTCCGATTCGGGGTTGATGGGCGCCACCTTTAAGGGTTTTGAACAGCGTGTAAATATTTTTTAAATATTTCTTCGCTTTGGGAGTGTTTTAAGGCGCTTCCGCCTTAAAAGCTGTGGTAATTATAAATGCCAGAAATTGGCATTCAGACCCTGAAGCACGCACTCCAGAGCCTGAATGCTCTATATATTGCAGGGGTCAGATTCAGGTGCCCCCGCTATCGGGTCTACTCGGCGGTAGCCTCAACAGCCTCCGGACCACCCTCGAGCAGGGCGGTGAAGCCTTCCTCATCCAGCACCTTCAGACCCAGCTGCTGAGCCTTATCCAGCTTCGAGCCGGCGTTCGTGCCAGCAACCACAAAGTGGGTCCTCTTAGACACCGAACCGGATGCCTTACCGCCGCGAGAAATAATGGCTTCCTTCGCGCCGTCACGGGTGTAACCGTTCAGCGTGCCGGTCACAACCACGGTCAAGCCCTCCAGGGTGCGTTCCACGGACTCGTCACGAGTATCTTCCATGCGCACACCGGCGGCAGCCCAGGAATCCACCACCTCGGCGTGCCAGTCCTCAGCGAACCACTCAATAATCGAGTCGGCAATCGTGGTGCCCACACCGTCCACAGCGGCAAGGCGTTCACGGTCAGCCTCGCGGATCGCCTGCATCGAACCGAACTCCGCGGCGAGCGCGCGGGCAGCGGTCGGGCCCACGTGGCGAATCGAGAGGGCAACCAGCACGCGCCACAGCGGCTGCTGCTTTGCCTTCTCCAGCTCGGCGAAGAGGTTCAGCGTATTCTTCGTGGGCTTCGGCTCGGGGCGCGCCTTGGTCGGCTTGGTGTAGAAGTAGGGCACGCGCTCCATCTTTCCGGTGCCCACACCCTTGACCTTCTTCTCACGTTCGATGGTGACCTCGCGCAGGTCCTCAATGTTGAGGCTGAACAGGTGCGCCTCGGTCGTTAGCGGAGGGGTATCCGGGGTTGCGGGGTTGGTGAGTGCCTTTGCTGCTTCAAAGCCGAGCGCCTCAATGTCGAAGGCGCCGCGGCTTGCCGCATAGTACACGCGCTCGGTCAGCTGCGCCGGGCAGGAGCGCGGGTTCGTGCAACGCAGGTCCACGTCACCTTCCTTACCGGGGGCAAGGGGCGAGCCACAGGAGGGGCATTCGCTAGGCATGACGAACTCTCGTTCGGTGCCGTCACGGAGGGCAACCACGGGGGCAACGATCTCGGGAATCACGTCGCCTGCCTTGCGCAGCACCACGGTGTCACCGATGAGCACGCCCTTAGCCTTGACCACATCCTGGTTGTGCAGGGTGGCGCGTTCCACGGTCGAGCCGGAGACGAACACGGGCTCCATAACACCGTAGGGGGTCACGCGGCCGGTGCGTCCCACGTCCACGCGGATGTCCAGCAGCTTGGTGTGCACCTCTTCGGGCGGGTACTTGTACGCCACCGCCCAGCGCGGCACGCGGGAGGTGTAGCCCAGCTGAGCCTGGGTCGCGAAGTCGTTAACCTTAATAACGATGCCGTCGATTTCGTGCACCAGAGAGTGGCGCTGCTCGCCGTACTTATTGATGAAGTCGAACACCGCCTCGGTGTTGGCGGCAATTTCGCTGTAGGGGCTCACGGGCAGTCCCCAGGAGGCGAGCAAATCGTAGGTCTCGTACTGGGTGGCAATATCCAGGCCGGTGCGCGAACCGATGCCGTGCACGTACATGCTCAGCGGGCGCGAGGCGGTAATCGCCGCGTCCTTCTGGCGCAGCGAGCCTGCCGCGGCGTTACGCGGGTTCGCGAAGGGGTTCTTGCCAGCGGCAATCATGGACTCGTTGAGCTTCTCAAAATCGGCGGAGGAGATGAACACTTCGCCGCGGATTTCAATCTCTTCGGGGTGGTTCTCGCCGCTCAGCTGCTGCGGGATGCTCGCAATGGTGCGCACGTTGTGGGTGACGTCTTCGCCGGTGGTGCCGTCGCCGCGGGTTGCCGCGCGTACGAGGGTGCCGTTGCGGTAGAGCAGGTTCACCGCCAGGCCGTCAATCTTTAGCTCGGTCAGCCACTGCGGTGCGCTGCCGGTGAGGTTCCGGGCGCTCTCTTCGGTCTTGGTCAGCCAGGCGCGCAGCTCTTCGAAGGAGAAGACGTCCTCGAGGGAGTACATGCGCTGCAGGTGGGTGACGGGTGCGAAGGCTTCGATGGCTTCGCCGCCGACTTCCTGGGTGGGCGAGTCGTTGGCGATGATGAGCGGGTGCTCCGCCTCAATGATTTCGAGGCGACGGTACAACGCATCGTACTCGGCATCGGAAAGAACAGAGGATTCGTTATTGTAGTAAGCACGGCGAGCAGAACGAATTGTGTCAATCAATCCTAAGTACGCGATTCGCTCTACCTCAGGCTTCGCTTTACGATTAACCTCACGCAAAATATTGAGATCAATCTTGGGCAAAGCTTTAGCGAGCGCAGAATAGTTAATATGCTTCATAGCAGACTCATGCATTCGCATAGTTTCAGCAAGCTTAGCATACGAAGCATAATTTACATTTTGAAAACTCTTAGAGAAATTGGAAGATATCCTATCGGCAACCTCTCCCCAAGCTTCGATTTTTCCAAAATTAGATTTCCCTAGGGATTCCAAGGCTTCGAAAAAATTATCATATGAGCTAAGATCCACAAGCTGGAATCTTTTTGCTATATCAGATTGATACTTACTGAAACTCTCATTCAAAGATTTAATATGAGTGAGGTTGACATGGTCTAGGGTACGCATAGGTTCAGCAACCTTAACCACTGGCGACTTCACCTGAGGGGCAGGTTCCTTGTCTGTATTATTGCCACTTTCCTCGCCATGATTAACACTATCGACGATAGCTCTATTTGAAACTTCTTCGAAACGATAATCAGCTTCAGGAAAATCAATGACAAGATCTTTAAAAACTGTATTCGTAAATTCAGCCTTTGATATAAATTCTGCATCCTGAAAACTTACAGGAGCATTAAAAACAGCATTAGCAAAATTCGCCTCAGAAGCAAACTTCACATTACGAAAGCTCACCGGAGCATTAAAAACAGCATTGGCAAAATTCGCCTCAGAAGCAAACTTCACATTACGAAAGCTCACCGGAGCATCAAAAACAGCATTAGCAAAATTCGCCTCAGAAGCAAACTTCACATTACGAAAGCTCACCGGAGCATCAAAAACAGCATTAGCAAAATTCGCCTCAGAAGCAAACTTATTGCTACGCCTAATACTGAGGGCCGTAGCTCTTTGTTTCTTAGCCTCGTGCTTGTTACTCGAGTCTAAAGCTTCTTTTAAAAATTTATCGTATCCAGCACGAAAAGCCTCACTTCGTGCAGCCTTATACGCAGCGCGGTTCGTATTACGTCCTGCACGCAGAGCATCGATAACAGCGGCAGAGACGTTATTCAGGTCCTTGTTCTCAGTCACCTCTCTAGTCTAGCGGTTTTTGGCGGGCCTCTCCCCTATTGCTCGTCATATTGCCGAACTCCGCGAGCGCGAATGATGGCGCAAGAGTGTCGTAGCTACTTCCCGGATTGCACTTCCTTAGTTTCTGCGCGCGGGTACACTTCACCCCCGCCTCCTGCAGGCACTCGCATGAGCACCCGAAGAAAGCGGGGGTGAATCACAAGGTATGAAGTTTAGGCTTCGACAGCGTCAGCAACAATCACCGTAATGTTGTCGCGGCCACCCGAGCGCAGCGCCTCGTGCTGGAGCACGTCAGCGGCGTCCTGCGGGTGGCGGATCGAGGTGAGTACGCGTGCCATGTATTCGTGCGAAAGCTCACCGGAAAGACCATCGGAGCAGAGCATCAGGCGGTCACCGGCGCGGGCGGGCAGAACCCAGAAGTCCGGTTCCCAGTAGTTGCCGGTACCCAGCGCGCGGGTAATCACGTTGCGGCGCGGGTGGGTCAGCGCCTCCAGGGCGGTAATCTGACCCTCGTCAACCAGGTACTGCACCTCGGAGTGGTCGCTCGTGACCTGCTCCAGCGAGGCGGAACCCTCAGAGCCGGGCAGCTTCTCCATGGCGGAGTGGTGAATACCGTCGTCTTCACGCAGCAGACGGTAGGTTCGGGAGTCACCCACGTTGAAAATAACCCACAGGTTACGGTCACCGATGCTGGTCAGCCAGGCGCCAGTGACGGTCGTGCCGCCAGCGCGGGAGAGTGCCTGCTTAATTTCTTCGTTGGTTTCGCCGAGAATATCGTGCAGGCGGTTCAGGGTGCCCACGATTTCGTTGTTGAGGACGGTGTTGGCGCGGCGACGACGCTTGGCGGGGTCGGAGTCGTCAATGGCGGCGAGGCGTTCAGCGTAGGCCTGCTGCTCCTCTTCGCTACGGCCACCGGGCATGGTGAAGAAAGGCGAGTAGGCAAGCTGACGCACGCACAGGCGCGATGCTACTTCGCCGGCTTCGTGGCCTCCCATGCCGTCCGCGACCACGCAAAGGGAACCGGCAACGACCATCGAATCTTCGTTATTTTCTCGATGTGCGCCGCGGTGCGTTGCACCACCGGTACGTAGTTTCAGTTCAGTCATGAGAGGTCTATCTCCATTGTGTAGTTCGCGCGACGAGTCACCGCCACGGGGTCTACGTTACCAAAGCTTCTAACGTTTCGCGTCCCTTGAGAGGTGAGAATATAGCGATTTCCCACCTGTCGGAGCGTGTTTGCTGTCTCATTATCGGTCAGTACGGTACCCGGTTCAGCGAGGGAGACCAGGCGCGCAGCCAGGTTCACGCTGGAGCCGTACACGTCGCCGCGGTTAGCCAGAACTTCACCCCAGATGAAGGCGACACGTGCATCCGGCAGTTGCGGGTCGGCACCAATCTTTTCGGAGAGCTGCAGGCTAATCTCTGCGATAGCGTCCGGGGTTTCGGTGAGGAAGAAAACTTCGTCACCGAGAGTCTTAATAATGCGACCGCCCAGGGGCGCAATAACGTCCAGGCAACTCTGCTCAAAGTGGTTGATGAGCTGAGAAAGAGCCGCCGCGTCTAGGTTACGTACCAGAGAGGTGTACGAGACCAGATCCACGAATCCTACACCGCGTACCAGGGGCAGGCGGGAGAGGCCGGAGGTGGTCACGTTGTTTTCGCGTAATCCCAGGCGCAGGATTCCGGCGTACATCTGGCGACGGTATGCGTATAGCGCCAGACGCTCGAGAACCTCGAGGTAGCGCGGGAAGTCTTTGAGGAGCTTGCGGCGGGCATCATTATCGCTGAGGTTTTCGGTGACCATGATGTTGTGCACGAGCGCCTCAATCTGCCAGGCGACGGTGCGGTCGGTCAGTTGGCCTTCGGCACGCACGAGGGATGCCACATATTCCATGCGGATATCGCCTTCTGCGTCCAACTTCTGTAGGTCGGCGAGCATCTGCACGTCTGTTTCAGTGAAGTAGGGCGAGTGGTTGGGAATCGTCGGGAAGCCCATATTGTGCCAGATGCGCTGGGCGGTTTCGAAGGGAAGTCCGGCGCATTCTGCGGCTTCTAGGGGGGTGTAGCGGCGGCCCTGTCCCAGGAGCGACTTTTCGAGGGCTCGGATTCCTGCCTTGGATTCCTCGTCTCGGTAGATATTGTTCTGGGCGAGGTTCTGCAGAATTTTGAGGTTCAGCATTTGGGTTTCGGGGCCCATGGTGGCGCCGGTGCCCTGCGGAGAGTGCGCAGGTTCATGGTGGTCTGCCGTGCTCATTGCCGCTGCCGCTCCTTTCATCTCTGCCGGACAATACTGTCTGGTTTACACCGTGGTGGCACGAGGTTACGAGGTGCCTCGTTACACTCTGTGGGTTTTGCATTGCGTCACTGCGATGATGCTCACCGTGTAGCGCCTTGTTAATATACCCCTCCGCTGTGGTGTTTGGGTCACAAAAGCGCCCGCACCCTAGGATAGTTTAGTGGAGTAATTCACATTTAAGAATACTCTAATCCGCATTTTTTCGGCAGATTTAGCGACTGATTTAGGCTCTGAGCCAACCCGACAGCTCCCGCCCGAGTCGGCGGCGGGGGCGAAGAAGCTCTAAATATAGCGAGAGCGCAGGGCGTAGCAGTCACGTCGGGCGGCTTTAATTTCTTTTTCAAAGCGCTTCGGGTCGGGCACGTAGGTCAGGCGGTGATGCACGCCGCGGCAGACTACGTACACCGAACCGTAGCCTAGCCAGGCTCCCGGGCCGCGCTGTTTTGCCCAACGCTCCCCCATGGAATCCAGGTAGAGGGATTCGTCTCCGGTTCGGGTCATTACGCCGCGGCGAACCACGAGCCGGTGGGTGGTCAGCAGGTAGTAGGTGGTTGCCCAACGCCAGGCGGTGCGCACAGCACCGAGCAGGGCACCTACCGCGCAAATCATGCCAAGAGTCCACAGAATCGGTGAGGACCGTGCCGTGGAGGCGAAGGTTGACGCGGCGATAGCAACCAGCAGGTAGGCAAGCGCGGGCAGCAGGGCACCGTAGTGCTGTCGGGTGGCGATGATGACATGCTCACCGGGGTTGAGTTTTCCGCGCAGGCGCATGGTGTTCCTTAGCTGTGCTGGTTGTTATATTCCGGCTGGAGGCGCCGGTTGAGGTGGTGTGGGTTAATGCAGTTGACGTGCCGGGCTGACATTTTAGGGGTTGGTTCTAGTGTGCCTGCTGAAAATCTCCGTAGCTACCGTTGGCGGGGCGAAGGTGCTCAATATCGCCCACCGCGTAGGGCTCTAGGGATCCGTCCTCGCGGCGGATGAGGATGCGCCCCTGCGCGTCGAGGTCTTTGGCGGTGCCTTCTACGGTGCTTCCGTCGGGCAGACTCATGCGCACGCTGGCGCCGAGGGTTGCGGTGGCGGCGCGCGCCTGGTCAAGCAGGCTGAGGCTATCAGGGGTGAGCGGGTCGGGGCGTTCGGGGTCGCCGCCGGCGCGCACGAAGGCGCGGTAGCGGCGGGCGAAGATGCTGAGCAGCCGGGTGAGCACCTCGGAGGAGTCAATCACAGTACCGGTGCACAGGCTCAGGCTCGTGGCGGTGGGTACGGGCAACTGCTCGGCGGACATGTTCGTGTTCTGTCCGATGCCCACAATAATGCTGCGTTGCCCCTCGGTGGAGCCGCTTTCGGGAACGAGCTGGGCGAGAATTCCGCACCCCTTAGCACCCTGCGCGATGACGTCATTGGGCCATTTGAGGGCAGCATCGACGCCGTAGCTGCGCCAAATATCGACCACGCTGAGCCCGGCGATGAGGGTCATCCAGTGGTAGCTGCCTTCGGGGAGTTCTCGGGCGAGCGGGTCTGCGGAGGCGTGCGGGCGCACCACGATACTTGCGGCGAGGCAGGCTCCGGGAGGGGCGGTCCAGGCTCGGGCGAGGCGGCCGCGTCCGGCGCTTTGGTAGAGGCTGGCGTAGACGGAGAGCTCACCGAGCTGTTCGCGTTCGGGGTCCGTGCCGTCCATAAGTAGCTCGCGGGCGCGGGTGGTGGTGGAGTCGACCTCATCGTAGAGGTTTACGCTGGAGTACCCGGTTTCCATTGCAATGGTGCGGATGCGTGGCACATCCAAAACCGAATAATCGCTCTCGATGTGCATGTTCTTCTCCATAGCTTGCGCCTTTCCACTCTGTCCGAAACTACTCTGCAGTATGCCGACCCTCTTTCAGCTCACCGTCGAAACCTGCCAGCTTCTACCGAGTCGCACTGGTTTCTCACCATACCAATTTCTTGCCGCCGGTGATGCCCACCCGGCGCCCGAGACGGTACATTAGACAGTGAGGGTGCATCAAGCACCGACCGGCTGCGGAGGTTCCTCCGCCCTGCTCGAAAGAAGACCGCTATGGCTTATTACGCAATTACTTACGTTTACGCAGCTCCCGAGGAGCAGGCGAAGTACCGTCCGGCTCACCGCGAGTACCTTGGTTCGCAGATTGAGGCGGGCAACCTGATCGTTTCGGGTCCTCTGCTGGACGGCGAGACCCCCGCTGGCGCTCTGCTGATTGCAAAGGTTGACTCCGTTGAGGCAGCTGAGAAGCTGGTTGCTGGCGACCCCATGAACATTGGTGGCGCGGTTCTGTCTCACACCATCACCGAGTGGAACCCGGTCCTGGGCACCATCTAAGCGTCATTTCACGCTGAAAGTTTGAACGCAAACCCCCTTTCCGTCGACAAGGATTGCCGAAGCGAAAAGGGGGTTTTCTGCGCTCTTTTGAGCCGCGCTTTCGCACTTTTCGTTTACTATATGCACCTTCTTGGGTACTGAGTGCATAAAAGTGTATCTAGTGTTGATATTCTGGCTTCTCACCTGGCATATGTGGGCTAGTTCGCACTATAGTTGAAAGATATGCACATTGTTCAAGAGTGCTCTTCGGGGCACCTGAGCACCTTATCACCGCAACCACTGGCTCCCGACGATCGGGTGGAGCAGGAACGAGGAATAATGTCCGAGAACCTCCAGCAGGAATTTGATTTGAGCACCACCGCCGGTAAGCTCGCTGATTTTTATGCACGTCGAGAGCGCAGCTTCGCGCCCAGCGGTGAGGCAGCTATCGAGAAGCAGCACGCACGCGGCAAGCACACCGCCCGCGAGCGCATCGATATGCTTCTGGACGAGGGTTCTTTCGTAGAGTTTGATGCCCTCGCCCGCCACCGCACCACCGCATTCGGCATGGAGGCGAAGAAGCCTCTGGGTGACGGCCTGGTCTCCGGTTACGGCACCGTGGATGGTCGCCTGGTTGCCGTGTATTCGCAGGATTTCACCGTCTACGGTGGTTCTCTCTCGCAGGTGAACGGCGAGAAGATTGTGAAGGTGCAGAAGTTCGCTCTGAAGAACGGTTGCCCGGTCATCGGCATTAACGATGGTGGTGGCGCCCGCATTCAGGAGGGCGTGGCTTCCCTGGCGATGTTTGCCGACATTTTCCGTATGAACGTGCGTGCGTCCGGCGTGGTTCCGCAGATTTCTGTCATTATGGGCCCCTGCGCTGGCGGTGCCGCGTACTCCCCAGCGCTGACTGACTACATCATCATGGTGGATAAGACTTCGCACATGTTCATTACCGGCCCGGACGTCATTAAGACCGTGACCGGCGAGGATGTGGACATGGAGACCCTCGGCGGTGCGCGTCAGCACAACTCCGTGACCGGTACCAGCACCTACCTGGCTGAGGATGAAGAAGACGCGTTCGATTTTGTGCGTGAGCTCCTCGAGTTCCTGCCCTCGAATAACCTTGCAGAGTCCCTGCCCCTGGAGCACGACCAGGAGCCCGTGGTGACGGTAGACGATCTGGACCTGGACACCCTGATCCCGGATTCGGCAAACCAGCCTTATGACATGCGCGCGGTCATTGAGTCCGTGGTCGATGACGGCCACTTCCTGGAGATGCAGGCGCTGTACGCCCCGAACGTGATGATTGGTTACGCCCGCGTTGAGGGCCGCACGGTCGGTATTGTGGCGAACCAGCCGATGCAGTTCGCCGGCTGCCTGGACATTTCGGCTTCCGAGAAGGCCGCCCGCTTCGTGCGTCATTGCGATGCGTTCAACATTCCGATTCTGACTTTTGTGGATGTTCCCGGCTTCCTGCCCGGCACCGATCAGGAGTTCAACGGCATTATTCGCCGCGGCGCTAAGCTGCTCTACGCTTACGCGGAGGCTACCGTTCCGCTGGTTACCGTCATTACCCGTAAGGCGTACGGCGGTGCGTACATTGTGATGGGTTCGAAGAAGCTGGGTGCCGATATTAACCTGGCGTGGCCCACCGCACAGATTGGTGTGATGGGCGCTCAGGGTGCGGTGAATATTCTGTACCGTCGTGAGTTGGCTGCTCTGGCGGCTGAGGGTGGCGATGTTGAGGCTCGCCGCGCTGAGCTGATCGCCAAGTATGAGGAAGAGCTGCTGAACCCGTACCAGGCTGCTGAGCTGGGGTACATTGACGAGGTTATTGCCCCGAGTGAGACTCGCGTGCGCATCATTTCTTCGCTGCGTGCCCTGCACGATAAGCGTGCGGCAACCCCGGCAAAGAAGCACGGCAACATCCCGCTGTAGGCTTCCGCTGTGCCCGCGCCGCTTGTGGCGCGGGCATTCCCAGGATTTTAGGTTTTCTAAGGAGGCGTGCCTTTGGCAGGCTACAACCCGCTGAGTTATTTCTCATTCGGTAAAAAGAAGGATAGTTCGGAGGCTGCTGAGAGCCCCGAGCAGCTTGAGCGTAGCTCCGCACGTTCTTCTGCACACGCGGATAGCGCATCCAGTGCCGCGAAGGACTCCGCTCAGTCTTCGGTAGATACTGACGCTGAGCAGGAGCCTCTGCTGAAGGTGGTTAAGGGCTCCCCCACCCCGGAGGAGATTGCCGCCCTCACCGCTGTGGTTGCGATGATGCAGGCGAATGCCGCGCAGAAGGAGCAGAACTCGCTGGTGGGTGCTGCTTCGCGCATCCTGAACCGCGGCCAGCGCCTGGGTGTTTCGTTGCGTCCCGGTCCCGGTTCGTGGAGGCGCGCTCGCCCCAGGTAACGCGAGCTGATAACTCTGCTTCTTATATTCCCGTCACGCCGGTTGGTGTGGCGGGAATATATTGTTTTGCCTCAAATTCAAGATTGATATTGCGCTATTGAACATCTAATGCGCCGATTCTTGCGGTTTTGTCATATTAGGAACGATAAAGCGATGATGATACGCCCTGATGCTACGATGTATATACCGTCACATAAGTATTAATAATTGGCAGGGACCATGGCAAAGATGCTGAATAAAAACCATAGGCCCCCACCGGATGTCTATATCGCGCTTCTGTTGCCGACGCTACGGCGCTTGTCGAAGACTGTGCCCCGCACCGCCGCCTATGTTAGTGAGCAGTTGCGGCAGCAGACTAAGGCGTTGGGGTCGAAGAAGAACCTACCGGCTCTTGAATCCACCGATTTTGCGGTGGCTGTGCGCACCACCTTGAAAATCTTGGTGGCACTTCGTTATGCCCAGCTGATGCCTCGTATAACCCCGTGGGAGAAGAGGAAGTACCTGCTCACTCCTCTGGGCGCCGAGCTGACCTGCACCCCGCATCTGCACGGTTCGGTGCCGCCGCGTGTGGTGAAGCAAGTGCAGGCGCTGTGTGCGCAGAATTTGACGGCGAAGAGCGTGAAGAAGCTCAAGAAGCAGGCGAACGCACTACTGGAGAATGCGCAGGAGGAGCATCGCCTCATTTTTGGCGCTCCTGACACTGGTGCTCTTAATGCTCTGCCGCCTTTCTCAGGCGCTGATCCTGCTCAGTTGAACCCCGCTGCTTATGATGCAACCGGTGCGGAGCACCTTGCACAGGCTTTGAATTCTGCGGGTACTGCCGAGACCTGGCCTGTGGGTCAGTCTCCGCTGGATATTATTTTGCGTGCCAGCGATTCGCCGGTGATTCACGCTCAGGCCGAGTTTGCGGAGCATTTTACGCAGGATTTGATTCAGCACGTTCACGCGGTGACGCCAGAATATTTTGAGCAGATTGTTGCCGATATTTTTACGGCTCTTGGTTTTAACACCGAGGTAACCGGCGGTGCTGATGATAAGGGTGTTGACGTTATTGCCCGCTATTCTGATGGCCTGGATTTCGCGCCGATTTATATTCAGGTGAAGCATTATTGCGGAACTATGAAGGTCACCCCCAACGAGATTCAGAAGCTTGCCGGTGCAGTGCTTCTGCACGGCGGCCTGCAGGGTGTTTTGGTGACCTGCGGTGCTTTTGCGCATCCGGTTCCCGAGTATTTGCAGGGTTTGCCCGGCGCTCGCAATATTGCGCTGGTTGATCGACACCAGTTGGTGGAGCTGATGATTCGTCACCGTGTGGGTGTTCTTGATGGTGAGGGCGAGTGCGGTTACCGCATTGACGAGGAGTATTTTGCCCGCGGCTTGGAGTAGCCGGGGTGTTTCTGGGGCGAGTTATTTCTCTCCGAATATCTCTGGCCTTCATGCATTTCCCACGTCATTTCACATAATGTATTTTCACTTTTCCTTGAGGATATTTTTCACATATCGGCTGGTTTTAGAAATCTAGGTTATTTCTCGAACCAGCCGATACAATAATGAAGGTAATGCGTTATATATTCTTCGCATTATTTCACGAAGTGAATATACCCGTGACGGTCTAGACACTTCACCCCAATTTATAGCGTTCTTTTCTGAAGTGTTCGTCGTTGAAGACGGTGCGTAAGCGGGACGGGTTGAGAAAAAACTACCTACCCTGCTTCTCTTCGCTTCTCTTCACTGCGGGATTTCAAAGTGCCGGCCCAAAAATAAAGATGGTGCCGCTCACTTTCGTGATTATTTTCCCGTTCGCATGACTGCACTTTATGAAGAACGCCTGCACGATAAATAACACTAGATAAGGAGCCCGGCGTGGCTTTTGTGAATAAAACAATGCTCCATATCGATCATTCCGAATTGCACTCTTTGCAGCAGGAAACCTCGTGGGAGGCTCTACCCGAGGAAGCACGCACTCTCAGCGTTGCGGCGGCTTTCTCTCTGCTCCGCCATTTTGAGCGCGCGCAGGATCGTGGCGAGAAGGTTTTCTTCCCCGATATGTACACCCCGGTTGGCGTGGACCTGGGTTTCAACATGACTCAGCGTTTCATTGCGGTCGGTGACAATGTCCTCTTCCGTGAGGCACTCAATAAGCTGATTGCGGCGCTGGTCAATGCTGATTATCTTGAGGTGTCCCTCAGCCAGTTGCATCCGGGCAATCTGCACTACACTCTGAGCGAAGCGGGCCGCGAGCTTCTGGGCACCGCGAAGGAGCAGCAGGCGCAGGCTCTTCTGCCGGTTCTGCCTCTGCAGAGCGGCGTGTACCTGCACTATCTGAAGCAGTTCTACCCGGTTCTGCTCTCGCACATTACGGTGCGTGAGCTTCTGCCCATTGTCCTGAGCGTTACCCCGTCCTACCCTGCGGCGGCGCCCGTGAAGATTCGCGAGCTGGTGCTGCGTGAGTGCGGTTTTGTGCAGGGCTGGTACGGTCTGTCGTACCTGGAGCAGCGCATTGTTGAGCCGGTGATTGCTCAGGCGTTGAGCCTGCTGACCCGTGAGGGCTACCTGCGCACCAAGACCATTCACGAGCACACGGATTCTCCGCTGACGCTGTACTCGCTGTCGCCTTCGGCGAAGGATCTGGTGGCACGCCACGGGGAGACTGGCGTGCCGGCAAGCGAGCTGAGCTCCGTGCTGGCGCTGGTGAAGGATGAGGGCGCCTCCATTACGGCTGAGGATATTGCCGCAACTGACGCTCTGCTGACTCATATGGGCGTTCTTCTGCTCGACACCCTCAACGACCACGGCGCCGATGTGGAGCTGAGCCTTCCGAGCCTGGAGCAGGTCTTTGACCGCGACGAGCGCATTCAGCAGGCGTCCTCGAACCCCTATTTTGTGCAGATTGACGCGCAGGATTACCTCTACGATGTGCTGATTGCCCACCACTATCTCTCCGAGCGTGAGACCGTCTACTCGCTGGGTCCTGCGTTTGCACCGGCTTTGGCGCAGATGGTTGAGCCGAGCGTTCAGAAGCTGGTGGCTTCGGCTCTGCTGGATCCCGCGGCGGTGGATGCTCTGCCGTACCCGCATCAGTTGCTGTACCCGATTCTGAAGCTCGTGGAGGAGAACCCGCGTATCTCCTACTACGACATCTACGATGAGTTGAAGCTCGCCCTGGATATCCCGTACCTGCAGGGTGAGATTGCTCCGCACCGTTATAAGCTGACCCCGCGTCTGCGTAACCGCTATTCGGTGGCGATGCACGTGCTCAAGGGCGAACGCTACCTGAACGCTCTGCGTGAGGGTACGGGCCGTACCTCCCGCAAGAACCCGGAGCGTTACGAGCTGAGCGAGGCGGGTAAGGAGCTGCTCAAGCGTTTCCCGGAGGGTGCTCCGGAGGCGGTGACCGCCCGCATGGCGCCGCTGCCGCCGCAGTCGCTCAAGCACAAGCTGCCTCAGGATATTGCGGCTGAGCTGCAGGCTCGTGAGGAGGCTCTTCAGGCTGCTAAGGAGGCGCGCGCGGCGGAGCGTCAGGCTCGTCTGGCAGCTCGTGAGGGCGCTTTGCGTGAGCCGTTGGCTCCGGTGCCGGGTGCTTCTCCGGCATTGTTGGCGCGTCCGGCTGGTTCGCCGGTGGCGGCTGTTGCCCAGGCTCCCGCTGAGGTTCCGGCGGCTGCGCCGGTTACTTCCGCGGCTTCGGTTGTTGAGCCGGTTGCACCCGCTGTTTCTGCACCCGTTGTGGCTCCTGCTCAGCCTGCTGTTGCTGTCCCGGTTCCCGCCTCCGCTGACCCGTCCACTGCTCTGCAGGTGGCTGCCGCTCAGGTGCGTGAGGCTCTGAAGCGTTACCGTCAGGTCTTCCGCCGCGACGCGCTGGCACCCGCCCTGGCGCAGGTGTCTGAGGAGCGTTTCCGCCGTATTGGTTTCGATCTGTTCCTGATGCGCGGCTACACCGTGGAGCCGCTGGAGGCTCGGGGTGTGGACGGCGTGGCGACCCCCGCCACCGGTGAAAAAGAGCGAGCGTTCTACGTTCGTACTCTGCGCCCGGCATCTAACGGCGTGCTGTCCGCGAGCGTTCGGCCTCAGGACATTACCGCGTTCTTCCTGGCAATTCACGCCCGCGGCGGTCAGCTCGGCACCTTCATCACGAACGCCACATTCAGCGATGAGGCGTACGACGAGTTCATCCGCTGCTCGACCAAGTACCCGAACATTCTGGTGGATCTGGTATCCGGCGATGAGCTGCAGGACCGCCTCATTGCGCACCGCCTCGGCGTGGTCCAGAGCGCGAACGGTCTGCTCGGGCTCAACGGTGAATACTTCACCGGCTAAGTCGCCAGCTAGCAGCTTGTAACCCATCTGGGTGACGCCCCGGTCTTCCTCTCCTGCACGTTCAGGAGAAGAAAGCCGGGGCGTTTTCGCGCATCCTCCCCGGTGAGTTGTCCACAGGTGGGCCCTTTTCTTGGCGTTCGGTGCCGCTCAGCACGTAATATTGCCGGTTTAAGCGACCCATATCACCGAAAATCGTGGTTGAAGGCACACCCCTGAGTTAGGATATGAACATGAGCACTTACCAGGAACTTCCCAGCATCTACCGATTGAAGCGCTCGCTGACCGACGTCGATCAGATTGCTAACGAATATTTTGAAAAGGTCCTCGACCTGAACCCCGTCCATGCAACCGAGCTTGGTCGCAAAGGCGTAGAGACCCTGTACCCCGACTACTCGCCCGCCGGCGAGAAGGCTTTCGCGCGCCTTGCGAAGAAGACTTTGAAGAAGGTCGATAACGTCCTGCCTATTGATGACGTTGACCTGGTCACCCTGGATGCTCTGCAGGAGCGCCTGAGCCTGTACCGCAAGCAGCACAAGGCTGGCTTTGGTGGCTGGCAGCTGAACAATATTGCCTCCGTCCCGCAGGAGGTGCGCTCGGTCTTTGACCTGATGAAGCGCAACACCCAGCAGGATTGGGAGCACATTATTGGTCGTATGCACCGCGTGACCGAGGCGCTGGAGGGCTACATCCAGACCCTTGAGGCGGCTCGTGAAGAGGGCAAGGTCGCCCCGCGCCGCCAGGTGGATATTGTCATTGAGCAGACCGCCGCGTACTACGCTCCCAGTGGTTTCTTTGACGAGCTGGCCGCTGAGGTCGCCGAGGCTGTCCCCGCGCTGAAGGACGAGGCTGCCGCAGGTGCCGAAGCTGCTAAGGAAGGCTACCGCCGCCTCAACAGCTACCTTGTGGAGACGCTACAGCCGATCGCTCCCTCCCGCGACGCTGTGGGCCGTAAGGCGTACAGCCTGCACTCCCGTTCGTTCCTGGGTACCACCATTGACCTGGACGAAACCTACGCCTGGGGCGTGAAGGAACTGGAGAGCATTATCGCTCGTCAGCGTGAGGTTGCCGAGGAGATTGAGCCGGGCGCAAGCATTGAGCGTGCGAAGCAGCTACTCGATGAAGATCCGGCACGTCAGCTGCACGGCACCGATGAGCTGAAGGCATGGATGCAGAAGCTCGCCGACGCCGCGGTGGAGAACCTGGCGGATACTCACTTTGAAATTGGCGGCCCCATGCGCCGCATTGAGTGTTGCATTGCGCCCACGAACGAGGGCGGTATTTACTACACCGGCCCCTCCCCCGATTTTTCGCGTCCGGGCCGCATGTGGTGGTCGGTTCCCGAGGGTGAGGACACGTTCACTACCTGGCGTGAAACCTCCACCGTGTACCACGAGGGCGTTCCGGGTCACCACCTGCAGATTGCTATTGCTACGGCTCTGCAGGGCACCATGAACTCCTGGCGCACGAACATGCTGTGGGTGTCCGGTCACGGTGAGGGCTGGGCGCTGTACGCCGAGCGCCTCATGGAGGAACTGGGCTACCTGAAGGATCCGGGTGACCGCATGGGCATGCTGAACGCTCAGCGTATGCGCGCCGCCCGCGTGGTCTTCGATATTGGTGTTCACTGCGAGATGCCGATTCCCGCTGAGTGGGCTGAGCAGCTGGGCGTTGAGCCGGGCACCATCTGGACTTCTGAGCTGGGTTACGAGTTCTTGAAGCTGAACCTGGACGAGTCCGAGGGCCACCTGCGTTTCGAGTTCCTGCGTTACCTGGGTTGGCCGGGTCAGGCGCCGAGCTACAAGATTGGCGAGCGCCTGTGGCTGGAGTTGCGCGATCAGGCTGTGCGCCGCGGCGATGACATGCGTGCGTTCCACACGCGTGCGCTTCTGCTCGGTTCGGTGGGTCTGGATACTCTGCGCCGCGCCCTGACTGATGAGATGATGCTCCCTCTGGACACTGAGGATGACGACGATGAGGACGATGACGAGTAGCCTCTAGTCTGCTCGCCCCTCGGCGAGTGGTTTTTCTAGAGTCTCTGAACCGGAGCCTCTGCTTAGGAACTCTATAGACGAAGCCCCCGCTTCAGCTTTATAGCTGAGGCGGGGGCTTCGTCGTAGAGGTTTAGCTCTCGGGGCTATCCGAAGTTTGCGGTGCCGGGGTCGGTGGTGCCGAATCCCATGCCGGAAGAGTCGTTCAGATCCACCAGGTGCGGGGCAAAGCGGCACCAGTAGTCGGTGAGCGCGCCGTTCGATTCGCGGATGCCCACGCCTACGGTGCGTCCATCGACCACCCACACGCCGAGAATGGGGTGGCTGACCGGATTGATAATGCCTTCGTAGCGCGGTGCCGGGATGTACTCCTGGTAGATGAATTCGCTTTCGGGGGCGTTGGCGAAGAAGTCGTCGTCTTCGGGCTTGATGAAGACGTCGTAGTCGGGGGCGTAGATTTCTACGCCGTCGCCTTCGCGTCCGAAGATGGGCTTGCGAACCCAGTTGCGCATGCCGCCGCGGTGGCCCGCGTAGGTGGGTACGAGGTTCGGGTGGCCGGGGTACTTATCCCAGAGCGCGGCGAGCAGCAGCTTATTGGAGAGGAACATCTTCCACGCAGGCTCAATCCAGCGGTCCATGGCGCCGTGGTAGGCGAAGAGGAGCTTGTCGTAGCCTGCTTCGCTGTCGGTGACCAGGTCTTCCCAGGGGTAGAGCTTGAAGAGGTTGGTGATGCGCCGTCCCTGTGCGTCTTCCCAGCTCTTGGTGTCTTCGTTGAAGATGACTTCGTCGATGGGAATCATGTGGGTTTTGATGCCCGCCTGCTGTGCCGAGTAGGCGATGAGCCAGAGGTTGTTGTAGTCCTCGTTGGTCTCGTCAATCTCGGGGGGCACGTGCGCCAGGTGCAATACGGGCTGCACGCCCGCGGTGATTTCGGGGGCGAAGATGTGGCGCCAACGGTTGGTGAAGGCTTCACCGATTTCACCCCAGTGGGCGTAGCCGCGGGTGTCGAGGCGCTGGTCTTTCGCCCAGGTTTTCTGGCTGACTGCCGCCTCCACGATGCCGGTGGGGGTGTCGGCGTTGTACTCGAGCAGCTTCATCGGGTCGCCAGGCACGCCCGAGTAGGTGAAGTCGAAGCGTCCGTAGAAGTCGGCGTCGCGGCGGTTCCAGGATTCTACGGCGAGGTTGAACGCTGCCTGCGGCAGGCCGAGGGTGCCGAACGCGCCAGAGGCAATGTACTCGACGGTTTCCAGGCACATGCGGTGCATTTCTTCCGCCTGGGCGCGCACAGAGTCCATTTCTTGCGGGCTGAAAATGTAGGCGGCGTATTCGTTCCAGTAGTGGTCGGTGTCGTGGGGGCCGTCCACGCTGTAGGTGAGGCCTTCCTCAATGATGACGTTCTCCCAGTCGGGTCGGCCGACGGGAAATTCTTCACGGCGCATGAGGGGCTAGGCTCCTTCGAAGTAGTGAATGGAAATAGTGAGCGGTGTTGTTACGTCACCGCGGGTGTGGCTGTTCAAGTGAGGAAAATGCGGGCGGGACCGCTCAGTCCCTCCCGCATTCAGTGTAATGACTTATGGCTTAGCCTCCGGAGCGGCCGCCACCGGACTTCGAGCCGCCACCGAAACCGCCCTTGCTACCGGACTTCGACGAAGAGCCAGACTTGGACGAAGAACCGGACTTCGAGGAGGACTTTGAGGTATTCGACTTGCTGTAGGAGCCGGTGCTACCGCTATTGCTGGTGCCCTGCTTACCGCTGGAGACCGAGCCGGTGGTCTTATTACGCACCGAGGAGGTCTTACCGGAGTTATTGGTGCTGGTTACTTTGCCGGAGGAAACGGTGGAGGACTTCTTCGCGGTGCGGTAGGAGTCCTCGAAGCCGCCGCCCTTGGAGGACACGCCACTATAGACGGTGCCGTTGCTGGGGCGGGTGGTGCTACCTCCGGAAAGCTTGGAACCTACAGGAGGAATGTAGTGGGATCCGGAAGAATTAGCGGCACTTTGGCGACCCAGGTAGTACCAGAGGAACGCATTCGAATTATTGTGGGTGGTGGTCGAACCAGAAGTGCCCGACGACCCAGAAGAGCCCGAGGAGCTGGAGGAACCGGAAGAACCAGAAGAGCTTGAGGACTCCGTGGAAGAGGCCGAGGGCGAGTCGGTCGGCTCCTGAACGCCTGCCTTCTCACATTCACTATCTTCCACGCGCAGGCCGGTCTTCGCGTCCTGGCAGACGCGGGCGTACTCTTCGCCCTGCGACAGGAACGCGTTCTCTTCCTGGTGCATGGAGTTATAGGCGAAGATGCCACCGCCAACCAGCAGCACGCCAGCGCCAGCTACGGCAATCATCTTGGCGATGCCGGGGCGGGTCGCGCCCAGGTTCAGGGTCTGCTGGGCTGAGGTCTGTGCGGCGCGGGTAGCGAAATCTGCAACCGCTTCCATGCGATTGCGGGGCTTCTTCGGGCCGTTGGGGGTGGTGGTTCCGCCGGGGTATTGGGGAGCAGAACTCATGCATCTCTCCTTGAAAGGTGGTGCGTGGCGTAACACTCAACGCGTACATGAAGCTGAGTGGGTACAGCATCATCCGGCGACTTTCGCCGGACTATCGGTGTGATTCCAGCATATCAAGCCCTAGCTTTCGGGTTCTTAGCTGACGGCAAAATCTCAGGAAGCTTCGCCGCATGTTGCGCAGTTGTTTCCCTGCTGTTTGCTTTTGCCGTGACTCCCCTATTAATCATCAACACCAAGTAGCCGCCGCGTACCCGCCTGTTGCGGATTGTCTGGATGCCCTGTTGGCTGCTCTACCGGCAGGTCTGGAAGGTCACGATTCGTCACGTATCCCCCACACTGCACCGGGTTGAAACACTTCTTCACACAAACTCGCGCCGGAGCGCGCAAAAGTTTTAGAGTATGCCACATGTCTACACCGCATGCATCATCTCGTTCACGTCTGCCCAAGCGGGCTACTTCTTTCGGCAACCAAATCATTGCCTCACTCATTCTGGGTATTGTTCTCGGCGCGCTCGCCCTCGCACTGGGTGGGGACGCGAAGAGCAACCCCAACTGGCTCATGGTGACCTTAGATACCATCGGCTCCTCCTACGTCACTCTGCTGAAGGCGGCCGTTGTTCCGCTGATTTTCACCGCCGTGGTTGCCTCCATCTCTAACCTGTCGCAGGTGACGAACGCGGCACGCCTGGCGGTTAACACGCTCATCTGGTTTGCGATTACCGCGTTCTTCGCGGTGCTCATTGGTATTGCGATGGGCCTGATCGTTCAGCCGGGCGTGGGCGCACAGGTGCAGGGCAAGGCGTACACCGGCTCGACCGGTTCGTGGACCGCATTCCTGACCGGTCTAATCCCGGTGAACTTCCTGGGTCTGGGCGTCAGCGCTAAGTCCGGTGATTCCGGCATCACCGCGTCGGCGTCCTTTAACGTACTGCAGATTCTGGTCATTTCCGGTGCGGTCGGCATTGCCGCGCTGAAGGTCGGCGAGGCGGCCAAGCCGTTCATTGACGTGGTCAAGAGCGCCCTGGCGATTATTCAGAAGATTCTGTGGTGGATTATTCGCCTGGCACCGCTGGGCACCGTGGGTCTGATTGCTAAGGCAGTGTTCGCGTACGGTTGGGCGTCGATGGGTTCGCTGGTCGCGTTCGTTATCGCACTCTACATTGGCCTGCTGTTGGTCTTCCTGGTGGTCTACCCGATTATTGTTCGCGCGAACGGTCTGTCGGTCCGACAGTACTTCTCGGGCGTGTGGCCGGCGCTTCAGCTGGGCTTCGTGTCCCGCTCTTCGATGGGTTCGATGCCGATGACCCAGACCGTTGCCGAACGCAACCTGGGTGTTCCCCGCGCCTACGCATCCTTCGCGGTTCCGCTGGGTGCGACCACCAAGATGGATGGTTGCGCTTCGGTTTACCCGGCTCTTGCCGCGATTTTCGTGGCTCAGTTCTACGGTATTCAGCTGGACTTCACCCAGTATCTGCTGATTGTGATGGTGTCCGTGCTCGGTTCGGCTGCGACTGCCGGTACGACCGGCGCTATCGTGATGCTGACCCTGACCCTTTCCACTCTGGGTCTGCCCCTGGACGGTGTGGGTCTGCTCCTGACGATTGACCCGATCGTTGACATGGGTCGTACCGCTCTGAACGTTGCCGGTCAGGCTCTGGTTCCCGCGATTGTGGCTCGCCGCGAGGGCATTTTGGATGAGGAGCTCTACAACGCTCCCCGTTCTGAGGGCGGCTTCGTGGCTCAGGAATTCTACGATGAGCGCATCGCCGGCGAGGCGCAGCGACTTCACGAAGTAGAGGACGCAGGCGCGGTACGCCGCTAATCTGACGAAGGCTCACGCACACGGCGCTAGGCGGTACCGCTTAGCGCCGTGTTGCTTCTCCGCCACCCATGCCCCCAGCATGAGCGCACAGCACGGGCAAAATACATTTGTCAAACGTCATAAAAGTGTCACTATTGATTCTTTTTTTCTTTAACGATTGAGAAGAGTTATGATTTTGAACGGCGTGTTCCATCTCCTACGTGGTTGAGGGGGATGGGACACGCTCTTTGTATGCCCGCCGGTTTTATGCCCCCTCGTTACGCCCCTCGGCTCGACACTCCAGCCCTCCCGCAGATCACGCCCCCCCAGATTGCACCAAGGCTCCGTGCTCAACGCTGACGCACCGGCGGAGGCTTCCACCCAGTGACCCTCAATCTGCACCCCAGAGTAAAACCCGAAAGTAAAACTCTCCGGCAACGCTTAAAATAGAACCCATGACTACCAGCGCTTCATCACCCCGACTAATTCTTGCCTCCGCCTCCCCGGCGCGCCGCAAGCTCCTGGAAGACTCCCGCATCGCATTCACGGTGCGCGTCTCCTCCGTAGATGAGGACGCCGCACTCGCTACCGCCAACGAACAGGCGCGAGCGCAGGGACGTGCGGGACTCACCCCGGCTGAGACCGCTTCCCTTCTGGCGCAGTTGAAGGCGCAGGCAGTTGCCGCTGAACTTGCCGCCGAGGGTGTGCGCGATGCGCTGGTTCTGGGATGCGATTCGGTCTTCGAGTTTGAGGGAGTCGCCTACGGCAAGCCCCACACGGCGGAGGCGGCACGCGAGCGCATCAGTGCGATGAGCGGCAACTACGGCGTACTGCATACCGGTCACGCGCTCGTGGATTTACGCGGTATTGAGCCGGGCGCCGCACTGCCTGTTGCTTCCGACCTGCCTACCGTTTCCGAACTGCGCAGCGCCACCGTCCACTTTGATGAGCTCAGCCCCGAAGAAATCGAGGCGTACATTGCTACCGGTGAGCCGCTCTGGGTGGCGGGATCCTTCACCCTGGACGGTTACGGTTCGGCGTTTATTCGCGGTATTGAGGGTGAGTTCCACACGGTGGTGGGCCTGTCCATCCACGCACTACGCGATATGCTGCGCCGCCGCGAAGTAGCGGTGACCGAGTTGTGGCTACCGCCCGAGGAAGAGAATTAGAACCAACCCACAGTATAAATCTGTCTCAAAGCGCGCCCTGAAATACACATTGTTGAACACCAATCGATAAGATAGAACAGTATGATGCGCGTTATATTCGCCAATCCTGCCGATGTATCCTTGGAGCAGGAGATTAAAGGAGAGCTTTAAGTGACTCAGCACCAGGCAGAAGCCGCCAAGAAATTTACTGCAGTCCCCGGCCGTCACACCGGCCCGGTCAGCAAGATTCTGATCGCTAACCGCGGTGAAATTGCTGTCCGCGTGATTCGCGCAGCCCGCGATGAGGGTCTGCAGACCGTCGCCGTCTACGCTGACCCCGACCGCGACGCCCAGCACGTAAAGCTCGCCGATGAAGCCTACGCTCTCGGTGGTGCCACTGCGGCGCAGTCCTACCTGGTGATGGATAAGCTCATTGAGATTGCTATCCGCTCCGGCGCTGACGCCGTGCACCCCGGTTACGGTTTCCTGTCTGAGAACGCGCAGTTCGCTCAGAAGTGCATCGACGCGGGTCTGACCTGGATTGGCCCCTCCCCCGAGTCCATTACCCAGCTGGGCGATAAGGTGGCGGCACGCCACATCGCGCAGAAGGTGGGCGCTCCCCTGGTGCCCGGCACCAAGGATCCGGTCAAGTCCGCCGATGAGGTTGTTGCCTTCGCGGATGAGCACGGTCTGCCCATTGCGGTGAAGGCCGCATTCGGTGGTGGTGGCCGCGGCATTAAGGTTGCCCGTGACCGCGAGAGCATCGTCGAGATGTACGAGTCCGCTGTTCGCGAGGCTACCGCGGCGTTCGGTCGCGGCGAGTGCTTCATCGAGCGTTTCTTGGATTCGCCCCGCCACGTTGAGACCCAGTGCCTGGCGGATGCGCACGGCAACGTCGTGGTGGTTTCCACCCGTGACTGCTCCCTGCAGCGCCGTAACCAGAAGCTCGTTGAGGAGGCGCCCGCCCCCTACCTGAGTGATGAGCAGAACGAGCGTCTGTACGAGGCGTCCCGCGCGATTCTGCGTGAGGCTGGCTACCAGGGTGCCGGCACCTGTGAGTTCCTGGTCGGCACCGACGGCACCATCTCCTTCCTTGAGGTGAACACTCGTCTGCAGGTGGAGCACCCCGTCTCCGAGGAGATTTCCGGTCTGGACCTGGTTCGTGAGCAGTTCCGTATTGCCCGCGGCGAGAAGATTGAGGAGAAGGACCCGGTTCTGCGTGGTCACTCCTTCGAGTTCCGTATTAACGGTGAAGATGCGGGCCGTTCCTTCATGCCCGCCCCCGGCACCATCGAGAAGCTGACCGTGCCCACCGGCCCCGGTGTTCGCTGGGATTCTGGCTTCGTGGCTGGCGACGTTATCGGCGGCAACTTCGACTCCATGCTGGCTAAGCTCATTGTTACCGGCGCAGATCGTGAGCAGGCTCTGCAGCGTGCCCGCCGTGCCCTGGCTGAGCTGACCATTGAGGGCATGCCCACCGTCGTCCCGTTCCACCGCGTCGTGCTGGACGACCCCGCATTCGCACCGGCTGAGGGCGGCGATTTCAAGGTGCACACCCGTTGGATTGAGACCGAGTTCAACAACACCATCTCCATGTACTCCGGTGCGCCCGGCAGCGTGGATTCCGATGAGGACGAGCGCACCACCGTGGTGGTCGAGGTCAACGGTAAGCGTTTGGAGGTGTCCCTGCCCGATTTGAGCGGTGGCGCGAAGCCTGCCGCTAAGCCCGCCGTCAAGACCCGCAAGTCCCGTTCGGCACGCGGCGCGGCGAAGGGTGGCGGCGACGAGCTGACCAGCCCCATGCAGGGCACCATCGTGAAGGTAGCGGCTTCTGACGGCGATACCGTCGCTGAGGGCGACCTGATTCTGGTGCTGGAGGCTATGAAGATGGAGCAGCCCATTACCGCACACAAGGCGGGTAAGGTTTCGGGTCTGTCGGCTAAGCCGGGCGATACCGTCACCTCCGGCGCGGTGCTGGCGACCATCAAGTAACACTTCGCTCGGTACTGAGGTCTCGCGACTGCGAGCGCCATAGGCTATACGAATCCCCCGGAAGGGTATGAGGTAATACCTCGTATCTTTCCGGGGGATTTTCTGTATGCACTCTTGTCTGTTTCTGTGGGGTTTGAGCGAGTACCTATTGCGATTACGTCCAGATAGTGACCGTATTTGTTGGGTCTTTTCTGAACAGAGTTATAATGTTGCACTTTAGAGGAGCCTTTCAGATTCCGGCACCCACCCACCTCACCCGGTGCGGTCACGGCACCCGGTACGCGCCCACGGCACACCCGCCTCCCGCGCCGACCGGTCATGGAACACCCACCTCAGGCTCCTCGTGTACACACAAATTCACCATCTCGGGAGTTTTCCTCATGAGCGCCTCTGCACCCGACACGAAAGCGTCTGCTGCATCGGTGAAGAATACGACTCCTCGCAGTCGAGTTATTCTCGCCTCGCTCGTTGGTACCACCATCGAGTTCTACGATTTCTACATTTACGCCACTGCAGCAGTGGCTGTGTTCCCCGTACTGTTCTTCCCCTCGAAGGACGCAACCACCGAGCTTCTGGCTTCCTTCGCTACCTTCGGCGTCGCCTTCATCGCGCGCCCCCTCGGTTCCGTAATCTTCGGCCACTTCGGCGACAAGATTGGCCGTAAGGCTACCCTCGTCGGTGCACTGCTCACCATGGGTCTGGCAACCTTCATCATCGGCCTGCTGCCCACCTATCACCAGATTGGTCTGTGGGCACCGACCATGCTGACCATTATGCGTTTCTGCCAGGGCTTGGGCCTGGGCGGCGAATGGTCCGGTGCGGCGCTGCTCGCGAGCGAATACGCTGAGGATGGCAAGCGCGCCCGCGCTGCGATGTGGCCTCAGCTGGGTGCACCCATCGGCTTCGTGCTTGCGAACGGCTTCATGCTGTTGCTGACCAGCTGGATTACCTTCAACTCCGCAACCGACGCGAAGAACCTCGAGCATCCCTTCCTCATTTGGGGTTGGCGTATTCCGTTCCTGCTGTCCATCGTGATGGTCGCCGTTGGCCTATACGTTCGTTTCAAGCTGGAGGAGACCCCCGTCTTCGCCAAGGCTGCCGCTAACAACGAGAAGGTGAAGACCCCGCTCGTTGAGGCGTTCAAGGTCGCTTGGTGGCCCATGATTCAGGGCACCTTCATCATGGTTGCCTGCTATGTGCTGTTCTACCTGATGACCGCGTGGGTTCTCTCCTACGGTATCGGCAAGGCGGATAAGGGCGGCCTGGCTATCCCCTACCGCGAGTTCCTGATCATTCAGCTGATCTCCATTATTGGCTTCGCAATCTTCATCCCGATCTCGGGTTGGCTGGCTGACAAGTACGGCCGCCGCACCCAGCAGCTGTGGACCACCATCGCGATGGCGGTCTTCGGTCTGTCCTTCGGTCTGTTCATCTCCCCCTCCGTTGTCGGTACCGGTGCAAACGCAAACGCAGCAGTGGTCACCCTCTTCATCTTTATCGGCATGTGCCTGATGGGTCTGTCCTTCGGTTCCATGTCCGCATACCTGCCGGAGCTGTACCCCACCAACGTGCGTTACACCGCCAGCGGTATCGCCTACAACGTGGCGTCCATCCTCGGTGCGGCACTGACCCCGTTCGTGGCAGTATGGCTGAACACCTCCTACGGTGTGGCTGCAGTGGGCGGCTACCTGGCATTCGCTTCGATCTTGAGCGTCGTCTTCATCCTGCTCACTCACGAAACCCGTGATGTGGACATGAACGCTGTCAGCACCACGAAGTAAAGCTTCACGGAGCTAACGCGTCTCTACAGCAAAGCGGTGGGGGTCGCCTCCTGAATTCCTTAGATTCAGGAAGCGACCCCCACCGCTTTTATACTGTTCCGGGATGCTGCACCAGGCGGGGAACGCCCAGCTCAGCACCTAACAGGTTGATGCCTACAGACCGCGAGTGTGCAGCTTACGTGCAGCCTCAGCAATAGAGCCCGAGAGCGAGGGGTAGACCGTGAAGGTATCCGCCAGGTCATCCACCGCGAGCTTCTTCTCCACCGCCAGGGCAATGGGGTAAATCAGCTCGGAAGCACGCTGACCAACCACCACGCCACCAATGACGGTGCCGGAGTGTCGGCGAGCAAAAATCTTCACGAAGCCGTCGCGCATCGCCATCATCTTCGCGCGCGGGTTCGTGCCCAGCTGCAGGGTCACCGCGTCACCGCGGTAGGCGCCTTCGGCAAGGTCCTTCTCACTCACGCCTACAGTCGCAATCTCCGGGGAGGTGAAGATGTTCGCGGCAACCTTATCGGTACGCAACGGGCGCACCGCATCACCGAGGATATGGGCCATAGCGATACGGCCCTGCATCGCAGCCACGGAAGCCAGCGGGTACACACCCGTGCAGTCGCCGGCGGCGTAAATGCTGTTCACGCTCGTGCGGGACACACCGTCCACCTTAATATGGCCGCTCGGGGTCTGCTCAACACCGATGTCTTCCAGGCCCAAATCTTCAGTGTTCGGAATCGAACCAATAGCAACCAGACAGTGAGTGCCAGAAACCTTACGACCATCCGACAGAGTCACAATAACGCCGGAGCCATCCTCAGTACGCTCAACAGCAGCCGCACGGGAACGCGGCATCACTCGCACGCCGCGACGCTCAAAGACGTCCTCCAACACGCGAGCTGCGTCCTCGTCCTCACCCGGAAGCACACGGTCACGCGAAGACACCAGGGTCACCTTAGAACCCAGACCGTTATACGCCGACGCGAACTCCGCACCGGTCACACCCGAACCAATCACAATCAGCTCCTCGGGAACCTCGGAGAGGTTGTACAGCTGAGTCCAGGTCAGAATGCGCTCGCCATCGGGCATACCGGTCGCCATTTCACGCGGATGCGTACCCACCGACAACAGCACAAAGTCCGCGTGCAGAGGGTAGACCAGACCCGCCTCATCAGTCACCTGGACAGTGTGGCGGTCAAGGAGTTTACCGGTACCGTGAATAATCTTCACGCCAGCAGAAGCCAGGGCACGCTTAATGTCGGCGGACTGCTGCTGGGCCAGGTCGCGGACTCGGCGGTTCACGCGGTCCATATCAACACGAAGCTGCGGCGCCTTACCCTTCGTGTTCTCGATGCCCAGGCTACCCGCCTCGGAGAAGCGGGTCATCATATCCGCCGTAGCAATCAGGGTTTTAGAGGGCACAACGTCAGTCAGAACGGCGGAGCCACCAATGGCGTTGCGTTCGATCAGAGTCACGTCCGCGTTGGAGGCGGCAGCCACCATCGCTGCCTCGTAGCCACCGGGGCCACCACCAATAATTACAATTCGCTGAGATGCGTAGTTCACCGTTGAAGTCATGCCTTAATTGTGAGCTATGCCGCCCCTACGGGGCAAACGCACTCGCCGTGCAGATGTGCCATATTGTGGCAATCTGCACGGCGAGCATCTTCATGGTTCGGCATCATGGTTCGGCAGCCCGATATGACTGGGCAGCGCCTACCCCTGTATGTCTCTACTCCTCGAGAGCCTGCGGCTTCTCCGAGTAAATCGAGTTAATGAACTTCTCAGCCCACTGCAGCATCGCGCCATCCACCAGGTCCTTACCGCCCACCGGCATGGTCTTCGGGCGCGGAACCAGCGTCAGCCAGGTGTCCATACCCTTCGGCTGGGCGTGTGTGGAGCCAGGGTACACGCGCTTCAGGCGCATCTGGCGGGACTCCGGCAGCGGCGTAGCGGTTACCACGCGCACCTTCGGGCCCAGAACCACCATCTCGTGAATACCGGCGGCACGGGCGTGCATACGCACCGTCGCCACGGCAAGTAGGTTCTCTACCGCCTCCGGCAGCTCGCCGTAACGGTCGACCAGCTCCTCGCGAGCCTCCGCAATCTTCTCTTCGGTATCGGCGGCAGCAATCTGACGGTATGCCTGCAAGCGCAGACGCTCAGAATCAATGTAGGTGTGCGGAATATGCGCGTTGACGGGCAGGTCAATCTTCGTCTCGACCTCGCGCTCTTCCTTCTCGCCGCGGTAGTTTGCGACCGCCTCGCCGACCAGGCGCAGGTACAGGTCAAAACCGACCCCGGCAATATGACCGGACTGTTCGCCGCCGAGCAGGTTGCCGGCACCGCGAATCTCCAGGTCCTTCATCGCGAGCTGCAGACCCGCACCCAGCTCATTGTGGGTCGCGACGGCCTTCAGACGCTCGTGCGCAATCTCGCCGAGGGTCTTATCCACCGGGTACAGGAAGTACGCGTAGGCGCGCTCGCGGCCACGACCCACACGTCCGCGCAGCTGGTGCAACTGGCTCAGACCGTAGTTCTGGGCGTGGTCCACGATGAGCGTGTTCGCGTTCGAAATATCCAGGCCGGTCTCCACGATGGTCGTGCACACCAGCACGTCAAAGCGGCGCTCCCAGAAGTCCACAATAATCTGCTCCAGGCGCGACTCACTCATGCGGCCGTGGGCGGTGGCGATGCGCGCCTCCGGCACGAGCTTGCCGATTTCGGCGGCAACATCGTCGATGTCAGCCACGCGGTTGTGCACGAAGAAAACCTGTCCTTCACGCATGATCTCGCGGCGGATCGCGGCGGTAATCTGGCTGTCGGTACGCGGGCCGACGAAGGTCAGCACGGGGTGGCGCTCCTCCGGCGCGGTGGCAAGGGTGGAGGTCTCACGAATACCGGTTAGCGACATTTCCAGGGTGCGCGGAATCGGGGTTGCACTCATGGCGAGCACGTCCACGTTGGTGCGCATCTGCTTGAGCTTCTCCTTGTGCTCCACGCCAAAGCGCTGCTCCTCGTCAATAATGACCAGGCCCAGGTCCTTGAACACTACGCTGTCGGAGAGAATGCGGTGGGTACCGATCACCACGTCCACCGCGCCGGAGGCGATTTCTTCGGTAATCTGGCGGGTTTCCTTCGCCTTCTGGAAGCGGGAGAGCACGCGAATCTTCACGGGGAAGCCAGAGAAGCGCTCGCTGAACGTCTCGTAGTGCTGCTGGGCGAGCAGGGTCGTGGGCACGAGCACCGCGACCTGCTTGCCGTCCTGTACCGCCTTAAACGCGGCACGTACGGCGACCTCGGTTTTGCCGAAGCCCACGTCGCCGGAGATGAGACGGTCCATGGGGATTTCTTTCTCCATGTCCTCCTTTACCTCGTGGATGGCGGTGAGCTGGTCGGGAGTCTCGTTGTAGGGGAAGGACTCTTCCAGCTCTCGCTGCCAGGGGGTGTCTGCGGCGAAGGCGTGACCACGCGAGGCCTGGCGTGCCGAGTAGAGTTTCACCAGGTCGGCGGCGATTTCCTTGACTGCCTTGCGAGCGCGGGACTTGGTCTTAGCCCAGTCGCTGCCGCCCATCTTGGACAGGCTCGGGTTCTCGCCCCCCACGTAGTTGGAGATCAAATCCAGCTGGTCGGAGGGTACGAAGAGGCGGTCGGGCGCGCCACCGCGCTTGGCGGGGGCGTACTCGATGACAAGGTATTCCTTCATGGGCTGCACGCCGTTGACCGGGGATGCACCAGCAACCGGGCGGGAGGTCATCTCGACGAACCTGCCGATGCCATGGCGTTCGTGCACCACGTAGTCACCGGGATTCAGCGCGAGCGGGTCGACGGCGTTGCGGCGGCGGCGCGTCTTGAATTTCTGTCCTGCGGCGCCTCGGGGTGCGTAGGTTCCGCGGCGGCCGAGTAGTTCGGCTTCGGTGAAGACGGCGAGCTTAGCCTCCTCGATAAGGAAACCTGCGGAGGCGGGTGCCTCGCAGACCTCGACGATGCCGTGTTCGAGGTCGCCGGCGGGGTCGGCTTCGAGGCTGGTTCGGCGGGCTGCGGGTACGGCGGGTGCCCCTTCGCCGGAGTGGAAGAGGTCGATGAGTCGGTCGGTGGAGCCGCGGCCGTTGGTGAGGGCGAGGACGGTCCACTGTTGCTGGATGAGGTCGCCGACCTGGCTGAGCATGCGTTCGACGGAGCCGTTGAATGCGGTTGCGGGGGTGGCGTTGACGGTGTAGGTGTCGATTCCGTCTTCGATGGCGTCGGCGATGCTCTGGTTTTCGAGTGCGCCTGCGGCGGCGTCTTCGAGCAGGTCTGCGTCGGTGACGAGTTCGGTGATTTCCCACCAGCTGAGTTTGTCTTCGAGTGCCTGTGTGGTGGTTTGGTCGATGGTGCGGAATCCGCTGTCGCTCATGCGGAGCTGTCCGAGGTCGATGGGTGCTACTGCGTCGGCTTCTGCGGAGGTGTCCCAGGCGGCGGCGAGGAATTCTTCGTTGGTGGCGACGAGGTCTTCGGCGCGGGCACGCACACGCTCGGGTTCGACGTTGATAATCATGGACCCAGCCGGCAGTAGCTCGGTGAGGGTGTTCATGGATTCGATGAGTAGCGGGGTGAGTGATTCCATGCCTTCGACGTAGATTCCGCCGGCAATCTTTTCGAACATAGTTGCGGCTGCCGGGTAGTCTGCCTTCAGGCGTGCGGCGCGGCTCATGACCTCGGGGGTGATGAGCAGTTCGCGGCAGGGCAGCAGGGTGAGTTCGGTGAGCTCCTCTCCCCCGCTGAGGGTGCGCTGGTCGGCGACGGAGAAGTGGCGCATTTCGTCGAGTTCGTCGCCAAAGAATTCGAGGCGCACGGGGGTAGTTGCGGTGGGCGGGAAGACGTCGATGATGCCGCCGCGTACGGCGTATTCGCCGCGCTTGGCAACCAGGTCTACGCGGGAGTATGCGGCGTCGTTGAGGCCGCGCACCACATCCTTGAAGGGGTATTCTTCGCCACGAACCAGGTGCACGGGTTCGAGCTTTTCGATGCCGGTGACGATGGGCTGGATGACGGCACGCACGGGCGCGATGACGACCTGCGGGCGGTTAGCCGCATCCCCGGTCATGGCGCGCAGTACCTGCAGGCGGCGGCCTACGGTGTCGGAACGCGGTGAGAGGCGTTCGTGGGGCAGGGTTTCCCAGGCGGGGAAGAGCGCAATGTCTGCGGCGGGCAGGTAGGAACGCAGGGCTGCGGCGAGGTCTTCTGCTTGGCGGTCGGTGGGGGCGATAATGAGGCTGAGCGCTTCAGCGGTGGTGTCGCGTACTGCGGTGGAGATGTCTGCAATGAGCGCGGCGTGGGTTCCGGCGACGGCGCCGATGAGGGTGCGTGCGCTACGTTCGGTGGGCTTCGCGGAGGCGGCGGTGCGGATTGCGGCCCAGCTGCTGAGTTGGTTGAGGGTGTTCAGGAGGGGGTGCAGGGGTGCCTCGAGGGGCTGTGCGGTAGCTTTTCGGGTGGTGCTCACGGGTTCTCCTGAATCTGGGGTCTTCGCTTGCGGCGGTTGAGCTGGTGGAGGGCTTCTATGGATGGTCGGTATTGGGCGGTGCCGGTTGGGGTGTCCGAGTGAATTTGCCTTTATCTCACGGTGCTTTTTGTGCGTTTTGGGGTGTTTTTTGCGGCTTTTCCATTGTAGGACTTGTCTGCTTTTTCTGGCATTTTTCTCTTGTACTCTTCTGTGACGGAATATATTCCTTTTTGCACTCGATTGTCGCTTTCGTGGGTGATATTTGAGTATGGTTTTCTTCCGTGTCTGTTCCTGTGCCACAACGTTCATCGCATGGGGCGCAAATCACACACTCACGGGCATCTTTGCACTTTGTGCACCATTATTTTCACAGCTTAATCCTGTACCCTAATCATTAACGCTTACAGAAAAACCAGACAGTATATCCCCTTCCGGATTCTGTTTACCTCTTCCAACCAACCTCAGGTTTTCAGTATTTACTGCGGTTTTTCTAGTGCGCTAAATTCACCGTATCTTTCGATGTTTCTTCCGGAACGTCGCATCAGAAAGACGCATATGACAACCACATACACGAACAAACCCGCTGAAAAGCGCCATGCCCATTCATGGTCTGCTAAAAAGTGGGCCGCTTTCGCACTCGCTTTTGGTACCGCTTTCACTGCGGCACCGCTTACTCCTACTACTCCCGCTTCGGCTGCTACCGGCACCCATGATGGTTCCAGCAGCGATAAGGCGGCTGCTTCCTGCTACGAGGTCAAGCAGGTTAATCCTTCTGCCTCTTCTGGCACTTATTGGCTGTACACCCCGCAGATGAGCGGCCCGGCGCAGTTCTACTGCGATCAGGAAACTGATGGCGGCGGCTGGGTCATGATTGGTCGCGGTCGTGAGGGTTGGACCGAGTCTTACAACGGCACCGGCGACCCGAGTCAACTGCACCAGAACCCCACGGGTCCCTCCGCTTTTACTCCCGTCCAGCTTCCCGCAAACACTGTCGATGCCCTGCTGAACGGCATTAAGCCTCAGGACCTTCCCGACGGCATGCGCCTGCACCGTGCCCACAATGCAAGGGGCACCCAGTGGCAGAACGTTTATGTTCAGCGTCCTCAGACTGAGCAGTGGACCTGGGCGATGAGCTACGGTCAGCGTTGGGGCACCGTGAAGTTCACCGGTGCCGGTATTAACCGCACTGCGCGTATGGGCGGTTCCCCCTCGGAGATGGCTCCGGGTATTACCACCAGTTCTGTTCGTTTCTTCGCGAACCCGAACCAGGGCTACCAGATTGGTTTTGCGTACGGTGCGCTGGTGAACTTCGGTAATGAGAATCCGGATTCATATATTTACCACAAGCGTGGTTCCGCTGGTTACTCCATCCCCTTTACTCAGGTGTTCCTGCGTCCGAAGCTGACTCAGCGTGACTTGAACTTCTCGCAAATTGGTTCTGGCTCTGCCGCTAGCAACCGTCGTGCTCTGCCCAATAGCTACACGATGCCCGTTCGTTGGCGCACCAGTGAGCAGACTGGCACCGGCAAGAAGAACGAGATGAACACCTACGTTCAGGCTATTACTCAGGTGGGCGACACCGTCTTCACCGGTGGCGACTTCAAGTATGTGGAGTCGGCTGGTGGCGAGCGCGTGGACCAGTCGTACCTGGCGGGCTATAACGTGGATTCGGGCGAACTGGTTCGCTCTTTCCGTCCGACTTTCAACGGTCAGATTAAGGCTCTGGAGGCTCTGCCGAATAACCGCCTGGCAGTTGGTGGCGAGTTCACCGAGGTTAACGGCGAGAAGGTCAACCACTTCGTCATTCTGGACGCAACCACCGGCCAGATCGACCGCACGTGGGATCTTCAGATTCAGCGCCGTAATGGTGCTGCCGCGCAGGTGAAGACCCTGCTGGTTCAGGATGGTTACCTCTACATTGGCGGTAACTTCACCCATGTAAAGGGCAATACGTCTAAGGCGTACGCTTACTCGCGTGGTGCCGCTCGTATTAAGCTCTCGAACGGTGCGGTGGATTGGAACTGGCGCCCGAACTTTAACGGTACGGTCAACGGTATTACCGCTGCGTCCGATAACTCGACTGTTCACGCTGCGGGTTACTTCACTGAGCTGAATAACCAGCGCGCGTTCCGCCTGGCGGCGCTGAATGGTTCTAACGCTTCGAATATTAAGTGGGAGTGGGAGCCGTCGCTGAAGCTGAACATTACTGACCGCATTGTGTACGCGTTCCAGTTCGATGTTCAGGATGCTGGCTCGACCGTGTGGACTGCCGGCGCTGACCACCTGATTGCGAACTACTCGAAGAACGGTTACGGCCGTATTTCTTCGTCTATCTCTAAGTACGGTGGCGACTGGCAGGATCTGCATCTGAGCGGTAACACCATTTACGGTGCGTGCCACTGCGGTGATGTCCTCTTCGAGGGTTCGACCGGCTACCACACGTATTGGAAGGAATCGAAGGCGGTTCACCGTATGCGCCTGGTCGCAGCGTTCGATAAGGATAGCGGCGAAGTCATCGGCGAGTTCAGCCCGGTTCTGAAGGGCGCTAGCGGCTACGGTGTTTGGGAGTCCTTCATGGATTCTCGTGGCAACCTGTGGGTTGGCGGCGACATCAACCGTTCGCTGGGTGCTAATGGTGAGCAGCGCACTGTCGGTTTTGCTCGTTTTGCTCCTCGCGATGTGACCGCCCCGTCGACTCCGTCGAATCTGTCGGTTCAGCGTGATGGCTCGACCGATAAGCTGTCTTGGTCTGGTGTTCGTGAGAGCGGTGCTCGCTACCAGGTGCTGCGTGATGACCGTGTGATTGCTACGGTCTCGGGCACCAGCTACGAGGTTGAGCATACTGATGGCGCTCGCTACTATGTGCGTTCCATCGATGCGTCTGAGAACTTCTCGGCTTCCACGGGAGCTGCTCAGGCTTAGGTCAGATTGTTGATCTAGTTTCTTTGAGCCGCCGCCTGGTTCGGGCTCTGCAGGGTTTGCGGGGTCCGAATCAGGCGGCGGTGCACCCGGGGTGTATGCCCTCTATAGTTTTGGTTCGGTCCGGTTTTCCCAGTTTGCTATCTCTTCGCCCCTGTGGCGGCTATGATGGGTTGGGATTCATTGCGTCGGATGGGTTGCTTCCGTCCTTTCCGATGATGGGCTGAATCTTGATCTGTGGTGTTTCTTCGCTGTTGGTACGACAGAGGAAACTTCACAGATTTTTAGCGTTCCGCTTCGTACGGGTGCGTTGCCACTGTTGGCTTCGTGCGTGAGGGGTGGGGCGTATTCATTCAATTTCCGATAACTACACTCACTGATTCCGGCTACAGACTCGCTGTTAGCGCAGTTCATAACGCTTCCCCCTTACCCCGATGCCTGGTCACTATGCTGTGCCTTGTGTGGGGTGGGTGTTGCTGTGTGAATTGCAGTTTTCTGCTGTGTGCCGGTTGAGGTCTCTAGGAGAGACAAATGAATTTTCTTCCGTTCACGCGTGGAGGGCGCGCGCAGGGTGCTGCTTCCTCCGCTTCTGAGGGCTCTCGCGTAGCTTCTCGCTCCGGGTCCCGTGCTTTGGGTGCGGCGGCTGCTTCTTTTGCGATGGTTGCGGCTTCTTTGGGTCCGATTGCTTCGGGCGCGCAGGCTGCTGATGCACGCTACTATGACGGTTCGTCGAGCGAGCGCGCGGCTGCGAGCTGCTGGGAGGTTAAGCAGAATAATCCGCGTGGCAAGAGCGGCGCGTACTGGCTGTACACCCCTGCGATGAGTGCTCCTGAGCAGTTCTATTGCGATCAGGAAACTGATGGCGGCGGCTGGGTTATGATTGGCCGCGGTCGTGAGAGCTGGACTGAGAACTACTACGGTCGCGGTAATGCCGATCAGCTGTATAAGAACCCGACCGGCTTTGATGCGGTGCAGCTCTCCGGCGTGACCGTGAACGCGCTACTGAACGGTACCCGTCCGCAGGATTTGCCCGATGGCGTGCGTTTCCATCGCGCGATGAACGTTGAGGGCACTACCTGGCAGGATTTTAAGGCTCACCGTGATTCCAGTACCGAATGGACTTGGACTTTGCGTTCGAAGATGTTCTGGTCAAATATTTCGGTCAAAAACACCTGGCAGTACAGTAACCGTTATGACTACGCCAACCGTGGTCAGGTGGCTGGTAACATCTTCACCCATGATTCTGATGACTTCCGTTCCCTGAACTTCGAAGAGAAGGCATCGCAGGGCTACAAGTTGGGCTTCACCTACGGTCGCAACGCCAAGATTACATGGTGGACCGAGACCTACCTGATGAACCGTCCTTCGGCGTATATTTACCGCCCGGCGGATGATTCGACCACTCCCCTGGTATTTACTCAGATGTTCTTGCGCCCGAAGGTGACTCAGAACGATTTGGTGGCTAAGGGTCTGCATGATTATGGCCAGCAGGGCGCTGCGGCAAGTAACCGCCGCGCGCTACCCAATAGCTACTCCGAGAAGTGGAAGTGGCGTACCAGCGCTGATACCGGAACCGGTAAGAACGGCGAGATGAACACCCAGGTTGAGGCGATCACCGAGGTCGGTGGCGCTGTCTTTACCGGTGGCGATTTCGCGTATGTTGAGTCGGCAAGCGGCGAGAAGGTTGAGCAGGCTTTCTTGGCTGGTTACGAGGTGGGTACCGGCGAGCTGCGCCGTTCCTTCCGCCCGAAGATTAACGGTCAGGTGAAGTCGGTTGAGGCTCTGCCGAACGGCCTGCTTGCTGTGGGTGGTTCTTTCGACCAGGTGAACGGCGAGTACTACAACGGTTTTGTAATTCTGGATCCGCAGACCGGTCAGGTTGCTAAGGACTGGGATATCCGCGTGGTTAGCCGCATTGCTTCCGTACCGGTACAGATTAAGACCCTGCACGTGCGTGATGGCTACCTGTACATTGGTGGTTCCTTCACTCACTTGAAGGGCCAGACCTCCCCCACCTACGCGTATGCGAGGAACCTGGCTCGCATTAAGTTGAGCAACGGTGAGGTGGACTGGAACTGGCGTCCGGTCTTTAATGGCACAGTTAACGGCGTGAGCGCTTCTGAGGGCAATGCCGATGTGTACGTCGCTGGTTACTTCACCCAGCTGAATAACCAGGAGGCGTTCCGTCTCGCTCATATGCAAGGCAGTAGCACGAACCCGGTAGCTTGGCACCACCGTCCTTCGTATACCCCCAAGAATGCCCAAACCTGGGATTTGAAAAACGAGCGCAGGATGTGGGGCTTCCAGTTCGATGTTCAGGATGCTGGTTCCTCCGTCTGGGTGGGTGGCACCGAGCATATGATTACCCGTTACGAGAAAAGCTCGATGCGCCGCACGGACAGTGCGATTACTCGTGAGGGTGGCGATTTCCAGGATCTGCACCTGAGCGGCAACACTATTTACGGTGCGTGCCACTGCGGCGATTTCCTCTTCCAGGGCGCAGACACTGTCTATTCGGAGTGGGAGAACGCGACTAATGCTCAGACCATTCGCCTGGTAGCTGCGTTCGATAAGGACAGCGGCAAGATGCTGCCGGAGTTCGCACCGATTATGAACGGCGCGTATGGATACGGTGTGTGGGAGTCCTTCGTGGATTCCACGGGCACCCTGTGGGTTGGTGGCGATATCCGTAAGTCGCTGGGCGCTAATGGCGTACAGCCGACTATTGGCTTCGCGCGTTATGCTCCTCGTGATGTGACCCCTCCGGCTCCCCCGAGCGATCTGAAGGTCACGACGAACGGTTCCAAGGATCAGCTGACGTGGTCGGGTATTTCCGAGCGCAGGGTGAAGTACCAGGTTCTGCGCGATGATCGTCCTATTGCGACGGTTACGGGTACGAGCTATTCGGTGGATCACCGCGATGGCGCCCGCTATTATGTGCGCGCGGTAGATACTGCAGATAACTATTCGGCAAGTACCGAGGCTGTCCAGGCAGCATAACCCCTCATCAGGGCAATATCCACTTTTGTGACAAAGAATTTTAGTGATGTTCGCCCTATTGTCCCGGGCTGGTTCATGACCAGCCCGGGACTTTTTTGCACAATGTGAATCTATTTCATTCATTTACATGAAGGTTCTTTCATTCAGAGATATATATTTATCTTCCATTCGGGCAAAAATAGAGCATTATTTAGGGCTTATTCTCATCATTTATAAAAACGTTATTTTTGCGGGTCTAAGTGTTTTCCCAGCTTTGCGTGTTAGCCTTTAGGTGCTTTGCCATTGTGCGAGGTATTATCTTCCGGAATATAGTCATTCTCACTCCAACCACTAAAGAGGCTTCCTATGTCATCATTCTTCAAGCAGTCCTCCCGGTCCCGGCTTCTGGGCACCCTGGGCACCGTTGCGGTATCCGCCCTGGTTCTGAGCGGTTGCGCTACTGAAAACCCGAGCTCCGATAGCTCTTCTTCCGCTTCTGCTTCCGCAAGTGTTTCCGCTTCTGCACACGCTTCTTCCGCTCAGTCTTCGAGCGCTTCCCCTAAGGTTTCTGAGCAGGGCACCGCTTCTGCATCCGCTGAGGCTTCGGGTGAGGCATCTCCCAAGGCAAATGCTGAGGCTACTTCTTCTGACGGTCAGAAGCTTGAAGAGATTTACACTGGCGCTGAGGAAATGAAGAACGCTTCTTCCGTGCCCGTTGACGCTGAAGAAGTTAAGAAGACTACCGAACTGGTTAACTCTTTTGAGACCATTCTGACCAAGGTCAAGGCGGCTCCTTCCGCAGCTCCTTCTCCCGAGCGTACCGCTGATCCGAGTAGCGATGAAGAGGCCGAGCAGCAGAACGTTGAGCAGGCGCGTGCTGTTCTCGATGATGAGACGATTCGCTCCATCGAGGCGGTAGCTGTGGATTCCGCTGCCGCTGAGTTTGCCGTGCAGGCTTCCGAATACGCACTGGCTGGCTGGCACTACGAAGGTTCTTCCACTGTGGTGGGCACTCCCCGTATGACTGAAACTCAGTACAAGGGTCAGCCCGCGCGCATGCTGGAAGTATGCATGGATTCTTCCTCGGTGAAGATCTATGACGAGAATAATCAGCCCGTTAAGGATGACAATTCTCCTAAGCGTTCACTCAATATTTACACCCTCGTTCAGGTCGATGGTCAGTGGAAGATTGCGACCCATGATTTCCCGAACAATCCTGATTGCTAGGGTCTAATTAAAGATGCCGGTTTCCAGTTATGATTCGCTGGAACCCGCGCATTATCATCCATAGCGCATTAATGTTGATGCGCACTCGATAACATTTCTTGGCATTCATTTGGAGATATTATGAAAGCCCACCTTGGCATGACGGGCTCCGGCTTTTCACGTTCTGCTATAACCCGCTCAACTCTTTGCTTGAGCATTGCTACGGCTTTGGCTTTGCCCGTAGCTATCCCCGCTATTACGCCGAGTACCGCTGTCGAACAGACTGCGGAAAAAAGGGACTCTGCTTTCTACAATGGCACGACCTCCGAGCGTGCTGCCGCCAGCTGTTGGGAAGCCAAGCAGGCTAACCCCGAGGCAAAGAGCGGCGCCTACTGGCTGTACACTCCCGCGATGAGCCAGCCTACCCAGTTCTACTGCGATCAGGAAACTGATGGTGGCGGTTGGGTCAAGATTGGTGAGGGCCGCGATGGCTGGACCGAAAACTACGAAGGTCAGGGCGACACCTCCCAGCTCTACAGTGATGCCGCACCCGCGTCGTCCGGTTTGACTCTAGAGCAGGGCAAAGCTCTGAGCTCGGTGCCTGCTGCAAAGACCCCTATTCAGCTTTCGGGCACCACTATTTCTCAGCTGCTCAACGGCACCCGCCCCGATCAGTTGCCTGATGGTTATCGTTTCCGCCGTGCCCTGAACACCTCGGGCACCAAGTGGCAGGAGGCGACGGTTGATCGCCGCCAGACTTCTGAGTGGACTTGGGCTCTGCGTTCAAACGCTATCTGGGCCAACGCGACAGTCTCCAACCCTGACGAGTTCTCTTCTTACAATGAAAATGGCCGCAGGGACTGGCCTGATGGCACGTGGGAAGACCATATGCTTGGCGGCCAGAACTACGGCTTCAGGACGATGCTCTTTGAGGAAATGGCTTCGCAGGATTACCGTATGGGTTTCCGTTACGGTGCAAACGCCCCCATTTCGCAGGATGGCTCTGAGCCGGCGATGACCGACGCGCAGAACTCTTACATTTACGGTAAGGACGGTAAGGGTGAAACCTCATTCGGTTACACCCAGATGTTCCTGCGCCCGAAGCTGACCCAGAATGATTTGAATCTGGGCGCTATCCCGGATTCAGGTACCCCGGCGAGCGCTCGTCGCGCCCTGCCCAGTAGTCGTTCGGCGGACTGGCGCTGGCGAACCAGTACTAGGACCTTCACCGGTGAAACCAACGAGATGAACACCTACGTTGAGGCGATCACCGAGGTCGATCACGGCAACGGCACCTCCAGCGTGTTTATTGGTGGCGACTTCGAGTACCTTGAGTCGTCTTCCGGCGAGAAGGTTCACCAGTCTAATATTGCTGCCTTTGACCCGGAGACCGGCGAGTTGCGCCGCGACTTCAAGCTGACTGTTAATGGTCAGGTGAAGGCTGTTGAGGCTCTGCCGAATAACCGTCTGGCTATTGGCGGTAACTTCAAGCTTGTTAACGGTGAGGAGCATAAGAGCTTCGTCGTTGTTGACGCCACGACCGGTGAAATTGCCCCTGAATGGGCTCAGGTTAAAGTCGAAGATCGTATTCTCACCGAGGTCATGACGGTGAAGACCATTCACCGTCAGGGTGACTATGTGTATATTGGCGGCACCTTTACCCACATTCATGAAAGCGAAAAGGCGGGTGTTGCGTATTCGCGCAATATTGCCCGTTTTAAGCTGGGCGAGCCTTCTGACGGCGTGCCCGGTATCGTGAGCGTGGATCGCAATTGGCGTCAGGTGTTTAATGGCACCGTCAACGGTATTAGTGCCTCCGCTGATAACTCTCATGTTTACGTAGCCGGTTACTTCACCTGGCTCAACGGCGGCCTTGCCTACCGCGTGGCTGATATTACTCAGCACCTGCAGAAGGGTAGCCCCTGGGCGTACCAGCATTCTGAGATTCCTGCTGGCGCTAATGTCTCTGATCTGCGTAATGAAACTAAGATTTGGGGTTTCCAGTTCGACGTTCAGGACGCCGGTTCCGGTGTCTGGGTGGGCGGTACTGAGCACCTCATCTCTCGTTACGACAAGGCCTCCCTGAGCCCCACCTACACTGCTATTACCCGTAACGGCGGCGACTTCCAGGATCTGCACCTGCATGGCAACACCATTTACGGCGCCTGCCACTGCGGCGACTTCCTCTACCAGGATTCGCGTAACAAGCAGGCCCCCGTGGGCGGTTCGAGCGTGATTCACTCGGTCAAGCTGGTTGCTGCGTTTGATAAGGACAGCGGCAAGATGCTACCGGAGTTCTCCCCCTCTATTAAGGGTGACCATGGCTTCGGTATCTGGGAGTCCTTCGTGGATTCGAAGGGCACCCTGTGGGTTGGCGGCGATATTCACCGTTCGCTGGGTGTTCACGGCACTCAGGATACCATCGGTTTTGCGCGCTTTGAGGCTCGCGATGTAACTCCTCCGGCTACCCCGCAGAACCTGCAGGTTGAGCTGAAGGACGATAAGGACGTTCTGACCTGGGACGCTGTGCAGGATACCGGTAGTGTCCGCTACCAGATTCTGCGTGACGACCGCGTCATTGCAAGCACTTCGGGTACGAAGTTCGAGATTGACCACACCGATAACGCACGTTACTTTGTGCGTGCTGTGGACACCTCGGATAACTACTCTGCGTCCACTCCGGTTCAGGTAGCTCCGGTTCGCCCGACTCCTACGGAGACCGCGACCGAGACTCCTACCGCTGATCCGACCGCAAGCGCTGACCCCAGTGCTTCAGCAAGCGCTACCCCGAGTGCAGAAGCAACTACCGAGGCACCGAAGGAAGAGGATCCGAAGCCTGAGGAGCCGAAGCCTGCCGATCCCAAGCCTGCCGATCCCAAGCCTGCCGATCCCAAGCCTGAGGACCCGAAGCCTGCCGATCCCAAGCCTGAGGACCCGAAGCCTGCCGATCCCAAGCCTGAGAATCCGAAGGAAGAAGCCGCTAAGGACCAGATTGTTCTGCCCTACACGTCCGAGTGGAAGTACATGGTCTCTACCCAGGCTCCCAACCGTAAGTACGGTTGGAAGTACAACTTCCACTTCAGCCTGGAAGATATTGCGCAGGAAGCATGGCAGACCGGCAAGACCCCGATTGGGGTCGGTACTGGTAACCTTAACACCTCCGTTAAGGTTCCGCTCGTGCGTTCCCGCCACAATATCTACGCCTACACCACCATCCAGCTCACTCGTGAGCAGGCCAGCCGTGATCTCGTGCTGACCACTTACGCGGATGACGCTATTGCGGTGGGTGTCAACGGTGAAGAGGTTGGTCGTTCCAACTTTGACACTCGTGGAAAGCTGTGGAATAGCGCGATTGCATCGAGCTCGATTGATACCGCTACGGCTCAGAAGACTCCGGTGACCTTCACCGTTCCGGCTTCTCAGCTGAAGGCTGGTGAGAACCTCATCGCTGTTGAGGTTCACCCGGGCATTAGCCGACGTAACGTTCGCCCGAATGTGAGCTTCGATTTGCAGGCTACCTCCAAGGCACCGGTTGCTGAGCAGCCCGCCGAGAAGGAAGGCGACAAGGAGGCGGATGCTCCCGCCGCACACGAGGCTGAGCAGCCCGTGGTCGACAACGCGAACAACGCGGCAGCCGGCCAGGGCGAGCGACGCATCGTCAATAACGGAGTCGGAACCCGCGTTCCGATGCAGTCTCGAAGGAACTAATACCTTCTAGATAATCTCAGCTAAATGGGGTTTGATTTTCTGAATGATTCAGGAAATCAAACCCCATTTGCGTATATTCCCCACTTTTCCGTGTTTTTTGCATCATTTATTCCCATTATTTGTGCTTCTGTCATGTGCCTCTCTGCACAATGTTCAGAAATGTTTTCTAAATCCACAATTCACGAGAACAAAGCGCCGATAACCCCCTCTAACAGCACACCAAGCCTACCCGAAGGATCCCGCAAATCTGCACCAAAGCGCATTGTCAGAGGGTTTTTACGACACAATTGTTGACCCTGACCACACGCCCCCTGTTGCACTTCATCTCGTTGTAAAATATCTATATAGTGGTGTACGTGAAAAAAGGGACCAACCACCTCTTTTTTCGCGTGCGAGACTTCCGGACTTTCTCGCAACCACCCCGAAAGGGAGTAATTCACTCTCCTTCACTCCTCTCACCGATTAAAAAGGAATGTGCATGTCCACCTCTGAGGCACCTCACGCCCCGAACTCCGCACCCGCATCGGGATTTTCTGCGAAGTTTTCTCACACCCTGCGCTCTCTTGAAGCAGCGCAGAAGCCCGGCATTGGCGTTCCCGCCTACACCCGCTGGGTCAACCGCCGAGTAGCACGCTACTTCGCCGCGGCAGCTGTCGCTCTGGGCATCACCCCCAACGGCGTCACCGCGATTTCCGCTGCATGTTCCGCTGCAGGCCTCATCGTTCTGATTACCTGCCCTCCCAGCATTGGTGTGGGCATCTGCGTTGCACTGCTTTTCGCTCTCGGTTACGGCCTGGACTCCGCTGACGGCCAGGTTGCTCGCGTGACCGGCGCGTCCTCCCCCGCCGGTGAGTGGCTCGACCATGTGGTCGACTCCATCCGTGTGCCCTCCGTGCACATGGCAACTCTGCTCTCCTTCCTGCTGTACCCTGCGCACTACTCCTTTACCGGTTCCAACGCATTCAACGGCTGGATCATTGCGATGCCCATGATTTTCACCGCGCTGACCGCCGGTCACTTCATGAGCCAGATTCTTGCTGAGCAGCTACGCAACAACCGCAAGACCGCTGCTCCCCCGACCGGTGGCCCCCTGCGCTCCTTCATCAACCTGCACATGGACGCTGGTACCCTCTGCTGGATCTACATTTTCCTTGGCTTCGGACCCGTGTTCGTCATCGTCTACGCGCTGCTTCTGCTGGCTAATGCCGCAACCGTCCTGCTGTCCATGCGTCGCAAGTACGTTAGCCTCGCGACCCCCGCTGAGTAAGGAGAACCCCAATGATGCACTTCACCTCTCGCAACCCTGCTGTTTCCGCCGTTATCGCAACCAACGGCAAGCGCCCCGAACTGCTTCGCGTGGCGGTCCGCTCCATCCTTGAGCAGAGCTACCGCGGCTTCGTTGAAGTTGTTGTCGTCTTTGACCGTGTTGAGCCCGACCGCCTCGAGGACATTGAGGTCGGCGAAAACCGTGCCCTGAAGATTGTCTCCAACACCCGCTCTGGCGGTCTGGCTGGCGGCCGCAACAGCGGCATCATTGCCTCCAGCGGTGAGATGATTGGCTTCTGCGATGACGACGACTATTGGATGCCGTCCAAGCTCACCCAGCAGGTCGCTCTCTGGCGCGAAAACCCCGAAGCAGCCGCTATCTCTTCGGGTATTACCGTCCGCTCCGGCGGTCAGGATATCGTGCGCCTGGCGCCCGAGCGCGCAACCTTCGCGGACTTCCTGCGTTCGCGCATCACCGAGATTCACCCTTCCGCTATGCTGTACTCTCGCGAGGATTTGCTCGGCGTTGACGGTAAGCCCGCTCGCATCGGCCTGGTCGATGAGGAGCTGCCCGCTGCCTACGGTGAAGACTACGACCTGCTGCTGCGTGCAACCCGCCACGGCGATGTGCTGAGCGTGCCCGAGCCGCTGATTCTGGTGCTCTGGGACCGCCCCTCATTCTTCTCCGGTAAGTGGCAGTCCATGGTTGACGGTCTGAGCTACATTCTGCGTAAGTTCCCCGAATTTGAGCAGGATCCCAAGGGTCTGGCACGTATCGCCGGTCAGATTGCGTACGCTCAGGCGTCGCTGGGTAACAACAAGGAGGCGCGTGCCTACGCTCGCTCCGCTCTGCGCCGCGACCCCAAGCAGCTTCGTGCTTGGGCGGCGTATGTTGTGTCCACCGGCATTATTAAGCCCGCTACTCTTCTTGATCTCGTCCAGAAGACCGGTCGAGGTCTCTAACCAGGTATCGCACAGACATGGTTTCCTCTTCCGTTCTTTCCCCTCCGGGTACTTCGCCTGTGGCTCTGAAGGATTCCGCCGGGTCGGTTAATACGCCGCCTAGCGGTATTCTGCGTGCCCGCGCGCGCATCCGCCCGGTGTCTACGGCGCAGAAGAAGCTCCCCGCCTGGCCTCTGCTGGCGTTGCTGTACGGCTTCCCGGCGCTGTGGGCTCTGGGGCTGCTTCAGATTGCACCGCTGGTACTGGCAGCGATCATACTTTTTTACCTCATCATTCGAGGTAATGTGCGTGTTCCCGGTTCCCTGTGGGTCTGGGGTGCATTCTGCGTGTGGGTTGTTGTTGCGGCACTTGCTCTGACCCGTTCCACCGACATTATTGGTTGGGGTCTGCGCTTTGTGAATATTCTCAGTGCCGGCATTTACGCCCTGTACTACTACAATGCGCGCTCCTCTATTAGCGTCAATAGGCTGCTGGGCGGTCTGGCAACTCTGTGGGTGACCCTGATTGTTTTGGGTTACGGCGGCGTTCTCTTCCCCGAGTTCCGTCTGCGTACCCCGATGAGCTTCATCATGCCTTCTGGCTTTATGCAGAACCCGCTGGTGCGCGACTACATGCTTCCTCCCCTGGCGGAGGTTCAGCGTCCTTGGGGTGCGCCTGAGGCGTATATTCGCCCCTCCGCGCCGTTCCCTTACGCGAATAGTTGGGGTCTGGCGTACACCCTGCTCACCCCGGTGATGCTGGCGTGCCTGCTGCGTCTGCGTTCCATCTGGTTGCGTATCGCACTGCTAATCGGCATGGCGCTTTCTACCGTGCCGGCAATTGCGACCAGTAACCGCGGTATGTTCATTGGTCTGGGTATCAGCGCAGCGTACGTACTGCTGCGTCAGTTCCTTGCAGCTAATTGGCGTGCTGTGGGTATGGGTGTTGCGGCAATCGTAGCTGTGGTTGTGGCGCTCTTTGCGTCGGGCACCGTGGATAATATTCTGGGTCGTCAGGACTACTCGGACTCCACCGGTGGTCGTGCGGCGCTCTACCGCGCTACTTGGAAAGCGACTTTGGAGTCCCCGATTATTGGTTACGGCACTCCGCGTATGGAACCGAGCATTGGCGTGTCAATGGGTACCCAGGGATACCTGTGGACTCTGATGTTCTGCTTTGGCTTCGTGGGTCTGGCGCTGTTCGCGCTCTTCATGGTGTGCACTGTGGCAAGCGGTGCACGAGTGAAGACCACGTCCGGGTATTGGCTCCATAGCGTGCCGGTAGCGTGCTGTGTTGTCTTCATCTTCTACAGCTTCGATATCGCTCAGCTGACCATTCTGATGCTCGCGTCGATGGCATGTATTCGTTCCATTCGGGATGGTGAGGGGCTATGACGAAGAATCAGTCCCCTCGTGGTTTAGAGACCTCTGCGGTTTCAGCTTTCGATGATGCCTACTCGACGGGTGGTCACCCTAGCCGCCGTGCACGCCTACGTGAGAGCGGCGAGTACGTGGAGCCGGTAGTGGAGCTGACTGATACGCAGGTGGAATCTTCTGCTGATGAGTTCGCTCCGACGGTGGACGACATCCGTTCCGGTCGTTTTCCTGCGACCACGGCGCTGTCGATTGTGCCTCCGGCTCGAGGCTTTGCTTCCGAGGAGTCGTTGCCCGGTTCTTTGGAGGCGGGTTCCTCAGCGGCGAACGCTACCGCTGTAGCGGGTGCTCATCTGCCCGGTTCCCGGCGGATTGCCCCGGCTACTGCTGAGTCTGTAGAAAAGGCACAGGAAGAAAAGACTCTGACTGAGAAGGCTAAGCCTTCCGCGTCAGGTGTTCCGGCAGATAGCGCATCCGCAAAGAGCGCGCCGGTTAAGAAAGCTCCCGCTAAGGGTAAGCAGCCCAGCCTGGCGAAGAGCGGCTCTCTTGCTTCGCTGTGCGTGATGTACGGTGCGGGTATCGCATTTGTGACCACGATGGTGGTGTCGAATGGTATTGGTGCTGAGGGTTCGGGCGAGTTCTTCCGTCTGATGGCGTTGTTCGCGATTGCGATTTCACTGGTGACCTTCGGCGCGGATACTGGCTTGGTTCGTACGATGAGCGCTCAGCGGGCGCTGGGACGTTACGGTGTGTTGCCGCAGCTAATCCGTTACGGTCTGATTCCTTCGCTGGTGACTTCGGTGCTTCTGGTGACGGGTGTTTACATCTACACCGGGATTGTGCCGATGGCTCCCGAGTATCAGGCGGCGATGCGCGTCAGCTCCGCTTTCGTGCTGGTGGCGGCGTTGATGACGGTGTTCTTCGGCGCTCTGCGTGGTCTGCATCGTGTGGTGACTTTTACGCTCCTGCAGAATGTTCTGCTTCCTACTCTGCGTTTTGCGGCTGTGGGTTTGGTGGTTCTGTTCTCGGGTCAGCTCATGGATTTGGTTTACGCTTGGACCATTCCGGTGGCGATTACCGCGGTGGTTGCCCTGTGGCTTTTGGAGCGGGCGTTCCCCTCGGAGGAGCATCTGGAGGTTCTTCCTTCTGAGGATTCTCCGACCGAGACGTTCCGTTCGTTCTGGGGTTTCAGCTCTGCACGCGGTGTCGCAACCGTTGTGGAAACGATTCTGGAGTGGATTGACGTGCTGGTGGTGACGGCGTTCTTAGGTGCTGCTGCAGGTGGTGTCTATGGTGCTGTGAACCGTTGTGTTCGTGTGGGTGCCATGATTGAGCACACCGGACGTGTGGTGACCGGCCCGTCGATTAGTGCGGCGTTGGCGACTCGTCAGCTCGATCGTGCTCGAGAGATTTTCCTATCGACTACTCGCGTGTTGACTGCTCTGTCTTGGCCGTTCTACCTCTCCTTGGCGTTCTTTGGTCCGGTTCTTCTGGGCTTCTTCGGTAAGGGTTTTGAGGCTGGCGCCGGTATTCTCTGGGTGATTTGCCCGGCGGCGATGCTGTCGATGAGTGCCGGTGGTGTGCAGTCTGTTCTGCTGATGAGCGGTAAGAGTCGCTGGCAGCTGTTGAACAAGCTCTCCTCGCTGGTGGTGGCTGTGACTTTGAACTTCACCTTGGTTCCGGTCTGGGGCCTGTACGGTGCGGTGACGGCGTGGGCTTCTGCTCTGCTGATTGACACCTTCCTGGCGAGCTACCAGGTGTTCCGTTTGGTGGGTATTCGTGCTTCGGTCCGTGAGATGGCTCCTTCGCTCTTCTTGGGTGCGGCTGTTCCGACAGCGTGTGCTCTGGTGTCTTTGACTTTCTTGGATCAGAGCGTATTGGGCGTCATCGTGTACGTGGTGCTTCTGGTGCCGGTGTACGGTGCGGTGCTGTACCGCTTCCGTAAGGCTCTCGGTATTGAGCGTTTCCTTTCCGCCCGCCGTGCGAAGTCTTAGTCTTCCGCTTCTTCTACGTTTTTCTCCGATATTTAGTGTCCGTTTCTCTTCCTCTAGGATGTCCTCATGGATAACACCTCTCATTCCTCCTCGGTTACCCTTGGCAGCCAGGTACGTCGCATTTTCCGACACCCTCTGCTAATTCTGCTGTCAGTCGTGGTTTTCGCTGTGGCGGGTGCCGTCTACGGCTACATGACCAATAGCAAGTACACTTCTAAGGCTTCGCTGGTTGTTTACCCGCTGGTGGTTGATCCCGCCGGTACCGGTAGCGCTAACTCCGCGAAGGTGGATATTGCGACCGAGTCTCGTGTTGCTTCCTCTCGTGAGGTTGCGCAGAACGCCGCGAAGTCTCTGATTGCTAACGGCGATACCCTCTCTGAGGCTCAGCTGACCAGCCGCCTGATGAGCTCCGTCAAGGTGACTGGCACCTCTCAGACTGCTGTGCTGGATATTGAGGTAACCCGTCCCAACGGCACGGATGCTGCACGTTACGCTAACGCTATGGCAAACGCGTACCTGCAGGTTCGTTCCGAGTCTCTGAAGAGCAGCGTTGATTCCGCTCTGCACCAGATTGATGAGCAGATTTCTGCTCTCGAGGGTGATAACGGCCGTGCGGGTCTGCTTTCTCAGCTGCAGGAGCGTCGCGCCCAGATTCAGCTGACTTCCACCACCGGTGGCCGTGTGATGAGCGAGGCTCAGGTTCCTTCTTCTTCCTCGGCTCTTGGCCCGGTGAAGATGGCTATTGTTGGTGCTGTTGCCGGTCTGCTGATTGGTGCTGTGCTGGCTTACGGTCGTGACCGCACCATGCGTCACGTTGGTTACGCTGACCGTCTGGAAGATGCTGGCATCCCGGTTCACGAGCTGGGTTCCTCTTCGGAGGCGAATGACGCGTTCATGCTGCTGCGCACCATGGGTGCTCCCGACGGCGATGTGAAGAGCGCTGGCGCTTCCGGCATTGTCATTCTGCCCGGTACTGACCGCGGCGTTGAGCACCTGTACCAGATGCTGCAGCGTGTTCTGCCCACCGAGTACGCACGTTTCACCGATTACGCTTCGGTCCGTGACGCTCTGACCCGCCACACTCCCGAGTCGCTGGTTGAGAAGAGCGAGACTCCTCTGGTGATTAGACTGAGCACCGCTACTCCCCTATCGACCCAGCTGCGTTTCGTTCAGGCTGGCGGCGTGGCTCTGGTTCCGGTGGCTGCAGCTACTTCTCTGCAGCAGGTTCGTGAGCTTTTCGCTCAGCTGGATCAGCTTGAGGGCGTGAACGCTCTGGCTGTTTTCCTGGACCGCGAATAACTAGACCGGGAGTAACTGGACCGCGCGTAATCGGGGTCTATTGATGGATGCCTCGCCTCTGTGCGGGTTCGTCCTTCGTCCTTGAGCGTAGGGTGCGGTGGTACCTGCTGAGGCGGATCTATTGTGATAGGTCTGTTGATGCCGGTTCCGTAGGGCCCGTCAGCTCACCCTTATCTTCTCTTCTTATTTTTCTCTTGTATTGGGGCTTTAGGAGAACACTATGACTGAGGCAACTTCCTCTCAGGCACCGAAGAAGCTTCTGCTGGTTTCTAGCAGTGGCGGACACTTGAAGCATCTGACAGCTACTTCTGCTGCGTGGCAGGATTATGACCGCGTGTGGGTTAGCTTTAAGCAGCCCGATGTTGAATCTTCTCTCGCGGATGAGAAGACCTATTGGGCGTATTACCCGACCACTCGAAATATTAAGAACGCTATTCGTAATCTGTTCTTGGCATTTCGTATTTTCCCGAAGGAACGTCCGGATGCGGTTGTTTCTGCGGGTGCAGGTGTTGCTGTTCCTTTCTTTGTTGCAGCTAAACTTTTTGGCGTAAAGACTCTTTATATTGAGTGTTTTGACCGCCCAACTCTGCCGACGATGACCGGCAAGATGCTGTACACCTTTGCTGATCGAATTATTGTTCAGAGCGAGGAACAGCAGGAGAATTTCCCTGATTCTCGTGTGATTCATCCCATTTTCTAAGAGTGATGAATTTATCCTGAAAATAGCGTCCCCGCGTGTGCTGAGGGCGTTATTTTCAGGGTATAGTATTTATTAATACATACAGATACGCATAAGTCGTGCGCTCCACTGTGGACTCACCATCCAAGCGAACTAACCACTCGCCAGAGAAGCGTATGCGGAGATTACTCACCATTTTCTCCGGCACGACGCCGCCACGTATACCAATGATGCCCTCCGGATTTTTGCGTCAGGTATACGGGGTTACTACCGATAAATACATAGAGAGGAATAGGCTATGTCTATTCAGAACTTCCCCCGCGTCAGCGTTGATACTTCCAAGTTCGACCTGCCCGTATTTACTCCTGCCGTCGCGCCCGTTCGTATTCCTACCAAGACTTACGATTTGGTGGTGTCCCTCGGCACCGACGTTCACACTTTTGATCGTCTTCTGCGTTGGGTTGAGGCTTATCTTGAGGCTCACCCCAAGGTCACCTGCCTCGTGCAGCATGGTCACACTGCGCCCATTAAGCACGCAGACAACCTCAAGCTTCTTCCCGCCTCCGAACTGCTGGACTACTACGCAACCGCGCGCGTAGTGCTGGTTCAGGGCGGCCCCGGTTCCATCCAGGATGCACGCCGCACCGGCGCTCTGCCCCTGGCTGTTCCGCGCCGCGCAGAGTTCGACGAGGTCGTTGACAACCACCAGGTCCCCTTCACCACTCTGATGGAGAAGCGCGGCCACGCTGTTGTTGTTGAAAGCCGCGAAGACCTCTTCGACAAGCTGGATCTTGCTCTGGCGAACCCCTCCCTGTTCCGCACCGCTGAGCCCTACATCTCCACCCCGGAGATTTCTGCAGCACAGCTGAGCGAGGAACTGCAGGATCTGCTCGCTGGCAAGACCCACCGTAAGGATTCCTTCTGGGGTCGCCTGAAGCAGGCTGCTCGCGCACACCGTGCGGGTAAGGCTGAGATGGCTCGCATCGACGCAATGGCTCCCAGCGCCTAAAAGCTTTAGCTTTCTAAGCCCAGCATCCTTAGCGATGCGATGTGGGAGCCACCCGGAGGTGTTTCCCGCATTTTTAGACCGGCATGCGAATCCTCCAACCACCCTGTGAGAGGCTGCGGACGTTTTCCCTTGTTCACGGCATATTCTCAGGTGGATTCGCGTCTTTACATTGGTTGCGAAACCCCGCGCACCGTATCCTTAGAAGGGATAATGCGCGGGGTTTTCGCGCACTACGAAAGGAACAATTATGGCAGTTCAGGAATCGACCGTTATCAACGCAAGCGTTGAGCAGGTTATCGAGGCATTCTCCAGCGAGGACTTCGCACGCTTCGTCTGCTCCGAGGTTGGCGTTGAGTTCGGTAGCTTCTCCGTTTCCGGTGACACCTCCGCTGAGTTCACCGCAACCACCGAACGTACCGTGCCCGCTGAGCGCGTGCCGGACATCGCTCGTAAGTTCGTCGGCAACGGCGTTGCTATGACCCAGGTGGACACTGTAAGCGCACCGGCTGCTGACGGCTCCCGCACCGTTTCTACCGAGGTCAAGGTCAACGGCGTTCCCGTGTCCGCTCAGGCTACTCAGAAGCTGACCCCCGAGGGTGAGCAGACCCGCCTGGACGTCAACGGTGAAGTCTCCTGCTCCATCCCGCTGGTGGGCAAGAAGATTGCAGCCGCGGCTGAGCCTCAGGTTGGCCGCGTGCTGAAGGTTCTGGGCACCTCCGCTGAGAAGTGGCTGGCACAGCGCTAAAGCTTATGAGACGCTCACCTTTGAGGTGTAGCTGATATACCGCCAATATACAAAGGATCCCCGCCGTAAGTAATTACGGCGGGGATCCTCTGTGTCTTTATGAGTCTCTATGAGCTCTAGCGCCCCCCACGAGGGCGTAGGAGCTTTAGGAGGCGATGATCGCCTCGGAGTATTCGCGTTCGCCGAGCAGCTCAGCGAAGCGGCGCATCTCTACGCGCAGGTCGTGCTCTGCTTCAAGCAGGTCAACGACCTTACGCAGCTTGGTGCTGGAGGTGTGCTCGGTGTAGGGGAAGTAGTGCACTTCCACGCCGACCTCTGCGAAGCGTGCTTCCAGGGCGTTACCCTTGTCGGTGCCCTTCCAGTCGTCGCCCTTGAAGAAGACGTTGAAGGGCTTCTGCTTCCAGGTTTCGAGCTTGTCAGGGGTGGTTTCGACGTGCACTTCGTCCACGTAGTCAATGTGGCTGACGATGGCGGCACGCTCTTCGATGGGGATGACAGGGCGGCGACCCTTGGTCACTTCCAGAACGTCATCGTGCACGACGCCTGCAATAAGGTAGTCGCAGTTTTCCTTAGCCTTGCGGAGAATCTCGAGGTGGCCGTAGTGGAAAAGGTCGTAGGCGCCTGCGGCGTAGCCAATAATCATGGGGCTTCCTTGTGGTTGGTAGCGGCGATGGGTATTCCGGTGTGGTTGAAGTACCGGAGGGTGAGAAACATATCCGCTGTCTAGAGTGAGAGCCTAAGAATAAGTAGAAGAATGTGCAATATTGAGAAAATATTTTCTACTATTGTCCTATTTCTTCTCGCTGTCGCCTCAGAGTGTGCGGGTCCGAAAAGAGTTTCTCGAGGGTGCTGGTTGGGCGCCCTTCGTCCTTTTATTTTACCAGTCACTTTTTTAGAGGAAAAAGGAAAAGATATAAATATGAGGCGGATACAGTGTAGTATCCGCCTCATGTTTTCATCATATTGTTTTAAATCAAAGAAATCTTATATCAGGAAAGAGTAGGGAGTAGATTCTCGGATCGAGTCACGTTTGGTACTCACCACTAAAAGCTCATCGAAAAACATTACACTTACATGCAATATATTATCGATGGCTCCATTCGATATTTTCGATTGGCGTTCAAATATTGGCTACTGACCGAACATTCCAACCTACCCTCTCAGCAAAGAATTAGTTCTTCGCGGTTGCTTCCTTAGCAGCTTCCTCAACCGCAACCCAGGAGAGCATCGCACACTTTACGCGCGCCATGAACTTCGAAACGCCGGAGAAAGCCGCCATATCGCCGTACTCCTCTTCGTCCAGGGTCACCTTACCGCGCGAGCGCAGCATCTCGCGGAACGCATCCACGTGGCTCTGCAGCTCGGAGATGGTCATGCCGGGAGCCATTTCAGAGAGCACGGAGGCGGCAGCCATGGAGATGGAGCAACCGTCGCCTTCCCAGGAGATCGACTCAATGGTCTTCTCGCCATCCTTCAGCTCATCAGAGAGCACCACACGCAGGTTGATTTCGTCGCCGCAGGTGGGGTTGTACTGGTGGTTATCGGCGCTTGCATGGCCGGCGGGTACCTCTACGAGGTGCTCGCCGCTGCGCTGCTTAGAATGCTCCAGAATAATTTCCTGGTACAGGGATTCAAGAGACACGGTGATCTTCTTCCGTCAGTTGGTATGTCTGAAAAATTGGGGCGTTGGCTTCTAACGCATCTGCTTTAAAAGCCGAAGTAGGGGCGCACCTCGGCGAGTGCCTTCAGGAAAGCGTCCACATCTTCGGTGGTGTTGTAGATGTAGGTGGAGGCGCGGGTCGAGGCGGTCACACCGGCGCAGCGGTGCAGCGGCTGAGCGCAGTGGTGACCCACGCGCACGGCGATACCCTGGGTGTCGAGTAGCTGACCCACATCGTGCGGGTGCACGCCCTCGATGGCGAGGGCGACCAAGCCGGTACGCTTGGTGGGGTCGGTGGGGCCGAGCAGTCGCACACCATCGATCTTCTGAACTCCCTCAACCAGGCGGGTGCCCAGTTCGTGTTCCCACGCCTCAACGTTCTCCATGCCCAAGTGCTGCAGGTAGCGCACAGCAGCGGCGAAAGCGACCGCCTGCGAGACTCGCTGGGTACCTGCCTCAAACTTGATGGGGGCGGGCATATACTCGGCGTCCTGCAGACCCACGCGGGTAATCATGGAGCCACCGGTCAGGAAGGGCGGCAGAGCTTCGAGCAGTTCGGCACGACCGTAGAGGGCACCGATGCCGGTGGGCGCCAGCATCTTATGGCCGGAGAACGCCGCGAAGTCGACGTCCAGGGCGTGGAAGTCTACGGGCATGTGCGGTACGGACTGGCAAGCGTCCAGCACGACGAGCGCGCCGTGCTTGCGTGCCATGGCGACCATGCGGGGCACATCGGTAATCGCGCCGGTCACGTTCGAGACGTGGGTAAACGCGACGATACGGGTCTTCTCGTTGATGATGTCTTCGGCTGCCGCGTAGTCGAGCTGGCCGTCCTCGGTGGAGGGAATGTGGCGCAGAGTTGCGCCAGTACGCTGAGCAAGGATCTGCCAGGGAATGAGGTTCGCGTGATGCTCAATCTCCGTGGTGACGATTTCGTCGCCGGGCTTCAGCGCGAAACGCTCGGCGGCGGGACCGCCGATGCCCTGGGAGGCGTTGCCGATGGAGTAGGCAACCAGGTTCAGTGCCTCGGTTGCGTTGGAGGTCCACACGATTTCTTCGTCAGTGGCACCGACGAAGTTCGCAACGGTGATACGCGCATCCTCAAACAGGTCGGTTGCTTCGACCGCGAGAGTGTGGGCACCGCGGTGCACGGCGGAGTTAGCGTGCAGGTAGAAGTCGCGTTCTGCGTCGAGAACCTGAAGGGGTTTCTGACTGGTCGCCCCCGAATCCAGGTAGACCAAGGGATGCCCGTTGACCTCAGTGTTGAGGATCGGGAAATCCTGGCGAAGCTGGCGCACGATCTCGTCGCTCAGCGGGGTGTTGGCGGGGGTGGAGTATTCAGCCACGGGTACCTTCTTCTCTCGCTTATACGCTCCACGGGTCGGGTATTTTCCCGTCGTGGAGCGTATAACGTCATTCTTTTCTAGCTTATTCCCTCACCGGGCTCTTGCATAGTTAGGTAGAGCCTAGTTCACGCATCGGCCCGCATCATGCGTTACCCCAGTTCAGCGTTTACCCGGCCCAGGTCGTACGGCTAGGAGCCTGCTCCGTGGTAACGCTGCTGGGTTGCCAGCAGGCCTTCCTTCACGAGCATCATGGTTGCATCCGCTGCGTTTGAGATGAGGAAGGGCAGGTCCTTCGCTTCAGTGCTGCTGAAGGGCTTGAGCACGAAGTCTGCGGTATCCATGCGTCCGGGAGGACGACCGATGCCGGTGCGCACACGGTAGTAGTCCTTGGTGCCCAGTGCCTTGGTAATATCGCGCAGACCGTTATGGCCGCCCTCTCCCCCACCAATCTTGAGCTTAATGGTGTCGAAGGGGATATCAAGTTCATCGTGCACAACGATGATGTGGTCGGGGTTAATATCGTAGAACTGGGCTAGAGCCGATACCGGGCCGCCCGAGGTGTTCATATAGGTCAGGGGCTTGGCCAGCACTACCTTGGGTCCGCCTATACCCAAACGTCCTTCCAGCACCTGGGCGCGCGCGCGTCCGTGCTTCTTGAAGCCACCGCCTACTTCACGCGCCAGTTCATCAACCACCATCTGGCCGATGTTATGGCGGGTTTTCTCGTACTCCGGGCCCGGGTTCCCCAGACCAACAATGAGCCACGCATCAGACATATCTTCGCCCTTTCCACGGCGCTGTAAAAGGTTTTTAGAAAATTCATGGACTACACCATTCTATGAGTATGGCCCGCTACCACCTCAGAAGAGAGGTAGCGGCGGGCCATCCACAAATCATTGTTGCGCTAGGCGCAGGGCGCGGTCTAGTGCTTTGAGTTATCTGAGTCGTGAGCTTCGCCAGCCTGATCTGATTCCTCGGAAGCTTCAACGATGTCACCCTCGGGTGCGTTTTCGCCTTCTTCACCGGGCTCGGGAACGTCGAGTTCCTCGGGCTCAGAAACGTTAACGATCAGCAGTTCAGCGTCTGCAACCAGGGTTACGCCTGAGGGCAGTTCAACGTCTGATGCCAGAACGTGAGCGCCAGCTTCGCGGCCTTCGATGCTCACGGTCAAAGCTTCGGGTGCCTTCAGTGCGTCAGCTTCAACCAGAAGAACGGTTTCTTCCTGGTTAGCAACGGCGCCAACAGCAGGCTCGCCTTCAACGTGTACAGGAACCTCAATCTCAACGCGCTCGCCGCGCTTAACGGTCAGCAGGTCGATGTGCTGCAGTTCAGGGCGGATTGCGTGACGCTGGATGTCCTTGATCATTGCGAGGTGTGATTCACCTTCGATGTCGAGGTCGAGGATAGCGTTGGGGACGCGGGCAGCCAGGGTGGTTGCGTGGCCGGGGAGTACTACGTGCTTGGGCTCTTCGCCGTGGCCGTAGATGACGGCGGGGATGTCGCCTGCCATGCGGATGCGGCGCGCGTAGCCCTTGCCGAAGTCGCTACGTACGGTAGCTGAAATTTTGATGGTATCTGACATGAGTTGTCCACCCTTTCTTGGTTAGAAGTTATGCGCCAAGTGGAATAGGGACTGGCGCCAGAAATCTCTTTCCAACCAGCCACCGTCAGTTACGGACCTACACGTTTCGTGTATTCCACCGCCTTGGCCAAGACAATATTGTACAGGTTCCCGGCTCTTCTTCAAGGGCCGGGAACCTGTGATATGGCGTTTTTCACGCCTTTTATGCTGTTGTCAGCAGATATAGAGCCAATTCCTTAGAGGATTAGGAGCCCATTTCTGCCAAGTAGGCGGCAAGCGCCTCGCGGTGATCACGCGGGGTGAAGCCTGCAGCAATCAGCTTGGACAGGTCCATTGCCGAGTTCGTCGGACGGTGAGCGAAGAGCTCAGCGTTGGCGAAGTATTCCTCGGTGGTGGTGTCGCTGACGCGTGCCGGGTCATGGCCGGTGCCCTCGTACACTGCACGAGCGAACTGTGCCCAGTTGATGACCTCACCGGTGTTCGACACGTTGTAGGTGCCGTATTCAGCGCCGGAGAAGAGCAGGTGCAGGGCAGCTGCTGCCAGGTCCTGGGTGAAGGTCGGGCGACCCCACTGGTCGGCGACCACGGACGGGTCGATACCGCGCTCAGCCAGGGACGCCATGGTGCCCACAAAGTTCTTGCCGGCGCCAACAACCCAGCTGGTGCGCAGGGTGTAGTGCTTACGCCATGCGGCGGCGGCAACCTCACCGGCAGCCTTGGATGCGCCGTAGACGCTCAGCGGTGCCAGGGGGTAGTCCTCCGGGTATTCCTCGCCCAGGGGCAGGGAGCCGTCAAAGACGTAGTCGGTGGATACGTGAACCAGCGGCAGGTTAGCTTCTTCACAGATGGAGGCAAGAGCGCTCACACCCAGGGCGTTAGCTGCCCAGGCGTCACGGCGCCCCTCGGGGGTTTCTGCCTGATCCACTGCGGTGTACGCTGCAGCGTTGATGACCGCGCGGAAGGAGTGCCAGCGGAATGCGTCGCGCCACTGCTCGGGCTTGCCCAGGTCGAGGCGGTCGCGATCCACAGCCAGGAAGGGTACGTTCTGCTCGGTGAGCTGGCGAACCAGCTCGGTGCCGAGCTGACCGCCCGCACCAATAATCAGGATCGGGTCGGCTTCCAGGGGCTTGATCTCGTTCAGACGCGGGTGGTTACGGTCCTTCTCGGAGAGTTCCGCCTTCGCCAGGTCGATAGGCCAGTCGATTGCGACGGTCTCATCGGCAAGGTTCAGGAAGCTGTAGCCGGATACTGCATCCGCCGACCAGTGGTCGTTCACCAGGTAGGTGTAGGCGGTGTTCTCTTCCAGGGTCTGGAAGGAGTTACCCACGCCGCGGGGCACGAAGATTGCGGTGTCCGGGCCCAGCTCCACGGTGACGACCTTGCCGAAGGACTCGCCGGCACGCAGGTCAACCCACGCGCCGAAGATACGGCCGGTCGCAACAGAAACGTACTTATCCCACGGCTCGGCGTGGATACCGCGGGTGGTACCTATCGAAGCGTTGAACGAGATGTTGTTCTGCACCGGGTTGAAGTCGGGCAGACCGGCTGCGACCATCTTCTCGCGCTGCCAATTTTCCTTGAACCAGCCGCGGTTATCGCCGTGAACCGGCAGGTCAATGATGAGCAGGCCGGGAATCTCGGTTTCAGTAACCTTCAATTCCTTGGTCATTACTGGCCAGCCTTTGCGTACTTCGCCTCGACCTCAGCCTTCAGGGGCTCCCACCAGCCGCGGTTGTCGGTGTACCACTTAATGGTGTCGGCAAGACCGGATTCGAAGTCGGTGAACTTCGGCTCCCAGCCGAGCTCTGCACGCAGGCGGCTACCGTCGATTGCGTAGCGCAGGTCGTGACCGGGGCGGTCAACCACGTGCTCGAAGTCGTTCTCGTCCTTGCCCATCAGTCGCAGGATGGTGCGCAGAACCGTGATGTTGTTCTCTTCGCCGTCTGCACCGATGAGGTAGGTTTCGCCAATCTTGCCCTGCTCCAGGATGCGCAGCACAGCCGAGGAGTGGTCGGATGCGTGAATCCAGTCACGGACGTTCAGGCCCTCGCCGTACAGCTTCGGGGTCAGACCCGAGAGGATGTTAGTAATCTGGCGGGGGATGAACTTCTCGATGTGCTGGTAGGGGCCGTAGTTGTTGGAGCAGTTAGAGATGGTTGCTTCAATACCGAAGGAGCGGACCCATGCGCGCACGAGCAGGTCGGAGCCTGCCTTAGTGGAGGAGTAAGGGGAAGAGGGGTTGTAGGGAGTGGTTTCGGTAAACTTTGCCGGATCGTCCAGCTCGAGGTCACCGAAGACCTCGTCGGTGGAGATGTGGTGGTAGCGAGTGCCGTGCTTACGGACTGCTTCCAGGAGGCTGAAAGTACCGATGAGGTTAGTGTGGATGAACGGTTCGGGGTTGGACAGGGAGTTGTCGTTGTGCGATTCCGCAGCGTAGTGAACGACAGCGTCTGCCTTGCCGACCAGTTCGTCAGCCAGCTCGCGGTCGGCGATGTCGCCTACGACGAGCTTGAAGCGGGATTCAGGAAGACCCTCCAAAGACGCAGCATTTGCGGCGTAGGTCATCTTATCCAGCACAGTAATAGTGTGATCAGTGTTATCGATGAGGTGGTGAACAAAGTTCGAACCAATAAAACCGGCACCGCCGGTAACAAGAATGTGAGCCATACGGTATATTTTACCTGCCTAAATAGCGATTTTTATGCCTCAACAAAGAGATAAACATGACACAATAAGAAGTTATGAAGGGAATTATTCTTGCCGGCGGCACCGGAAGCCGTTTGCACCCTATCACTCAGGGTATTAGCAAGCAGCTCACTCCGGTCTATGACAAGCCGATGATTTACTACCCGCTGTCCACTCTCATGCTGGCGGGTATCCGCGATATTTTGATTATTACCACTCCTACCGATCAGGAGCAGTTCCAGCGACTGCTCGGTGACGGTTCCCGTTTCGGTATTAATCTCGAATACAAGGTGCAGCCTTCTCCGGATGGTCTGGCACAGGCATTTATTCTGGGTGCTGATTTTATTGGCAACGACCCCGTAGCCCTCGTGCTCGGTGACAATATCTTCTACGGTCCCGGTCTGGGTACTCAGCTTGCCACCTACGAGCAGAAGGATGGCGCGACCGTCTTCGCTTATCGGGTTGCTGATCCTCGCGCTTACGGCGTGGTGGAGTTCGATGAGAATTTCAACGCACTATCTATTGAAGAGAAGCCCGAGAACCCCAAGAGCGACTACGCTATTCCGGGCCTGTACTTCTACGACTCGAAGGTTGTAGAGTACGCACGTCAAATCAAGCCTTCCCCTCGCGGTGAGCTGGAAATCACTGACCTCAACCGTGTCTACCTGGAACAGGGTAAACTGAAGGTTGAGGTTCTGCCTCGCGGTACCGCGTGGCTCGATACCGGAACCTTTGATTCACTCGCTGATGCCACTAACTTCATCCGCACTGTTCAGAGCCGTCAGGGTCTGTCAGTTGGTTGCCCGGAGGAAATTGCGTGGCGCCACGGTTGGCTCTCCGATGAGCAGTTGCGCGACATTGCTACCCCCCTCGTCAAGAGTGGTTACGGTAGCTACCTGCTCGGATTGCTCCGCTAATAAACACCTGGGGATCTTCGCATCCCTTCACCGCCTGCAACAACACTCCACGTCGCAGGCACACTAACTCAAACTTTCTGGAGTATTCTCACTACCATGACCATTTTGGAATTTTTCCGCACCACGAGGGCTAACCTCTGGCTGCTGATTATTGGCATCGTTGTCGGTGCCGCAGCGGGCTTCGGCTATGCATCTCTCCAGCCGAAGGTCTACGCTGCATCGTCCTCGGGCTACGTGACCGTGGGTGAGTCCGGTACGGTGGATGTTCTCTCGGGCTCTACGGCCGCTAAGGAGCGCGCTCGCTCCTACGCTGCTATCGTCTCCTCTGAGGCCGTGGCACAGAAGATTAAGCAGAACAACCCCGAACTGTCCCTGTCCACCGGTCAGATTCGTTCTAGCCTCACCGCAACCGCAGGTGATAACGCTGCACTGATTACCGTTAACGCGAAGGCTTCTTCCCCGAAGAACGCACAGGTTCTCGCTAACAGTGCGCTACAGGCTACCGCCGACTACATCAAGGAAATTGAGCAGAACCCCGGTAACGCTCAGGCTCTGGTAAACGGCGAAAACACCGGTGCATCCCCGACCGGCGGCAACACTGTTCGCGTGATTCCGCTGAATAACGCAAGCGTGAACCCCCCGCTGGTGGCTCCGAACTACCAGCAGAACGTACTCGTTGGTGCCGCTGCTGGCCTGGCGCTGGTGTACCTGGCTATCTTCCTGCGCCGCGCGCTGGATCAGCGCATCCGCACCCGTGACGACGCTACCAAGGCAACCGGCGCAAGCATCCTGGGTGTTCTGCCCGTCAGTGACGACCTGAACGAAGAGAACATTGTTAAGGGCAACACCGACGACCACATCGCTCAGGAGTCTATCCGCCAGCTGCGCACCAACCTGCGCTTCGTGAACGTTGACACTCCCCCTCGTTCGTTCATCGTCACCTCCGCAGTGCCCGGTGAAGGTAAGTCGACCGTGTCGCTGTCGCTGGCTCGCGCAATGGCTGACGCTGGTTCGCCCGTCATCCTCATTGACGCCGACCTGCGCCGCCCGACCGTGGCTAAGAAGCTGAAGCTCGACGCTAAGGTTGGTCTGACCCAGGTTCTGGCTGGCCAGGTTGAGATCGCTAACGCCGTGCACCAGCTGGGCGATTCGAACCTCTTCGTCCTACCTGCAGGTCGTATCCCCCCGAACCCCTCCGAACTTCTGGGCTCGGATAAGATGCGCCAGCTGATCAACGAGCTCTCCGAAGAGTTCATCGTGGTTGTCGACGTTCCGCCGCTGCTGCCCGTGACCGACGCTTCGCTGCTCTCCCACTCCGTGGATGGCGTGATCCTCGTTGGTTCTATCGGTCGAAGCCACCGTGAACAGATGACTGAGGCAGCAAGCATCCTGAAGAAGGTTAACGCTAACCTCTTCGGTATGGTTCTGAACCGTGCACCCCGTAAGGGTCTGGGTAACTCCTACTACGGCTTCGGTTACGCAAGCGCCTACGTTGGTTATGCAACCTACTACGGTTACGGCAAGGAAGGCGACAAGAAGTCGTCAAAGAAGTCCTCGACCAAGAAGTAACAACGTAATAAGCGCCCTAAACCATAGGGAGCGACTTAGGGCGGGATGGGCAGTATTTTCTGCCCGTCCCGCCTTATACTTATCTGGTATACATGTGCACCGAAAGGCTATTGTGACCACTCACTCACCCAATACCCCGGAGCCGCAGACTACTCCGCTCGCGGCACGGATTCGGCTTGCGCACGCCTACTTCCAGCGGATTGCCGACATGCACTCCATCGATATTCTGCATGTCAAAGGCTACGCTTTCTCCCAGGAAATTTACCGCAAGGGCAGGTACAGCTCCGACGCTGACCTGCTTGTCCGGCCCTCTCACGTGGACCGCTTTGTAGAGATCCTTATGGCAGATGGATGGCGTATCCAAGCCCACTTCGAAACAGGTTCCGTGTTCGAGCACGCGATGACGCTCTACCACGCTTCATGGGGCCTGACTGATATTCATCGTTTCTTTCCCGGTCTAGGACGCCACGGCGATTATGAGAAGGCGTTTGACCGCATCTGGGCGGCACGCAAGACCCGTATGATTGCTCACCGTCCCTGCACTGTCCCCAGCGATCTGGATGCGCGTCTTCTCGTGGTGCTTCACCGCGCCCGCGCTGCATCACGCTACAGTGCAGATATTAACTATCTAGTCTCTCTGCTCTCCTATAGCGATTGGCAGCGCCTACGAGCCCGCGCGGAGGAGCTTGACTCTTCCCTCGCATACAGCGCGGCTATGGGCGGTCTGGAGCAGTACCGTGACGACCGCGACTACCTACTGTGGCTGTCGGTCTCCCAGGATGTGCCCCACTACATCCAGTGGATCGGACGCCTGCAATCAGCAACGACCCTGCACGATAAGCTACGCACACTCAAAAATATTTTCTTTGTGAATAAGGACCATTTGGCGATGCAGCTGGGACGCACCCCTACTAAGGCAGAGATACGTGCAAAGTTCTTTGAGCGTTTCGGAATCAAGGTGAAAAAATGAGCAATCCGGTAGATTCCCGTCAGACCGTATACGGCATCCCCGAGAACATCGCGTATGTTCATTCTGAAGAGTTCGCTAAGTACTCCCCCACAGCAACTTATCTCGCGAATCTTGCCAACGGTGAGCTGTCTGTTCTTCAGGATTCTGCCTCCATTATTTGGAGTATTTTTGAGGACCCGATGCCGTTGCAGGACGCTATCGACGTGCTCTGCGAAATGTATGAACAGCCCATAGAGACTATGGGACCGCAGATTGAGGGTTTCATTCCTGAGCTGCTCTCCAAGGGGCTCTTAGAAGCCCGGTAAGGCCCTCAGAACGAATAAAGAAGGCGGGGCGGTAGAACTATATAGTTCTACCGCCCCGCCTTCTTCTATGGGCCGAGCTCTTTTAGTCTTCGGGCAAAGCCTGCACGTAGGTCTTCAAGCGGCTGATAAAACGAGCCTCCGAGAAACCGTCAACGTGCTCACGGATGTAGTCGGCGTCCCAGTCATCCGGGTTGAAAGCTTTGAGGGCTTCCACCAGCTGCTCCACGGTCGGCTGGTTGATGAACATGCCGGTCTTGCCTTCCTGAATGGTATCCAGGAAGCCGCCCGCACGGTAGGCAATCACGGCCTTGCCGCTAGCACCCGCTTCTAGCGGGGTAATGCCGAAGTCCTCATACGAGATAGCCAGCAGCGCCAGGCAATGACGGTACGCGTAACGAAGCTGCGCATCCGAAACACCCGAAGCAATACGAATAGTCGGGCCCGCAAGCGCTTCCAGACGTTCCTTCTCCGGACCGCGGCCAATCACCAGTAGCTTCTTACCCAACTCATTGCAGGCTTCAACAGCCTTATCAACATTCTTGTAGGGCAGCAGGCGAGAAACAATCAGGAAATAATCGTCCGATTCGGTGAACTCTTCCAGGCCCGGAATAGGCTCAACCGGTGCGGTGGTGTCTACCGAGTGCGGCGGGAAGAAAATCGGAACGTCCTTCTTGCCGTACACGTTCTCGATGCGCTTCTTAATCACGCTCGCGTTCGCCACATACACCGCCGAGCGGTGAGCCGCCCAGTGATCCCACAACATCAGTGCAGGACGCAGAGTCTTCAGCAGCAGCGGCACGGGGCCGGTGCTCTTCTCACCCAGGTACTGATCGCTCAGGTACAGCCAACGCGCCGGCGAATGGCAGTAAATGAACTTACGACCGGCAAAGTTGAAACCGTGTGCCCAACCGGTCGTCGACACCACAGCGCGTTCAGCCGGTACCTTCAAGAAAGAAGAAGCAAACGGCAAAATCGGCAACGCCATACGGTGGTTACGACGCAAATAACCAATCTTATTCAGCGGGCTGGTAATGATCTTCGCGTCTTTGAACTCAGGGAAGGTACCCTCCGGGTCGTACAGAGTCGTGTAAATCGGTGCATCCGGGAACGCACGGTGCATTGCCAGGACAACACGCTCCGCGCCGCCGCGCTGAGTCAGGTAGTCGTGAGCAATCGCAATCTCTTCAGTAGCCTCAGGCTTGACCAGCGGCACGTAACGGCGCGCCAGGCGGCCAAGCTTCTTGAGGCTCTTCGGGATATCCGCGAGCACCGCGTCGGGGTTCTTCGGCCCGGTAAACGGAGCGGAGGTCAAGAGCTGAGTGAGTGACATTTTCTTTTCCTCCTAGAAAACTTTCTGAGCTCGCTCAGGATAGTGAATACCGGCGTAAGATGCAGCCTCAACCTGCAAAGCCACAAGCTTCTCAGCCGCCTTAGCGGGCAGCTTGAGCAGAATCTTATCGCTCGCATCCCCCAGAGCCTTGATGGTCTTCTCCGTGGTGAAACGAGCAAGGGCCTTGACCAGCAAGCCCCATGCACCCGTCGGGTTCGGGGCGGGGTGCGCCGCATCGCCGTGCTTACGCACGAAGATGGTGCGGGCAGAACCCGAGTGCAGGGCACGCAGGGCACGCACTGCAGTGGTGGTAGCAGCCACGTAGTGCTTAGTCGCCAGCTCAGGGGCAATATGGATTTCGCCACCGTGCTGAGCAACCTCATAACCCATGTCTACGTCTTCCCAACCGTAGAGACGGTACGCGGGGTCATAGCCACCAATCTCGTCGAAGAGCTTCTTCGACATAGACACATTACCCGCCCAGTAAATCCAGCGCTTCTCAGGCGCAACTTGGTACGCAGCTTCACGGAACTTCTGGTCGCGGTAGTTACCGTACACACGAGAGTAGGGAGTGTCCGGGAACTGGTTCAAGTAGATACCGATTACGCCGTGCTCACCAGGAGCCTCATGGTACTTGAGGTGGTTCGCAACGTAGTTGGGATCGGGTTCCAGATCATCATCGCAGCGGATAAGGATGTCCGCATCAGCCGCACGGTGACCAGCGTTCAACGCAGCCACGCGGCCGCGGTTCTCCTCGAAAACAATCTTGGTCAAGTTCAGCTTGCCTTCTGCAATGTAGCGGTCAAGCACAGCTTCGCTGTTGTCAATATCGCCGTCGAGGACCACGATAACCTGGAAGTCCTTCTCGGTCTGGGCGGCAAGCGCATCCAGCGGGTAGTGCAGAATATCTGCACCACCGCGAGAGGGGATGATAACCGCAGCCTTGTAACGGTGGGTAGTCGTCATAATTTTCCTTCGGGTTTGAGTGAGAGGATATCCGTTGGGAATGATTTATAGGGTTAGAAGCACCTTAGCGGATAAAACGTTCCAGAATCTCACCAACACGGACCTTACCTGCTTCAGGCGAGTAATTCTCCTGCCAACGCCAGAACAGCTCGGAGGTACGTTCTGCCAGCTCTTCAGTCTCTTCACGGATTTCCTGACCCAGCTTCTCAATGGCCTGAGCAAGTACCTGCGGCTGGTTCACCGGGACGATGTAGGGGTAGGAGCCGTTGCCGCCCACGACCTCCATCAAGGGTGCAGCGTCGCTGATAACGACAGGAATGCGTGCGCTCATCGCTTCAGCAACCACAAGGCCGAAAGACTCTTCAGCACCCGCCGAGGGGACAACCAGCATGTCAATGTTAGAGAACAGGCGGTCCGGAGTGGTCCAGCCCAAGCGAGTGCTGAACGGTGCGACACGGGCCAGAGCAGTCTCAACCTCAACACGGCCCTCTTCAGAAGCGAATACAGGCTCGCCACCGATGATGAAGTCGTAGATAATCTCGTCCTTGTTGAGGATACTCAACGCCTCGCACAAAGTAGGAATACCCTTAGCAGGAGTCAGACGACCCAAGAAACCAACACGCAGACGACGATCGCCAACGTGATGGTCCAGCTCAGTTGAGACACCGTTGACCCAGTTAGCGAAAACCTCGCTACCAGGGCATGCACGTGCGACGTAACGGCTAGGCACCAAAGTAACCGATGCATTACGACGAGCGAACGGTACCAGCTTGGCATTGATACCAGTAGCGTACTGATGCAGGTGTACGATGCGGTTCTGACGGCCACCCGTTGCTACTGCGGGAACCAGACCATTGCACCAGAGCAGTACGTCCTTGTTCTGGGCATGCCATGCACGCAGAGCAAGCATGTACTGTGCGCGGTTCTTAGCAGGCAACATAATGCGAGGGAAACCCTCATCCGCGGCAGCTTCCATGAGTTGCTTCGGTTCCGAGGGGCCCACAATGGTGACCTTGTACCCAAGGTTACGGGCTGCGCGGGCAATGTTCAGAAGCATGACCTCGCCGCCACCAATATCACCGTTATTGGTAGCAATATACAGTTCTTTCTTCATTGTTCTACTCCTAGAGCAATTCACAAGGGGAAGGGGATATTGTTCTTCTACAGAACCGTCTAGGTTCCCCGGATACGCCAGAACAAGGCGCTCCAATAAGCGTTGCGCGCTATGCTCAAGACATAGAGAAACTACCTGTCGAGGCAGAGGATACAAAGTGAATATCCTCTACGCCTTATGGGCGTTCTGGGCAGCTAGTACGTGGTTATCGGCTTCTTCAGCATCACGAACCTCAATCCGCTCGTCAAAGCCTTCGATACTTGCCTCATCGTGGCCGGTACCCAAACGCTGTTCACGCTCAAGCAACAACACGCGCAGAGCAAGACCGCATGCAATAGCCCACGGCCAGGTGTAGAACACCTCGCCCAGACGGGATGCACAAATCATGATGGCAACGCCAGCGCCCTGCACAACATAGAACTTCGGCGGCAGAGTCTTTTTGCCGCTAAACACGTTCACGATAAAGAGCAGGGTGATGGTAACAACCAGAATCATCCATGGCCAGCCGCCCTCAATCAGAGCAGACCAGTACGAGTTATGGAGGAACCAGGTCTTCGAACCGGTATGTGCCAGGTATACGTATGCCTCACCCAAGCCCTGGCCGAAGAAGCCAGAAGCCTGAACCTTAATCTCAGATGCCTGGTCAATCAGTGAACGAAGCGCATCCGTACCGGTACGGTCCGCAAAGACGCCGGACTGCGCGTAATCACTAGTCAAGATATCAATTAACCAGTACAGCGCTACACCCAACGTAATACGACCAAAGGTCTTCATACGGTGAGCAACAACGATCCAAATCAGACCCGCTGCATACGCCGCGATAGAGGTACGAGAACCCGTAGCCCATAGCAGCCCGGAGAAAACAGCAATAGTGCCGATAACTTCAATTTTGTTACGGGCAAAGCTCAGAATCAACAGACCAAACAGACAGTACACCAGACCCGAGAAGTTCTTGTCATTCAACCAACCGGTCAAAAAACCGTAATAACCAGTCACCGGCGCAAACCCAGCAAAATAAGCTACTGCGTTAAACATAATCGCTAGTGAGTAGCCCAGAATAATCGAGCGGATATGCAGACGCCCAGCGGCAATAGTCCAAATCAATACCGTTGCCGCTACAAGACGAAGCAAACGACGCGTCCAATCCGATGCGTCCTCGGAATGTACACCGTAGAACGAGACAATTGCGAGGTAACCCATTGCAATAAACATAATTGCGCGCAGACCCGAAAAATGACTCACGTCAAAAGTTGGCTTACGGGTCAGACCGTACAGCGCCAGCAAAAGAATGATTACCTGGTTAAAGGGCAAACCAACACCCGGTACCGCCTCGCCAAAAAGCAAGAGGAATGCCATTATGAACTCAGGCATACGAATCTGGCTGGTCTGATGGCGGACGTAATTACTACCGCGAGACACAGTTTCAGAGAAACGCGAAACCTCTGGCTTCTCGGTGGATTCGTTCAGATGCGCGTAAACCTGCGAAGTCTGGCTCATCATCGGCCTCCTCGAAGTACACGAGTGTAAATATCAACCGTCTGAGCAGCCATCTGCTCATTCGAAATCCAGGCGAAAGGCTCAGACTCATCCTTCTGCAGCTGCGCACGCATAGCCTGCAGAACATCCTGAGTCAGGGTTGCACTCTGGCGGTCCACCAGCTCGTCGGCACCCAAAATCTCCGGGTTACCACCCACAGCGGTAGCGACCGTCTTCAGGCCAGCAGCCTTAGCGTCCAGCAGAGTGTAGGAGCAGTTCTCCCACACCGACAGCTGAACAATCATGTCACTACGACCCATCGCTTCAATCGGGTTAACGAAGCCGCTGAAGGTCACCGAATCACCCAGGTTCAGACGCTGAGCCTGAGCCTGCAACTCGGACGCCAAATCGCCAGAGCCCGCAATCTCAAGATGAGCCTGCGGGTAATCAGCACGAAGCTGTGCAAAAGCATCCAGCAGCACGTCAATGCCCTTCTCAGGGGACAGACGGGACAGCGAGAGAATACGCGGACCTCCCTCTGCGGGAACACGCTGCTGCTCAACAGCCGCGTGCACCTCGGGGATATCCACGCCGTTGTACACCCGCTCCACGCCACGAGCGCCCCACTTGGCACGCATCTGATCAGCGGTAGAACGAGAAACAGCAATCGCCTGATCGGTACCCCACAGGCGCACACGATGCACGGTCTCCATGAGCTTAGAACGCCAGGAGCTACCGTGGTACACCGAGTCATTACCGGCGATACCGTGCTCAGTGGTCAGGAGCTTCGGCACGCAGGTGCCGCGCTTGATAACGCTACGGATACGCAGAGCATTCACCACAGCGGTTGCGACAACGTCCGCATACGCCAGGTGGCTGTGGACGATGTCCGGGCGGAGCTGCTCAACAGCCTTCTGCAAAGAAGCAAAAGAAGTCTTAAAACCGTAGTCGGGGCCGAACTCAGCCTTGATGACGGTGACGCCCAGTTCCTCAAGACGGCTCGTGAGCTTACCCTCGGGTGCGAGAACCACCAGGTTAAAGCCGGGGAGCCCGGCACGTGCCATATCGACAACGTGCCGAGCTACTCCACCAAACTCGGGAACCGGAACGACCCACAGGGCCGTGGGAACTCCGTTTGAATTCATAAGTAAGTGTCTACTTTCTACAGCCACTTCTCGAGGCGGTCCAGTGCAGTGAAGAAGCCCTCACCGTTGTTGATGTGGCCCTGCCAGATCTCGGGAATGAAGGATGCCTTCGGTGCCAGCTCACGCAGCTGCTTGCCCAGGGATGCCCAGTCGACATCGCCTTCGCCGACCTGAACGCCCTCACCGTCAACGCCGGTGCCGTCCACCAGGTGCAGGTGGATGGACAGCGGTGCCAGCTGCTCAACAGCCTCCGACAGCGGAATGTTCAGGAAGTTACATGCCAGCATGGTGTGGGAGATGTCCAGGCAGAGCGCGGTGTCGAACGCACGCGAGAACTCTGCGGTGTCCTTCGGATCCAGGAACAGGTTGTGGTACTGCTGACCACCCATCAGCCAGGGGTACGGGGGCAGAGTCTGAGCCGCAAGGCGGACACCGGATGCGTCCAGACGCTTCAGCGCCTCACCGATACGCTCGTACTTCTCAGCACGTGCGGATGCGGGGATGTGCTTGTCCTTGGTGAAGCCACCCATGGTCACGACCATGACCGGATCCTCGTCTACGGTGAAGTAGCGGGTCAGGTCACGGGTGATGTCGATGGTGCGCTGAACCTCGGCGATGGAGCGCTCCCACACCTCGGGGTCCTTGGATGCCAGGTCCACCAGGAAGTCGCCTGCGAACAGGTCGGGCAGGTGGGTGGTGAAGCCCATGTCCAGCTTGGAGTCAAAGACGTCGTCGATGTTAATCTCGAGGTCCTTGTAGGAGAAGTGGAACTCCAGGAAGTCCGGCTTTGCCTCTTCAATCAGCGGCTTGTAGTCGTGGTAACGAACCGGCAGACCCCAGGGACGGTCGAACTTGAAGTCGCGGCGGGTCACCAGGTCGTCCTTCAGGTCGCCCTCGAAGAAGAACGAGCCTTCTTCAACGTCGCGCTGCATGGTGCGGCCCAGCAGCTGCGGCAGGTAGTTCGGCTGCAGACCGCGGCCGGGGGACTTCACAGCAACGTCAGCCTCGGTCACGACCTCGCCCTTAGCAATGTGGCGGGTAGCAACCAGGGACTTAGCCAGGTTCACGCGGTTCATCAGCTCACCGGTGGACACCTCACGAGGAGCAGCAGAACCAATAGCCGCCTCAACCTCACGGATCTGCTGGACCATTGCCTTGAATTCCTCAGGCAACAGGGAGACGGTGTGGTCGTTACCCTCGAGGGTCTTGTCGGTGGTGAAGTGCTTCTCGATGATCTTCGCGCCGCGAGCAACAGCAGCAATCGGCACGTGGTAGCCACGCTCGTGACCGGAGTAACCGACCAGGCACTGACCAATCTCAGCCAGGCGGTCCATGTACGCCAGGTTGACGTCCTTGAAGGGTGCCGGGTACGCGGACTGGCACTGCAGCAGAGCGTAGGATGCGCCAGCGTTACGCAGCAGAGCCACGGACTCGCGGATCTCTTCCTCACGGCTCATACCGGTGGAAACCAGCATGGGCAGGCCGCGGGAAGCCACATCGCGCAGTAGCTCGTGGTTGGTCAGGTCAGCAGAAGCAATCTTCATGCCCTGGATACCGTAGTCAACCAGTGCCTGAACGGAGGGTGCATCCCAGGGGGTGCACATGATGTCCATGTCGTGCTGCTTGACGTGGTCGAAGACCTCGTACATCTGGTCAACGGTCAGGGAGAAGCGGGACAGCAGGTCCAGGGTGTACTGAACGCCCAGGTCCTCACCTGCGGTTGCTGCGCCGCGCTGGCGGTACAGAGCGTCCATGTCACGCAGCTGGAACTTCACAGCGTCCGCGCCGGACTCAACAGCCAGGTCCACCAGTTCCTTAGCGAAGTCAACGCTACCCTGGTGGTTGTTACCAATCTCAGCAATGATGAAGGAGGGGGAATCCTCGCTGATGGTGTGCTTACCAATACGCAGGACGTCCTGCTCATCCATCGCCAGTGCCACGAGGTGACCGCGCTCGTCGGTCAGCGGCACGTGGTTGATACCCTTCGCGAAGTATGCGCGCAGGGTCTCGGGATCAGCATCAGCCGGTGCGGTCTGCGGGTTGGTGTTTGCAGCGTCCAGGGCGCTGGTCTCCAGGGATGCGGTCGGGTTAGCAATCAGCCAACGACGGAAGTCACCGTCAGAGAGCGAACCGCGCAGAATACCGGACTCGTTCACCAGGAAGATGATGCGCTGGCCGTTAGCAGAAATCTTCTGCAGGGCGTTGAGAATCGGGTCTTCAGCGAAGACCACGTAGGGGGCAATATTGCGTTCAATAATCACGATTTTGACCTTTTCGTTTGAGTGTTTAGTTGAATGCCTGAGTGCCGGTCAAGCCGGGAGCAGCAGACGAGGTACTGCCGCTGGTGAAGGCTACTTGCCTTCGGCCAGGATCTGAGTGAGCTGATGCTCTGCCACGGAGAAGTCAATCGGTGCGTCAATGTCGACGCCCTCGACCTCGTCCAGCATGAACAAGTCAATAGTACCGCCGGGGTAGCCCGCCAGGCGGTTGTGGTGGTCCATGTACACGTGGGTCTTAGTAATGTACATCGAACCGTTCTCGCGGTAGCGGAAAGTTTCCTTGGTCAGCTCCTGGCGGCGCGGGCGAGCCATAATCTCGAACGCCGCGGTGGGCTCACCGTCAGCGTGCCAGGTCCAGATGAACGGACCAATCGGAATCACGCCGACCATGGAGTCCTTGCCGTTCTCCGCGAACTGGCGGACCGCACGAGCCAGAGTACCAGGCAGACGCACCGGGCTGGTTGCCTGCAGCAGCATGACAGCCTCGGGTTCCCAACCGTTTTCGGTGTAGAACTCGATGGCGTGCTCGATGACCGGCTCGGTTGCGGTGGTGTCTTCAGCCAGGTGTGCCGGACGAATGAACGGTACCTCAGCACCGTACTCGCGGGCGATATCAGCCAGCTCAGCATCGTCGGTGGAGACGACAACACGCAGCTCGTGCTCGCCGGCTACTTCTTCCTTAGCAGCCAGTGCCTGCTCGATGGTCCATGCGACCAGCGGCTTACCCGCGATGGGGCGCAGGTTCTTACGCGGAATGCCCTTTGAGCCACCGCGCACGGGGATGACGCAGAGAATACGCATTATGCCTCCAAAGTTTCAATCATGAGTTCAGCGATACGCTGTGCCGGTTCCTTCTTCGGCTGAACCGGTGCCGGGGTCGGTTCCTGACCCCACTGGTTCATGCCGTAGCGGTCCCAGAATTCCACAAGCCATGCCGGCGGTGCCGGGTGGTAAACCCACGCCGGGATACCGCGGATTGCAGCCTCCAGAACACCGGTAGAGAAGATGGACACCACCGGGTTCGGCACCTCGTTCAGCGGGGTACCGGAGCGGTCAATGCGGATACCTTCCTTCTCCCACAGCTTGTGGGTCAGCACCGACAGCTTATCCTTCTCGCTCGGGTGCGGGCGGTAGGTTCCACCAAACTTCTTCAAGAAGGAGTGCGAAGCGTACGCGAAGGATGCGCGCGGCAGTTCCGCACCGTGCATCTGTCCCAGGAAGATCGGTTCCAGGTCGTTCTGCTTCTGTGCCTCAGCACCGGCAGCCTTCTGCGCCGCGAGGTAGAGCAGCTGCGAACCCACCGCGTGAGTGGTGACATCGCGGCGACCCGATGCCCAAAATTCTGCGTCAGCTTCGCTGAAAGCCAGCAGGGTGCATCCGACCGGTAGCGGCGGCGCCTGAGGCACCAGCAGGCCATGCTGAACCATCCAGTACTCAGCGCCAATCGCGCGAGCGTACTCGTAGGCGGCCGCACCGCGTCCAAGGAACTGTGCGGCAGAAAGCACAATGCGAATATCAGGCAGGAGGCGCATCAGCTCATCGCCGGAGATCTCCTGCTCAGACCAGTCCTTGCGTGAGTAGCGCTCGCTGGCGTACTGCCCGTCCAGGTACTCGCTAGCGTCCTCAGGAACCCACAGGGCAACATCGACAGCATCCAGGTGCTTGAGAGGCTCCAAGATTGCGTTGCGGTTCGTCGGAGAGAACGAATCCATAACGATCAGCACCTGAGGCTTAGTACCGCGAGTGTACAGAAGGCCGTGTACGGGCTCCTCCGCAACGGTCCGAGAACGCGCGGAGGCAAGAAGTGAATTCAGCTTGTACTTAGCCCACTTCAGCTTCTTCTGACGCCTCTGCCATGCCTGCCAAGCATCCAAATCTAGAGGGTATTTAAGCATCCTGCTTCTCCCCAGAACGGACTCGAATAACGGTAGCCGGGATACCCACAGCCACGGCATTAGCCGGAATATCGCGGGTGACCACAGCTCCAGCACCAATCACAGCACCGTCTCCGATGGTGACACCACCGAGTACAGACACATTCTGACCGAGGAAAACGCGATCACCAATCACGATGTCGCCACCGGGCTGCACATCATGCAGAGAGTCCAGAGGGTGCTCGCCAGAATTGACCATCACGTTATCGGCAAAGACACAATCCTTACCAATAGTCACATTCGACAGAGCGTGAATATGGCTACGGTGACCGACATAGGTCCCAGAACCGATACGCAGAATACCTCCGGCTTCAGAAGCGATCCAGGCATCCTCGTAAATTGCGATTTGGTCACCAAGGTAGATGTTCTCTACACCGACCATACGCAGGGGGCGGACAAGAACAGTCCCCGAACCGAAAGAGCCGAACGCCCGCGAGTACAGGGTCTTGCCCAGCAGGTCTGCCATGTGCCAACGCACGCTCGGCATCTTGGTCACAATCTTAGAAAGGTTTAGGCCCATAGCTGCTCCAAAATCTTTACACGCTGATCGAAGGTGTGCTCAGCCAGAGTACGCTTCTGACCGGCTTCACGAATCTGACGAGCCCACTTCGGCTCACGGAAAATACGGGTACAAATCTCGATGAGCTCATCAATGCTCTCGTAGACCAGGACCTCTTCGCCAGGAATGTAGTAGCGATCCACATCAGCGCGGTCAATCACCTGCAGGGCGCCCACGCCGGGAGCCTCAAAGGTGCGCATGGTGAAACCATCCTGGTTATTGTGGATGTTCAGCGTTGCCGGGGAGGATGCCATAATGCCGTACGCCTCAGAGCGGTCAATATCGCGGCCTGCGGGCACGCCGGAATCCTTGAACTGCTTAGTGCGCAGAATGTCATAGGGGTGACGCGACCAAGCACGACCGTAAGCACGCACCGGCAGACCGGCTGCGACGAGCGCCTGCAGGGTCTCCTCACGGTTGGGGTACTTAGCGCCCACAAAGTTGATGGAGTCCTCGCGCATGGGGACAACCGGGCAGTGAGTGTCGTAGGCGTTGGGCATGTCGAGCACCTCGAAGCCCTGCTCACGCAGGTGCTGCGCGTCCAGCGGGCTGTAGCTTGCCAGCGAGCCCAGGTGGTGCAGGTCCTCTTCGGTGTAGCTCATACGGCGCATTTCGTCGTAGAGCCAGGTGCCGTAGCGAACGCCGGAGGTCTCCAGCAGGTCCCACCATTCGCGGGAGAGCATATCGCCCTTAATGACCAGCACAATATCGGGGCGGAATTCGTTGAAAGCGTCAATCGCCTTACGAGTAGCCTGAGCAGCGAAGCTTTCGGGGCGGTACTTCTCGGGCAGCTCGTGAGCAAGCTTGTTGAGGATACGCTCGGGCAGAGTACCCGGCGCATCGTAGATGTGGGTGCGCACTTCGTATCCGTGCACTTCCAGGGATGCTTGAATTGCCTTCCAGTACCCGTGGAATGCGGGTGAGAGCAGTAGAAGTTTGGGCTGAGTCATATGAGGATTGAATCCTGTCGGCGTTTGCTATGAGAACCCGCAGGGTAGAACCGTGCGGTGCTATGTGTTGGAGTGAAGAGGAACGGAAAGTTTCACCTGCAACTTGAGGCAAAACATACCTACTGAAATTTTACAACGAAAGCAGGAGACGACACACTCGAATGCACTGTGTCGCCTCCTACGTTCTATATGCACCTTCTGACGAAGAGGGCTAAAAATCTTGCGGAACTGCCGCTGTAGATTCCGCACGTTTCGCGCCTAGTTCTCGCGGCGCTCTGCCTTGGCGATACGCTCCAGCTCGGTGGCGAGGAAGCCACGAGCGTCCACGTCTTTATTGCGCAGGCCGCGCACCGAGTTCACCAGGAAGTTCGCGTAGCTGGTAGCACGCAGAGCAACAGCAAGCTTCTTCTCCCAACCCCACTTATCCGCATAAATGAAGCGGGCGGTGGTCAGCCACTGAATACGACGTGCTGAAGGCGAAGATCCGCCACCCTCGTGGGTTACAGTCACCGAAGGAATCAGGCAACGGTCTACACCAGCGTTCGAGAGGCGGTACTGGAAGTCCACCTCTTCGCTGTTCATGTAGAAACGCTCATCCATACCGCCAATACGGTTGAAGGTCGCACGAGGAACGACCATGCACGCACCCATAACCCAGTCGACCTTCGCGTCCGAGGTGCCGGTGCATGCCTCAACATCGTGGCCGACACCGCGGTGCCACCAGTTAGTCGGCTTGAAACGAGCTAGCAGAGTGAACCATTCCCACGCCACATGCGCTGCGGTGGGGAACTTGCGTGCGACCCACTGCTGCTTGCCGTCGTGGCCAATAATCTGCGGGCTAGCCAGCACCTCGCCGTGGCGTTCCACGGCTGCGAGCATGCGCGAGACAAAGGTGTTATCCAGTTCCAGGTCGCTGTTGAGGATGAAAACCCATTCACCGGTCGCGGCAGCAACACCGGAGTTCACAGCTTTACCGAAACCACCATTCACAGGGCGGCGAACCACGGTCACACCCTCAACCTCGGGGAAGGGGGTGGGCGAAACGTCATCCGAGACGACGATTTCAATATCGGCGGGGTCAATACCCTGCTGAGCACGCAGAGTGTCAATAATGGCAAGAACCGGCTCCGGCTCGCCGTAGAAAGGAATAACCGCAGAAACGCGGGGAGTATGAGTCACAATATGTCCTTTGAGTGAGGCGCCTGAAAATCACAAGCGATAGAAGGCTAAATATGGGGGCGACCGTATCTATATCTGCATACGATCACCCCCATAGTTTCAATTAGTCGGGCAGCTGGCCCAGGCGAACGAGGTTCGCAAATTCTTCGTTGGCCGTCTGAACTTCCTTGAAAGTTCCCTTATTGGCAATGCGGCCCTGGGAGAGGTACACCAGCTGGTCAACGTTACGCACCGTAGAAAGACGGTGAGCCACGATAATCACGGTAATCTCCTGGGAGATGCGGTTAATGGTCTGAGTAATCTTGTGCTCAGTCTCATTGTCCAGTGCACTGGTTGCCTCATCCATAACCAACAGGCTCGGGTTGCGGTACATCGCACGCGCAATGCCCACACGCTGACGCTGACCACCGGAAAGGCGGTTACCGTTCTCACCAATCGAGGTGTTAATGCCGTCTTCCAGGGTCTCGACAACGGGCATCAGCTCCGCCAGCTCAAGGCAGTAGATCACGCGGTCATCATCAATGTGCTTTTCGGGGATACCGAAAGCAACTGCCTCACGCAGAGTACCGTTACCCAGGTAGGGATCCTGAGGAACATAGCCAATCTTCTGGTACCAGGAATGCAGGTCAGTATGGATGTCCTTACCCTGGCTAGAAATCGTGCCGCTCGTCGGGGTCAGCAGACCAAGAATCAAGTCAACCAGAGTAGTTTTACCCGAGCCGGAACCACCCACGAAAGCAACCGAGGTACCAGCCGGAACATCCAGCTGAATGTCCTTGAGAACGTCCTTATCGCCATCCGGGTAACGGTAGGCCAGGTTATCAATCTGAACATCCACGGGCTCAATACCCGAGTTGATGATGGTTGCCGGATCAACTTCATCCTTCAATTCAACCATCTGCAGGCGCTGCTCTTCGGGGCTCATCGAGCGGATGACCTTAGCGACTTCCTCACTCGCAAACTCATTCGCGCGGATGCTACCCATAGAAGCAACCATACGGGTAGCATTCGGAAGGATACGGATACATGCGGTTGCGAAAAGCATCAGGGCGGGAAGACCATCGGCGCCCTGAGTAGCAGTCATCAAGGCAAGAAGACCTGCGATACCGATGATAAAGATAATCTCCAGAGCGTACTTGGGAAAGTCCGCCAAGAAGGCAACATTAACTTCGCTCTTCACACCGCGCAACGCGTACTGGCGGTACTCTTCAACGGTAGACTCACGGGAATTAGAAATACGAATCTCGCGGAAGCCCTTAATGTTATCGAAGAGAGAACGAAGAGCATTACGACCGGCACGAGCAGAAATCTCACCATACTTAGTGTTTCCTCGACGCAGGAAGAACTGCATCACAGAGATAGTGATACCGAAGTAGGCGAAGGCAATCAGAGCCGGAATCGGCATAACACACAGAATCATCACCAACAACACTAGGATTGAGAGCAGGTCGCCTACAAAGTTAATGATCGAGCCGACATAGCCACGGTAAGCAAACACCACGTAAGTGCTAATCAAGTAGACGGTTTCTTCCGGCTGGGACTTCCTGTGGTTAAAGTAGCTATCCTTCATGTAATGGTTGAGGATTGTCGTCGACGTCGCCAGCTGCTGGTAACCGGTAAACTTCAGGCTCCAGCGCTTAAAGAGGAGTGCGGCGACACCCTTAATAACAAAGGCCAGCACCAGAACAATACCCAGGTAGAGCACCAAATCAGAACGCTGAGGGTTGCCGAAAATATCGGAAATTACAGCCAGGTAACCGGTAATTTCCGCACCCATCGCAATATTCACAATGGGAAGAATTGCAGCAACACCAACCATCTCCATCAAAGATAGGAGGAACAGGCCGATCAGGTTAAAAACAAGTAGCGTAAAGGTTCGTCCCGGAAAAAATAGACGAAGCTTAGTGTAAATCCTCTTCATTGGTCCTCGTTGGTGAGTATACTCGCTGGTCTCTGAGTGAGAAGAAGACCAGCATTTCACGCCAATTCTAGCACGCACCCTCTAAACATTTTCAGTATCAAGCTTGTACTTTAGGTCATCTTTAGCGGAAAGAAGCACCTCTAATTCGTAGCTAAAACACAAGACATTTAGGGGTATTTGCCACACACAGGAAAAGGAACCGTTGAAGGTGCAAGTAACTCGGTATGATAGATACTATTCATTCAGCAAACCCGACACTTCCGGCTTTCCTGTTCACTGTTGGGTACGTCTATTAGAAAAGGCTTTTTGATGGGCATCTTCAACATCAAGTCCCTCAAGGACAAGTACGCGTGGGGTTCCTCCGAGGACAAAACCAACTCAGCAGAAACTGCCGAGGCGCAGCAGGCAACCGCCGCCTCTCCCTCCGCAAATATTGCTGATGGAGTCCGCTCCCTCATTAAGAGCAACCCCGAGCTGGCAGGCAAGAACCGCCACGGGGTAGCCGGTCGCACCATTTCCCCTGACGGTTCCCTCCTCGAAGCAGTAGACGACTACGAGGCATACACCGCTACGCAAACCCATCAGCAGGAAGTCACCCCGGAAGAAGAACTGAGCGCCGACGGCACCGCAACCGTCTCGCAGCCTCTCACCCATACCGATATCGAGGCAGCCCCCGGTGACATCCTCGATGTAGACGGTAAGCCCACCGGCCCCAGCATTATCCGTGTGAGCCAGCACAACGCGCCCATCGTTGATGCCGAAGAGCTCGCCAACCCCGAAGAAGCCAACAGCCAGAACGCACAGGCTTCCCGCCCGGCTACCACGCCCCGCGGCGAACGCCCCTCCCTCTTTAAGTTCTCCCCCAAGACTCTCAACCGTACCGACAGCGCCCGCAAGGACGGCCCCTTCGAAGCGCTCTTCGTGTGCACCGGCAATATTGCCCGCAGCGCATCCGGTGAGGTGATCTCCAAGCACCTCGCCGCAGAATACGGTCTGGAAGACAAGTGGATCTTCGCCAGCGCGGGTACCGGCGCACTCGTCGGTCACGGCGTCTACGAGCATGTAGCCAACGAACTTATTGAGCGCGGCTACAACCCCGAAGGTTTCGCCTCCCGCCAGCTCAACGGCCAGATTATCGAGAACGCCACCATCATCCTGGTCGCTGAGAAGGTACACGCCGACTGGATTGTGCGCGAGTGGCCCCAGCACCACGCCAAGATCAAGCTACTCAAGCAGGTTGCACGAATCCGCGAGGACGCACGCCGCGCCGAGCCGCTCTCTTACCTCTACTCCTACGGTGCCCGTCCGCTTGATAGCGACAAGCTGGAAGACCCCTACCGCCGCGGCCCCGCAGCAGCGAAGGTTGCAGTGGATGAGGTGGAGCAGTCCCTCCGCGTGATTCTGCCTTGGCTCGCACAGGCACACCGCTAAGCACGCGGCGCTAAATACAGCACTAACCCGGCTGGAACAGATATCTGTTCCAGCCGGGTTAGCTTTAGCCTCATACAACAAAAAGTCCCCCACCGACCAAACGGTGAACTGCGCCCCGAAACTTGGACGCATTAAATAGTAACCCCTATACGGCTTCCCTCAGGGCCTGAACCCGGTACTCTACCGGAGTCAGGCCCTTAAGC